>OGEJ01000001.1_pt1 | contig 524892 bp, 354 predicted proteins | sample 1570701 | NCBI WGS metagenome assembly OGEJ01 (sample SAMEA2582140, study PRJEB24529) | metagenome | biome: Human gut stool | place: China | collected 2011
GCTGAGACAAGCCGGGCGGCGTTTTCATTTTCCAACCTTTATCGGTTGATATGGATCCGCAAACCCATGTTGAGGCTGAAGTTGGCAGGGCGTTCCTTGTAGATATTCTCCACACCGCTCCCGTTATTAAAGTGGTAGCTTACGCCGGGTTCTACGTAGGCACCGATCTCTCCACCTATCCTGTATTCCGCTCCGACAGCCGCCCTGACAGAAAATTGCGGCCTCCCCTCCTTCACGCTACCAGTGGAGACTCCGGCATCATTATCGCCTTTTGCACTTCTGCCAAGTTCCCCTTTGACCAGCTTTTCCACTTCTCCTCCTGCAACTGCATAGAGATTAAGCCCTTTGGTTTTCAACACACTGTAGCTCACGGCAACGGGCACGCCCACATAGTGCAGCCGCTGTTCGGCCACGCTCGCTTCTGCCTCCTTGACATAGGAAAACTTAGAAGAAAGATAGCTATAAGTCACTCCTGCTTGAACGCCCCACCGCCCATCGATGCTGTATCTTACCGATACTCCAAACTTGACCGGCTGACGATGTTTGGTCTCAGTTCTCACCTCGTCGGAACCCGTAATATCCTTCCGCGTATTGCCCCCAGAAAACTCTCTGTCGTAGTCGCCTATCGGTTCTGCCGATGCCAACAAGATGCCTTGGGCACCATTGGAAGTCCCTACAGAACCACCATAAGCAGTGCTGACACAAAACCTCGAACCTCCGGTTTCTCCTCCGAATCTTCTCCGGTTTTCTTCCGGCTCCGCCCATTCGCGGGGCTTTCTCGTATCCGTTCCGGGCTTCGTCGCGCTGTTGGTTTTCGGAGTAGCACTGTCATTTCCCCGTTTTCCACCTTCAGTTTCCATCCGTCCATCCGGAGAGACGGCCACCTGTGTTCCCTCACCAGCATTAGGACTCGCGACGGCAACTCTCTTTTCCGACCTTTCCGGTTCACCTTTGCGGGCTACAAACGAGGCAAGAAGCCTGCCCGAAGACACCACCGGGAGTTGCAAAGTGTGGTCTTCCGTCTGCCCACTCTTAAAGGAATGACCGGCAGACTCCGCCCCACCACTTTCACTCGGTTGCCTTGCAAGCTGATGGGTGTCGGGCTGTTGTTGCTCCAACAGCTGCCACAAGCACACTCCACAGACCAGAACGGCAGCCACCGATGCGGCCCGCCGGCCCCACATCGGAATCGTCTTTGCCTTTTGCCGTTGCGCGGACAGGGGGGCAATGCCCCGGCGCTTCATCTCCGCCTTCACATCGTCAAGAAGGCCTTCCGGCGCCTTTGCCCCGCCCCCATCCTGTATCCGGGCGCGCAACTTGTCGAGCCATGGTTCTTTCATCGCCGTTCCTCCCATATTTGTTGTTCTTTTATCATTTTGGCAAGCATGTTTTTAGCCTTGTGAAATTGTGATGCCGAGGTGTCGGCCTTAATATTGAGGAGCTGTGCTATCTCCTTATGGCTTTTCCCTTCAATCGCAAACAGATTGAACACAGCCCTGTAGCCCGGTGGCAATCTAAGTATCAGCTCTGTTATCTGCGAGACAGACAAGCCGTCCACTTCAGGCTCCTCCTCATGCAAAGCGGGCGGTTCAACCTCCCAATCCACCCACATTGAGGCCTCATTGTCTCTCAGAAAATGGAGTGCCTCGTTGATGGCGACCCTCGTCACCCACGCTTTCAGCGAACCTTTGCCTCTATACTCAAATGTGGCAATCTTCGTGAAAATCTTGATGAAACACTCCTGCAAGACATCATGCAAATCTTCTTTGTTCTGGACATACCTTGAGCATACTCCTGCCAGATAATCAGCATATTCGCTGTAGAGTTCATCCATTGCACGAGCGTCACCCTTGCCAAAAAGACTGATCAACCGTTGCTCTCTGTTGTCTCCAAACAAATTCATCTATACCGCTGCCCGCTATTCACCGCATCATTTTCGTGTGCGATACTTGAACTTTACACTCTTCTCTCCGCTGAAAGACCGCCATTTCAGGGTCAGGTAGACCTCCTTGCCTCCCGTGTCGGGCAAGTCACTCAAGCGGAAAGCGATAAGGCCATCCTGCACTCTGTTTTTGAAATCGCCCGCAGCGTTGTGGTACAGCCTCACCTCGTATGGCTTGTCGGTCTTGACCAGATTGACAATGTGCGTCCTCATGCCGCCGAAATAGGTTCTGAAGCGCAGCGTCAGATAGCCGTCTTCCACGACCGTTGTCCAATCTCTCACAATTTCGACAGGATCGGTGCCGTAGGTGGCATCGTTTTTGTCGCCAAGATTCGGAGCCATAGCCTTCGTCCGGATAGAGTCTATCCAGTTGACATAGGCACTCTTGGAGTAATGCCCCGACTGCCCTTCACCTATCTTGAAATTGGCCAGGGCCCTCACCTCCTTATTGCCGTAGGGCGAGGTCTTCATGTTGGTGGGAAGAATGGTCGTGGAGTCGTCCAGCTGCATGAAGAATGTGCCGTCGGCAGGATTGGTCTTCAGTGTGACCAGAGCATTGGGATAGTTGACTGCATTGTCGTCATCGTCGTCCAAACAAGACTGAAAACTCATCGTGGCCAGCATCGTGGCCATCACCATGAAAATCATTTTAACCCGTTTCATACGCTTTGATATTTTAGTTTCTACACATTAAATACAGCAGTTGCCAAAATCTTGCCTGCCGGATGGGGCTATTATGCGGACCAAGGCTAAAAAACCGCAAAATGCCCTAAAAGGAGAAGTCCGGTTCCTCGGGCCGTATGGCCGAAAAACCGGACACACCTGCGGCCCAAGAAATCCGCACCCGGACTTCCCTACACAGGGCCGGGATTCAGGGTTATTTCACTGTGACTGTGATGGCACCGGCAGTCTTGTTCTTGTCGATCACGGTGACGGTGGTGCTTCCGGCCTTTACGCCTTTGACAGTCACTTTGGCATCTTTCACACTGACAGTGGCTATCTTGCTGTCTTTCACCGTGGCGGTGTAGGGCGCAGTGCCCGACTTAACCATCACCACCTCCTCTTTGCCGATGCCCACTGTGACAGTCATCTTGTCAAAAGACAAAGGAGCTACGACCGTGAAGGGGATGCTCCCCATCTGCTTGTTCTTGTCGGTCACCATGATGGTGCCCTTGCCGGCCTTCACACCGGTGACGGTCATCATGTTTTTATCGACCTTGACGGTGGCCAGTTTATCGTCACTCGACTTTGCCGTGAAGGGCTGTGTGCCGGAAGTGATCTTGACGGTAGCAGTTGCTCCCTGAGCCACTTCCACCTTGGCGGCACTGAATCGCAGTCCGGGATTGTTGTCGTCATCCTTACTGCAAGAAGCCAACACTACTGAACCAAGGCAGCAGGCTGCCAACACCATTGATTTAAAAACATTTTTAGTTTCCATTGTCTTTGTCTTTTAATTGTTTAAATTATGCTTGTTAACTCGAAAATCTATATCAATTTGCATATTAAATACACCAACAACGAAATCTTGCCTACGAAAAACAGAAAATATGTTAAAGCCGTTTCGTTTCCCGATTGCAACACATCCCGCCTCGCGACAGGCTGTCCGGGGAGTGGTGCAAAGCCACTGCACGGCCCGCGCATGGCTCTCGCACCACTCGTGCATGGGCCCTGCACGGATGGTGCAAGGGCCATGCACCAATTCAACACTGCCCAAACGGCCGCCCGGAGGAGTCTCCAAGCGGCCGCAGAACCTTTGAAAAGGCAGGACAGGTCAAGCCAAAGCAGCTTTCACGTCGGCTACGGCGAGCAACGAATGGCCCAAACCGGTGAGCGACGGGGAATACAACCGGCCGAATGTCAAACGGCAAAATTACGCTTACTTATTACTACTACGGCTGTCTCTTTACCGCCTCTTCAATTACCCCTTCAGCCTCTTCAATTACCCCTTCAACCCTTTATCAGTCCTTTACCGCATGATTTTCCTTTAAAAACTTGTGTGATTTAGAAAATATATGTACCTTTGCACCCGTCTTCACATAGACGCCACGCCCAGATGGCGGAATCGGTAGACGCGCTGGTCTCAAACACCAGTGGAGCAATCCATCCCGGTTCGAGCCCGGGTCTGGGTACATAAAAAGGGTTAAGCTGCTAACAATTAGGCACTTAACTCTTTTTCTTTTCAACATACTAACCAAAAGAAAAAAGTAAAAAGGCTCATATTTATAAAATATCTAATTGGGCTGATAAATAAGAACGGTGTATCTTGGTTTACATAATCCAAATAGGAAGGCGGCTACGCCCTGAATGTGGTTTTCCGAGGCGCTAAGACAGTTTTACAAATCGTCACAAAAAAGTTCGGAAAATGCTTGGCCCTTACATAAATTCTTCATATATTTGCAGCAACAGTTAATTGAATCTGACAATCTGATATATGAAGTATGTAGCGCTGCCCGAAGAAAAGGTGCGTCGTCTGTCGTTCTATTTGGCCATGGAAGAATATGTGGCTCGCCATGTGGACGAAGACGACAGTTTCTTTATGTGGCAGGTGAAGCCGAGCGTTATCTTCGGACGCAACCAGTTGATAGAAAACGAAGTGAATCTTGATTATTGTCGCGCAAACCATATAGCCACCTTCCGGAGGAAAAGCGGCGGCGGATGCGTGTATGCCGACATGAAGAACATCATGTTCTCATACATCACAAAGGAGGACAACGTGAGTCTCACTTTCAGCCGCTATATAAATATGGTGGTGGAAGTGCTTCGCCGCTTGGGGGTAGACGCACGCGCCAGCGGCCGCAACGATATAATGATCGGCGACCGAAAAGTGAGTGGCTCGGCATTCTATCATCTGCCGGGGCGCAGCATTGTGCATAGCACCATGCTCTATGACACCGACATGCGCAACATGGTGGGGGCCATCACCCCCACCGACGAAAAGCTCATCAGTAAGGGTGTACAAAGCGTGCGCCAGCACATCGCCTTGCTCAAAGACCATCTGTCGCTTTCCATTGATGAATTCAAAGACTTTGTGCGCCATAATCTGTGCGACGGTGAAACGGTACTCACCGAGACCGACGTGACCGGCATCGAAGAGATAGAGCGCGAATATCTCTCACAGAAATTCATCTACGGCAATAACCCGAAATACACCGTAGTGAAGAGACACCGGTTGGAAGGGGTAGGCGAGTTTGAGGTAAGGATGGAGCTCCACAACAACATCGTGAAGGACATCAACCTCATGGGCGACTATTTCATTACTGGCGATATGGACAGTCAGCTGCTCCGCCCGCTGCGGGGCCTTCGGCTTGAGCGAGAAGCTTTAGAGCAAGTCTTGCCCGAACGGCTTGACGAAGTGGTGATGAACTTGCGCCGAGACGACTTCATCGGCCTGTTGCTCTGTCCCTAACCTTTGCGGAATCAGCCATGCGACGCCCTTTTGCCTTTTGACAATCGTATTAAGCAATAACGAAAACCGACAAATATGGAAAACAAAAGAACCTGCCTTTACGACCGGCATGTGCAGCTGGGAGCCTTGATAGCTCCTTTCGGCGGCTTTGACATGCCCATACAGTATGCCGGCATTGTGGAAGAACACCAGGCTGTGCGCAACCACTGCGGAGTATTCGATGTGTCTCACATGGGCGAAGTCACCGTGCGTGGCAAGGATGCCGAGCGATACGTGAACCATATCTTCACCAACGACGTGACTGATGCGCCCACGGGCAAAATCTACTACGGCATGATGCTCTATCCTGACGGGGGGACAGTGGACGATCTGTTGGTCTACAAGATGGGGGCCGACGACTTCTTCATTGTCATCAATGCGGCCAACATCGACAAAGATGTGGCATGGATGCGCGAACACGCCGCCGATTTTGACATCGACTTGCAAGACCGCAGCGACTTCTACGGACAGTTGGCCGTGCAAGGGCCTGAGGCTGAACACGTGATGGAAGAAGTGCTGGGACTGCCTTGTAGCGAATTGGCTTTCTACACAGTGAAGACCATCGGAGACGCCATCGTGAGCCGCACGGGCTATACGGGCGAAGATGGCTTCGAGATATATGGTTCGCACGAGTTTATCCAAACACTGTGGGACAAACTCATGGCGGCAGGCATACAGCCTTGCGGACTGGGTTGCCGTGACACGCTGCGCTTCGAGGTGGGTCTGCCGCTCTATGGTGACGAGCTCTCAGCAGAGATTTCACCCGTGATGGCTGGCTTGGGTATGTTCTGCAAACTCGACAAACCTGAGTTCATCGGCAAGGAAGCACTACTCCATCAGCGTGCCGAAGGGGTGGTGCGCAAGCTTGTGGGCATCGAACTCGCCGACCGTGCTGTGCCCCGCCACGGCTATGCGGTGATGAAAAACGGACGACAGATAGGTGAGGTGACCACGGGCTATCATACCATTTCTACTGACAAAAGTGTGTGCATGGCACTCGTCGATACCGAATTTGCCAAGCTTGACACGGAGGTGGAAGTGCAAATAAGAAAGAAGACTTATCCCGGACGGGTGGTAAAAAAGAAATTCTACGATAAGCATTATAAGAAGAGTTGACAAGTGAACTAGTAAACGAGTAGACAAGTTGTGTGTGAAATGAGTGGCATAAACCGGAAAATAACCTGTAATTTATGAAAAAAGGCAAGCAACTTGTCTATTAGTCGACCTGTTAACTTGTCAACTCTGCTATCAACTTGTTTACTCGTTTACTTGTCTATTTATCAACTCAAACCAACATTAACTTAAACAACATTCTTGATTATGGCTAAATTTATAGAAGGACTCTATTACAGCGAGTCGCACGAATTTGTACGTGTGGAAGGAGATTATGGTTATGTAGGCATCACCGACTATGCCCAACAGGCTTTGGGCAACGTGGTCTATGTGGACATGCCGGATGTAGATGATGAGGTGGAAGCCGGAGACGACTTCGGTGCCGTAGAGAGTGTAAAGGCCGCCAGCGACCTTACTTCGCCCGTGAGCGGTACAGTGGTTGAGGTGAACGAGGCATTGGAAGAGGCTCCGGAACTCATCAATAAAGATGCCTTCGGCAACTGGATCATCAAGTTACAACTTTCCGACAAGACCGAGCTCGACGGGCTGATGGATGCCAAAGCCTACGAGGAGTTCTGTGCCGCTGCGCATTGATGTTGAGAAACCACTAAAGCTATGAGCCTATGAGCTACAAATATTTTCCACACACGGAGGAAGACATCAGGCAAATGGTGGCTAAAGTCGGCGTTGACTCGCTTGACGACCTCTATGCCGAGGTTCCCGAGGAGATTCGCTTCAAAGGAGACTACAACATACCTTCTGAGATGAGCGAGCCGGAAGTGCGCCGGCTGTTCGACACGCTGGGTGCACAAAACCGGCAGCTCACATGTTTTGCCGGTGCCGGTGTCTACGACCATTACATGCCGGCAGTCGTTCCGAGCATTCTGGCGCGGTCGGAATATCTCACAAGCTACACGCCCTATCAGGCCGAAGTGTCGCAGGGTACACTCCACTACATTTTCGAGTATCAGTCGATGATGGCCGAACTCACGGGTATGGAGACTTCCAATGCCTCTATGTACGACGGTTCCACCGCCACGGCTGAAGCCGCTATGATGGCCGTAGCTGCCGGCAAGAAAGCCCGACGCGTGCTCGTCTCGGCCACGGTAGACCCCAAAGTGCTGGCAGTGGTGCGTACTTACGCCCACTTCCACAACTTCGACATTGCCCTGATTGAGGCCGAAAACGGAGCTACAAGCAGAGATGCGCTCGAACGTGGATTGGCCGAAGGCGGCGTGGCAGGAGTCATCGTGCAGCAACCCAACTATTTCGGTATCATAGAAAACTACGACGGCTGGGCCGACCTCTGCCACGACCGGAAGGCCCTTCTCATTATGAACAGTGTAGCAGCCGACCTTGCCGTACTCAAGACACCGGGTGAGTGGGGAGCTGATATCGCCGTGGGTGATGCCCAAAGTTTGGGTATCCCGATGCAGTTTGGCGGACCTTACGTAGGCTATCTGTGCTGCACGGAGAAGCTGCTGCGCAAGATGCCGGGACGCATCGTTGGCATGACTCGCGACAACCGCGGACAACGGGCATTCGTACTCACTCTGCAAGCCCGCGAACAACACATCCGCAGGCAGAAGGCCACATCCAATATCTGTTCCAATCAGTCACTCATGGCCCTATTTGTCACAGTCTATCTCTCACTGATGGGCAAACATGGACTGCGCGAAGCGGCTGAACTGTCGTATGCCGGTGCCCACTATCTGTGCGACCGGCTATTGGAGACGAGACATTTCCGGCTCACCTACGAGGGCCGGCCGTTCTTTAATGAGTTCTGTGTGGACTATGACGGCGACATAGGCCTGCTCTTGAAAGTGCTGGAAGCCAACGGCATCTTCGGCGGAGTGAAAGTAGGTGAACACACGCTGATGCTGGCTGTGACGGAGAAACGCACCCGTGAAGAAATAGAACAACTCGTAAAACTTGCTGCCCTATGAACAACAAACTCTATGGAAACCTGATATTCGAGCTCTCGCGTGAAGGCCGGCGCGGTTATTCATTGCCCAAAAACCGCTTTGGGGTCTATGAGATTCCACAGCTGATACAGCGCAAAAAGGAGCCCGAATTGCCAGAATGCGATGAGCTGACAGTTGTCAGACACTACACCAACCTGAGCGGCAACAACTTCGGAGTGGACAACGGGTTCTATCCACTGGGAAGTTGCACGATGAAATACAATCCCTGCATCGACGAGGAGGTTGCAGCCTTGCCGGCTTTCCAAAACCTGCATCCCCTGCAACCGGCCGACAGTGTGCGAGGGGCGGAAGCCGTATGCACCCTTTTAAAACAATCGCTCTGCGAACTCACGGGCATGAAAGCCTTCACGTTGAGGCCTTTTGCCGGAGCCCACGGCGAACTGGTGGGGCTCATGATCATCCGCGCCTATCACGAAAGCCGTGGAGATGAAAGACGCCTGAAAGTCATCGTGCCCGACTCAGCTCATGGCACCAATCCTGCTTCGGCTGCCGTCTGCGGTCTGGAGGTGGTAGAGGTGAAGAGTCTGGACGACGGCACCATTGACACGACGCACCTACGCACGCTGGTGGAAGAGCTGGGAGAGGAGATTGCGGCCATGATGATGACCAATCCCAATACGCTCGGTCTTTTCGAAAAACGCATTCCCGAGATAGCCGAAATGATACACGGCTGCGGTGGACTGCTCTACTACGACGGAGCCAACTTCAATCCCATGCTCGGCGTTTGCCGTCCGGGAGACATGGGATTCGATGTGATGCACCTCAACCTACACAAGACTTTCTCCACTCCCCACGGTGGTGGAGGGCCGGGAGCGGGACCAGTGGGTGTGCGCGACGGCCTACAAGAGTTTTTCCCCGAGGTGAGTCCCTATCACGGTAATTTTGCCGTGCTCATGCGGGCCTATGCCTATATTCTCTCGCTGGGGCGCGAGCATGTCAAGGAGGTGGGGCCGTTGGCCACACTCAATGCCAACTATGTCAAGGAGTCTTTAAAAGACCTGTATCGCCTGCCCATTGAGGGACTTTGCAAACATGAGTTCGTCTTCGACGGGCTTGCTGACAAGTCGACGGGTGTCACCACAATGGATGTGGCCAAACGACTGCTTGATTACGGTTATCATGCGCCCACCATCTACTTCCCTTTGCTCTTCCACGAGTCTCTGATGATAGAACCGACAGAGGTGGAGAGCAAGGACACGCTCGACGGTTTCATTGATGTAATGCGGCGCATTGCCCACGAGGCAGTGGAACACCCCAATGATGTAAAGACGGCACCGCACCACACGCCCATCGGAAGGGTGGACGATGTGGAGGCGGCCAAGCATCCTATCGTGACTTTCAAGCAACTGCAATATGACAACAGCTGACCTTATTATTATCGGCAGTGGCCCGGGGGGGTACCGGGCTGCCGAATATGCGGCCCGCAACGGCTTGCAAGTAGTCATCATCGAACAAGGGGAAGTGGGCGGCACATGCCTCAACGTGGGCTGCATCCCCACTAAGACGCTTTGCCATGAGGCTGATGTCGTGCGCACGGTGAGAGCGGTTTGCCCACAAATTGAGAACGGGAGTAATCCTTTTCCTGTCAATTACACTCGTGTGCAAAAGCAGCTTTCCACAGTCGTGGGACAGCTCCGCAGCGGTGTGGAACAGCTTCTCGCCATGCCCGGCATTACACTCATCAAGGGTACGGCACGGTTTGAAGATACCCGGACGGTGACGGTGGGGACGGAACACTATTCCGCCCCCCACATCATCATCGCCACAGGGGCCGAACCCAAGATGCCGCCGGTAAAGCAGCTTGACGCTTCGAAAGTGATGACTTCCACCGAACTGCTGCACATTGACCATGTGCCCAAGCAGCTTGTCATCGTGGGTGCAGGTGTCATTGGTATGGAGTTTGCGAGCATCTTCTGTTCTTTCGGTTCCCGTGTCACGGTCATTGAGTTTCTCAAAGAATGTCTACCATCGCTTGACAGCGATGTGGCCAAGCGACTACGCAAGTCACTCGAAAAGCGAGGTGTAGAGTTCTTGATGCAAACGGCAGTCAAAGCGGTAACGGAAAATGGAGTAACTTTTGAACGAAAAGGGAAAGAAGAGATTCTGGATGCCGATGCTGTGCTAATAGCTACAGGCCGACAACCCAACATGGAAAGATTGCAACTGGAACGTGCCGGCATCGCCTTCGACCGTTCAGGAATCACAGTCGATGAACATCTTCAAACTTCCGTGAAGGGTATTTACGCCATTGGCGATGTCAACGGTAGGCAGATGCTGGCCCACGCCGCCACCATGCAGGGACTCCATGTGGTCAACCGCATCCTTGGAATGTCCGACTCTATCCGACTCGACATTATGCCGGCGGCTATCTTTACCTATCCCGAAGCCGCCTCTGTTGGTCTTTCGGAAGATACTTGTAAGGAGCAGTCGATCTCCTACAAGTGTCATAAGGCCTTTCACCGGGCCAACGGCAAAGCATTGGCGATGGACGAGACCGAAGGTATGCTTAAACTTCTGACCGATCCTTCTGGACTTATCATCGGCTGCCATGCATTTGGGGCGCACAGCGCTGACCTTATTCAAGAGGTGAGTGTACTGATGTGCAAGCATACCACCATCGACGAGTTGCGTGACATGGTGCATATCCACCCCACCCTCTCCGAGGTGTTACAAGCAGCTGCGGAAAGCTGATTGCATGGGGGGAGAGAATAGGAATGTTGTGGAAAGCTGTCGTGACCTTATTTGTCCCACCACCCCTGCCCCTCCTCCCAAGGCTACTCTTTATACACATCTCGATTAACTTAAAATTTGTGATAAGAACTCTGTTGTTTGATGTTGAAATCATTGACTTTTCGAGATTATCTTACTTAAATTCTGTTTATAGCATACGCTATTTTTAATTTTTTTTTGTTAAACAGAGATGTGTATAAAGAGTAGCCTCCCAAGGAGGAGGGGAACCAAGGATGGCACATGATATAATGGGGACTTGCCCACTTAAGAAGCATTCGCCGGCGTTAGCTTTCCCCTCCTCCTTGGGAGGAGGGGCAGGGGTGGTGGGACAAATAAGGTCACAACCGTTTCCCCCAACGTATCCTTCTTTCAGCATATCCCGATTGTCACCATTCTCCCCAAACACATCCACACAAACATTCAAACACCCGTTTGCAGAAATTCACAGACCACCAAACTACACACACTTATGTACCGAGACAAATCCAATATAAAGCCTTTGAAGATATACCGAAAAGCGTTGCGGAATCATTCTACTGCAGCCGAAGCAATTCTTTGGCGCTGTTTGAAGCATTCACAAGTGGGCGGTTTGAAATTCCGCAGGCAGCACAGTATCGGAAATTACATCATGGACTTCTATTGTCCTTCACTCAAATTAGCCATTGAATTGGATGGAAATATTCACAACGACAGGGCTGTCCATGAGTACGATGAAGCAAGGACAAGATTTTTAGAGGAAAATGAAATTACTGTCATGAGGTTTGACAACGAACATGTCTATCATTATTCGGGGCATATCATAGAAACCATCTTAACTTTTCAGCAGCATAAAACAGAAAAGCCTTAATTGTTTTGCGCGACGACACAAACATGACATCTCCTTTTCCCCTTATCGGGTAAAGTAGGAAAAACATGAAAAACAACACCACAGACTATTGATTCTCAGAAAGGTGCGGAGCACTCAAACTCCATTCGTTCTCCCGTCTGCGGATGGACGAACGAGAGGTATTCGGCATGCAGGTAGAGACGGTCTGCCTTCGTGCCGTATAAGTTGTCGCCTTTGATAGGCCGGCCAAGCCCCTCCCGGTGGGCGCAATGCACACGCAACTGATGGGTGCGCCCCGTATGGGGATAGAGCAAGAGACGGTCGGACGAGACAAACTGATAGTCGGTGACAGCAGGTCTGCCATGTTCGCGGTCAACCTTTTGCCGTGGACGATCCATGAAGTCAGGCGACAGGGGAAGAGAAATGGCGCCCTTGGGAAGCAGGGAGGAATCTGTCTTTGGAGCAGGATGAGATGATGGTCGAGGGCCATTGGCCTCGAGCACGGCCACATAGCGTTTCGTCACCATGCGGTCGGTAAACTGTTGTTGGAGCCCGAAATAGGCTTTAGAGGTTTTGGCTGCGACGAGCAGACCGCTTGTGGCCATGTCCAATCGGTGGACAATGATCGGGCCTTCGGCTTGTGGATAACATTCGCGTAGGAGCGAATAGACAGATGGAGCATCCGTCTTGCCCGGTACGGAGAGCATACCGGCCGGTTTGTTGACCACCACGATCGATGCGTCTTCATAAAGGATGGGAAGCTCGGGGGCAGTCTTTAAGGATAGTTGGTGTGCAGATGATGCCGGCAAGAAGTCGGACGACGAGTTCGGCAACATCCACTTGAGAATGGGTTTACACTTACCGCTGCAAGCCGGATAGTAGTGTCCATGATGACGAATCTCCTCTTTCGGACTCTCGCCCCACCAGAACATGGCCATTTGAAGTGGTCGAAGCCCGTGGGTGTAGGCATATTGCAAGAGTTTCGGTTCGCAGCACTCGCCACTCCCCGAGGGCGGAACACCGGCTGTCGTATCGGCAAATATCTCCAACAGATTTTTACTTTCCCCTTCGGCATTCAGCATTCTGAATTGCGCAAACAGCCATTGTTGCAAGTTGTCGGAAAGTCTTTTGCGCAGTTGTTTAAGTTGCCGTATATCGTCTTGCCACGCTTCATACTCCCTTTCGAGAGTTGTTTTCTGATTTACAGCCTTCTTGATGCGGCGCAGTTCAGCTTTCATGAACTGACTCTCCCTGACCATCCGCGCATTCTCTTCGGGCAAGATACCCCCCTGCTGCCGGCGCTCATCCCGTCTCCTTTTGGCCTCGTTCATCTGCTGTTGATAGTCAGCCACCGTCTGCCGACGCTGCACCACCAATTCCTCCACACACTTGCGGGCCTCTTCCATACGCCCGTCTGCTTCCAGTCGGGCTATGGCAGCATTGATGTCCGTTACCTCCGCTTCGTGGGTCTTGAAATATCCGCCGGGCTGCAGATAGTCATACACCGCCGGAACAAAACCCTCCCAGTCGCTCCGGTTGAGTATCTGGCCCGAGTAAGCGGCGAGGAAGTAGGTGGTAGGTGATGGATGGTGGGTGGTAGATGGCAGGGGATAAAGGGTAGATGACGGGGGATAAAGGAGTGCTTCATCGGGGGCTGAGACAAGCAGTATGCCAAACATCTTACCTTTGGCTATCTCCGCTTGCCACTCGTCGGACATCCGGGCAAACGAGTTTTGCAACTGTCGTGCAGCCTCTATGCAGAGCGGATGCGGCTCATAGTCAAACGGATTGTTCATCTGTTCGGGCAAGGGGATGTTGGTGTGGAGGAGATGCAGCAATGTCATAAACTGTTGGCGTGAGGGGCAAACTCAACGGAGAATGCCATGCCCCTCACCTTTTATGGTTAAATCATCAGTGACCGTGATTCTGTCCACTTATCTTGAACAGAGATTGTAAAGGAACTCTTGATAGACTTCTTCCAACTCCGGTAGTACCGGTTCTTGTCGAAGCCCGATGTCACATCTGCGACAGAAATCGCCGAGCAGACTCTCCGTGCGCTCGGTATTGATCAATATTTCAGAAGGTTTGTAGCCCAACGAAAGGAGGGCATTCCCCAGACCCGTCAGCAGTTTCAGAGTGTCTCCCTGCCGTTCCGACATTTCTACGTGAACAACCATTCCGCTGTCTTCATCAACACACAACAAGACTTCGGGAAAGAAAGGGGCCTCCTCTTCGCCGGAACCTGTCGGAGCAGGAAGGTTGGTGTACAGGCAAGATATGGTGTGCCGATTAGGAAGTTTCCCGATTTGATGCGACAGCAGGTCGTTCTCGAAAGGTGCCTCGGAATAGGTAGGTCCCTGATAGGCCGGCAGTGGGGTGACGCCGAGAAGGTAAGTGCCGTCAAGCTGCGGTGTGAGCAGTGGTACCATCTTTCCACCCTCTTTGGTGGGATATTCGCCCATGGGGTCAAAACCAAGTTCCGAGAGTGGGGAGGCTTCGGACATTTTTGTCATATAGAGGGCTGCACGCAACGCTTCGGTGATGAATTGGGCATCTTGCTCGTCCGTAATGTCCCATTGCATACGATAAGGACTGTGGCGGGTGAAGTCGGGCCATCCGTGGGGACGTTGTATTTTCAGTCCCCGGTGGGCGACAAAGGCCCGTATCCGCCTTTTAGTCTTGGCATCCATATCCGCAGCATTCATAAAGTCGCAGTTGATGCAGTCAAACATCATGGCTAACTGCTGGAAGACAAAGGGAGCGGCATTATTGAGGTAGAGGCTGTTGAGATAGCTTGTAAATCCCTTTCTACCGATATAAAGACCGAGAGCGTAGTGTTCACCCCCATGCCCCATGACGCTACAATAGCCAATCTCGCCCGAACTTAACTTCACGGCAAAAATGTCGGAGTCGGTCAATTTCTTCCAAGGTGCGGCCCTCCTAAAATCGAAGGCAGCCCAAAGCATTTCATTTGTTAGTATAATCGTTTCTCTTCTATTGATTGGGGATTATGTTGTTTCTTTTCGGAAAGAGGTAGACAAATATAGTGGAAAAACTGTAGATATCCAACTGTTTTTCCACTTTTTCGTTTTCTAAAAACACTTATGAGGGATTTTGCTTGTGACAGGTGGTCAGTTGAACGTGAGGCGGAAGGTTGTCAGTCCGGCCTCCCTGTCACTGACAAGCGTGATAGAACCATTGCTCAGGCGCATGATTTGGCGCGAGATGGAAAGGCCTATCCCGCTGCCGTTGCTTTTGGTCGAGAAGAAGGGAATGAAGATATGGGCCGCCACGTCGTCGGGGATGAGAGGACCGTTGTTACTGATGTCTATCACCACCGCTTCGTGTTCGTCGCTGTAGGAGCGGATGCTGATATATCCTTGAGGGCTTATGGCCTCGGCGGCATTCTTGAGCAGGTTGGTCACCACACGCGCTATCAGACCCTCATCGGCATAGACGAGAAGGTCTTGCGGCTCCACGCTCAGTTCCAACCGACTTTCCGGCGGCAGCAACGGACCGGCCAAACCGGCCATGCGCACCAAAAACGGTTTCACATAGAAAAGGGCCGGCCGGGGCGTAGGCACATGAGTGAACTTACGGTAGTTCTCCACAAACGTGATGAGTTCCTTGCCGGTGCGGTTGATCACGTTCAATCCGTCGCGTTGCTCGCCCCGGGAGTTTTTCAGGAGTGTGTCACTTAGAGAGATGATGGGTGTCACGGTGTTCATGATTTCATGGGTGAGCACGCGTATGAGTTTTGCCCAACTGTCGAGTTCCTGATTGGCCAGTTCGCCCTTGATGTCGCTGAAGGCGACGATGCGCACGCGTTTGCCCCGGAGCGTGGTGTGGGAAGTGCGGACGGAGAAGGCCGGCAAACGGTCTTTGATGCGCTTGATGTGGGTGATGGCCTCCATGTCGAGCAGGGCGAGGGCGGCCCGGTTGTGGCGCAGCACGAGTCCCCGTTCGTCATCGACCACGAGAATGCCAGTGTCCACGGAGTCGAGAATGAATTCAAAATACTTCTCCCGTTCCATCTGTTCGTCGCGGGCATGTTCCAAGATGAGTTTCACCCGATTGAGCGAAGTGTTCAGGAGCCGCTCACTGCCATGCACACTTTCCTCGGGGAAATGGAACGTGTAGTCGCCGCTGTCGAGCGCATCAAACAGGAAGCGCACCCTCCGGATGCTCCTCCGGTGAAGCCGCCAAAGGCGCAGGTAGGCAGCAAGGGAAGCCAAAAGCACTGCTGCCAAGATGATTTCCGCAATGGTCATTGTTTGTGATGTGGTGGGTGAAAACTTTCTGCACCGCACGCTCCGCTTCTCCCGAGAGCGGACGGAAACGGTCAGATGCCGTATCGCTTGATTTTGTTGTACAACGTTTGCCGGGAAATGCCGAGCTGTGCGGCCACTTGCGAGAGATTCCCGTCGCACTCGCGGATGGTCTTTTCTATGAGCCGACGCTCCATCTCGTCGAGTGTCTGCACCTCTTCAAGAGGCTTCTGCCGGGCAGCCGGACTGCCGTCTATGTCTTCTTCGCCTATCAGTGTGCCGCTGCTCAGAATGACAGCCTTCTCCACGGCATGTTGCAGTTCCCGGATATTGCCGTACCAGGGCAACGCACTGATTTTCGCTTCTGCCGGTCCGGTGAATGCCATTTTGGGTTTGTTGTAGAGGGCGGCGTATCTCCCGAGAAACAGCCGGGCCAGCGGCAGGATGTCTTCCCGACGCTCGCGCAGAGGCGGAAGATGCAGCCGGATGGTGTTGATGCGGTAGAGCAAGTCTTCGCGAAATTCTCCGTGGGCCACCATTTGTTGCAAGTCGCGATTGGTGGCGCAGATGAGACGCACGTCAACGGGTATCTCTCTGCTGCCACCTACCCGCACGATGCTTCGCCGTTGCAGGGCGGTGAGCAGTTTGGCCTGTAAGGCATAACTCAGGTTGCCTATCTCGTCAAGGAAGAGTGTGCTCCCCTCGGCCTGTTCAAATTTTCCCGGTTTGTCGGCCTTGGCATCCGTGAAGGCCCCTTTCACATGGCCGAACAGTTCGCTCTCAAACAGCGTTTCGGTGATGGCACCCATGTCTACGGGCAGCATTTTGCGCCGGTTGCGGACTGAGAGGCGGTGTATCTCGTTGGCCAGCACCTCCTTGCCGGTACCGTTTTCGCCCGTGATGAGGATGTTGGCATCCGTTGCGGCCACCTTTTCCACCATCAGCCGCAAGTCTTGCATGGCTTGAGAAGATCCCCATTGCATGGCTCCTTCGCCGGCAAGTGATTTCGACGAGACCGCTCCGGAGCTTTTCTGCCTTTTGCGATAGGCCTCGGTGAGCGTCTCCACCAACTTTTCGTTGTCGAAAGGTTTCACCACAAAGTCGACTGCCCCCTCCTTGAGCCCCGTCACGGCCAGTTGTATGTCAGCGTAGGCCGTGAAGAGCACCACTTGCGTTTGGGGATGCAGCCGTTTGATTTCGCGCAACCAGTACAGTCCCTCGTTGCCGTTGTTGATGCCGCTCCGGAAGTTCATGTCAAGCAACACCACGTCGGGCTTGTCTTCGCGTAGCCGGGCCGGGATGTTGTCGGGCGAGGCTATGGTCGTGATGCGTGCGAAGACACCTTCCAGAAGCATCTTGACCGTGGTGAGAATGTTACGGTTGTCATCGACGATGAGAATGGTTCCTTGTTTCATGATAGTGCAAAAATAGTTGTTTTTCGGCAAAACGGCAAGGGCTTGTCCATTTTTTAGACAGGAGATTTGGAAAGGACGGGGAGACAAGAGACCTTGCCCCCTACCGGGAAGGGGCAGGCAAAGGGGAGATCATGTGGGCTCCCAAGCAGTTGGGGCCGGCATCCCCACATCAGCCTTGCGTGTGTTTAAAAGTTGGACACCGGTGTCCAACTTTTGGACACACGCGGAACTGGCACAACCTCTTAAAGTACTGATAGCCAACGAACTGTGGTTTTGGCACGGCATTGGCATGAATTGACGATATATGAAACGTGAATTCAACATATTGCTATGGAGCCTGTTAGGCTTGTCGGCTGCAGCCCAACAGCCGTGGTCGATGAACCGTTGCGTGGCCTACGCCGTGGAACATGCCACCAATGTGGCACGCCGGCAACTGGAACTTCGGCAGCGGCAGGCCGACAGTCGCACGGCTTGGCTCGACTTCTTGCCGAGCGTTGAGGCACAGGTGAACGGACAGTACAGCTGGGGACGCAACATCAACCCCGAGACCAACACTTATAATAATGTGACTACCTTCAACAACTACTACCAGATCTCTGCCTCCATGCTCCTCTTCGACGGCGGACGCACCCTCAATGCCTTCCGGCAGGCGAGGTTGGCCAAGACCGGTGCCGCCACAGCCGTGGAACGGGCGCAGGACGAGAGAGCCGTGGAGGTGATGGCGAAATATGTGGATGCGGTGTACACGCAGCGGAGCATCGGACTGGCCGAAGAGAAGTTGCGCGACTCACAGGCACTGTTGAAGAAGACACGCAGGCTGTTTGAGTTGGGCGAGAAGAGCCGGCCCGATGTGGTGCAGCTGGAGAGCCAGGTGGCCGAAGACGACTACAATCTGCTGCATCAGCAACATGCGGCTCGTAAGGCATTGCTCGCATTGAAGTCGGCGATGAACTATCCCACGGCCGATACGCTTGTGCTTGATGACGGTCTGGCAGAAGACGGAGGGCAGGAAGCCCAACATTTCCATTCCGGGGGTGGAACCGCAGCCGTGAGGATGGCCGAGTATTCGGTCGAAAACGCCCGCCTCGAATGGCATGTCAGGCGAGCCGAACTACTGCCCTCACTACGGCTGGGAGGAGGTTTTTCCACCAATTATTATAAGAATCTGTCGGAGAAGGGCAACTTGGCGCCGTTCGGTGCCCAGTTTCACAACAACATGGGCGAGTATGTCTATCTGACGCTCTCCATCCCCGTGTTTTCCCCTTCCACCTGGCGCAAAGCCCGACAGGCCAAAACGGCCTATCGTTTAGCACAATGGGAGGTGGCCGACGAGCGACGGAAACTGGCCGACGCCATTGCCGGGGCTGTGATGGACCGCGACGGCTATGCCCGCGAAGTGGCGCAAATGGGGCGCAAGGTGTCCTCCGACTCGCTGGCGTGGCATCTCTCCCATCGGAAATATGAGGAGGGTATGCTCTCCACCTTCGATTTGCACACAGCCGGCCAGACGCTTCTCGAAAGCCGCATCCGTCTTTTGCAAATGCAGATGATGCTTGTCTTGAAACAGAAATTAGTGGATTATTATACGAAAAATCAACCGTTATGGACATTGAAATAAAACAGAAACAATATCTTCTGCCCAAGAAATACTGGGCGTGGACAGTTGGAGGAGCGATTATGCTTGCCGTTTTGGCGTGGCTGGCACTGTCAAATTACAGTTCTACGCTGAAAGTCGAGCGTCGTGGCCTGAGCATCAGCGAGGTGAAACAGGCCAAATTTGACGACTATGTGAACGTGGATGGCAGGGTGGTGCCCATTCAGGTGGTGCAGATTTCGCCCGAGGAGGGTGGCGTAGTGCTCGAAAAGGTGGTCGATGAAGGTGCTCACGTACACAAGGGCGACATCATCGTGAGACTGAGCAACAGCAATCTCGACCTCGAAATACTGAATGCCGAGAGCGAACTGGCCGAGAAACAGAATATGCTGCGCAACACCCAGATCTCGATGGAGCAGGATCGGTTGAACAACCGCAACGAGGCCTTGCAACTGGAAATGGATGTGGAGACCAAACTGAGGGCCTACCGCCATCAAGGGGCATTGCAGAAAGAGCAGCTCAACTCGCGGGAAGAGTATCTCAAGGCCAAGGAAGCGTATGAGTTGGCCGTGAAAAAGAACGGACTGATACAGCAGCGGTTGAAGAAGGACGGGCTGTTGCGCAGGTCGCAGATGGAGCAGATGAGCGACAATCTGGAATCGATGCAGCGCAACGTGTCGCTGGTGAGGGCGCGGAAGGCCAAGCTCGACGTGCGCTCATCCATCGACGGAGAGGTGGGCTTGCTTGATGTGGAGTTGGGGCAAAGCATCTCGCCGGGACAGAAAATCGGTGTCATCAACGACCTGAGCGACTATAAGGTGGAGGCGCAGGTGGATGAGCATTACATCGACCGTGTGCGCGCCGGACTCACGGCCTCTTTCGAACAGAGCGGACGGACTTACCGACTCACCGTGCGCAAAGTCTATCCCGAGGTGCGTGACGGGCGTTTCCGCATCGACTTTGTGTTCAGCGGCCCGCGTCCGCAGAACATCCGCACCGGCCAGACCTACTATCTCGACCTGCAACTCGGAGAAGCCAAAAAGGCAATTCTTATTCCCAAAGGCACTTTTTACAGCGTCACGGGCGGCACCTGGATATTCGTACTCGACAAAAACGGGCACAAAGCCTACCGCCGCAACATCCGCATTGGTCGCCAGAATCCCCAATACTATGAGGTATTGGAAGGACTGGAGCCCGGCGAGCAAGTCATCGTAAGTGGCTATGAAAGCTATAAGGACAATGAAATATTGGTGCTCGAGTGATACGGTCCTTCAGATGCTCTTTAGCCGGTTCCCAAAGATTCCCTCGCCTTGCGCGAGAGAAGGCTTTTCCCTCGTTCGACAGATTTCTCCCGGGTGATGTTTAGTGGGTGGAGGCCTCAGGATAGAACAGATTGTCAAACTATTTATTCGTTTTCGACCTCTCTGCTTGCGACATTTGCAACGAGCAATCCAATCGGGCGCAAATACGCGATTTTGACGATTTTCTCAAGGCTCTGATAATCAGCCGTTTGAATTTCATTGACACATATTTTGGCCCGAAAACAGGTCTGAAAAAGCCCAAACGGGATTGCAAAAGGGCCGTAGTTGCGATGCAACTACGGCCCTTTCGGCTTTCAAGTGTGGCCCTTTTGCAAGTCCGGAGAGCCGGAATGGAAAAATCGATGCGCTTTTCGGGTAATCAGAAGCTTCCCTCCCGTTCTGGTTGGAGGATTTTGTCGGATGCGTTTTTGTTGATATTATTCACCACCATCCGGTAGTTTGCAGAGATAGCTTTCACCGATTTTCCGTCAGTGTGCGACCGATACATATATCCATTTCCGTCCTGTCAAATACCCACAATTCCGTAAGGGAAACAAGGAAACAATGTGCCGGAAATCCTCCTCCAACCATCAGGCAAGGAACATGACCAACACTTGGGCGATGACCACACGGATGAACATCCCCAAAGGATAGACCGTGGCATAGCTGATGCTGGCTGTTTCGCCCTCCAAGGTGTCGTTGGCATAACCCAAGGCCATAGGGTTGGCCATGCTTCCACAAAGGATGCCACAAATGGTGCCATAGTCAAACTTCTTGGTTTTCAGTGCTATGATACCTACAAAGAGTATTGGCAGGAACGTGAGCAGGAAGCCCAACCCTACCCACAGAAGCCCTTCAGGACGGAAGATGGTCTCGAAGAACTGGCCGCCGGCATCGAGTCCCAAGCAAGCCAAATAGAGCGAAAGACCGAGTTTGCGCAACATGAGACCGGCACTGCGGGTCATATAGGATATGAAATGTACGCGTGGGCCCAGTGCTCCCACCACAATACCCATCACGATGGGACCGCCGGCAATGCCCAGTCTCACGGGAATGGTCATGCCGGGAATATCGATGGGAATGGTGCCGATGGCCAAACCGAGCAGCATACCGAAGAAGATGGCTCCGAGGTTGGGCTCGTTGAGCGTGCGCACGGCATTACCGAGGAAGTTTTCCACATGTTCCACATCGTTGGGTTCGCCCACTACGGTCAGCCGGTCGCCATATTGCAGGCGCAAATCGTCGGTAGCCAAGAGTTTGATGTCGCCGCGAATCACCCGGCTCACGTTCACTCCATAGGTGTTGCGCAACTGAAGTTGTCCGAGATATTTGCCATTGAGCACAGGCTTGGTGAGCACAATGACACGGCTCTCCACCTTCGAGTCGATGGCATTCCAGTCCACCTGGTCGCGGTTCCAGTCTTTTTCCACTTTCTCGCCGAACAGCAGTTCCATGGCATCCACCTCCTCCTTGTTGCACACCACGAGCACATTATCGCCCGTGTTCATGACAGTATCGGCTTCCGGGACAATAACATTGCCGTCGCGCCACACACGCGACATGATGAACTTGCGGTGGGTCATCATCGAGATGGCGGCTATGGTCTTACCGTCGAGAGCCGGATTGACCACCCGAAACTGTCCCACGTAGGTGTGGTCTTCGGCCCCGTTGCCACGCACCATGAGGTCGGCAGGCTTGACAAAAAACCGCCGCATGAGCATCATAGCCAGAATGACACCCACCACACCCAACGGGTAGGTGACGGCACAAGCCAAGGCCACACTGCCACTCGGAAGACCGAGATGCTCAAGAGCCTGTTGGGCTGCACCGAGGGCAGGCGTGTTGGTGGTGGCTCCACAGAGGATGCCCACCATGTCGGAAAGCCCTACAGAGGTAAGAAGACCTAAAACGACAGTCATTGCCGTGCCCAAGAGAATGACTCCGAGACCCCAAAGATTGAGTTCTATGCCCTCGTGGCGCAGCGATCCGAAGAAATTGGGGCCCACATAGAGGCCCAGCGTGTAGACAAACACCGTGAGTCCGAAACTCTCGGCAAAAAGGAGCATGTCGCGGTCGATGGTCAGGCCGCAGTGCCCGGCTACAATGCCGATGAAGAAGACAAAGGCAATACCGAGCGAAATACCTTTGACATGGAGTTTGCCCAAGGCCAGCCCCAGTGCACATATCAGCGACAGCACCACAATGGCCTGCACGGCCGAATGTATGTTAAAAAGGGAATCCCAATACATTGTCAGTTGGTTTGTTCGATGTCAGCCTTCGCTCTGCTACGCCGGAACCGCTCTCTCCGTGCGCAGAGCCAGAGGGTCAGATGATGTTCAGATAGCGTTCGAGCGGTATGCCGACGTTCTTGTCTTCGTTGTCCTTGTTGAGGTCTATCAAGCGATAGACGGCATCCATCGCCTTGCGGGTGCTCTCCATGAGCGGTTCGTCATCAAGCAGATGGCCCACAAGCACAGCCGAAAAGATGTCGCCCGTACCGGGGAAGTGTACCGGAATCTCGTCGTAGGGCAACAGAAAATAGGTGTCGCTCTCGTGGTTGTAGCCCGCCACCGACGGTTGCCCGTCCACGGGAATGCTCGTGACAAGTGCCGAGCGCGACCCGATTTTACACAGATGGTTGAGCAGGCTTTCGGCTTCGGCCCGTGAAACGCCATCGGGCGAATAGCTCCGGCCCGTGAGATAGCAGGCTTCGGTGTAGTTGGGATAGCACAGATGAGCCACGCCGAGCATCTCGCGCATGGAATTGATGGTGGCCGGAGTGACACCGTTGTAGAGTTTGCCCTCATCTCCCATGATGGGATCCACAAAGATGGTGACTCCCTTTGCTGCCTGTTCACGGCAGTAGCGGGAGATGATGGCAGCCTGACGCTCGGAGGCGATGAAGCCGGTGGCAATGGCATCGAACGAGAAGCCAAGCTGTTTCCATACGGGAAACACCCCTTTGATATAGTCGGTGGTCTCGAGTATGTTGAACTTCCCATAATCGAGCGTGTTGGAAACCAATGCTGTGGGCAGATTGTAGGTGGGATGGCCAAAATAGGAAAGTATCGGCAGCATCGCCGCCGTGGCCACCTTGCCGTAGCCTGCCATATCGTTGATTAGCAGAATTTGTTTCTTACTCATCTTTCATTCACAATTTGGGTACAAAGATACATATTTTTTATTATCTTTGTCACAAAATCTCATAAAATGCATTTCAAACGAACCATGAAACGAAACCTGCTCATCACTGCCGCCATTTTGCTGGCAGCAACCCTTTCCGCCGTCTCCCCCAAAGCGGGGAAAAGCGGTATCGACCGCCGGCTTGTCGTAGGCCGCAACAATCCTCTTGTGCAAATGGTCGACACGATGGCCGCACTCACCGTGGGCAACGGGCACATAGCCCTCACGGTGGATGCCACCGGACTCCAGACTTTCCCCGAGCACTACCGCAACGGAACGCCGCTCGGCACCATGAGCGACTGGGGCTGGCACGCTTTTCCCAACACGGAAGGCTACCGACCGGAAGAGACGCTCGCCGACCACAACTTCCATCGGGGCCGGGGGGATGAACTTTATGCCGTGCAGTTCCGACAACCGGGCCGGCAGAAAGAGGCTTCCGACTATTTCCGTGCCAATCCCCACCGCCTGCATCTGGGCTGTATGGGATTCTCGTTCGACAGTCCGAAAGAGGTCAAGAACATCAAACAACTATTGGATTTATGGAACGGGGAGATTAAAAGCCACTTCACCCATGAGGGAAAAGCATACGACGTAAAGACATTCTGCCTGCCCCATCGCGACAAGTTTGTGACCAACATCAAGGCCCAAGGGGGATGCACGCTCCGCTTCCGGGTGCCCTACCCCACGGGGGCGCATACCGACGACGGATGCAACTGGGCATCGGGGACGAACATCAGAATGGAGATAGCCAACCACGAGTTGGGAAATCTGACACTTGCCGTGAGCGTTGACACCACAACCTACTATGTGCGGTTCACTTGGACGGGCAGGGTGAAGTTGGCCATTCCTCATTTCAACGAACTCTGTCTGACCACCGCAAAGAATGACTTCACGCTGGCATGGGAGTTTCTGCCCGAGAAACCCAAGACTGAACCGGCACCTACGAAAAACCAAGGACACTGGAAACTGCTGCCTGCAACGACCTCGTTCACAACCTTGGAGCAACAGGCAGCCGCCCACTGGAACCAATTCTGGAGCAAAGGGGGCATCGTAGACTTCTCACGCGTGCCCGACTCAAGGGCCCGTGAACTGGAACGGCGTGTGGTGCTCAGCCAATATCTGTTGGCTGTGAACGACGGGGGCAACACGCCCCCACAGGAAACGGGACTCACCTACAATTCGTGGTTTGGCAAGTTCCACTTGGAAATGACGTGGTGGCACCTCGCACCGTTTGCCCTCTGGGGCCACCCCGAACTGCTCGACCGCTGCCTGTCGTGGTATGCCACGGCCGAGCCGATGGCTCGGGAGATAGCCCGCAGACAGGGATTCAAGGGAGTGAGATGGATGAAAATGACCGACCCGTCGGCCACCGAAGCTCCTTCCAACGTCGGCTCCTATCTCATCTGGCAGCAGCCCCACCTTATCTATTTGGCCGAACTGCTCTATCGGGCAGCACCGACAGCCGGAGAGAAGGAGCAGGTGGTGGAGAAATATGGCCGACTGGTAGAGGAAACGGCCGACTTCATGGCCGACTTTGCCGAGCTTGACAACCGCCACGGGTGTTACATCCTGCGGGGCTGTATTCCTGCCCAAGAGACGCTCAACGCCGACTCGGTGGTGAATCCGCCTTTCGAACTCAACTACTGGCAGTGGGGGCTGACTGCGGCACAGCGATGGCGCGAGCGGCAGAGACGGCCGAGACAGCCATTGTGGGACGACATCATCGCCCGCCTGTCGCCTTTGGCCGACCAAGACGGTGTTTATCTCACGGCCGAGACAGCACCGTTGCCCACGGGAAGAGCCGAACAAACGGACAATCCGAAAGGCATCGACCGGTTTGCCAGCGACCACCCCATGCCACTCGGCGCCTTGGGCATGTTGCCTGCCAGCCGACTGGTGGATAAGGCCAAGATGCACAAGACCTTCCGATGGATAGCGGACAACTGGAACTGGCAGAAGACCTGGGGCTGGGACTACCCCATGACAGCCATGTGTGCCGCCCGTCTCGGACTGAAAGAACAAGCCGTCGATGCCCTGCTCATGAACCGGCAGAAGAACACCTACCTCGCCAACGGACACAACTATCAGGACAACCGTCTCCGAATCTACCTGCCGGGCAACGGCGGACTGCTCACGGCCATAGCCATGATGGCTGCGGGATGGGATGGGGCCAAAGGCCGAAATCCCGGTTTTCCCGACGGCTGGGACGTGCGGTGGGAGGGGTTGCTGCCCATGCCATGAGTGCATCAGAGCACAAAAAGCCGCTTCCCGAGAGGAAAAAGAACATCACCCCCATAACCAACAGAAACGGGAGACCGCCGCAAAGGTGGTCTCCCGCTTTTCGTTTTCAGCCTACCAAGCCGTCTCACAAAGGCCCTAAAAGTCTGCGACGGGCCCTTGGTAGAAATCCCTCACCGGGCTTAGGCCCTGCGGCCATACTGCTCGTCAAGGTTGAAGATGGCGCTGTCGCCCATGCGCTTCAGGCGGTCTACGATGCCGCTGGCCGTAGCCTCTTCCTCCACCTGCTCGCGGACAAACTGCCAAAGGAAATCTTGGGTAGCCTTGTCGCCCTCGGCGATGGCCTCGTCGAGCAATTTATCGATGAGGCTGCTGATGTGGCACTCGTGCTTGTAGGCATCTTCAAAGGCATCGAGTGGAGCCGTCCAAGTTTGCTTCACGGCCGGAATCTGGCCCACCACGGCCTCTCCGCCGCGCTTGATGAGATAGTTGGCCATCTGATAGGCATGATCCATCTCTTCGGCCGACTGCTTCTTCATCCACGTGGAAAAGCCGTCGAAGCCTTCTTTCTCGAAATAGAAAGACATGGAAAGATAGAGATTTGCCGAATAAATCTCACTAACGATTTGTTTGTTCAGTGCGTCTTGTAATGAATTGGAAATCATAATGTTTTAACTTTTAAATAATACTTCTTCTGTTCTATGGGCGCGGAAAACTCTCTTACTGTCCCGACCGTCACATGTTGCAAAGATAGACAAAAATAGCATAGCCTGTTCGATAGTCACCTATTTTTTTACAGTATTTTATATAAATTACAATTTCGCATACCTCTTGCTGTCTTGAAATAAGCCCACGAAGATTTGGCCATTAACACGGTTAGTAGTATCTTTGCCTGACTTTACAATATTCAACATGAACGACATTTGTTGCATCGGACACATCACCAAAGACAAGATCATCACGCTCGGAAGCAACGGTTCGCTTATCTTCGCCGACGGTGAGTTCCACAAGATTCCGGCCTATCGGCCCGGCGAAATGGTCGACGCCACCGGCGGCGGCGACACCTACAGTGCCGGCTACCTCTACCGGCGGCTCCAAGGCATGTCACCCGCAGAGAGCGGACGCTTCGCCGCCGCCATGTGTACACTCAAATTAGAGCACAACGGGCCCTTCGACCGCACAGCAGAGGAGGTGGAACGGGTGATAAAGTCCCATAAGTCAGGGAGATAGGGAGCCGAAAAAGGGTAAGGTGACAGGTGTTAATGGAGTGTTTAATGCCCCCTAAGTTAGGGGGATGGGGGTCTGAACAAGGGAAAGACTCTATATAGCAGGAACTATTAAAGATTTAGAAAAAGCCTTACACGCCATTTTTCCGCGCCCATTTGTCATGCCGGTTATATCCCTCCTTTTCGCCTCATCCGCCCCATCGATTTCCCCACTCGGCCCGACCGACTTTACAAAACGGCCACAGGCAGAAGCTCGTTCGGCCCGAATGAAAAGCTAAAAGAGCCCGTTTTGTAAGCCCATTCCGGCCAGAAAAGCCCCATTTAGGGGGTTGTGAGCTGTTAGAGAATTGGAAAATTAAAAAAGGGAAACGCTCTCACGCTTCCCTTGCCAATGCAAAGATACAACTTTTTGGAGTCGAATACAAATAACGAATGAATTCGTTTTACATATCAACAAGGAAACTCTGCCCCGAATCCGTATTAACGGATTCGCCTCATTCGCACCATTCGCCGACCTACTATCTATCAGAAAAATAGCGTGCCCGGCAGGACACAGCCCCTTTACCTTTTTACTCTTTTACCTCTTTATATCCGTCCACTCTCAGCTGCCAGAAGGCTACGGCCGACGCTGCCGCCACGTTGAGCGAGTCTACGCCGTGGGCCATGGGAATGCGCACCACATAGTCGGCCTGCTCAATGGTTTCGCGAGGCAGCCCGTCGCCCTCGGTGCCCATGACGATGGCCAGACGCGGTTCGGCGGCCAGGGCCGGATCGTCGAGCGGAACCGAGCGGTCGGTGAGGGCCATGGCCGCCGTGCGGAATCCCAAACGGGAAAGGGAGACGATGGAATCATCGAGCCAAGTCCAAGGCACAAGAAACACCGACCCCATCGACACGCGCACAGCCCGGCGGTTGAGCGGGTCGCAGGAGTCGCGAGTGAGCAGCACGGCATCAATGCCGAGGGCCGCCGCCGAACGGAAAATGGCTCCGATGTTGGTGGTGTCTACCACCCCGTGGATGACCACCACGCGACGGGCTCCGCGACACACCTCTTTCACATCGGGCAAGAGAGGGCGGCGCATGGCACAGAGTACGCCCCGGGTGAGTGTATAACCCGTGAGTGCGGCCAGCACCGGACGCGGCCCCGTGTAGACGGGCAGATCGCCGCAACGCGCGATGATGGCTGCCGCATCGCCGGCAATGTGTTTGTGCTCGCAGAGCAATGCCAAGGGTTCATAGCCTTTGTCGAGGGCCACCTGAATCACTTTGGGGCTCTCGGCAATGAACAGGCCGCGCTCCGCATCCACCTGATGGCGCAGTTGCGCTTCGGTGAGCGTGCTGAAAATCTCCACTCCCGGATGTGACAGGGAAGTTATTTCGATGACCGGCATAGGATGGGACAGATTCTGACGGTCAGCGCTCGATGCGCCCGCCGGTGGAAACGATATTGGCAATGATTTCTTCCTCGGAGACCAGATTCTGATCACCGGGCACGGTGTTCTTGAGGGCACTGGCCGAGAGACCGAAGTCGAGACAACGCCGGTTGTCGCCGGGCCAACGGCCAAGGGCGTGAAGATAGGCTGCCACGAAAGCGTCGCCGACACCCATCGGGTCGACAATGGGTGCAATGTCGTAGATGCGGGTGGTGTAGAGCCGCCCCTCCTCGGCATCATAGAGCACGCCGGTGAGCGTGTGGTGGCTGGAGGCCAACTGATTGCGCAGAGCCATCAGCATCTTCTTGCAGCGCGGAAAAAGCTTGTGCATCCGGGTAAAATAGTCTTCGTATGCGAGTCGGTCGAGCCGATAGTCGACATCGGAGGCTTCAAAAGGGATATGAGGCACGCCACCGGCTATTTCCCACTCATTCTGGTCGCCGAAGATGATGTCGCTGTGCTGCATGAGTTGGAAGAGCACATCGTGGGCTTCCAGACCGAAGCCCCAGAGGTTTTTGCGGTAGTTGATGTCGCAGGAGATAGTGAGTCCGAGACTGTCGGCCAACTTCACGGCATCGAAAGTGGTGTTCATCGCATCGCGGCTGATGGCGCAGGTGATGCCCGAACAGTGAAAGAGACCGGCATCGGCGAGCACCTCCTCCCAGCGGATCATGCCCCGTCGGAGACTGTAGAAGGAGGAGAGTTTGCGGTCGTAGACCACATGGGAGTTGCGCATGGCGGCGGCTTCCTCAAAATAGTAGGTGCCCAGGCGGTCGCCGCCACGCACCACATGGGACACGCCAAGGCCGAACTCGCGAAGGTGCATGAGCGCGGCATCGCCCGCATCGTTTTGCGGAATGCGCGAAACAAATTCCACCTCGTCGCCCAGACAGGCCAGCGACACGGCCACGTTGGCTTCACTACCGCCGTAGTTGCCCTCAAAGGTTTTTCCCTGTGAGATGCGGCGGTAGCCGGGCTTGGACAGCCTCAGCATGATTTCTCCGAATGTAACGATCTTTTTCTCCATGTGTCTTGAAATGAAAAAAGGTGAGGGCCGGCACAGCCCTCACCTTATTATATTAACCATGTTTACTTGGAAACGAGTTCCTTGGTGTCGCGGGCAATGACAATCTCCTCGTCGGTGGGCACCACCACCACCTTCACCCGGCTGTCGGGCGTGGATATGACGGCTTCCTTGCCTCGTATCTTGTCATTCTTCTCCTTGTCAATCTTGATGCCGAGGAAGTCGAGATTCTCGCAGGCATCGAATCGCATACCCGTCTGGTTCTCGCCCACACCGGCCGTGAAGACGACGGCATCCACTCCGCCCATGGCGGCAGCGTAGGCACCGATGTACTTCTTGATGCGGTAGGAATACATTTTCAAAGCCAAAATGGCACGCTCGTTGCCCTCGTTGGCGGCATTCTCCACATCGCGCATGTCGCTGGAGATGCCCGTGATGCCGAGCACACCACTCTGCTTGTTCAGATAGTCGGCAGTCTCCTGCGGCTTCATGCCGAGCTTGTCCATGATGTAGGTCACGGCCGAAGCGTCAATGTCTCCCGAACGGCTGCCCATCATCAGGCCGGCCAACGGGGTGAGGCCCATAGAGGTGTCGAGCACCTTGCCGTTGAGTACGGCTGCAACAGAGGCCCCGTTGCCGATGTGACAGGTGATAATCTTCGAGTGGTTGACATCCAAGCCCAGTATTTCGCACACGCGCTTGGAAACGTAGCGGTGGCTGGTGCCGTGGAAACCGTAACGGCGCACGTGGTATTTCTCGTAGAGCTCATAGGGCACGGCATAGAGATAGGCGTAGTCGGGCATCGTGCTGTGGAAGGCATTGTCGAACACGCACACCTGCGGAGTGCCGGGCATGAGGGCATCCACGGCACGCAAGCCTTTCAAGTGGCCGGCATTGTGGACGGGAGCGAGGTCGCACAGTTCTTCAATACCGTCTTCCACACTCTTGTCGACGATGACACTCTGGTTGAACTTGTCACCGCCCTGCACCACGCGATGGCCCACAGCGTCGATTTCCTCCAGACTCTTGATGGCCCCGATCTCAGGATCAAGCAAGGTCTTGAAGACGAAGTTCACACCTTCCTTGTGGTCGGGCATGTCGTGCATGATCACTTTTTTCTCGCCACTTGGCAGCGTCACCTTGATAAAAGCGTTGTCGATGCCGATGCGCTCCACGCCTCCCTGGGCCAACACAGACTCATCGTCCATGTTGTAGAGCTTGTACTTGATAGAACTACTGCCGCAGTTCAGGACTAAAATCTTCATATCGTGTTAGTTTGATTGATTTCAAAGGTTTTCCGTTATTTGGCATCCTGCGCCTGACAAGCGGTGATAGCCACCATATAGTAGATGTCATCGACGGAGCAGCCGCGGGAAAGATCGTTCACCGGACGGGCGATACCTTGAAGGATGGGGCCTACGGCCATGGCACCGCCGAGACGCTGCACGAGCTTGTAGCCGATGTTGCCCACCTCAAGATTGGGCACAACAAGCACATTGGCCTTGCCGGCAATGGGGCTGCCGGGAGCCTTCTTGGCACCGACAGAGGGCACGAGGGCCGCATCGGCCTGCAACTCGCCGTCGACATGCAGGTCTGGATAGCGCTCCTGCGCCAGCTTGGTGGCCTCCACCACTTTGTCCACCACCTCATGGGAGGCACTGCCCCACGTGGAGAAACTCAGCATGGCCACGCGCGGCTCGGCAAAGCCGGCGATGCTCTTGGAGGTCTGGGCGGTGCAATAGGCTATCTGTGCCAACTGGTCGGCATCAGGCACCGGGGTCACGGCCACGTCACCCATCACCACCACACCGTTCTCGCCGTACTGCTCCTGCTTGCTGATAATGAGCATGGCCCCACTCACACAAGTGATGCCCGGAGCACACTTGATAATTTGCAGAGCCGGCCGAAGCGTGTCGCCTGTGGTGCTCAAGGCACCCGAAATCTGTCCGTCGGCTCCATCGGTCTTGATGATCATGCAGCCGAGATAAAGATTGTTCTTGGTTACAAGTTCACGAGCCTTCTCAATAGTCATGCCCTTTTTCTGGCGGAGTTCGGCCAGTTTGAGGGCATACTCTTCAGCCTTGGGATTGTTGAGCGGGTCGATGATGGTAGCTTTGTCGATGTTTTTCAGTCCCCATCCGGCTGCCAGTGTCTTGATGTTGGCGGGATTACCGATGAGGATGAGTTCTGCTATGTCGTCGGCTAATACCTTGTCGGCGGCTTTCAAGGTGCGCTCCTCCTCTGCTTCGGGGAGCACGATGCGCTGTTTGTTCGATTTGGCGCGTGCTACGATCTGATCTAATAAGCTCATAGTTTGTTTAATCTTTTTAATATATGTTGATTGAAATTCTATACATTTTGCCACTTACAGATTACAAAAGTACGTTTTTTAATCGATATAAACGTGAGCAAACAGATAAAAAAACATAAATCCGACGATATTGCGAAGATTCTTCCCGTTTGGCAAGTCGGCTGCAAGCATTCTACGCCATCTCAGCGGTGAGAATGCTCTCGAGCTGCTCCGCCGAAAGGCGCAGGTGAAATTCGCCCTTGATGGCCACGGAGATGCGCCCCGTCTCTTCCGAAACCACCACGGCGATAGCATCGGAATTCTGCGAGATGCCCATGGCGGCGCGGTGGCGGAGCCCCAATTCCTTGGGAATGCCGAGGTTGTGGCTCACGGGCAGAATGCAGCCGGCAGCCTTTATGCGCCGGTTAGAGATGATCATGGCCCCGTCGTGCAGGGGTGAGTTTTTGAAGAAAATGTTTTCGATGAGCCGCTGGTTGATGCGCGCGTCAATGAGGTCTCCCGTGTCCACAATGTCATTAAGAGGCACTCCGCGCTCAATGACAATCAGGGCCCCAACATACTTTTTACTCATGCTCATGCAGGCCATCACGATGGGAATGATGGTCTCGCGATCCACCTCTTTCTCTTTCACCTTATTAGACTTGAAGAAATTCACCAGCCTGCGCATCCCCTTCTGCGTACCGAGTTCGTAGAGAAACTTGCGTATGTCTTCCTGAAAGATGACGATGAGGGCAATGACACCCACGCTGACCAGTTTGTCGAGAATGGAACCGAGTAGCCTCATCTCCAACACCTGACTCACGAATAGCCATATCAGGATGAAAAGCATGATGCCGATGAACACGTTGAGCGAACGGCTCTCCCTCATCAGCCGGTAGATGTAGTACAACATCATCGCCACGGAGATGATGTCTATGATGTCTTTTAGACCAAATTCAAAAGGCATAGGTCATGGTTTAAGCATTCAACATTTCCACTATCTTCACCGCCTCGACGGCCTCTTTCACGTCATGGACACGCAGGATAGAAGCTCCTTTGGCCAGCGAAAGGGCGTGAAGGACGGTCGTTCCGTTGAGCGCACTTGCCGGAGTGCCGCCCAGAAGTTTGAAAATCATAGACTTCCGGGACACACCCACGAGCAGCGGAAGCCCCAGTACATGCAGTTTTTCCATCTCCCGCATCAGCCGGTAGTTCTCCTCCAGCGTCTTCCCGAAGCCGAATCCCGGGTCGAGAATAATGTCTTTCACTCCCCGGTCGCGCAGTTGCTGCACCTCGTCGGCAAAAGCGATGAGCATGTCGTGGAGCGAGGACTTCACCGACATGAGGATGTAGGGACATTTGAGTTCCCCCACCACGTCGAACATACGCTCCGTTTCGTGGATGGGCGTGTCCACAATGCCCGTGATGCCACCCTCCGACACATCATTGATGATGTCTGCCCCCCACTCCGCAATGCACTTCCGGGCCACAGCCGGCCGGTAGGTGTCGACCGAAACGACGGCATCGGGCTGCTCTCGGCGCACGATGCCAAGAGCCCATTGTAGCCGGCGCGCCTCTTCGTCCTCACTCACTTCCTGCGCCCCGGGCCGTGTGGAGAAGGCTCCGATGTCAATCATCGTTCCTCCTTGGGCGATTATCTCGTTGGCTCTGCCGGCTATTTCCCGCTCCGTCTGTTTTCTGCTTCCGGAATAGAAACTGTCGGGAGTGACATTGAGGATGCCCATCACCTGCGACCTGCTCAGGTCGACGAGCTTTCCGCGCACGTTGATGGTGTAATCGATTGGCTGTGTCATATAACTGCAAAAATAGGAATATTATTCGAGATTTCATTCCCATTTCACGAAAATTACAGTAACTTTGCATTAAAATGTTTTAACCATCATGGAACTATCCGAACTTTACAAGCTTTACCAACAGCATCCGCTCATCACCACCGACTCCCGCGACTGTCCCGAGGGCAGCATCTTCTTTGCCCTGAAAGGGGAATCATTCGACGGCAACCGATTTGCCAAGGCGGCCTTGGAGAAAGGATGCGCCTACGCCGTGATCGACGAACGGGAGTTTGCCGAAGAGGGCAACGGGAGACTGATACTCGTCGACAACGTGCTCACCACTTTCAAAGAACTGGCCCGCGAGCACCGCCGCCGGTTCGACATCCCCGTCATCGGCATCACGGGCACCAACGGCAAGACCACCACCAAGGAGCTCATCGCGGCCGTGCTGGGAGAGAAATACAACGTGATGTACACCCGGGGCAATTTCAACAACGATGTGGGAGTGCCCAAAACGCTCTTCTCCCTGCGCCCGGAACACGAGATTGCGGTCGTGGAAATGGGGGCCAGCCACCCGGGAGACATCAAGGCGCTGGTCGACTATGTGGAGCCTACGTGCGGCCTCATCACCAATGTGGGGCGTGCCCACTTGCAAGGATTCGGAAGTTTTGAGGGGGTGAAGCGCACCAAAGGTGAGCTCTACGACTTTCTGGAGAGCCACAACGGACTGCTCTTTCTCAACGAGAGCAATCCTGACCTCATGGAGATGGCAGCCCAACGCGACTTCGGACGCATCATCAGCTACGGCCGGGACGAAGGGGGCAACGTGGAAGGAGAGGTCATCGACTGCTCTCCATTTCTCAACTTCCGATGGCGACAGCATCTCCATGCCGGTCAAATGCCTGCCAATGCCTACGAGGTGGAGACGCATCTTATCGGGGCCTACAATCTCGACAATATGCTCGCAGCCATCGCCGTGGGCCTGCACTTCGGTGTTTCGCCCGCGCAAATCAACCACGCGTTGGGCCATTACATCCCAAGCAACAACCGCTCGCAACTCGAAACGACGAAGCACAACCGGCTGATAGTAGACGCCTACAATGCCAATCCGTCGAGCATGGCGGCCGCCATCGACAATTTCAAACTGATGAAAGCCGAGCGGAAAATGGCCATCCTTGGCGACATGCTCGAACTGGGGGCCGTGAGCGACGAAGAACACCAGAAGACTGTCGATGCCCTCGCGGCCGCCGGAATCAAGGAAGTGTGGCTCGTGGGAGAGGAGTTTGGCAAAACCCACACCGCCTTCCGCAAATTCAAGAACGTGGATGAAGTGAAAGCAGCCATCGCGGCCCATCGCCCCGAGAACTATTACATACTGATAAAAGGCAGCAACGGTATCCACCTCTCGCTGTTGCCCGAACTGCTCTGAAAGCCATATAAAGATCAGTCTGCCAACCGAACAGTTTTAGTCGGGCCCATATAACGAACGGAGGCCGGAATCTCATTGCTGAGTTCCGGCCTCCGTTCTGCTGTGGTACCTCTTGGAGTTGAACCAAGGACACATGGATTTTCAGTCCATTGCTCTACCACCTGAGCTAAGGTACCCTCATTTGCTTTTGCGGGTGCAAAGGTAGGACATTTTAATCATTCCGGCAAATTTTCCACTGCATTTTATTCATCTCCTCCCATTTTTCTCACAAAACTTGCACGTAATTCAGTTTTTTACCGTATCTTTGCACCCACAAACGGTCTCATGGCCGATTTTGCAATCGGGATGTAGCGCAGTTGGTAGCGCACTACGTTCGGGACGTAGGGGTCGGGCGTTCGAGTCGCCTCATCCCGACCATCAATAAAGAGGATGTGTTTCACGACACATCCTCTTTGCATTTATAGCTTAAAGATACTTTTGCAACTACGAAGAATATCAACAAAAACACCTCCACCAAAATTCTCCAATCAGAACGGAGAATCGGTTTTAAATCACCCGGAAAGTTCACCGACATTCTCATTCGGGCTCTCCGAATTTGCAAAAGAGCCACAGTTGAAAGCCAAAAGGGGCTCAACTACCGTGCAACGGTGTCCCTTTTGCAAGCCCGTTTGGGCCCTTTCAGGGCCGTTCCCGGCCTCCGTCACGCGTCAAGAAAATTCAAACATCTGATTTCCAGCATTTTAAAAGTATCGCCAAAACTCGCGTATTTGCAACGAATGGGGCGTTCGGCACAAATATCGCAAACAGAGAGGCCGAAAACGAACAAATAGTTTTACACCACAGAGGAGCCCTCAGCCTCGCGCCTCCCGACATGGATGGTGAGCGAGGCTCTGTCAAGCACGATACCCTTGCGCTCCACGTAGCGGCTCAAGGCTCCTGCGCCAGCCAGTTCAGCGGGAGTGCCGATGCTCAAACGGTTGTCGGGTTCCATGAGCCAGAGGCGGTCGGCGAGCTGCAGGGCCAGCTCCAAATCGTGGGTGGAGAGAAACACCGTCTTGTCCATCTCGTGGGCCAAACGGCGCAACAGCTGCATCATCTCCACCTTGCTCGGGAAGTCGAGAAAGGCCGTGGGCTCGTCCAAAAAGATGACAGGGGTCTGCTGGGCCAACGCCTTGGCTATCATCACCTTTTGTCGCTCGCCGTCGGAGAGGGTGTGAATCGTCCTTTCGCCCAACCGGCTGATGCCCACCATTGCCAAAGCGTCGGCCACGACGGCTTCATCGGCGGGCGAGAGGGTGCCCCAGAAACCCGTGTAGGGCGAACGGCCGATGCCCACAAGTTCGTGCGCAGTCATGTTTTGCACATCGGGTTTGACGGTGAGCACCACCCCGATAGTCTTGGCCAACTCCTTTTGACTATAATGCGCGAGTGACTTTCCAAACAGTGCCACCTCACCGGCAAGGGGGGGCTGAAAGGCAGAGAGGGTGCGCAACAGCGTGGATTTGCCCACCCCGTTGGCCCCCAAGAGGCACGTCATTTCGCCGCTTTGCAACACAGCCGACAGCCCGCGAGCCACCGTCTTCGTCTCCCGCCGGTCGCGATAGCCTATGTCCACGCCGGTGAGCCTGATCGTTTCTTCCATGTCGCGAAGTTACGGCTTTTTCCGGAGAAAGCCATCGGATGCGTGTAAAATTGCAGGTGGAACCATCGCAAAAACATTTTACTGTCCGACAGATTTGTCGTATCTTTACAATGGGAAGGGGAGATGGCGGGGGGACAAGTAGACGAGTAGACAAGTTACTTAACTTTTGAAGTCTGAACTGTAACGATCTGAGGTCGGGCTACATCAAACTTATCCCCGTTTCAGGTTTATCAGAACCGGTAGCCGTGTGTCACCACACGCTGCTCCACCTCCAAGAATCCCGGGAAGATGATATCATTCTCCACATGGATATGCTCTTTCAAGGCTTCCATAAACTCTTCGAGACGGGCCAAGAGCGTACGATAGTCGGCAGAGGCATCGGCAGGGGCGGTGTAGTGGTTGGTGAGAGCGGCGATGCGCTCGTGGCGGGCAAGTTCGTCGCCATGTTCCATCATCATCACACGGATGGGGTTGCCGATAGTCCCACAGTGCATCTGTTCGATTTTCAGGCCGTCATCGTCAGCCTTGTAGAGTTCGTAGAGAAAAGGGAAGAGCACGTTCTCTTCCTTCATCAGATGGCTTTCGAGAGCTTCAAGCGACCCGGCAAAGAGTTCTCTCACCTCGGGCATCACTTCGTTTTCACCGACCACCTTCTCGACCAAAGCCAATGTTGCAGGCCCTTCGCGGCGAATAGTGCGATGGTGTACCTTCAAAGCGTAGTCAACCAGCAAATCCAACGGCCAATCTTGAAAATTCAATCTTGATGTATCCATGTCTTCATCATGTTTTTATATAATGTGCAATAGGCCTCGCGGCCCTTTCTCCTGTTTCCGTTGCAAAGTTACAAATGACGGGCGCAACGGGCAGGTAACATTTGTGCCCCGCCGGCGGTTAAACTCTGTTAAATCGAGGGAACACGCAAAAGTTATGGTGCAGAGGCGGCCTTATCGGGGATTTTTGGCTAACTTTGCATCATGGAATCACCGATACAGGCACTACAACGACAGCGGGCCTTGCTCCAACTGGAGTATTACACCGAGAAGGAAATCTTCCGCAAACAGACCGAAAGCATGGGCATGGCGCGGAAAGTGAAGCGTGGCGACGCGTGGTTTCCGCTGCGTGTGGGCAAGAGTTTCTACAACTCGCTCAACCAACTGACGCTCGAAGTGTTCCGCTTGCAGGACCAGGACATCGAACACAACTTTGAGTTCGGCCGGCCGGTGATGTTCTTCCGCTCGGCAAAAGGTGACGACAAGCTGCATTATTTCAACTTCACGGGCACGGTGTCTTACGTGGACGGCGACCGCATGGTGGTCGCCGTGCCCGACTCGGCCCCGCTGGCAGACTTGCAGGCTGTGGGCGAAGAACTCGGGGTGCAGCTCTCTTTCGACGAGACAAGCTACAAGACGATGTTCGACGCGCTCGACCGCGTCATCCATGCCAAGAACAATCGGCTGGCCTATCTGCGCGACCTTTTCTACTCATCGCAGAAGGCCGCCCGTTTCACTTTTGCCCCGACGCGCTTCCCATGGCTCAATCCCACGCAGGAGCAGGCCGTCAACGAGGTGATGCGGGCCAAGGACGTGGCCATTGTACACGGGCCTCCGGGCACGGGAAAGACCACCACGCTCGTGGAGGCCATCAACGAGACGCTGATGCGTGAGAGTCAGGTGATGGTGTGCGCGCAGAGCAATATGGCCGTAGACTGGATTTGCGAAAAGCTCACCGACCGCGGCATCAACGTGCTGCGCATAGGCAATCCGTCGCGCGTGAACGACAAGATGCTCTCTTTCACCTACGAGAGGCGCTTCGAGAGCCATCCCGACTATCCGCAACTGTGGGCCATACGCAAGACCATACGCGAACTCCGCAGCCGACGCCGGCGTGGCTCGGGAGACTACCATCAGAAGTTGGAGCGGTTGAAATCGAGAGCAGCAGAGATCGAAATACGCATCAACAGCGAACTTTTCGGTGAGGCACGCGTCATCGCTTCCACGCTCGTGGGTTCTGCCCATCGCCTGTTGGACGGGCAGAAGTATGCCACACTCTTCATCGACGAGGCGGCCCAGGCGCTCGAAGCGGCCTGTTGGATTCCCATTCGCAAGGCTTCGCGCGTGGTGTTGGCGGGCGATCACTGCCAGTTGCCACCCACGGTGAAAAGTATTGCGGCCCTGCGTGCCGGTTTGGGCAAGACACTCATGGAGCGCATCGTGGAGAACAAGCCCGAGGTGGTGACGCTGCTGAAGGTGCAGTATCGCATGAACGAACAGATCATGCGCTTCTCGAGCGACTGGTTCTATCACGGCGAAGTGGTGAGTGCCCCGCAAATCAGGCATCGGGGAATATTGGATTACGACCATCCGATGGAGTGGAAGACGAACAGCCTCACTCCCTCACCCTCTTCGGGGGAAGAGGGTGAGGCTGCCGGCGAATCCTTCGTTTCCTCCTCCTTCGGCCGCATCAACAAGGGCGAGGCCGAACTCACGCTGGGCACGCTCGAAGAATACTTCACCAAGATAGGCAAGCGGCGCATACTCGACGAGCGCATCGACGTGGGCATCATCTCACCCTACAGGGCGCAGGTGCAGTATCTGCGGCAGCTCATCCGCAAGCGGGAGTTTTTCAAACCCTACCGGCAGTGCATCACAGTGAACACCGTCGACGGCTTTCAGGGGCAGGAGCGCGACATCATCCTCATCTCGCTCGTGCGCTCCAATGACGAGGGGCAAATCGGATTTCTGCGCGACCTGCGGCGCATGAACGTGGCCATCACCCGCGCAAGGATGAAGCTCATCATCCTCGGCGATGTCTCCACGCTGGGCCGGCACCCGTTCTACAAGAAACTGTGGGAATATATAGAAAAGATAAAAAACGAATAGACACCATGTTACAAAGAGACTATTTCCTGAGAATCCTTCAGGAGTTTATGGCCGCAGTGGCCCGCTTTCTGGAGAAAAACGAGGGCGAGGAACAGCGCGACAAAGAGATGGAAGACCTCTACCGGCAGTATGTGGGCGACCGAGGAGTGCTGCGCCACCTCTCGCTGGAAGAAACTTTGACTTATGCCGACGAGCAATGGATCCCCGACGAGCGGCTCGACCGGCTCGGCATGTTGGCCGAACTGCTCTACACCGAGGGCTCCTACAAGCAGAATCCGCTGCGCCAGGTGCTGCTCGACAAGGCCTACAGCCTGTTCGACTACGTGGAAACCCACGGCAGCGAATACTCCCTCGACCGCCGCAGAAAGATGGAAGAGATACGCAAGGAGGCTGCGCTGACAAGCACAGTGGGCCCGCTCGGGCGCACCGGGGAGCAGAAATAGCCCCATCGACTGCCTGCCGCGGGCATGGTGCAAAGCTGCCGAACGCCCCGCGCCCGACTGTTGCACCATCGGCGCAAAGCCTCTGCTCCACCGGCGCAAGGCCTTCGCACGACTCTCCCCGCGATTGTCCCCCATCTCCGTTCCATCCTCTCCCTCTCCTTTTCTTAACCCTTTTACCTTTTAAAAGATGCCCAACACCAACGACATGACCGTGGGTTCGCCCACCCGAGACATATTGAAGTTTTCGCTCCCGCTGATACTCGGTTACATTCTCCAGCAAATGTATCTCATCATCGATGCCGCCATCGTGGGGCGGTGGATAGGCGTGGGGGCACTGGCCGCTGTGGGAGCCAGTTCGTCGATCATGTTCCTCATCATGGGCTTCTGCAACGGTTCGTGCGCCGGCTTTGCCATCCCCGTGGCCCAGGCCTTCGGGGCAAGAGACTATTCCAAGATGCGCACCTACGTGAGCAACGCCATCCGCATAGCCGTGGTCTTCGCCATCGTCATCACGCTGCTCTCCTGCCTGTTCTGCAAACACATTCTCCGGCTTGTCAACACGCCGGCCGACATCTTCCACGATGCCTACGTGTTTCTGTTGCTCCAGTTTCTCGCCATCCCCTTCACCATCGGCTACAACCTGCTCTCAGGACAAATCCGGGCCCTCGGCAACTCCAAGCAGCCGTTCTATTTCCTCATCGCCTCATCGGCGGTCAACATCCTGCTCGACGTGCTCCTCATCCTCATCATGGGCATGGGCGTGGAGGGGGCCGGCATAGCCACCCTACTCTCACAGGCCTTCTCGGTGGTGCTCTGCCACACCTACATCCGCCGGCATCTCGACATCCTCATCCCCAAAGGCTCCGAACGGCGTTACGACAACAAGCGCATCAGCATCCTGCTCAACAACGGGGTGCCCATGGGCCTGCAATTTTCCATTACCGGCATCGGCATCATCATGCTCCAGAGTGCCAACAACGCGCTGGGCACCGTCTATGTGGCCGCCTTTACGGCTTCGCTCCGCATCAAGTATCTCTTCACCTGCGTGCTCGAAAACATCGGCGTGGCCATGGCCACCTACTGCGGACAGAACATCGGGGCCCATGCGCTGCCGCGCGTCTCAGTGGGGGTGCGCTCGGCCATGAAAATCATGCTGGTCTACTTCGTGCTCACCGTGCTCGTCATCTATCCCTTTGCCGACGAGATGATGATGCTCTTCGTCAAGTCGGGCGAACAGGAGGTGGTCAGCAATGCGGCCATGTTCATGCGGCTCAACAACTACTTCTACCCCGCCCTCGGCATTCTGGTAATTCTCCGTTACAGCATACAGGGCCTCGGCTACAGCAATCTCTCGATGCTCTCGGGCGTGATGGAGATGATAGCCCGCTGCGGAGTGAGCCTGTGGCTCGTGCCGGCTTTCGGCTTCCTCGGCGTGTGCTTCGGCGACCCGGTGGCCTGGCTCATGGCCGACCTTTTCCTCATCCCCGCCTTTTGGGGCCTCTACCGAAAGCTGAAAAAAGAGAACGGCAATGACAGCAAACCGGCCATGCAGTGACAGCAAGTTGTTGTCACTGCCTCCGAATGGCTCTGCCGATATTCTATGGGAAAATATTGGGCCCACTTGCCAACAAGAGTTGGTGAAAGGCTTCTCCGAAAAATGCCGGATAAAGACAAATAATCTTAACAGAAACACACCCATAGGAATTCTCCAACCAGATAAGGGGACCGGTCTTGGAAGGCCGAAAAAGTCCCTTTGATTTCCCGTTTGGCCCCTCCGAACTTGCAAAAGAGCCACAGTTGAAAGCCAAAAAGGCCACAGTTGCGTCGCAACTGTGGCCTTTTTGCAAGTCCGTTTGGGCTCTTTCAGGCCTGTTTGGGGAACAAAATACATGTCAACAAATAGCTGATTGTCAAGGTTTTAAAAGTGCCGCCAAAATTGCTTATTTGCGTCCGAGTGGGCGGTTCGTTGCAAATATCGCAAACTGAGAGCCCGAAAACGAACAAATAGTTTGACAATCATTTTATTCAAGGGACGGCTTTTCCCGCCGCATTCATCCTCTCTCCATCCGCTGCATACGCACCGGAGAAGGTCTCCCCCACTCAATATTGACCGGGGTCTCCGGATTTCTGTCAGCCGTAACACACCGGTTATCTTCGTATTACAAGAGAGAGTGACAGAATGACAAAAGTTCTTCTAAAAAAGATATAGATAATTGATGTGAATATATTATTTTTTCGTATTTTTGCAATGACAAATTAAAATCACCAGATATATTGGAAGTTGTTTAACTATTCTCCAATAAAAAATTAACCTTTGTAGAAGAATTAAGCAGGCCCACACTTTCCTTTGTATCTTTAAACCTAAATTTAGTATTTAACAAAATCCGTAGAGCCATCGGAGAATATAAAATGAAATTATGGAAAAATCGGAAAAAGCAAAAGAAGACCATCTTATATTTAGAAACTACATAGAAACACTTCAATCTAAAGACAATATTGAAGGGGCTCTATTGGACGACAATATTAAACTACCTAAACATGCAAAACATTTAACGTATCTTTTAAAAGCTATATCGAAAGTCAATTATTGGAAATATGTTGCTCCTCTAGAGTATGAAGAAGACGTAGATGAAGCTATTTCCAAACCCTTTACGGAACGTGCCTTTGCGTATGAATTGTATCATCAATGGAGGAATATTTTGGAAGAAGAGCAAGAGAAGGAACTTATACTAAATGGAGAATTAAGCAAAAAAGTAAGTATTTTCAAAGGCTTATCTAAAATGATAAAGCAAGAAGAATACAATAATAAAGCTCACATTTTTCCCGATTTAATTTTACATGAGGGCTTTAACCCCGAACAGCAGGTATTCGTTTGTGAAATAAAAAAGGAGGTTCCTCTAAATGATAGTAAAGTCTTTTATGATTTATATAAATTGTGTTTTCTTACAAATTGTGATAATTATAAATTTGAGTATGGAATATTTATCGTTGTAGGAGAAAAATTACCCGAGACAACAGATCGAAGTTTTTCGGAAAGTTTCTCGGAAAATTTTCTCAAACAAGAGGAGAGTTTCTCAAAATTTTTCCCCCAAAAAAGTGATGCCTCCTCCCGCGAAGATTTTTTAAAAAAAGTATCTGAATATATTATTTGTATCTCGTATTACCTCTCAGAGGTTGGACAACCGAAGATAGAAATAAGAACTCTTGACCAATTCTTAATATAAGAGAATAAGTCCCATCACCCTTAAAATACAAATTAGCGCTCCAAAGTTATTTCATATTTTTGAGTAGACAAGTCAACAGTTGGGTAGCCACTTCGTAATAGTAACTAAGACACACAACATTTATCCCACCACCCCTACCCCTCCTCCTAGGAGGAGGGGAGTTAAGGATGGCACATGGACAATGGGGGCTTACCTGTTCTAAAAGCACACGAGGGCGTCAGCTTTCCCCTCCTCCTGGGAGGAGGGGCAGGGGTGGTGGGACAAATAAGGTCACGACCGCTCGTTTTACTTGTCTACTTATCCACTCGTTTACAAATGCACAATGTGCGTTTATAACGAGCACTGTAAAGGATGTTTTTTATACAAACGCTCGTTTTATTTGTCGAAAAGCGAACATAATTTCATCATCTCGGAAAAAAAGTGTTTCTTTGCAACCGAAATGGTAACAAAGTGCAATCAACCCATACTGACCATCACGGGCTCTGACGGTACAGGAGAATCCGGAGTGCAGGCCGACATCAAGACGATGACGGCTTTGGGCGGTCGGGCCGTGTCGGCCATCACCTCCATCACCATACAGAACACGCTCGGCATACAGCAGATATTCGACTTGCCGGCACAGGTGGTGGGCGCACAGATTGAGGCCATCGTCAACGATGTGGAACCGCAGGTGGTGAAGATAGGCATGATCAGAAATGTGGCCGTATTGGGAGCCATTGCCGACGTGCTGGGGAAATATCACCCGCAGTATATGGTCTACGACCCGGTGGTGAGTTCGAGCCGAGGCGACACGCTGATGGATGAGGACGTGATAGCGCAGGTGAAAAACCGGCTGTTGCCACTCTGTTCGGTGGTGGTGGTGAAGAAGCAAGACGCTGCGGCCATCACGCACCGCGAAATAGGCAATGCCGACGACGCCCACCTTGCCATAGAGCAACTGAAAGCCTACGGCTGCGAGGAGGTGCTGCTCCTCGACGACGAAAAGTCGCTACTCCACGGACAAAACAACTCGCTGGCATCGGCCATAGCCGTTTTTCTCTGTCAGGGATACACGAAGGAGGAAGCCATCGACAAGGCCCGCACATTTGTGGGCCAACAGGTGATGAGGGCCGACAATCTTGCCGGACGAAGCAGCGAACTCTACAACGATTTCCTTGACAAGGTGGCCCGCCACTACCACACCAACAGCGATGTGCATTTCTTCGCCGACTGCCTGAACGTGAGTGCCCGCTATCTGGCGCAGGTGACCAAACGCATCAGCGGTCAGACGCCCAAACAGATTATCGACGAATACCTCTCTGAGGAAATAGGCCGGCAGCTCAAGACCACAGACAAGACGGTGCAGGAGATAGCCTACACGCTCGGATTCTCGTCGCAGGCGCATTTGAGCAAGTTTTTCAAGAAGATGAAAGGACGGTCGCCAAGTGAATGGAGGAGGAGTGAGAAGTGAGAAATCAGGAATTAAAGATAAAAGACAAACAAAATAAGCAACAATGAACAACAGACAAGAACTCAACCGCAACCTGGCCCAGATGCTGAAAGGTGGCGTGATTATGGACGTGACAACCCCCGAGCAGGCCAAGATAGCCGAAGCTGCCGGAGCCTGTGCCGTGATGGCTTTGGAACGCATTCCGGCAGACATCCGTGCGGCAGGTGGCGTGTCGCGCATGAGTGATCCGAAGATGATCAAGGGCATACAGGCTGCCGTGTCTATCCCCGTGATGGCCAAATGCCGCATCGGACACATTGCCGAAGCACAGATCCTGCAAGCCATCGAGATAGACTACATCGACGAGAGTGAGGTGCTTTCACCGGCCGATGACGTCTACCATATCGACAAGACACGTTTCAACGTGCCTTTCGTGTGTGGAGCACGCAATTTGGGCGAGGCCCTGCGCCGCATAGCCGAGGGAGCAACGATGATTCGCACGAAAGGCGAACCCGGAACGGGTGACGTGGTACAGGCTGTGAGCCATATTCGACAGATGCAGAGCGAGATACGCCGCGTGGTGGCCACGGCCGAAGACGAATTGTTCGAGGTGGCCAAGCAGTTGCAGGTGCCCTACGACTTGGTGAAGTTCGTGCATGAAAATGGTAAGTTGCCGGTGGTGAACTTCGCAGCCGGAGGTGTAGCCACACCGGCCGATGCCGCCCTGATGATGCAACTCGGTGCCGAGGGTGTGTTCGTGGGTTCGGGTATCTTCAAGAGCGGAGACCCTGCCAAGCGGGCTGCCGCCATCGTACAGGCTGTAACCAACTATAACGACCCGAAGAAGCTGGCTGAACTGAGTGAGGATCTCGGCGAGGCGATGGTGGGCATCAACGAGCAGGAGATACAGCTGCTCATGGCCGAAAGGGGGAAGTAGGAAAGGAAGAAGGTGATAGGTGATAGGTGTTAGGTGTTAGGTAGTGGGTGTTAATGAGAACTTTGTCTTACTGTAGGGGCAGTACTTTATGCCTGCCCCCCCCCGAAGGGTGTATCATCACAAAAGAAGGAACATACTCATGAACACCCATCCGGAGCCCTTTACCTTTCCATGTTTTCACCCCTCTTTACACCTGCTTTACCTTTTTACATTTTTATCTCTTTACCCTTACAATGATTGTTACAGAACATAAACAGACTTCTCCCGACAACGGCATGACAGAAAACAATGCGCCCCGCATAGCTGTACTGGCTTTGCAGGGTGCATTCATCGAGCATGAGAATATGCTTCGACGACTGGGGGCAGAAGTCTTTGAGATTCGCCAACTGAGCGATTGGGACAAGGCGAAAGACGGTCTCGTCATTCCCGGAGGGGAGTCGACAACCATGCGCAAGCTGTTGCACGACCTCCGACTGCTTACACCCATCCGGCAGGCCATCACCGAGGGGTTGCCTGTTTTCGGCACTTGTGCCGGCCTGATACTGCTCTCCAAAGAAGTGGAGGGGGAGCAGTCGGAACGCATTGCGACGATGGACGCCCTCGTGTGCCGCAATGCCTACGGTCGGCAGTTGGGCAGTTTCCACATCAAAGCACCCTTTAAGGGCATTGTCGGCGAGATCCCCATGACCTTCATCCGTGCTCCTTATATAAAAAAGGTAGACGACGGGGTTGAAGTGCTTGCCGAAGTAGACGGACATATCGTGGCAGCCCGGCAGGACAGACAACTTGTCACGGCTTTCCATCCCGAACTCAACGACGACACGAGGGTACACGAATACTTTCTCCGTTCAGTCGTCCTCCAGAAACTCTAATTCCAATTCTATCCACTCCGGCCGGCCCGTCGTGTCATCGCCCCCACCCCGGGGATTGGACACCGAAAGGCCGAGGAGACGGATGGGATGCCGGGGGCTGTAGTCTACTTGTCGGAGCAGTTGTTTGGCCAAGGGCAGAATGTCGTCTTTCGATTGTAGAATGCGACCCACAGTGATGCTCCGCGTGATTTGCGTAAAGTCGTTGTATTTCACTTTGAGAGTGAGCGTGTGCCCTTCAAACTGGTCTTTCGCCACCCGCTCCACCAGTTCCAGCACCGTGTGGTAAAGTTCGATGATGACCGCCGAGCGTCCCGAGAGATCTTCAAGAAAGGTGTGTTCGCAACCCACCGACTTGCGGATGCGCTCCGTGATGACCGGTCGGTGGTCGATGCCACGGGCAAAATCGTAGAATACCGGGCCGGCCTTTCCAAACACCTCGGTGAGATGATGAAGCGAACAGACCCGCAAATCGGCCCCATGGAAGATGCCCATCCTGTGCATCCGCTCCGCCGTCTTTGGCCCGACGCCCCAAAACTTCTCTATCGGAAGAGCAGCCACGAAGTCCAAGGCCTTATCGGGGTGAATGGTGCAAAGGCCGTCGGGCTTCCTCATGTCGGAAGCTATCTTGGCCAGAAACTTGTTGTAAGACACGCCGGCCGAAGCCGTGAGCTGCAACTCGTTGCGAATGCGCCGCTTGATTTCGAGAGCTACATCCACCGCCATGTCCATTCCCCGTTTGTTGACAGTGACATCAAGAAATGCCTCATCAATGGAAAGCGGTTCGATGAGGTCGGTATAATCGCGGAAGATGGTATGTATCTGCCCCGACACCTCTTTATATTTCCGATAATTACCATCCACCACGATAAGCTCCGGACAGCGCCGCTTGGCCGTCACCATGGGTTGGGCCGAATGCACACCAAATCTCCGGGCCTCATAACTGGCCGTAGACACCACACCGCGCGCACCGTCGTGGCCCACGGCAATGGGCTTTCCGCGCAGTTCGGGATGGTCTCTCTGCTCCACCGAAGCAAAGAAGGCATCCATGTCTACATGTATTATCTTGCGTTGGGCATCCATAAATGTTCCTGTAAAGACCGGGCCTGCAAGGATACAGAATATCCGCTTTCCTATTGCCGGGGACAGTCTACCTGATGCAAAGGTAGAAAAAAGATGAGACACCACACCACCGGACGGAAGTTTTTAGTAACTTTGCGGACAGATTAACCAAACTTCAACGAGGATGAAAAGACTACACGCTATGACTTTAGCCGCCCTGATGATACTGGGGCTTGTGGCCCAAGCACGACAGGAGAAAGTGATGATCTACGGCGACCACGGCCGCTTAGATGCAGTGATACAGACCCCCGAGACGCAATCCGGGCACAAGATTCCGATGGTGATTATCTGCCATGGCTTCACCGGCAATAAAGACGAACTGCTACTTCGGACACTGGCCGACAGTCTGGAGAGGCAGGGTGTGGGATCCATCCGCTTCGACTTCAACGGACATGGGCGCAGTGACGGACTCTTTGAGCAGATGACCGTGCCCAACGAGATAGTCGACACGAAACACGTTTTAGAATATGTGGAACACTTGGATTACGTCAACCGCATTGCTTTAGCCGGTCATTCGCAAGGTGGTGTGGTGGCAGCCATGACCGGCGGTGAACTCGGCAACGGGCGCATAGACGCTCTCGTGCTGTTGGCCCCGGCCGGTGTGCTGCGCGACGATGCCCTACGTGGCAACACATTCGGTAAAATTTACGACCCGAAGAATCCGCCGGAGACCATCGAACTGTGGGGAGGACGGAAACTCGGAGGCAACTACATCCGCACCGCAATCGGTCTGCCCATCTACGAGACAGCCATGCACTATACCGGACCTACGCTTGTCATCCACGGTGAAAGCGACCGCACGGTGCCTTATACCTACGGACAGCGTTTCCACTATGTCATCAAAGGAAGTGAATTCCGACTGATGCCCGACATGGACCACGGTTTCTCCAGACACGAGGCAGAGGTGGCCGGTATGGCAGCCCGCTTCCTTGCCGACCGGCTCGGAGCTTCACCAAAGGCCTTTTCTGCCACAAAATCGAAAACCGGAAAAACAACCGATTCTATCGATCCGAGAACCATCAAGGGTGCAGATGCCTCCACTTACGAAACGCTTGGTGGGGGCTACAGCCGTGACAAGAACCACGCCTACTATAATGGCCGCCTCATCAGCGACGCGTGGGGTGGCAACCACTTCGTTTACAAGAGCGGAGGCTACGCCACTGACGGCGTACACACCTATTATAATGGCCGGCCGGTGGAACGCAACTGAGATCCACTTGTGTCAACCCATATACCACTAAAAACATAAAGTGCTGAATACCAGTACTCTTTACACGCACAAACGTGTCAACAGCCAAGGTGGTATTGCATCAAAAAGATAAGTTTCCTACCTTTGCACCATCACCAATCAAGATTACGCTTATGACACGTGGAAAAACTATTTGCAACGTTTTGAAGGCCATCCGCCAGAAGATTGCGGATGCCAACAACATTCCCTACTCCACCCGCGAATGCCACTTCGGGGGCGAATGTCTCGGCACCTGCCCGGCCTGCGAAAACGAACTGGCCTACATTCAACGCCAACTCCAACTCCGCCGCATGGCGGGAAAAGCCGTGATGCTCGTAGGCCTGTCGGCCGGCATGGCAAGCCTGACGGCCTGCGGAAGTGGAAAATCTCAGGCGATAGCGACCGATTCTGATACCATAGAAGCAATGGAATTGGGAAAAGTACGACCAACCAAAAAAGCGGAAATGAGGGACGACGGCTCCTACGACGGGATAATACCGTTGAAAGACGACCACTCACTCCCCGTGAAACGGGTAAAGTCATCCATCAAGTTTGTACCTCCAACAACCCAACCGACCAAGAGAGCCGGCAAACGAAAGGCCAAACAACCGGCAGAGGCCTGCCAACCACTTCAAATCATGGGAGAGGTTGCTGCGCCTCCAATCCCATTTCCCGATTCTTCCGCCGTCTCCGACACCGACCGCATCTTCGGGATTGTCGAAGAAATGCCGAGTTTTCCCGGCGGCCCCCAAGCACTTATGGAATATCTGAAAGACCACGTGCATTACCCACCGACCGAAGCCTGCGTGCAAGGGCGCGTCATCGTGAGTTTTGTAGTGGAGAAAGACGGCAGCATCACCGATGTAAAGACCGTGCGCTCCGTCGATCCTGCCTTTGACCGGGAAGCCGAGCGGGTGGTGAAAGCCATGCCCAAATGGATGCCGGGCAAGCAAAACGGCATCCTCGTGAGAACAAGGTATAACGTTCCCGTCACTTTCCGCCTGCAATGACGACTCCCATTCCCCTCATCGGCATAGAACGCCACCGGATCGCCACCGACGGCGTGGGCGTGACCACACTCGTGGCCTTCCACGGTTGTCCGCTCCGTTGCAGGTATTGCCTCAATCCTCAATGCCTGCAACCCGACTACTTCTGGCGTGATGTGACGGTGGAGAAGCTGCTCGCCGAAGTAGCCGTCGACGATCTCTATTTCCAAGCCACGGGCGGCGGCATCACTTTTGGCGGGGGCGAACCACTGCTGCGGAGTGGATTCATCGCCGATTTCTGCCGTCGGAAACCGGCTGCATGGCACATCACCCTCGAGACCTCCCTCAATGTGCCCCGCCACTGTTTGGAGACCGTCTTCCCCCACATCGACCAATACTTTGTAGACATCAAGGACACCCATCCCGACATCTACCGCAGCTATACGGCCCGCGACAACGCCCCCGTCATGGCCAACCTTGCATGGCTGGCGGCACAAGGGGCGGCAGAGAAAGTCCTCATCCGGTTGCCCCACATCCCCGACTACAACACACAGGCCGATGTAGACCGCAGCCGTCGCCGTCTCGAAGCACTCGGTTTCACCCATTTCGACGAGTTCGACTACATCAAAAAGCAGAGTGCTTTGGAGTCAGGAACGGCAAAATGTGATGGAGAATAGGCGTTTTGTGGATAAAAAAGGCTAACTTTGTCCGCACAAAAGGCAAACAACAACCAATGGCCACCAACAACCGGCAAACCGCCTTGCCATCACAATCCGTCATGTCATGAACAACAAGAGAATAGAGGAGATAGATTTCATCAAGTGCGTCTTGATTCTTCTCATGGTCACTTTCCACTTAGTGTATATCGGAAACACCTACCCACTCGCCAAAAGTTTCGTCTACACGTTCCACATGCCGTGCTTCCTTGTGCTTTCCGGCTATCTGCTCAATCTGCACAAACCGCCCCGTGCCTTCGGCAAATCCATGTTCTGGTTGGCCGTCCCCTATCTCCTCATGGAGAGCGGCTACATCCTGATGGCCTCCGTCCTCCCCATCCGCGAGCACATAGACAACCTCACTCCGGGCATCTTCGCCGACCTGCTCCTTTTGCATCCGATAGGCCCTTATTGGTATCTGCACACGCTGATATTGTGCAGCACGGTCTATTTCGCTCTGTCCCGATGGCCACGCATCGGCCTTACGGCCCTTTTCGTCCTCGCGGGTGTGCTCCTTTATGCGTTGTCCCAATGCCATTTGGTGGTCTTCTCCAACGCCCTGTATTTCCTGTTGGGCGCATTTCTGAGAAAGCGCGAGACCGCTTTCTCCTCCTTTTTTCTTCCTTCCCCCTGGCTTTTTCTTCCATTTGCCATTGCCTGCCTTTCATTCTCCGAAACGGCTGACAAGACAGCCGTCAGCGCCATTGCCGTCTACTGCGTCCTCAGCACGCTCCCCATTGTCTACAGACTGCTGTCCCGATGCGGGAAAGGGCGCATTTCCCGTGGTGCCAACTTCATTGGCCGGCACACGCTTCTGATTTTCCTTTTCTCCCCCATTTTCACCATTTTAGCCAAGAGTTACCAGTCGCAGTTGGTCGGTCTCGACCCGTCGGGGATGCTTTTTCTCCTTGTGTCTCTGGCGTTTGCCGTGACCGGCAGTCTCCTCATCGGCATTCTGCTCGACCGTCTCCGGCTCTCCCGATTCATTTTCGGCAAACGCCAGATGATCGGTTAGGCTCTTCCATCCATGCCTACCGGCTCCCCCTTTTACCTCCGCAAGTAGCAAAATGTGAGAGAGGAAAGGCGTTTTGTGAATTAAAATTGCTAACTTTGCACGCACAATTTCAAATGACAACAATTACCGGTAAGAACAAGCAATGAAGATTGAAAACGCGATAGCAAGTGCCGTCATCGGCGCGGTGAAGGAACTCTACGGACAGGATGTGCCCGAAAAGATGGTGGCCCTGCAAAAGACCAAGAGCAATTTCGAGGGCAACCTGACCCTCGTGGTATTCCCATTCCTCAAAATGTCGAAAAAGAAACCCGAAGACACCGCGCAGGAAATAGGCCGCTACTTGACAGAGCACTGCAAGGCCGTGGCCTCATTCAACGTGGTGGGGGGATTCCTCAACCTCGTCATCGCGCCCGCCGCATGGGTGGAACTGCTCAACGACATTCATGCCGACGACCGGTTTGGCCGGAAAACCGCCACCGAGGACTGTCCGCTGGTGATGATCGAATACTCCTCGCCCAACACCAACAAACCGCTCCACTTAGGCCATGTGCGCAACAACCTGCTCGGATGGTCGCTCGCCCAAATCATGGAGGCCAACGGCAACAAGGTAGTCAAGACCAACATCGTCAACGACCGGGGCATACACATCTGCAAGTCGATGCTGGCATGGCTCAAATGGGGCAACGGCGAGACGCCCGAGTCGAGCGGCAAGAAGGGCGACCATCTCATCGGCGACTACTACGTGGCTTTCGACAAGCACTATCGTGAAGAAGTCAAAGCACTCAAAGCACAATATATCGCCGACGGTCTTGACGAGGAAAAGGCCGAAGAGAAGGCCAAGGCCGAGGCTCCGCTCATCAAGGAAGCCCACGAGATGCTCGTGAAATGGGAGCAGGGCGACCCGGGAGTGCGTGCCCTCTGGGAGAAGATGAACAACTGGGTGTATGCCGGTTTCGACGAGACCTACAAGGCACTGGGCGTGGGATTCGACAAGATCTACTACGAGTCTGACACCTATCTTGAAGGCAAGAAGAAGGTGGAAGAGGGTTTGGCCAAGGGACTTTTCTTCCGCAAGGACGACAACAGTGTATGGGCCGACCTCACCGACGACGGACTCGACCAGAAGCTGCTGCTGCGGGCCGACGGCACGTCGGTCTACATGACGCAGGATATCGGCACAGCCGACATGCGCTTCAAGGATTTCCCCATCGACAAGATGATCTATGTGGTGGGCAACGAACAGAACTACCACTTCCAAGTGCTCTCGCTGTTGCTCGACCGGTTGGGCTTCAAGTGGGGCAAGGAACTGGTGCATTTCTCCTACGGCATGGTGGAACTGCCCAACGGCAAGATGAAAAGCCGTGAGGGAACCGTGGTGGATGCCGACGAACTGATAGCTGCCATGATAGAGAATGCCCGCCGCACCTCGGACGAACTGGGCAAGTTCACCGACATGACCGAGGACGAGAAGCGCGAGATAGCCCGCATCGTGGGTCTCGGCGCACTCAAATATTTCATCCTGAAAGTGGATGCCCGCAAGAACATGCTTTTCAATCCCGAGGAATCCATCGACTTCAATGGCAACACCGGTCCGTTCATCCAATACACCTACGCCCGCATCCGCTCCATCATGCGCAAGGCGGCTGCCGACGGTATAACCATTCCGGCGGCTCTTCCCGAAGATGCTCCGCTGAATGAAAAGGAAATCAATCTCATCCAGAAGATGAACGATTTCGGAGCTGCCGTGGCGCAGGCAGGCGTGGACTACAGTCCGAGTGGCATAGCCAACTACTGCTACGAACTGGTGAAGGAGTTCAACCAGTTCTACCACGACTACAGCATCCTCAACGCCGAGCATGACGACGAGAAACTCACCCGGTTGGTACTGGCACAGAATGTGGCTAAGATTGTTAAGAGTGCTATGGCACTTCTGGGCATCGAAGTGCCGGAGAGGATGTAGGGCCTCCCCCGACCCCTCCGAAGGAGGGGAGGGCCTCGCGGAAGATGGGATGGATAATGGAGGGGATGGAGGTCTTACATTAAATAGGTGTCACGCCCTGAACATTATTCTGTTACGCTGTCTTTCCTGAAAGAGATACAACCGAGGAACATAGCTGTAGGCCTTATATGTTATTCTGTTACTCTGTCTTAAAACACACAGGGAGGCACACCGGCCTTCCTGTTATTCTGTCAAACAAAAACCAATGGCTAAGAAAACTACACTCGTCAACCCGCCGTCGTGGCGCCACGACACTGTGCTGCCCCTGCCGCAAGAGGTTACTTCGGCCGCTTGGGCGGTAGATGCAGCCTGCTCGGGCAATCCGGGACCGATGGAATATCAGGCCATCGACCTGCAAACGGGGGCGCAGGTGTTCCATTTCGGCCCTGTGTATGGCACCAATAACATCGGAGAATTTCTCGCCATCGTCCACGCCCTTGCACTCATGGAGAAGCGGGGCATCAAAGACAAGGTGATCTATTCCGACAGCGTGAACGCCTCCTTGTGGGTGGCCAAGAGGCAATGCAAGACCAAACTGGAACACAACGACAAGACCGAACCGCTCTTCCAAATCATCGCCCGTGCCGAGCAGTGGCTCCGCACCCATCAGGTGCAGACTCCCATCATCAAATGGGAAACCAAAAAATGGGGGGAAGTGCCCGCCGACTTCGGGCGGAAATAATCTACGAAAGCCATGTCGCACACGAGAGAGTGGCAAAGCCCCCTAAGTTAGGGGGGGGTGGAGGTTTGAACAAGTGGAAAGTGATAGGTGTTAGATGGTGGGTGTTAATAAAGTGTTCTAAGCTCCCTAAGAGCTCACCACCACCTTCCTCACTTAGGAAGCTTAGGCTGCCTATGCCCCGTGAGGCACTCCCCTCCTTTGAAAGGGTCGGGGGAGGCTCCCTATAGCACGAACTATTAAATCTTTCGAAAAAGCCTTACACGCATTTTCTTCACCCCCATCTTTTCGAGTCTCCCCATTCGCCTTATCACCTTGATCCGCCCCATCGATTTTCCCACCAAGCCCAACCGACATTGCAAAACGGCCACACTTGAAAGCTCATTCAGCCATAACGAGAAAGCAAAAGAGCCCGTTTCACAATGCCGTTTTGACCGAAAAATCCCTTTTAGGGGGTGGAGGAGCTCTTAAAGACTTTGACAACTAAAAAAAGGGAAACACCCATGTGCTTCCCTTGCTTATGCAAAGATAGCAAATTTTCAGGCAAAAAGCAAATGCAATACGAAATAAGTTGACAGACGGAAAGTGCGTCTCCCACTCCTTAAACAGATGAGGCCGACCGCTCGAAAAGGCTTTTTCCGAAGACAACCGGCTTACAAACCGGCATTCCTCAGGCTTCCAAAATGAAAAAAATCAGCATACTATCGCCTGATAACACAAAATCGGCTAACTTTGCATCCTGTCAGGAAGACGGATTGGGGGAATAAAAGAATCGTCCCCGAGATTCCGGCAACCACAGATACGGACAAATCTTATAACATCACACAAAAGACGCAAGAAATCATGGAAATGAACGAATATCAAAAACAGGCCTTGAAAACAGCCATTTATCCACACCCCATCGTATATCCCGTTCTCGGACTGACGGGCGAAGCCGGTGAGGTGGCCGACAAGGTGAAAAAGGTTATCAGAGACCAAGGAAGCGACTTCAGCGACGGCCACACAAAGGAGGAAATCGCCAAGGAGATAGGCGATGTGTTGTGGTATCTGTCCACGCTGGCCAACGACCTCGGCTACACGCTCGACGAAATTGCAGAGATGAATATCCGCAAAATACAATCGCGGCAACAGCGTGACAAGATACATGGAGCCGGAGACAACAGGTAGAAAGATGAAAAACGGAGGAAAACGAGTTAAAAAGTAACAAAACGCTTAGTAAGAAGCTTCTTACCAAATGCTTTGTTACATTCTTTGTAAACATAAAACAATCCAAGATAATAGCGAGAAGGACAAAGAAAAAAACGAAAAACATCAATAAAAAAGCGTTCTATGTGAAGAAAAAACATTATATTTGCACATCTTAGAAGGAGACGATATTCATATACAGTCATGACAAACAAGATTTTCACCCTGCTGATAGGCGCTTTGTCTCTCACAGCCTACGCCCGCCCACATCACGACGACGTATTCATTTCGGCCTGCACCGACAACTACAAATTCACCACGCATGGCAATACGCCTGTAGTGGAAAACTCCACGGAGACGGAATACACGCTCAACAGTGCCGTCAACCAGAAGATACAACCCGGTGTCTACTACGGGGAGTTCATCTCGCTCGACTACGCCAAGTGCGGCAGTTGCAAGGCTGCCTACAAGAGCGTCACCCCCGAAAACGTGTTCTATGACGACACGAAGGTGTGTTTCTTCAACGACGAATTGTGGCGCAAACACCCGAAAGCCACGGCAAAATTCCGCCGCACGTTCAAGGACATACACTACTTCACGCGCATCTACCTTTCCGAAGACTATCTGGTGAAAAACAAGACGGTGACCATCACCATCCCAACCAAACTGAAAGGCTACCGGCTGGTGGAGCGCAACTTCAACGGCCACATCTCAACCCACCGCGCCAAGGTGGGCGAGGACTCCGTGTTCACCTACACCGTGACCGACTTGCCGGCCGAAAGAGACGAAGACAACATGCCGCCTTTCGGCACAATCTATCCCCATATAGTCGTCGTGGGGCCGTTTGCCGACTACCACGCACTCTACCGCTGGTCGCGCGACATGGCCGATGTAGACTGCACCGTGCCCGACTTCAAGACACTTGTAGCCGACATCACGCGCGGTTGCAAGACCGATGAGGAGCGCATCGCCGCCACCTATGCATGGGTGCAGCAAAACATACGCTATGTGGCTTTCGAGGCCGGGGTGGCCGGCCATCGCCCCGACAGACCGGCCGAGGTGATACGCAAACGCTACGGCGACTGCAAGGGCATGGCCCTGCTGCTCCGGACACTGCTCCGGGAACAGGGATTCGACGCCCGGCTCACCGACATAGGTACCACCTCCATCCCCTACCGCATGAACGATCTGCCCACGCTGGCAGCGGCCAACCACGTGATATGCACGCTCTTGCACGGCGGCAAGACCTACTACCTCGATGCCACCTACAGCTACATTCCCTACGACTACGTTCCCCTGCACATACAGGGCCAACAGGCCATGATAGAAAATGGCGACGACTGTCTGTTGGCGACCGTACCCTCGCTGCCTGCCGAAACCTCGGTGGACAAACTGACCTACCGCTATCGGCTCGTGGCGGGCAACCGGTTGGAAGGCGAGGCGACCTACGAACTGTGCGGCGACATGAAAGAATACTTCCTCACATCCTATCACACTGCCGAACAGGGAGACAAGGAGGCTTTTCTGGCCAACAACCTGAATGCCGACAACCATAGCAACACGGTGACGCAGGTGGCTTGGAAACAAAACTCGCCGTGGGAAAAGTGGGCAGTGCTCACAGGACAGGTGACCAACGCGAATGCCGTGCAAACCATTGACAACGAATGCTACATCGAACTGAATCCGCACAACAACCTCTTCATCGCCAAGATAGACACCACCGACAGGGTAAACGACTTCTGTCTGCCCCAGCCCTGCAACGTCATCCGGCAGGTGGAACTCACCATCCCGGCGGGTTACCGCATCACCCATCTGCCTGCCGATTTCAAGACGACCGTGCCACAGGGCACGCTCTCGTGCAGTTTCGCCCGGCGGGGAACCAACAAAGTGGTGTTCACCCAACGCATGCAGATAAGCAACAAGCGCATAGCCCGCAACGACATTCCACGGTGGAATGAGGCCGTGAGTCAATGGACGGATGCCTGCAACGACCAACTGATATTGAAGAAATGAGAAAGAGAAGGGCACTCACAGACAAAAAGAACGGAACTTATAAAAAACAACATACCATCACGATGAGAAAACAAATCACAAGACTCTGTATGGCAGCCCTCCTGCTGCTATGCGCAACGCAGGGCTCCGCCTTCGACAACGACGACTACAAGGCGTATGCACAAGAGATGAGAAAAGCCGTATGGGCACAAGACAGTCTACCCGAGTTCAAAAACTACAAATGTCCGGCAAAGTACAAGAACGAATCGGCTGTGGTGCTGGCCGCCTACGACGAGATGCTGCTTGACCAGAAATCGAAGCTGCGTATGTCAGGCCTCAACTTCTATACCGTGAAACAGCTCAACTACAATCGGCTCAACCGCCAGCTCATCTACATCAACGACCAGGCTTCGTTGAAGAAGTTCAGCGAGTTCGACTACAAGACTTACAGCAAGAAACATTTCGCCGGACTGGGCGACGACATCGTGCGCAATGTGCTGGGAGTGCGCATCATCAAACCCGACGGCACTATAAAAGAAGTGAGCACGGACGACTACGTGACAGCCAACGAGGGCAAGAAAGACAAGGACAAGGGCGAGAAACTCGCCGTACCGGGCCTGCAAGTGGGCGACGTGTTAGACGTGTTCACCTCGGAGATGAAGCAAATACGCGAGGAGAATATCGCCCCGGTTGTCTTCGCCTTCATCAACGACTATCCCACACTCTCCTACCGCATCCATTGCTCCATCGACCCAAAACTCACCACGCAATACCGCCAACTCAACGGGGCTCCAGACTTCAAACAGTCGACGGATGCGGAGGGCAACATCATCCTTGATGCCATGATGACCAACATCGACAAATCGGAACCCGACCTCTGGTATAACACCGCTGCACAGACTCCGCTCACCTTATTATATATACAAGGACGGAAAATCACGGGAGCTTACGTGCCGGAGAGTGTCAAGGACAAAGGACTGCAGGCCAACCCATCGGCAGAGGCCATACAAAAGGACGACTGGCGCTTTTGGGGAAGTCGGCTGCTGTATGGACTCGATTCCAACGAGAAGAAACTGGTCAAAGAGCTTGCCAAACAGTCTATCTCGGATGAGGAAAAAGCCGATATTTTCTATAATTTCTACAATGATATCGACTTGAGTCTGGACGACATCAACTATTCTCCATCCTATTTCATCTCTTCCTTCGGCCAGCTCCTCACCAAGGCCAAGATACCTTTCCAACGAGGCATCACCACCGACGACGGCAGCGAACCGCTCGACCAGCTCATCAGCTACCGCAACACCACGTGGGTCATCCGGCTCAACAACGGCAAAATCTACACGCCGCCTTCGGGTATGCACGCTCCCGGATATATCCCCGCCTCCCTGCAAGGACGACAGGTGAGCTTCAACACCAGCGTGAAGAAACCCTTTGACGACGGGACCTACGAGAAATCCACGTTGCCCACAAGCACTTCAGCCGACAACACCGACAAGGTGGAACTCAAGGCTTCCGTCGAAGGCACCCTGCTGCACATCAGCCGCACGGAGGCCCGTACCGGCACACTGAAGGAAACACTCTCTGCCTATCTGCCCACCCACAAGCAAATAGCCGACTCCTACGCTGCCGCCCAACCGCTGCTGCGCACGTATGAAGACCTCTATACCAAGAAAGCAAGAAACAAAGCACCGGAAAATGCAGCCAAAGACAAAGAGCTGCAGAAGGAGAGATTCAAAGACGAAGTAGGCGGTTATCAGGGCGAGGACGCCAAATCGGTGGAAAGTTACGACATCGTGAGCATGGGCCATGAGAAAATCAACGCCCCATTCACCTACCGAGTGGACTACACCATGGACGGCTATGTGAAGAAGGCCGGCAACAACCTCATCCTCGCCGTGGGCAAACTCATAGGCGAACAGCTTAAAGTGGAGGGCAACGCCCGCAAGCGCACAGCCGACATCTACCGCTCTGCCCCCACAACGATGGAATGGAATATCACCGTGACACTGCCTGCCGGCTACCATGCCGCCCCCGAAAGTCTTGCCAAACTCAACACGCAAGTGGACAACGAGTGCGGTTCGTTCAAAGCGACAGCCACCGGCAAAGGCAATACACTCACGCTCCATGCCACCAAGGTGTATAAGCACAAGACCGAACCTGTGGCCAACTGGAACAAGATACTACAAATGCTTGACGCAGCCTCGGATTTCACCTCCAAACAGGTAGTCCTGAAAAAATAGGCGTATAAGATGCAAAAGGTGAAAAATCCAAAGATTCAAAAAATGCAACTCTTTAGCTATCTGCATTGTTTTTTTGAATCTTTGGATTTTTCACCTTTTGCATCTTACAATATTTCCGGGTGTTAATCTTCACTAAATAGTTCTCGGAAGAAAAACATTTTTGCCCATTCGTGCTATCTTTGCAGACATAACGACCATACAAAAAAGTCATGAAAGGACACTTCAGCAAATGGATATTGGCTGCGACTGCAACCATACTGGTGGGCAGTTGCGGTGCACAGCCCACACGCCGGCAAGAAACCGGAAAACCGACGGCAGCTGCTGTGCAGGCCAACAACATCACATCGCGTTTCCCCACACCGGCAGGCTACACGCGGGTGAAAGTAGCGAAAGGAAGCTATGCCGAATTTCTGCGCAACTTGCCATTGAAACCTGCAAAAGCTGATCTGCACTATTACAACGGCAGTGTGAAAGAACATCGATACCGGGGAGCCGTGGTGGACATGGATTTCGGGAACAAGAAGAATGAACAATGCGCCGATGCAGCTATCTTTCTCCGCGCTTCCTATTTATGGAAGACCCGTCAATATGCCAAGATTCATTTCCACTTCACCAACGGGTTTGATGCCCGCTACAGCAAATGGGCCGAAGGCTATCGCGTGAAAAACTACAACTCGTGGGTGAAGTCGGCCAAACGCGACTATTCCTACGCCACATTCAGGAAATATCTCGACCTCGTGTTCCAATATGCCGGTACGGCCTCACTCAGCAAGGAACTCATACCCGTAGGCATCTGTTGGGCCAAAGACATCCAAGCGGGCGACATTATCATCAAGGGAGGATTCCCCGGACATGCCGAGACGGTAGTCGACGTGGCCGAAAATGCTGCGGGCAAACGCATCGTACTATTGGCTCAAAGCTTTATGCCGGCACAAGAAATCGAGATATTTCCAGAGTGGATACAGTCGGAAAATGAGCACTATCTCGTCACCCCGACATGGACATTCGACGTCCGGGGCACCAATGCCCGCTATCTGCGGCGGTTCAGGGACGAGCCCTAAACGCACCCGTGGAGCTTTCATGCCCGTACCACCTTATTATATTGGCATCATAAATTTGCTGTCCGGTGGGCACTGCGCTGTCGGGCAACGAGGGAGCCGGCGTACCGTCGCCCACCGTGATAGGTGCAGTCTCCACACGCAGTTCATCCCAAAGGCCGGCATCGAGAAACGACTGTAAGGTCTGTGCCCCTCCTTCCACAAGAAGCGATTGTTTTTTCTCTTCATACAGCCGAGCCAATATCCCGGTGACGGAAGCTCCATGCCCCAAAACAATGCGCTCAGGATCGGGCCCCGACCACTCGCGAACATTGAGCCGGGGATGCTCGCGCTCCTCTGTCACCCGTCCCACAAGGATAGCATCGTTCTCGGCACGGAGCTTGTGGGAAAGCATTTTAGTGAAAGGTGAGGAAATGGGCAAAGCCCTACCGTGATCGTCGAGGAAGCCATCAGCCGTCTGCGCCCACTTGAGTGTGATGTAGGGCCGGTCTCGCTCGTTGCAGACGATAAACCGCCGGTTGAGTGTCAGACACTCCTGTTCGAGCACGCCCACGGTGACCTCAATGCCCGCCTTGCGAATGCGCTCCACACCACGACCGCTGACTTCGGCAAACGGATCGATGCAACCACACACTACACGGCGCACCCCTTTCCTGACGATGAGGTCGGCACAAGGAGGGGTCTTGCCGAAGTGGGAGCAGGGCTCGAGCGACACATAGATCGTACTCTCATGCAACAGCGCCTCATCCTCGGGGCGCACGGAGGCAAAGGCGTTGACCTCGGCATGTCCCTCACCGCATCGCACATGATAGCCTTCGCCGATGATGCGCCCGTCGGGAGACACGATGACGGCCCCCACCATAGGGTTTGGTTTGGCGTTTTGCCGGCCGTTGCGTGCCAATTGGAGACAACGGCGCATGAATTTCTCGTCTGTCAACAGCTGATTGTTATTCATTTTTTGTACCTTTGCATTGTTACACTCATGACTTATCAAGAATTTTGGCACCGACTGACCCCACTCTATGCTGCCGGCGAAGCGCAAGCTATTGCCCGCATGACACTTGACATGCGATTCGGATTGTCGCTGACCGATGTTCTTTGCGGCAAAGTTAATGATTTATCCGCAGAAGACACCCGTTTGCTGGAAGAAATTGTCCGACGGCTGGAAACGGGAGAGCCTGTGCAGTATGTACTCGGAGAGGCCCTGTTTTGCGGGCACAATTTCCATGTAGAGCCGGGCGTGCTCATTCCCCGGCCCGAAACAGAAATGCTCCTTCCGCTTATCTGCAAGGCTGCAAAGGCATCGCCATCGTCGCCGGTCACCATTCTGGACATCGGCACGGGGTCGGGGTGTATTGCTATCACGGCCTCACTCAAACTTCCCGAAGCGCAGGTGACAGCCTGGGACATCTCCGACAAGGCACTCCACATCGCACAGAACAATGCGGAAAGGCTTGGAGCACGGGTAACATTTGAAAAGCAGAATGCCCTAACAGCAGCCGAAGGTTACACAGACAACACCTTCCCCGGTAGCCGACAGTATGACATCATTGTCTCCAACCCACCCTACATAGCCGAACGCGAGCGCAAGAACATGGACCCCAACGTGCTCGACCACGAACCGACCGTGGCACTCTTTGTGCCCGACGCCACCCCGTTGCTGTTCTATAAAGCCATCAGCCATTATGCCGTCAAGGCTCTGAAACCATCGGGATACCTGCTCTTTGAAATCAATCCGCTCTTTGCGGAGGAGTTGAAGGAGATGCTACAAGAAGCAGGCTTCAACGATGTGGAACTGATGACCGACCTGTTTGGCAAACAACGGATGGTCCAAGCAAGAAGAAAAAAATAAGCATGAAAACGATAACCGACAAGCCCCTATCCGAACAACACGCCCTGCAAAAGCTCACCGCACTCTGTGCCAGGGGGGAACACTGCACGCAAGAGATGCTCGACAAAATGCAGCGTTGGGGACTGGACGAGGAAGCCCGGACCCGAAACATGGCCTATCTCACGGAACATAAATATGTGGACAACAAACGCTTCGCCCGCTTTTTCATCAATGACAAAATCAAATACAACCACTGGGGCCGCCGCAAGGTGGAACAGGCACTGTGGCTGAAACGAATACCCAAAGATATTTCCGACCCCATCTTTGAAGAGCTCGGTGATGAAAACTTTCTGGAAGCCCTCCGCCCCGTCATCCGTCGGAAGTGGGAAACCACAAAAGCTGCCACAGACTATGAACGGTCGATGAAAGTCATCAAGTATGCTCTGAGTCGCGGTTTTGGCTTTGACCTCATCCGCAAGTGCATCGACGAACTCTCTGATGCCGACCTTGACATGACTGAAGACAATTTTTGAGCCCATGTTGCGCCGCCTCTACGATATGCTGTTCCCCCGTGCCTGCGCCATCTGCGGACAACGGCTGGCTCTTGGCGAGCAAGCACTCTGTGCCGTGTGCAATATCAACCTGCCACGCACCCGCTTCACAGAAGATCCGGAAGACAATGCAATGGCCAAGACCATCAGCAGTCAGATGGCTGTAGAACGCGCCACAGCACTCTACCGGCACCTTTCCCACTCGTCATCGGGCGCACTGATCTACAATCTCAAATACGGGGGCCATCCCGAATACGGCGACATGATGGGTGAACTCATGGCCAAGGAAATCCTACCTACAGGTTTCTTCGAAGGCATAGATTTGCTTGTGCCCATCCCACTGACCCGGGATCGCCGGCGGCAGCGGGGGTACAATCAGAGCGAGTTCATTGCCGAAGGAGTGAGCCGCATCACGGGAACACCCATTGAAAAGAAGATTGTGAAGCGCACCGTCTTCCACGGAAGTCAGACCGACAGGGATGCACGGGCACGCCGGGAGAACGTGGAAGGGGTGTTCAGACTGCTGAAACCCGAAGCAGTACATGGCCGACACGTGCTGCTCATTGACGATGTATGTACCACCGGGGCCACCTTGTCGTCGTGTGGCATGGAAATAAAAAAAGCGGGCGATGTGCGCATCAGTGTGCTCACCCTCGGTTTTGCCGGAAGTTAAGCACTTTTAACTCTGACACAACAGACAATCAAAAAAAGAATAGTAACTTTGCACGAATATAACACTTTGTAAAAAACAAATCTTATGGATAAGCTAAAAAAGAATTTCGCTTCCAAGCTATTGAAAATCAAAGCCATCAAGTTGCAGCCCAACAACCCGTTCACTTGGGCAAGCGGCTGGAAGTCACCTTTCTACTGCGATAATAGAAAGACCCTTTCCTATCCCGATCTGCGCAACTATGTGAAGTTCGAAATTGTCCACACCATTCTTGAGGAGTTTCCCGAAGTCGAGGCCATTGCGGGTGTAGCCACCGGAGCCATCCCACAGGGAGCACTTGTCGCCGATGCCCTCCATCTGCCATTCGTTTATGTGCGCTCCAAACCCAAGGACCACGGACTGGAAAATCTCATCGAGGGAGAACTGCGTCCGGGCATGAAGGTGGTGGTGATAGAAGACCTCATCTCCACGGGCGGAAGTTCGCTCAAGGCGGTGGAAGCTATCCGCAAGAACGCCTGCGAAGTCATCGGCATGGTGGCCAGCTATACTTACGGATTCCCCGTGGCCAAGAAAGCTTTCAAGGAAGCCGGTGTAAAGCTTGTCACACTGACAGACTACGAGCACGTGGTGGCCGAAGCACTGGAGACAGGCTACATAGCCGATGACGAAGTGGAACTGTTGCATGAATGGAGGAAAGATCCGGCCAACTGGAACAAGTGACCCGGCCATTCTGCCACAGTCGACAAGAATCATTAACAAAAGACAACCCAAAAGATATATGAGCTCTACATTTGAAAGCTCCGTAAAGCAGATACCGCACAGCCAGACGACAGTCTACAACACGCTGAGCGACCTCAGCAACCTCGAACGCATCAAGGATAAGATTCCCACCAACAAGGTGGAAGACTTCTCGTTTGACAGCGACAGCATCTCCATCAAGGCTCCCATGGTGGGCGACATCAAGATGCGCATCGTGGAACGCGAGGCCCCGAAGAACATCAAGTTTGAAACGGAGAACAGCCCCGTACCGTTCAACTTCTGGATCCAACTGCTGCCCACCGATGAGGCGGCCTGCAAGATGAAACTCACCATCAAGGCCGACCTCAACCCTTTCATCAAGGGAATGGTGAAAAAGCCACTCGAAGAAGGCATCGAGAAAATAGCTGAGGCACTGGCCATGATTCCCTACGAGGACTAACAGAAAAGACTATGGCGAACAAACTTTGGGAAAAAAATTTTGAGGTGAACCGGGAGATAGAGCGTTTCACCGTAGGCCGCGACCGCGAGATGGATCTCTATTTGGCCAAATATGACGTGCTTGGTTCAATGGCCCACATCACCATGCTGGAAAGCATCGGGCTGTTGAAATGTGACGAACTCCCCTCGCTGCTTGCCGAGCTCAAACGCATCTACGCCATTGCCGAGCGCGGAGAATTCTGCATCGAAGACGGTGTGGAAGATGTTCACTCGCAGGTGGAGCTGATGCTCACCCGCCGATTGGGTGACATGGGCAAGAAGATACACTCCGGCCGCTCACGCAACGACCAAGTGCTGGTAGACCTCAAGCTCTTCACACGCCACGAGCTCAAAGAGATTGCCGATGCCGTAAAGCTGCTTTTCGACGAACTGATACGGAAGAGCGACCATTATAAGAACACGCTCATGCCGGGCTACACCCACTTGCAGATAGCCATGCCATCAAGTTTCGGTCTCTGGTTCGGCGCCTACGCCGAGAGTCTGGCCGATGACATGCTGTTCCTGCAAGCCGCCTACCGCATGACCAACCGCAATCCGCTCGGTTCGGCGGCAGGCTATGGCTCATCGTTTCCGCTCAACAGAGAGTTGACCACCCGCCTGCTGGGCTTTGACTCAATGGACTACAACGTGGTCTATGCCCAAATGGGGCGCGGCAAGATGGAGCGCAATGTGGCTTTTGCCTTAGCTTCCGTGGCCGGCACACTGGCCAAACTGGCTTTCGATGCGTGCCTGTTCAACTCGCAGAACTTCTCCTTTGTGAAGCTGCCCAAGGAGTGTACAACCGGTTCGAGCATCATGCCACACAAGAAAAATCCCGATGTGTTCGAACTGATACGAGCCAAGTCGAACAAGATACAGTCGCTCCCGCAACAGGTGATGCTCATTATGAACAACCTGCCCTGCGGATATTTCCGCGACTTGCAGATCATCAAAGAGGTTTTCCTGCCCGCATTCGGCGAATTGAAAGACTGCTTGCAGATGACGGCCTACATCATCAACAAGATGGAAGTAAACGAACACATCCTCGACAATGAGATGTACGACCCGATTTTCTCCGTAGAAGAAGTCAACCGATTAGCTGCCGACGGTATGCCGTTCCGTGACGCCTACAAACAAGTGGGGTTGGAAATCGAGGCCGGAACCTTCCATGCCGACAAGCACATCCGACACACGCATGAAGGCTCTATTGGCAATCTTTGCAACGACCGCATTCAGGCACTCATGGAACAGACTCTCGCCGGCTTTCACTTTGAGCGCGTGGAACAGGCTGAAAGCAAACTGCTGAAAGACTGACCCATCCTTTAACAAGCGTATGGACAGATGAAAAAGGCAATAAAGAATATCCTGCTGAAGATGCCGGCCATAGTGTCGGCACTGACACTTCTGGCCTCTTGCGGAGCCGAAGCCCCCGTCAGCCGCACCTATCCGTGCCGCTTCTATCTCGACACACGTATCCATCCGGTGAGCAAACTCATCACGGCCGTCACCTCTTACAATTACTATGTGAAGACTACCGTAGACTATCGCTCGGGAGCCTTTCATGTCGTGACCTACAGCCGAGACGGACAGAACAACCCCGAAGACCTCACCTTAACGGCCCAGACTGAAATCTACGCTTTCACGGGCGGCATCTATCTCGGTGCCAACAAATCTATCATCGTGGGGCTGACCAACTTCAATGGGCCGGTGGCCTACGACGGCATGTGCCCCAACTGCATTGAGCAATATGCCTCGGTCGACTTCCCGCTCTCATGGAATACGGCGGTGAGCGAAGTGAAATGTAACAAATGCAAACGAACCTACTCCTTGGAGACGGGGACCATCACCGGAGGCAACAACGGCAAGCCGCTCATGCGTTATCTTGTCAACTATACCGGGCCTTATTCAATGCTTCGAATAGGCAACTGACAACCAGCCATCTATGGCTCTTAAAATCTGTTAATCGTTTTGCAGTTCCGACAAATAGCTTTACCTTTGCAACCGCAACAAGCCACTGTGACGGAGAGGATAAGCACGGTCCAAAGTACATCCTGACAACGCACAGAGGTGACTTGCGGAAACAACTCAGTTGATAGAGCACGACCTTTCCCCGGGTCGGAATGCGGATTTGAGTCCAGCCTTCCGCTCTTTCAACCATCGGCGATGCGCCTTTTGTCCATCGCTCATAACAATGCCGCAATGGTGGAATTGGTAGACACGAGGGACTTAAAATCCCTTGGCCAGTAATGGCTGTGCGGGTTCGAGTCCCGCTCGCGGCACTCTCCCTGCTTTTTTACGATATGAAACACATCTCATACCTCTTTTTGATAGCCGTCATCTCATCGCTCGTCTCATGCGGAGCCGGCAAAGGACGCTTTCGATTAAAAGGCAAGATACTCCACATCAATCAGGGCGAACTATATGTTTACAGCCCCGACGGGGTGATGGAAGGTATGGACACCATCAAGATCGAAGCCGGACGCTTCACCTTTGAAACGCCCTGCAAGAATGAAGGCACACTCATGCTGGTCTTCCCAAATTTCTCCGAACACCCCATTTTCGCCGCTTCCGGTAAGACGGTAGAAATCAAGACCGACGCTTCCCACCTCAAAGAAATGGAAGTGACGGGGACGGATGAAAACGAATTGATGACGGAATTCCGCCAACAGACAACTTCCGACTCTCCTCCACAACTCAAGAAACATGCCACCCAATTCATCAAAGATCACCCTGCATCACTCGTGAGTGTCTGTCTCGTGCGGCAATATTTCGTAAAAAGTCAGAATCCCGACTATCGGCAGGCACTCTCACTCATCGACCTCATGCTCTGCGAACAGCCCAAGAACGGCAGTCTCACCCGCATGAAACAGCTCTTGCGGGGCGTAGGGGCCACCACTGTTGGCAGTCGACTGCCAACCTTCACAGCCTATGACACCCGCGGACGCCTCGTCTCCAGCACCACTCTTGCCGCTGCTCCCGTAGCCGTGATCAACGTGTGGGCATCGTGGAACTACGACAGTCAGGACATCCAGCGCCGCCTGCAATCGCTTCAACGACGTTCTGGCGGTCGGCTCTCCGTGCTCGGCCTTTCGCTTGATGCAGGCAAGTCCGACTGCAAGGATGCACTGCGCCGCGACTCTATCACCTACGCCAATGTGTGCAGTGGAGAAATGCTCGAAGACAAGACGGTGACTAAACTCGGCCTGACAGCCATTCCCGACAATATCGTGCTCAAAAACGGACGCATCGTGGCCCGTAGTCTGCGTGCCGATGAACTGGAAAAGAAGGTCAAGGAACTGCTCGGACTGAAATAAGCACCGGCCGGGGAGCCCCCGCAACAGCAACACCATATCTCCCAACGCCACCCGGGTGGCACAAAGAAAACACCATCTATGCTGGTAAAAACATACTGCGCCGCGGTCAACGGACTTGAAGTGACCACGGTGATGATAGAAGTCAGTCTCTCACAGGGAGTGATGTACCATCTCACCGGACTTGGCGACGAAGCCGTGCGCGAGAGTCGTGACCGCATCGCCGCAGCCTTACAATACAATGGCTTCAAGTTTCCCGTGGCCGACATCACCGTTAACATGGCTCCTGCCGATCTCCGCAAAGAGGGTTCATCGTTTGATCTGCCGTTGGCTATCGGTATTTTGGCTGCCAACAGCAATATCATTGCCGACCACTTGGGCGAATACATGATTGTGGGCGAATTGGGACTTGACGGTCGACTACAGCCTGTGAAAGGGGCACTGCCCATCGCCATCAGGGCCCGTGCGGAGCATTTCAAAGGTCTCATTGTGCCCAAGCAGAATGTGCGGGAGGCTGCCGTGGTCAACAAATTGGAAGTCTACGGCATGGAGACCATTCTTGATGTAATCATGTTCCTCAACGATCAAAAGGCTTTCGAGCCCACCGTGGTCGACACGCGCAAGGAGTTTTATGAGCAGCAGAGCCGGTTTGAACAGGATTTTGCCGACGTTCGCGGACAGGAAAACGTGAAGCGGGCCCTCGAAGTGGCTGCCGCCGGAGGGCACAACCTCATCATGGTGGGTCCTCCCGGCTCCGGTAAATCGATGATGGCCAAGCGTTTGCCTTCCGTTCTGCCTCCCCTCACGCTGGCCGAGAGCCTCGAAACCACACAAATTCATTCCATCGCCGGCAAACTCGGGCGGGACGTGTCGCTCATTTCCCAACGGCCGTTCCGTGCGCCCCACCACACCATCTCCGAAGTGGCCCTTGTGGGCGGTGGTTCCAATCCCCAACCGGGCGAAATATCACTGGCACACAACGGTGTGCTCTTCTGCGATGAACTGCCGGAATTCAACAAACACACGCTCGAAGTGCTGCGCCAACCGCTCGAAGACCGTCAAATCAACATTTCCCGCGCCAAATACAATATCAACTTCCCTTGCTCTTTCATGTTTGTGGCCTCCATGAATCCCTGTCCCTGCGGCTATTATGGAGACCCAACCCACCATTGTGTCTGCACGCCGGGGCAGATACAACGCTACATGAACAAGATTTCGGGCCCACTGCTCGACCGCATAGACATCCAGTGCGAAATCACTCCGGTACCTTTCAAGGACATATCCAAGGCCTCGCCCGGCGAACCAAGTGCCAACATCCGCGAGCGAGTCATTGCCGCACGGGCTATCCAAACCGAACGATACCGCGACTACAAAGACATACACTGCAATGCGCAGATGTCGGAACGTATGATTCACGAGTTTGCCGAACCCGACGATGCCGGCATCGACCTACTCCGCACGGCCATGGAACGTCTTTCACTCTCGGCACGGGCTTACTCCCGCATCCTCAAGGTGGCCCGTACCATCGCCGACCTTGCAGCCTCACCTTCCGTACAGCCCGAACATCTGGCCGAAGCCATCAGCTACCGCAACCTCGACCGGGGCGACTGGGCCGAACGGGGATTGTAGGCAAGAAGTTGGGCATACATTTTGCAGTCTGCCCTTTTTATCGTAATTTTGCACCATATAACAAGAATAGAACAAAAACAAGGATATGGAAAAGAAATTCAAGCGCACCACCGTCACGGCGGCACTTCCCTACGCCAACGGTGGCGTACACATCGGACACCTGGCCGGCGTGTATGTGCCTGCCGACATCTACGTGCGCTACTTGCGGCTGAAGAAGCAGGAGGTGGTGTTCATCGGAGGTTCGGACGAGCACGGCGTACCCATCACCATCCGCGCCAAGAAAGAAGGCATCACTCCGCAAGACGTGGTAGACCGCTACCACAAGATGATCAAGGAGTCGTTTGAGGAGTTTGGCATCTCGTTCGACGTGTACAGCCGCACCACCTCCAAGACCCATGCCCGGTTGGCTTCCGACTTCTTCCGCAAACTCTACGACGACGGCAAACTCGTGGAGAAAGAGACCGAACAATACTACGACGAGGAGGCCCACCAGTTTCTGGCCGACCGCTACATCATGGGCGAATGCCCCCACTGCCACAATGAAAACGCCTATGGTGACCAGTGCGAGAAGTGTGGTTCCGACCTCAGTCCTATGGAACTGATCAATCCACACTCCACCATCAGCGGCTCCAAGCCCGTGGTGAGGAAAACCAAGAACTGGTATCTGCCACTGAACGATTATCAAGGATGGCTCAAGCAGTGGATTCTTGACGAGCACAAGGAGTGGCGTCCCAACGTGTACGGGCAGTGCAAGAGTTGGCTCGACATGGACTTGCAACCGCGTGCCATGACCCGCGACCTCGACTGGGGCATCCCCGTACCCGTGGAGGGAGCCGAGGGCAAAGTCCTCTATGTGTGGTTCGACGCCCCCATCGGCTACATCTCTAATACCAAGGAACTGTGCGACCGTGAACCGGAGAAGTGGGGCTCGTGGGAGAAATGGTGGAAAGACGAGGACACCCGGCTCATCCACTTCATCGGTAAGGACAACATCGTGTTCCATTGCATCATCTTCCCGACAATGCTCAAGGCCCACGGCGGCTATATCCTGCCCGACAATGTGCCGGCCAACGAGTTTCTCAACCTTGAGGACGACAAAATTTCCACCTCGCGCAACTGGGCCGTGTGGCTGCACGAATACCTGCGCGAACTGCCGGGCAAGCAGGATGTGCTGCGCTATGTGCTCACGGCCAACGCCCCGGAGACCAAAGACAACAACTTCACTTGGAAGGACTTTCAGGAGCGCAACAACTCCGAACTCGTGGCCATCTATGGAAACTTCGTCAACCGTGCTTTGCAACTCACCAAGAAATACTGGGACGGCGTGGTGCCGGCCTGCGGCGAACTGCTAGAGGTGGACCAACAGACCATCCACGAATTTAAGGATGTACAGGAGAAGGTGGAGGGCTATCTTGATACGTTCAAGTTCCGCGAAGCGCAGAAAGAGGCCATGAATCTCGCCCGCATCGGCAACAAATACATCACCGAGTGTGAACCTTGGAAAGTGTGGAAGACCGATCCCAAGCGCGTAGAGACCATTCTCTACATCAGTCTTCAGCTCGTGGCCAACCTCGCCATCGCTTTCGAACCATTCTTGCCGTTCTCTTCTGAGAAACTGCGCAAGCTTATCAACATGGAAAGTTTCGACTGGAGCCGACTGGGAGCCACCGACCTGCTGAAGCCCGGACACCAGCTTGCCGAACCCGAGCTGCTCTTTGAGAAACTGGAAGACGATGTCATCGAAAAGCAGCTGCAAAAACTCGCCGACACCAAGAAGGCCAACGAGGCTGCTGCCCACAAGGCCGAGCCCGTGAAACCCGAAGTGTCGTTTGAGGATTTTGAGAAACTCGACATCCGCGTGGGGCACATCAAGCATTGCGAGAAAGTGAAAAAGAGCAAGAAACTGCTCCGGTTCACCCTCGACGACGGTTCCGGCATCGACCGCACCATCCTCAGCGGCATCGCCGCTTACTACGAGCCCGAACAGCTTGTGGGCAAGGATGTGCTCTTCGTGGCCAACTTCGCGCCACGCACGATGATGGGCATCGAGAGCCAAGGCATGATTTTGAGTGCCGTCGATGCCGACGGTTCACTCCGCGTGACCACCACACTCGATGAAGTGAAACCCGGTTCGCAGGTAGGCTGATCCACCTCCCGTCCGCATACATATCTCAGGGGATTACCCCAAAAGAGCTTTCTGAAATATTGCAGATTGTAACTATTTAGACCTAAAAGAGCCATATCAAACTCTATTTTCGAGTAATGATATGGCTCTTTTCATTGTCTTTGAGGGGTAGATCAGACATCAACCTCCAAAGTTCTTCTCTGTTAAAATTGAGTTTTACACACCCTTATACCAATTTACTACAATACTTATCTGCAATTATTGTATGGCATTACTGACTGATGGGATTTGTTACACCCATTCCCTTTTAGTTCAGTGCAATATATAATAAAGTGCTTCACCTGCGCTCTTTCCCAATTGGTAGATCATGCCACCTGCCAAAAGCATCAAACCAATTTTTAAAGAAGCGTGTCGCTCTGCACTCTTTAATGTATAAGCCCACAACTTATTGATAATCTGTATTCATTTCTCTTAACGGATTAAATAATAATTTATGTTGCTTGCTATTCCTCAAAAATAATACAACCGGCTTCTTTTGGATGGTCTAACACCAAACACGCGGAAGGTTCCTTACGTAATTTCCATACGATCAATATGTCGCCTGCGGCAGCCGAAACAAACATTATCCCCCAAACGAGGAGTGGTATACTCTTGAAAGGAAAGGCCACTACCAATGGAATAACTCCCAAGACGAACAACGGCATCAAGGCCCCTATGGAATATTGGCGCACGGTCAGTGGCTCGTCGCAATGGCAATATGGAGTAAGTACTCCCCAGATAATGCCATAATGAATACTCCTGAACTTATTCGTGGCAAAACATGCCCATGTGATGCCGTGTATCAGTTCGTGTACTATAGCACCCATTATAAACAGCATCAAGATGAATAGGGCCGCAAGAAATGCATTGTGACCGAGAAAACTGTTTACTCTGAAGTCGTCAAGTGTAGGATACCCCCACATAAAATACCATGTAGAGCAACTTAGGATTGTCACAGCCAAGAAAAGAATGACTCCAAAAACATTGGCCCAAATTAAATTGACGGTGATTTTGCGCTGATTCATAACACTTCTATTGCAAGAAATATAATATTGCCCCAAATGCTCCTGTTGCCACGCCAACCATAAGGCCTTCGATAAAAGTCTTTTTTTTCATTACTTGAAATAATTATATCTGTTCACAAAGATAGGGCTTATTTTTCAAACCACCAAATAAACAAAAAAGTAAACATATAAATTAAACAAGTGAAATATGAATGACTGAATCTGTCAATATTATTCTCTGCGCATTTGCATTCGGGCCGTTTATTTTGTATCTTTGCCGTGGCAAGGGAAGCATGAAAGTGCTTCCTTTTTTTTAACTTTACCCACTAACAGCCCCCCAATCCCCTAAAAGGGGGCTTTTCATCCCCATTATGGAGTTGTCATCCGGCCCAAGTGGCGTTGCAAAAGGGGCCGAATGAGCTTCCAAGTGTGGCCCTTTCAGGATGTCGGTCGGGCCAAACTGAAACGACAAGTAACTTTACTTAACAATTTGAAACGATGAGGCAAGGAGGTAAAAGTAAAGGGCGAAAAGGGGCTGTAAAGCCTTTTCTTATCTTTTAATACTTCGCACTATATCATCGCCAAGGCCCAAGACTGAGGGGACTTGACAATGGGGCAAATGAAAAGCGGAACAGGACACGCCGATAGCCGTATCTCGTTCCGCTCTCCATGAAAAGGGGTTATTTCTTTACGGGCGGTCAGCACCGAGCAGTCGGTAATACTCTGCCGCACCGAGCAGGAAGCAGCCCGTGCCGTAGTCCTCAAAATCGGGTACGCTGGTATAGGTCACCGGCTGTCCGGTAGAGGGGTCGGCCCCCGTGCCCTGATTCCATCCGAGGAACCCATCGGCATGCACGCTGCCTGCCATTGCCTTCCATGCACTGTCGCAGGCGGCACGGTATTTCTTGGCATTGAGCACCCCGTGGTTGATGCCCCAACTCATGCCATAGAGGAAAAGGCTCGTGCCCGTGACCTCCGGCCCCTCATAGTTGGTCGACACCAGACTGGCATTCCAGAATCCGTCAGGTCGCTGCACCTTGAGCAGTGCCTCGCTCATCTTTACGAAGTCGGCCTTCAGTTCTTTGTAGTAGCGGTCTTTGGGCGAGAGATTCTGCATCACGCGCACCAGAGCCCCATACACCCAACCGTTGCCCCGGCTCCAATAGCAGTTCTTGCCGTCGGGCTCTTTATAGGGTGCCTTGTAGTTTTTGTCGCGCCACCACAGCCCCTCGGCCTTATTGAAAAGTCCGCCGGCCAACGTGTCGCGCGTGCAACGGTAGCTCCTCATGGCAAAATCGATGTAGCGCCGTTCGCCCGTCGCCTTGTAGTATTTGGCATAGATGGGCATAGCCATCTGTATGGCATCGATCCACCACCAGTCATCATACTTTCCCAGCCCCATCTGGTGGTCGAGATTCACCTTCGTGGGAGCCATCCACTCGGCCCGGCCGGCCATCACCGAGCGGTCTATATAGGTCTGCTCGCAGCACTGGTCATCGGCATTGGTGGTGTGGATGCTGTTGCGTGCCGTCCACTTGTGGAAGTCGGCCCAGCGGTCGGTGTAGTCCAGATAGCGTTTGTCGGCATCTATCTCATGCAGGACCATGAGCCCCTCGTAGTAGACGGCACGCGTCCAGAGGTTGCTCGTGCGCATCTTTTTGACGAAAGTGGGCACCGTGGGGTCACTGTATTTCGCCATGAAATAGTTGTTGGTTCTCTGTGCTACGGCGAGCACCTCAGCCGGTTTCTGCGCGCGTGCGGCCATGACGGCCATCAGCACGCCCACTGACAGGATAGCGATTCTTTTCATTTTTCTATGAGTTTTACGGTTGAGTTCAGGCCGCCGGGAAGGGGTTCCCAGCCGGCGTAAGTAGTCTTTTTATAATTGATGTCCACAACATTGATTTCTTTCATCTTCCGCCACACCACTCCCCGGCGATCCATATCGGCAATGCGGTTGGCCGGCAGATTAGTCACTTCGATGCGCAGCGTGTTGCGCCCGCGCTTGAGGGCATTGCGACAGTCGAGCACAAAGGGCACGGCCCAGGCACAACCAAGGTAGCGGCCATTGATGTAGACGCGGGCCGACTCGCGCACGTCGCCCAAGTCGATTTCCCATCGGGCGGAGGCCTGCCGACCGGTGAGCTTGAAGGTGGTTTCATAGACGCCTGTGCCCATCGTCACACGCGCCGAGTCGCTGAGCTGTTCCCACGAGCGCAGCCGGTTCAGGCGGAACGTTTTGCCCACGCGCGGGGCTTCCTCCACGAATGAAAGCCGCCAAGAAGCCGAACTCAAGTCGATGGTGGCGCGATGTCGGTCGGGGTTACCGGGCTTCGTCGCTTCCTGCTTCTCGGCGATGGAACGGGCCGTGTCGCCCGGCCGGTCGCGCACGATGAGTATGCGGCTCTCGCCGCTTCGCAGTCTTACCGCCACTTCGCCGCCACGCAGGCAGGCCGGCGCAAAGGTGCTGTCCATCGGGTTATACCACACGGCTTCGCCCACCTCCACGGCCAAGGGTACACGGGCGGCAACATCCCTCGGTGTGAGATTGGCCACGAAATAATGATGGCCCACAGGGTTACTGCGCCTGATCATCTTCAGTCCGAGCTCGCGTTTCATGGCCTCGGGCCGGGCCGCAGCGGCCAAAGCCGGGACATCGATGCCGCAAATCACTTTGCCCTGCTTCTGCAAGGGGGCGATGAGTGCCTGCAAACGACTGTCGACAGTGGTTCCGGGGGGAATAACAAGACCTTTATAGAGGGTTCCGGCAGCCGTCCGGAGCTGTCCGCCGGGTGTCAAGGTGACGCCTGCCAGATACTTGTCGCTGATATAGTCGCAGTCGTAACCGAGACTGTCGATGGCCAGAATGGTCTTGATAAACTGCGGAGCCTTCTTGTCCATCGAGTGGATATCGAACATCATGAGCAGCCGGCGGGTGTCTTCACGCCACAGGTCGCGCACGGGCAGATACACCAGAAAGTCGTTGTCGGGCTGTCCCCATTGCAAGTAGGTCTGGCAACGGGTGATATAGGCCATGAGCGAGGGGGCATCGCGCCAAATGGAGTTGGTGGGGCTCATGTCCACACTGGCGTAGAATTTCCATCCCGGCCACGGGTCGTCTTTCGGACTGTAAGCCGTTCCGTGGAAGAACATGCGGTTCACCCCGGCGCAGAACATGAGGTCGAGATCGGGCTTCATCTGGCTCAACGACGTGCGGAAGTGCTCGGTGAGCCACGTGAAAGTTTCGCTCGAGGTGTATTTCTTACCCGTGATGTGGGCCGCCGAAGGGGCGTATTTCAGCATCGAAAGATCGCTGAAATTGGGGCGTGTGAACCCTTTGTCAGTACGTAGGCCCTTAATGCCGAAATCGGTGAGACCGAAGCCTTCTATCTCGGGGATGTCCACGCCGGCATAACAGTCGATGAGATTGGCCGGCGAACCATGTGCCTGATTACGGGTGATGGCCCCGTGGCGGTGCGCCCAAGCCGTCCATTGGTTGGTGAAATTCTTGAGCAGCAGTTCGGCGAGGGTCTCGCGGTAGTCGCTCACCACCTGCGGATCACCATCGACGAGTTTGTCGAGATTGTCCATCAAGTTGTATCCGCGCCGCTTCAAGAACTCCTCCGGCAACCGCGGTGTCCAGTTGGCCCCGTAAACCTCGTAGCTGTCGTTGAAGAATGTGTGAGGGAAAGGGGTTCCCGAGGCCGTGAAGGCACTGTCGATATGGGCCAGATAGTGGGCCACGGCAGTGGAGTCGAAGTGGTCTATCACCCACCCTTCGCCGCCGGGAGCCGCCCGCTTCACCTTCTGCCGGGTGCGCCCCACGTGCAGCGTCACCCTGCGCTTGCCGTTAACGACGGTGTCGGCGAAGGTGGCTTTGCAGGCCGCTTCGCTCAAGGGCACCCACGGGCCGCCGAAAGGCCAACCCGTACCGGTGGCCATGTCTATCTCAATGTTGTTGCGCCGGCCCTCGTCCTCGGTGTAGCGAAGCATCTCCATCCACTTGGGAGAGAGGTAAGCAATGTCGTTGCGCTCGTTGCCCTGCACACCGTAGATGGGCGTTATCTCCACCGTTCCCACGCCGGCGCGGGCATACTGCTCCATGTTCCATGCCAGATTGGGCTTGTCCACAGCCGAACCGAGCCACCACCAACGCAGTCCGGGGCGCGCTTCGGGAGTGGGTAAGGGCAGCTGCGCCCGCACGGCATTGAGACTGAGAAGCAGCAACGGGGCCGCTATCAGCGTTTTCTTGTTAACCATAGGTTTCTTCAACACGTTGTTTGCAAATTTCTGAATGATTCCGTTACAAAAGCCATCTTACTTCGTCTTCACTTCCCTGTGGTCTGCAATTTGAGCGAAGCACCCTTCAGTCCGGGGGCCGAGACGATGAGCCGCACTTTCGACGGAGTGTATCCGGCCCGCAGAATGGCGAGGGCCGACCCGCGGAACAAGTGTTGCCGAATGCCTGTGGGCAGGTCATCGCCGGTGAGGTCGCCATTGCCAAGTGCCGCAAGAGAGGCATCCCCTTCGAGCGAGAAAGTCAGCAACTGCTGCGCCATCGGACTGCGCCGACCCTTGCTGTCAACGGCATAGACCCGCACATGTTGCAGGTCGGTGCCGTCGGCACGCCACATTTCGTCGTCGGCCTCCAGTCGCAGAGCCACCGGCGAACCTGCCGTCTCTATGCGATGACGGGCCACCACCCTGCCTGCCTTGCGTGCCACAGCCTCAATGGAGCCGGGAACATAGGCCACATTATTCCACTTAAGTTTGTTGCGTGTCTTGGGATCGAGTGTATTTTTCTGCACACCGAGACTCCGACCGTTGACAAAAAGCTCCGCCTCGTCGGCATTGGTATAGACATAGACGGTGTATCGGTTGCCCTCAGTGCGGTTCCAGTGGTCGGAAGTCTGGTCTCCTCCAAACTTGATGCCGTTCCACTCGGTGTTGTCGGTCTTGTTGTCCACGATGCCGATGTGCACAGTGGGTTCGTCGCTGAACATCGACTTGAGGAAGTAGGCCATCGGTTTGGGCTGCAGGGAGATGTCGAACACGCCGTTTACCCAACCTTTGGCGGGCCATCCCATGCTCTCCCCGAGATAGTCTATCATGCCCCAATAGGCCAGTCCGATGACCTTCTCGCGATCCATTTCGTAGAAGTTGGGACCCATCATGGGCAGGTTGGCCTCGCTCTGGTAGAACTTCATCCACGGAAAACGGCGGCCGTCGCCGGGAAAATACATGTAGCGGTAGTTGTAGGCCTGCACATCGGTGAGCATCGCGAGGTCGCAGGGCAACGAGTCGGTCTCCCAGTTGCGGCCTCGGGGGTGCATGGCCACGGTGACGAGACGGGTGGTGTCGTAGCGGTGAAGCAGCTCGCGCAGCAGTTTGTAGGGCGTTACCCCCCAGTCGTTGAAAGGCAGATTGGGGTAGGTTTGCAGTTCGTTGCCCAAGCTCCACAGCACCACCGAGGGATGGTTACGGTCACGCTTCACCCATTCGGGCACGTCTTGCTGCCACAGATTGGTCCATTCCGTGCGCCCACCGGCATACTGCGTGAGCCATTTGTCATAGAGTTCGTCCACCACGAGCAGCCCGTAGCGGTCGCAAAGTCGGTAAAGGTCTTCGCTGTAAGGGTTGTGAGAGCAACGTATGTGGTTGAAGCCAAACTGCTTCAGCAGACGTATGCGCTTCTCGATGGCGCGTGGAAAGGCCGCCGCCCCAAGCACTCCGAGTGTGTGATGGTTGGCAATGCCCTTCAAGAGCACTTTCTTTCCGTTGAGCAACAGCCCACGGTCGGCTGTGATTTCAACCGTGCGCACCCCGAAAGGTTCGCTCACACGGTCGGCCAACCGCCCGTCGGCACCATAAATGGAGACCTCAGCTGTATATAAATAAGGTGTCTCGCACGACCAGAGTTTAGGCGAAGCCAAGGCTATCGGGTCGAGCCTGTATTCCATCGTGCGCCGACGAGGACTCCAACGCACCTCCGTTTCGCGCACAGCCACCTCCCGGCCTGCTGCATCAAGGATGCGCACGCCCACCCGGCCGGTCGCATCTTTGTTGTAACGGGATATTTCGGCAGTGATATTTACCGTGTGGTTGTCCTTTGTCGTAATCTGCAACGGGTGGCGCACAAAGTATAAATCGGCCGGTGTCAGGATGATTTTAACATCCCGATAGAGTCCGCCACCCGTGTACCAACGCGAGTTCTTCGGGCCCATCGTGTTGGCTCTCACCTCTATTTGGTTGTCCTCGCCATAGCGCAAGAGCGAAGTCACATCCACCTCGAAACCCAAGTAGCCATACTCCGTTCCTCCCACACGACGCCCATTGAGCCAGACATCGCCCACGAGCATGATGCCCCCAAAGTCGAGCAGCACCCGACGGCCTTTCCACTCCTGCGGCGCATGGAGCGTTTTGCGGTAGAAGCCCTCGCCCATTTCCTTGAATCCGCGGGCCGAAAGGCGGCTTTTCACATTGGCGGCCTGATCGCTGTTGTCGGCCCGTTCGTCGGCCGATGGAGCCACCCACGGCTGCGAAATCTGGAAGTCGTGGGGCAGATTGACCACCTCGACCGGCCCCTGCGGAGTGCGACAGAAGAGCCATCCCCGGTTCAGGCTGATGGTATCGCGCTGCGCGACAGCCGGCAAAGTGGCGAGAACAGCCAAGGCCAATGAGAGAAAAGTCTTGTTTGTCATATCAGAAGAGAATTAGTTGCCGTCGGGTTTTGTAAACTCCGTGATCACGGAGGGAGCCCAACGGAAAGTTTGAAAGTCATCAGGATGAGCGGGATCGTAGTCGCGCCAGTCGGGCCGCAAGTGTTCGACAAGAGGCAAGCGGAGAGCCTTCATCCCCATGACCACCATCTTGGCCACCTCGTATGCACCATAGGGATTGAAGTGGGTATTGTCGGCCAGCGCGCGGGTCTGTCCGGGAAGTGTCCCCATCGGATAGTGGACGAGTGCCCGCTTGCTGCCCTCGAAACCCAAGGCTTCGAAAAACGTGCGCGTCATGTCGTACAACTCGATGACCGGCACTTGCTCCCTACGAGCCACACTGCGCATGGCATCGGGATAATCTCCGTGGGTCTCGATGATGTGGGTGCTGTCCTTGTTCCACGCCCGACGTTGGGTGGGCGTGAGAAAGACCACCGTGGCCCCGGCAGCCCGCACCCGATCGATGAATATCTTGAGATTGTGGGCAAAGTTGTACCACGCTCCCGTGCCGGCTCCCCGCTCCTTCTGGTCATTGTGACCGAACTCGCAGAACACATAGTCGCCCGGTCGGAGCATCGCGAGCACCTTGTCGAGCCGGTTGGAAGCCAGAAAACTACCCGCTGTGAGACCGCTCTCGGCATGGTTGGATACGGCCACCCGGTCGTCGAACCACCGGGGAATCATCTGTCCCCAGCTGGCCCACGGTTCGCAGTGCTGGTCCACCACCGTGGAGTTGCCGCACAAGAAGACGGTTGTTGCCACCGTGTCGGGCTCCACGACAATTTTCCGCACAGCCGGGGCCGGCCCGTTGAACTCGAGCGTGAGACGGTCGTCCCACGTGAAATAGTCTTTCTCGCGGGCCTTGATCTTCACCTGCTCCTTGTCGTTGATGCGGGGGGAGCGCTTGTTGACGATGAAAGAACACACTTGGTAGTGCCCCTTGCGGGTGACGGCCCGCTCCACCATGAGCCTGCGCGACTCGGCCCTGACCATCGTTTCGGCCGCCCGCCGGTTGCTGCCCAGCGTCACCGTGACGCGGTAGTTGCCGTCGGGCACTCTCACCGAGAAATAAAACGGGGCCACCGAACGGGCCGTGGGCGAGGCCACAACATCGTAGCCATAGCCCGTGGCCTCCGAGTAGCGGGGCTGCGGACGGGTCATGTCAAATGTTTGGGCGGTGGCAACGAGCACACCGACCAAGAGAACGAGGGTTGCTATGAACTGTTTCATTGTCAACAGGCGATAGATGGAAAGCAGCCGAAACGGCGGCCTAATCCAAATGGAACAATTCTTCGATAGGAATGGTGACGGGCGAATTGTCGGGATTCACCTCCATGATGTCGGCCATCATGTCCCACCACTTCTGCGTAATGGGATCCACATGGTCGGTGTCTTGGCTGTTGGCCTCGCCGCTACACTCCTGATAGGCAAAGAGGATGTTGGTCTCCTTGTCCCAAAAGATGCTGTAATTGCCCACTCCGGCCTCCTTGATCATCTGTTTGAGTTCGGGCCAAATGGCCGCGTGCCGCTTGGCATACTCCTGTTCGCATCCCGGTTTGAGATACATTTTAAAGGCAAATCGCTTCATGGTTGCATGTTTTAAAGGGTTTATGACTATTTCAGATAGGCCGCCAGCGGACTGTGGTCGGCTTTGAGTCCCTCGGCAATGCTCCGCGCGTTGAGCCTTGCGCCGAGCAGCGAGGTGTGGGTATGGTCGTGGTTGTAGTATTTCATGGCCTTTTCTTTAGAGCCGCATGTGCGGTCGAGCCGGTCGGCCGTGATGTTGTGCAGGTCGAGCAGTTCCACTCCGGTCTCTGCGGCCACCTGCCGATACCACTCGCCGTAGGTGTCGTTGCGGCGCTCTATCTTGCCGTCTTTCCACTCGTTGCGGGGCGTGAGCGACACGAGGATGGGCGTGGCCCCTTTCTCCCGCACGTCATCGATGAACTTCTTGAGATACCACCCGAAGCTGTACACCAGTTCGTAGGTGTCCTTGGAGGCCGACCGGTAGACATGACACGTGTCACGGGCCGTGGCTATCACGCCCCGTTCCTTGTCGCGGTCGATGCCCCCGATGTCGTTGTGGCCGAATTGGATGAGCACATAGTCACCGGGCCGGAGGCTGTTGCAGACACGATCCCAACGCCCTTCGTTGAGATAGGTGCGCGTGGAACGGCCGGCCTTGGCGGCATTGTAGCACGTGATCTTGCGCGCATCAAACACCATATAGGCCTGCGAGCCCCAGCCCCACATGCCGTCTTTGTCCTTGTCGAGATTCTTCACCGTACTGTCGCCCGTGAGCCACACCACGGGTTTGCCGGCCTCGCGCCGCACCGGCTCCACCGGCAGTGCCAGCGGGAGCATCATGTCCTGCAACGGCTTGAGCGCAGGATTGTGGCTTTCGGCAATGCCCTCAGCCGCACACCGGGCATTGAGCATGGCCCCGAAACGGCTCGTGTGGATATGGTCGCCGTGGAAGTGGTAACGTTCCTTCCACCGGCTGAAGCCGTCGAGCCGGCTGCCTGCCCGCTCGTTGAGGTCGACGAAAGGCACGCCTTCCTCGGCCGCCACCTGCATGAGCCATGCCGTGTGGGGCTTGCGCACAATCTTGCCCGTCGCCTCATCGTAGGCATCGCGGGGGGTGAGCGACATGAGGATGGGATGGCCTCCGCGCGCCCGCACATCGCGGATATACCTGCGCATGTATTCGCCATAGGTGTAGACGGTCTCCCGCGCACCGGTCTCCTTGATGGTCACGCACAGCGAATCGCGCCCCACACCGGGAATACTGGCACGGGCACGCCCGCTGTCGTAGGGGCCGTTATCGTTGTGCCCGATGGAAATAACCACCCAGTCGCCGGGCCGAATGGCATCGCGCACGGGTGCCCACAGCCTATTATAATAGGTGCGGCTGCTCATGCCGCCAAGTGCCTGATTCTCTACCGTGATTTTATTTTCGTCGAAATAGGCGTGGGCGAAAAATCCCCAGCCCCACTGACCGTTGTTGCCGTTGCCGAGGGTGCCGTTGCGCATGGTGCTGTTGCCCACGAGAAAGAGCACGGGATGGTTGCCCCGACGCGTACTGCCGGGCGCCACACGGGCCGTCTGCGCCTTACTCAGGCTGTCGAACGTGAGGTCTGTCACGTGATTGACATCCTCCAAAGGCCCGGCTACCTGTGCACGACCGGTCCAAGGACACGCCACGACCGCCAACAGCACGGCCCCGAGCATGAAACTTTTCCTATTATTCATTTGTTGATAGTTGCGATTAGGTTTTGTGGCAAAGTTACTGAAATCCCTTGAAACGGGACTTCAGTTTTTGACATTTCGCCCCATACATTTTGACAACGGCCCGTGACCGGGAGCAACGCCTCATGGCCGATGGGGATAAAAGGCTGTTTGCGGGAGGTGGAAACAACCGTGGGGATTGTCACGCTTTTTCGTCTTTGATTTGCATTTTTCTTATTTTCATCGTATCTTTGCATGAGCAAGGGAAGCACGCGGGTGCTTCCCTTTTTTTTAAAAAGCCCCGCACCCCCTAAAGGGGGCTTCCCACTGTTAATACCATTCGGCCTAAACTGCGTTGCAAAACGGGCTTTTTCGCCTTCTCGCTCGGCCCGAATGAGCTTCTGACTATGGCCGTTTTGCAATGCCGTTCGGGCCGAGTGAGAAAATTGATGGGACAGATGGGGCGAACAAAACAAACAGAATCGGGATAGCGGACGAGTGCGAAGAAAATGCGTGTAAGGCCTTTTCGAAAGATTTAATACTTTACACTATACTGCAAAAGAGTGAGCCTGACAAGAAGAGGTTATCGGCCAATGATGCGAATGGTGCGAATGAGGGGTGAAGGATAATTCGTTTAATCCGCTAAATTCGTCGACGAGAAAATACACTCCGCCGTTTCTTTGTCGTTGCCCCGCCGGCCACTCTTGGCCGTAAATTTATATTTCAAAGGACTATTATCAAAAAGTAAAGTCTTATTCCCCACATTACCGTTATTTTTGCGGAAACGATTAAAAACCTCATCTACATGAATCTGAAACTAACAATGATGGCATCATGCCTGTTGGCCGCGACATTTGGAAATGTGCGGACACAGGCACAGGCACGCTACGACATGAGCGTCGTGCAACGGGAACGCCTCAACCGGGGAGTGGTGGCGCTGAAGGCCGGCGACGGATCGGTCTACATCACGTGGCGCACCCTCTCGACCGACAAAAAGGGGGAACCCTTCGACATCTACCGAAACGGCAAGAAACTCAACAACCGGCCACTCACTCACGGGGGCACTTTCTTCACCGACCACCATCCGTTGGCGGGAGAGGCCGTCTATGAGGTAAAGGGCGGCGCCGTTGCCGGCAGCTTCCGATTGAAGCCCGGCGACCCTGCCGGCTATCTCTCCATCCCCCTCAATGCCCCCGAGGGGGGTGCCACGCCCGACGGCGAGGCCTTCACCTACGAACCCAACGACGCGAGCATAGGCGACGTGGACGGCGACGGACAATACGAGATATTCCTGAAATGGTCGCCCACCAACGCCCACGACAATTCGCACGCGGGATTTACGGGCCACACCTTCATCGACTGCTACCGTATCGAAGGGCCGCGGCTGTGGCGCATCGACCTCGGGCGCAACATCCGCTCGGGGGCGCACTACACGCAATACATGGTCTATGACTTCGATGGCGACGGACGGGCGGAACTGATGATGAAGACGGCCGACGGCACGCGCGACGGACAAGGCGACATCATCGGAGACAGCACAGCCGACTACCGCACGCGGGAGGGACGGGCCATTGGCCGCACGCTGGCCGGACCGGAATACCTGACCGTGTTTGACGGGCTCACGGGACGGGCGTTGAAAACAGTGGACTACATCCCCGAACGGGGCAACACAGCCGACTGGGGCGACACCTACGGCAACCGCTGCGACCGCTTTCTGGCCGGCGTGGCCTATCTCGACGGACGGCACGCCAGCGCCGTCTTCTGCCGGGGCTACTACACCCGCACCGTGATAGCGGCGTGGGACTGGGACGGGCACGAACTGACGAGCCGCTGGGTGTTTGACACGGCAACCTCGCCGACCTTGGCCCCCTATGCCGGACAGGGCAACCACAACCTCCGTATAGCCGATGTCGACGGTGACGGGAAAGACGAAATCACCTACGGGTCGATGGCAGTAGACCACGACGGGAAGCCGCTTTACAGCACGGAGTTCGGCCACGGCGATGCCATCCACCTCGTGGCAGAGCCGAAGACGGGACGGCTGTTGATTTGGGACTGCCACGAGAACAAGCGCGACGGTGTGGACTATCGCGACGCAGCAACGGGCAAGGTGGTGTTCAGGCATCCCAGCACGATGGATGTGGGGCGCTGCATGGCGGCCGACATCGATCCCGACAACTACGGGACGGAGCTCTGGAGCATCGCCGACCGCAACATCTACGACGAGAAGGGCCGGCCGATAGCGCAGTTTGCGGGCCGCCGGTGGTCCATCAATTTCGGCATCTGGTGGGACGGCGACTTGCTGCGCGAACTGCTCGACCACGAGTCGGTGTATAAATACAACTCCAAAGAGCACAATCTGGAGACCATACGCCACTTCGACGGCACACGCTTCGTCAACGGCACGAAGTCGAATCCCTGCCTGTCGGCCGACATCTTGGGCGACTGGCGCGAGGAGGTGCTCGTGCGCTCGGCCGACAACAGCGAGCTGCGCCTCTACGTGAGCGACGTGCCCACCGACCACCGCATCAACTGTCTGGAAGAGGATATTCCCTACCGGCTAAGCGTGGCAGCCGAAAACGTGGCCTACAACCAACCGCCCGAACCGGGATTCTACATCGGCCCGGACGACCGCAACTACTTGAAATAACCATTCGGTCGGCAGGACGGAGCAGGAAATCCGGCCCTGCCGAAACCTTTTAAATCCATATAAAAAGAATCAATATGAAAATCAGAAAGACAATCGCAGCAACCCTACTGATGGGTTGCATGGTCTCGGGCACTACAGCCAAGACCTACTACATGGCCCCCAACGGCTCAGATGCCAATCCCGGTACGCCGGCATCGCCCCTCGCCACCATCGCCCGTGCGCAGCAACTGCTTGCCGCGGGCGACACCCTCTTCATCCGCGGAGGTGAATATCTCATCGGGGCCAATGACATCATGAGCACGCAGGAGAGCATCTATGCCTGCATCTTCGACTTCACCAAAAGTGGGAAGGCAGGTAAGCCCATCTGCTATTTCGGCTATCCGGGGGAGCGGCCCGTGTTCAACCTGAGCCGGGTGAAACCGGCCGGCAAGCGCGTGGCAGGCTTCTACATCCATGCCAACTACCTACACTTCCGCAATTTCGAGGTCACGGGCACCCAAGTAACCATCACCACGCACACGCAGTCGGAGACGTTTACCATACGCCGGGGCAACCACCACAACACGATAGAAAACATCGCCGTGCATGACGGCATGGGTATAGGCTTCGTGATATGGAAAGGGGCCGACAACCTCATACTCAACTGCGATGCCTACAACAATTACGACCCGGTGTCGGAACATGGTTCGGGCGAGAATGTAGACGGCTTCGGCTGCCACGTGTCCGACCCCAAACACACCGGAAACGTGTTCAAAGGCTGCCGGGCATGGCGCAACAGCGACGACGGTTTCGACCTCATCACCAACTATGCGCCTGTGACAATAGACAGCTGCTGGGCATGGGAAAACGGGTATGACGCCAACCTCGTGCGCCGGGCAAACGGCAACGGCATCAAAGCGGGCGGATATGCCCTGCGCCCCATCAACAAGGAGGCACCCTCCAACACCATCAGCAACTGTCTGGCTTGGCGCAATCCGCAAAACGGATTTTATGCCAACCACCATGCGACAGGCAACAAGTGGTATGGCAACACGGCCTACAACAACGGCTACAACTACGACATGCTGAACCAAAAGTCGAAGACCGAGGCTACCGATGTGCCGGGCTACGACCACGTGTTGAAGAACAACCTCTCCTATCACCCGCGCGGGCGGCACTACCGCAATCTCAATGCGGCGGCCTGCACACTCGAAAACAACTCCTTCCTCCCCTCACCACTCACGCTGACGGCTGATGACTTTGAGTCGCTCGACGCTTCGGAGCTTTCCGCCCCACGCAAAGCTGACGGCAGTTTGCCCGACATACGGTTTATGAAAGTCAAGAAAGGCCGTCCGGCCTACCAAAAGCGCATGGGCTATCAGTTCGACCAAGCCACCCTCACTGCCATCGCGCTACCTGTGACCACTGAAGCCAAGACGGCACAAACGGACAACCGCTATTACAATCTCTCGGGCATGGTGACGCCGAAGACTAACGGAAGCATTTCCATTCATCGAGGCAGGAAGGTCGTGCTCAAGTGACAACGAAGCCGACAACAAAAAACGCGGATGGCAATGACGATGCCATCCGCGTTTTCTGTTGATTGTCAAGTGAAGCGTTATTCCCATCCGGAATTCTGCTTTAGAGCACCACCCGACTTGATGATATCACTTTGGGGAATGGGGAACAGATACATCTTGTCGTTCCATTCCCGCTCCTGATAGTCCGGCTTGTAAGTAAAGGTGCCGTCATCATTCTTGATGATCTTCAGGAGTTTCACACGTTTCAGATACTTGTCGGCCTCCTTCCAGCGACGCACATCGTAGAACCGATGGCCCTCGAAGCAGAGTTCGGCAAAGCGTTCTTTCTTGTACTTCTCCCAAAAGAGGTCATTGGAGAGCGTGGCCGGCAGGTTGGGCATCACCACCTTCACCCGGCGGCGCAGCACGTTAACGGCAGCCGTGGCCGTGAGTTTGCAGCCCTCGGGCACCACATTGGCACTGCCGGTGGCCTTGAAAGCGGCCTCGGCATAGTTGAGATAGAACTCGCCCAAGCGGAAAGTCATCCACGAGTGGTAAGAGCCTTTCTTGGTGCCGGTGGAAGAAAGGTCGATGGTTCCGTCGAGAAGTTTCTTCAGGTAGTAGCCCGTGGGAGTGGCTCCCACCTTGGGTTCGCCACTCACGCCGCCATAGTAGGTCTCCAGCGGATCTGCATTGGACATGGGCCACTTGGCTTCGCCATTGACAGCAAAAATGAGACTGAAACGCGGGTCACGGTTGGCAAACGGATGCTGTGGGTCGAAAACCGGGTCGTCGCTGGCGAAACCGTTATCAGTCAGCGTCACATCGTAGCCTCCCTTCGTCTCGAAGGCCTCTGCCAAGTCCTCGCTCGGACAGTTGCCCCCGGCTCCGGCACTGGCGATGCCTACGGGGAAGTTACGCGACTCGGGCTTTCCGAAGTCGTCCACCCGACGGGCATAGATGAGTTCGGCATTGTTGCGTGCTCCCGACATATAGCTCGATGTGCCCCACGTGTTCTCGTAGAAGCCGATGCGGATCTTATGGGCCGCACACGTGTCGATGAGTGCCTGACTGTATTGGGCGGCCTTGAGATAACGCTCTTTGTCGCCTTCGACCTTACCGCTGAAGAGCGGACTGGCCGCGTAAAGTTGGGCACGGGCCTTGAGGGCCAAGGCAACGAGTCTGCCGAAGCGACCGGTCTCGGGAGGTGTCATGGTAAATTCACCCAGATTGGTGTAGTCTATGGGCAGAGAGTCTACCACTTCATCGCAGGTAGTCATGATGGAGTCGAGAACATCGAGGGCCGGTGTGCGCGGCAATTTGTTTTTCTGATCGGGTGAGAGATAGGCCGTGTAGTAGGGCACGGCACCATACTGGCGCACGAGCAGGAAGTAGAAATAGGCACGCAGCAGCTTCACCTCAAAGGGGAAACGCTTGTACTGGGCAAGATGGAGGGCGTGCTTGTCGGTATAGAGCTCGGCTTCAAACTTCAGTCCCTTGAAGTTTTCGAGAAAGTCGTTGCAGTCGGCAATGGCGGCATAGCTTGCATTCCACTGCCCCGACATCGGAGTCACGGAACTCCACGAACCGTTGTAGAAAGTGTTGACGGAAGCTGTCTTGTTGCAATACACCGCCTCATCGGAAGCCGAGGCCAGCATACCGCCACCGTAGCTCTCACCAAAATCATAGTCGAGCTGGCTGTAAATATTGGACACCAGACCGTCTACACGTTCGTAGGTAGCGGAGATATAGTCTTTTCCGACGTTGTCATACTCATGGTAGTTGAGCTGATCACTGCACGAAACCAAAGCCGTTGACATGCAGGCCACGCCGAGAAGCATTTTATTGATTTTCATTTTTCTTTCTTTTAATGTTACGACATTAGAAATCAAGGCTGAGTCCGGCCACGATGCTGCGGCTGGTCGGATAGAGCGTGTTGGGAGTTTCAGGATCGGCCACCTTCACCTTGTCGAAGCAGAGGAGATCGATGCCACGCACATAGATCTTGGCTTTGCTGATGAACTTGATGCGGTTCAGCACCGACTGGGGCAGATTGTAGTAGGCCTCCACATAGCGCAGCTTGAGGAACGAGCGGTCAACGAGCCAGAAAGAGCTGTTGCGGTTGTTGTTGGAACTGCTCTCGTATGACAGGCGCGGATACTTGGCTGTGGGATTCTCCGGTGTCCAACGGTTGTTGTAATACTCTGTGGAGATGCTGTTGCCCGATGCCGACGGACGCACGAGAGACGAACTCATCATGGCCGAAAAGTTGCCGGCACCTTGGAACAAGGCCGTGAAACCGAAATTCTTGTAGTCGGCTCCTAACTTGAAAGAGTAGTAAATCTCCGGGCAAAGAGTATTGTAACCGATGGAAGTCACATCGTTGGCATCAATCACATTGTCACCGTTCACGTCCTTATACTTGATGTCACCGGGATAGACGGGGCCGAAATTCTGTCGGGGACTGGCTGCGATGTCGGCCTCATCCTTGAAAAGTCCGATGGCCTGCAAACCGGTAAGCTGTCCGTAGGGCTTGCCCGTCATCACAAGATTCTCAAAGGCGCGGGGCTCTTCGAGCATTTCCTTCACCTTATTTTTATTATAGGTGAAGTTGCCACCCACGTTGACAGTCAGGTCGGAAGTGACGTTCTTGATGTAGTTCAAGCCCAGTTCGAAGCCATGACTGCTGATTTTCTCGGCAGCCTCGTAAGGCGCTTCCACGCCGAGCACGGCAGTGTATTTGCCCGATGCCTCCACCCAGATGTTGTTGCGCTGCTGAGAGAAGAAGTCCATCGTCACATCAAGACCGCCAAAAAGGGTGGCATCCAGACCGATGTTGAACTTATCGGCACGCTCATGGAGGCTTGCCTGACTGGCCAGACGCGACATTTCATAGCGTGCATTGCCCAGACCGAACTCGCTGCCGACGCGATAGCCCACGCCTGAATACTTATACAATTGCTCCCAATAGTCTTCGTAGGGAATGGCATCTGTGTTCTGCACACCATAGGAAGCCCGCACTTTGAGGAAATCGAGCCATCCCAAGTCTTTTGCCCAAGCCTCATCGGAAGCCACCCAAGCTGCCGAGAATGTCGGGGAGAGTGTCCACTTGTGGCCGGGGGCCAACTTGTTGCTTCCTGCATACACCCAAGAGGTGTCGAAGAAGTAGCGGCTCAGGAAACCGTAGTGGGTGAAAAGCGAAGCCGTCATGCGGTAGTTGGTCGTGTTGAGGCCCTGATAGTTCTTGTATTCATACTCCCAACGGCCTTGAGCATAGATGGAGTGCTTGCCGAAAGTCTTGTCGTAGGCCAGTTGGGCGTAGAAGTTGAACAAGCGGTTGTAGCTGGTCAGGTCGGAGTTTTCGGCCATCGACTCGGAGGTTACAGTCTGCTTGTATTTGTTTACAGATGCCACCGTGCCGTCGGCGTTCCACCCAGTGACGGTGTTCATGCCGTAGTTGTAGAGTTTGGAACGGTTCTCTGTGATGAGCGACGTGTTGTCGTAAGCCAACCGGAACGAACCATAGAGGCCATCAAGGAAAGCGTCGAGATTCTGCGTCAGCGTGAGGTCGGCATCGAACGTGCGGCGGTGGTTCTTGCTGTAAGCAGCACCGGTGGCCAGTGCCACGGGGTTGAGTGTGCCGGCAAACTGCGAACTTCCGCCCCACAAGCCATCTTCCGTCTTCACAGGCACAGCCCCCGACGGCATACTGTAGATGGCATTCCAAATGTTGGCATTGTCGCCGGGATAGTTCGATTCGGCCAGTGTGCCAAGTAAGTTGACTGCCAATTTGGTTTTGGGCGAGAGGTCAATATCCCAGTTGGAGCGGATATTGGCTTTCATGTACTTCTCCTGCGTGGAGTAACCGTCATTGAGATTGGGCTGCTTGATGTACCCATTGCTGTTGATAAGGTTGAACAGCGTGTAGTAACGGAACTTCATGCCACCTCCGCGGAAAGTGAGATTGAAGTTGTCCGTGGAGCTCACGTCGCGCATGGTCTCCCCCACCCAATCCACATTGGGAAAGTTGTAAGGCAACGTGCCGTTCTTGTAGGCATTGAGCGCATTCTCGTCATAGACGGCTGTGGCCCCCTCGTTGGCACGCGCTTCGTTCACAGCACCGGCGTAGGTGAAGCCGTCGACAAACTTCGGACGGCGGGCCTGCCAGTTGAACGAGTGGTCGTAAGAGGCCGAAATCTCCCGCTTGTCGTAGAGACCGCGCTTGGTAGTGATCACCAACACACCGTTGGCCCCCTTATAACCGTAGAGGGCGGCGGCAGCAGCGTCTTTCAATACCGACACGTGATCTACTTCTTCGGGGGTGATGTCGGTGATTTCACGCTCTATGCCATCCACAATAATGAGCGGACTGGAGTTGGTGCTCTGCAAACCGCGCACGTAGTTGGTGGTTGACACGCCTGCAAAGCGGGCCGACTGCTGCAACGTTTGCAGTCCGAGCACTTGTCCGAAGAGCGACTGCCCGATGTCTTTAGTGGAACGATGGTTGAGGTCGCTGCCCCAAGCACCGGCCACACTGGCGGTAGACTCCTTCTCGGTAAGCACCTTGCCCGTGCCGGTGTACACCGGTCTGCTGGCATAATCCATCTTGACAACCACCTTGCCGTCGCCGGCCTCCACCACTTTCTCACTGCGGTTGGGGGCCTGCACCTTCAATGTTTTGCTGCCCGAGATGGTGAATGAACCGTCTTTGCGTGTAGGCACGGCATTGAGCGGGTCGTTGGCATCCATCACGACAGCTCCCGAAATGGGCTTGTTCCACTGATCCACCACCACACCGGTGATGCTGCCTGCCGTCTGGGCCATAGCCTGCAGGGCACAGGTGGCAAACAGAGGAACCAATATCTTTTTCTTATTCATATTCTATTCTTGATAAAATCTTTCTTTGTCTTTATGATATAAGGAGTTAAGGGAGTGGACTCCCCGCTCTCACCATCCCGGATTCTGCACCAGTCCGTAACCCTTGTTCACCTCCGTGAGCGGCCAAGGCTGCAAGTACCACTTCGGATCGTAGCCCTGCGTCCACCACACACGGGTGCGCTTCACCACAGCCGTTTCGTATTTGAAGTGGGCGGGATAAGGAATGCCCTTGGTCTGGTCATGGCCGAACCACATCTTTTGGTTGACAGTTCCGTCGTCGTTCAGACGATAGGTGAGAAGCTTGTGGAGCGGTCTCTCCAAAATGTCGGCACGCTTGTAACGGATGAGATCGAAATAGCGGGAATCTTCCAATCCGAGTTCGCAGGCTCTCTCCTGCAACAAGCGTTCGAGCAGTGCCTTCTTGTCGGAGGCAAGGTTCTCTGTGGGATAAGCCTTCTTCAAGCCCTTCAGGCCCACACGGGCGCGCACCTTGTCTATCTGTTCGATGGCTCCGGCGTTGTCGCCCGTCTGCAACAGGGCCTCGGCGTAGGTGAGATAGATGTCTGACAGGCGGAGATAGGCCCACTGAATGTTGTAACCCTTGCGCAGTCCGTCGGCATTGCAATAGTATTTCTGGTTGCCCAGACCAGTACCCATCTGCGCGCCGGTCTCATTGACCGACTGCTGTGCGAACTCGACTTCAAGTCTTCCTAACAGTCCGCCGGCCACGCCGGAGGTGCCGCCGCCTACCCACATCTCGCGCATACGGCCACTGAGGTTGCCCGAAGCCTCATCCATGCCGGTGGCCTCACCGTTGACGAGCATCGTCTCATAGAGGCGCGGGTCGCGGGTGTAGTGTACATTCGTGGCATCGCCGCCCCCGGTGGTGAACATCGTGTCTTTCTGCGCATCGGTCATCTTGTCCCAGTTGAAGGGCGTACCGTCGGCCCAACCGAACATGGTCATGTATTCAAAGGTGGGATTGGTGCTGCACCGGCCGATGGCCTGCCACTGGTGCCAAGCGTAGGTAGACGACTTGTAGGCATCGGAATTGTTCACACGGGTGAAGTGGAGTATCTCCGAGCTTCTCGAACTGTAGTACGCTTTGCGATAGGCATTGCAGTAGTCTTGCGGCCGCTTGTCGCTGTTCTCGTCCACCTGTTCGAGCGCATAGCCTCCGCGGGCATTGAGTTCGTCGAAGAAAGCCTTGCAGGAGTTCTTCAGCGAATCCCACAGTTCGGCCTTATAGCCACCATACCACACGAGATGCTGCTGCTCAGCCTCGGAGTCGCCGCCGTGGTATCCCTTCGTGTCGTTGAAGAGCGGAGAGGCTGCAAACTGCCATATCTTGCACTTCAAGGCCATGGCGCTTGCCTTGGTCCAGTGGCCGGCGTTTACGGCGGGGTTGTCCACCGTCCACGGGAGCACGGCGATGGCATCGTTAAGCAGGCCCACCATGAAGTTGACTGTCTCCTCCACCGTGGCTCGCGGCAGACTGTAGGTGGCATCGTGTCCGCTGAAGGTGCCCTTGATGATGGGCATGCCGCCATAGAACTTGAACGCATCGAAATATTTGGCCGCTATCAGGCACTTGGCCTCGGCGACATATTGCCGCTTCAGGTCGTCGCCCATGTCGGGCACGCGGCCGATGTTCTCGATGAGAATCCAGCAGTCGCGGATGGCCTCGAAGGTGTTGTTGTAACGATAGTCGAAGAGCATGCTGCTCTGATAAGAGCTGTTGGAGTTGAGCGTGCCGGTGTAGTAGGCCACGCTGCCGCCCTCGTTGGTGAAGTTGCTCAGGTAGCAGTCGGTCATGCAGTCGAACTTCGTGGAGTAGCAGTCATAGGTGAACGGGAAACTGTTCACGCGGCGATAGGGCAGTCCGTAGTATTGGAGCGAATAGATGCCGGTGAGATACTGCTTGGTGTATTCGGCGCTGCTGAACACCGTGTCGATGGTCACGTCTCCGCCGGGAGACTTCTCCAGAAAGCTGTTGCCGAACTTGAATTCGTCGGTGCAGGAAGCCGCAGACATCAGTAATGCGCCTGCCACTCCGGCCACCAGACCTTTATGGAATATTTTCATACGTTTTTCTGTTTAGCGATTTAGAAACTGACCTGCAAGCCGAGTGAGTAGGTCTTTGTCAACGGATATTGCGGCGAGTCTGTCACGGCCGACTCCGGGTCGCCCCAGTGGAAGTCGGAGATGGTGAGAATGTTGTAGCCGCTGAACGTGAGTGCACAACGCTGCACCTTCAACTTCTTCAGGAACGGGAAGCGGAGGTTGTAGGATATGCTGATCGACTTCAGGCGCAGATAGTCGGCATCCACCTCATAGAGGGTGGAACCGGCATAGTTTTGCGCGGCTGCCCGTTCGCCGGTGATGCGGGGATAGAAGGCGTTGGGATTCTCCTCCGTCCACGAATTGTCATACATCCACTTGAGCAGGCCGCCCTTGTCGTTGTCATTGTTGCTGTGGAAGGGGCGCTGGAAGGTTCCGCCGAGCATGCGCGAAACCTTGAAAGCACCCGTCCAGCGGGTAGACACCGTGAGGTCTTTCCATGTGAAGCCGAGGTTCAGACCGAGGATATACTCGGGATCGTCGGTCTTGGAGCCCAGCTCGCGACTGGTGTCGTGGGAATCGATGATGCCGTCGCCGTTGAGGTCGACATACACGCAGTCGCCGGGGCGCAGCTCGGAGATATACTGTTGGGGGAAGGGTTTGCCGAACTCTTTCTCATAGTCGGCCTCGCAGCCCTCATAATAGAACTTCCAGAACTGATGAAGCCGGCGCGACCCGATGCGGTGGCCCTTGGCATACTCGTAGGCGTAGGTGAGCGGAGCTTCCTTCATCTCAACCACCTCGTTTTGGTTGTGCGACAGGTTCAGGCCCACGTTGTAGCGGAAACTCTTGCCTATCTTGTCGTCCCAGCTGAGCGAGAGTTCCCAACCCCAGCTCTTCGCCTCACCAAGATTGGCGTAGGGCAGTGTGAAACCGATGAGGTTGGGCGCAGTGTCATCCTTGAGCAAGATGTCCTTACGATGCTCCACGTAGTAGTCTACCGATGCCCCCAGCCGGTCTTTGAAGAAGCGTAGATCCACGCCGTAGTTCTGCTTGTAGGCCTTTTCCCACGTCACGTTCTGGTTGTGGCGCATGGCCTCGTAGGCTGCGTTCTGTATGGCGCCGTCGGTACCGAAGTCGTAGGCGCGCCCCTGTCGGTTGAGCAGGGCACTGTTGTTGATGTAATAGGGGTCGGGGGTGTACATGAAGCGGTCGCCGCCTATCTTGTCATTACCCACCACGCCGTAGGTGGCGCGCAGCTTGCCGAACGACATCACCCGGGCGGCGGGCTTGAAGAAGGGCTCGTCGCTGAACACCCAGCCCACGCTCACGGCGGGGAAAGTGCCGAAGCGGCGGTCTTTGTGGAAGTTCTCCGACCCGTTGTAACCGATGTTGAACTCGGCCATGTAGCGGTTGTTCCAGTCGTAGGACACGCGCCCCACGAGTCCCACATAGCCTGTGGGGATAGACTGGTAGGTGCGCGGATAGTAGGTCTTGCTCTGGTTGTAGAGCAGGAGGGCGCCCACGTGGTGGAGACCGAAGTTGCGGTCGTAGTTGAAGCCGGCGTCCATATACCAGTTGCGTCCGCGTCCGGTCGTGGTGGAGTAGCTCATCACCTCGTTGGCCCCGTTCATCTTATAGCCGATGATGGAAGTCTTGTCCGCGTTCTCGCCCAGGATGACCGGCGTGTAGGTGGCCAGTCCCTGAATGCCTTCCTTGGTGGAGCTGAAGGTGCTGTTGTAGGAGCCCTTGAGCTTGAAGGAGAGGCCGCGGGTGATGAAATCAAGTTTCTGGCTGAGTATCACATCCACGTTGAGCGTGTTGGTGGAGCTTTTGGCGAATCCCGCCCCGTAGTAGTTCATGCCCGTGGCCCCCACAAACGGCAGCGAGTTCTCGCCTCCGTAGCTGGTGTCGGTGGTGACATACTTGCCGTCCACGATGCCCGGACTGGAGAAGGGGGTGGCGTAGTAGAGCTGCTTGAAAAATCCCGTTGCGCCCTGCGACCCGCGCGGGTTGGTCTTGTTGCCCACCACGCCGCTGAGGTTGAGCGAGAGTAGCGTGGTCGGGGTCACGTCGAGGTCGAGGTTGGCGCGGTAGTTGAAGCGCTTGTAGTTGTAGTTGTTGTCGTAGGGCATGTTGTGTGTCTTGAACATGCCGCCCTGCGTGAAGGCACCGGCCGAGATGAAGTATCGTGCCGTCTTCGTGCCGCCCGAGATGTTCATGTTGTGCTGCGTTTGCAGGGTCGATTTCGACATCACGAAGTCTATCCAGTCGAGGTCGGGATAGAGAATGGGGTCGCTGTGCGTCCTGAACTTCTTCAATATCGCATCGTTGAAGGTGGGCGTAAACTCCTGAGCGGTCGCCGTGGGGGTGAAATCGTAAAGGTCGCGGCGGTTGCGGAAGGTGGCATACTCGTAGGAGTTGGCCAGTTCCAGTGCCTTCGAGGGCTTCACCACGCTCCAGTTGGAAGTAAACGAGACCTTGGCCTTGCCTTCCTGTCCGCGCTTGGTGGTGACGAGTATCACGCCGTTGGCACCGCGCACACCATAGACGGCCGTGGCCGAAGCATCCTTGAGCACGGTGATGCTCTCTATCTCGTTGGGATCAAGGTCGTTGAACGAGCGTTCCACACCGTCTACCTGCAGCAGCGGTGACTGTCCGCTCGAAACGAACGTGCCCTTACCGCGGATGTAGATGGCGGCGGCATCGGAACCCGGCTCACCGCTCACCTGCACCGACGACAGTCCTGTCACGGCACCGGCAAGCATGTTGTTGATCGAGCCCGTGGGCGTCTCCGTGAGGGCATTGCCCTTCACACTCGACACGGCGCCGGTCACGGTCACCTTCTTCTGCACGCCGTAGCCCACGACCTGCACCTCCTGAATCTGGCTCACGTCGGCCCCGAGGATCATGGTCATGCCGTCGCGGGCCGGGGCCGACTTGGCCTTGTAGCCCACGTAGGAGACGGTGATGGTCTGCCCGGCGGTGGCCGACACCTTGAACCGCCCGTCGAGGTCGGTCACGGCAATGGCTTTTCCGCCCACGGCGACAGTGGCTCCGATGACAGGATCGCCCTGCTCGTCCACAACTGTTCCCGTGATGACGCCTGCTCTCTGGGCACGGGCCTCGCCGGAGGGTGCAAACAACATGCACAGCACCATGAGCACCGACATCAGGGGAACAAAGTACTTAAACCTACTTCTTGTTCTCATAGATACATTTTTTATAGAATATTTGAATAGTATTACATTCCATCACTTTTGTGCGGTCCTTTCGTCAAGACCGCTTTTGCATTAGGTTTTTATTGAGCGTAGATTGTCCGGATACGAATATCCGTAGAATTGAGGACAAAAGTACTTAAAAAAAACAAACAGGACAACAAGAAGTGTCAAAAAAGACAAAAATCAAAGTCGATTGTCAAATATCAAAGTTTGGTGATGTTTTTACACTCGTTTTTAACCCACTTTAACCATCAAACGGTTGGCCCGGTGGAATATTTCTTTAATTTTGCAACCGATTCGACACTTAAAAACAGATTTATCTAAATTCATTTATTAACTAAATACCTATTTGACATGATGAAAAAATCTACTCTCCTCATCAGTGCCGCCATGCTGGCATTGTCAACCAACATCAAGGCTCAGACACTCACGGCCGACACCTTGCAGTTGCAGAATCCCTCATTCGAAGAGTTTGAAGGCGACGATGCCGCCACAGGCAACCACGCCAAAGGCTGGCAGACCGAAGGGGCCACCCCATGGACAGGCAAAAGCCAGAAGAGTATGCCTGCCAACACCAAAGGTGCATGGTATGTGCGTGCCATCCAGATAGCCGGCAGCATCGAGCCTGTGAACCGCATCTACCAGACCGTTGCCGGCAAGGGCGCGGGCGTGTATGTGCTCTCGGCCAGTGTCAACGTGTCGCGCAACGTGCAGCGGGGCGACATCGATGCCGTGGGAAAGGGCAACATGTTCGGTTACCTTTACATCATGGATGAAGACGACATCGACGGAGCAGCAAGCAAGGGCTACCGGAAAATCGGCGAGTGCTTTGCCGAGATGAAGCGCGTCAACATCATCTATCCGGCCACGACAGGCAGCAGCATGGAGTTAGGCTTCGGACTGCCGGCGGAGTCGCAAGGGCTGCCCAAGGGCTGGCTGCAGTGCGACGACTTCGTGCTCACTTTCTTCCCGGGTGCCACCGAGGCGCAGGTGGAAGAATATCTGAACACTTCCACGGGCATCAGCAACATGAAGCCGACCGACAAGACCGCCCGCCATGCCACCTACACTCTCAGCGGCATGCAGGTGAAAAAGGCCCCGGCCAAGGGCGTCTACATCCGCGACGGTAAGAAGTTTGTGGTGAAATAGCCACCCACACCAAGTCTTCGGATGCTCCCGGGACACAACCGGAAGTTTCCGAGACATAGCTGAAGGCTTCCCACACACGGCCTGACGGATGTAAACATCTTTCTGCACACATTTGGAAAACGCCCGAAAAAGCCGTATCTTTGCACTACGGGGAACGCAGGTCTGCGTTCCCCGTTTTCGTTTCCGTCCCCTGCCGGCCCGGCCATTCGGCCCAAACGGTCTCCCGGAGAGGCCCGGACGGGTTTATCAAAGGGCCTCCTTCACTTCCTGACTGTGGCCCTTTTGCAAGGCCGCTCGGGCCGAGTGAGAAAATTGATGAGGCTAATTGGACTGATCAGGCGGAGATAGCCGGCGTGACAAATGGCTGTGGAAGAATATCGTGTCAGGCTTTTTCAAAAGATTTAATAGTTCGCACTATATGCGCCAGCAGTCCCCTTGTTCGCCTCCCCACTCCCAAACTTTGTGGCAGGGCTTTTCCGGGAAACTTTTAATGGGGGGAATACTAAAAAAGGGGGGAATGCTTGAAGAGCTGCAGGACGGTCTATTGCCGCATGTTGCGCGGATGGTGCTCCAATATTTCGCGGCGCAAGTCGGAGGTTTCGAGGTGGGTGTAGACCTCGGTGGTGCCTATGCTCTCATGGCCGAGCATGGCCTGAATGGCCCGCAGGTCGGCACCGCCCTTGAGCAGAGCCGTGGCAAAGGAGTGGCGCAGGGTGTGGGGCGAAATGGTCTTCTTGATGCCCGCAGCCACGGCCTGCCGCTTGATCATGATGAGTATCATGGTGCGCGTGAGGTGATGGCCGCGCCGGTTGAGAAACACGTAGTCTTCCTCGCCGGGCTTGATGGTCATCAGATTGCGGTCCACATACCATAGTTCAAGCTGTCGCAGGGCACTCGACGAGATGGGCACAAGCCGCTCCTTGTTGCCCTTGCCGATGACGCGGACAAACTTCTCCTCGGGGAAGAGGTCGCTGAATTTCAGGTTCACCAGTTCCGACACGCGCAATCCGCAAGAGAAGAGCACCTCGATGATGGCCTTGTTGCGCTGCCCCTCCCACTTGCTCAAGTCGATGGAGCCTTCCAGCAAGTCCACCTCTTCGGTAGACAGATATTCCGGCAGGTGCTCTCCCGTCTGCGGCGAAGCGAGCAGTTCGGTGGGGTCGGTCTCCATGTAGCCGTCCAGCCGCAGGAAACGGTAGAACGAGCGCACCCCGCTGAGGATGCGCGACTGCGACCGCGCCGACACATTCTTCTCGTGGAGGGTGGCGGCAAACTCCTCCATGTCGCTCAGTTCGGCATCGACGGCCGCCAACCCGCGTTCTTTCAGGAAAGCCATAAGATAACCCAAGTCGTGGCGGTAGGCCTCCACGGTGTTCTCGGAGTAGTTGCGCTCCAGCTTCAGGTAGCGCAGATAGGCTTTCGCAATATTTGAAGCCAAATCCTTGTCTGTTTGCATTTTTATTTCTAACTTTGTCGTTGCCATCCATTGGCCGACTGCACCAACGGGGCGATTAGCACTTGCTCTCAAATCACTGAGAGAAGCCTATCTTATGCAAAGATAAGAAAAAATATCGATATGAAAATACAAATCATCAACGGGCCCAACCTGAATCTGCTTGGTGTGCGCGAACCGGGCATCTACGGCAGCAGTTCTTTCGAGAGCTATCTTGACACACTGCGAAAGCGTTATCCCGATGTGGAGATAGCCTATTATCAGAGCAATGTGGAGGGAGAACTCATCGACAAGTTGCAGGAGGTGGGGTTTGAGGCCGACGGCGTGGTGCTCAACGCCGGAGCCTACACCCACACGAGCATTGCCCTGCAAGACTGCATACGCTCGTTGAAGGCTCCGGTGGTGGAGGTGCACATCTCCAACGTACACAAGCGTGAGGAGTTCCGGCACAAGAGCATGATCAGTTGCGCATGTATGGGCGTGATAGCGGGGTTCGGTCTCGACTCCTACCGCCTTGCCATAGAAGCCATTATCACCGCCCAATGAGCATTGACGAATATATCGCCGCCCACACCGACTGTGAGGGCGACTACCTCTACCGGCTCTATCGTGCCACCAACATCCACACCATCCACGGGCGCATGGCCAGCGGTCATGTGCAGGGACGGTTGTTGAAAATGCTGGTGGAGATGGTCAGGCCGCGCAACATCCTTGAGGTGGGCACTTTCTCGGGCTACAGTGCCATTTGCATGGCCGAAGGACTCGGTGACGGCGGACGGCTCTACACGTTTGAAATCAACGACGAGATGGAGGATTTCACGCGGCCGTGGATAGAAGGTTCGCCCGTGGCAGGGAAGATAGATTTCCGCATCGGGGATGCCATTACCGAGGCTCCGAAGCTCGGAGTGACGTTCGACATGGTGTTCATCGACGGCGACAAGCGCACCTATGTGGAGACCTATGAGATGGCTTTGTCCGTGTTGCGCCCCGGTGGTTTCATATTGGCCGACAACACGCTGTGGGACGGACATGTGGTGGATGCCAATTACGACCATGACGGGCAGACATTGGGCATCAGAAAATTCAATGACTATGTGGCGGAAGACCCGCGCGTGGAGATTGTGATGCTGCCTTTGAGGGATGGACTGACGGTGATGAGGAAAAAGCCTCACCCCCGGCCCCTCTCCGAGGGGAGAGGGGAAGTAATAGACCTGAAGGGTGAAAAGGGCGTGCTTGGGTGATGATAAAGAGAGCGTCTTGCGTTTAAGGAAATGATATGATATGCGGAGACGCTCCGAGGGAAGTTATCGAATGATGACTTTCTTCACCGTGCCATCGGGCTCTTTGATGATGTTCAGGCCTTTGGCAGGTGCTTTTTGGCGCATACCGCTGATGGTGTAGCAGGCCTTTGCCGTGCTGTTGGTCTGTCGGGGAGGAGTGATGCCAGTAGCAATTTTGCTCCATTCCAAAGTCGCCATTTCCGTTTCTTGTCCTGTTATTGTTACTTCGGTTATGTCTCCATCGGCATTTTTAGTGTAAGTCATTTCCATATCATCTTCGGAAGACCAAAGGAATTCATCTTTTTTTAATACCTTGTAATGTATGGATTTTACAGGATGTTTGAATACGGTGCCAAAATAGCCGCCAAAGAGTTGTCCCATAGGTTCTACACTCCCTTTGCTGAGTATCATTGTAAGCGGATTAAACACGAGAGCAAGATAAGGATTGTCTATTGTCTTGTCATAGTCCAAATGAATTTCTCCCATCGGTTCGTTTTCCCTGTAGCATGTGATGAGTGTTAAATCACTGTTGGCCCATGTAAGTTTGTAGATGGTGGTGTAAAAGATGGAAGGGACTTCAAGTATCTCTGTCAGTTGTTTATGGTTATTGTAGGTGTAAGTGTATTGATAAGTGTAGGGGGGTAAGCCACCTTTAGCATAAGAATAAGTGAGAGCCTCCGACTTCACTATGCCATTCTCCAATATTGCGATACGCGTGTCTGTATTAGCAGGATTGCCTTCATAAAAGCTCTGGACTATCTTGTCGGCTGTATAAGTAAATGTGCTTACGTGATTTTCTTTGTCCATTACGTCTTGTATAATGGTCTGCATTTTGCTTAGTTTGCCATCTTTGTCGTATTCGAATATTCGGCTGTTTCCGGAATTAGTGCTAAACTTCAGTAATCTTTTCTCATTTTGTGCATCAATCGACTGGGCAAGCAAGGCGAGCAATACCAATGCCAGATAGAACTTTTTCATGATTCAATTGTTTTTATTAAAATGCTTATGTTTGTGGCAAAAGTACAAAAATAAATCGACAAGGCAACGTTTTTGTCTTTAATTTAAAATTAACATGGCAGGTTTATGACTATGGCTCATATATTGCTTATAGCTTGAATCGGGCTACGAGCGGCAGATGGTCGCTAAAGCCACGCTGGTATTTGGGCCCGAGATAGGTGCGACGGGGATGTACACCGCCGTATTTCTCGTCTTCTTCCAACAGGAATGGCAGGTCGCCGATGTGGCAGTTTGCCAGTTTTCCGGCTACAGAAAGGCTACAGATAATCTGGTCGAGCGAGCCCCACTCGCCCCGGAAGCGATAGGTACCCCTTGCCCCATTGGCTCCGCGGGCTGTGGCCGAGACGTTGTGCATGTCGTGGATATAGAGACTGTCGAGGGCAGGAGAGTCAGCATAGTCGTTGAAGTCGCCCGCAAGGATGATTTGTGCGTCAGGTTGCAGCAGGCAGATAGAGTCGATGGCGGTTATCAACCGGCGAACCACTTGCAGACGGAAAGGGCGTGAAGCCCGTTCGCCACCCATACGGCTGGGGGCGTGGACGACAAAAAGGTGGAGCGTGTCGGCTTCGCCGGCGAGCCCCGCCACGTAGAGAATGTCACGCGTGGGGCGCATGTCCGGCAGCAGGGGGATGCGAAGGGCGTGATGGGAGAGCGGGCGGAAAGTCACGGGGTTGTACATCAGAGCCACATCTATGCCCCGCTCGTCGGGCGAGTCGGTCATCAGATATTCGTAACGGGCCTTGCGCAGTAGCGACCGTTTGGTCAGGTCGTACATCACGCTGTCGTTTTCCACCTCGCACATCGCCACCACATCGGGCAGCCGCCAACCAGCGGAATCCTCCCCCAGAGCGATGATTTCCCGCCCTATGTCGTTCAGCTTATGCCAATATCGGGTGCGCGTCCAGTGATGACTGCCCTCGGGCAGAAACTCCGTGTCATTTTTTAGCGAGTCGTGCCGGGTGTCGAAAAGGTTTTCGCAGTTGAGTTCTATCAGTGTGAAAAGGCTTGCAAGCAGTAGGCTTATCATGATGTGAGTGTATTATAGAAAAGGTGTGAAAGGTGCAAATGATACCGCGCCACTAAGTAGGCCGTTAAAACGGGCAGTCAGGTGGGTATTTTCGGCCCGATCGGCGACTCCGCCCAATATCAATAGAAATATGAAAATGTATCTTTTCATCAACTTTCAGACTTTACAAATGCAAATATACGATAAAAAGATAAAATACCAGGTGTACTTCCACGATTTTTACAAGCATCTCAATACCATACAAATCAGCTTTTAGTGTGTAGGATGGATAAGAATAAATACACTCTCATTGTAGTTGCAGTTTTTAAAGAATCCGAAGCCTTTTCGAATAGAAAAAACAAAAAAAATGCGATAAAATTTGCCGACAAGTAAAAAAGTCATACCTTTACGCCCGCTTTTTCTAAATCTAATTGGATAAAACCTAAACATTATTATTTAAACTAACAACTTAACTGCATTTATTGACATGAAAGCATTTTCTACTTTAGTGGCAATATCACTTTGCCTCTTGGCGAGTCTTGCGGCCCATTCGCAGAACTCGTATGTACCCAAAGCACCTGCAAAAATAGGCAGCCGCATGAACCAACTCATGCGCCAACAGCAGCAGCCCATGAGGTTGCCGTCGAGGATGAAAAGTACCTCCACACAGCAAGTGGTGCATGCCATGATACAGTGCACGGACGGGGAGCGTCTCCACACCACGCTCCGGAGCATGGGCATTGAGTCGACCGCCATCTCTTCTACGCTCGTAACGGCCCATGTGCCGATGAACAGGGTGTAGGAAGTGACCCGTCTGGAAGAGGTGGTCAAGATTGATGCGCCGCGCCGTTTCAAACGGTTCAACCACACCTCCCGCGTGGCCTCGGGAGTGGACAAGGCGCAAAGCGGCACCGGACTGGACACACCCTACGACGGTACAGGGGTGGTCATCGGCGTGATCGACCAAGGATTCCAATACACCCACCCTGCTTTCCGCAAGGCCGACGGCTCTTCACGCATAGTCTATCTCTGGAACCATCTGAAGGGAGACAAGACTCCGACAACGGTGAGTGACGACATCCTGCAAGCGGTCAACGATGGCGAAGACACCAACCATGCCACCCATGTGGTCGGCATTGCAGGTGGCTCGAGGTGGACCGGCGTGCAAGACTATGGCATGGCAACGAAGGCAACGCTCATGTTCTTTCCTTCGACCTTCGATGATTCGGAAATTCTGGAAGATGTGAAGCGGGTAAAGGAATATGCCACGCAGAAGAATATGCCTTGGGTGGTCAACATGAGCTTTGGTTCACAGAGCGGTCCGCACGACGGTTCTACCGCCTACGACCACACGCTGTCGGGCTATGTCTCCAATGGAGGCTTCATCGCCGCAGCCATCGGCAACGAGGCAGAGCGCAAGATTCACCTCTCGCACGAGTTCGCTTCCGACAAAGATACGCTCTATGCGCTCATTGATGAAGGGCAGTTGGCTGAGACCACCTATGCCGATATTTGGATAAAGGGCGGTACAGACAAGGATGTCAAGGTGGATGTCTTTGCCTACAACTCTCGCAAGAAAATGTTCGACTACCGAAACGAGGCTTTCTGGTATGGCGACAAAAACACCACTGACACGCTTGTCCATGCTTGGGGTGATGCTGTGGAAAGCAATGGAAAGTATAATCTGACACTCGGATTCAACTTTGATAAGATTCTGGAGTATGAAGAAAACGGCGATGAGATTTTCAATTCCCGCGACATGCACATCGGTATCCGTGTCGTTGCGCCCAAGGGAGCCCGATTGGACAGTTGGCTGGATGCCCAAACATCGGAGTGGAAGAATATCAAGGATGCTCGATTTGCCACAGGCGACAATCTCTATTGTGTGGGCGAAGGTGCCGCTTCATCGGAAAAAGTGGTGGCTGTAGGGTCATACAACACGACCGACAGTTGGAAGACATATAAGAACAAGACAATTACCAACAAGGATTCCGGTGCGTTGAACGATATTTCTTCCTTCTCCTGCTATGGGCCACAGGTGGACAACAGCTTTCCAAAGCCGGCCGTTGTGGCACCGGGAAGTATGATCAGTTCGGCCTACGGCAATGTGCACGACAGCTTCGATGAATATGATGACGGTAAGTATCTGACGCAAAAGCTCACCTATGGCGGTGAAGAATACTTCTATGGCATGGAGGAAGGCACCTCGATGGCGTCTCCTGCCGTGACCGGTATCATCGCCCTGTGGTTGCAGGCCTATCCCCAACTCTCTTACGAACAGTTGATGGAGGTGTTCCGCACCACCTCCAAGAAAGACCAGTTTACCACGAGCAACGAATGGGACCGGCACGCCGGATATGGCAAGATAGATGCCTATGAAGGCTTGAAGGCCGTGTTGAAACTGCGCGATACGGGCACCGGACTCTTCAGCATCAAAGACACGAGCACACCGCTCACGTTCCGCACCCAAGGCCGTGTGTGGCAGTTGCTTTTCAACAGTAGCGAGACTTATGCCGACATCGCCCTCCACACCACTGCCGGCGTGCAGGTGTATGAGAAACAGGTGAGCAATGTCTCTGCCGGACACGAGGAGACCATCGACCTCCAACGGCTTCCCGCAGGGGTTTATGTCCTGAGTGTCAAGACCGTCAACAGCACCTATTCGCGCAAGGTGGTGGTGAGATAAGGTGGAAGAACCTCCGCTTTTCCACCTTTTCGGAAAAAGAAAAAGCCCCCGCCTGAACCTTTCCTCAAGGATGTGTTCAGGCGGGGGCTTCCATGTTTCAGCGTTTCTTCCCTATCTGTTTCTCCAGTCTCTTGTATTCTTTCTTCGTCAGTCGCATGAACGACCCGTGTTGCGGAGCGGCCACGCCCTGTATGTCGACCGGCGCGGAGAAGTTGCGCAGCCACTTGTCGGCCTTGCAGATGCGGTAGTGGCGCGGCTTGTCGGAGTATTGGATGTAGGCCACCCGCCACTCGTCGCTGCCTATCGGCCGGAAGGCCGAGGCCCCCTCGCACAGCTTTTTGCCTTCAAAATTGATGTGATCCTGCTCCGACGGCTCTTTCCACGGGCCTTTCAGGGCCGGAGCCGTGGTGGCATAGATGCCGGGCCGCCCCCCTTCCTTCTTGATGAGCATGTGGTAGAGTCCGTCGGCATCGTTGTAGTTGATGTCAGCATCAATGGTGGCATAGCCCCAGTCGAAAAGCAGACGGGGCTTGGTGAGCCGGGTGAACGACCGGTCGGCATACGAATAATACATCCGGTCGTAGCCCTCTTCCGGGCGGTTGAGCATGGAGTAGTAGATGAGGTAGCCACCTTTCCGGCCGTCGGGCCATGTGTAGGCATCATCCCAGAATATCTGCGGGGCCCACACGCGGCTGATGGTGGAATAGTCTTTGTAGGGATCGGGCGACTCGGGGTCGCAGAAGATGGAAGGCCCTTTGCGGAAATCGAACGTCACCGACTGCCAGTCGAGCAGATTCTTGCTCCGCAGCAGGTCGATGCCATAGTTGTTCCATTTGCGCGACTTGGCCACGAGCATGTCCGTGGTCACCATGAGATAGCCTTTGGCATCGTGCGTGCGGCAGATATAGGCATCGCGTGTGCCACCCTCAATGCGGGCATGCCGGGCGTTGTCGAAGACGGGGCCGCCCTCCCAAAGGTCTTGGAAGTGCAGGCCGTCACGGCTGATGGCGAAAGCCGTCCACTCTCCGGCACCGCTCATGTGGCAGTAGAGGTAGCCGTAGGTACCTTTCTGGGGATTCCGGGCCGGGGCGGAGAGAGCCGCCGCGGCCACGAAAAGGAGGGATAGAATGGTTTTCTTCATGTTCTTATCTGATTTGGATTTTCTTGGCTGTGCGTGCCTTTCCGTGGCTCATCACCACGAGATAGTGCCCTGCGGGCAGACCCATGCCGTGGATATAAGCCTCCACACGCCCCTTGGCGGTGGTGAATCGGGCGATGCCTTTGCCGTCGACGGTGTTGAGCGTGCAGTCCACCGGCTCGTCATCGGCGAGGTTTTCGATGCCCGCAGTGGCGGCCACGACTTTCAGCACGCCCGTAGTGACATTGCTTCCCGAGAGTCCCGACTTGTCCCAAGCCATGCCGGCAGGCAGCGAGGGGAGCGTCACGGTGGGGGCATCGGCCATCACACCGGCTGTCCAGAGCGTGAACTCGTCGCCGACAGCCGGTGTGTAGGCCTCATCGAGCACCACCTTGACCGTGCCTTTCAGCCCGAATGTCCCCTCCACCTTGATGCTGCCGTACTTCTCTTTGCGGTAGATCTTCAGTTCGGCCACCGACCCTTGCTGCATGTCGAGGTTGCCCTTGAAGGCCAATGTACCGTCGGTGATGCGCTTGGCCGCGATGCCCGGAGCAAGCGTTGCATCGGCCATGACCGTCACGTTCGGGTTGCCGCAACAGCCGTAGCCGCTCAATCGGCCTCCACTCACGGTCATGTCGGCCGTCCCGGTCATCGTCGTCGTACCGTTGTTACGCAACACCAGTTCGCCTCCTTCCACCGTCAGCGTGCCCATCCCGGTCTGCGGCTGCATCAGCGTGAGCGTCCCCGGGCCCGTTTTGATGAGGTTGATGCCGTTGCCGATGGTTCCGCTAAACAGGGTGGCGGTATCTTTCATACCCACCAAGTAGGTGCCCGTGCCGCCGAGCACGCCTGCCCCGCTGAGGCCACCTATCTTCATGTTGCTGACAGCCGTGCCTTTTTCCTCCACCGTGTTCTTGAAGGTGCAACCCGCCATGATGCTCACCACGGCATTGGGCAGGCCCTTGGCATGGTAGAAGTTGAATGAAGACTTGCTGCCTTGGTAGGCATTCAGCGTACCGGCAAAGGCACTCCAGTCGCCCTGCAGCGTGTTGCGGACAAACTGCGAGTGTACATCCAGCGTGCCCTCACCCGTGAGTTTGCCGGTATAGACACACCGCCCGTCAAGGTAGATGCTGCCCCTCTTTCCTGCCGGAACCACAAAATGCGTGTTGTCCGAGCTGTAGGAGTAGATGCTATTGCTGAACAGCAGTGTGCCCGTCGTGCCGTTGAAGACGACGGTGTCGCCCACGGCGTGGGCATCGGCCTCGTCAAACACCTTACCGGCATTGATGTAGAAGCGCTTGATTTTGTTGCCACTGTAGAGAGAAAGCTGTCCTGCCCCCGTCTTGATGAGGTCGCCTGCACCCGTGATGGAAGCCTTGTGCATGGCAGCGGTGGCTCCGGCTGCCACGTTGATGGCACCACTTTTTGCCACAATAGGGTGGCTCATGCCTGTGGTCTTGGCAATGGACAGCGTACCGCCACCGTTGAGCCGGATGGCATTGTCCTTACCTCCCAGTGCTCCCCGTTCCACACCATCGGCATCGGCCAATGCCGACACTTCGAGCGTCCCACCGTTGATGTCCACCAGACCGCTAAAAGTGTTGGTGTTGTTGAGCTTCACCTTGCCCGCTCCGCTCTTGCTGAGGCCCGTGTTGCCGGAAATGGCCGCCCCGCTAAACGTGAAGTGCTTTGTCTCATTCTCAAAGTTCACGCTGCGCGGATACACGTCGGCGGGAAGGTTGATCTCTGTCTTCACGGCACTGTCGTCAAACGTCACGGCATCGCCAGAGACGAAGATGTTGTCTTCGCCCGTTGTTGTGGATGTGAAATTCTCTGTCGATGCGAGATCCCAGTTGCCGTTCACAGCACCTTTCCACGTCACGGCCGCCGGACTGCGCGTGTCACTCACCGTGAGCCACAGTTTGCCGTCGGCATAGGAGAGTTCGCCTTTCTGCGTGCCGAATCCCTCAATCACGATGTCGGCCGGGTCACCCTCTATCCGTTCTATCTCCGCAATAGCATACTTGCCGGCCGGTATTTTCTCCGTTCCGGTGGCATAGTGGGGCACAATCTCCAATACGGGGGTGTTATAGGCAGGTCCGTTTTCCCACACCTTTTTCCCCAGTTTGAGCGTCTTGGCCTTCACGTGGTCGGCGGTTCCGTTGCTGAAGAGGTCGATCACCATGCGCGCCCCGTAGTTCATGATCAGCGAGTCGGTGGCGATGGTGCCAGCCTTGTCCTTACTTCCCGGGCAGAGCCGTGCTCCATAATCCATCTCGATGCCTTTCTTGAATACGCCTCCGTCCGAACAAAGGGAGGCAAAACGGTTGAGCCACAGCCGGCTGTTTTTCAGCGTACCGTCGAAGTCGAGGGTGCCGGCCCACACATCGGTAGGGCCCGTGTAGCGTTGTGTCACTTTCGGCAGCACCAGACGGCCGTCGCCCTGCTTCACGAGGCGCATGGCTCCGGCAAAGGCTCCGCCCGTCAGCCGGTGCGTGTAGGTGGTCGTTGTGATGTTGTCGTTGTCGTCGTGGCCCTGCACCCAAGTCGGTGCATTGTCGAAGAAGATGTAAGGTGCGGCCCCGTCTTCCACGCTCACGGTCATGTCTGCCGTCTCGGCCATGAGCACCTGCTTGTCGGCCAGTGCCCCATTGACGGTGCCGCCATTGCCCACCTCGGTGCGTCCCGTCATGGTGAGCGGAGGCGGAGCCTGCGTGATGCCCTCGGCCTTACCGAGGAAGTAGCTCGTGTGCGGCGGCTGGTTGTAGCCGCACATCTCCCATACCATGGCATTGCGGTACTGGTGGTCGTGCCACAACGTGTAGTTGCGGTATTCGGTGGGAGCCGTGGTGGTGTAGATGCGCAGTTTGCCATCGGTGGTGCGGAGGATGAGTTCTTCGCGCCAGTCGCCCATGATGTCACTCTGACTGGCCGGCGAACCCTTCGTACCGTTGTTGGTGCGACAGCCCTCGAAACGCTCGATGGGTGTCCAACTGCCATATTTCACCACGCGCGGTGCTCCGGTTTCGTAGTAGCCCTTGGCATTGAACCCCTCGTAGTTGAAAGTCTCCCGGAGCAAGTCGCCGTCCCAGTAGATGGCGAAACTCTGGTCGATGCCGGTCTTGGTGCCGTCGGCAAGCGGCTTGTTGGTCACGGAACTGATCACGTTGTCGTCGTGTGCCGACACGCCCTGCGCTCCGGGATAGCGGTCGGTGAAGTTGGCCATCATGGCCCGTCCGTCATCATTGGGACTCGTCGAGCGGTAGTATATCTTGCTCGTGGTGGCATCCCGGTAGTTGTTATTGGGCAAGTCTTCGTTGCACGCATAGATTTCCTGCCCGTGTATGAAGGGGTTGAAGTCGCTGCAGTGCTGTGCGTCTCCGTGACCGAGACCCGTGGAGGAGAGTCCGTGCCCGTTGTCATCGATCACCATGGAGCCGTAGACGATCTCGTCACGACCGTCCCAGTCTACATCGGCGATGCCGTAGTTGTGGTAGCCCTGTCCGAACCAGATGCCCGACGACGGACTGTTCCATGTCCATCGGGTCGTCAGCGTATGCGTGGCCGGATCTATGTCGAAAGCCGCCATCTTGTGTTTGGTGTAGATACCACGCGCAAGAAAGATGCTGGGTTTCCTGCCATCGAGGAACGGAGCACCGAAGAAGTATTTGCTGGAGCGGTGACCATAGGCGTCGCCCCAGTCGGTAGCCTTTCCGCGGGAGAGCGGATAGTCCATCACTTGGTAGGGCTTGCCCGTCTCGCCGTTGAGATAGAGCAGATATTCAGCCCCCGAGTTGGTGTAGGTCATGTTGGGCGTGTGCGAAATGGTGTTGCGGGTGTTCACCGCCGGGTTGCCGATGGTTTGGGTTGTTCCGTCGGCCATGTGTAGTACCATACCGTCGGCCCCCCGCAACACCACCTCGGCCCGGCCGTCACCGTCCCAGTCGTAGGCCACGATATTCACCTCCACACTCGTTCCGCTCACCATGTTGGGCCCGCAGTCTATCCACCACAGCCGCTTGCCGTTGAGTTTGTAGGCTTCCAGTATGTCGAAGTCGGTGCTTGTGATGGGATAAAGGGCGTTGGCATCGGCAATATTGCGCCGCTTGAGCAGCAGTTCCACCTCTCCGTCACCATCAAGGTCGGCCACACTCACATCGTTGGGCTCGTAGTGCGACGTGATGTCTGCCCCACCCTTGTTGGCATACACTTTCTCCGGTTCTATCTCCATGTAGTTGTGTGCCCAAGGCTTCACCGCCTTGCTTTTTTTCTCCGCCTTGCCCCTCACCACGGCCTCCACGGCATAGCTGCTGCCGGCCGTGCCTGCAGCGTCGGTGAAGTTTGACACCCGCAGTGGCGAGCCGTTGATTTTGGTACCGTCGCGATAGATGTTGTAGGTCACATCGTAGTATTCCTCCCCGAGGATACGCCAACTGCAAAAAATACCTTTCCCCGTGTTCACGGCCACGAGTCCGCGGTCGAGTTTGTCCATCGCCCTTTGGGCATAACTCCCCATGCCGACAGTGCCTGCCAGCAAGGCTGTGAGTAATAGTTTTCGTTTCATTTGTGCTTCAGGTTTTTAGTCTGTGAGTGTTTTGCGCACAAATTTACGGAATTACCCGATAACCTCACCCCTTAATTTTGATATTGCCCCTTGTTTTTTTGATATGCGGAGATGAATAGTCTGCTTTTCACGGGTGCGCCGAAAACCATAAGCGTGCGCAGCTCCTATATGGGCCAAACTCGAAATCTTGCCGAAATATGCACGAGGTCCCGTAAAGATCCGTCCATCATGGAGCGCATCAAGAAAATAAGCCGGGCCGCAACGGTGTTGTAGACGCTTTGTATCGGGCAGGCATAAAGTGCTACTCTAACAACCCGACAGTGCCCCTTGTTCAACCCCCCAACCCCCTAACTTAGGTGGCTTAAGCAGCCTTTGCCCCGCGAGGCACTCCCCTCCTTCGGAGGGGTCGGGGGAGGCCTCCCTATAGCACGAACTATTAAATCTTTCGAAAAAGCCTGACACGAGATTCTTCCACAGCCATTTGTCACGCCGGCTATATCCGCCTTATCAGCCCAATTAGCTCCATTGATTTTCTCACTAAGCCCAAACGACATTGCAAAAGGGCCACAGTCAGAAGCTCATTCGGGCCGAGCGAGAAAGCGAAAAAGGCCGTTTTGCAAAGCCTTTCGGCCCGAAAAAGCACCCTTTAGGGGGTTGGGGGGCTGTAGGTGGATTGGTAATCAAAAAAAGGGAAACGCCCTCGCGCTTCCCTTGCCAATGCAAAGATACGATAAAAATGGGGAAAATGCAAATTTGGAATAAAAGATATTTACAGATAATCCGACTTGCCGGGGGCACGGAAAAACGCGGCACAAGTCTTTCCAAAGCGGAGAAACCTGTGCCGGGCGGCGAGTGTGAGGAGAGGCTTGCGCCTCCACGGGCCGGCTTCACCCCATCCGGCGGCCGGGCTGCCCGTCCCCGTCGCTACGCTTCCTACATATCCTTCTGGCGCGTGTTCATGCGGGCCTCCACCACGTTGACCACATAGTCGCCCAGCTTCTCACACTCTTGAATGATGTCCATGTACATCGTGCCGATGCTGTAGGTGTACTCGTTATTCTCGATGGCATCAATGTTCTGTTTCCGCAGTTGGTTGCGGTAGTTGTTGATTTCGTTCTCGATGGTGAACGAGCGGTCCGGATTGAGCGTCTGCTTGTCGTGAGTGAACATGTAGTTCATCTCCGTCAGGGCCGTGTTGGTGAGTTCCATCATCTGGTGGATGTTCTCATACTGCCGGGAGGTGAAGTCTTCTGTGCCCTTCACCCGGCGGCTGATGGTGCGCGCCATGTTGAAACAGGAGTCGCCGATGCTCTCTATCTCGCTTATCTCGCGCAACATGGCGCGTATCTTGGCTTTGGTGTCATCGCTCAGATGGGCGTTGCTCACTTGGTCGAGATACTTGGCTATCTCTATCTCCATGTTGTCGGAGATGTCCTCATATTTGGCAATGCGCTCGTAGAGTTTGTCAAACTGGTCTCCGTTGTCGAGCCCCAGAAGTTCCTGCACCATGCCGAACATGCGCTGTATGCGCTCACCGAAGGAGGCCATCTCTTTTTGGGCCTCAAACACAGAGAGTTCCGGTGTCTTCATGATGCCGGCCTGAATGAAGCGCAAACGGAAATCTTCGTCTTCCTTCACGGGTTTGGGCTTGATGAGTGCGCACACCACTTTCTCAATGAGCGGGATGCACCAGATGAGTATGCCCGTGTTGGCCACGTTGAAACAGGTGTGGAAGGCTGCCAGCACGATGGGCAGCAGATGGGCCTTCCTGGCAGTGGAGAGGGCGGTGTCGGTGGGGGCGTAGCCCACAAGGCCGCACACAAAGTCGACGAACGGATAGAAAAGTATGAGCACCCACACCACGCCGAACACGTTGAACACCAAGTGGGCCAGTGCCGCCCTCCGCGCTTGGGTGTTGGCTCCGAGTGCGGCCAGATTGGCCGTGGCGGTGGTGCCGATGTTCTCGCCCATCACCAGTGCGATGCCGAGATAGATGGGCAGCACACCCGTGGAGCAGAGCAGGATGGTGATGGCCATCACGGCAGCCGACGACTGCACGATGCACGTGATGAGCGTGCCAATGAGCAGGAAGATGATGATGGTGAGGTGGCTCCCTGTGTCGAACGAGGCGAAGAAGTGGATGGCATCGGGATTGTGCTCAAGGTCGAGGGCCTTGCCGGCATCGCTCAGCAACACGAGGGAGAAAAAGAGGAAGGCGATGCCGAAGAGGAAGTCGCCGACATAGCGCCGGCTCTTGCTGTAGATGAGGATGATGCCGATGAAGAAGGCCGGGAAGACAACCATCGTGAGGTCTACGTTGTAGCCGAGCGACATGATCCAGGCCGTGAGCGTGGTGCCGATATTGGCACCCATGATGACCGAGATGGCCTGGGCCAGCGTGAGCAGACCGGCATTGACGAAGCTGACCGTCATCACCGTGGTGGCCGACGACGACTGCACGGCACAGGTGATGAACGTGCCGGTGAACATGCCGGTGAAACGGTTGGTGGTCATCGCGCCCAGAATGTGGCGCAACTGCGATCCGGCCATCTTCTGCAACGCTTCGCTCATCACTTTCATGCCATAGATGAGCAAGGCCAGCGAACCGAGAATCTTCAGGAAAATCACGAGATAGTTTCCACTCATAAATCAGGGAATATTGGTGTAATGTATTGTAATGATGCTACAAAGATATAAAAAATCCCTTTCAATGTGTGTTGAAAGGGATTTTTATTTCATGCTTTGAAAGATAATGTATTTACGCCTCATGCTGCCGGATGCCCATGCGGGCCTCCACCACGTTGACCACATAGTCGCCCAGCTTCTCGCACTCCTGTATGATGTCCATGTACATCGTGCCGATGGCGTAGGTGTATTCGTGATTGTTCACGTCGTTGATGTTTTGCGTCTTCAACTGGTTGCGGTAGTTGTTGATTTCGTTCTCGATGTTGAACGAGTGGTTGACATCCACGTCGCTCTTGTGCCCCACGAGGATGATGTTCATCTGCGAGAGCGAATTGTCGGTGAGTTCGAACATCTGATGGATATGCTCATACTGCTTGGCGGTGAAGTCTTCCTTGCCGTTTATCTTGCGGCTGATGGTGCGGGCGATGTTGTAGCAGGAGTCGCCGATACTCTCTATCTCGCTTATCTCGCGCAGCATGGCGCGTATCTTGGCCTTCGTCTCGTCGCTCAAGTGGGCATCGCTCACTTGGTCGAGATAGTTGGCTATCTCTATCTCCATGTTGTCGGAGATGCCCTCGTATTTCTCGATGCGCGAGAAGAGCTTCACAAACTTGTCGGGATTCTTCTCTACCAGCAGCTCCCTCACCATGCCGAACATGCGCTGTATGCGCTCGGCAAAGGAGTGTATTTCCTTTTGGGCCTCGAGGACGGAGATTTCCGGCGTCTTCATGATGCCGGTCTGGATAAAGCGCAGGCGGAAGTCATCCTCATCGGCCTTCCTCTTGGGCTTGATGACATAACACACGATTTTCTCTATCTGCGGGATAAACCACACGAGGATGGCCGTATTGGTGAGGTTGAAGCACGTGTGGAAGGCCGCCAGCACAAACGAGAGCTTGGCCACGTTCTCCACAAAGTGGCTGTCGGTCTTTACCATCGTCTCGTCATAGCCCACGAAACCGCACACCATGTTGATGAAAGGCCGGAAAACGATGAGCACCCAAAGCACACCAAAGAGGTTGAAGAACATGTGGGCGAAAGCTGCCCTGCGGGCCTGTGTGTTGGCCGTCATAGCCGCTATGTTGGAGGTCACGGTGGTTCCGATGTTCTCGCCCATCACCAGTGCGATGCCCTGATAGATGGGCAGCACGCCCGTGGAGCAGAGTATCATCGTGATGGCCATGATGGCGGCGGAGCTCTGCACGCACATCGTGAGCACCGACCCGATGAGCAGGAATATAATGGTGGTGAGGAAACTGTTGGGGTCGAACGAAGCGAAGAAGTCGAGCACGGGCTGGGTGTGGGCCAAGTCCATGTCTATGCCGGTCTGCCGGAGCGTGCCCAAGCCGAGAAACATGAACGACACACCGAAGATGAAGTCGCCCGCAATCTTACGCTTCTTTGAATAAATGAGGATGATGGCAATGAAAAAGGCCGGCCACACGAAGTCGGTGATGTTGAAAGAAAAGCCCGCCGACATGATCCAGGCGGTGAGCGTGGTGCCGATGTTGGCACCCATGATGACTGAGATGGCCTGTGCCAGAGTCAGGAGACCGGCGTTGACAAAGCTCACGGTCATCACTGTGGTGGCTGTGGACGACTGCACGGCGGCCGTGATGAACGTACCGGTGAGGATGCCCGTAAAGCGGTTGGTGGTCATGGCGCCGAGCACGTGGCGCAGTTGCGGACCGGCCATCTTCTGCAGGCTGTCGCTCATTGACTTCATGCCGAACATCAGAAGGGCCAGAGAACCGATAAGTTTTAAAAAAATCCAAATCGACATATTTTAATTCAAATAGTGGGCTTAGGTCGATATTTCTTATTAACTTTGACACCGATGTTAAATTCAATGACACAACACAGATGAAACAAGTTATACAAATACGTTGCAAAAATAATAAAAAAACTCAAAAGATTGCTATCGGAAGCACACTTTCTGACGTTTTCCGCGAATTTAATCTGAAAATGGATTACGGCCCCATCAGCGCCAAAGTCAATAATAAGGTGGAGGGCATGCACTACCGGCTCTACCACTCCAAGGACGTGGAGTTTCAGGACATGTACACGGCTTCGGCCTCACGCAACTACACACGCACACTTTTCTTCGTGCTTTCCAAAGCCGTACACGACATCTACCGTCACTCGGAAGTGGTCATCGACATACCCGTCTCCAACGGTTATTTCGTGAATCTCGACATCGGCCATGCCGTGGGGCTTCAGGATGTGGACAACATACACCGGCGTATGCAGGAGATCATCGATGCCGGGATACCCATCCGGCGCTTTGAAGTGCCCACGGAGGAGGCCATACGCATGTTCCGCGAGAAGGGGGCCGACAGCAAAGTGAAACTTCTGGAGAGCATAGGGTCGCTCTACACCACCTACTATCAGATAGACGACTACCTCGACTACTATTACGGTTCGTTGCTCACCAACACCTCGCAGCTCTATCTCTTCGGCTTGGAAAAATATTACGACGGTATGCTGCTGCGCATCCCGTCGCTCAAAAATCCCGGTGTGCTGGGCGAAATGACCCGGCAGGACAAGATGTTTGAGATATTCAAGGAGCATCACCGCTGGCAAGACATCATGGGCATACGCACCGTGGGAGACTTCAACGAAGCTGTACACGGCGGCCACGCCACCGACCTCATCAACGTGTCGGAGGCCTTGCAGGAGAAAAAGATAGCGAAGATAGCCGACGAAATAGCCAACCGCAAGGGTGTGAAGCTGGTGTTGCTGGCCGGCCCTTCATCGTCGGGGAAGACCACTACTTGCAAGCGGCTCTCCATCCAACTGCTGGCCAACGGGCTCAAACCGTTGCAGATTTCGCTCGATGACTATTTCGTGGATCGGCATCACACGCCCAAAGACGAGTCGGGCGAACTCGACTACGAGAGCATCTACGCCCTCAACCTGCCGCTCATCAACGAACAGTTCAGTGCCCTTTTCCGCGGAGAGGAGGTGGAGTTGCCCAAATACAACTTCCAGACGGGCATGAGCGAGCGCAGCGGAAAGCGACTGAGGATGGACGAAAACAATGTGCTCGTGGTGGAAGGCATACACGCGCTCAATCCCGAACTGACGGCCCTGATTCCCGAACAGCAGAAGTTCCGCGTCTATGCCTCGGCCTTAACGACCATCCTTCTCGACACCCACAACTACATTCCCACCACCGACAACCGGCTGTTGCGCCGCATCATCCGCGACTATAAGTATCGCGGGGTCAACGCCCGCGACACCATCCGCCGCTGGCCGAGCGTGAGGGCGGGCGAGAACAAGTGGATATTCCCCTATCAGGAGAATGCCGATGCGATGTTCAACACAGCCATGCTCTTCGAGTTTGCCGTCATCCGGCCCCAAGCCGAACCGCTGTTGCAGCAGGTGCCCGAGAACTGTGAGGAACATGCCGAGGCCTACCGCCTGCTCAAGTTCCTCCGCTATTTCTCACCGGTGTCCAACGACGACATTCCGCCGACCAGCCTCCTACGCGAGTTTCTGGGCGGAAGTTCATTCAAATATTGACCACAACGCTGCCGGCATCCCTCTCGGCAGTATCGGTTCTTTCATGGGGTGGGTGGGCTTCGAGCCTGTCCGCCCCATGCGTTTGGGTGACGATTCCTCCTCCCCGTCAATCCCTTTCCATTCCTCCGGCAGCTAAGGGAGATTCGGAGGCCTACTCATTCTCTTCCATGTTTTTGTATTATTTACAGAAAAAACAAGTGTAAATATTTTGTTTTCTCAATAATAATTCCCACCTTTGCCATCATGAAAACAACACTCTAATACAGGGAACATTATGGCAGAACAAATTGAAGTAAAAGAATTGGACCAGGTAGTCGTGCGCTTCTCGGGCGACTCGGGCGACGGTATGCAGTTGGCGGGCAACATCTTCACCACCGTGTCTGCAACCGTGGGCAATGGCATTTCCACATTTCCTGACTATCCGGCCGACATCCGGGCACCGCAAGGGTCGCTCACGGGGGTAAGCGGCTTTCAGGTACACATCGGAGGTGAGAAGGTGCTCACGCCGGGCGACCAATGCGACGTGCTTGTAGCAATGAACCCGGCTGCGCTCAAGACACAGCTCAAGTATGCCAAACCGCAGGCCACCATCATCATCGACACCGACGACTTCAACCATTCCAACCTACGGAAGGCCGAGTTTGCAACCGACGACTACCTCGGAGAGCTCGGCATCGACCCCGACTGTGTGGTGGACTGTCCCATCACCACAATGGTGAAAGAGTGCCTCAAGGATTCGGGCATGGACAACAAGTCGATTCTCAAGTGCCGCAACATGTTTGCGCTGGGCATCGTCTGCTGGCTGTTCAACCGCGACCGCAAACTCATCGCCAATTTCTTGGAGAAGAAGTTTGCCAAGAAGCCCCATCTGGCGGTCAACAATATCAAGGTGGTGGAGGCCGGCTACGACTATGCCGGCAACACCCATGCCTCCGTACCGGCCACCTACCGCATCGAGAGTAAGCACAAGACGAAGGGCCGCTATATGGACATCACCGGCAACAAGGCCACGGCCTACGGCCTGATAGCGGCCGCCGAGAAAGCCGGTTTGCAGCTTTTCCTGGGTTCCTATCCCATCACTCCGGCCACAGATATCCTCCACGAACTGGCCAAACACAAGTCGTGCGGTGTGATCACCGTGCAGTGTGAGGATGAGATTTCGGCCTGTGCCAGTGCCGTGGGAGCCTCTTTTGCAGGAGCTCTTGCCGCCACATCGACCTCCGGGCCGGGCATTTGCCTGAAGTCGGAGACCATCAATCTGGCCGTGATCGACGAATTGCCGCTGGTGGTCATCGACGTGCAGCGCGGCGGTCCGTCCACCGGACTGCCCACCAAGGCCGAACAGACCGATCTCCTGCAAGTGCTCTACGGGCGCAACGGTGAGAGTCCCATGCCCGTGATAGCCGCCACGAGCCCCACCAACTGCTTCGAGTCGGCCTACATGGCGGCCAAGATGGCACTGGAACATCTCACGCCGGTGACGCTGCTCACCGACGCTTTCATCGCCAATGGGTCGGGGGCATGGCGCTTGCCCACGATGGACGAACTGCCGGAGATACATCCCCACTACGCTCCCGAGTCGCAGAAGTTCAATTACACGCCCTACCGGCGCGACAAGGAAAGTCGGGTGCGCTATTGGGCCATCCCCGGACAGGAGGGTTATGAGCACATCCTCGGCGGATTGGAGAAAGACGGCGAGACCGGGGCCATATCCACCGAACCTGAGAATCACGACCTGATGGACCGTCTGCGCTTCGAGAAAGTGGCGAAGATTCCCGTGCCCGACCTTGAGGTGGAGGGCGATGCCGACGACGCGGAACTGCTCATCGTGGGCTTCGGGAGCACTTATGGGCATCTCTATTCGGCCATGGAAGAACTCCGTGGCAGGGGGTATAAGGTGGCTTTGGCACAGTTCCAATACATCAATCCGCTGCCTGCCAACACAGCCGAAGTGCTGCTGCGCTACAAGAAGGCGGTGGTGGCGGAGCAAAACCTGGGGCAGTTGGCCGCGCTCCTGCGCATACGCATCAACGGTTTTGCACCCTATCAGTACAATCAGGTGAAAGGGCAGCCTTTCATGGTGAGCGAACTCGTAGGCGGCTTCGAGCGGGTCATCAAGACCGAAGAGGCGGCTAATGCAGGCAAGACCTTCAACGAACGAATCATCAAACTTTAAATCTTCCGGTTATGACACAATACACAGCACAAGATTATAAGAAGGGACAGCCGCGCTGGTGTCCCGGTTGTGGTGACCATTTCTTCCTCTCCTATCTCCATAAGGCTATGGCCGAACTGGGTGTGCCGCCCTACGAGACGGCTGTGATTTCGGGTATTGGCTGTTCCAGCCGACTGCCTTACTACGTGAATACCTACGCCATGCAGACCATTCACGGACGGGCCGCGGCTGTGGCCACGGGTCTCAAGGTGGTCAACCCGAAACTCACGGTGTGGCAGGTGAGTGGCGATGGCGACGGATTGGCCATCGGTGGCAACCACTTCATCCATGCCATGCGCCGCAATATCGACCTCAACATGATATTGCTCAACAACCGCATCTACGGTCTCACCAAAGGACAGTACTCCCCGACCTCGCCGCGCGGCTTCGTCTCCAAGTCGAGCCCCTACGGCACGGTGGAAGACCCGTTCCGTCCGGCAGAGCTCTGCTTCGGTGCCCGCGGGCGATTCTTTGCCCGTTCGGTGGCCAGCGACGGGGGCGAGACGGTGAACATCCTCAAGGCGGCCTACCGCCACAAGGGGGCGGCCGTGTGTGAAATATTGCAGCATTGCGTCATTTTCAACAACGGCACCTACGAATCCGTCTACACCAAGGAGGGCCGGAAGCGCAACGCCATCTACGTGAGGCAGGGCCAACCGCTGGTGTTTGGCGAAAACAATGAGTATGGACTGATGCAGGAGGGCTTCGGACTGAAAGTAGTGAAAATCGGAGAGAACGGCGTAACTTTAGACGACATCCTCATCCACGATGCCCATTGTGAGGACAACACCTTGCAGCTCAAGCTCGCCATGATGGACAATGAACGGGGATTCCCCGTGGCTTTGGGTGTGATACGCGACGTGGAGGCTCCCACCTACGACGAGTGTGTGAACAGCCAGATAGAGGAAGTGAGCGAGCAGAAGAAATACCACAACTTCATGGAACTGCTCGAAACCAACGATATTTGGGAAATTTAGGCGAGGTGTTAAGAGCCTCCCCAACCTCCTAAAGGGGGCTAAGGCTACTTATACCCTGACAATATCCCTTGTCCAGACCCCCAACCTCCTAACTTAGGGGGCTTAAGCTACCTATGTCCCGACAATATCCCTTGTTCAGACCCCCAACCCCCTAACTTAGGGGGCTTAAGCTACCTATGTCCCGCGAGGCCCTCCCCTCCTTCGGAGGGGCTGGGGGAGGCCTATAGTCATTTCTATTAAATATTTCGAAAAAGCCTTACACGCCTTTTTGTTGTATTCCCCCGTTTGCCTGTTTTCATCCGCCTTATCAGCCCGATTAGCCCCATCGATTTTCTTACTAAGCTCGAACGACATTGCAAAAGGGCCACAGTTAAAAGCTCATTCAGCCCGAACGAACTTCCAACTGTGGCCCTTTTTCACAACCGTTTGGGCCGAATGGCCTCCTAAATCAGGATGGCGAAGCCCCCTTTAGGGGCTTGGGGGACCGCTGGTGGATTGGTAATCAAAAAAAGGGAAACACCCGCGTGCTTCCCTTGCTCATGCAAAGATAACAAGGAAATGATGAGAAACCAAACGCAATAGGAAAAAAGCGAACAAAGATAGAGCCCATACGCACTTGTCGCCAACGTGTGTAGGCAGGATGATTTGTATGGAAGTACGAAAAAATCCCGTTTCTTCTTGCAAAGAAACGGGATTGGAATATATTGGCATCAAGCCTCCGGCATGGAGCCGGAAGACCGATGCTGCATACACAGTTTAGAGCTGCGGACCGGCTGCTACGAGAGCCTTACCGGCTTCGTTGCCTTCATACTTCTTGAAGTTCTTGATGAAGCGGGCAGCCAGATCCTTGGCTTTCTCATCCCACTGGGCGGCATTGGCGTAAGTGTCGCGCGGATCGAGAATCTCGGTAGCCACACCTTCGAGCTTCGTGGGAACCACAAAGTTGAAGTAAGGAATGGTCTTCGTGGGAGCTGCATCAATGGAGTGGTTGAGGATAGCGTCGATGATGCCACGGGTATCGCGGATAGAAATACGCTTGCCTGTGCCGTTCCAACCGGTATTCACGAGGTAGGCCTTGGCACCGCTCTTTTTCATCTTCTTCACCAGTTCCTCAGCATACTTGGTGGGGTGAAGCTCCAAGAAAGCCTGACCGAAGCAAGCGGAGAATGTGGGAGTGGGCTCGGTGATGCCACGCTCGGTGCCTGCCAACTTGGCGGTGAAGCCGGAGAGGAAGTAGTACTTGGTCTGCTCGGCGTTCAGAATGGACACGGGAGGCAGCACACCGAAAGCATCGGCGCTCAGGAAGATAACCTGCTTGGCGGCAGGACCCTGAGAAGCGGGACGCTGGATATTCTTGATGTGGTAGATGGGGTAAGACACGCGAGTGTTCTCGGTGACGCTCTTGTCGGCGAAATCAATCTTGCCGTCCTTGTCAACGGTCACGTTCTCGAGCAGTGCATCGCGGGTGATGGCACCGTAGATGTCGGGTTCGGCCTCCTTGTCGAGGTTGATCACCTTGGCATAGCAGCCACCTTCGTAGTTGAACACGCCCGTATCGTCCCATCCGTGCTCGTCGTCACCGATGAGCTTACGCTTCGGGTCGGTAGAGAGAGTGGTCTTGCCGGTGCCGGAGAGACCGAAGAAGATGGCGGTGTTTTCACCGTTCATGTCGGTGTTGGCAGAGCAGTGCATGGAAGCCATGCCCTTCAGCGGCAGGAAGTAGTTCATCATGGAGAACATACCCTTCTTCATTTCACCGCCATACCAAGTGTTGATGATCACCTGCTCCTTGCTGGTCACGTTGAACACAACGGCTGTCTCCGAGTGCAGACCCAGTTCTTTCCAGTTCTCAACCTTGGCCTTGGAAGCGTTGTAAACGATGAAGTCGGGCTCCTGGTCGAAGTCGGCTTCGCTCTGGGGACGGATGAACATGTTGGTCACAAAGTGAGCCTGCCAGGCCACTTCAACGATGAAGCGCACCTTCATGCGGGTGTCCTTGTGTGTGCCGCAGAAACCGTCGACCACAAACAGGCGCTTGTTTGAAAGTTCCTTCTTGGCAATTTCCTTCACGGCAGCCCAAGCTTCCTTGGTGGCGCGGTGATTGTCGTTCTTGTATTCGTCGGAAGTCCACCACACGGTGTCGTGGGAGTTCTCGTCGTCGACGATGAACTTGTCTTTAGGAGAACGGCCGGTGTAGATGCCGGTCATTACGTTGATGGCGCCAAGCTCTGTTTCCTGGCCCTTTTCATAACCTACGAGACCTTCCTTGGTCTCCTCGTTGAACAACACTTCGTAAGAAGGATTGTAGAGAACTTCGGTCGTACCTGTGATGCCGTACTTCTCTAAGACTGACTTGTCAAACTTTGCCATTGTGTTTAATGTATTTAGTTGTGAATAAACTCCGATGCCAAGGGCGGTGGCCCCATGCCTCTTACAGGAGGAGTTTTTACCTTAAAAACCGACCGCAAAGTTAGTGAAAAAGCAGAAAACTGACAACTTTCAGGGCCCAAAATTGGGCATCATGTCATCTTTTTAGGTTAAAGAATTTAAAATTTCAAGCCCCGTCCGGCTATTTGACATTTAGAGTTTGCAATTTATCCATCATCTGCTTTTCATGCGGAAACGATGCCGAAAAACGACAATCAGACGCCCGCCATCGGCATAGATAAAGGCTTGAAAGTCAGCAGATAGCACACTTACACCCCTTATGTGCAGTTTTCGCAAAAAGAAAGAGGCCGATAAACATAATTATACCGTTGATTATCACAATTCAGAATAAAATTGTACCTTTGCAGTCAAAACTGAAGCAAAGTATGAAAATCATCAACTTGAGTGAGCAGAACTCAATCATCGGCCAGTATATGGCCGAAATGAGAGACGTTGAGTATCAGAAAAACCGATTGTTATTTCGCAACAACATCACCCGCATCGGCGAGTTTGAAGCCTTTGAAATTTCCAAGACACTCGACTATGAGACCGTGGATGTCACCACCCCGCTGGGTGTGGCGCAGGTGAACGTGCCCACCGACAAGATCGTGTTGGCCACCATCTTCCGCGCCGGACTGCCTTTCCACGAGGGCTTCCTCAACATTTTCGACCACGCTGGCAATGCTTTCGTTTCGGCCTATCGCGAATATACCGATGCCGAGCACCACAAGGTGGGCATCCATGTGGAGTATCTCGCTACGCCGAGCATCGACGGCAAAAACCTCATCATCGCCGACCCGATGCTGGCCACGGGCGGTTCGATGGAGCTGGGTTACAAGGCTTTCCTCACCAAGGGCACCCCGAAGCGCATCCACGTGTGCAGCGTGATAGCTACCCCCGAGGGCATCGAACACATCAAGAATGCCTTCCCTGAAGACAAGACCACCATTTGGTGCGCAGCCATCGACCCGGGCATGAACGAGCACAAATACATCGTGCCGGGCTTCGGCGATGCCGGCGACCTCTGCTACGGCGGCAAACTGTAAACGGCTCCCACATCATCACATACGGCTCTTGGAAACATCCGCATTCCGCTTGTTTCCAAGAGCCGTATTTCCTTTTCTTTTCCAAGCATCTGACCTTCCCGTCCACCCCCCATATAATTAAGGTTATTCCATTCCTTATACTCTTTATTGGGGCGAAAAAGCATTCAGGTGGCCCCACAAAGAGAGCCGTCATGTTATTTCAACAAGGCTGAAAAGGGAGCAGACCGGAGGAAGATTCGTCTTTTCGGAATGCAAACGTTTACGCAAAATTTAAGCTCTTTTGTTTGCATTTTAGGGCATTTATTAACTCTTTGCTGCTTACTTTTGCAAATATCATTTCTAATAACATTCTGGCATAAGGTGTCCATGAGCACGTTTCGGAGCCTCATTTTCATCCATGAAAAAAAACTTTTCACCTGCCTAAAACCGATAAACAATTACCATAATGAAACAGAAACTCCTATGGTTGGCAGTCCTCCTGTTGAGCGGCATCATCTCAATCGAGGCCGACGGCTATACCGACAATTTCACCGGAGGGCGCACCGACTTCCGTGACGAGACCATCTACTTCATGATGACCACCCGTTTCTACGACGGCGACCCGAGTAACAATGTGCTGTGTTGGGACAACCAGCGGGAACAAATCAAGACCGGCGATCCCTGCTGGCGTGGAGATTTCAAAGGTATCATCGACAAACTCGACTACATCAAGGCCCTCGGCTTCACGGCCATTTGGATTACCCCCGTGGTGCAGAACGCTTCGGGCTACGACTATCACGGCTATCACGCCATGGATTTCTCGAAGGTGGACAGCCGCTATGAGAGCCGGGACGTGAACTTCCAGACGCTCATCGACAAGGCACATGCCAAGGGCATCAAAATCATCCTCGACATCGTGCTCAACCATACAGGCAATTTTGGCGAGAGTTATCTCTGCCCTGAATTTACCCGCAACACCGACATCCACAATCAGGCGAGCCTCGAAGCGTGCATGACGCCCAATGCCGGCCTTCTCGGGGCAGACTATCCATCGCTGGCTCCGAGTGCGCAGTATCAACGACGGTTGGCCATGATGAAGAACACCGACGGCAAAAACCATGACAAGAACAACTATTGGCACCACTTCGGCAACTTCAACTGGGACAACGAAACACGCTGGTGGGCACAAATTGCGGGCGACTGCGTGGACTTGAATACGGAAAATCCAAAGGTCTACAACTATCTGGTGAAGTGCTATGGCGAATTCATCAAGATGGGAGTCGACGGCTTCCGCATCGACACCTCCGGCCATATAGCCCGCCTGACATTCAACAGGGCCTTCATTCCCGCCTTTCAGAAACTCGGCGAACAGTATGCCTCCAAACGTCTGAACGGCGCGCCGTTCTATATGTTCGGCGAGGTGTGCGCCCGCTTCGGCAGTGTCGTCTATCGCGACCAGGCCGCCCTGTCACCCTTCTTCTACACGTGGGAAAGTCCGTCGAAGTATGCTTGGAGCGAGGATGAGGGCGAATGGACGGACAAGGAATATCCCGTGTCGGAAGGACTGCACTTCAGCAACACCAACATGGCGGCCTGCGAAGCCGAATATGCCGACTACAACACCGGCAAAACAGATGAGTTCAGCTCCGACAATGCCTTCCTCCGCGGCAACGACTACCACGCGCCCGACTACTCCGGTGCCTCGGGATTCAACGTGATAGACTTTCCCATGCACTACAATTTCAGCAATGCCGGCAGCGCAGTGGGCATCGCCAAGAGCGGTGACGACCTCTACAACGATGCTACTTGGAACGTGGTCTACGTCGATTCCCACGACTACGGTCCGCAGCCCAGCGACCAGATACGCTTCAACGGCGGCACGGCGCAGTGGGCGGAAAACCTCAGTCTGATGTTCACTTTCCGCGGCATTCCCTGCATTTACTACGGGTCGGAGGTGGAATTCCGGGCCGGACAGAAGATTGACAACGGCCCCAACGGACCGCTGAGCGAGACCGGCCGCGCCTATTTCGGAGGCTATCTCACGGGCGATGTCACCGCTTCCGACTTCGGAGAATACGCGGCTTCGGGCAATGTTGCTGCCACACTCAACCAAGATTTGGCCCAACACCTGCGCCGTCTCAATCTCATCCGCAAGGCCGTGCCGGCCCTGCGCAAAGGTCAGTACAGCTGGGAGGGATGCTCCTCCAATGGCGGTTACGCCTTCAAGCGGCGCTACACAGCGGGTGGGGTGGACAGCTACGCCCTTGTGGCCCTCAACGCCGGGGCCACATTCACGGGTGTGCTCAACGGCACCTACACCGATGTCGTGACGGGCAACACCATCCACGTGACGGGCGGCACACTCTCCACGGGCAGCTTCTCCGGCCAGGGCAACATGCGCATCTACGTGCTCAACGGTCCGGGAAAGATCGGTGAAGACGGCCGGTTCCTCTATGGCGGCACGCCGGTGAGCAAAGCCTCGCAGACATCCTACGACGGCAAGCAGGAGGCCGGCACCGACCGGTATATCACGGCCGATGATGTCGTGAAAGCAGCAGCCGTGGTTCTCTCGCCGGCCGGTGGCACTTTCAAGACCGAGACGGCTACCATCACGGCTTCGCTCAACGCTACCGCCACCGGAGGCTGGTATCGGATAGGCACCGGCAGCAAGGTGAGCATCTCCTCACCGAGAACTTTCACCATCGGCAGCAACATGACCTTCGGTGACGAAGTGACCGTGACATGGGGAGCAACGGGGGCCGACGGAGTGGAGCACACAGGCTCGGCCACTTATAAGAAGGTGGATCCCCAAGCGGCTATCACCATCTATGTGAAAGCCAACACGGCCCCTAACCTCTATGCTTGGACAGTGGCAAACGGCAAAACTACCGAACTCAATGGCGGCTGGCCGGGCAAAACGATGACACAGACGGTCACCATCGCCGGACAGCAGTTCTACACCCACTCGTTCTCCGATGTGGAGAGCCTCAATGTGATCTTCAACAACGGTTCTGCCAAGACGGCCGACATCACCGGCATCACAACCGACACCTACTTTATATACGACGGAGGTACAAGTTGTGAGAAGACCGCCAAACCCACAGAGGAAACGCCAACCGACTGCATAAGCATCACCATGCCCGGCGACTACACCACTTATTGCTGCGACAAAGACTTGAAGTTGGGCGGCATTTCAGGTCTGAAAGCCTTTGTAGTGTCGGGTTATAGAAAAATAAACGGCACGCTGCAGATGGTTCTGACAAAGGCGGAGGATGCCACGGCCGGCACCGGCCTCATCTTGAAGGGGACAGCCGGGACTACCTACCGGATTCCTTACGCCACTGCCGAATACACCTATGGCAATTATCTCGTGGGATGTACAAGCCCACAGACCATCTACTCCACAGACGGTATCTGCCACAATTATGTGTTTGTCAAAGCCAATGGGCATTATACTTTTGCCAAAGTGGCAAACAGCCGTGCTCTCCCGGCGGGCAAGGCATACCTCCGGCTCCCGGCAACACTTATTCCGGCAGGAGCCAAATATATCGACTTCGTGGAAGAACAGAACACGACCGGTATCGACGAAATCACTTCGGCAAAGGATGACGGCTATTACTACACGCTCTCCGGAGTGCGTGTGGACAAGCCCGCCAAAGGTGTTTACATCAGGAATGGGAAGAAATATATCTTCAAATAAAATCCTCAGTATTAACCAATTTAAAGTAAAAAGACATGTTTGAAGAAAAGAAAATGTATGTCACTCCCCACGTGAAGATGTTGGGAATGGATGGTGAAGAAATCTTGGCCGGTTCCGGTCTCGTCGGTATGGAAGAAGGGGAGTTAGGCCCCGAGATCCCCGTAGAAGGCGATGACACCGGAAAAGAATTGGCCGCCAAGGAAAATTGCTACGGCGTCTGGGACGATTAACCCACAGGAGGAACATCACGGGAAGCACCCCTTACCCTTTAAATTCTATTTTACAAACCCTATTTTACTAACCAATGACATGAACAAGACGACATTACAACAGGCAAAACACTATGCCATGATGCTCTTCATGGTCTTAGTGTCTTTGCAGTCGGCCCTTGCCGGCAACGGCTATGGGCTGCCCAAGACCATTCAGGAGGGTGTGATATTGCACTGCTTCGACTGGAAGTACACCGACATCACGGCCAATCTGCCGAACATTGCCGCTGCAGGATTCACCGCCGTGCAGACTTCTCCGGCCCAAACCAACTACGACGGCCCGACCAGTTGGAACACGCTCTACCGGCCTCGCGACACCGAAATCGGTCCCAACACGCTCGGAACGAAGGCCGACCTCGCCACCCTTTGTGCCGAAGCGCACAAGCTGGGCATCAAGGTGATTGTGGATGTGGTGGCCAACCACACCGACGGCGTCCTCAAATGGGTGGCCAATTTCTGGCAAAATACCGACCTCTATCACACGCATGGAGGCAATATCAACTGGGGAGACCGCTGGCAGGTGACCCACGGCGAAATTGGCATGAAAGACCTCAAGACCGAGGATCCGCGCGTGCAGCAGAAGTTCAAGGCCTACATACAGGCACTGAAAGCCATCGGCGTGGACGGTTGCCGCTTCGATGCGGCCAAGCACATCGGGCTGCCCTCGGAGGGAGACGGCTTCTGGCCGGCCATCATAGACAAGGACATGTTCAACTACGGCGAAATACTCGAGAACACGGGCGGCGACGACAGCAAACTGCTGCCCGAATACATGCAGTATATGAGCGTCACCGACAGTCGCTACGGCACTGACAACGTTTTGGGAGCTGCCAAAAACGGGCAGGCCACACCGTATGGGGGAGGCAACTACTCTTTCACTTACAGCACCGACAAGCTCATCTACTGGGGCGAGAGCCACGACACCTATTGCAACAATGAAGGCCACAGTGTCGGCGTAAGTCAGGAAGTGGTGGACCGCGCCTACGCTGTGGCCGCTTCCCACAACAACATTCCGGCCCTCTACTTCTCGCGCCCTGTGGGCACCGACGGGCTCGGTGCGCAGGCCGGGGCGATGGGCAGCACGCACTACACGAGCAAATCGGTGGCCGAGGTGAACAAGTTCCACAATGCCATGGCAGGCAAGGGGGACTATTACACAGCCGCGGGCAGCGTGGCTTCCATCTCGCGCAAGGACGGCGGGGCCATCGTCGTGAATTTCCAAGGAGGTGGCAGCGTGAGCGTGGCCAACGGCGGAGGCTATGCCACACCGGGCACTTACACCGACCGCGTGTCGGGCAACACGTTCACCATCACCGCGACCACCATCAGCGGCACGACCGACGCATCGGGCATTGCCGTGCTCTACGAGGAGGCCAATCCCTCCCCGACCGTGGTCTTGAGCCAAAAGGGAGGCCCGTTCAAGGCCGAAAGCCTCGACCTCACAGCCACGCTCCGCCATGCCACCGCGGGCTGGTATCAGGTGGGCACTGCCGAAAAGGTGAACTTCACGGGCAATGCCACTTTCACCATCGGAGCCGGCGTGGACTACGGAAAGACCATCACCGTGAAGTGGGGAGCCACCGGAACAGACGGAACAGAGGCCACGGGCAGTGAGACTTTCACCAAGACAGATCCCAACGCCAAAGTGTATGTCTACTACAACAACCCCTACAACTGGGCCAATGTGAACTGCTATCTCTATAAGGATAAGGTGAATAATTCATGGCCGGGCAAGGCCATGACCTACGATGCCGCCATCAGCATCAACGGCAAGACGGGGTGGTGGTATTTTGAAGTGCCCGAAACCTACGCCACGGGCCATGTCATGGTGACCGATGGCAAGGCTTCCGGCACCCGGCAATATCCCGGAGCCGGCCAACCGGGCATATCGCTCAACGGAAACTCGCTCTACATCGACGGTGAGACCACCGGCGAGACCACCGTCACGCCCGGCAACCAGCCCACCCCTCCTACACCTGATGATCCCACGACAGGCATCACCATCTATGTGAAGGCCGACAACGCTCCCTATCTCTACGCATGGGACAACGACAAAAACAAGCTGAACGGCCAATGGCCGGGCAAGCTGATGACTGCGCAGACCACCATCAACGGCATCTCTTTCTATTATCAGTCGTTCAACGAGAATCCCATCAACATCATCTTCAATGATAACAATAACCACCAGACAGCCAACATCATGGGTGTCACAAGCACGAGCTACTTTTCATACGATGGGACAACGGGTTACGAAAAGATAGAACCGCCCGTCAAACCGGATGGCGTGGAAATCACACTGAGCGGAGAATACACCTCTTTTGCCAGTTCTGAAAATCTGAACTTCAAAGATGTGGACGGGCTGAAAGCCTACATCGTCTCGGGATATAAAAAGAGTAAGGGCAACCTCACCATCGTTTTGCTCAAAGCAGACTACGTGCCGGCCGGCACGGGCCTTATCCTGAAAGGCACGGCCAACACCACCTACACGGTGGGCAAGATGGAGATGGAAGCCGGTTATCATAACTTTCTGAAAGGCGTGACCGCTCCAACGACCATCAGCACCACCGAAGGCGACAACACCAACTATGTGTTCGTCAAGGACAATGGCCGGTATGCTTTTGCCAAAGTGGCAAGCACACGCTCCCTTCCCGCCGGCAAGGCCTATCTCCGGTTGCCCACTTCCGTCTCGGCTACAGCCGGTGCAAAGGCTATCGGCTTCGTCATAGAGGGGGAGACCACGGGCATCAACGAGGTGGCTCCGGCAACTCCGGCATCCGATGAAGACTACTACACGCTCTCGGGCATCAAGACCCGTAAGCCCACCCGTGGCATCTATATCCATAAGGGCAGGAAAGTGGTGGTGCTATAAGACACATTCTACCGGTTGGCTGCGTGCGGGGCATGACAGCCGGCCGGGCAAATATATTGTCAGTATCTTTCAACATGCATTTGCAAAAAGCCACAAAGTTTACTATCTTTGCATGAGCAAGGGAAGCACTTCGGTGTTTCCCTTTTTTGATTACCAATCCACCAACGCCCCCTCCACCCCCCCTAAAGAGCGTTTTTTCGGGCCGAATGGCTTTGCAAAACGGCCTTTTTCGCCTTCTCGCTCGGCCCGAATGAGCTTCTGACCGTGGCCCTTTTGCAATGTCGTTTGGGTTTAGTGAGAAAATCAATGGGGCTAATTGGGCTGACAAGGCGGATATAGCCGGCGTGGCAAATGACTGTGGAAGAATCTCGTGTCAGGCTTTTTCGAAAGATTTAATGGTTCATACTATATAATCGCCCATCTTAAAAAGGTATAAAAGGGGAGCTATAACGAATAAAATTCGTAACTTTGCGCATTCAAACGAATTGCATTATTGTTCAACATTAGATAGTTATGGCATATTTATTCTCATCTGAATCAGTTTCAGAAGGACATCCCGACAAAGTGGCCGATCAAATCAGTGACGCGCTGCTCGACCAGTTTCTGGCCTACGACGAAAACGCACGCTGTGCCATCGAAACCTTTAACACCACCGGACAGGTGGTCATCATGGGCGAAGTGAAGAGCAAGGAATATATCGACTTGCAGACCATCGCCCGCAAAACCATTCTCAACATCGGCTATAACAAGGCCGAATATCAGTTTGACGGCAACTCGTGCGGCATCATGACGGCCATCCACGAGCAGAGCGACGACATCAACCGCGGTGTGGACCGGGCTGATGAAAACGATCAGGGAGCCGGAGACCAGGGCATGATGTTCGGCTACGCCTGCAACGAGACCGACAACCTGATGCCTGTCTCGCTCGACTTGGCCCACCTCATCGTGCGCACACTGGCCGACATTCGCAAGGAGGGCAGGCAGATGACCTACCTGCGCCCCGACTCGAAGAGTCAGGTGACCATTGAATATGGTGACGACAACACGCCCCGCCGCATCGACACCATCGTGGTGTCTACCCAGCACGATGACTTCATCAAGCGCTCCGACGGCACTGACGACGACGAGGCGATGCTGGCCAAGATACGCGAAGATGTGGTGAACATCCTCATCCCGCGCGTGAAGGCGCAGTTGGGCGAGAAGGTGCTCGGACTGTTCAATGACGACATCAAATATATGGTGAACCCCACAGGCAAGTTTGTCATCGGAGGACCACACGGCGACACCGGACTCACGGGCCGCAAAATCATCGTAGACACCTACGGAGGCAAGGGTGCCCACGGCGGCGGAGCTTTCTCGGGTAAGGACTCGAGTAAGGTGGACCGCTCAGCAGCCTACGCCGCCCGCTACATCGCCAAAAATATGGTGGCGGCAGGCGTGGCCGACGAAATGCTCGTGCAACTGGCCTACGCCATCGGTGTGGCACAGCCCGTGAGCGTGTATGTGAACACCTACGGCCGCAGCCACGTGCAACTGACCGACGGCGAAATAGCCGAGCGCATCAAGACGATGTTCGACCTGCGCCCCAAAGCCATTGAGCGCACGCTCAAGTTGCGCCAGCCCATGTATCTCGAAACGGCAGCCTACGGGCACATGGGACGCCGGAACGAGGTGGTGAAGAAGACCTTCGAGAGCCGCTACCACGAGAAAAAGGAAATCGATGTGGAGCTCTTCACATGGGAAAAGCTCGACAAGGTGACTGAGATCAAGACCGCATTCGGGTTGTAACGATGACCGCACAGCAGGCAGATACTTCCGCAATAGGCACTGCCGAGGTGCAGTCGGCCGCCGAGACAATGCACTCCGGCGGTCGGCCAACGCCTCGTGAGGTGTTAAGCCGGTTGCCGGCCAACGCCACGCCCGAACAGCAGGACTCCGCCATACAGCAACACTTCAAACCCGGTAAAATCACGTGGAGCACCATGCCCGACACGCTCCACCTGCCCGGACACACCAAAGGCAAGAGCCTGCGCGACGTGAGCCTGCCACAATACTACAAGGAGTCGTTCTTTTCGAACGACTCCCTCTTCCACCCCGAGCTCAAAGGCGGGCGGCAAGGTGTGGCGGGCGACCCTGTGCCCTACACCGTGGCGGGCGACAACCTTATCACAAGTCTGCTCATAGGCTGTGTACTGCTGTCGATGCTCACCTTCGCCCGTTCGGGCCGGTTCATCGCCACACAGGCCAAAAACTTTTTCTTCCGGTCGAAGTTAGGCCCCACAACCATCATCGAGACTTCAGGAGAGGTGCGCTTCCAGCTTTTCTTTGTGCTCCAGACATGCCTGTTCTTCGCCATCGGCTACTTCTTCTACATCCGCACGTTCGTGAGCGACACGTTCATCATCGAGCAATACCAAATCATTGGGATATTCACCGCCATACTGGCCGCCTATTTCCTCGTGAAGGCCATCGCCTATGCCCTCACCGGATGGGTGTTCTTCGACAAGAAAAAAAACGAACAATGGATGAAGTCCTACCTCTTCCTCGTATCGCTCGAAGGACTGGCTCTCTTCCCCATGATCATGCTTCAGGCCTACTTCGGATGGTCCATGCAAAACTCTGTGGTTTATACCATTTGCCTCTTGGTTTTGTTCAAATTGCTTACATTTTATAAGTCCTATATCATCTTTTTCCAAAGAATGGGGGCTTTTCTGCAAATAATTTTGTACTTTTGTGCCCTCGAAATCATCCCCTTATTTGCTTTAAAGGGCATTTTGACGACTATAGGTAATTATTTGAAAATAAATTTTTAGGACACTGATGATAAAGAAGATCCTGGTTTCCCAGCCCAAACCGGCAAGCGAGAAATCTCCATATTATGACATAGAGAAGACCTACGGTGTGGAATGTGTGTTCCGTCCATTCTTCAAGGTGGAAGGTATCACCGCCAAGGAGTTCCGCCAGCAAAAGATCAATCTGCTCGACTACACGGCCGTTGTCTTCACTTCCCGTCATGCCATCGATAATTTCTTCAAACTGGCCAAGGAGCTTCGTGTCACCATTCCCGAAGACATGAAGTATTTCTGCGTCATTGAGACCATCGCACTCTACATCCAAAAGTATGTGCAGTATCGCAAGCGCAAGGTGTTCTTCGGCACTTCCGGCAAGATGACCGATCTTGTGCCGCTGATGACGAAGCACAGGGGTAATAAGTTTCTCGTGCCGATGAGCAGTGTCCACAACGACGACGTGAAGAATCTGCTCGACGAGAAAGGGCTCTGCCACACCGAATGCGTGATGTATCGCACGGTGAGCAACGATTTCACCGACGAGGAGCGGACCCATTTCGACTACGACATGCTCGTGTTCTTCAGTCCTACGGGTGTGAAGGCGCTCAAGAAAAACGTGCCCCACTTCGAGCAGGGCGACATCAAGATAGCCGCCTTCGGGCCGGCCACGGCCAAGACCATTGAGGAAGAAGGCCTGCGGCTCGACCTTCAGGCACCCTCCAAGGAGTTCCCCTCCATGACGGGCGCACTGGAAAATTATCTCAAGACACATCGCCAATAACAACATAGACACCTCCTTTACCCCTCCCGCACCATGCCTGCATCCCAATCGTTCACACTGGCCAAGGCAGAGCGGATATGCAGCAAAAAGCTGACAGACCGCCTCTTCAACGGCAGTTCCGGCAGAAGTCTGTCGGCATTTCCATTGCGGATGGTCTATACCGTTGTTTCTCGCGAGGAAGATGCGCCTGCGGCACTCATGCTGGTGAGTGTACCCAAGCGGCATTTCAAGCGCGCCGTGAAGCGCAACCGGGTGAAGCGGCAGGTGAGGGAAGCATTCAGAAAGAACAAGCAGCTACTGCTCCCGGGACTCGAAAGCAGTCCCGACCGGCAAGCAGCCATGGCCTTTATCTGGCAAAGTGACGAATTGTTCGACACCGCGACGGTAGAGAGAAAGGTGCAGTCGCTCTTGCAACGGCTCTCCGAGCGGCTGTCCGAGCGGCTGTCCGCAGCAACGGTCGAGGAGTCGATTGCGCCTGCCAAACAGACCATCGAAGTTCCGGACGAGCCTAAGGAGGACAAGGCATGAACCGGTTTAAGGCAATCCGAAAGGCGGTCGTGTGGCTCCTGATACTGCCCATCCGGTTCTATCAGCTGGCCATCTCCCCCCTTACCCCTCCCTCCTGCCGTTTCACACCCACCTGTTCCGAATACGCCCGACAGGCACTCATCAAACACGGGCCGGTGAAGGGACTGCTGTTGGCGGTGTGGCGCGTCCTCAGATGCAATCCCTGGGGTGGCAGCGGGTACGACCCCGTGCCGTAAGTTTCTTGCCCGGCAAGGCCCCAACACCTTATCATATAAATAAAAAACGATTTCATTCGATGATGAAAAACTTTGTTGAAGAATTAAAATGGCGCGGAATGTTGGCGCAAATCATGCCCGGAACCGAGGAATATCTCAACGAGCATCTGGTGTCGGCCTATCTCGGCACCGACCCTACGGCCGACTCGCTGCACATCGGTCACCTCTGCGGCATCATGATGCTGCGCCACTTGCAGCGCTGCGGACACAAGCCCTATCTGCTGGTAGGTGGAGCCACGGGCATGATCGGTGACCCCTCGGGCAAAAGTCAGGAGCGCAACCTTTTAGATTCCGAGACACTCTACCATAACCAGGAAGCCATCAAAAAGCAGGCAGCCAAGTTCCTCGACTTCGACAGTGACGAGCCCAACAAGGCCGAGATGGTGAACAACTACGACTGGATGAAGGACTTCACGTTCCTCGACTTCGCCCGCGAAGTGGGCAAGCACATCACCGTGAACTATATGATGGCCAAGGACTCTGTGAAAAAACGCCTCAACGGTGAAGCCAGCGACGGTCTTTCGTTCACCGAATTCACCTACCAGCTCCTCCAAGGCTACGACTTCCTCTACCAATATCAACACTACGGGGTGCGCCTGCAACTGGGCGGCAATGACCAGTGGGGCAACATGACCACCGGCACCGAACTCATCCGCCGCACGCTCGGGGCCGATGCCGAAGCCTTCTGCCTCACCTGTCCGCTCATCACCAAGGCCGACGGAAAGAAGTTCGGGAAGACCGAGAGCGGCAATGTGTGGCTCGACCGCAACCGCACCACACCCTACGCCTTCTACCAATTCTGGCTCAACGTGAGCGACGACGATGCCGAGAGATACATCAAGATATTCACCAGTCTGGAGCGTGACGTCATCGAAACACTCATCGAGGAGCACCGGCAGGATCCCGGTCGCCGCGTGTTGCAGAAGCGGTTGGCCGAGGAAGTGACCACAATGGTTCACTCCCGGGAAGACCTCGACATGGCCATCGCCGCCAGTAACATCCTTTTCGGAAAGGCTACGAAAGACAGTCTGGCCCAACTCGACGAGGCCACGCTCAACGACGTGTTTGCCGACGTGCCACATTACGATCTTGACAAGAGCCTGCTCGGACAAACGGCCGTGGACTTGTTTTGCAGCGAAGGCATGGACATTTTCCCCAGCAAGGGCGAAATGCGCAAGCTCGTCAAGGGCGGCGGCGTGAGCCTGAACAAGGAGAAGCTCGCAGCTTTCGACCGTCCGGTAACGGCCGATGACCTCATCGACGGCAAATATCTGCTCGTGCAGCGTGGCAAGAAGAATTACTACCTGCTCACGATGAAGTAAAGAAAATGGCTTGAAAATTTGGTAGTGGACAAAAAATCCACTATCTTTGCATACGTTTTTAGTTTGGGTCATGGTGTAATGGTAACACTACAGGTTTTGGTTCTGTCATTCCCGGTTCGAATCCGAGTGACCCAACAAGCAATGGTTTCCGCAGTTCGTCGAGCAATCGATGGCCTGCGGATTCTTTTTATCCCACCACTACCGACCTTTAGATTTATTTAATCATGCGTTCCTTATATTGTTCCAACTCCACTTCCAATTATCATTTCACACATGGAAACCTCATCTAAAAAGAGACCGTTTTATATTTTAGTAGCCTCGCTTCTGCTGGTTGTCGGCATCGGAACAGACCTTTACCTATGGTATCGGGCTTCACACAAAGCACTACCGAAGTCGTACGACAAACAATATCAGGCTACACAGCAGACCGAAGCCTCCATTGACACGGCGGCCGATATCAAGATCATCAGGGAGTTTTATGAAGTATCGGGCCAAGACCCCATTCCCGACACGATAGACTGGATGGCGTTTCGCAAGCGTCATCTCACCCAAACACTGATTGATTATATCGAACTGATAGGAACACATTGCGACTACGACGCGATGACTCGTTCACAAGACACACCGACAAGTTTTCTGAAGACACTGCGCGTGAGGGCCTTAAAGGGAGACTGGTATATGGTGAGCTACTATGCCGACTATGAAAAGGAATGGATGCGGATTCCCGTCAGGATGGTGACCGACCGTGACGGAAAGCGCAAGATAGGATTTGTCACCGATGCGTCGCAGGGCGAGAAGGCCACCGACAGCATTTTCTATCCGCAGGTCTTGAGGATGGGCAAAGTGCATCGCAACGCGCAGAGCTTCCTCCAAGACTTCTACCGCTCCTACATGTCCACCTACCTCACTCCCGACCTGAACGCCCCTGCCTACCGCAAATGGCTGGTCAACCACTATGTGGCGAAAGCACTGCGCACGGATGGAGGGGACGGTGTCCTCTATCTGCTGTGCGAGTTGTTTTCCACAGCCGTCTCCAACAAGCATTGGCAGCCCCACTATCAACTCAAGCCCACGAAGCAGACAGGGTGGTATGAGGCCTCCGACGGGACAGATGCCGACTACGGACGGCACTACGTGAAGGTGGAGAAAGCAGGCAATGACTATCTCATCACCGACATGAAAAGCCTTGAAGAGGACGATGAGCCGGAAGACCGGGAGGAATGTTTTGAAATAGTGGAACAGATGCCCGAGTTCCCCGGCGGCCAACGCAAGCTGCTTGAATATCTCGGGAGCCACACCACTTATCCCGAAAGTGCGCAGAAACAGGGACTTGAAGGTCGTGTGATAATCTCATTCGTCGTGGAAAAAGACGGCAGCATCGCCGATGCGAAGGTCGAAAGATCGGCCGCTCCCGATTTGGATACCGAAGCCTTGCGCGTTGTCCGGGCCATGCCCCTCTGGAAACCGGGCATGCACCACGGCGACCCCGTGCGTGTAAAGTTTCGAGTGCCGATTACTTTCCGACTGTCAGAGTAGCGGTTTTGCACTTTCGGCTCATGCTCCTTTTTGTTTATTTAAGTATTCGTCGGCAAAGAAACGACCCCTAAAGAGCTGACATACAATTAAATTTCGTATCTTTGCAACAGACAAATCAAAAACCTCATGAAAACCAATTACGAGCTTCGCTATGCCACCAATCCGCAGGATGCAAAGGCTTACGACACCGCAAGACTGCGCAAGGAGTTTCTCATCGATAGACTTTTTGCAGCCGATGAAGTCAACCTCGTCTACTCCATGTACGACCGAATGATCGTCGGAGGGGCCATGCCCGTGGACGAAGAACTGCAACTGGAGGCCATCCCGCCGCTGAAAGCCCCCTCTTTCACCCACCGCAGGGAGATGGGCATCTTCAATGTGGGAGAAGGCGACGGCCTCGTCAGGGCGGGCGATGAGGTGTTCCGACTCGGCTACAAGGAAGCCCTCTACATCGGGAGCGGCGACCGCGACGTGTCTTTCGGCTCGCAGGAGCCTGACCGTCCGGCCCGGTTCTATTTTAACAGCGCCCCGGCCCACACGTCCCATCCCACCCGCAAGGTGACCAAAGCCGATGCCGTGAGCGTCAATATGGGCTCGTTGGAAACCTCCAATGAGCGCACCATCAACAAGATGCTCGTCAATCAGGTGCTCCCCACCTGCCAGTTGCAGATGGGAATGACCGAGCTGGCCCCGGGAAGCGTGTGGAACACCATGCCCGCCCACGTGCATAGCCGGCGCATGGAGGCCTATTTCTATTTCGAGGTGCCCGACGGTCAGGCCGTCTGCCACCTCATGGGCGAGCCCCAAGAGACGCGCCACCTCTGGATGCAGGGCCATCAGGCCGTGCTCTCGCCCGAATGGAGCATCCATAGTGCGGCTGCCACGCACAACTACACGTTCATCTGGGGCATGGCAGGAGAAAATCTCGACTATGCCGACCAAGACTTTTCCGAAATCACGGAACTGCGCTGAATGCTCCGCCGCCGGCCATTACGTAAACCGGACGGCCCGCACGTATGTTTCTATGACTACAAACTATCATACAAACCCTTAAATAATTAATGACAATGACAAGTTTAAAAGATTTCTCACTCGAAGGCAAAAACGCCTGGATCACAGGTGCTTCCTACGGCATCGGATTCAACATCGCCTCGGCTTTTGCCGCCGCAGGCATCAAAAACATCATCTTCAACGACATCAACCGGGAGCTCGTTGACCGCGGCTTGGCTGCCTATAAGGAAGCCGGCATCGCCAACGTGCACGGCTATGTGTGCGACGTGACGAAAGAAGACCAAGTGGCCGAGCTCGTGAAAACCATCCACGCCGAGGTGGGACAGATTGACATCCTCGTCAACAACGCCGGCATCATCAAGCGCATCCCCATGCACGAGATGAAGCGCGCCGAGTTCCAACAGGTCATCGACATCGACCTCGTGGGCCCGTTCATCGTCTCCAGTGCCGTCATTCCCGAGATGATGGAGCGCAAGGAGGGCAAGATCATCAACATCTGCTCGATGATGAGCGAACTGGGCCGGGAGACCGTGTCGGCCTACGCCGCCGCCAAGGGCGGACTGAAGATGCTCACCCGCAACATCTGCTCCGAGTATGGCGAGTACAACATCCAGTGCAACGGCATTGGCCCGGGCTACATCGCCACCCCGCAGACCGCTCCGCTGCGTGAGCGCCAGCCCGATGGCAGCCGCCATCCCTTCGACAGCTTCATCTGCGCCAAGACTCCCGCCGGCCGCTGGCTCGACCCCTCCGAACTCGGTGGGCCTGCCGTGTTCCTGGCCTCCCATGCCTCCGATGCCGTCAACGGCCATGTGCTCTATGTGGACGGCGGCATCCTGGCTTACATCGGCAAGCAGCCTAAGTAGGCAAAAGCCCCGTACCGCCCCGTCGCCAACCCGGCGACGGAGGCACACCACCTGCCGGCCATCCCCGGCCAATAGAGGCAGGCGAAAGACGAATCCGGTAAATCGGCACAGCGCCGAACGCCAGTTTCCGTTTTCCGCCTGCCTTTTTTGTTGCCTCATCCGGCCTACCCCAATGTGCGCCCCGTTTACAATGAGTTCCGTGCGAAGCCCTTGCACACCCCGTGCAGAGGCTTTGCACCACTTGTGCATGGGCCGTGCGCGGATGGTGCAAGGGCCATGCACCAACACGATACTTACTTGCCCGTCCTCTCTACTCAACCAACAAAAAAGGCGCTCCGAAAGGAACGCCTTTTATATCTAATAATCTTTACATTATTTGTTGACTGCATCGCTCAGCTCTGCACCGGCCTTGAACTTGGCAACCTTCTTGGCAGCGATATTAATCTTCTGCTTGGTAGCGGGGTTGATGCCTTCACGGGCGGGGCGCTCGGAAACAGCGAATGTGCCGAAACCTACGAGCTGAATCTTGTCACCGGCCACGAGGGCATCCTTAATAGCGTTTACTGTGGCATCAAGGGCCTTCTTAGCGTCTGCTTTGCTCAGTTCGGCAGTTGCAGCAATCTTCTCGATCAATTCTGACTTGTTCATAATTTTGGTTTATTAAATGATTAATAGTATTCCTCTATCGTTATTTGTGGACAAATATAGGAAACTCCTTTGATAAAACAAACAAAAACTAAAGAAAAATGAACATTTTTACTAAAAAAGCCCCTAAATGGCCTTGCTTTATGCCTTTTCACGGATATTTTTAGTATTTTTGTGTCCGTTATTATCAGCAAAAGGAAAAAGTATGCGCAATATACCCACTATCACCAAAAACCTGCTCATCATCAACATTGCGGCTTTCGTGGCCACGATGCTGTACGGGAAGGATGCCTACGGCGAATATCTGCTCAACGACACGCTCGGACTGCACTTCTTTCTGGCTCCCGACTTCCACATCTACCAACTCTTCACCTACATGTTTATGCACGGTGGTTTCGAGCATATCCTCTTCAACATGTTTGCCCTGTGGATGTTCGGTTGCGTGGTCGAGAATGTGTGGGGACCGAAGAAGTTCCTTTTTTATTACATTTCATGTGGCGTTGGAGCCGGTCTGTTTCAAGAGTTGGCACAATTTGTACAGTTCTACGTGGTGGCCTCTTCCGGCATTCCCGGTTTTTCCCTGTCCGACATCTGGGCCGTGGCCGCCGCTAACGGGGCCTCTCTCAACAGCTGGACCACCGTGGGAGCTTCCGGAGCCATCTATGCCATCCTGCTGGCCTTCGGCATGATATTCCCCGAAGAGCGCATCTTTATCTTCCCGTTGCCCATCCCCATCAAGGCCAAGTGGTTTGTCATGGGCTATGCCGCCATCGAACTGTTCTCTGCCATAGCCACCACAGGCGACGGTGTGGCCCATATCGCCCATCTGGGGGGTATGGTCTTCGGTTTCTTCATGATACGCTATTGGAACAAGCAAAGCCTTTCCGGCTACGGACGGTCACGGGGACAAGACTCGTTTGAGAAAATCAAGAATATCTTTGCAGGCCGCAGACGGACGGGACAACAGGCAAACGGCAATGACACATCGTCGTTTTCCTCCAGCCGGCGGAGCGACTGGGACTATAATGCCCGCAAACAAGCCGAGCAGGAAGAGGTGGACCGCATTCTCGACAAAATCAGGAAAAGCGGCTACGACAGCCTGACCAAAGAGGAGAAGCAACGGCTTTTCGACCAAAGCAACCGCAAATAAAAACTTCCGGAAGACATGCTGAAACAGCTGAAATCATTCACCCTCAAAATGATGGGGGGAGCCAACGTGGCCAGCCTGCTCGTGATGCTGCTCATAGGCTGTTCCGACCGCATCAACCCGGCCGATCATCCGGCCTTGGCCAATGCGGGCCTGCTGTTTCCCGTGCTGCTGGCCGTCAATTTGGGCTTCATCGTCTTTTGGGTGCTCTTCAAGCCGCGCGGCGTCATCATCCCACTGGTGGGGTTTCTCGTCTGCTACTCGCCCGTGAGGAAATACTCCCCCGTCAATATGAGCGGTTCCGTGCCCGACAGCACGCTGAAAGTGCTATCGTTCAATGTGCAGAACTTCGGATACAGTGCCGATGGTTCGCCCGGCGACGGCCCCAATCCCATCGTCAGCTATCTGGCCCGTAGCAAGGCCGACATCATCTGCCTGCAGGAAGCGAACGGGCAGGTGATAAAGGCGGAACTTGACTCGGTGATGGGCCGTCTGTACTCCCATCACAGTGAAGAGTTGAAAGATTCCAGCGGCGACATGCTACGGCTCTACAGCCGCTTCCCCATCAAGCGTGTGGAGCGCATTCACTACCAGTCGTATGGCAATCTGAGCGTGGCTTACGTGCTTGATGTGAACGGGGAAGACGTGTTGGTGGTCAACAACCACTTGGAGTCGAACCTGCTCAACCCTACCGACAAGGCCGGATTCAAAAATCTTGTGAAGGGGGAGCTTGGCCGGCACGAGGCCCGGCAGGAGTCTACCCACCTCATCGACAAACTCGCAGCAGCCTCGCGGAAACGGGCTCCGCAGGTCGATTCCGTGGCAGCCTACGTGGCCCGGCACATCGGACGGATGCCCGTCATCCTCTGCGGTGACTTCAACGAGAGCCCCATTTCCTACGCCCACTACCGCATGGAAAACCTGCTCACCGACTGCTATGTGTCTGCCGGCAACGGCCCGGGATGGTCTTATCACCGCAGCGGTATGTATGTGCGCATCGACAACATCTTCTGTTCCGACGACTGGAAACCCTACCAATGCCGGGTGGACGACAAAATCAAAGAATCGGACCATTATCCCATCGCCTGCCTATTGAAAAAACAGCTAAAACACTAAAATTTAAATATTTAACGGCTATAAATTTTTCAAAGTGAGAAAAAATAAGTATTTTTGCACGTCTATAATATATAAAATTAGGAAAAACAATAATTAAATAACATAATAAACTTAAAATGCAAAACAAAGGATTAGTAATTGTAGTAGCCGTCTTGCTGACGCTCGCAAGTATCTTCTATTTGTCTTTCTCGGCTGCCACGAGCTATTACGACAGCCAGGCGGCAAAGATAAAGGATCCTATTGCCCAGCAGGATTACAAGGATTCTGTGAAATATCTGGGCGTTTATCCTTACAAGAAGTGCCTGGAGACTCAGATCGGTCTCGGACTTGACCTGAAAGGCGGTATGAACGTTATCCTTGAGATTTCCGTGCCCGATGTTGTCGAGACACTGGCCGATCACAAGACCGACGTGGCTTTCACAAAGTCGATGGCTGAGGCAAGAGCCGAAGAAGAAAAAACTGCCAACAGTGATTTCATCACGCTGTTTGTCAATGCCTATCACAAGAATGCTCCGGGCCACAAGTTGGCTGAGGTGTTCGCCACCCAGCAGTTGCAGGGCAAGGTTTCGCCACAGAGTTCCGACTCGGAAGTGGAGAAAGCACTGCGCGCGGAGGTAAAGGCCGCCATCGACAACTCGTTCAATGTGGTGCGCACACGTATCGACAAGTTTGGCGTGGTGCAGCCCAACATCCAGAAGCTTGAAGGCCAGGAAGGCCGCATCATGGTGGAAATGCCGGGCATCAAGGAACCGGAGCGCATGCGCAAACTCTTGCAGGGAAGTGCCAACCTCGAGTTCTGGGAGACCTATAATGCCGAGGAGGTGGCCCCCTATCTGCAACAACTCGACCAGCGTGTGGCCAACGGCAGTCATGCCGAAGCCGACACTGCCACTGCCGACAGCGCCGCACAGAAGCAGGTGGCTGCCGCCAAGCAGGCCGAACCCAAATTTAAGATAGACAAGAAAAAGACCGACAAGGCCGAAGCTGCCGGCATGGCAGCACAGCAGGCAGAGGCCACCAAGCAGCACCCGTTGCTGGCCCGCTTGCAGCTCACCGGCGGTCAGAGCCTCAGCCTCGTGGGCTATGCCAACGTGCGCGACACAGCTGCCATCAACAAAATCATCTATTCAGCTGTGGCCAAGCAGGTGCTTCCGCAGGATCTTCGCCTGATGTGGGGTGCCAAACCGGCTGACGGACTGAAGGTGAAAAACGTGTACGAGCTCTATGCCTTGAAGGTGACGACAAGCAACGGGCGCGCTCCGCTCGAAGGCGATGTGATAACCAATGCCAAGGATGAGTTTGACCAGTTCAACAATCCGGTGGTGAGCATGAGCATGAACACCGAGGGCGCACGCCAATGGGCCAACATGACAAAGGCTAACATCGGCAAGGCCATCGCCATCGTTCTTGACGGCGTGGTCTACTCCGCTCCCCGCGTGAACGGTGAAATCGACGGTGGAAACTCCCAGATAAGCGGTAACTTCACCATCGAAGACACCAAAGACCTGGCCAACACCTTGAAATCGGGTCGTATGCCGGCGCCTGCCCGCATCGTGCAGGAAGAGGTGGTAGGTCCTACACTCGGTGCGCAGTCTATCCAGCAGGGTATCATCTCTTTCGTCATCGCTTTCGTGCTGCTGATTTTCTACATGGTTGCCATGTACAATTTCATACCGGGCATGATAGCCAACAGTGCGCTGGTAGTCAACGTGTTCTTCACGTTGGGCATTCTGACCTCGTTCCAAGCGGCCCTCACGATGAGCGGTATCGCGGGTATGGTGCTCTCACTCGGTACGGCAGTGGATGCCAACGTGCTCATCTATGAGCGCATCAAGGAGGAGCTGCGCTCCGGCAAGGGCATGAAACAGGCCATCGATGCCGGTTACAGCAATGCGTTCTCGGCCATCCTCGACTCCAACGTCACTTCACTGCTCACGGGTATCATCCTTTACATCTTCGGTACGGGCCCCATCCAAGGCTTCGCCACCACGTGGATGATCGGTATCGTATGCTCGTTCTTCAGTGCCGTTTACCTCACCCGCTTGGTTTACGAGTTCAAACTCAAGCACGACAAGTGGCTCAACCTCAAGTTCTGGACCGGCATCTCCAAGAATCTCATGCAGGGCACCAACTACAAATTCATGTCGATGTACAAGAACACCTTCACACTGGCATGTGTAGCCGTGGCTGTCTTCGTCATCAGCTTCTTTGTACGCGGACTTGCCCAGAGCATCGACTTCACGGGTGGCCGCAACTATGTTGTTGCCTTCGAGAAGCCCACCCAGCCCGAACAGGTGCGCGATATTCTGACCACAGCTTTCCCACAGGCCACCAACAGTGCCATTTCGCTGGGTACTGACAACAAGACCATCCGTATCTCTACCAACTACAAGATAGAGAGCAACAGCCCCACGGTGGACGATGAGGCAGAGACCATGCTCTACACGGCATTGAAGAAGGCCGGGCTCGTCAGCCAGAAGAGCGTAGAAGACTTCAAGAACCCCGATATCCGCCAAGGCGGCTCCATCATCAGCAGTTCCAAGGTGGGACCGTCTGTTGCCAAGGATGTGACCCGCGGTGCCTTCATCAGCGTAGCCATCGCCCTGTTGGCCATCTTCGTCTACATCCTCATCCGGTTCCGGAGCAAGGCTTTCTCTATCGGTGCTACGGTGGCGTTGATGCTCGATGCCCTGACAGTCATCGGTCTGTTCTCGCTGCTGCAAGGTCTGCTGCCATTCTCCCTTGAGATAGACCAGACATTTATCGGTGCCGTGCTCACGGTGATCGGTTACTCCATCAACGATAAGGTGGTGGTATTCGACCGCATCCGCGAGAATCTCAAGCTGCACCCCAAGCGTGCCAAGGAAGACATTCAGGGACTCTTCAACGATTCCATCAACCAGACTTTGGCCCGTACCATCAACACCTCCGTGTCTACGCTGATTGTGTTGCTGTGCATCCTCTTCCTCGGTGGAAAGAGCATCCAGCCGTTCGCATTCGCCATGACCCTCGGTGTGATATTCGGCACTCTGTCGTCCATCTTCATCGCTTCGCCCATCGCCTACCTTGTGATGGGTAAGAAGATTGAGAATCGTCTTGAAGTTGAGGCTGCGCCCGTAAAGGCATAAGGATACGAAAGTACAAACGCTATAAACCGAAAAAGGGATGTTCCATGATGGAACATCCCTTTTTATGTATCTCATTGGCATTCTATCGCCCAAGAGGCCCCAATCCACCTAAGGGACCCCCAACCCCCTAAAGGGGGCTTACCTTCCTGCAAACGGGTGGATGGCAAAGCCCCTTTTAGGGGGTTGGGGGTCCCTTAGGGATTTTTGGAGGTCTCGTAGAGGGGCTCTTAGGGAACTTCAAACACTCCATTAACACCTACCACCCATCACCTACCACCTCTCTATCTACTCCTCCACCTCTCCCTGCATCGTCTCTTGAAACTGTATCAAGATTTCGAGCATATCTTGCGGAAGATACTCGAAAGCCTGCTCTGCGAGTGTCTCAGGCACTTCGTAGAAAGCCTCGGCAATGGCCCCGGTGATGTCGGCCTTGGTGTCGGTGTCACCATCGGCCATAACGGCAATGCGAATGGCATCCTCAAAGCTCTCGCTCTCCAAGAAACAACGGATGGCCCACGGCACAGTCTCCTGACAAGTGCCGTCGAAATGCCCCTCGCTGCCTATCTTATAAATGTCGCGCAATGGGGGAATCTCGTAGCCGAAATTGCGCCTTACAGCCGCCTCCACCTCATCTTTCGTGATGCGGCAAGTGCGAAGCCAGTAGATGAGTGTGGCGATGCACTGGGCACCCTTGATGCCTTCTGGATGATTGTGGCTGGGAGCGGCCGATTTCTGCGCCTCTGCCAGTACTTCGTGATAGTCATGGAACAACCACCCAACGGGACTTACCCGCATGGCAGAACCATTGCCAAACGAGCCGTAGGGCTGCGGATCGTCGGAGGCAATCCAGTCGGAAAAGCGCAGACCGTAACCACCCACCGGATTGGGATAGCGGCGGCACCAGTCGAGCAGAGCCTCCCGATAGCCACGACCGTTCATGATGGCATCGGCTATGGCCACCGTACAGATGGTGTCGTCGGTGTAGCTGCAATCGGCATCGTCGGTAAACAACTTGAAATCGAGCTTTGGGGGTGCTGAAAATTCGAAGCGCGACCCAACAATATCTCCAATGATGGCTCCAAGCATAGCGAATAAATTTAAAGAAAATGGTAATAGATGGTATGGAACTTCTCCTTTCATGGTCATCTTTCCGCGGTACTTCCACCGGGAATCGAACCCGGATCAAAGGTTTAGGAAACCTCCGTTCTATCCATTGAACTATGGAAGCAGCCTCGGTGATTGTCGCAGAGCAATGTCATACGATATTGCAAAGGTAAGGGAAATCGGCCGAAATACAAAATAAAAGGACATTTATTTTAAAGCCTCGTCCCCGGCCCTTCTCCGAGGGGAGAGAGGAGTGAAATGCCTAATTGCTTGAGATTGCTGACATTGGCATGGCTGCATGCTCTGCCATATCTGCTATTTTTAGAGAGAAAGAAGATATTTCAGGGATGGTTATTTGATGGGAAAAAGAATCTATGTATTGGTTACAGACCAACCAAACCGATGGAAAACTCCCCTGCAAGATGTCGGATGACGGTTAATAATATCAACAAAAACACTTCCACCAAAACTCTCCAAACAGAACGGGAAACCGGCTTGAAACTATCGGAAAAGCCCTCCGGTTTTCTCGTTCGGGCTCTCCAAATTTGCAAAAGGGCCACACTTGAGATGTGAAAGGGCCACAGTTGCACGCCAACTGTGGCCCTTTTGCAAACTCGTTTGGGTCTTTTCAGACCTATTTTCGAACTCAAATCTGTGTCAACAAAATTCAAGCGGCTGGTTGTCAGCGTTTTGGACAGGATGCCAAATTTGCGTATTTACACCCGAGTGGACAATCTGTTGCGAATATCGCAAGCAGAGAGGCTAAAAACGAACAAATAGTTTGACATTCATTCTACCCGAAGATATCCTCGCCAAACAGCGACTATCCCGACAAGGCTTCTGTCAGGAGTCATGCTTCCCCACCAATGCCCTCACCGGATACCAAACGGCCAACCACCCAACGACTATCACCGTCACAAAGATGACAAACACATCGGTATAATGCACACTGACGGGATAGGCATCGATGATGAAGGCTCCCTGACTCTCGCCGAGGGCCACAAGACCGAATTGCTGCTGAAGCAGACAGAGCAAGAGCCCAAGTGCAATGCCGACAACGGCACCAATGGCCGAAATCATGCGGCCCTCAAAGAGAAATATCTGTGTGATTTGCCGGTCGCTCGCCCCGAGATTGCGTAGGGTCGTCACATCGTCTTTCTTGTCGATGATGAGCATGGAGAGCGAACCTATGATATTGAAACAAGCCACCACAAGGATGAATGTTAGGAAAATATAAGCCATCAACTTCTCGATGGTCATAATCTTAAAGGTGTCTTCCTGCTGTTCGAAACGGTCGAGCACCTTATATTTGTCACCTGCTATCGCCTGCATCTTGGCTTTCACACGATCAAGGTCGCTATCCATCTTCAGTCTGATCTCCAAAGCGGAAAGCATGCCCTGCTGCTCAAACAAATTACGGGCGAAAGCGATCGGCGTGATGATATAATCCTTATCGTATTTAGCCTGTTTCACGGAAAACACCACCCCCGATGAGAGCAGGGAGTCGACCATAAAGCCTTCCGTCGGGTTGGAAAGGTCGAGCTGTCCATCCTTTCGGGGAGCATAAATGCGCATATACCCCTGCCACCGGGCACCCGTACCCAACTGTTGGGCCAGACGGATGCCGGGAGTGCCGTATTGCAGGTTGGCGGCGCGGAGCTGGAACGTACCGTCGCCATAGAGAATGTCCGTGATGTGCGAGAGCTCGGCAAAATTATCATCTACTCCCTTTATCTTCACCATCGCCTGCTTGTCGCCATAGATGGCCAGAGCTTGGTCTTCCACGGTCTCTGTGACGACATCCACTTCGGGCAGATTGCGTATCTCGGTGAGTATGGGGTCATCGGCCGGTACGGTTTTTCCCTTTACCGGCACAACCTCTATCTGTGGGTCGAAGCTCGTAAAAAGGGTCGCTACAAGATCGTGAAAGCCATTGAACACGCTCAGCACAATGACCAATGCCATTGTTGCCACAGCCACACCAATAACGGAAATGGCACTGATGACGTTGATGGCATGGGTGCTCTTTTTGGAAAAGAGGTAGCGGCGGGCGATGTAGAAGGAGAAGAAGAGTCTGGTGATAAGAGAAGCCTCGCCCCCCGGCCTCTCTCCAAAGGGAGAGGGGAGTGATGTGCTTGGCTGCCGGGAGTGGGCCATGCTTTCGATATGGTTATTTTTCTTCAAGTCTACTTACCCTTCAACAACTCATCAATATGCTCCAAATAGTCGAGGGAATCGTCGAGGAAGAAGCGCAGTTCGGGAATGATGCGCAACTGTTTGCCCACTCTGCGTCCCAATTCAAAGCGCACGGACTTCTCATTGGCCGTGATATTCTTCAATGTTTCGGCACCTTTCTCTGACGGGAACACACTCAAATAAGCGGTGCAGACACTGAGATCCGGACTCACCTTGGCACGGGTCACACTGACCATCATACCCCGCATTTGGCGGGTTTGCGACTGGAAAATGAGACTGAGCTCCTTCTGCAACAGTCGCGCTATTCTGTTTTGTCTTGTTTCTTGCATATCGTTTTTCTTTTATTCAAAGTCTATATGGCTCACGTGGACATCCTCATGGAGGAACATCCTCGCCGAGTCTTTGAACCTATCGGGATTTTCGGTGGTGAAATATTCACACGTTCCACCGCGGGTACACATCCGTTCCATTGCCGGATGGCGCTCAAAATAAGCTTTCAGGCTGTCGGCCACATACTCGCCTTGGGGAATGATTCTTACGCCGGGGGGCACATATTTCAATATCTTCGGCATGAGGAGCGGATAGTGGGTGCAGCCGAGGATGATGGTGTCGAGTTCGGGATCCTTACGCATGAGTTCGTCGACACGTTTCTTCACAAAGTAGTCGGCCCCGGGGCTGTCGGCCTCGTTGTATTCCACCAGTGGCACCCAAAACGGACAGGCCACACCGGTCACCTTGATATCGGGCCACAGCTTGCCTATCTCGAGATTGTAACTACAGCTGCGCACCGTGCCTTCGGTGGCGAAAAGTCCCACATGGTTGTTGCGGGTGAGTTCGCCGATGACCTCTGCGGTAGGGCGAATGACTCCCAATACACGGCGGTCGGGGTCGAGTTCGGGGATGTCGCGGTGCTGAATGCTGCGCAAGGCCTTGGCCGAGGCTGTGTTGCAACCTAATATCACAAGATGGCATCCCATCTCAAACAGTTTGATGACAGCCTGACGGGTGAACTGATACACCACATCAAACGAACGCGTGCCGTAAGGGGCACGGGCATTGTCACCCAAATACACATAGTCGTATTCGGGCAGCAACTGGCGTATTCCGTGGAGAATCGTCAGCCCGCCATAACCGGAATCGAAGATGCCGATGGGGCCGGGAGTGGAGGGTAAAGCCATGGGGCAACTGCTTGTTTAAAGATGGGACACATAGGAAAATGCCGCAGGAAAATGACTGCTTATTGGGCAGCCAAGTGGGCGATACGCGGCGTGATGTCCTCCCCTGCAGCCGCACTCACAAAGGGGACGGCATTATTGTCGGTATTCAGCACGAAAGCCAGCCCCTGCTCTTCCCCGATGCGCTTCACGATGGCTTGCAAACGGGCCTTCAACGGTGCATAGGCTTCTTCTCGTGCCTGCTTGAGCAAGCGGTTGGCCTCGTCCTTGAAAGCCACGTTTTTCTCCATCAGTTCCTGCAATTCGGCCTGTCTTTTCTTCAAGATTGATGGGGCAAAATCACGCTGCCCGTCGAGAAATTCTTCATACTTGCGGTTGAATTCATCCTCGGCGCGCTTCATCTCGGCATCGTATTTCTGCCGCAGGTCGGCCATACTGCGCTCGGCAATGGCGTAGCCGGGCACAGACTTCAAGGCCGCCTCGTAGCTGAAATAGCCAAACTTCAACTGCTGTGCATCGGCCAGCAAAGGCAAAGCTGCCAGCATCAGGAAAAGAAACAGTTTTTTCATATCTTCACCATGTAATATCATCAGGATGTATAAAGAAATAAAAGGTTGTGCCATCATCTTCAGATATTGGCACAACCTCGACAGGATAATGTTCTGATGTCAGATTCTTGTTTGTTTCAATAGTTCGCAGGCCCCGTTTACTTCAACTTGGCCTGAACGTCAGCAGTCACATCCTTGACGGTTGCACCGGTAAAGATAGCCACTCCGTCTTCGAAGATGTAGGTGTAGCCACCGGCCTTGCCAACCTCTGTGATGGCATTGAGCACCTTGGTGCGGATGGGCTCCATGAGCTCGGCACTCTTCTTCTGCATGGCCTGCTGGTTGTCCTGATAGGTCTGCTGAATCTTCTGGTACATCTGTTGCAGTTCGGTTTCCTTCTGCTGCTTGGCAGTGGCATTCATCGTGCTTGCACTCTTCTCATACTCCCCATTCTTGCGCGTGAGCTCATCCTGCATGGATTTGAGTTCGTTCTCATACTGCTTCTGCAATGCCTGCATCTCGCCGTTGGCCTTGGCCACTTCGGGCATGGCCTGCATGATGGTCTGAGTGTTCACCTTACCAAACTTCTGTGCCATAACGGCCATTGGTGCGCAAAGCATCAACATCAAAATTAGCTTTTTCATTTCAGTTTATTCTTTTAATTATACTTGTTTTCTATGGATGTTCCTTCTTGTCCGTGGCTGCAAATATACTACTATTTATCGAGCCGTGCAAATATCCGCTCAATTATTGGCATAGCCCAACTTTTGCAGCACTTCGTTGCTGATGTCGATTTTCGGAGAGCCGAAAATAATGCCGGTATCGGAAGCGCGGTCGAGCACAAGACTGTATCCGCGGAGATCGCATATATCCTTCACGGCATTGTAGATTTCGTCTTGGATGGGCTTCACGAGTGCAGTGCGCTTTTTATAGAGTTCGCCTTCGGGACCAAAATACTTGCGCTTGAGGTCACTGGCTTCCTTCTCCTTCTGCATGATGGTCTCCTGCTTGGCTTTCTTCTGCTCCTGCGAGAGGAACACCACCTCGTTCTGATAGTTCTTGTACATGGTGCTTGCCTCAGTGTTGAGGGCTTCCACCTCGGCTTGCCATTTCTTGCTGACTTGGTTCAACTGCTCGTTGGCCCGTTCGTAGGCCGGTACATTCTTGAGAATATACTCCATGTCGACAAGGGCAAACTTCTGAGCACCGGCTGTCAATGGCAACAGGGCAAAAAGGCAAAGGGGCAGCAGCACCTTCCATACCTTTCGACTATTCTTTTGCTTTTTATTCTCCATGATTGATTCCTCCATTATTTTAAATATGGCAGGAGAACCGGTCTATCGGTCCGGTTTCACCCTCGCCTGTTTCATATCTTCTTTCCATTGCGGCAGAAAGGCAACAAACTCTGTACCTTTTTACCTCTTTACTTTTCTACTTTTTAAATTAGAATTCCTGACCGAGAATGAAGTGGAACTGGCTGCCACCCTTCGTGCCAAACACTTTGTCGAAACCATAAGCCCAGTCGATACCCATCAAGCCCACCATCGGAAGGAAGATGCGCACACCCAGACCGGCACTGCGCTTCATGTCGAAAGGATTGAACTTGCTGGCTTCCTGCCAAGCGTTACCGGCCTCAAGAAATCCAAGACCGTAGATGGTGGTGTTACCAAGCAGGAATGGATAGCGAAGCTCAAGGCTGAAACGGTCGTAGGCATAACCTTGTGAACTGGCACTGGGAGTAAGCGCACCGTTCTCGTAGCCACGCAGCCCGATGGTCTCGGTGGCATAGTTGGACGAATAGCCGCTCATGCCATCACCACCCATATAGAAGGTTTCAAACGGCGACTTCTTGTATTTATTGTAGCTGCCCAGCAAACCGAGCTCCACACGGGTCATCAACACAAAGCACTTGGAACCTCCGGAGAGTGCCGTATAAGTCTTCGACTTGAATTTCCACTTGTGGTATTCCACCCACCTGTACTTCTCCTGCTGCTCTGCATTGTAGGTAGGCGAATACTGGTTGTTGGCCAAGTTGGCATAGTCTTTCTTGTCCCACGAGCTCCAAGGCGGCGTAACGGTGACAGAAGCGGAGAACTCCGAACCGCGACGGGGAAAAAGCGGGTTGTCTGTAGAGGTGCGGTTGAGCGAGAGCGTGAGGTTCAAGTTGTTGGCCGAACCGTTGGACATCAGGAAGTAGCCCCAGTTTTTCATCGTGTAGCGCTGGTAAGCCAACTGCAAACTAAGAGTGAAATAGTCGTCGGGCCAGCGCAGACGCTTACCCCATCCGAGACTCAGACCAAGCAACTTCATGTATTTGTCAGGGTCGACGTAGCTCTCGTAATTGTTATAGTAGTTGCTGCCGTAACCGTAAGTGTAGTTATAATATCGGTTCATCAGTGCCGTGTTGTAATAGTTGCTTGACACATCCGAATATTTCGACCAATAGGCTCCGACACTGAACTGCACCGGACGCTTGCCGCCAAACCAGTTGGTGGAATAACTCACGTTGTAAGACTGATAGTAAGTGTTGGCCTGCACGCCGAGGCTCAGCACCTCACCATCGCCCACGGGCAGCACGCCACGCCGCTCGCTGTTCTTGCGGAACAGGTTGCGCATGGAGAAGTTGTTGAGTTTCAGGCCTACGCGTCCGATGACACCGGTCTGTCCCCAACCCAGAGAGAACTCTATCTGGTCGTTGGACTTCTGCACCAGATTCCAGTTCACATCCACCGTCCCGTCTTCAGGATTAGGTTTCACATCGGGTGCCACATGCTCTGCATCGAAGTGTCCCATCGAACCGAGTTCGCGGGCCGTACGCATGAGAGCCTCTCTGGAGAACAGGTCACCGGGCTTGGTGTGCAGTTCCCGGCGCACGACATTCTCATAGAGGCGGTCGTTACCGTTGATGCGCACATGGCTGAGATAGGCCTGCGGCCCTTCGGTGACGCGCATCTCCACATCGATGGAGTCGCCGTCGATGTTCACCTCCACCGGTTCGATGCGCGAGAACACGTAGCCGTTGTTATAATAGAGATTGGCGGCTGCATCGTCGTCGGTGACCAACCGCTTGTTCATCAGCTTCATGTTGTACACGTCACCCCGCTTCATGCCGAGGATGGCATTGAGGTGGTCGGTCGTGTAAACCGTGTTGCCCACCCAAGTGATATTGCGCAGGAAGTATTGCTTGCCTTCATGCACTTTCACATAGACATCCACATGCTTGCTGTCGTAGTTGGTCACGCTGTCACTGAGGATGGATGCATCGAAATAGCCATACTCGTTGTACTTGGAGATGAGGTTGTTCTTGTCATCCTTCCACCGTTCGGGCGTATATTTCTTCGACTTGAAGATGTTGGCCAGCTTGCCGGCTTCATGTATTTTGGCAAAGGCACCCTTCGAGAAGAAGTTGCCCTTGAGTTTCTTGTCACTGATTTTCTCGTTTCCGTCGATAGTGATCTTGTGTACCTTGATTTTCTCTTTTTTGTCGACCATGATGTCAAGAATCACCTGATTCTTGTTGGCCACGTCGTCGCGCTGCACAATTTCTATATCAGCATTCTTGTAACCCTTATCATCGAAATACTTCTTGGCGAGGATCTTCGCACGGTCGAGCGCATTGGGCGTCACCTGCATCCCCTTCAGCAACCCCAGTTTGTTGTCCATGTCTTCACGCTCGCTCTTTTTCAGACCGATGTAATTGATGGTCGACACACGCGGCCGCACGGCAAGATAGATGTGCAGATAAATCTTGTCGCCCACAATCGAGTCAGCCGCGATGGCCACTTTCGAGAAGAGACCATGCTTCCAATAGCGTTTCACGGCATCGGTGATGTCGCTTCCGGGCACCGTGATGCGCTGCCCCACGGCAAGTCCCGAGATGCCCGTGAGCACATAGTCTTCGTAGCCTTCCACTCCCGACACGGCGATGCCTCCTACAACCACGTCGCGCTCCGTACCTGCGTAGGAGATATCGGGATTGATAATCTTGTCCTGTGCCTGCACTCCCGTAGCGATGCCGAGCATCAGGAGGAGGGTCACCAACACCTTATTATATATATACATATTTCTGATATAGGATTTCTTCTGTCACTTTTGTTCATTTTCCACTTGCTCTTCGGTTTTTCCGAATCGACGCTGCCTGCACTGATAGTCGGCGATAGCCTCGTGCAACTCCTCCTCGCCGAAGTCGGGCCAGTAGGTGTCGCAGAAATAGAGTTCGGAGTAGGCAATCTGCCAGAGCAGATAGTTGGAGATGCGCAGTTCGCCGCCTGTCCGTATGAGCAGATCGGGATCGGGCATGAAGCAAGTGTCGAGATGGCGGCCGATGCACTCTTCCGTCACGAAGTCGTCGATGCCGGCAGCTGACAGACGCCCTTCCCCGGCTTGTCCCAACGCCTCGCCCACGATTTCGCGCAGAGCTTTGGTAATCTCCCACCGCGACGAGTAACTCAATGCCACCACCATAGTCATGGCATCGTTGCGGGCCGTGTGTTCCATCGTCATCTGCAACTTCTGCCACACGTCTTGGGGCAGCCTCCCGACATCTCCTATCACCCGAAAGCGCACATTGTGCTTCATGAATATCTCATCTTCAAGCGACGAGAGCACAAGCCCCATGAGTGCGCTCACTTCATCGGCCGGCCGGCTCCAGTTCTCGGTGGAGAAAGTGTAGAGCGTGAGCCATTTCACGCCCAGCCGCGTACACTCCGACGTGATGCGGCGCACGGCCTCCACACCGGCCTGATGACCGTAGCTGCGGGGCTTACCGCGCTCGGTTGCCCACCGGCCGTTGCCGTCCATGATGATGGCAATGTGTTCGGGAATATTGTTCTTGTCGAGTTCTGTCATGTCTTTATCTTGCGGCCACCGCCCTTCGCCCTGACGGCCGGGAGCGGGAGAAGCCCGTTAATCTTTATTGCACGTGCGGCATTTGGCACTGAAACTGTAGCTGAGCGTCACCAACAGGGCCGAATAGCAGTCGGTGTTCTTGAACAGGCCGCTACTCTCGATGCCGTAGGGATCGGCCACCCCATCGAGTTTGTCGCTCAAAGAGAAGTGCATAGTCCATTCCACGCCCACGTTCACCCGCTCGGCCACCTTGTATTTCAGTCCGATGCCGATGGGAATATTGGCCGTGAAGGCCGTCTGTCCGCCCCCGGAGACATGGGTAGCCCCGATGCCGCCGAAGAGGAAAGGCGTAAGCCGCTTGGCTCCCCGATAGTCGCGGCCGGTGCCGTAGGGCCAGAAGTTGTATTCGTAGGTGACGCTCACATCCACCAACCCGTTGTCGAACGCATACTGCCGGCGCTGCATGGCGTTGCCCGCCCCCAAGTCGGGATAATAGGTCTCCACATCGCCGGAATTGCCTTTGAGTTTGCCGTAGCCCGCCATAACGCGCAAAGCCGATGAAGGATTGAAATTGTAACGCCACAACAAGCCCCCCATAGGCTGCATGTTGCCGAAGAGGTTGCCGTTGAAGTCGCCCTCATAGTTCACCCCACCGGCCGCCGCCCCAATCTCCATACGATACTCCGGGTCGTCCTGCGCCCCGGCAGGGGCGGCGGCCAGAAGTGTCAGCAGTATCGGGAAAAGCATCTTGCGCATGGGAATGGCTTTTGAAGATGTCTACTCGGTGAAATTGTTCTGTTCCTTGCGCCATCCTTGGCTGTTGTGACGGCCTTTCCACACACGGCCCGTAGCGGCATCCACTATCCACAGCCAGTTGTCGCTGTCTTTGGCCAGTGCAAACACACCGGTCAACCGGGCCGGCACAAGTGTGGTGGTATCGGTCTTCCACGTGAGTCCGCCGTCGATGGAACGGTGGAAGCGGTTGTCGCTGCCGAGGGCCTCGAGCCTTCCCGCATAGTTCACCACCCCCATCTGTGACAGATAGGGAACCTGCAGGGTGTCGGCAGCCGTACTGGCCAAGTAGCTCCACGGCTGGTTCTCGGAGTAGCGGCCATATTCCACATACTTCGTCCACACCACGCCATGCTTGGTGCTCACGGCGGCATTGTTTCCCACGAGCGTGGCCCGGTCGGTGCTGTCGTTGGTGAGCGATGGCATCGTCACGAAGCTGATGTTTTCCGCCGGCAGGCGCGAGGCATCAGTGTCAAGCGCATCGGCCGTCCACGTAAGTCCGTTGTCGGCCGACACGGCCATGCCCGTAGCCGTGTAGGCATAGAGGCGCGTGGTGGTGGCCCCGAGCAGACGGGTGATGGCAGGCGTGCTTACAGCTGTCCACGTGTCGCCGTCGGTACCGGTATAGAGGGTGCCGTTGTCAAACAGATAGAGCACACCGCCTTTGGCTGCCACATTGAGATAGGCCGTGGCAGAAAGGCTGATATTGGGCGTGGCAGCCGTCCAACTCTTGCCGTCGGTGAGGGCAGAGCGGTAGATACCGGAGGGCGTGAACACAAACAGGCGATCGCCGCAGGCCACGGCCTTCAGCCCTGCCTGTCCTTGGAAAGCGGCCTGCACGCCGTGGTCTTGCCACACCAGTTCGTCGGCGCGCTGCCGGTGTACGTTCACTTTGACGGTGTAACTGCGGTAGGCCGAGTAGTCGGTATTGAACACCCGTATCTCCCGCGGCTGCGAGAAGTCGATGGAGTCGGTGCTGCGATAATATTTCAGCGAGTCGTTGTTCACATTCTTGACAGCTATCACACCCCCGTTTTTGGCCACGATAGTGGCCGTGACCTTGGAGGCGTTCACTCCGTAAGGCAGCGAGTCGGGATTGTAGATGAGCCCTTTGGCCTGATCAATGCTGAAGGCGTAAGAACTGCCGGCATGCACAGTGTCCTTGGCCACGGTTTTCCCATTGGCCAATGTCGTCACCCGGTGGTATTTGAGCGTGCCCAGCGTGAAAGCCGTGACCGCCGTGTCGTGATAATACGTGGTCTCCTTGTCATCGTCGTTCAGGCACGAAGACAACGCGAGGAGGGATGCAAGCATGAGGGTGAAAGATGCTAACTTTCTTTTCATTACACTCTAATTATAGTTTTCAGCTGCACAAGATGAAAGCATGGCGGGAGCGGACAAAACGACACCAACCCACCGCCAGACGGCATCAATCGGCAATTTTTTGGCTACAAATTTACGCAGAATTATCCGAAAACCATGTTTTTCGAGTGCTTTATTATACAAATTATGGTTTAAAAGCGTGTTTTTTAAGTTTGTTTAGTGATTTAATCAATCTTGGTATTCACCAAGGCCACAACGCTCAAAAGTGTAGCCACGGCCACCCACGCAAGCATGATGATAGTCTCCTGATCCATGTTCCGATTATCTTTTCACTTGATGATAGGGCGCAAAGGTAGGCATTGCCCCACAAACGGGCAAATCCCGGACGTGGATTCGGACAAAGAATGGCCGTTTCTTGATTTATGTCAAGAGGACGCAGCTATGTCTAAACGGGAAATAACAAGAAAGGGCAGGAGGCCAATCTCCTGCCCTTACACCTTAGTTTCCTTTACCTTTAATTCGATAACTTGTTTTTATTCTCCGATATTCGGATTCTTTACCTAAGAGTTTTCCATTTACGTACACCTCGCAAGTCACGGTTGCATAAGGATCATCTTTGCATTCTATCTCAAAGCCTGCGAAATATTTTTTTGTAATATACCTCGTCTCATAACTTCCTATAATTATTTCCGGATCATGCTGTGTACCATCCGCCCATACATATACATGTGCTATCGGATTATTACAAGTCACCTTATAGTAGACTTCCACCTCTCTATTTTGCTCTGCTATGTAATCCTCATCCTTATCACATGCCGACAATGTCAACACTAAAAGGGTGATTGAGAGCATTCTGTACATTTTCCCAAACATAATTATTGCATCATTTTTAGTTATAGATATGTACGCAAATGTACAAATCCCCATTAAACAAAATATATCTGTATAAGATTTTCTGCGATAAGCAGCCGTATTCTTGATCCATATCAAGCCAAAACCGAACATTTTCGGTTTTTAAGACTTGTCATAGCTCGGATGCCATGAGTTATAATCGAAGGATTAAGACTTTTTTCTTCCAACCCTTACTTTTTGTCAATGTCCACTTTCACACTATTCTCTTGTAGCAATTTGTCATCTTGTTTGATGCTCTTTAAGATTCCGTCTTCAAACAGCAGCGTGGTTGTGACATCGTATGGGGTAACTCCTACACGAAGATTCTCCTTATAATATAACACATCTATATGTTTCTCACCTTCCATATAAGTATCCGTGCGGAAAGGAGTACCCATTTTAGCAACGACTTCCGATTTGGTCATACCAAGTCTGACGGGCTCCCTTGCAAACCTCGACACCGTAGGATAAATTGCACAAGAGCTCACTGCAAACACCAAGAGCAGGATAAAAAACTTTATTGCTTTCATATTTATGCAACCGTAACACTGGTTCGGTTATTCTATCAATTACTATTACTATGGCACAAAGGTAGTGCTTTTTTGAATAGACAATCAATATTTATTGTGTAAAAAGCGTTAAAAGGACAGGTGTCTAAAAAGACCCCAACCCCCTAAAGGGGGCTTACCTTCCTGCGAACAGATAGATGGCAAAGCCCCCTTTAGGGGGTTGGGGGTCTCTCAGAGGGCTCTTGGGGGGTCTCTTTGAGGGCTCTTGAGGGCCAAGGCCATATATAGCACAAACTATTAAATCTTTCGAAAAAGCCTTACACGAGATTTTTCCACAGTCATTTGCCACGCCGGCTATATCCGCCTTGTCAGCCCAATTAGCCCCATTGATTTTCTCACTCGGCCCAAACGACCTTGCAAAAGAGCCACACTCAGAAGCTCATTCGGGCCGAACGACAACCTCGAAAAGCCCGTTTAGCAAAGCCACTTGGCCCGGAAAAGCCCCCTTCAGGGGGTTGGGGGGCCGTTGGTGGATTGGTAATCAAAAAAAGGGAAACACTTGCGTGCTTCCCTTGCTCATGCAAAGATAGCAAGAAAATGACGAAAAACCAAATGCAACAGGAAAAAAGCGGACAAAGGACACCCCCCGTCCGCCATGAAGCAGGCAGCCACAGGCCCTATTGCCCGAAAGCGAAAAGGCTTTTCGCTACTATCCTGCCAACTCTTTCACCAGCTCCCTCATGCCCTCGCTCGCACCCTTGGCTATGTGTACAATGTCGCGATAACCGCCCGAGCCCACGGGGTTGGGATCGATGAGGCGGATGGGGACACCGGGCTTGACATAGCGCACAAGGCCGGCGGCGGGATAGACATTGAGCGACGTGCCGATGATGACGAAGAAGTCGGCCTGCCGGGTGGCTTCGATGGCAGGCTCCATCATGGGCACACTCTCGCCGAAAAAGACGATAAACGGGCGCAGCAACGAGCCGTCGCCGGCCTTGGTACCGGGCTCCACCTCGCAGTGGTCTTCGGGCAGTTCGATGACATACCGGCTGTCGTAAGGCTCGCGGCTGGAGCACACCTTCGCGAGTTCGCCGTGAAGATGAATCACATGCGAACTGCCGGCCTTCTCGTGCAGGTTGTCCACATTCTGCGTGACAACCGTCACCTCGAAGTCTTTCTCCAACCCGCTGATAAGCCGGTGTCCCTCGTTGGGTGACGCGGCATAGAGTTTCTTGCGCAACATGTTGTAGAAATTAGTCACCAATGTGGGGTCAGCCTCCCATCCCTCGTGCGTGGCCACCTGCTCCACAGGATAGTTCTCCCACAACCCGTCGTTGCCGCGGAAGGTCTTGAAACCGCTCTCCACCGACATTCCGGCACCCGTCAAAAATACGATTTTCTTCATAATCCTTGTTTTTATCCGTTCACACCTTGATGAGGATGGGAAGCGCGGGAACAGGCTGAATAAAGGCGATGCGGAAAAGGGCAACCGTTCATTTCGCTTCATAAAAGCCTCGAAGGATCAACGCCGTTGTCCCGACTCCCTCGACTCCCTTTCACTCCCCAACTACTCTCAATTTCCCGAGACGCCCCCCATTTTCCACAAAAATAGTGTTTTTTTTCGTTATAAAGGTTGCTACAACTAATAAAAATGCTATCTTTGCATTTGTTTTAAAACATACATTATTATAACAGACAACAATTCAATGGACAAAGTAAGCTACGCTTTGGGCATCGGCATCGGCCGACAGCTCGCGCAAATGGGCGCAACAGATATAAACACCGACGACTTCGGGCAGGCCATCAAGGACGCCATATCCGGCCGGCTGCAGCTCGACGAGCAGGAAGCACAGATGATTGTGCAGGACTTCTTTCAGAGAAAATCCGAGGAACAGGCCAAGAATGCCAAGGCCGAGGGCGAGAACTTCCTTGCCGAGAACGGCAAGAAGGAGGGCGTGGTGGTGCTCCCTTCCGGACTGCAATACCAAGTGCTGCGCGAGGGCAACGGCAACAAGCCGTCGGCCACCGACCAAGTGGAATGCCACTACGAGGGCACGCTCATCAACGGACAGGTGTTCGACAGTTCCTACAAGCGCGGACAGACGGCCACGTTTGGTCTCAATCAGGTGATCAAGGGCTGGACCGAGGGTCTGCAACTCATGCAGGAGGGGGCCAAATACCGCTTCTTCATCCCCTACCATCTGGCCTACGGCGCACAGGGGGCAGGGCAGAACATCCCGCCCTACGCCACACTCATCTTCGACGTGGAACTCGTCAAGGTGAAGTAGCACAGCCGTTTCCCGCCTTTCCCCCACCGGGGAGAGCGGGGCCTATAACTCAAAGTTCGAAGCAAGGAAAAACGCAGAACAACTCAGGGAAATAAAATGGAAATCCAAAAACAAATAAATTTATAGCAATGAAAAAACTGTTTTTCGTAGCCGCAATGGCTATCTCCGCCGCCACTTTCGTGGGTTGCGGCAACTCAACACCGAAGGCTGATCTCAAGACCGATGTAGACACGCTGAGCTATGCCATGGGTCTGTCGCAGACACAGGGCCTCAAGGAATTCATGGTGGAACGCATGGGCGTGGACACGGCTTACATCGACGACTTCATCAAGGGTCTGAACGACGGTGCCAACGCAGGCGACGACAAGAAGAAAGCCGCCTACTATGCAGGCATACAGATAGGCCAGCAAATCTCCAACCAGATGGTGAAGGGCATCAACCACGAGGTGTTCGGTGACGACTCTACCAAGACCATCTCGCTGAAAAACTTCATGGCAGGTTTCGTGACCGGCACAACGGGCAAGAAAGGTCTCATGACCGTGGAAGACGCCCAGCGCGTGGCACAGGAGAAGATGCAGCTCATCAAGTCGAAGAACATGGAGAAGCAGTATGGTGCCAACAAGGAGGCAGGCGTGAAGTGGCTTGCTGCCAACGCCAAGAAACCGGGTGTGAAGACACTGCCTTCAGGCGTTCAGTATAAAGTGATCAAAGAGGGCAACGGCCCCATCCCCACAGACACTTCCAATGTGAAGGTGAACTATGAGGGCAGACTCATCGACGGCAAGGTGTTCGACAGCTCCTACAAGCGCGGCCAACCCGTTGAGTTGCGCGCCAATCAGGTGATCAAGGGCTGGACCGACGCACTGGTACACATGCCCGCAGGCTCCGTGTGGGAGGTTTACATCCCCCAGGAACTGGCCTACGGCGACCGCGAGCAGGGCGACATCAAGCCTTTCTCGGCACTGATTTTCAAGATTGAACTCATTTCGGCCGGCAAGTAAACGCCGCTCTCTCCCACCTTCGCATGGAGAGTGGGAGAAGCTGAAAGAAACCAGTATAAGACAACGCATGAAGAAAATCATGACTTTGGCACTCGTCATCTTGGCGAGTGCTTCTTTTTCTGTAGCCTCGGCACAGAAGAAAGACAAGAAAAACAAGAAGGCCGAACAGGCCGTGAAGAGTCTCATGACGCACGACGACTCCCTGAGCTATGCCGCAGGCATCAACGCCACAGAGGGTCTCATAGGCTATCTGCAACAGAGTTTCAAGGTGGACACCGCCTACATGGCCGACTTTGTACGCGGGTTTGAGGATGCCCTCAAGATGGGACAAACTCCGCAAGGCACTGCCTACATGGCCGGCACCAACATTGCCAAGATGGTGACTGAACGCATCTTCCCCGGCATGGAGCAGATGTTGGGCAGCGTGGGCAAACTGAAGAGCGACCGCTTCAACGAAGGGTTTGAGGCCGCCTTGAAGAAAGACCGCAGCATTTTCACCGAAACCGCTGCCAAAGCCTATCAAGAGGATCTGCTCATGGGGCCGGGCAACCGCTGGCTGGAGGCCAACGCCAAGAAGCCGGGAGTGAAGGTGCTGCCGAGCGGCTTGCAGTATAAGGTGCTCAAAGAGGGCAAAGGGGCCAAGCCACAGGCCTCCGACGAGGTGGAAGTCGTCTATGAGGGACGGCTCACCGACGGCACCGTGTTCGATGCCACGGCCAACCATCAGGGCGCAAAGAGCGACAAGTTCCGCGCCGACCAAGTGATTAAAGGCTGGACGGAGGCTCTCACCATGATGCCCGTGGGCAGCAAGTGGGAAATCTACGTACCGCAAGATCTCGCCTACGGCAGTCGGCCTTCGGGCAAGATACCGCCCTACGCCACACTCGTGTTCACCATCGAACTGCTTGGCATCTCAGGCAAATGATATTCCCGACGCCTTTCCTGCAAAACGGGAGAGATGTTAAAAAGATAACAGAATGCGCGAAAATCAAAAAGATTTTCGCGCATTTTGTTGTCCGAGTCGATATAATTGACTACTTTTGCTATCAAAATGCTAATTCAACCAATACTCAACCATACAACTTTTCAATAAGACATGGACAAAATAGACAACCTTGACAAAAAGATACTGAGCATCCTTTCCAAGAACGCCCGTATTCCCTTCAAAGATGTAGCGGCAGAGTGCGGCGTGTCAAGGGCCGCCATCCATCAGCGTGTGCAGCACCTGATGTCCAACGGCATCATCACCGGCAGCGGCTTCGATGTCAACCCCAAGAGTCTCGGATATTCCACCTGCACCTACGTGGGGCTCAACCTTGAACGCGGCAGTATGTATAAAGAGGTGGTGGAGCGGTTGGCCAACATCCCCGAGGTGGTGGAATGCCACTTCACCACAGGTCCCTACACCATGCTCGTGAAACTCTATGCCCGCGACAACGAGCAGCTGATGGACTTGCTCAACAACCAACTACAGGGCATACCCGGCGTAGTGAGCACCGAAACACTGATTTCGCTTGAACAGAGTATCAAGCGGGAAATACCGGTAGCAACAGAACTGAAATGAACCATTTTGACTTCCGGTCGCACGTGGACCAAGTATATGCGACCTTTCCCGAGGCCCACCACCGCCCCCTCATCGGTCTCACCGCCAACCACAGCGACCTCGACGCGACGCTCCGCGACCGCTATTACAAGCAGATAGTGGCAGCCGGAGGCACGCCGGTCATCATTCCACCGGTGGCCGACAAGGAGGTCATCGTCAACACCCTCGAACAGCTCGACGGCCTCATCCTCACGGGAGGGGCCGACTACAACCCGCTCTGGATGGGCGAGGAGCCTTCCACACACCTGCACGGCATCAACCGGGAGCGCGACTTGGCCGAACTGCTCACCGCCCGATTGGCCTTCAACCGGCAGATACCGACACTCGGCATCTGCCGGGGCATCCAGACACTGGCCATTGCGCTGGGAGGCAAGGTGGCGCAAGACATTCAAGAGGAGGCCTCGCCGGGCACCGTTATCATCAAACACGCTCAGGACGCCGACCGCTCGGAGCCTACCCACAGCGTGCGGATAGCCGATGGCAGCATCTTGAGCGGCATCTATGAGGGCGAGACCATCCATGTGAACAGCTTCCATCATCAGGCCGTGGCCCAACCGGGGCCGCACTTCCGCATCACAGCCACAGCCCCCGACGGCACGGTGGAGGCCATCGAGTCGACGGAGCATAAAGCAGTGATGGGCGTGCAGTGGCATCCCGAGTGGCTGGAGGAAGAGGGCCGGCGACTCTTCAAGTGGCTTGTCGACTGTGCCGGAAACTTCCACGTGGCCAAAGAGTTGCACAAGCGCGTGCTTACCCTCGACACCCATTGCGACACGCCCATGTTCTTCCCGCAGGGAGTGCAGTTTGACAGGCGCGACCCGCGCATCCTCGTAGACCTCCACAAGATGACCGAAGGCCGGCAGGATGCCGTCACCATGGTGGCTTATCTGCCCCAACCGAAAATCGGAGAGACCTTCTCGTCGAAGATAGACCTTAAAGGCATCAGAGACCACAACCCCGAATTGCTTGCACGCTACCCCGGTCTGGGGGAGGAAACGCCCCGGATAAACCCCACACAGTATGCCGACCTCATCTTCGACAAGATAGAATCCATCGTCCAGAAGAACAGCCGGTATCTCAGCATCGCCCGTACGCCGGCCGACTTATACAACGACAAGCGCAACGGCAGGAAAAGCATCATGCTCGGCATTGAGAACGGGCTGGCCATCGAGCGCGAACTTGCCAACCTGAAACACTTCGCCCAGCGCGGTGTGGTGTACATCACGCTCTGCCACAACGGCGACAACGACATCTGCGACTCTGCCCGCGGATGCAACACCCACGACGGTGTGAGCAGCTTCGGGGAGAAGGTGATACGCGAGATGAACGACCTCGGCATCATGGTAGACCTCAGCCACGGAGGCGAAAAGAGTTTCTACGATGCCTTGGACATCAGCCGTGTGCCCATCGTGTGCAGCCACAGCAACTGCAAGGCGCTCTGCGATGTGCCCCGCAATCTCACCGACGACCAGCTGCGGGCACTTGCCGCCAAGGGCGGTGTGGCCCACACCACGCTCTACGGTGGTTTCCTGCGCAAAGACGGTGAGGCTTCCGTGCTCGACGCCGTCGACCATCTGGAGCACGCCATCCGCATCATGGGCATCGACCACGTGGGCATCGGTACCGACTTCGACGGTGACGGGGGAGTCAGAGGTATGGCCGACTCGTCGGAACTCATCAACTTCACCATCCGGCTGTTGCGCCGCAAATACAGCGAGCGCGACATTGAGAAGATTTGGGGAGGCAACTGGCTGCGGGTGATGGCACAAGTGCAAAACAATCGGAAAGCCTGACCGCCCGCGCCCGAAGAGAAAAGCAAAAGCTCCCCACGGGACAAACTAAACGCCCGGAGAGAATGAATGTAAAACCGAACAGCAAATGAAGAAGATTATAATAATAGGTATCATGATCGTTGCAGCAGTGTTGTTGGCCCTCCATGTAGGAGGGCTGTTCCCCTCTATGGGCTCCCCCGACAGTCAGGAGGCGGAAGAAGCGGAAAAGGTGAAGCCCGTGGGGCCGGCCTTCAATGCCGACTCGGCCTACGCCTTCTGTGCCGCCCAGTGCAACTTCGGCCCACGGGTGATGAACTCCCCGGCCCACGACCGCTGCGGCGAATGGATTGTCGGCAAGTTCAAGGAGTATGGCTGCACGGTCACCACCCAACGGGCCGACCTCAAAGGCTACGACGGCACGGTGCTCAAAAGCACCAACATCATGGCTTCCTACAACCCCAAGGCCACCACGCGCATCTTGCTCTGTGCCCACTGGGACAGCCGGCCGTGGGCCGACAACGACCCCGATTCGGCCAATCACCGCAAGCCCGTGATGGCCGCCAACGACGGGGCGAGCGGCGTGGCCGTGATGTTGGAGATAGCGCGCCTGCTCGCTTCATCGCCGGACAATGGCAGGCCGGCCTCCACAATAGGCATCGACTTCGTATGCTTCGATGCCGAAGACTGGGGTGCTCCCTATTGGGGAGAAGACCCCACGGGAGACTCTTGGGCCCTCGGTGCACAATACTGGAGCCGCAATCTGCCGCAAGGCTACGAGGCCCGCTACGGCATTCTGCTCGACATGGTGGGTGGACAAGGCTCCCGGTTTTACCGTGAAGGCATGTCCATGCAGTATGCCGAGGGCATCGTGAAGAAAGTCTGGCGCGCCGCCCGGCAGGCAGGCTACGGCAGCTACTTCCCCAAGAGCGACGGCGGATTCATCACCGACGACCACGTGCCCGTGAACCAAAATGCTCACATCCCCACCATCGACATCATCCCCTACTATCCCGACTGTGCCCAAAGCAGTTTCGGGCCCACTTGGCACACCGTCATCGATGACATGACCCACATTGACAAGCACACGCTCAAGGCCGTAGGCCAAACCCTTGTGCAAGTGCTGTGGACGGAATAGAACCTCCGCGGCGACATTACTCCCCCACTATCGAAAGTCGGGAAGCATCCAACAAGAGCGGTGCATGGCTGTCGCACCATCCGCGCTTGGCTGTCGCACGCGTTGTGCAAGGCCTCTGCACGGATGGTGCAACAGCCATGCACCGCTCCGAAACTTTCTTCCCAAATGAACGGCCGGGCTGATGCGGAATTGCCCAAAAAATATATTGACAAAACGATATGCCTATTATGGGCGAAATCTAAAAACGCAATCGAACATCGTTCATAACCTGCCGGAATCGTATTGGGGGAACACATGGCCTGCAACTGTATGTCGAACCACAAAATAAGATTATGCAAAAAATCTTTTCTTTTGTCAAAAGAAGACTAAAAAGAGGACAACGTATCTTACAAATTGCTATATTTGCCACATCTAAACCTAATGACTAAGAACATGGCAAAAAAACACAAAAAGAGCATCAGAAATACATTGGCAAAGGTAATCAAGCCGGTGCTTATGGTCATTGCTTTTTACATTGTCCTCTGCACTATTTACCTCATTACAGGCAAAAATATAAATCCGACAGCGACGCTCCTCCAATCGATTGGAGCTGTGTGCGTCGTTATGCTATGTATTTATTTGGAGGGAGTGTATAAAAGGATAAACAAGTGAAAGAACACTTATCAAACGTGCATTTCACCGAGATAAAATCGACCATTAAAAATCGCAAGGATTGTGTAAAAAACGATTACACAATCCTTGCGATTTTTCCCAAAGGCACCTGCTCAAGCAGAAAAAATATCTTTGTGTGCCATCCGCCTTACAGCTGTCCGCTCTCCACCTGCCGCACCACACGTTCCGTGATGCGGTCCACACCATTGGGGTCGTATCCTTTCTTCAGACTGGCACCGAAGACCCAGGCGAAAGCCTGATAGAAGCCGGCACGCACGGGGCCGAGGAAAGCCTGAATGAGTTCGTAGGACGAACTGTTGCACTCGCGGTAGATGAGTTTGATAAGCAGTTTGCCCTGCGCGTAGGTGAGCTTCTTCATTCGGGGCGTATATTCCTTCTTGATGCTCGCCTCCACGAGTTTCATGTGGGCATCCTTGGCCCGCTTGTTGGGCAGCGTCTGGAGATATTCGTAGGTCTCCAGAATGATGGCATTCACCTCTTTGGCTATCGGCAGCACTTTCTTAACGTTCATCACCAGCCGATTGTAGGCCTGTCGCTGGCTCTCGCTCGTGAACACCGGCTGCGGATAGACATACACTTTGTTGAGTTCCACATACTGAATGCTGTCACCGTCCTGCAACACCTTGCCCACACGGAGCATCGGCTCAAACGTGGGATTGTCCATGTCCACCTCCCGGTCTTCGGGATTGACATGGCCGGGACGGTCGGTCTGCGCCATCGCAGGCAACAGCCCCAACGAGGCAAAGAGCAGGGACAATATGAAGCGGTGTCTCAACATGGAGACAAAAGTAACCATAAATTCTCATTTAAAACAAATAATTCACCTTTTTTATCTGTCATTTAAGATAAATCCACTACCTTTGCAAGTCTGAAAGAGAACTTTCACTCTACATGAAAAGCGACACGGCAACCTATGAGAAAACTACTGTTCGGTCTACTTTCCTTGACGCTGAGTGCCTATATGTATGCACAGCAACCCGCTTCCTCCACGCGAAATGCCCAACCGTGGGAACGCTATCTCAACGAGTTGAGCGATGTGGAAGACTTTGAGAACGTCACGTGGGAAGACTACTACGACCTGCTCAACGACTATGCAGAACATCCCATCAACCTCAACACGGCCACACGCGAAGACTTGGAGCGTCTGCCGTTTCTCTCCGCACAGCAGATAGAGGACATACTGGCCTACATCTATCAATACGGAGGCATGAAATCAAGGGGCGAACTGGCCATGATAGAGAGTCTGGACTGGTATCAACGCAAGCTGTTGGAGTATTTCACCTACCTCGGAGACACGGAGGAAAAACGCTTCCCACGATTTGGAAACATCCTCAAATATGGCAGGCATGAGCTTATCGCCACTGCCCGCGTGCCCTTCTACGATCGCAAGGGCGACCGCAACGGCTATCTGGGATACAAATACAAGCACTGGCTGAAATACACGTTCCGTTATGGCGACTATGTGAAGATAGGGCTGGTGGGGTCGCAAGATGCCGGCGAACCTTTCTTCGCGGGCCGCAACAGCGCAGGCTATGACTTCTATTCGTTCTACGCGCAGATACGGAAACTCGGTCCGTTGAAGAATCTCACGCTCGGTCGCTATCGACTGCGCTTCGGCATGGGGCTTGTGATGAACACCGACTTCGGACTCGGTAAGGTGGCCACACTGATGACGCTTGGCCGCACGGGCAACAGCATCCGCGGACATGGCGGCCGGTCGGCAGCCAACTGTCTGCAAGGGGCGGCCGCCACAGTGAACCTGTGGAAAGGGCTCGACCTCTCCGCTTTTGTCTCCTACCGCTACATAGACGCCACGCTCAATAAAGACACCAACACCATTGCCACCATCCTCAAGACCGGCTACCATCGCACCCGGAGCGAAATGGAGCGGAAAAACAATGCCTCGGAGTTTCTTGTCGGCACACATCTCAACTACTTCCGCAACGGTTTCCACATCGGTGCAACGGCTCTCTACAACGCTTTCGACCGATCGCTGCAACCAAAAGTTTCACAGAGCTACCGTCGTTGGTATGCTGCCGGAAGCAACTTCTACAACATGAGCGTGGACTACGGCTATATGAGCCGACGCCTCACCGTGAGCGGTGAGACTGCCACGGGCGACAGCAAGGCTCTTGCCACCATCAACACCGTGAGCTATCTGCTCACCGACGAACTCTCCCTCATTGCCCTCCAGCGCTTCTACTCCTACCGCTACACGGCACTCCATGCCGAGAGTTTCAGCGAGGGAGGGACCGTGCAAAACGAAAACGGCGTCTATCTCGGCTTCTCGTGGAATCCCTCACGCCGACTTTCGCTCATGGGCTACACCGATTATGCCTACTTCATCTGGCCGAAATATCAGGCCGATGCCTCCACCTACGCATGGGACAACATGCTCTCGGCCACTTACAAACCCGGGCGGTTCACCTTCTTGGCGCGCTATCGGATAAAGATGAGGCAGAAAAACAATGCCGACAAGTCGGCCATCATCAGCGACATCAACCATCGCGGGCGGTTGTCGGTGGGCTACGACGGCGACCTATGGAGCACCAAGACGCAGGGAGACATCGCCTACGACCAATACAAAAACAACAGTTTCGGCTGGATGTTGAGCCAAAATCTGCTCTGCCGTTGGCGGTTTCTGCGCGCCAACGCCTCTCTCGGTTATTTTCACACCAAGGACTACAGCAGCCGTGTCTACACCTACGAACCGGGGACGCTCTACAATCTCAACTTCCCCTGCTTCTACGGGCACGGCCTGCGCTACGCCCTCATCCTCCGGGCCGACTTCAACAGTCATCTTATGGCTATCATGAAGTTAGGCACCACCGACTATTTCGACCGCAACCACATCTCCTCCGGCTACCAACGGATAGACCGAAGCAGCCAAACCGACCTTGACTTGCAACTGCGCTGGAAATTTTAGAGGAGAAAGAGACAAGTCGGCAAACAAACAAGTTGACAAGTCGGGGAGTTACTTGATGCTCACGCTGATGGTCTTCAGGTCGCTTTCTCGGCTTGAAGAACCTACCATGAGCAGGTGGTTGCCGGGCTTGACACGCATGGTGTTGGTCGTTGCATCCCATCCCTCGAAACGTTCGCGGGGTATGGCAATCTCCACACGGCGGCGCTCGCCGGCTTTCAGGTCAATGCGGGCAAAGCCGCGGAGGGTCTTCACGGGGCCGTCGGCATCGGCCGGATTCTTCACATAGACCTGCACCACTTCGGCCCCATCGCGCTTGCCGGTGTTCGTGACCTCCACATAGAGCTTTCCATTTTCATATCGGGGCTTTCCGAAAGCGAATGAAGTGTAGCTCAGGCCGAAACCGAAGGGAAAAAGCGGAGTGCCACGGAAGTAGCGATAGGTGCGGCCCGTCATGCGGTAATCGAGGAAGTCGGGCAGGTCGGCATCGCTCTTGTAGAATGTCACGGGAAGTTTGCCCGAAGGATTATAGTCACCGAAAAGCACATCAGCCACAGCCTGTCCGCCGGCTTCACCGGCATACCAAGCCTGCAACACGGCATCGCAGGCTTCCGCCTCGGACACCAACGCCACTGCACCACCCGAACAGTTGACGAAGACCACAAGCTTGCCGGCCTGCCGAAGCAATCTGATCACTTCGCGCTGCGCCTCGGGCAACTCGATACTTGTACGATCACCACCTTTGAAACCGGGGGCATCGACTTTCATTTCCTCTCCTTCGAGACGCGGAGAAATGCCTCCCACAAAGACCACTACATCGGCATCGCCGGCTTGTGCGGCGATCTCGGAAGCCGTGATGGGCGACTTGCGGGCTATGTCGAACTGGCAGACGGCCATCGCCTTGTTCTGCACGTATTCCACCCGCACACGGTAGGCCCGGCCGGCTGTAAACCGATAGCTTTTCTCAGCAAAGGTGACACGCTCGCGGGCACTCCAACTGTTGATGAGCGTGTCGCCGTCGATGATGACACGTGCCTTGTCGTCGCTGGCCAGACTCACAATGAGTTCGCCGGATGTGGAGGGTGTGAATGTTCCTTCATAAACGGCCGAGAAGTCCTCAAGATTCACACCGGGAGCGAAAACCGTATTACCACCGTTGCTTTGACTGATGGGTTCGCGCAGCAGGCGGGTGGCTGCAGGCGTTCCCTCCATAAGTTGATTGTTCCAATAAGTGGCCATCATGCCCCGTCGGCCATCAGGAGCGGTAAATTCATTGAAATGACTTTGCCGTATCTCGTTGCGGATATAGCCGCATCCCTCGACAAACCGTGCAGCGGGCACCTTGCTTCTGATGCCTTTAAGAATGGTTGTCGTGCTGATGGGATAGCCGGTGTAGTTGCCCCAAAGCATCACGGAGTCATTGGCATTGGGGCCCATGACGGCTATTCGCAGCCCATTCTTGGATAACGGGAGCAGCCGGTTGCGGTTTTGCAAGAGCGTCATCGACTCACGCGCCATATCAAGTGCCAACCGACGATGGGTCTCCGAAGCTATTACTTTCGGACCGGTCAGCTTCCACGGCACAAGTTTTTCCGAATCGAAGTCGCCCACTTCAAAACGGGCTTTCAGCAGTCGCACGACACTCGTGTCGATAGCTTCACGGGAGATGAGTCCCTGCTCCACGGCACGAGGCAGCGTCGCATAAACCGCACCGCACTCCACATCCGTACCGGCACGCACACCCATGGCCGATGCTTCGGCCGGTGTCTCCACCACATGATGGTGTCCCTCACGATAGAAGTCGCTGATGGCACCGCAGTCGCTCACCACCAAGCCGTTGTACCCCCACTCTCCGCGGAGTATCTGATGCAGATAACGGGTGTTGCCACAGCAAGGGGAACCGTCGATGCGCTGGTAGGCACACATCACTTCGCGCACGTTGCCCTCCTGCACGAGGCTCTTGAAAGCCGGCAGGTAGGTTTCCCAAAGGTCGCGCTCGGGCAGCCGCTCCACGTCAAACACATGCCGGTTCCATTCCGGACCGCTATGCACGGCATAGTGTTTGGCACAAGCCAGTGTCTTGTAGTAGCGCGGACGCTCGGTGAATGGACACATGTCTCGCCGGAACGGTTGCCCTTGCAATCCGTTGACCACGGCCAGTCCCATGCGCGAAGTGAGATAGGGGTCTTCGCCGTAGGTCTCCTGCCCGCGCCCCCAACGCGGATCGCGGAAGATATTGATGTTGGGTGTCCATATCGACACCCCCTGATAGCGTTTGATGTCACCCGACTTGCGGGCCAGATTGTTCTTGGCCACAGCCTCATCAGAGGCGGCACAGAACACGCGGTAGAGCAATTCGTCGTCCCACGAGGCGGCCATAGCCGTCGTTTGCGGGAAAACAGTGGCGAAACCGTTGCGGGCAATGCCGTGCAAGGCCTCGCTCCACCATTCAAACTGGGGTATGCCCAACCTCGGAATGGCCGGCGAACTGTTGCGCATCAGCTTCGTTTTCTCTTCCAAAGTGAGCCGTGAGCAAAGGTCTTCAGCACGCTCTTGCGAGGAGAGCCGTGGATTCTGATAGGGGTACTGCTGTGCTCCGGCAACGCAGGAGAATGCAAGCAGCAACATAGCAAATAGTTTTCTTTTGTTCATTTAGTAGCGTTTTAAGTTGTTGATTAGGTTTTCTTATGGATGCAAAGATAATGAAAAAGATGCTTTCCACCAACAAAAACAGGCAGCCGATGGGCTGCCTGTTTTTGTTGGTGGAAAGAAGAAATAGAAGGAAAAACTCCATTCCCGTCTACTAAAATCTGAAAGAAACGGTGCCGAACGGCATACAATGGTTGTTGAACTTGATGGAAAAGAAATACAGCATCTCTGCTTCCGAAGGATTGCCCAGCACGTTGTAGAGACCGAAACGCAGCAGCAGTCTGGATTTCTTGAAATCGCGGCGGAACGTATAGCTTGCATCCACACGGTAACGCATGGGGTCGCGCTCCGAACGGGAGTATTCCGGTTTGCCGTTTTCCTTATAGTCCACATTGAGCAACACCCTCCCGGAGTGCATGTTCGCACCAAGAGCCACCGTAGAATGCTTGCCGATGTCGTAGGCCACAGCCGCATTCAGGATATGCGGCACATCGTAGAGCGAGGGCATTTTTTCCCGTCCATTCAACCGGTCAAACCACTCACGGCTGCTCGAAAGGGTGTAAGAGAACTGCCAGTTGAGCCGCTTCCAACTATTATTCACATAGAGGCTCGCCCCATAGCTGTCGCCATTGCCATCCAGAATATTATTCACCCAGTCCTCGCCCCCGGAACCAATGGTGGGGAAAAGCCCCAAGATGTGTTTTCTGTGCTTGTAGTAGAGCGAAAACTCCATGATGCCATTGGGCAGGAAATGCTTCCATCCGGTCTCAATATGGGTGGCCGCACTGGGCTTGAGATTGCCGATGGTGGGCATAATGAAGTCGAAAGGCGTGGGCACTTCCGACATGCGCACGTGGTGGTAGTATTGTTCCATGTTGGAGAGTCCGGCGTATAGCAAGTCTTCGTCGCCTATGGAGTATTTCAACGAGAAGCGGGGCTGCACACTGTAATAGCGGCGGTAGTTGCGCGGAATGTACATCACGAAATTGAGCCCCACCTGCGTATAGAGTCTCGGCGTGATGCGTATGCGGCTGTCATAGAACATGGAGAACTTTCTGGTCGGTTCCCATGAATTTTTCAGTTCTTTGCCGTGAGTCACCAATCCATATCGTTCATACATGCCCTTCAGTCCCCACCGGACTGTGTAGATGCTTCCCGGATTATAGGTGAATTCGGTGATGGCATAACAACTCTGGATGTGGGTGCTCACAATGCCCGTGCTGTCGTTGTCGAAGTCTTCGCCGTTGGCACTGTTGGTGTGGGAAGAATAGGCTATGGAAGTGCTGTTGGTGACCTGCGAACTGAGACTCGTGTTGAAGTGGAAGGCATAGAGCTGGTTGTGCCAATGAAGCAAGGAGTGCGGCTTCTCGCCCTCTTCCCGATAGTGCTGGTCGTCGGATGAGTTGTAGGCTGAGACGCTCATGGAGGTGGCCGAATCCAGATCGCACGACAGTTTCACGTTGAAGTCGTAAAAAGTGTGGTTGGTCCGGTCTTTCTCTGCCAGCATCCCGTCGAAGAAGTCGAGCCAGCTCCGCCGCCCGCTGATGATATACGACAGCTTGTTTTTCACGATGGGGCCCTCCAGCACGGCCGAGGCTGCGGGCATATCGAGCGACAGCGTGTTGACAAACCGGTGCTTGTTGCCATCGCGCACCCGGGCATCGGTCACTGAGGAGAGCCGTCCTTCAAACCGTGTGGGGATGAAGCCGTTGTAGAACGATACGCTCTTGAGGGCATCGCCATTGAAGGCTGTAAGCATGGAGTTGATGTGGCCGGGATTATGGATAGGGAATCCATCGAGCAGAAAGAGATTCTCGTCGGTGGATCCACCATAGACATTGAAGTCGAGATTGGCCTGTGAGGACGACACGCCGGGCAGGATGCGAAGCTGGGCAAACAGGTCGGTGCTGCTGAAAGAAGTCATGTTGGAGGGCGACACCTCGTCAAACTCCTCCACGCTTTTCCGCCGTTTCACGTTGACGGCCTTCAACCTGAAGGGAATGGGCTTCAGGTCTACCAACACGAAGCGGTCGTCGCCCGCCACCCGCAGATGCTCATCGTATGCGGTGTAGCCCACATAGCTCACTTCGACGCGGCAGTCGCCGTCGCTCACCTTGATATTGAACACGCCGTTGTTGTCGGTCACGTCATAGCTTTTGTTGCCTTTCCCGTCGGTCACCGTTACTGTGGCACCAAACAGACGCTCGTTACTGCCGGCCTCCCTCACCGTGCCCGAGAGGTCGTGGTAGAGCACGCGGTCTACCCTGATGAGCAGCTTGCGGTCGGGGAGCGGCACCAGCTGATAGTCGTAACCCTCCAGCAAGACGGCCAGAAGGCGGTCGATGCGGATTTCGCCGGCCCGCTGAAAACGGCATCTCCGCTTCATGTCGAGCAGCGAAGGATTGTAAGACAGCACTACGCCCGTCTCTTTCTCGATTCGCCCGAACCATTGAAGCATCGTGGCAGAAGAGGCGTCTACCCTGACGACCTCTTCTGCCACACTCTCTTGTCCCTCTGCCGAGAGCGACCCAAGAGTCAATATCACCATCAATAGAAAGCGAATCTTCATTCCTTATTTATAGTAGAACTTGTAGTGCTGCGGCGCGACAGTGTCGCACTTGCAACCACAGAGCATGGAGAGTTCCTGCAACACGGCTCCGGGCTGCGAGAGATTCACGCGCGTGGTGATGGTATTCTCCTTCACCCCCGCTCCCAACTCTATCCGTATGCGAAGTTCTTTCTCCAACCTGCCGGCCACTTCGCTGATGGGCACATTGTCGAAATTGACCCATTTCGGTTGCGGTGCAGGTTGCTCTCCGCCATCGGCGAGGTGCAGTTTCCCCCTTTCGAGAGTCACTCTCTGCCCCCGGACGAGCACCACCTTGTCATGCCCCGCAGACACACGCACCCGGCCTTGCGCCACCTGCACGCTCCCCCGGGCCGGATCGGACACATCCACGGTGAAGGCCGTGCCGAGCACTTCCACCTGCAAGCCGGCCGCACTCACCACAAAGTCGGTCCCGTTGTGGCGCACATGGAAGGCTCCCCTGCCTTTCAGCGTCACCTTACGGTCGCCCAACCTGCCTTCCGAGGCAAACTCCACCGACGAGCCCGGGGAGAGTTCCACGGTGGAATTGTCGGGCAGTGTGAACAACTTCTCGCCCGTGGTGTCATTGGCCAGCATCACTTCATCAGCCCCCGAATTGCGGGCGAAGTAGAAGATGCCGACCCCGAAAAGCAGCAACAGCGATGCGGCCACGGCCAAAAAAGCGTGGAGCGGCCGGAAGAGGGCACGGTGTTCAGTCTCTCTCTCGTCTTGGACAACGTTCTCTATCCGGCGCTCCACCTTTTTCCAGGCCGCAGCCACATCCCATTTTTGGCCATGCCCGTTCGGCTCAGGCTCTTCCATGATGCTTTTCAGCCGCCCGTATTCTTTGCCGTTGGCCAGAATATACGCATCCAGCTCCGCCTGTTGAGCCCCGTCGAGAGGCTCACCGGCGAAGTGGCGGGCAAGCAATTCATTGATATTATCTGAACAGTTCATAAGCTGTATGCTATATATTGTGAAACGGCTGTCAATATGATCAGTATCGGTCGGGACATCAGACAGGCACGGATGATTTTCAGTGCCTTTCCCATCTGGTTTTCCACGGTCTTCTCCGAGATGCCGAGCGTGGCTGCTATGTCGCGGTATTTCATCTTCCTGAGCTTGCTCATTTCAAATATCTCCCGACATTTGGGAGGCATCTGCAAAAGCATGTCCTGCAACATTGCGCCATACCTGTCTTCCGGTTCCAGCTCCTCGGCCCTGTCGGCGAGGACCATCGGCCGCTCGTCCATCGAGACGATGTCCAACCGCTGTTTCTTTCTGAGAAAAGAGATGCAGTTGTTTTTCACGGCAGCAGTGACATACGAAGCAAACTCTTCTTCGGGCAATCGGTCTTTCTCATGATTCCACACGCTCACGAACAAGTCTTGAACGATGTCCTCACAATCATCCGCATCGGCAACATAGCCGGCTGCCGTATGGCACAACACCGGATAGTATTTGCTGAATCTCACCTTGAAAAGTTCTTTTCTTTCTACTTCCATCAAAACAAATGTATCTTCTTTCCGTGTTAGAATCTGAGACTTACGCCCGCTGTCAGAAATCCCTTGTAGCCCAGTCCGGTTTCAAGAAATCCTCCGATGCGGTCATTACCCACACGCACGGCTATCGGGTTCACCTGAAAAGCCAGGCCGGTTTCCGTCCCGGCATGGGCCCGTGCCATCTTCCTGCCCGCCTCGGTGAGTCCTTTCTCCGAGGTGCGGGTGATGTCTACGCCTGTGGCTACCGACCCGTAGAGTTCCACGATGCCATGCTTGAAGTAGACCATCTCGGCCGCCGGCATCACGAGGAAGTTGAGCTGGGTCTCCTTCATGTCGGGCACTTTCGAGTCTTTACGGGTCACTTTGCTTGTCACTTGGGCAAAACCGAGGTCGGCTCCCACGCGGAAACGCCCGAAGGCGTATCGGTAGCCCACCCCGAACACGCCGGTAGACACCTCGTCGGAACGTGTGGTGCCCGTCAGGACATCTCCCAATCCGATGCCCCAGAAACTCGCCGCGGCCAGTGTGAGCCCGTCGCTGTAGCCGATGCGAAACTCGTTGCGGTCGCCTACTTTTGCAAGCTTGCCGCCGCTCGTCCGGGCATCGGCACCCGGCAAGCCTACTGCGAAGCACAAAGATAGTGCAAATAATTTAATTCTCACCATGTTTCTTATTTTTTTAATGTTACTTTTTTGCCTCGAGAGTCCCACATTTCCGGGGCTTTCTGCCTTATTAACGCAATCTGGCGGAAAAACCCCTACGACCCGACTTAAATTTATTCCCAACTCGTTTGAAGTCTCGACAAAACCGATGAGATGTCAAGTAATAAAGTCCCATAAGAGACCCCAAGACCCCTCTAAGAGACCCCCAACCCCCTAAAGGGGGCTTACCTTCCTGCGAACAGGTGGATGGCAAAGCCCCCTTTAGGGGGTTGGGGGTCTCTTAGAGGTTTTTCGGGGGTCTCTTGTATGCTAAGACCACATATAGCACAAACTATTAAATCTTTCGAAAAAGCCTTACAGCCAAAAGCACTCCTGTCTCTTGGATTTCCAAAAACATTCGTCCGGTCTGCCCTTTCCGCCCCATCAATTTTCCCACTCGGCCCAAACAACCTTGCAAAACGGCCACAGTCAGAAGCTCAAAGAGGCCCTTTTGCAAGGTCGTTCGGGCCGGATGACAGGCCATTTTGGGAGTTGGGGAGCCGTTGGCGGCTTAGGAATCAAAAAAGAGGAGCACTTGCGTACTCCTCTTGCCAATGCAAAGATAATCATAAAAAGGACCAAAAACAAATGGCAGACGAAAACTCTTGACAGAGCACACGCCTCAGGAAGCCAATGCCCCGAGCCGACAGAAAGAGGAAAAAGAGGATAAATTTTGGTAGTTCGCCATAGTTGCAGTAACTTTGCACGCATGAACGGAAGAATCGAAGAATTTGAAATCATGGCGCCCGTGGGTTCGCAAGAATCATTGGCCGCCGCCATCAAGGCGGGCGCAGGCTCCGTGTATTTCGGCATCGGACAGCTGAACATGCGCTCCCACTCGGCCAACCACTTCACCATCGACGACTTGCGGGAGATAGCTGCCACGTGCGACAAGCATGGCATCAAGACCTACCTCACGGTCAATACCATTATATATGGTGAAGACCTCAACGCCATGCGCGAGATTGTGGATGCGGCCAAGGAGGCCCGGATCACGGCCGTGATAGCCAGCGACGTGGCCGTGATGGCCTATTGTGCGGAGAAAGGCGTGGAGGTGCATCTCTCCACACAGCTCAACATCACCAACATCGAGTCGCTGAAATTCTATGCCCGATTCGCCGATGTGGTGGTGCTGGCACGCGAGCTCAACATGGAACAGGTGGCCGAGATACACCGGCAAATCGTGGAACAGCACATCTGTGGTCCGCGGGGCGAACTCATCCGCATCGAGATGTTCTGCCACGGGGCTTTCTGCATGGCCGTGAGCGGCAAGTGCTACATGAGCCTGCACGACGCCAACCGCTCAGCCAACCGCGGGGAGTGCGTGCAGATATGCCGCCGCTCCTACACCGTGACCGACAACGAGACGGGCAACCAGCTCGAGATAGACAACAAATATATCATGAGTCCGAAAGACCTGAAGACCGTGCGCTTCATCGACCGTATGATGGAGGCCGGCGTGAGGGTGTTCAAGATCGAGGGGCGCGCCCGCGGTCCGGAATATGTACACACGGTGGTGTCGTGCTACAAGGAAGCCATAGCGAGCGTGCTCGACGGCACTTACACCGAAGAGAAAAAAGACCGGTGGGACGAACGCTTGGCCACAGTCTTCAACCGCGGCTTCTGGGACGGCTACTATCAGGGGCAGAAGATGGGCGAATGGAACAAGCACTACGGTTCCAGCGCCACCGAAAGGAAAGTGCTCGTGGGCAAGGTCATGAAGTATTTCTCCAAGCTCGGGGTGGCCGAGGTGGCCGTGGAGGCTACCGACTTCGCCGTGGGCGACCGCTTGCTCATCACGGGGCCGACGACCGGAGCCCTCTGGCTCAATGCCGATGAAATAAGGTTTGACCTCAAACCCGTGGAGCGGGCGTTGCAAAAGCAACGTGTGTCGATCCCCGTACCGGAGAAAGTGCGGCCCAACGACAAGCTCTTCAAACTGGAAAAAGTAAAACAACAAGAGAAAATATGACAATCAACGAAATACAAGATGAGGTCATCGAAGAGTTCGAAGACTTCACCGACTGGATGGACCGCTACCAGATGCTCATCGACTTGGGCAACGAACTGGGTGCGCTCGACGAGAAATACAAGACGGAGCAGAACCTCATCGACGGCTGCCAGAGCCGCGTGTGGCTGCAATGCGACCTCGTAGACGGCAAGCTCGTGTTCACTGCCGAGAGCGACGCGCTCATCGTGAAAGGCATCATCGCCCTGCTCATCCGCGTCATCAGCGGGCACACACCGCAGGAAATACTCGATGCCGACCTCTATTTCATCGACCGCATAGGACTGAAAGAGCATCTTTCGCCCACGCGCTCCAACGGCCTGCTGGCCATGGTGAAGCAAATCAAGGCCTACGCACTGGCCTATTCCATGAAGTAAGGGGGACAGCAGGACAAGGAGTTCATTTAACACCCACCACCTGTCACCTACCACTTATCACCTTCCCAAATGCGCAAACTACGCACCATAGAAATGTCCCGCCTGTCGGTGGAGGAGTTTAAGGAAGCCCCGAAGCTGCCGCTTGTCGTCGTGCTTGACAACGTAAGGTCGCTCTACAATGTCGGTTCGGTGTTCCGTTCGGGCGACGCTTTCCGTGTGGAATCCATCTATCTGTGCGGCATCACCGCCACTCCGCCCAACGCCGAGATACACAAGACGGCACTCGGAGGGGAAGACTCCGTAGACTGGAAATATTTTGCCACAACCGAAGAAGCCGTCAACCAACTCAAGGCCGACAGCTACTTCGTATACAGTATCGAACAAGTGGAGGGCTCGACCAAACTGCAAAGGCTCGAAACCGGGCAGGGACAACGCTACGCCGTGGTCTTCGGCAACGAGGTGAAGGGCGTGAGCCAAAGCGTGGTAGACTTGTGCGACGGATGTCTGGAGATACCTCAATTTGGCACCAAACACTCGCTCAACGTGAGCGTCACGGCCGGCATCGTGATCTGGGAGTTCCTAAAGAAAATGAAAAATGAGAAGTGAGGAGTTAAGGGTTGTGGGGGAATAACTCTTAATTCCTCTTTCCCCATCCCTCACTTTTCACCCTATTAGTTTGAACGATAGGGTAAAGAATATACCGGCTAAAACAGAAAGCTATGTCAGAATAATAAAAATAGGGGTGTCTTTTCTGAATTGTACAAGTATTTTTATTTAGAGATTGACTGCCGATATTTTTTAGGCGGTATGCCCACGACCTTTGTAAACAAACGAGAGAAGTAATAGTTGTCATCGATACCCACCTTTGAGCAAATTTGATTTATCTTCATATCGGTAGTCTCCAGCAGTTGGCATGCTCGTTGTATCTTCAGCATGTTGAAATAGTTGAGTGGCGAATGTCCCGTGCTATTGCGGAAGATGAACGAAAACTGAGATGTGGAGTAGCCGATGTAATGGGCGATCTCGGAGAGCGTGAGTTGTTTCTCCAGATTCTCCTTCATGTATCGTACTGCCATGCCCACAATGTCGGTGGTGTCGATGCGCTCCCGTTGTGAGTTGTACTTGCGATAGTTTTTGAGATAGCGAAACGACGCAAGAAATCCATAGAGCAGTGATGATGCATAACGCAGGTTTTCGAGACAATAGTTGTCGGAGAGCGTGAGGAATATTTCTTCAAAAACGGTGTTACGTTCGGTAATGCGTGATGATGTTCCGGGTTCAATGTCTGTTGGTGTGTATCGACCATCACCATAAATGCCGGCCGCGTTTCCTGTAAAGTGGATCCAGTAAATAGTCCAAGGAGCATCGTTGTTTGACGCATAGATATGCGGTTCTTTCTTTGGGATGATGAACCACTGGTTTTTTCTCACGTCGTGGCGTTGCCCGTATACATTGTACCATCCACTGCCCTTGATACAGTATATGAGTATGTATTGGTTTACGCCCTGCGGCCGTTCACGATAGTGATACATTGCATGGGGATAATAACCGATGTCAGTGATGAACAGTTGGCTGAGGAAAGTATCATCCTCGCAAGTTTTTTGTATCATGTCGGGTAAAACGATTGACCGTTCACCCGAAAAACCATCACGGAGTTTTAGCATTTGGGATTAAAGTTTATGGTCTTTAGTCTATTGTTGCAGAGACGACCCTTGCGGCTGTGTCTAGCACAAAGATAAATAAAACATTCTATACAATCGTAATATTGTCTATTTTTTCTTACGGTTTTTCCATTTCCTACATCAAAGCTTTCTCGTATCTTTGCAACCATAAACGTAGGATAAGCACCTCTGTTGTACAGACACTCCATAATTAATTCAATACCCATGAATAAAAATACAAAAGGTTATATTTATTTTATCTGTTTGGTAGGAGCCATCGGTGGTCTGCTCTTCGGCTATGATTGGGTGGTCATCGGTGGAGCGAAACCCTTTTATGAGGCTTATTTCAAGATTTCTGGTTCGACGGGGGACCAAGGCCTTGCCATGACGGTCGCGCTTATCGGCTGCATGATTGGTGCCATGACCGTTGGGACACTCGCAGATCGAATAGGCCGCAAAAAGTTGATCACAATTTCCTCCATCATTTTTCTGCTTTCGGCATTTGCCACCGGTGCAGCCAACAACTTCCACACATTCCTCGTTGCCCGACTCTTCGGTGGCATTGGTATAGGTTTGGCATCCGGTCTCTCGCCGATGTACATAGCCGAGATGGCACATGTCGACATCCGTGGTCGCATGGTGTCGCTCAACCAGATGTTGATTGTCATCGGAATACTTATGGCACAAATCGTCAACTGGCTCATCGCCCGACCTATGCCTGCCGGCATCACAGAAGAAGCCATAGCTGCATCGTGGAACGGACAAGCGGCATGGCGATGGATGTTTTGGGTGCCAATGATTCCTGCTGCAATCTTTTTTGTATTCAGTTTCATCATCCCCGAGAGTCCGCGTTGGCTGCACATGCGTGCGATGAAGGCCGCATGCGTGAAGTCGGAGAAAACTGAGGGTGGCCTTAAGGTTCTCTTCTCACGTCAATATGCAACCACACTTGTACTTGGTATCTTTATAGCCGTATTCCAACAATGGTGTGGCACGAACGTAATCTTCAACTATGCGCAGGAAATCTTTCAGCAGGCAGGCTACGAGATTGGCGATGTGCTATTCAATATCGTCGTTACGGGCATTGCCAATTTGCTGTTCACGTTCATCGCTTTCCGCACCATAGACCACGTGGGACGCAAGCCACTCATGCTGATCGGTGCCGGTGGACTCTGCGTCATTTATGCCATTCTCGGAACTTGCTATTACATGCATATCATCGGAGTGGGAATGATAATTCTTGTTGTCATCGCTATTGGCTGCTACGCCATGACGCTCGGCCCATGCACATGGGTGCTGATCTCTGAGATATTTCCCGATCGTATTCGTAGCGTGGGAGTCGCCACTTGTACTTTCACCCTGTGGGTGGGCTCATCAACACTCACCTACACATTCCCATTCCTTAATCGTTCGCTTGGCAGTTATGGCACATTCTGGATATATGCGGCAGTGTGCGCTGTAGGCTTTGTATTCTTTTCATTGAAACTTAAGGAGACAAAGGGAAAGAAATTAGAATAAAGGTACAATAATAGAAGTAAAAAATAAAAAACATAATGCAGTCTAACCACTTTTCTTTTCTTGAGAGAGAGAACAAGGGACTTTAAAAATCAAACATAATCATGGTTAAAGCATGGAGAGAAGATGTTGTCATACCTACATACGAGGTTGGCGCAGCAAATAAGAACCCGATGTTTTTGGAAAAACGTGTCTACCAAGGTTCATCAGGTGTAGTGTACCCATATCCCGTTATTGAGGAGATCTCCGACGAACCTGTTGCCCACACATGGCATGCCATCTACTTGGAGAACGAGTATATCAAAGTGATGGTACTTCCTGAGCTGGGTGGACGCATACAGATGGCATACGACAAAGTGAAGCAGCGTCACTTTGTCTATTACAACCATGTCATAAAGCCCGCGTTTGTAGGGCTCTTGGGACCATGGATCAGTGGTGGTATAGAGTTCAACTGGCCCCAGCACCACCGCCCGTCGACCTATATGCCCGTGGACTGCGCCATTGAGGAGAATGACGACGGAAGTGTCACCGTATGGGCCAATGAGTATGAGCGTATGTTCCACCAGAAGGGTGTAGCAGGCTTCACGCTTTATCCCGGTAAAGCCTATCTCGAAATAAAAGGGCATCTCTATAATGCCACTCCATTGCCGCAGACCTTCCTGTGGTGGGCAAATCCGGCAGTGGCTGTCAATGACTGCTATCAGAGTGTTTTTCCACAGGACATCAACGCCGTATTTGATCACGGCAAACGCGCTGTAAGTTCGTTCCCGATAGCTACCGGTACATATTACAAGGTAGACTACTCGTCAGGTGTGGACATCTCAAACTACAAGAATATCAAAGTTCCGACATCGTATATGGGCATAAATTCTAAATACGACTTTGAGGGTGGCTACGAGAATGACTCACATGGCGGCATGCTCCACGTGGCAAGCCACCATGTCAGTCCGGGTAAGAAGCAGTGGACATGGGGCAACGGTGACTTTGGACACGCCTGGGATCGCAATCTCACCGACCATGACGGTCCCTACATTGAGCTTATGGCAGGTGTATTTACCGAAAACCAGCCCGATTTTACATGGCTTGCACCCTATGAGGAAAAGCGTTTTACACAGTATTTCATGCCATATCAGCAAGTGGGTGTGGTGAAGAATGCAAACAAAGATCTTGTGTTCAACATTGATAAGAACTGTGACGGTACAGTGTGGTTTAAGTTATACGCTACAGGCAAGCAGCGCGTACACGTTGTTCTCAAGAACGATGATGGCACGGTCTACTACGACAAGAAGGTAGGCCTCAGCCCCTATCATCTCCTTGACGAGCAGCGTATAGATGTCGGTGATGCACCGTTGGGTGTGTTGGTATTTCAAGCCAACGATCTTTTCTGGCATGCTGAGTCTGATGAGATAAGGCCCATTCCTATCCCTGCTGAGGCAGCCCTTTCGCCTGTGGATACGAAGACTAATGATCAGCTTTATCTCACAGGTTTACACTTAGAACAGTACCGTCATGCAACCTGGAGCCCTGTTGACTACTACAGAGAAGCCTTGCGTCGCGATTCTGATGATTACCGCTGCAACAACCAGATGGGATTGTGGTATCTGCGCCGTGGCAGATTTATAAAAGCTGAAAAATATCTAAGAAAAGCACAAAAGATACTCTATAAGCGCAATCCCAACCCATACGATGGAGAACCTCTCTATAACCTTGCCCTCTCTTTGAAATATCAAGGTAAGCAACATGAAGCATACGAGTGGTTCTGGAAAGCCGCATGGAGTTATGCATGGCGTGCAGCAGCCCTCTATCAGGCTGCATGCATCTCGGCGAAGGAAGGCCGCTATGCCGATGCACTCGAAGAGGTGGAGAGCAGTCTTGCTTGCAATATGCGCAATTATAAGGTCATAGCTCTGAAGGCAATGGTTCTCCGTCTGCTTGGCAGAAAGGAAGAGGGGCTGCACGTGTGTCGTGAGAGCAAAAAACTTGATCTCTTCAACTATGGTTGCCGCTACGAGGAATATCTATTGACGAATGACAATGCTGTCCTTGATGAGCTTGTAGGCATCATGCACGATACATTCAATAATTACGACGAGCTTGGCCTTGATTATTGGCATGCAGGGCAGAACGAGACGGCCGTTGTTGTATGGCAACTCGCTATCAAAAACCACGCCACTACGGCAATGACACATTATTATATGGGGATAGCTGCTGTAAGTCGAGACATGATTTATCATGACTGCAAAAAAGAAATTTCAGAATTTTTCGATAATGGCTCCCGTGCTGACAGTAGCTATTGTTTTCCCAACCGCTTGGAGGCGATTCTCGCGCTAAGTGCGGCTATCGATTATAATCCCAACGATGCGAAGGCAAACTATTATCTTGGCTGCCTTTACTATGGCGCACAGCAGTATGATGTGGCACGACAACATTGGTTACGTTCTGCCGAACTAGCTCCATCGTTTCCTACTGTATGGCGCAATCTCGCCTTGGAAGAATTCAATAAGAAACATAACGGTGAGCAGGCTGTAGCCTATATGGAAAAAGCGTTCACACTCAGTATAGCTCCTTACCCCTCAGAGGAGGAAAGGGGAAAAGCTCGCTTACTAATGGAGCTTGACCAACTCTACAAATGTCTCGGTCATGACCACCAGCAACGTCTTGCCAACTTAAAGAATTATCCAAACTTAGTAGCCCGGCGAGATGATTTGCTTCTTGAGGAAATTACGCTCCTCAACCTCACCGGACGTCACGAGGAGGCCATGACGAAGCTTGATGCACACCATTTTCATCCATGGGAAGGTGGTGAAGGCAAAGTCAGTGGCCAGTACCAATTTGCTCGCGTAGAACTTGCCAAGCTGGCTCTTGGTCGTAAGGATTATGACTATGCCATACAACTCCTTAAAGAGTGCCTTGTCTATCCTAATCACCTCGGCGAGGGCAAACTTTACGAAGCTCAAGAGAACGATTTCTATTATCTCCTTGGCTGTGCGTATGAAGGTAAGGAGAAGCAAATCAAAAATCAAAACGAGGAAATACTTGAGAATAATCATAAAGTCCAAGGCTTAAAGTCCAAATCTCAATTCTGCTTTGAGAAGGCGGCACTTGGGGCGCAGGAGCCCGCTGCACCAATGTATTACAACGATGCTAAGCCCGAAAAGATTTTCTACCAAGGACTTGCATTGCTGAAACTTGGCAGGATAGGAGAGGCACACGGACGTTTTTACAAACTCGTCAACTATGGCAAGAGCCACATCTTTGACCATGTTACAATGGACTATTTCGCCGTATCACTACCGGATCTACAAATATGGGAGAGAGAGCTTGATCTCGCCAACCGCATCCACTGTCTCTATATGTTGGCTCTCGGCTACTATGGTCTCGACTACAAGGCCCGTGCAGATAGATATCTGCAAGAGGCAGAAGGGCTTGACAAGAACCATCTCGGTATATACCAGTTCAGGTCACTTGTTGACTCAAAACTATGATATGTTTACTTCTATCGTAATAATATCCATCTTTTTAAAGTAAAATTCCATTTTATATTTATGTAATATGATTTATTTTTGCGCAGTAGAAGGACAAGCGACAAGGGTAATTATCCAAAATAGAGTATAGAACAACCTATCGAGATATGACTAAAAAGTTTTTATTTATTCCCTGTTTGGTGGCAGCACTATGCTGCACGGGTGAAGGCTTTGCGACCACAGTCTTTCCTTTCGGCATTAACTGCACTGGCCAGATTGCACGCACCATTCCACAAGTAAAAGGTACCGTGATTGACCAGAATGGGGAGCCGGTCATTGGTGCCACTGTTATCGTTAAAGGAACCTCCAATGGAGTTGTGACAGATTTGGATGGCAACTACGTATTGACCAACGTAACCCATGGGGCTATCATTGAGATTTCTTATGTCGGCTATATTACCAAGTCACTGATAGCCAATGGAATGTCTATGGGGACTACCACACTGCGTGAGGACTATAAGAACCTTGAAGAACTTGTTGTCATCGGTTATGGCACGCAACGTAAGGCCGATCTTACTGGTTCTGTGGCCAATGTGGATGCTTCCAAACTAAATGCACAAAGCAACGCAACCATTGGCCAAGCTCTTCAGGGGAAGATTGCCGGAGTGGATATAGTCTCACAGGGTGGTTATCCCGGTGGTGGTACCCGCATCATGATTCGTGGCATCGGTACCCTCAACAATGCCGCACCTCTTTATGTTGTAGATGGCATGTATATGTCGAGTATTGACCATATTAACCCATCTGACATTGAGACTATAGATGTGCTGAAAGATGCATCGTCTTCAGCTATCTACGGCTCTCGCGCAGCTAATGGTGTGGTAATTATCACTACCAAAAGCGGTTCAAACACGGATGGGATTCCTGTTGTTAACGCAACTGCAAGTATAGGCATTAATGTCCCGTCGAAATACCTCTATTTGCTCAATGCTTCGGAGTGGGCTCGGGTGACCACAGAGAGCCGTGCTGCAGCAGGACTATCTACCCTTGATATGGCTAAGAACCTTGACCAACGCGAGGACAATGATTGGCAAGATATTATGTTCTCTCCAGCCGTGATGCAGAACTATAATCTGTCAGTATCAGGTGGTGGAAAATACACCAAGTACTACAACAGCTTTTGCTATACAGACCAGGATGGCACGATGAAGAATACCTGCTTCAAGCGTTATACGATGCAAAGTAAGTTGGACTTTCAAAAGAGTTTTGTTAATATGGGAACCAACGTTATCCTTACGTACGATGAGAACCGCCCGATGCTAAGTGATATCCGTGGAGGTATGATTGGCCAGACCTTGCTTTCAGTACCCACGCTCGCTCGCTACGACAGCAATCATGTCGGAGGTTATGGCAGCACCGAGGGCGATGTACTCAATCTGCGTAACCCATTGGGTATGGCTGACAACCAGCTTTATCGTTACCGTGTGAACAATACGAAAATTTATGCAAACATTTATATTAGCATAGAACCCATAAAAGGATTGAAATACAAACTCAGCTTCACTCCCGACTTTAGTTTTTACCGATCTAATTCGTATTTAGGACTTTCTGATTTTGGTCTCCAAAAGAATACTATTACGTCCAATCAAGAAACACAGACACGCACACGCAACCTATTGCTAGAAAACTTGTTGAACTTTGAACGCACCTTTGGCAAGCATAAGGTCTCCGCTTTAGTAGGATTCTCTTTTCTGGACAACCGCTATCGCTATCTTTCGGGTTCCGGTCAGTATCTACCCGAGGGACTGCACGAACTGGATGCAGCCACCGGTGGGCTAATCACAAGCGGCAACAGCTGGCATTCCACTCTGAATTCTATTATAGGGCGAGTGTTCTATTCTTACGCCGATCGTTACCTCATACAGGCTACAATTCGTCGTGATGGTTCCTCAAAGTTTGGTCCAAGGCATCATTGGGGCAATTTCCCGTCTGTTTCCATAGGTTGGAATATCGGTGAAGAAGAATTCTTTAAAAAGAATGTCAAATGGGTAGATCAGTTGAAGCTTCGGGCTGGTTATGGTGAACTTGGCAACCAGGAGATAGGCAACTACATGTATTCTGCTGTTGTCAGTTCGGGTATCAATTATCCTCATGTCGGTAATGGTGTCTATACGGGGGCATTTCCCAAAAACTTTTCTAATCCGGACATTAAGTGGGAGTCTACAAGCATGACAAATATCGGTATTGACTTCCTCGCTTTCAACAGCCGTTTGAGCTTGACAATGGACTATTATGTTAAAAACACAAAAGACATCCTTCTTGAAGTACCAATACCATTGTCTACGGGCTCTGCATCAAATCCTACCCGCAATGCAGGCAAAATACGCAATAGGGGGTGTGAATTCAATATCGGCTGGAACGACCAAATAGGTAAGGATTGGAGTTACGGCGCCAGTATCAATGGTTCGTTTAGCAAAAACAAAGTCGTTAGTATGGGAACCGATAGCCAGTACATTACTGGTGGTACCATTCACGGAGGTACATGGACAACAAAGACCATTGCCGGTTATCCTATTGCCGGTTTCTGGCTCATTCCTACCAACGGCTATTTCAATAGTGAATCAGAGGTGGAGGCTTACAGCAAGGATAAGGTTCTGATCCAGCCGAGTGCTGAACCTGGCGACATCCGCTTTAAAGATGTCAATAATGATGGCACAATTAATGATGAAGACCGTGTCTACTGTGGTAGTCCATTCCCAGACTTTACGTATGCGTTCAATGGCCGGATGAGCTACAAATGTTTTGATTTGAGCTTTACTATCCAAGGAGTTGTGGGCAATAAAATTTACAATGCCACACGCCAGGAACTTGAGAATGTCACCTATGGCAGCAACTATTTGTCAACAGTTCTCGAGCACTGGACCGAGAATAATCACAATGCCAAGACTCCGCGTCTTGTGTGGAATGATCCTAACCAAAACGCCCGAACAGAGAGCAATCGCTTTCTTGAGAGTGGTACATATCTCCGTCTCCGCACCCTACAGTTTGGTTACAACTTTCCGAATAATCTGCTGGGCTTTTTTAAGAAGGCACGCACGTATTTGGAGTTTGACAATCTTTTCACCATCACTCCATATTCTGGTTATAGTCCCGACGTTAATGCCGGTAGCGTTTATCAGCGTGGCTTCGATGAGTTCATTTATCCAAGTAATCGAACTTACATGATCGGCATCAATCTTACTTTCTAAACTTTAAGTATTGACAAATTATGAAAAAACAATATGCATATATCATTTATATGGCATTGGGGATGGGAATGGTCGGTACATCATGCAGCGACCAGCTTGAACAGTTCAATCCAAATGCTCAGACTGAAAGTACCTTTTGGAAAAATCAGTTGGATTACGAAGAGGCTCTTGTAGCTTGCTATTCTCCACTCAAGGAAGGTATTTATGGTGGATATTATGGTACCCGAGGAGTCATGATGCGCATTGCCAGAGCCGACGAAGTAGAGTTTCGTAATGACATCAGCGATATTTTCCAGGCTTGCTATTTTACTAATTCTAACGGTAATCGAGTGGCCCAGCAATTATTCTATCAGTTTTATAGTGGCATATTCCGTTGCAACACCATCTTGCAGCGACTTAAGGACACTTCTGTGTCTCTGCACTCTGATTTTGTCACAGAGGCTCGTGGTGAGGCATCCTTCCTCCGTGCGCTCTATCTCTTCAATCTTGGCAAGGAATTTCAAGATGCTCCTCTTCGTCTGACGGCATCAGAGAAATTTGCAGATTTCCCATTGGCAAAGTCATCGCAGAAAGAGATATGGGACCAAGCCATCAAAGACCTTGAGACAGCAGCATCCTGTCTGCCTGTGGAAGCTGTTGCCAAAGGGAAGCCCTCTCGAGGCGCTGCCTACGCACTGATGGGCAAAATATATCTCTATGAAAAAGAATACGACAAGGCGATAGATGTCCTTGAACCATTGACAACCTCTCCCTACAACTATACTCTTTGCCGGGACTTTCGATGGAATATTGATGAAGCTCATGAGTTCAACAACGAGAGTGTCTTTGAGATTCCCATGGAAGATGTCGGCGGCACTAACGTGTGGAGCAATGGTGAGACCAACAATACCAGCCAGACAACATCACGTGCCATGGAGTATGCTTCTTCCGTCGCCGGTGGGTGGTTTGAGGCCCAACCAACACAACAGATTATGGACATAATGACCTATGAGAAGGACAGAGACGGCAATTATGACTATCGTGCCCGCATGTCTGTGGCATGGGATTATGACGGTTGCATGTATTATCAGGAACCTTTTCGCAAGAAGTTTTCGGAAGGACAGTCGAATACCTATTGGATTCTGCGATATGAAAATTGGGACAAGGGAGTTAATGAGGATGCTTCCTGTAAATCTACAATCAATGAACGTGCTCTTCGTTATGACGGTGTAATCTTGAATCTTGCCGAGTGCTATCTTTTCAGCACTATCCGTAAAAATCTTCAGAAGGCTGTGTCATATATCAATATGATACGTGAGCGGGCCAATCTTAACGACTATAGCGGTAAACTGACCGAGAGTGACATATTTATCGACCTTGAACGCCAGCGGGCCATAGAGTTCTTTGTTGACGGTGAGCGTTTCTATGATCTCCGCCGTTGGGGACTTCTTGACGAGCGTATCAGAACTTGCAACAAGGTGCGTTACAATCAGCTTGAAACCGGAAAGACCGGAAATACGAACAAATACTATTACCTTCCGATACCTTCTGCTGAACTGGAGACCAATCCGCTTTGCACAAAAAGTGAAGGATGGTAATATAAGATTTGTAAGGGCGTCCATTGCTTTTTAGAAGAAATGTATGATTTTTGTACTACCATTTTTTTACCTTTGCACAATAATACAGCTTCAATTATGAGAAATTTGCTTAAGTCATTTTTTTTGCTGCCATGTGTATTAGTTTGTCAACAATCACTTTGCGCCCAACCAAAGATTACTTGGGATTCGCGGAGCATTATGGTTGATGGACGGCGTGTGGCTCCCGTAATGGGCGAAATACACTACTCGCGTATTCCTGCAAACGAGTGGGCATCAGAAGTAAAAAAGATAAAAGAGGGTGGCGTGACGATAATTGCTACCTATGTATTCTGGAATCATATAGAGGAAATAGAAAATCAATTTGATTGGAGTGGGCAGCGCAATCTGCGCCGTTTTCTCGAGATCTGCAAGCAGGAACAAATGCCTGTGATAGTGCGTCTCGGTCCGTTCTGTCATGGAGAAGTTCGGTGTGGTGGCATTCCTGACTGGTTCTTTGTAAAGGGTATAAAAAGCCGAAGTGAGGACCTGCGGTTCCTAAAAATAGTGGAAACATTGTACCGGCAGATTTTCACGCAGGTGCAAGGTTTGCTGTGGAAGGATGGCGGCCCCGTAATAGCCTGTCAGTTTGACAACGAATACAGTGGGCATGGATCTTATCTCATGGCGTTGAAGAAAATGGCTTTGAATATTGGTTTTGACCTACCGTTCTATACTCGTACCGGTTGGCCGGAATTATCAACACCGGTGCCCTATGGAGAGATACTGCCACTCTATGGAGACTATGCCGATGGATTTTGGGAACGTAGTACGAAAGCCACAGCTGGCAATTACTACCAAGCGTTCTTCTTCAAGCCAAACCGCGACAGCAAAAGTATCGCGACGGAGCAGATAAAATACGCCTCCGATTCATCTTCTTCAAGGAGAGGAGGTACATATCCTTACTTTACCTGTGAATTGGGAGGTGGCATGATGACCTCTTACCATCGGCGCGTGTATATGTATCCCAATGATGCTTACGCTATGGCTGTGGTGAAGCTCGGCTCTGGCAGTAATCTTCTCGGTTATTATATGTATCATGGGGGCACGAATCCGGAAGGTAAGCTCACATACCTCAATGAGAACCAACGTACGGTGGCAACTAACTACAATGATATGCCTGTAAAAACCTACGACTTCCAAGCACCGCTCGGGGAGTTTGGACAGATAAATCCGGTGTACTACCGTCTGCGTCCATTGCATCTGTTCATGCATGACTTTGGTGAAATATTGACACCAATGGACGCACATTTTCCCTGTACAAAGGAGCCGGTAAAAGGTGATGATTCTTATCTTCGCTGGAGTTACCGTAGTCTTGGAGGACAGAGCGGCTTCATATTCTTTAATAACTACGAGCGGTTGCAAAACTTAAAGACAAAGAAAGGCGTGAGGTTTGACCTATGTGGTGTGAAAATTCCATCATTGACAATCCCCGCCAATGCCATCGGTATTCTGCCAGTACATGTTGCCGGGATAAAGTATGCCACTGCACAACTTGTGGCAAATCGTGACGGCAAGATATATCTCATGCAGATAGAAGGCTTGCCCACGGAAATAGCCTTTGAAGATGGCAAGATGCTGAAGCCGGTGAAGTCACGTGGTACCCAAAAGCCAATTTACAAGAACTATTACCTACTGACAGAAAAAGATGCGGAACAGCTCTTCTTACCTTTTCCAGAGATTCCTCCTGTAGAAGCCGGCACACGAGACGTAACGTACAGCAAGGCAAAGAATGCTGGTCCACTTCGCACCATTACTATAGGGATGCAGAATGTTGCCGAAGAACCTACCGACTCTGACTTCGATAATGCAGCAGTGTATAAGATAGATATTCCGGCAGGTTCTAAAGGACTTCTTGACATCAACTACCACGGCGACTGCGCCCGTCTCTATGCCGATGGTAAACTAATAGATGACAACTTCTACAACGGTCGCCACTTTCAATATGGTTTGTGGCGGTTGCCCGAAGGAACGACAACCCTTGAGTTGCGTATCCTGCCCATGCAGAAAGACGAACCTGTGTATTTCCCAAAAGAAGCCGACACTGCACCGGGGGAAGAGGTGAACAGCATAACCATTAAAGAATGAGTGAGTTGTTTGGATAGGTAACCGGATGCCTCCCGGGCTTTGTTGGATATGGGGTATAATTAATCAGACTGATATGTTTGTTAAGATGTAATATCCCAATGAATAGATCAGACTATCCTCAAATAATTAACCATTTGGTATTGAACAGTTAATCAACAATTAATAGTTTCCAATTATTTGGATAGCAACATAGAAGATATGAAGTACTTATTCCTGTCCTGCCTTTTACTTGTATCATTGCCTAATTTGGCAGACAACGTTATCGACCTCAGTGGAGCATGGCATGCGGTCTTGAAAAATAATGGTTCCAAGCACGATATACACCTTCCCGGATCATTACTCACCAATAACCTCGGAGAAGCATTGTCGGTGGGCACACGTTGGACAGGTTCGTTCTACGACTCATCTTTCTATTATAATCCTTATATGGAGAAGTACAGACAGCCGGGGCGCATGAAGTTCCCATTCTTTCTTACACCCAACCGTCACTATGTTGGTATGGTGACATACATTCGAAATATCTTCGTACCAAGATCTTGGAAGGGTAAACGTATAAATCTTTTCCTCGAACGCCCACATATAGAGACCACCGTTATGGTGAATGGGCAAGAAATAGGACACGATATGAGCCTTAATACGCCACATGTTTATGATGTTTCTCACTACATACTACCGGGCAAGGACAACGAGATAACGATTAATGTTTACAATGGAATAGAAAATGTCTGCGTGGGCCAAGACTCTCATAGTGTCACCGACCAGACGCAAGGCAACTGGAACGGCATAGTCGGGCGCATGGAGCTACGCTGTGAAGGGTATAACCCCATAGGCCATGTTCAAGTGTGGGGAGACATCAACAAGGAGCTGGTGCGTATTGTTGTGACAGACACAAAAGGTAAACTTACATTCCATCTCAATGGAAAAGAGGTGAAAACGATAAAGATTAACGACTCGACCCATATTATGCCGGTTGCCAATCCAAAACTTTGGTCTGAATCCTCGCCTTATGTCTATCATTTGAATGTCTGTTCTAAGGATGATACCTGCCACACCACCTTTGGTATACGTGAGATAAGCATACGGGGGGCGCAGTTCTATCTCAACGGCAAGCCGATATGGCTGCGTGGTACGGTTGAGTGTTGCAACTTCCCACTTACGGGCTATCCACCGACAGATGTTGATAGTTGGAAGAAGATTTTCATAAAATGTAAGCAATATGGACTCAATGCCATGCGCTTCCACAGCTATTGTCCTCCTGAGGCTGCTTTCATCGCTGCCGATGAAGTGGGGTTCTACCTTCAGCCTGAGGGACCAAGTTGGCCTAACCACGGCGTGAAAATGGGCAGCGGCATGGCTATTGACAAGTACCTCATGGACGAAACCAAGCGTATGGTTGCAGCATACGGAAACCATCCCTCGTTTGTGATGATGTCGGCGGGCAATGAGCCGGCCGGAGACTGGGTGGCATGGGGTAACAGCTGGGTAGAATATTGGAAAAAGACAGACACCCGCCGGGTTTACTGTAGTTTCAATGTAGGAGGGAGTTGGGAGTGGGACGATGGTTCGCAGTATCATATTAAAGGCGGCGCACGGGGACTCGACTGGGACAATCGTGCACCACAGAGCCAGGATGATTACTATGAGCAGATATTATTCCCGCGCAACTATAAAGAGGATAATCCTAACACTACGCCTATCATAGCCCACGAGCAAGGGCAGTGGTGCGCTTTTCCCGACCTTAATGAGCGAGATCAGTACATAGGTGTGTATAAGGCTTATAATTTTGACATTTTCTCCGATCTGCTTAAAAGCCATGATATGGCCTCTATGGCCGGTAAGTTTCTGCATGCCAGTGGTAAGTTACAGACATTGTGCTACAAATATGAGATTGAACGCAACTTGCGTACTAAAAATTATGCAGGTTTCATGCTTCTTGGTCTTAATGACTATAGCGGTCAGGGTACAGCCCTTGTTGGACCTCTCAACGTATTTTGGAAAGAAAAAGGATATGTTGACAGCACGTTGTGGAGACAATTTTGCAACAACGTAGTCGTTATGGCTGAGTTCCCTAAGTTCGTTTTTACATCAGGTGAGGAATGTAGTGTCAAAGTTGACATATACAATGCAGCTATCAACATGGCAAAAGCCCGGTTATCGTATTCCATCTCGTCCTCAATAGGTGAGACCGCTATCGCCAATTTGAATGTGTCGTGTGGCAAGACTCTAAATGTGGCCTGCGTTCCACTTTTTACTTCCACTACTCGCCCGTGCAAATACACATTGACTCTGACACTTAGGGCAGGCGACAAAACATACACCAATACTTATGACTATTGGGTTTATCCGAAAGAAGCTGTACCCGATATTCCTGATGGCATTTATGTTGCTGACTCGCTTGATGCCAAAGCCATTAAGGTGTTGTCGAATGGAGGTAAGGTATTAATCACTGCTGCCAATAAGGTACATTATGGCAGTGATATTAAGCAGACCTATTTACCCGTATTTTGGAACACAAGCTGGTTCAAGATGCGACCTCCGCATACTACTGGTGCGTATATTGATACGAAACATCCGTTATTCAAAGAGTTTCCCACCGACGATTGGAGCAACCTCAATTGGTGGGAACTGCTCAATAAAGCACAAGCGATGAACCTTGCCGAATTCCCCAAAGGCTATCAGTCCCCCATACAACCTATTGACACATGGCATGTTAGCCGCAAACTTGGTATGCTTATTGAGGCGAATATACTGAAAGGTAAGTTGCTGATGACGACAATGGATATCACCTCTAATCTTGACAAAAGGCCGGTTGCAAAACAGATGCGCAAGGCTATCATCGCCTATATGGCATCAGATAGTTTTGTCCCTACATTGGCACTTGAGGCTCAAACCATTACCAATTTCTTCACAAAGTCAGCACCAATGGTGAATATGTTTACCGATGATTCGCCAGACGAACTTAAGCCGAAACGAAAATGAGAGTAAAAAATTACTTTTACTTATATTCTACAGTCCAATAAGTATTTGTCATGCTCGTTTGCATTCCCCATACTCACCCTATCAGCTTGAGCAGATAGGCGCATTTTTCAGGGTTGCCGAGTGTTTTGCCCTTGTCGCAAGAGAGTTTCACACAGTCGTGCCATTCTCTTTTCTCGGTGATCCGGCAGCGGGTGAGTTTCACGACGATATTCATGGGCTTGGCATTCTCCACATCGCAAGTGAGAAACGTGCCCATACCGTAGGAATCTTTCATGCGCCCGTCCACGTATCGGTGTATCTCGATGGCCCGCTCGATGTTGAGTCCGTTGGAAAACACCACCTGCTTGGTCTTCGGATCGATGCCCAATGACTCGTATTTTTCAATGATTTTCTCTGTCTGTTCCTCCTCTATGCCACTGTCCACACGCAGTCCGTTGAACATCATGGCCATGCGCTTGGACAGATTGCTGAAGAACACACGGTCGCCGAAGCAGTCGTAGAGATAGATGCCGTTGTCGCCATCATAGACATCGCTGAACTTGCGCATCACATTGAAATTGCACTCGAAAATGCCGCTCACGTTCTCTTCGAACTCTATGAGCTGGTGGCTCATCGTGCCGATGGGCACAAGATCGTACTTCATCGCGAAGTAGACATTGCTCGTACCGATGAACTTTCCCGTCCAAGGATGGAACATCCCCCCATCGTCTTCATATCCTCCCTGCTCGTCAATGGCCTTCATCGTGGCCATCACCATATCATGGTGGTCGAACGAAAGGCGGCGGCGCGTGCCCATGTCGGCCAAGAACAGCTCGTTAGAGAGTATCCTGCGCGTCTTCTCCACACAACGCTCGCGCTCGCGGTCAAGGTCGTAGCGGTCGAGGTCGCCCTGCAATCCGTGCATCAGTTCGGACACGATGGAGAGTATCGGCATCTCCCACATGATGGTGGAATACCACTTGCCGCGTACGGAAATGTGCAGATGGCCCTCCTCGTCCTGCTCCACCGACACTTCGTGGGGATTGAACCGGTAGCCGCGCAGGAAAGTGAAATACCACTCGGGCAGGTAGTACATCCGCCGTTTCATGAACTGCACCTCCTCGTCAGTGATCATCACGCGGGGCATCATGCCCAACTGCTCCTTGACGAGTTCGCCAAACCCCTTGGGATAGACGGTGTTGTTGCGGTCGAAAAACGTGTATTCCACTTCGGCTCGTGGATACTTTTGTAGCACGTAATACTGGCAACTGAACGTGTAGGCGTCGTTGTCGGTGAGATGATAGATGATCTGTTGCATGACTGTTGGTTTATGGTTTGGCCGGTTTCCGGCTGTCTGTTCTTGCCCGTAAAGGGACAACGCTTCCGTCCGGAATGCCGCAGTCGGCATGGGAGATGGCAGACCGGGGAGCCTATCGAGTGCAAATATACGAAAAATACCGGTGCGGGAATGCTGTCGGGGCTATATTTTTACATCGGGCCCCGCCTGCACCCGGTTGGCGCAATCCCACAATCGTGCGGCCCCGGCCATTTTCGCCACGTTTTATTTTGCCATTATGGCAGAATTGCTTACTTTTGCATGAGATAAGAAAGAAGTAAAAGAAAACAAGCAAGATACATGGAACAGACCCTTCTAATTTACAATACGCTCAGTCGGAGCAAGGAAAGATTTGAGCCGTTGCACGCCCCCAATGTGGGCATGTATGTGTGCGGACCCACCGTGTATGGCGACCCGCACTTGGGACATGCCCGCCCGGCCATCACGTTTGACATCCTTTTCCGCTATCTGAAACACTTGGGCTACAAGGTGCGCTACGTGCGCAACATCACCGATGTGGGACACATGGAGCACGATGCCGACGACGGCGACGACAAAATAGAGAAGAAGGCACGGCTGGAGCAACTCGAACCGATGGAGGTGGCGCAATACTACACCAACCGTTATCACACGGCCATGAACGCACTCAACGTGCTGCCGCCGAGCATCGAGCCGCAGGCCACGGGCCACATCATCGAGCAGGAGGAGCTGGTAAAGCAGATTTTGGACAACGGCTACGCCTACGAGAGCAACGGTTCCATCTATTTCGACATCGAGAAGTACAACAAAGACCATAAATACGGCATCCTCTCGGGACGCTCGTTGGAGAATATCGTCAACGAGAGCCGTTCGCTGGCAGGCGTAGGCGAGAAGCGCCATCAGGCCGACTTCGCCCTGTGGAAGCGCGCCATGCCCGAACACATCATGCGATGGCCGAGTCCGTGGAGCGACGGTTTCCCCGGTTGGCACTGCGAATGTACGGCAATGGGACGCAAATATCTCGGCAACCACTTCGACATCCACGGCGGCGGCATGGACTTGGTGTTCCCGCACCACGAGTGTGAGATAGCACAGGCCGTGGCTTCGCAGGGCGACCAGATGGTGCGCTACTGGATGCACAACAACATGATCACCATCAACGGGCAAAAGATGGGCAAGAGCCTGGGCAACTTCATCACGCTGGAGCAGTTCTTCACCGGTTCTCACGACAGTCTGGAGCAGGCCTATTCGCCCATGACCATCCGCTTCTTCATCCTCTCGGCCCACTATCGCAGCACGGTGGATTTCTCCAACGATGCCCTCAAGGCGAGCGAAAAGGGACTGGAAAGACTGATGAACGGTCTCAGCGACCTCGACCGCGTGCCCGTTTCCGACACCTGCGACGAAGCCACCGACCAATTTGTGAAACAGCTGCGCCAACGCTGCTACGATGCCATGAACGATGACTTCCAAACCCAACTGGTCATCAGCTACCTCTTCGAGGCCTGCCACGTGGTGAACACGCTGCTCGACCACAAAGCACATATCTGCGCTGACTGCCTGAAGGAACTTGCCGAGACGATGCGTCTCTTCGCCTTCGATCTGCTCGGACTGAAGCCCGAGAAAGGCGATAACAACGAGGCGCGGGAAGAGGCCTACGGCAAGGTAGTGGACATGGTGCTCTCGTTGCGGGCCAAAGCCAAGGCCGACAAGGACTGGACGACGAGCGACAAGATTCGCGACGCGTTGGCAGATGCCGGATTCGAGGTGAAAGACACAAAAGACGGAGTGACGTGGAGACTGAATAGGTGAAGAAAAGAAAAGCCTCACCCCCGGCCCCTCTCCGAGGGGAGAGGGGGAGTGAAAAGCCCATAGAACTTTCTTATCCTTGAAAGGTCTATGGGCTTTTTACTTTGATTTACACGAATTCTTAACTCCTCATTCCCAACTTCTCACTCCTAACTTCTTACTCCCTAAATGTATTCCATAAGGATGTCCCACACGGCGATGATGTGGCAGATGCTGCCGCCTAGCACAAAAAAGTGGAACACGGTGTGCATGAACCGCCGCTTGTTGATGCTGTAAAACACCGCACCGGTGATATAACACACCCCCTCGGCCACTATCCACACGAAAGCGGCCGTGGAGAGAGCGTCTATCAGCGGTTTGAAAGCCACGAGCACACTCAGGCCCATGCCCACGAAAGCCAGCGTCTCAAGGTTGCTGTGATCCTTGAGACGGGCAAAACTCATCACCGTGCCGGCGATGGCGCAAGCCCAAATGAAGCAGAAAAGACTCCACCCCCAATAGCCCTCGTCGCGCAAAACAATGAGCGTGATGGGGGAATAGGAGCCGGCAATGTGCCAATAGATGGCAGCATGATCCCACTTGCGCAACCGCTCTTTCCACCGCGACCAGGCCGAAAGGGCATGATAGGCCGTGGAGGCGATATAGGACATGAGCATACCGAAAAGATAGAGTATCACACCTGCCGTGGCCCAACCGTTGCCGTGGGTAAAGCACCAGTAGAGGAAAAGCGTGCCGAAGACCACGCCCAAGGCTATGCCTCCGGCATGTGACCACGAGTTCCAAAGCTCTTCACGATGGTTGAAATGTATCTTCAAACGCATACACCTTAATTTATATAATGGGTTGCCCTTCGCCGCCACGAAGATACTCTTTTTTTCCGAACCGCACGGCTTAAGCAATGAAAACAACTACAAAAATATGTTTAAAGACCCTTGTGTTCGCGCACAAACGTTGATTTAAATCAAGAAAGTGGCACTATTACACTAATAAAAGTGAATAAAATTTGCCGGGTCGGGAATTAGCTCTATCTTTGCAAACGTAAACGACAAGTAAGCGGAACGATTGAAGGTCGCTTCATCAGAAATATCTGCCGAACGTCATCTCATAATACAGATTGTTTAAGTTAATAATAATAGATTTAGGTTTTTAGTTTATTTAGGTAAAGATTGTCAGGTATTAGGTAAGGTAAAAGATTTGATCGGCGATAACACATAGGTTTTAGTTAAGGTTAGAAAAGATTGTAAGGTAACATTGATGTAAAAGGGGAACGCCGTGAGGCGCGAACCTGATGACGGAGGGGATGACATTCTCAGCCGTTTTTTTAGCTCCAAATCGAAGTATGTCAAGGATGACAAAACACAAAAATCAGTGAAAGGCATCTTCACAAGATGTCGGATGACGGTGAAGAATATCAACAAAAACACCTCCGCCAAAAAACTCCAACCAGAACGGAAAACCGGCTTTAAACTGCCGGAAAAGCCCGCCGATTTTCTCATTCGGGCTCTCCGAACTTGCAAAAGAGCCACACTTGAAAGCTGAAAGGGCCACAGTTGCGCTGCAACTGTGGCCCTTTTGCAAGCCCATTTGGGCCCTTCCAGCCCCGTTTTCGGGCTCAAATCCGTGTCAACAAAATTCAAGTAACTGACTGTCAGTGCTTTAAAAACATCGCCAAATTTGCTCATTTGCATCCAAGTGGGTTGCCCGTTGCAGATATCGCAAGCAGAGAGGCCGAAAATGAACAAATAATTTGACAATTATCTTTTCTGGAGATCTCCTTTTCAATAAATGCAGTTTATGAGCATTCCAATAATCTATACTCCGTTTGTTAAATATCTGACAAGTAAAGACGAATGTCATATCCCCGCTAATATCAACCGCTCCTTGAAGCTCAATACGCACTGTGTTCGCACACAAAACCTTGATTTAAGTCAAGAAAGAGGTGGAAATGTGCTAAAAAACATATCAAGTCGCTTGCCGAATGAGAAAATAAACATACCTTTGCATCGTCAAAAGGTTATTAGAATTTAGGTTTAAGATTGTTAGTAAAGGTATTAGTTAAGGTAATTAAGATTGTACAAGGACAACGGTATTAGATTAAGGTAAGAGAAAGATTGTTTTGACGGACGACAGATTTAGAGATTGTTAGAGAGCATAAAGATCAAGTAGATTGTTTAGGAAGAGTAGTAGTTAGTTCATAGGTTTGAGAAATTTGAGAAATCAGATGAAAGTGCGCAGCCCGAAAGGCCGCGCACTTTTCGTTTTCAAAATGGTTGCCTCCCCTATCGGCAGGCAACAAGAATCTGGACAAGGCCTCATCACCGCAAACCATTGGTAAACAGAGTATAATTTTTGGGGAAGCCGGGGGCGTTTCTGTGAATTATTCTTTCTTTAGGCACAAGGTCGCAAAAATAATGCTACTTTTGTTTCCGTCAAAAACCATTTGCGCCATGTGGAAAGTCTATGCGTTATTGTCGGCCCTGTTTGCAGCACTGACTGCAATCTGCGCCAAGGTGGGTGTGAAGAACATCAATTCGGATTTGGCAACGGCCATCCGGACTTCCGTCATCCTGATACTGACATGGGGAATCGTGTTTTTCGGAAAACACCAGACAGAAGTCAGGGAGATAAGCCATCACACTTGGCTTTTCCTGATTCTGTCCGGTGTCGCTACGGGGCTGTCGTGGTTGTTCTATTTCAAGGCCATTCAGATAGGAGATGTCTCCAGAGTGGCCCCCATCGACAAGTTGAGCGTTGTCTTCACCATCATCTTTGCCTTCCTCTTCCTCCACGAGAGAGTCGGTCTGCAAGTCGTTATCGGGGCTATCCTCATCGCCGCCGGCAGCATTCTGATGCTTTCAAAATGACGGTCTGCCCCACCGTCGCCCATCCGCCCCGTCATTTCTCTCTCAAATAGAGGTTGGTGTATTGGTAATAGGCCTCGGCTTTCATGACGAGAGCCTGCTGTGGCTTGCGGCTCAAAGTCTCCTCAAAGGTGCCGTCGGCAACCGGAGCCACGTCATATTGGGTAATCTTCCTCACCGGCGAAAGCACCGTGAGACAGTCGTTTTCCAAATATCCCAAATCCTGATAGGTGGCCATAAAAGCCCGTGGATGAAATGAAGACGAGAGAATGTCCTGCCCGGCAAAGTGCACCCGGCACTGCAGATGGAGCAGGGAGAGCAGTGTGGGCATCACGTCGATCTGCGAACACACCTTACCGACCGACTCAGGAGCTATGCGCCCGGGACTGTAGACAAGACAAGGTATGTGATATCTGTCCAAAGGCAATGATGTCTTTCCGGCACTGGAAGCACAATGGTCGGCAATGACGACAAACACCGTGTTGTGGAACCAAGGCTTGCGGGAGGCATCGCGGATGAACTTACCGATGGCGTAGTCGGTGTATTTCACCGCTGCCTCACGCGTGTTTTTGTCACCGTTTACCTTGATTCTGCCATCGGGATAGGTGTAGGGACGGTGGTTGCTGGTCGTCATGATGTGGGCAAAGAAAGGTTTGCCACCCTTGGCATCGGCATCAAAGACCTTCAGACTCTTGTTGAACATGTCTTCATCGCACACGCCCCAGATGTTGGCAAAGGTGGTTTCCTGCGGACGAATCGATGACCGGTCGATGACCTCATAGCCGTTGTGGGAGAAGAAATCGCCCATGTTGTCAAAATAGCTGTCGCCTCCGTACAGGAATTGCACCTGGTAGCCCTGCTTCTTGAGCACACTCCCCACGGAAAGGTCGCCCATGCGGTTGTTCTTTTGTTTGATGATGCTCTCCCCGGCACTCGGCGGCACACAGAGCGAAAGGGCCTCAAGACCACGCACCGTACGATTGCCGTTGGCATAGAGCCGGTCGAAGACAAGGCTCTCCTCCATCAGTCGGTCGAGGTGGGGCGTGAGATGTTCCGTGTTGCCATATCTCGACAAGAAGTCGGCACTCAGGCTCTCCACCGTGATGAGCACGATGTTGCAGCGTTGGGGCTGAAGCGAATCACCGATGACTTTTCCGCCTTTCCCATCCAGTCCGGCCAACCGGCGATACAAGGCTTTGCACTTTTGCGCAGGGAGCATCGTGTAGAACCGGTCATACTCCAAACGGTTGCTTCGGAACGCTATCACGAAATCGCAGGCCCCGTTTTGCTCCAGTTGGGTGACATACTGATTCCGGCTCGACAGCGAGTGGGTGAACACCGTCATCCCGTAACCGATGGCACAGGCCACCAGATAGATGCCCAAGTGGACGGCGAGCAGTCCGGGGCCGTAAAGCCTGTCCAACTTGAACCGCTCCTTTCTTGACTGCCGGCAAATGATGCCCACCGAAAGGAGCAGGAGCACAAGGCACAGTGGCACAATGGCGTAGGACTCCATGATGTTGCCGATGACCTCATGAGTGTAGACCAGATAATCCACGGCGATGAAATTGAATCTGACTCCGAACTCCTGCCAGAACAGATACTCGCCGGCAGAGACCACCAACAGCAAAAACACATAGACAGCCCACGCAAAGTAAAGCGATGCACGTCGCCACGCCATGCGTATTCGCGGGAGAAAATAACGGAGAGAGAAACTCAGCAGCTTCCATCCTAAAAAGAGCTGTCCTATCTTCGGTGCACCACCGCCATACTGGTGGAACAGGGATTGCGGCCAAAGTGAGTAGAGAAAGGCCGCTATCAGCAGGGCCTCGATGGCAAGGCCCGTTTTCCGGCCATACTTCCATTCGTTCAGTCCGAGATAGAGGATGGCGATAGGAATGGTGAGCAAAACGCCCATGCCGAAATCGGAAAAAACACCGATGCCCAGACACCGAACCACTTCCCGGAAGGTGAGTCCCCCGTCGGAAGGTGTCGACAGCATGAGAACCATGCGGAGCAAGAAGCCGATGATAACATACAATTTCAGGAACTTGCACATCATAAGGAACCCGGGATTCCGATACTGCACATCATTTCCTTGAAAGAATTTGATTTCCATTTGTTTAATTTTTACTTGACACGCAAAAGTACGAATAATTCCCGTATTACTCTTCCATAAAAGAAAGAAATCTCTTCCTGCACCGAGACAAAGCGGCGACAGCCGTTAAATGGACAGAAATCCACAGAAAGTTTTATGGGATGAGCATGTCCGATTTAGAGAAATTTGAGCTATCTTTGTCCCACCGCTATTTTAACTGATATCATGGTTATCCGAAAAATCAATCTACAGAAGCAATCATCCGATAAGTTTACACGCTCAACCGGAGACGACGATGAGAAAGAAAAACCGGAACAGCAATCTATTGAGAGCCGACTGAGAAGCGGCGACGAGGAAGCTTACCGACTGCTTTTCAAGCAACACTATGCCGTGTTGTGTCACATCGCCGACCTCTATGTGCATGACAGGTTTACGGCAGAGGGCATCGTGGGAGATGTCATCTTCCATCTTTGGGAGGCGAGAGAACATCTCATCATCAGGAGTTCCCTGCGCAGCTATCTGGCGAGGAGCGTAAGAAACAAGTGTCTGGACCATATCAAATCGAAACACAACAAGACCGAACAGCCCCTATCGGTCACTCCCGAGGCCGAAGCGGCATACGGCAACCAGCGGGTCACCGACGGCAACCCACTGGGCGACTTGCTTTCCCGAGAACTGGAAAATGAAATCATGACGGCTGTAGACAACCTGCCGGAAGAGTGCCGGGAGGTTTTTCGGCTGAGCAGGTTTGAAAACAAGAAAAGCCGGGAGATTGCCGAGGAACTCGGCATTTCGGTCAACACCGTGAAATACCACCTCAAGAATGCTATCAAAACCTTACGCGAGCGGCTGAAAGACCATCTCCCGGCAGTGGTCATCGGGCTACTGAGCCTGTTAATTAACTAAAAACATCCTGCATGTCACTATCCCGGCAGGAGCGTAAAATCGTCTAACCCATAAACAAGCAACAATAATGGAACATAAAGATATAGAAGAACTGATCGTAGACTATCTGGACGGCGAACTGGACGAGGAGGGGAAAAAACAACTCCTGCACTGGTGCAACGAGTCGGAGGAAAACCGGAAAAGACTCCGCGAATGGGAAGAACTGTGGGCTTCGGCCGTCACACGCGGACAACTGGACGGCTATGATTGGCACAAGGCATACGACAAGTTTGCCGGACGGGTAGCCGATCAAGACACAAGCAGCAACCGTCGGCCACACCTCTACAAATGGGTGGCGGGCATAGCCGCCTCGCTGCTGGTGCTGTTTACTGCCGCCTATGTCTCCTATCAGAAGGGGCAAAAAGACCTGGCCACAGACTTTTCCGACATATTCATCACCACTCCCGAAGGCTCCAACACAAGCGTGACATTGCCCGACGGCACATCTGTCGTACTGAATGCCGGCTCAAAGCTGTCCTATTCACAAGGCTTCGGCATCAAGGACCGCACGGTGAACATCACGGGAGAGGGCTATTTCACTGTGGCAAAAGATTCCCGCAAACCTTTCACGGTGACCTCGGGCAGCATGAGGGTGAAAGTGCTCGGCACCAAATTCAACTATCGGGATTATCCGACGGATGGTTTTGCCGAAGTAGTGCTTGATGAAGGTAAGGTGAACATAACCGACTTCCCCGGACAAAGGCAGGGCGTGACACTTATCCCCCACCAGCGTGCTGCACTCGACAAGCGGTTGGGCAAACTCACCGTGAGCAATGTCGACCCGGCAATACGGCACACATGGACCGATGGCGTTTTGTCGTTCACAGGGCAGTCGCTGGGTGTCATTGCCCTGACGCTGGAGAGAAGCTATCATGTGACTATCACATTTGCAGACGACACCAAGCGCAACCTCCACTTCTACGGTGACTTCTACCGCGACAGCCAGTCTGTGCGCGAAGTGATGGATGCTTTGTCGGCCACGGGCAAGATATCCTATAAGATAAAAGGTAGGGAAATCGTCATCTATTGAAAAAACATGGATTTCACACTACCCTGCCCCACCGTGTGAATCGTCTTAAAGGCAGATAATTTATTACCTGACCATCAAACCTTTAAGACGTATGATAGAAATAAGAGCTGTTAGACAGTAGCTTCCCGGTGCCATATAGCCGGCATCTCGGGAAGTTCGTCTGCCGAACCACTTTGACCGGCACGACACCCCGTGAAAAGTTTTTCCATCACTTCATCCATCCCATTCATTTACTGCTTTAATATCATGAAACAAAAGAAGCAAGTACTACTGTCAATCATACTTCTATGCTTCTGCATAGGAATGGCAGCACAAAGTGTGAACATGACCAATGTCACCGTGAAACAGGCATTGGCGCAATTACAACAGAATTGCGGATATTCGTTCGTCTATGAGGTCAACGACCTGAACACCAACAAGCGAGTCAGCGTAAAAGCCGACAACTGCGAAGAGGCCCTCACGCAACTCCTCCACGAACAAGGCGTGAGCTACACCATGAAAGGCAAAACAGTGATTATCTCCAAGAAAAGTTCCCCCTCCAACCACACACGCTCACAGCAAGATGGCAACAAGCGCAGCGTGAAAGGCATTGTGAAAGACACGGAAGGAGAGCCGATGATTGGAGTAAGCATTGTTATTGAAGGAACTTCGAAAGGAGTCATAACAGATTTAGATGGCCGTTTCTGGATTCAAGATGTCCCAAAAGAAGCAAAATTAAAGATAACTTACGTAGGGTATAAAGAGCAAAACATTATTCCCTATGGAAAGGATAACCTGACCATAATCATGCAAGAAAACGACCAAACTTTAGGTGAACTGGTCGTTGTCGGGTATGGTATCGTAAGAAAAAGTGACCTTACTGGTGCCATCTCTTCTATTGGTACAGATAAATTAAAAGAACGTTCTGGTGCCAATGTCATGTCTTCGTTGGCCGGACAAATAGCAGGTGTACAAATACAGCAGGTACAAGGAGCTCCGGGCAGTGCCCCTGCCATAAAGATTCGTGGAACATCTACCATTACTGCCGGTACCAATCCATTATATGTAGTTGATGGATATCCAATAGAGAATTTCGATATAAGTACGCTCAACCCTGATGACATCGCTCAGATGGAAGTACTAAAAGATGCATCTTCCGCGGCTATTTACGGAAGCCGTGGTGCTAACGGTGTAGTTATGGTTACCACAAAACAAGGTGAGTCGGGAAAAACTCGTGTAGATGCAAATTTTGAATTTGGTTTTCAAAAGGCTGAATACACTATTAAAATGATGGATTCTCAACAGTTTATCCAATATTATATAGATGCACATAATAATTCATGGATAGCCCAGGGTGGGAAAGCCAATGACCCTAACAGCGTACGTCCTGCCAATTATCAGATACCAGAACAATTTCTTAATAATCCGGAGTCATTCAACACCACTGACTGGCAAGATGTTCTTCTCCGCACTGCTCCCACCAAACAATATCAAGTGGCAATAAGTGGCGGAAGCCAAAATACCAAGTTTCGCCTCTCCGGATCATACCTTGATCAGGATGGCATCATTGACCGTAGTTTTTATCGCCGCTTTACTTTCCGCAGCAATGTGACACACGATATAAACTCACATGTCACCATCGGCATGAATATGGCTGCCAGCTACGTTAATCGGCGTCTTTACGGTACAGATGGAAAGGCCGATTGCGTAAGTCTATCACAACAGAGTGATCCCATATTCCCCATTATCAACGAACGCGGTACTTATGGCCCCACTGACCCCAACTCTGAATGGCATCAGTATCAATCCTATAATCTACAACTTTGGCACCCTTATGCTGTAACACGTGAGATTAGTAAAAAAGACAAGACTATCAATGGTATGATAAATGCCTATGTACAATGGAACATCATCAAAGGACTCCATTTCAAGAGCAGTATCAATGGAATGATAAGCGACCGACATTATAGCGATTTCCGTAATGAAGGGCAAAATTATGGATGGTCGGGAATCCAGATTGCCGAAGGTAATGCCAATGCCTATCGTACGATAGATTATTTATGGGAGAATACGCTCAATTATAATCATACTTTCGGCAAACACACCATTGGAGCAATGGCCGGATATACCATTCAGAAGAATGAGTATACTACGGAGACTATGACCTCACAAGGCTTTCCCAACAATATGGTGAAAACTCTTAACGCGGGCAGGCCGTCGGCAGGCGCAACAACAGAAGAAGACTGGAGCCTTTTGTCATATATCGGTCGTGTCAACTATACGTATAACGATCGTTATTTGGTTACAACAACCCTGCGTCGTGACGGATGTTCCCGCTTTGGGAAGAATAACAAATGGGGCTATTTCCCATCTATTTCGGGAGCATGGAAGATAAAAGAGGAACGGTTTCTTATGGATGTAGACTGGTTGAGTTCTGCCAAGCTCCGTGTAAGCTATGGCGTAACCGGCAATAATCTCATTGAAAACTATGGAGCCATTGGGCTGCTGAGTTCTAACCAATATGCCTTTGGTACATCTGTAGAACCGGGACTTTACCCCAGCACCATGTCGGATCCGGATTTGAAATGGGAAAAGACTGGCCAGTTTGATGTAGGTGTAAATATCGGTTTATTCAACAACCGCATTTATTTTGAAGCCGATTATTACAACTCTATCACCCGAGACCTTCTTTTGAATGTCCCCATCCCAAGTATTACCGGATTTACCACTCAACTGACCAATATCGGTAAAGTACGTAATCGAGGCTTTGAGTTCCTTATCAATACAAAGAACTTCATTGGCACATTCAAATGGGACACCAACTTCAATATTTCACTTAATCGGAACCGCGTACTAAGTCTCGGTCCAGACAACTCTCCTATTTACGACACAGAGTGGGATGTTACAACAAAGACTGAAGTAGGAAAACCCGTAGCACAATATTATGGCTACGTCTTCAATGGTGTATATACCAGTCAAGCCCAAATAGACGCAACCCCACATCACCCGTCTACGACCGTGGGAGATCCGATTGTAGTCGATGTCAACAACGACAAAGTCATCGATGACAAAGATCGCACAGAAATAGGACATGCACAACCTTCATATCAATGGGGACTAAGTAATACATGGAGCTACAAGGGTATTGACTTAACTATCACCCTAAATGGCTCTGTTGGCAATAAGCTGGTTAACAATTCGTATCGCTACTTAGGCAACTACAATGGTAATCGTAACGGGTATGCCGATGTCAACTATTATCGGTCAGAATCTCAACCTGGAGACGGCAAGCACTATAAACCTTATGTAAGCTATCCCGGCCTCCAGAGTAAATTTTCTAATCTTTGGGTAGAAGATGCCTCATTTATGCGTATCGCCAATATCCGTCTTGGCTATGTATTTCCTAAATCTCTATTAGCAAAGACTCCTTTTACAGCTATACGAATATATGCCAACATAGACAATCTACACGTATTTACGCACTACAAGAATGGTTACGATCCCGAGGCAAGTACATATACCAACGCTTTGAGCACAGGTAAGGACTTTGCTGCATATCCAATGGCACGCACTATAACTTTTGGCGTTAAATTTACCTTCTAACCCTTTAAAAGATAGAATCATGAAAAAATATAAAACCTTTATAACAGTTCTAATGGCAGGTATAGGAATCATGACTGCCACCTCCTGCTCTGATAGCTTTCTGGATTTGGCCCCAAAATCAAATATGAACGAAAAAGATTTCTACAAATCGGCTTCTGACTTTGCTACTGCTCGAATCTCTGCTTATGCTACTTTATATAATGAATATGGTCCTGCAAGTGGAATGAGCTACACAGAAATGCTCACCGATGAAACAGAAGCTAACGAAGGAAAACTATTGGTAGGTTCCAACGATGGTATATCCACCACCGATGTCTACCCATTCTCGACCTATTCTCTTGAGCCAAGTAACACTGCGGTCAAACACTTTTGGCAAATGGGATATTCTGATTTAAATATCATCAACAAGACTTTGGATAATCTTAATGCTTCCGGAGATTTTGCAAATACAACTATAGGTTTACAGTATAAAGCCGAACTTAGGTTTCTTCGTGCCCTTTACCATTTCAATTTGGTGAGAATGTTTGGAGATATCCCTATCGTCACTCACTCTATGACTATTCCTGAAAGTTACAAAGTTATGCGCTCGGCCACGGATGATGTCTATAAATTCATCATCGATGAATTAAAATATTCCATTGAGAACCTTCCTATGAAATCGGCTAAGACTGTAAGCGGACAAATTACAAAAGGAGCAGCAGAAACTTGCCTTGGAGAGGTTTACCTAACCCGAGGAAGCAAGAAGGAGGCAGCAGCAATACTTAAAAGTGTTATTGACTCTAAAAAATATTCTTTAGTTGACAACTACGCCGATCTTTGGAGTCTGAATAGAAAGAATTCAGAAGAGTCCATTCTCGAAATACAATATGTAGCCGGTGCAGGAAAACCATCAAGCCCATACTTCGAATACTATGCACCTTTTGAAAACTTTTCCATCACAGCCCAAGGATACGGATTGAACCAAGTAACAAGTATATTGTATAAAAGCTATGAGGAAAACGATCCTCGCCGTGAAGCCTCCATCGCAACCAGTTTCATTGACCGATCAGGCAATAAAATCAGCACACTTTTTGAAAAGAAATGGATTGATTCTACTTACATCAAAAATCACAGCTACTATTATGACAATAATTTCATTGTATACCGATACGCTGATGTGTTGTTGATGTATGCTGAAGCAGCCAATGATGCAGAATATCTCAATCAAGTTCGCACAAGGGTCGGATTGCCCGGATTTGGTACCCCCAGATTCCCATCTGACAAATACCCCTCATTGGAGTTAGCTATAGAGCACGAGCGTAATGTGGAACTTGCCCTTGAATTTCATCGTTGGTTCGACTTAAAACGTACTGGTCGGGCTACAGTCATTATCAGCTCTGCCAAAAACAAGCAAATTACAAATGACATGTTAGTCCTTCCTATACCACAGACCGAGATCCAAAATAATCCTGCCTTAACCCAAAACAATTATTACATGAACAAATAAATATTCTAATCGTGAAACAGGAGGGCAAAACTCCCATTTTCAGAAATCAAACTAACAATTCATAGGATGATCTTTCCTAAGCACGATAAAAGCCATCTCTATCCCCGTCTTTGAGGTTTAGGTATGGCTTTTCTCTTGGCTGAATTACAAATCATTGCTTTTTAGCAAGACAGTAGCCACCGGTATAGAACCATCTCAACTAATAGATTATAAACAAGTGTAATCGACCCTTTGCATGCAATATGATAAGAAACATGATAAAATATTCAAAACTTTTGGCTATCGCAACCATTTTGGTTTGCACCACTTGGCCGACTATGGGAGACTGCCAACGACTTGACTTTGGAGATCAAGGAGATGGAACCTATAAAAATCCAATACTTCTATCTGATTATTCTGATCCGGATGTTATTCGTGTGGGAAATTACTTTTATATGGTTGCTTCCGATTTCCATTTTCTCGGTATGCAGGTACTTGAATCGGAAGACCTTGTCAACTGGCGTTTTGTCAGCCAAGTCTACCGTCGTTTTGATCTTCCGGGATGGGATGAGAACAATCATTATGCCGGAGGTTCTTGGGCTCCGAGCATCCGCTATCATAATGGCAAATACTATGTGTATTTTTGCACACCGGAGGAGGGATTGTTCATGAGTACAGCAACAGATCCTCATGGTCCTTGGGCTCCACTGCATTGTGTAAAAAGAATACCGAAATGGGAAGACCCATGCCCTTTTTGGGATGATGATGGGAAAGCATACTTAGGACACAGCATCCACCGTGCGGGCCCCATCATAATACACAAAATGTCAGTAGATGGCAAATATCTTCTTGATAATGGAATAACCATATATCGCGGTCCAGTGGCAGAAGGCACCAAATTTCTTAAACGAAACGGGTGGTATTACTTAATCATCCCTGAAGGGGGAGTTGAGAAAGGCTGGCAGACCTGTTTGAGAGCAAAAGATATCTATGGGCCTTATGAGCGAAGAGTCGTATTGGAACAAGGCTCAACAAAGATAAACGGTCCTCACCAAGGCGGACTCGTAGACACCCCTGATGGCAAATGGTGGTTTATACACTTCCAGAGTACTCCCACTTTAGGAAGAGTTGTTCATTTAGAACCGGCTAGTTGGGAATCCGACTGGCTTAAAATAGGCATCGACCAAGACGGAAACGGCATAGGTGAACCTGTTGACATCTTCCAAAAGCCCAATCAAGTTTCACTAAAAAAACTACCCCAAACTTCAGATGAGTTTAACGATCCATTGGGCTTACAATGGCAATGGTGCCATAATCCCCATGACGCTTTCTGGAGTCTGTCTAAAAAGAAAGGATGGCTCATGCTTCAAGCTGAGCCAAGTAAAAATCTCAAAATGAGCCATAATATGCTCACACAAAAACTCATAGGGTATCAAAGTTGTGCCACAACATGCTTAGATGCAAGTAAATTGAAAAAAGGTTATGCAGGACTATTAAGCATTGGTGATACTTTCAGAGGAATTGGCGTATGTAAGGATGGCCTCTATCTTGAGGAAAATGGGAACCGTCAACTCATTAAGCGTGGAAAATTCAATAAAATATATCTTCGTCAAAATATTGACTGCCATAACAATGTTTTCCAGTTTTCATATAGCGAAGATGGAGAAACATTTAAAGAAATAGGAAAACCCTTTTCCATGAAAGCCGGAAATTGGAAAGGTGTACGCACCGGATTGTATTGTTATGGCAAAAAAGGAAAAGCCTTTTTCGATTTTTTCCATTATGATATTATCCGTTAACAATGAGTCATTAACATAAACTTATACAAGATGAATAAAACTTTATTATGCAGCCTAATGTTTTTCGTGACCCTATATGTGCAGGGCAAGGAATACAACATCATCGACTTTGGGGCTAAGAATGATACGGCACAACTCAGTACTGAAGCCATACAGAATGCCATTGAAGAATGTAATAAAGCCGGAGGCGGTCGGGTGGTAGTACCTGCCGGAACCTATAAAACAGGAACACTCATTCTCAAGAGTGATATAGAACTCTATCTATGTCATGGTGCCACTCTATATGGCAGTACAGATTTAAATGATTACAAGAAGATAAAACCCGATTATCTTTCTTTGCGTACTCAGACCGAAACCATCCAGCTCATCTATGCAAACAAGGTTAAAAACGTAAAAATATGTGGTAGTGGTACCATTGATGGACAAGGGAAAAACTTCAAAAAACTCTCATGGAATGACGAAGGCATCACACGCCCTCATCTGTTACGGTTTATCAATAGTAAAGATATCACCATAGAGGACGTCACATTGTGCAACTCTGGCTGTTGGATGCAGCACTATCTCGCTTGTGACCGATTGAAAATACGTGGTTTGAAAATATATAATAGGAACAACTACAACAATGATGCCATTGATATTGATGGATGTCATGACGTAATCATTTCAGATATACTTGCCGATAGCGATGATGACGGCATTACACTGAAAAGCACTTCACCCCGCCTCTGTGAAAACATAAATATCAGCAACTGCATAATAAGTAGCCATTGCAATGCCATTAAATTAGGCACAGAGACAAATGGGGGATTCCATAATATCAATATTCATGGAATGGTCGTAAAAACAAGTTCAGACCAAAGCTGTTTGTACTTTGGAAACAGGCATGGATTAAGCGCCATTGCCCTCGAAATTGTAGATGGAGGAAAGATGGAGAATATCAATGTGAGTGATGTGACAGTTTCCGGTACAGAATCACCCATTTTCATTCGATTGGGAAATCGAGCACGTGGCTACTATGAGGGACAAAAGATAGACAATGTTGGCATCATAAAAGATATTAGCTTAAACAACATCCGAATCGTCGACGCAGGAATATACGGCTGCTCTATAACAGGACTTCCCAATCATTGTGCAGAGAATATTACACTCAATGATATTTTTATCTCGCATAAAGGCAATTCAAAGAAAACGGAAATCCCTACAGACGAGAAGGAGAAAGATTATCCGGAGGCCACTATGTGGGGAGTGCTTCCGGCCAAAGGTTTTTTTATACGGCATGCCCGCAATATCAAAATGCATAATGTCGAGATCCGGACGGAACTAAGTGATGAGCGGCCTGATTTTATAAAAATAGATGTAGAATAATGCCTTATGGCATCAACGGCAGATGGCAATTAAGCAACAAGAGAAAAAAACTAACTTTTTGGCAGCTTAACAAGAGTTTTCCAAATACTATTTGTAATATTGCATTTTGCATTTCTCCTTAAAATGGATATGACAAACCAATATTACCAACAACTCTATAAATCAACAACTAAGAATGAGAAAAACAATGTTAGGATGCCTGCTGCTGGGCGCAGTTTATGCAAATGCAGAGAATCACACGGTGAAATCGCCCGACGGCAGACTGGTGGTCAACATCGGATGCGAAGAGGGGAAAGCTTTTTACACGGTAGATTACGACGGAAAGCCGATGCTCGTGCGCTCGGCATTGGGACTGGTGGCCGACTATAGCGACTTCTCACAGGGACTGGCCATGGGCACTCTGAAGACAGAGGGGCCGAAGCGTCTGACCTACCGGATGACGCGCACGAAGCGGTCGGCGGTGGACCATGAGGTGACCGAAGCCACTGTAGGGTTCGCCAACGGCAAGCGCGATTCCATGACGCTCCACCTGCACATTTCAAACAACGACTTGGCCTACCGCTACGAGTTGCTTCGGCCGAAAGCCGACAATCCCAAAGCGGTGGTGATACAACGAGAGGTGAGCGGCTTCAACTTTCCCGCGCAGACGACCACTTTCCTCTGTCCGCAAATAACGCCCATGACGGGATGGGAACGCACCAAACCGTCTTACGAGGAAGAATACACCCCTGATGCGCCCATGAACGTGAAGTCGCAATATGGCGTGGGCTACACGTTTCCCTGCCTTTTCAAGGTGGGACAACACGGTTGGGTGCTGGTGAGCGAAGCCGGGTCGGCAAGTGCCTATCCCGGTTGTCGCCTCAGCGACTATGAGGAAGGCAAGGGCTACACCATCGCCTTTCCGCAAAAGGGAGAGAACAACGGACTGGGAAGCGAACTGGCGGGCATCGCCCTGCCGGGCACAACGCCTTGGCGCACCATCACCGTGGGGACTTCGCCGGCTCCCATCGTGGAGACCACGATTCCTTTCGACGTGACAGAACCTCTCTACGAGCCGTCGCAAGACTACCAACCCGGGCGGTACACATGGAGCTGGCTGATATGGCAGGACAACTCGACCAACTACGATGACCAGGTGAAGATGATAGACCTTGCGGCTGCAATGGGCTATGAGAGTGTGCTGGTAGACGGCTTGTGGGACAAGCAGATAGGCCGCGAGCGGATGGAGGAGCTGAGCCGGTATGCCCAGAGTAAAGGAGTGCGGCTGATGCTTTGGTACAACTCCAACGGATTTGAAAACGATGCCCCGCAAACGCCGCGGCAAATCATGAACAATGCCATAGCCCGCAAGCGGGAGATGGCCTGGATGCAGCGCATCGGCGTGACGGGCATCAAGGTAGACTTCTTCGGGGGCGACAAGCAACAGACGATGCAACTCTACGAAGACATCCTGAGCGATGCCAACGACTACGGGCTGCAAGTCATCTTCCACGGAGCCACCCTGCCCCGCGGCTGGGAGCGGCTGTATCCCAACTACGTGGGCAGCGAAGCGGCACTGGCCTCGGAGAATGTGTTTTTCACGGACTATCATGCCAAGAAAGAGGCTTTTGAGATGACCATGCACCCTTACTCCAGAAATGCCGTGGGAAGTTTCGACTGGGGCGGAATCATCATGAACAAATATCTCAGCCCTGACAACAAGAGCCGCCATCAGCGCCACACGGGCGATGTGTTTGAGATGGCTACGGGCATCACCAACCAAATCAGTGTCAACTGCGTGGCACTCTATCCCAACAACCTGCAGGATGTGCCGCAATGGGAACTCGACTGGCTGAAGCAGCTCCCCAAGAGTTGGGACGATGTGAAGTTCATCGACGGTTATCCCACCCGCTATGTCGTGTTGGCCAGAAGGAGCGGCGACCGCTGGTATGTGGCAGGCCTCAACGCCACCGACAAACCTCTGAAACTGACGCTCCGGCTGCCGATGTTTGCCGGACAGACCGTCAACCACTACACCGACCTGTCCAAGAAGAAGGGCGAGAAGTTTCTCCCAAGCATGAAAGGCCGGCTGAAAGTGGGCAAAAACGGTGAAGCACAGGTGGTCATCCAGCCCAACGGCGGCCTCATCCTCGACTGAAAGACGGCAGACCCTTCTGCACAATAAGAAACGATAACCCTAAAAATGCAAAGCCCCGAAAGTTAGTCATGAAACTTTCGGGGCTTTTTACAAGCTGTTATTTGGATTCCAATGTGGTGAAAACTCCCACTTTCCCGGGTGCAGTCTCTACAGGCCAGAGGAGGTGGGAAAGTGGAAGAATGCCCACGATCACGTATGAGCTTATCGCTATTTCACCACGACTTTCTTTCCTCCGTGGATATACACGCCCCTCACCGGGGCCGTCGTAGCCCTGCCTTGCAGGTCGTAATAGAGATTGTCCGCCGCTTTGGTTCCGGCAGAAGCATTGACCCTCTTCACTCCCGTGGCTGTGCCGACAATGTTCTCCGGCAGATAGATGACGACATTTTCATAGATGGTGGCCCACTCCCTCTTGCCATTGGCATGTACATCGGCCGCTCCGAAGAAGTCCTTTTTGTCGGCCACACACTTATAGGTCTTGCTTCCGGCATCGAAAGCCATGGGGAGTTTGAGCCCCGTGTAGCCCTCCGTGTTCAGGCTATGGTCACTCGTTGCCGCCCCGGAGACAAGCACAAAGTCTTCCACGGCACTGTAGTTGCCGAGGTATTGGTTTGTGGGGATAAAGAGTGCTCTCCCGCCATTGTCGTCGATGACGGTCGCATGGGCCCACGCATCGCCAAACAATTCTTCCAGCCCTTTCAGGAAAATGGTGCGGTCAACGGCTGTGCAGGTAATGCTCCGGTCGGCATTACCCGAACCATAGAGATTGTCAGTGTAGGTGTAACGTGCGCTTCCCGAGAAAGAGTCAAAGACACTCTTTTCGACAAATGACGGATTCCGTGCCTGTTTGTAAATGATATTCTTCCCGTCCTTGACATAGTAGAGGGCGTATTTCATGCCGGGAGTGGCCGAAATGACCTTCCGCCCACCTTGCTCCTTGACTTGCAGGGTCATGTTGCCCGCCATAGGCGTGTTTGTCACAGGGTCAAGTTCGGCAAAAAAGATAGTCTGCATCTTGCTACCGACACCAAACTGCACTTGCTCCACAGCCTGCCCGTTGGGGAATGAGAGTTTGCCCGAAATCTTGTCGAAGGTGCCCTTCAAGTAGCCTCCATAGTCGATCAGGTCGCGCATATACACATCGTTGCCGTCTGTGAAATAGAACTGTATCTCACGCACGTTGCGTGCCATAAACCCAAAGTCGTGAAGCCGGAGTTCGTCACTCAGATAATAATAATCCGTCGGCTCCCCTGCGGGCGGCTCAACAAAACCTTCATTGCCACTCTGCGCCATTCCTATTGCAGGCAACAGGAGCAACGCCCATAAAAATGTAAATAGTCTCATAAGCTGTAACTTTTATTTTAAGTGAAACATTAGTTCGGCCAATTTCCGGGATTCAAATACAACGATAAGATACCGAAACAGCCCGTTTTTCACGGTTCGGTGCCCATAATCCGAATATTTTAGACATCCCATTAGAGCCTTATATGGTCTTTTTCCGCATAAAAGTAGGTATTCTTTTTGATACCACCAATACCATTGCTTTTAATTAGTCAGGTTTTAACACTTTTCATTGGCAAACCTTCGACATGTGTCTTTCTGCGTTTGGGCTACTCCGCCATTCTTCCTATGACTCCTGCATACATCTCATTCGCTCAATTAGCATCATTTTCCGACCAAGACAATATCTGACGGAGAATCGAACGAACATGAAATTTTCTTCCCACAACCTTATTCATTCCATTCGACCAATTCCCCATCAATCAAACATGGTCCGGCTCAATGACTGTCGTGTTTTTTCACCATCGATTTGCAATTCGGGACTTTCTGTTGTATCTTTGCAACGGCAAAGGGAGCACACGCGTGCTTCCTTTTTTTAGTTCCCGGCCCTTCACCAGTCCGTCAACTCCTTAAAAAGATACGTTTCCACCTTGAAGTGGGGTGTCATCCGGCCCAAATGAGCTTCTGACTCGGCCCGGATGAGCTTCCAAGTGTGGCCGTTTTGCAATGTCGTTTGGGCCAAGTGGGGAAATTGATAAGCCTGATGAGACGAATGGGACGAATGAGATAAGACAGAAAGATGAGTGTGGAAAAATTGTGTGTAAGGCTTTTTCTCAATCTTTGTAAGTTTCATGCTATATAGAACATTGTCCTCTTGTTCACAAGTCAAACTATATGAGGCCCGGATTCTCCGGTACAGTCGTCCCCTTGCCTAAGAGCAGACCACTCAAGAAGCCAAGTGTATCACTCCCTCCTCTCCCCTCGGAGAGAGGCCGGGGGGGAGACCTTCTTTTTTATCCCTACACCCTCTGCTGCATCTGTTTCAGTGTCAGCATATCTTCGGGTACGGCACTCTGTATCTCCTCCACCAGCATTTGGCGCAGGGTGGTGCGTATGAAGTTTCTGTTGGTCAGCATCACGATGTCACGCGTAGGGATGGGGATGGCAAACGGGCGCACAAGCCTTTTCTGTTTCTCCGTGAGTTGCAGTATTGCCAACTCGGGGATGAAAGTCATGCCCTTGCCGCTCTCCACCATGCGCATAAAGGTCTCGATGCTGCCCAGCGAGTAGGCCCGTTGGCTCTGGCTGGCCCCTTTGAGGTGGCAGAACTTCACGAGCTGGTCTCTGAAACAGTGGCCCTCGTCGAGCATCCACAGATATTCACCTTTCAGGTCGGTCGTCTTGATCACTTTATTTTGATACAGGTTGTCACCCTCCGACACGTAGCCGAAGAACTGCTCGTAGAACAAGTGTACATTCTCGAAATCTTCCATCTCGTCGAGCAGGGCCACGATGCCCACATCGATGTCGCTGTGGCGCAGGGCCCGTTTGATGTCCTCGGTCTTCATCTCCATGATGCGGATGTCCATTTCCGGATATTTCTTCATCAGCTGGGGGAAAAACCGGGGTATCAAGTAGGGGGCTATGGTGGGCAAGATACCTATGTGGAATGTGCCAAGCAGCGAGTGTTTCTCCTCCTCCACGGTCTCTTTCAGTTTGCGTGCCCGCACCAGCACCTTCCATCCCTGCTCTATCACCTGCCGGCCGATGGGCGTGGGCAAGATGGGCTGCCGCTTGCGGTCGAAGAGCTTCACGCCCAGTTCGTCTTCCAGTTTCTGAATCATCGAACTCAGTGTGGGTTGCGTCACATTGCACGCCTCTGCCGCCTTGGCAAAATGTTTGTGCCGGTAGACGGCCATCACATATTCAATCTGTTGGAGTGTCATAATCGGTTGATTTAGCGTTGATGGGGCAGTTGACAGATTGCCCGCTTGGTCATGATGATATGCAAAGATAGCTTTTTTCTCACATACGACATCCTATGAAGACTATATTTTTTTCCTTTCCGGCCATAAATCATTATAAATGGTGAAGTGCGATAAACAGAGGGATTACGCGGCGCTGATAGATTTCTTCAATGTGGAGATAGATAATATCTGTTTGAGGCAACGGAGGGCATTTGTAACTTTGCACCGGAAATAAGACAAAAGACTATTCATCAATTCACAAAACAAAGAAGCAATGATAGCAATGGAAATGCCCCCGATGCCATACGTGGAACAGGCTCTCGAACCGGAAGTGAGTTTCAGGTTGGTAAGAAGTGAAAGAAATCAGGTTATTAACAATAAAAACGATAAGAAAATGAAAATACAAATGCCCGTACTCCCATACGCAACCAATGCTTTGGAGCCCGTTATCAGTGAGCAGACCATCAATTTCCACTACGGAAAGCATCTGCAAAACTACGTGAACACCATCAACGGCCTTGTTGAGGGCACCGAGTTTGAAGGCAAGAATCTTGAGGAACTGGTGAAGACTGTGCCCGAAGGACCGATGTACAACAACGCCGGACAGAGCCTCAACCACACGCTCTATTTCTTGCAGTTCATGGCTCCGGTGAAAGACAATGCCCCCAAAGGCAAGATAGCCGACGCCATCAATGCCGCCTTCGGGTCGTTTGAGGAGTTCAAGAAACAGTTTGGACAGGCTGCCACATCGCTCTTCGGTTCGGGATGGGCATGGCTGTCGCAGGACAAAGACGGCAAACTCGTCATCACCAAGGAGGCCAACGGCGGCAACCCTCTGCGCAGCGGACTCAATCCGCTCATGGGCATCGACGTGTGGGAACATGCCTACTATCTGGACTACCAGAATCGCCGGGCCGACCACATTTCCGCCGTGTGGGAAATCATCAACTGGGAAGTAGTCGAAAGCAGGTTGAAATAAGAGCCTTCCACCCTCTACCCTGCAAGGGGTGGAGGACCTGCCATGCCGGAGAAAGCCCAAGACGTGTATCGAGAGAGAATATTAAAGATAAAACGACAGTCACTTGAATCCAGCATGAGGGAGACGCTCTCGCCCTGTCAGGAAAGGAGAGCGTTTTTCAGATAATCATCAAAACAAAAATAACAACCATGCTTTCCCTACAGCTGAAAGGCATCTCTTCCTTGTCGGAGGAGAACGGAGGGAGGCTTTAATTCTCAAGAATTATGGAATCAATCATCAACGCACAAGTACCCGAGTTTAAAGTAAACGCTTTCCAGAACGGAGAGTTCAAGACCGTTTCCAACGAAGACATCAAAGGCAAGTGGGCCTTGTTCTTCTTCTATCCTGCCGACTTCACATTCGTGTGTCCCACGGAATTGGTAGACCTCGCAGAGAAGTACGACCAGCTGAAGGCCGACGGAGTGGAGGTGTTCTCGGTGAGCTGCGACACCCACTTTGTGCACAAGGCTTGGCACGACGCTTCCGACAGCATCAAGAAAATCAAGTACACCATGCTTGCCGACCCTCTCGCAGTGCTCGCCAAAGGCTTCGGTGTGTTCAAGGAAGACGAAGGTCTGGCCTATCGCGGCACCTTCCTCGTTGACCCGGAAGGCAAAATCAAGATAGCAGAGATTCAGGACAACAGCATAGGCCGCAATGCCGACGAGCTCGTTCGCAAGGTAGAGGCTGCCCAGTTTGTAGCTACCCACGACGGTGAGGTGTGCCCCGCCAAGTGGAAGAAAGGCGCAGAGACACTGAAGCCGAGCATCGATCTCGTAGGAAAAATTTAAGGCCGGTTTTTCGGTTTGCCTCCCCAAGCGGGGGAGGATAATTTCCTCGACAGTCCTCCCCTATCGCAGAGGAGGACTGTCTTTGTCTCCACTGTGGAGACGCGAGGGAAAAAGGCCACAGGCAACGGCCCTTGAAAGTTGCCTACCGACACAAAAACGACAATATAAACACTCTCCGACAAGAGGAGAAGAAAGGAGAACCAGCGTGTTAGATTCAAACATTATAGAACAGTTGAGGGGCATTTTCGGTGCTCTCGAAAACCACTTCGAGTTGCGTGTGGTGGCCGATGAGGCTAACGAACATGCGGCGGAAATGAAAGCTTTTGTCGAAGATTTCTGTTCGGCATCCGGACAACTGTCGGCCTCTTTCACCGGAAGTCAGGCGGGCAAACTGGAGTTTGAGCTGCTCAAAAATGGGGAGGAAACGGGTGTGAAGTTCCGGGGCATCCCCAACGGGCATGAGTTTACTTCGCTCATCATGGCCGTTGTCAACGCCGATGGCAAGGGCAAGAATCTGCCCGACGAGGCCATCTGCCGGCGCATACGCTCACTCAAGGGCGACATCCAGGTGCAGACCTATGTGTCGCTCACGTGTACCAACTGCCCCGATGTGGTGCAGGCCCTCAACCTCATGGCCCTCATCAATCCGAGGTTGAGTAGCGAGATGGTCGACGGGGCACTCTTCGAGGAGGAGGTGAGCAGCCTCAACATTCAGGCCGTGCCGTCGGTCTATGCCAACGGCGAGCAGCTGCACATCGGCCGGGGCGACTTGGGCGTGCTCTTGCAGAAGTTGGAAGACCGGTTCGGAAGCGAGCTGAGCGACAGTCAAGAGACCGTGGAGCGCGAATACGATGTGGTCGTTCTCGGCGGTGGCCCTGCCGGTACGTCGGCCGCCATCTACTCGGCACGCAAGGGACTGAAGGTGGCACTCGTCGCCGGCCGCATCGGCGGACAGGTAAAAGACACCGTAGGCATCGAAAATCTCATCTCCGTTCCCAAGACTACCGGGGCACAGTTGGCCGACGATTTGCGCAAGCATCTCTACAATTACCCCGTGGAAGTGTTCGACAATCGCAAGATCGACACCGTGGAACTTGCCGGCAAGCAGAAGCGCATACACGTGAAGGGGGGCGAGGTGTTTCTCTCTCCGGCCGTCATCATAGCCACGGGAGCCAACTGGCGCAAGCTCAATGTCAACGATGAAGCCAAGTACATCGGCCACGGCGTGCATTTCTGTCCCCATTGCGACGGGCCTTTCTATAAAGGCAGGCATGTGGCCGTGGTGGGAGGAGGCAACTCCGGCGTGGAGGCGGCCATCGACTTGGCCGGCATCTGTTCCAAGGTGACGCTTCTGGAGTTTGGTGAAGCTCTTCGTGCCGACACCGTGTTGCAAGAAAAGATAGGCTCGCTGCCCAACGTGGAGGTATTCACCATGTCGCAGACAATGGGCGTGCTGGGCAACGGCGAGAACGTGACAAGCCTGCGCGTGAAAGACCGCAACACCGACCAAGAGCGCGAGATAGTCGTCGACGGCGTGTTCGTACAGATAGGTTTGGCTGCCAACAGCGATCCGTTCCGCGACCACTTGCCGCTCAACGCCCGCAAGGAGATAGAGGTGGATGCCTTCTGCCGCACTTCTGTTCCCGGTGTCTATGCGGCCGGCGATGTCACCAACGTGCCTTTCAAGCAAATCATCATCGCCATGGGTGAGGGAGCCAAAGCCGCCCTCTCGGCCTTCGACGATCGTGTCAGGGGCGTGATCTGACGCATGGCAAGGCATCCATCAGACCCTTTGTATAAAGGAGTTGAGCCCGGATTATAGTTTCCCTCTATCCTGTCATAGTATTTTTCTGTTGTGGGAAATACGGATTCGCAGTATCTTTGCATCAGAAAAAGAAACAAAACGTGTAACAATAAAAAATAGAAAGGAACAAGTTATGAACACATTGAATTATCTGGGTTTGGATGAAAAGAAAGTAGCCAACGTCGTAAACGGTTTGAGTCAGTTGCTGGCCGACCTGCAGGTATTCTATTCCAATCTCCGTGGTTTCCACTGGAACGTGAAAGGCAAGGGCTTCTTCACCCTCCACGCCAAATATGAGGAGCTTTACAACGATGTCGCCGGCAAGGTAGACGAAGTGGCAGAGCGCATCTTGCAATTGGGCGGAACACCTGAAAGCCGTTACAGTGAGTACCTGAAAGTGGCTCGTGTGAAGGAAGAAGGCAACGACCCTGAATGCGGACGCGAAGGCATGATGAAGGTGCTCGACACGCTTGCACTGCTCATCGGCCAGGAACGCAAACTGGTGGAACTTGCCGGCGAAGCCAACGACGAGGTGACTATAGCCCTCATGGACGACTATCTGAAGTCTCAGGAGAAGACTGTTTGGATGCTGGCAGCTTTCCTCAGCAAGAAACCCGAATGACCCAACACAAGAACATTATCTATAATATCAGAACTTTTTTTCTAACGAAAAATCCCATGATCATCGCCCGATGGTCATGGGATTGTCGTTTATGGGTATCCTCCACCACTGCTTTTCCGTGTTGCAAAGTCTTTGATTCCTAATCTTTCTCATATTCCTCGGGCAGCACGCGCAATTCGTTGTAGGTGGAAGCGATGTCGGTCTTGTCGATTTCAAATGTGGTGTCGAGCGTGCGCGGATGGTCGTGCAGCGAGTGGGCGAAGAGCCAGTCGTAGGTCTTTTGCAGATAGAAAAGACGGGCCAGCAGGGCATGGGAGCCTCCCGAAATCCAGTCGAAGCGCAGCAGGCGGTCGTTGTGGGAGTCTTGCAGCCCTTTCACCACCTTCTTTGACTCGTTGATGCTCACAGCGCGGTCGGCCATACCATGCATAATCCAGAGCGGTACACTGCCCAACGGCTGCACATCCTTGAGACTTGTTCCCCCGCAGAGAGCCATTGCCGCAGCCACTTTTTGGGGATAGGTGCCGACGAAATCGAGTGTGCCGTAGCCGCCGAGACTCATACCGAGCACATAGACGCGTGTCGTGTCCACGGGATAGTGTGCCTTCATCCATTCCAGCAGGTCGTTCAATTTACGTGGGTTCCATGCTCCGCCGGGATTCTGCGGTGCCACCACGTAGGCCGGGATAATCTTCCCTTTCTCCAGTGCATCAAGTGTGCCATAGCGGCGCACCCGTTCAAGGTTGTTGCCGCAAAGGCTGGCCCCGTGCAGGAAGATGACGACGGGCAGCGGATGGCCGCCTTCCTCGTATTCCTCGGGCGTGTAGAGCCAGAAATTGTAGCCTCCGTCGATGACATTACGCTTGGCCTGGATATCGCCTTTGGTCTGTGCAGAGACACTCGCCGTGGCGAGCATCCACACGAAAAGAAACAAGGAAAATAACTTTCTCATGGGCACAAAGATAAGAATAAGTTTCTGATAATCAATGGCCCAGAAAGAAAGTTTAACAAGGAAAGGATCTTTAGGACTTACTTCTTGTCTGCAACAAAAACAAACGGCTTTTTATCGCTCAAGTGCCTTGTCTGTTTGCCGTCGAGATAGATGGCTGCGGCCACAACCTGCATGACGAGCTGATTCTTGGAATTGATAGCTCCGAATGAGAAAGGACTGTTTACATAGAAAGCCAACTGATATTTGCGCATCTTTCCGCCGTATGTGAGCGAAGCGGTAGGAGTCTTCGGATTGATGAGGAAACCGGCCGGCGAAACTTTATAGAAACCGATGCGGCACTCTAAGTTCTGGTCGGGCATGTTGCTCACAGCCTCTTTCAGGTCGGTGTCGGCAATGTAGTTGGCAATCACCTTCATGGGAAAATTGTTCACAACCAGCGTACTGTCGGTGGCAATCTCCCACGAGATATTCAGCGTATCGGCATTGTCGTTCACATTGTCCTTGTTTTTGGCTTCATAAATGATTTTTCCCGTGTGTGTACCCTTTACCGCAAGGAAAGCCGTCTGCACTTCTTCCTTGGTGAGACTCTTGGGCCCGTCGTCGCTGGTGCATGAAGAGAAAGTTGCACACAAGGCTGCCACACAGCCAAACATCATGGAAAGCATTTTAAGATTTTTCATTGTTCTGTTCTTGTTTTGTTAGTTGATTTTGGTATTGATGCCCTTTAAACGTGACGTTTATTCATATCTTGCTCACCAAAGGGTTAATAAAAGTTAATACACGTTGGGGGATTAAAGGCAACGGCTTTTTCATTGAGTGTTCACCCATTTGAGATGTGGTATCCATGTCTTTGACTCCCTCCAACTCCTTTGACTCCTAAAAACCGATTTACATTATTTAATATAGAAAGTCCTCCAAAAAGTTGTTGTTTCGGGCAAGTTTTCTTTTCTTTGCACATTTAAAAGACAGATACTCAAGATGATAGTCTTATCAACCGGATACCTGACGGGCACACCTGTCTGTTGACTAACGCCAAACAGCCACGGAGGAATGCTCAGAAAGGTACAGAACAAAGAACAGCAAATCATAGAACTCTTCCGCCGGGGCGACGCCTCGGCCATGGATGAGCTGTATGCCTGTTATGCCGACTATCTCACGGCGGTGTGCTATCGCTACATTCCCGACGACGACAAACTCAAAGATGTACTGCAAGAGAGTTTCATCAAGATATTCACCAAAGTTTCGGGGTTTGAATACCGCGGTGCCGGTTCGCTCAAGGCGTGGCTCACGCGCATTGTAGTCAATGAGGCTCTCAACGCCCTACGCAGGGAGGGGGCGGCCCACGAACAGAAACTCGCCACCAACCTGCCCGATCTGCCCGATGAGGAACCTGATGTGGGTGAGCTCAACGAGGAGACGCTGTTGGGCATGATAGGTCGGTTGCCTCAGGGCTGCCGCACAGTGTTCAACCTCTTTGTAATGGAGGACAAGAGCCACAAGGAGATAGCTGCCTGCCTGGGCATCAAGCCCGACACCTCCGCCTCACAACTCCACAAGGCCAAGGCTTTGCTGGCAAGGATGATAAACGAATACAGACGAAAGAACGGACAAACATGAAGGAACAATGGATACGCAATCTGCGCGACCGCTTGGGGGACAGCCGCAAGAAAGCACCCGAGGGTCTGCTCGACGACATCAAGCGGGAGATGGCACGTCGGGGCGTTAGCCCCATGCCTGCCCCGAGTCGGCCACAGAAGCACTTCCCGGCCCGCATTGCAGCTCTCGCAGCTTCCGTAGCAGCCGTGGGGTTGACCCTGCTCATGGTGACGCTCATGTCCCTGCTCATGGTGACGCTCATGCCCGACAGTCGCTCTTTACCCACAGACGGTGATGTCGCCACCACGGCCCCTCAACCGGTCATTCGCACCGGTTCGGCTTCAAGCAATGTCTCTACTCTTTCCCGCCCGTCCGCCGCTCTTGTGGCCCGTCTTTCCGGCCCTCCCCATTCTGCGGCCTCCTCCCTATTGTCGGCCACATCCTTTGAGGCTGTCACCGAAACAGAAGAAAACAGCCAACCACAAGTGCCGCCCTCACAAAACCCCGAGAGGCATAACGACAAGCAACCACTCCCCGAATCTGCTTCCCGGCAGCCCGTTCCTGCTCATCGGGATAGTCGGCCCGTTTCTGCATCCGACCATTCTCCGGTGGCATTGGGGCAACGACAGGAGCGGGAGCGTAGCCGGAGGGCGACCCGTATAGACGCTTTTTACTCGGGCATGGCGACCGACTATCGGGGTGCCGCCAATACCGAAAGGCTCTCGGCATTCGACGTACAAGATACCCCTTCCTCCACCGACAACCCAGAGTATATGGTCAGTGTGCGCAACTATGCTCCTTCCACCCCCACCATTGAGGCCTACCACCGCCAACCGGTGAAAGTGGGTGTGACGGTGGCCTATGGTCTCAACGACCGTTGGAGCCTGCATACGGGACTTGTTTATAGCTATCACTCGTCTGACATCACGCGCGACAACGGCATCGACACCCACTCCTCGCACCAGCGGTTGCACTTTGTGGGCATCCCCGTCGGTGTGGGCTATCGGGTGTGGCAGGGCAGTCGGGTGGGAGTCTATGCCACAGCCGGTGTCACGGCCGAGAAAATGGTGAGTGGAAAAGCCAAGACTCTGCACAAAGTCTTGGGGCAGGAGCCCACCTTCACCGAGGAGCGTGTGAAGATGCGCGAGCTGCAGTTGTCGGCCGATGCAGCCCTCGGTGTGGAATATCGGGTTGCCGACCATATTGGTTTCTATGCCGAACCGGGTGTGGGTTACTACTTCAGAAACGGCAGCGATGTGGAAACCATCTATCGCCAGAAGCCCCTTGGCTTCAACTTCAATGTGGGGCTAAGAATAGCGTTGGGGAAGTAAAGGGCCTCGGGAGGATGCCTACAGTTGATTGAGCGACACTTCCTTATAGACTTTGTGGCGGCCTATGTGGCAATGCCTTTCTCCGACAATCTGCCCGGCATCCCCGTCAACGATATCTAATGATGATAAAGGGATTAGACGTTTGCAAACGGCAATATGACTAAGAACGCCTTAGCCCCCTCACAGCTTGAGTAGCTTGAGCAGAAAGACAGCCGGCTACACATTTCTTTTTCTCCGGCTTTTCCGGTTGTTTTTCTGCGATTTGCCGTTTCTTGGAGCCTCCTGTCTGCCTGTTGGTTGGGAGTTTCCGGCACCGGCCAGCGTGAAGTCGAGTTGTCTCTTCTCGAGGTTGGCGCGGGCCACCTTGATGCGGATGGGGTCGCCAAGCTGATATTTGTTGTGGCGGCGACGGCCCACGAGACAGAAGTTGCGCTCATCGAAGTCGTAGAAATCGTCACCGAGGTCGCGCATGGGCACCATGCCCTCGCAGTGGTTTTCGTCGATCTCGGCATAGATGCCGTAGGAGGTGATGCCGCTGATGTGGGCATCATACTCTTCACCCAACTTATCGCCCATGAATTCCACCATCTTATATTTGATAGAGTCGCGCTCGGCGTTCTGCGCAATCTGCTCCATGTCGGAACAGTGCTCACACAGTTCCTCACAGTGCTTCTCGTTGGCCGAACGCCCGCCGGCCGCGTAGCGCGTGAGCAACCGATGGACCATGGTGTCGGGATAGCGGCGGATGGGAGACGTGAAGTGAGTGTAGTAGTCGAAAGCCAGACCGAAATGGCCGATGTTGTGGACCGTGTATTTGGCCTTCATCATGGCGCGCAGGGCCACACTCTGGATGAGTTTCTGCTCCGGCCGCTCCTCACAGTCGTCCATGAGCTTGTTCAGACTGCGAGCCATGGCCCCACGCGTGCCCTCGGTCTTGATTTTGTAACCGAACTTCACGACAAACTCGCGCAACGTCTCAAGCTTCTGCGGGTCGGGATTGTCATGCACCCGATAGGGCAGCACCTTGGGCTTCTTGCCCTTCTTCACCTTGCCCACACTCTCGGCCACGGTGCGGTTGGCCAGCAGCATGAATTCCTCGATGAGCTTGTTGGCATCCTTGGAACGTTTGAAGTAGCAGCGCGTGGGCTTGCCATGCTCGTCGACATCGAAGTGAAGCTCCTCGGAGTCGAACTTCACGGCACCGCCCTTAAACCGCGCCGCGCGCAGTTTTTTGGCCAGCCGGTCGAGCATGATGAGTTGGTCGGCATTCTCTCCGCGGTAGGGATTCTTCTTCGTGGCCGGTGGGGCAGGCTGCCCCGTGCCGTCCACCACCCCGTTGTCTTCGAGCAGTTGCTGCACCTCCTCGTAGGCATAGCGGCGGTCGCTCTTGATGACGGTATGCACGATGCGGTAGGCCTTGACCACGGCATCGTCGTCCATGTCGAATATCACGCTGTAGGCCAGCTTCTCCTCATCGGGGCGCAGCGAGCAGATGAAGTTGCACAGGCGTTCGGGGAGCATGGGTATGGTGCGGTCAACGAGGTAGACGCTCGTGGCCCGCTTCACAGCCTCCTTGTCGATGATGCTGCCTTCGGTGACATAGTGACTCACGTCGGCAATGTGAACGCCCACCTGCCAGAGTCCGCTCGGGAGCTTCTGAATGGACAAGGCATCGTCGAAATCCTTGGCATCGCGCGGGTCGATGGTGCAGGTGAACACGTTGCGGAAGTCTTCCCGCTCCCGATAGTCCTGCTCGGTGATCTCACCGGAAATCTTCTCGGCGGCCTCCTCCACCGCTTTCGGATATTTATAGGGCAGTCCGTATTGCGCCAGAATGGTGTTCATCTCCACATCGTTGTCACCGCTCTCGCCCAAGATGTCCACCACCTCGCCCACAGGATTCTTGCGCTCGCCGTCGGGCCACTGCGTGATGCGCACCACAGCCTTATCGTCGGTCTTGCCCCCTTTGGTCTTGCGACGCGGAATGATGATGTTGTGGGCAAACACATCGGCCTGCGGCACGAGATAGGCTATGTCCCTGTCCACCTTCAACCGGCCCACAAAGGTGTCTTTGGCACGGTCGAGCACCTCTATCACCTGCGCTTCCTTGATGTGATTCTTGCGGCGGGCCATAAAGGAAACCTTCACCCGGTCGCCGCTGAGCGCACCCATCGAGTTGCGCTCCGACACGAAGATGGGTTTGTCGCTGCCGTCGGGTATGAAAGAGTTTTTGCCGTTCTGCTTGCGCACAAACCGCCCCTCCTGCACTTGTCCCGAGTCGTTGAGCCGGTAGCTGCTGTCGGTGACGCGCACGAGAAACTCCTCCCACGTCATCTCCTCCATGATGTCGATGGCCAGCATCTTCAGCGGATGCGTGTCGAGATGGAGCGTGCGGAATATCTCTTTGAAACTGAATGTCCTGCCGGGCTGAGAGGAGAAAAACTCTTCCAACAGTTCGGTCAACTGTCGCTTGTTCAACCGTTTTCCTCCTTTTTTTCCTTTTCCCATAGTCGATGTGTTTTATTTTTTATGAGGACAAAGTAACAAAAATAATCTGAGAAAACACCTTATCCGTTACAATAAATTTGCATTGCATCTGTGTTTCGGCGAAATAATGGGCAGAACACCTGCCATTGATGGTAATTCAATCTTTCAGCAGGTATTTCATTCTGGCTGCAACAATGTCGTCCATATTGGAGACCGCCCAGTCGAGCAGATTGTCTATCAGCGGCAAGAGGGTCTTCCCCCTCTCCGTCAGCGAATATTCCACCCGCGGCGGTATCTCGGCATAAGCTTTCCTTGCAACCAAATCGTCGGTCTCCAATGTCTTCAACGTGGCAGTGAGCATCTTCTGCGAGATGTCAGGAATGTTGCGGCGCAAGTCGCCGAAACGCATCGGATTGTGCTGCTCCAATGTGAAAAGTACCAGCATCGACCATTTGTCGCCTATCCTTGACAGCACATTGCGTATCGGACAGTCGGGAAACAACCGGTTTCTTGTTTCTGTTCTATTCATCATTTTTGTTCCTTAGTTTGTTATTACTGCACAAAAGTAACTATTTGACTCCGTGCTTGATCATTTATTTTGTTAAACAGTGCTAAATCCTTTTTCCGCAAAACCACTCGCCGCCATAATAGTTACCTCGGGGTAACTGTCGCACCTCCCGGTGCCTACTTGTGGGAGTGGAATCTTCTCAATAACTTTGCAATCGGAAACAAGAAAGAACAACAATATTAAATAACAGAACAATGAAAGAGATTAAGACTATCAAGAGCGGCAAGAACTTCGCCGCAGTGGAAGTGGGAAAATGGAATGAAATCAAGGATTACGAGTTGCATCTGGGGCCTGACATGACCATTCCCGGCAAGGTGTTTGTGGGCAGCGCGCTTGGCGCGACAGGAAGTGAGCTGTCTTTCCAGTCGCTGGTGCCCGGGCAGGACAGCGGTTTCCTGCACACCCACAAGACTCACGAGGAACTCTACTTCATCCTCAAGGGCAAAGGCGAATACCAAGTAGACGGCGAAGTGTTCCCCATCGGGGAGGGCAGCATCATCCGGGTGGCTCCCGAAGGCAAGCGTGCCTTGAAGAACACGGGCGACGGAGAGATGATTATGCTCTGCATCCAGTACAAGGCCGATTCCTTCGCCAAGGATGACACGCCTGCCGGAGACGGCGTCATACTCGAAGATGCACTGAAATGGTAACGGCCTCCGACCTTTCCAAATGTCCGATCCGCAATGTCCTTTCAAGGATTTGCAGACCGGACACGCTTTGGGTGCTGCATCTGCTCGAGGCACACGGCGAAGCAACCTTGCACGACTTTGGCAAGTGGATGGAAGGTGTCAGCTATGAGGATATGGAAAATGCTGTCCGTTCTCTGGCGGAAGACCGCATTATCGGTCTCGACACTCGGGGCAAATACAGCCTGACCGATACTGGCAGGTCGTTTCTCCCTCCCATGCGTGCTTTGGAAAAATGGTGTGAGAAACAAATTGAAGAGTAGAAAGCCGGAAGACGATGAGGATGAGGGAGTTGACCACTCCACTTGGGTGATTCGGTCAATGTTTGGTGGGGAGACATCCGAACAGATAACTGTCAAACTATTTGGTCGTTTTCGGCCTCTCTGATTGCGATATTCGCAACCGACAGCCCACTCGGCGTAAATAAGCGATTTTGACGACATTTCCAAAACGTTGACAATCAGCAGTTTGAATTTTACTGACAGTTAGCGGAGTCCGAAAACGGGCCTGAAAGAGCCCAAACGAGCTTGTAAAAAGGCCACAGTTGCGCGCCAACTGTGGCCTTTTCGTGTGCTGACTGTGGCTCTTTCGCAAGGTCGGAGAGCCCGAGTGAGAAAATCGGAGGGCTTTTCCGGCGGTTTAAAGCCGGCGTTCCGCTCTGGTTGGAGAATTTTGGCAGAAGTATTTTTGTTCATATTATTCACCACTATCCGGCAGTTTGCAGAGACAGTTCCCATCGGTTTCTGCCCGCGTGTGACCGACACATAGATTCAAACACCAATGTTTCCTAACGATGGCCTAATACCCTTGTTTTTAGCGAATTTCGCCCTTTTCTCGCCTCTTCTCGTTTTTTTATCGTATCTTTGCCCCAAAAATGAAAGAATGAAGATTCTCATAACGGGTGCTTCGGGCTTCATCGGCAGTTTCATCGTGGAAGAAGCGTTGAAGCAGGGCATGGAGACATGGGCCGCTGTGCGCCGATCGAGCAGCCGGCAATATCTGCAAGACGGGCGCATCCATTTCATCGAACTCGACCTCTCCTCTCCGGCCGACTTGGAACGCCGGCTGGCAGGCATGCAGTTCGACTATGTGGTGCATGCGGCCGGAGCCACGAAATGCCTCCACGAAGAGGATTTCTATCGCGTGAACACCGAGGGAACGAAAAACCTCGTACACGCGCTGCTCAAGGTGCAGATGCCCCTGAAACGGTTTGTCTACCTCTCCAGTCTGAGTGTCTTCGGAGCCATCAGGGAGCAACAGCCCTATCAGGAAATCACCGAGCACGACACGCCGCGCCCCAACACGGCCTACGGCAAGAGCAAACTGGCGGCGGAAAGGTTTCTCGACTCCATCGGCAACGACTTCCCCTACATCGTGTTGCGCCCCACGGGGGTGTACGGCCCGCGGGAGAAAGACTACTTCCTGATGGTCAAGAGCATCCGCAGCCACGTGGACTTCTCGGTGGGTTTCCGCCGGCAGGACATCACGTTTGTCTATGTCGCCGATGTGGTGCAAGCCGTGTTTCTTGCCCTCGACCACGGCATGAGCGGTCGCAAATATTTCCTTTCCGACGGCCACGTGTACCGCAGCAGCACATTCAGCAACCTGATTCGTGAAGCGTTGGGCCACCCTTGGTGGGTGCGCATCAAGGCTCCGATATGGGTGCTGAAGGTGGTCACGGCGGTGGGCGGGCGCATCGGCCGGATGACAGGGCGCATGTCGGCCCTCAACAACGACAAATACAACATACTGCGGCAGCGCAACTGGCGGTGCGACATAGAGCCTGCAATGGACGAACTGGGCTATCATCCGCACTATCCGCTCGACCGGGGCGTGAAACTGGCGGTGGACTGGTATAGAGAGAACGGCTGGCTGTAAGCCCGAAGAGAACAACACATTGGACAAACGAGAATCCAAAGAGGGACTCTCCGTGACAAAGAGTGGAATGAAGATATTTTCAGAGATATTCAAGATAGAGAAGAAACCTGCGAAGGGACTGATGGCTTTTGAATGGGTGGTGCTGGCCTATATGGCGCTGACGCTGCTCGTGATGCTTTTCACCTACACCAAACTCCAAAACCCGGAGTCGATGCTCGTGGGCCGTCTGCGCGTGGCTGTCATCATGGCGGCCATGTGGGGTGTGTACCGGCTGTTGCCCTGCCGGGCAACGATGATGCTGCGCGCGGCTGTGCAGATGGCGTTGCTGGCATGGTGGTATCCGGACACTTACGAGATCAACCGCCTGTTTCCTAACCTCGACCACGTGTTTGCCACTTGGGAACAGCAGCTTTTCGGTTTCCAGCCGGCACTCGTCTTTGCACGCAACTTCCCCTCGGCAGTGATCGGCGAACTCATGGACATGGGCTATTTCCTCTACTATCCCATGATAGGGGCGGTGACTTTCTGGTATTTCCTCTTCCGCTACAAGGAGTTCAAGCGCGTGGCCTTCATCCTGCTGGGCTCGTTTTTCATCTACTACGTGGTGTTTATCTTCCTGCCCGTGGTGGGCCCCACGTTCTATTACAAGGCTGTGGGACTCGACAACGTGGCCCGCGGTGTGTTTCCGGCCATGCACGACTACTTCAACACCCACACCGACTGCCTGCCCAGTCCGGGCTATGCCGACGGACTGTTCTACCGGCTTGTGGAAGACGCCAAGGCTACCGGCGAACGACCCACGGCCGCTTTCCCAAGCAGCCATGTGGGGGTGAGCACCGTTTGCATGTTGCTGGCGTGGCACTCGGGCAGCAGAAAGATGTTCTGGGGGTTCCTGCCTGTCTATCTTTTCCTTTGCATGGCCACTGTGTATATCCAAGCCCACTATCTCGTCGACGCGCTGGCCGGCTTTGCAAGCGCCGTGGTTATCTACGCCGCGCTGTTCTTTTCCACCCGAAAAATGGCCTGATAATCCCGCTTCCCTTTCTGCCGGGCCGCCCAAATGGAGTTTTTAGGGAATGCGGCTGCGGCTTCACGATTTATTTAGTAACTTTGCACCCCAATCCGATTGAAAATGAATAAGAAACTTTTTATAGAGACATACGGCTGCCAGATGAATGTGGCCGACAGCGAAGTGGTGGCCTCCGTGATGAAGATGGCAGGCTACGAACTTTGCGAAAAGGAGGAAGAGGCGGATGCCGTCTTCCTCAATACATGCAGCGTCAGGGAGAACGCGGAGAACAAGATATACCACCGGCTTGACACCCTACACGCCGAACGGAAGAAGGGTCGCGAACTGATATTGGGCGTGCTGGGCTGCATGGCCGAGCGCGTGAAAGACGATCTCATCGACAACCACCACGCCAGTCTGGTGTGCGGGCCCGACTCCTACCTCAACCTGCCCGACATGGTGGCCCAATGCGAAATGGGCAACAAAGCCATCGACATCGAACTGTCGAAGACGGAGACCTACCGGGATGTCATTCCCCAACGCATCGGGGGCAACCACGTGAGCGGTTTCGTGAGCATCATGCGAGGCTGCAACAACTTCTGCCACTATTGCATCGTGCCCTTCACCCGCGGACGGGAACGCTCGCGCGATGTGGAAAGCATATTAAAAGAGGTGTGCGACCTGCGCGACCGTGGCTTCAAGGAGGTGACGCTGCTCGGGCAGAATGTCAACTCCTACGGACTGCTGCCCAACGGCAAGCGGCCGGCCGACGGCACTTCGTTTGCCCAACTGCTGCGCAAGGTGGCCGAGACCGTGCCCGAAATGCGTGTGCGCTTCACCACTTCCAACCCCGAAGACATGACCGACGACATCGTGCAGGCCGTGGCCGACATGCCCAATCTCTGCAACCATATTCACTTTCCCGCCCAAAGCGGATCGGACAAGGTGCTTAGGCTGATGAACCGCAAGTACACCCGGCAGCAATATCTCGACAAGGTGGCCACCATCAAGCGGCTCATCCCTGACTGCGGCATCACCACCGACATCTTCGTAGGCTATCACGACGAAAGCGAAGAAGACTACCAACAGACGCTCTCATTGGTGAGGGAAGTGGGCTACGACAGCGCCTTCATGTTCAAATACTCCGAGCGGCCGGGCACATACGCTGCCGAGCACCTGCCCGACAACGTGCCTGAAGAGGAGAAAGTGCGCCGGCTGAACGAGCTCATCAAACTGCAAACGGAAATCAGTGCCTTGCAGAACAAGAAAGATGAAGGCAAGGAGTTCGTCATCCTCATAGAGAATTTCAGTAAGCGCAGCCGCCAACAGCTCATGGGACGCACCGAACAAAACAAGGCTGTGGTCATCGACAAAGGCAACCGCCATATAGGCGAGTTTGTGAAAGTGCGCATCACCGGTTCCACATCGGCCACACTTTTTGGCGAAGAGGTGAAATGATGCCAACGAAATAAGACCGCCATTCGTTTTGCGGTCTTATGATTAAATACTATCTTTGCATCCATAATATGAAAGAATTCTTACTGGTTCTGCGCCGATTCATTCCGCCCTACAAGCGCTATCTGGCCTTGTCGGTGATATTCAATATACTCTCTGCCGTATTGAATATCTTTTCGTTTATGACCCTCATCCCCATTCTGAGGATTCTTTTCAAGACAGACGATGCCGAGCGGGTGACTTCACTCATCGGTTGGGACAGTGTGCATTCGTTGGACAGTTTCCTCAACTACGCTGTCAACAACGCCAATTACTACATCCAAGGGCTCATCACCGATTTCGGAGCCACCACCACCCTGCTAGTGATAGGACTCGGACTGGCTTTCATGACCATGCTCAAGACGGGAGCTTACTTCCTGTCTTCGGCCACGATAATACCCATCCGCACGGGTGTGGTGCGCGACATCCGCAACCAGCTCTACAGGAAAATAACCTCCCTGTCGCTCGGATTCTTCAGCGAAGAGCGCAAGGGCGACATCATAGCCCGTATGAGCGGCGATGTGCAGGAGATAGAAAACAGCATCATGTCGAGTCTCGACATGCTTTTCAAGAACCCTATCCTCATCATAGCCTACTTCACCACGCTCTTGCTCATCTCCTGGCAACTGACGCTTTTCACCATTGTCTTCGTGCCCGTGTTCGGATGGTTCATGGGGCTGGTGGGCCGGAAACTCAAACAAAACTCCATTAAGGCGCAGTTGTTGTGGAGCGACACGATGAGTCAGGTGGAAGAGACGCTGGGAGGTCTGCGCATCATCAAGGCCTTCTGTGCGGAAGAGAAGATGAACGAACGCTTCGACAAGGTGAATTGCGACTACCGTAACAACGTGATGCGTGTGAACATCCGACAACAACTGGCCCATCCGATGAGCGAGTTTCTGGGCACGGTGATGATCATCATCGTGCTTTGGGTGGGGGGCATTCTCGTACTGAACAACCACACGTTGAGCGGCCCGAGATTCATCTACTACCTCGTGATGCTCTACTCCATCATCAATCCGCTCAAGGAGTTCAGCAAGGCCGGATACAACATTCCTAAGGGTTTGGCCTCCATGGAGCGCGTGGACAAAATACTGCAAGCCGAAGTGGCCATCCACGACCCGGAGAAGCCCGTGGCACTCAACGGCTTCAAACACCAAATAGAGTTCCGGCATGTCTCTTTCAAATACGAGCAGCAGTGGGTGTTGAGAGACATCAACCTCGTCATACCCAAGGGGAAAACCATCGCACTGGTGGGACAGAGCGGCAGCGGAAAGTCTACCCTGCTCGACCTCATTCCCCGCTACTACGACGTGCAGGAGGGGGAGGTGCTCATCGATGGCATCAACGTGAAAGACTTGGGGGTGCATGACCTCCGCCAGCTGATAGGCAATGTGAATCAGGAGGCCATCCTCTTCAATGACACCTTTTATAATAATATAGCCTTCGGGGTGGATGGAGCCACGCGCGAGCAGGTGGAAGAAGCGGCTAAGATAGCCAACGCCCATGAGTTCATCATGCAGAGCGACAAAGGCTATGACACCAACATCGGTGACCGGGGAGGCCGGTTGTCGGGCGGACAGCGGCAACGTGTGAGCATCGCACGTGCCATCTTGAAGAATCCTCCCATCCTCATTCTCGACGAAGCCACCTCTGCACTCGACACCGAGAGCGAACGGCTGGTGCAGGATGCACTCGAAAGGCTGATGAAAACCCGCACGACAATCGCCGTGGCCCACCGCCTGTCGACCATCAAGAACTCGGATGAGATTTACGTTTTGCACGAGGGACGCATCGTGGAAAGCGGAACCCATGACGAACTGATGGTCAAGAACGGCTACTACAAGAGACTGCACGACATGCAGGAGATTTAAAGAGAACGGCAAGCCGGACGCTGACAAGGATACAATGTAGCGGCCGGAAACCTCGGAACCGGACCAAAGAAAACAAAGCAAGTATGATGCAGAGAAGGAAATTTGGATTGCTTGACACCATCGTGTCGCCGGCAGTGGCCCTCGTGGGCAACCTGCTCATGGCATACGTCGTCTATTTCATTGCCCGTGTGGCCTATCTCTTGGAGAACTACGGAGCGTTCTCTGAAGGGCTGTCCCTGTCTCATCTTTGCACCATCTTCGGGGGGGGACTCGTGTTTGACACCTCCGCCATCCTCTACACCAACATGCTCTACATCGTGATGATGCTCTTTCCGCTTTCGTTCAAGGAAACAGCTGTCTATCACCGGATATGTAAATGGCTCTTTGTCGTGGTCAACACGCTGGCGCTAATCATCAATCTCTGCGACTCCGTCTACTTCCCCTACACGCTGCGCCGCACCACCACGAGTGTGTTTCGGGAGTTCGACAACGAGAATAATCTTGGTGGCATCTTCTTCACCGAGCTTCTCCGCCACTGGTATTTTATCCTCTTGGTGGCCATAGTGGCTTTCCTGCTATGGAAATTCTATCTCACTCCCCGCACTTTCAGCCGACAATACCAAACGTTGAAGCAGCGTCTGGTCTTCGCCGGCGTGATGCTTGCCTCGCTGGCCGTGGCCACTCCGCTGGTCATTGGTGGCTGCCGGGGCGGCTTGGGAACGGGTGTGCGGCCCATCACCATCAACAATGCCAACCAATATGTAAGCAGTCCGAAAGAATGCGCCATCGTCCTGAACACCCCGTTTGCCCTCCTGCGCACCATCGGTAAGAGTGTATTCGTGGTGCCCGACTACTATCACAGCCAACGAGAGCTCGATGCCGTATTCACCCCCATACACCGGCCGCAGCCCGCACACGCCTTCCGGAAGAAAAATGTGGTGGTGCTCATCGTTGAAAGTTTCGGCCGTGAATACATCGGAGCGTTCAACAAAGACCTCGAAGGAGGCCGCTACCGGGGCTATACACTCTACACCGACAGGCTCATTGCCAAGAGTCTGGTGTTCAGCCACTCCTTTGCCAACGGTCACAAGAGCATTGACGGTATGCCATCTGTGCTCTGTGGCATTCCGATGTTTGTGGAACCCTTTGTGCTCACACCCGCTTCGATGAACACCTACACCGGTTTGGCCGGCCTGCTGGACAAGGAAGGTTACGAGACGGCTTTCTTCCATGGTGCCAACCGGGGCTCTATGGGCTTTCTCGCCTTCGCCAACAAGACCGGCTTTCAAGAATACTACGGCCGGCAGGACTACGATGCCGACACCCGATTTGGCGGCGATGCCGACTTCGACACCAACTGGGGCATCTGGGACGAACCGTTCCTGCAATACTTCTGCACCAAGATGGGAGAAATGCGGCAACCTTTCATGACGGCTCTCTTCACCGTTTCGTCCCACCACCCTTTCGTAGTGCCCGAGAAATACAAGAATGTCTACAAGGAGGAAGAGCTCCCCATTCACAAGTGCATACGCTACACGGATATGGCCATCGGCAAGTTCTTCGAGACGGCTGCCCGCCAACCGTGGTTCAAGAACACCCTCTTCGTGCTCACCTCCGACCACACCAACCAGAGCAACCACGATGAATACAAAAGCGATATCGGCACATTCTCCGCTCCCATCATCATCTACGACCCAAGCGGAGAAATCAAACCGGGCGTGAGCGATGCCATAGCCCAGCAAATAGACATCATGCCCACGGTGCTGAGCTATCTGGGCTATGCCAAGCCCTACCTTTCCTTCGGATGCGATCTGCTCACAACACCGCCGGCGGAAACCTACGCGCTGAACTACATCAACGGTGTCTATCAATACACCAAATATGGCTACGTGCTCCAATTCGACGGCAAGCAGACCAAAGGACTCTATGCCTTGACCGACCGTGTGATGGCGCATAACCTGCGGGGCAAACTCCCCATACAGGTCAAAATGGAGCATGAAATCAAAGCCATCATCCAACAGTACATGTACCGCATGGTAAACGACAAGCTGATGCCTGACACCCGTCCAAGCAAAAGAAACCAAACAAGATGAAAAGAATCAAGCACGCACTCTACTATATAGCCTACACGCTGGCCTACGGCTTCTGGTATCTCATGTCGCTGTTGCCTCTGCGGGTGCTCTATGTGCTGTCCGACCTGCTCTGTCTGCTCATGGCCCGTGTGATGAAATACCGCCACAAGGTGATATGGAAAAACCTCACCGAGTCGTTTCCCGAAAAGAGCGAACAGGAATTGAAGCAGATTGAGCGCGGCTTCTATCATTATTTCTGCGACTACATCGTGGAGACCATCAAACTGATGACCATGAGCCGGGAGCAACTCATGCAGCGCATGACCTTCACAGGACTTGAAGAACTCAACAAGGTGCTGGCCGACGGACAGTCCGTAGCCGTCTACTTGGGGCATTACGGCAACTGGGAATGGATCACAGCCATGCCCCACTGGATTACCGGCCAAGCACTTTGCTGTCAACTCTACCACCCGCTTGAAAACGAATATTTCGACCGCCTGTTCAAATATGTGCGCGAACGGCAGGGGGCACTCTGCATCTCCATGAACGAGTCTTTGCGAAAGATTCTGCAACTCGGCCGCGAGGGCAAACCGTTGGTAGTGGGCTACATTTCCGACCAGTCGCCTCTCTGGTGGAACATCCACCACTGGGTAGACTTTCTACACCACGACACACCCGTATTCACCGGGGCCGAGCGCATTGTCAAGCACACCCGTCAGGCTTTCGTCTACGGCGATGTGACACGTGTGAGCAGAGGGCATTACAACTGCGAAATGAAGGTGATAAGCCGGAATACAAGCCAAATGAACGACTTCGAAATCACCGACATCTATTTCCAAATGCTCGAAGAGACCATCCGCCGGCAGCCGGAGTGCTACCTCTGGAGCCACAACCGGTGGAAGCGCACCCGCGAAGGCTTCAACTACTATTGCTATGTGGACGAGAACGGAAAAGTGATGATGCGCAAGAATGTAGGACAAAATAACGATACCACAGAATGAAGATAACAGCCGTCGTAGTGACTTTCAACCGCCTCGAACTGCTCAAGCAGGGCATCGAGTGTCTGCGCAAGCAGCAAAAGCTGACCGGTATCATCGTTGTGAACAACGGTTCCACCGATGGCACCCGAGAATGGCTCGACGCCCAACCGGGCCTCCTCGTGGTGCATCAGGACAATGTGGGCGGTTCGGGCGGCTTCTACACGGGCATCGAACGGGCTTATAGTGAGGGAGCCGACTGGATATGGTGCATGGACGACGATGTGTTTCCACGTCCCGACTGCCTCGACCGCCTGCTGCCCTACACCGACCGGCCGGAAGTGGGAATCCTCTCGCCCCGCCGCCTGCTCGAAGGCAAGGTGTTCACCCACGAGTTCCGGCACTTCAATTTCACCAATCCCGTAGGTTCTTTGCACGGTCGCAAACTGGCCAAACAACAAGTAAACCAAGCCACAGAGATTGTGGGGGCCGACTTTGAGGGGCCGTTCATCTCCCGGCGTGTGGTGGAAAAGATAGGTCTGCCCAACCGCGAACTCTTCATCTTCTGCGACGACACCGACTATTGTCTGCGCGCCCATCTGGCCGGTTTCAAGCTCCTCTACATCCCCGAAGCCCTGATGGACAAGCACAAGTTCTTCTCCGACGATACTTGGACCAGCCGCAACCGGAAAAAGAAGTGGAAACGCTACTATCAGGTGCGCAATGAAGCCTATCTCAACCACCACTACGGGCGCAACTTCGGAGTGCGCTATCTGCGCAGTTTCATCGGTGTGGCGGGCTACATCATTCCTGCATTGCTCTCCATGCCTTTCACCGAGGCTTGGCAGTGGAAAGATCTCTCCATGCTCTGGACGGCCTATCAAGACGGCATACACGAGCGGTTGGGCAAGAGATAACCTCTCTGCGCCCTGCATCAACTGACAATCTTATGGTTCACAAGAACGTTCTCATCATCATCCCCGTCTACCGGCCCGACCTGAAAAGTTACGAAGCCGCCGCCCTTGCCAACAATCTGGAGAAACTGGCCGGCTATCCTGCCGTGTTTCTCAAGCCGTCCGGCCTTGACCTCGGTGCCCTCCATGTCCAATATCCGCAGGTGGGCGAGGTGGAGGTGTCACCCCAATGGCTCGGTACGGCCCGCGGCATAGCCGGTTACAACGAGATGATGATGTCGGCCGACTTCTACAGTCTCTTTAACGACTACGAGTACATACTCATCTGCCATGTCGATGCCTGGGTGTTCCGCGACGAACTGGACGACTGGTGCCGGCGCGGCTACGATCACGTGGCGGCCCCTTGGCCCACCCGCAAACGCTATACCCGCTTCCCACTCAAGCAATACCTTTGGCTCAAACTCCGCCTCAAGCCTGCCCATAAGATACTCCATTGCCAGATGTTCGGACGCATCGGCAACGGCGGTTTCTCCCTGCGCCGTGTGTCGGTCTTCCGTGACGCCTGTCTGAAATATGCCGACGAGATAGCCCGCTTCAACGCCCAAGAACATGTCCTCTACAACGAAGACCTCTTCTGGGCCCTCATTCCACAAGAGCTCCGGCTGCCCACTGTGCCCGAAGCCCTCAAGTTTTCGTTCGACCTCAAGCCCCGTCTCTGCTACGAGCAGAACGGCCGTCAGCTGCCCATGGCCTGCCACGGCTTCAACAAACCCATGCGGGCAGACTTCTGGCGGCAGTTTTTGCCCCCGATCATTTGACCAATAATCTCCCCGCCCCAGCCAATGTTTAGTGGGGAGACTTTCGGATAGATAATTGTCAAACTATTTATTCGTTTTCAGCCTCTCTGCTTGCGATATTTGCAACAAGCAACCTGCTCGTCGAAAATAATCGATTTTGGCGGCATTTTTAAAGTGCTAATAATCAGCCGTTTGAATTTATTCAACACATATCGGGGCCCAAAAACAGCCCTGAAAGGGCTCAAACGGGCTTGCAAAACGGCCACAGTTGCGTTGCAACTGTGGCCGTTTCAGCTTCTAACTGTGGCTCTTTCGCAAGGCTGAAGGGCCCGGGTGAGAAAATCGGTGGGCTTTTTCGATGATTTTAAACCACCTTCCCATTCTGGTTGGAAGATTTTGACGAATGTGTTTTTGTTGATATTATTCGCTATCATTCGGTATACCGCGAAAATGCATTTCAACGATCTTTATTGGTGTATGACCGATACGTAGATTTATATTCCCTGCCAAATATCCACTGCTCTCCCTTCACCGTTGATAATATTCTATCGGCGAATGATACGAATAGAGCGAATGGAAGCTGCACGGATAATTCGCCAAATTCGGATAACTCGCCGATGATTACATCTTGTCAGCGAATAATGAGAATATCACCGAATCTAAAAATCATTTACCACACGGTCGCTTACTTTATCGGCCTCATGCGAACGTTGCCTTACCCGCAGGCGCGCACCCCAATTATAGGTGACAGACAGCCTGACCATGCGATAGTTGAACTTGTTGTTGAAGTGCATCAAAGTACCGCCGACATACTCCCGGCCCCTGACCTTGGAGGCCAGCAGGTTGAAACAAGTGCAGCCCAAAGTGAGCTTGTCCTTCAGGCAGGTGTATTGGAGTCCGATGTCCATTTTATACAGGGGATCCACCTCCTTGGTCACGTCTTTCTGCCGTGACGTGTAATTGACGTTGAAATTCGACACCCACTTCCGTTTCTTGTCGAAGAACACTTGGGCGTTGAGCGTCCCCGTGTAGCTGAAACTCTCCTTCCGTGGCTGCACCCACTGGGCATCGGAGGTTGTCTTGGTGTAGTAAAGCCCCTGCATGAGTATCACGGTCAGCCATTTAACCTTATCGAAATAATAGAAAGAGTTAAGTCCGAACTCGTTCTCATCCACAACGTTTCCCCATGTCCTCGTTGTTATTTTCCGGTCGTTGAGATAGGCTATCGAGTTGATCTTGTCGGGCAGGTAAGCATAATACAAGTCGAAACTCAACACGCCCTTATAGGTATATCCCATCATGGTCTTGTAAAAATAGGTCGGTGACAGTTCGGGATTTCCCATGAGCACATTGTACAAGTCCTGATACACCATACTGGGATTTACATTCAAGATGTTGGGCCGGGTCACCCTGTTGCTGAAACTCCAGTTGAACGAATGGCTGCCGTTTGGCGTGTAGCCCAGATAGAACGAGGGAAACAGTTTGCCATAGTGGCTCTTCCTGATCGCGGACAGAGACTTGTTGTCGCCTTTGGTCCACGTGTATTCAAAGCGCATGCCCACACCCATGGACAACTTGCCACTGAACTTCTTGTTGAAGTCTGCATAGGTGGCCCACACGGTTTCATCGTAAACAAACCTGTCTCTTTGCTCAACGCCGGCCAACTGCATCGTCGTATAGTTCAGCTCCCTGTCGCTTCTGGTGTGGGAAAGGCCGGTGCCGAGGCTCAGTCTGTCGTCCTTGAAAGGCAGCCCCAGGTCTATCTTGCCGGAGTAGTTGTCCACTGTCTGTGCGATGTGATTGTCGTATGAGAACTTCAATGGTGCAGTGCCGTCTCCCATCGTGGCCCGGGAGGCAGCGTCGTCTCCCATTTTTAGCCTGTAATAATCTATGTCATACTGAACGGCCGCCCCTTTGTCGCCAAGTTTCAGATTGCCATTGAGGTTAAGGGTGTAGTTTTTGGTATCCTCGCGCCGGGCCATACCGGTGAGCATGACCGAATCCCGCGTCATCCTGTCGCTGCCGGAGAAATAGTCATACCGCCCGTCGACACCCAGCTTTCTGTCGCCGTCGGCATACATGGCGTAGGCCCCCAGGCTCACCTTGTCTGACAGAGCATAGTCCAGCTGCCACCGCAGGGAATAGCTATGCTTGTCCAGATGGCCGTCGTCCCGGCCATCTCTTGTCATGGCGGTGAAATCCATGACATTGGTCTCCCGGTAAAGGGACTTGTCCCACAAGCCGGAAAAGTTGAGCGAAGTGGCCACCTTCCCCTTGTTGTAGATGACATTGGCATTCAGGTCGTTGCCTCCCTCCTCATATTGCGTGCGGGCGTAGGTCGCGCTTCCGCCCACGAAATTGTTTTCCTTCCTCTTTAGTTTCAGGTTGATGATGCCGGCATTGCCTTCCGCTGCATATTTGGCCGAAGGGTTTTGTATGACCTCTATTCGCTCAATGTCGGAAGCGGGATATGACTTCAGTAACTGCAACATCTCCCGCCCTCCCAGTTTCTGCTCCTTGCCGTTGATGTAGAACTTTACGCCCCCCGTCCCGAAGAGCGACACGTTGTCGCCGTCTATCGCCACGCCGGGGGTGTATCTCAGCAAATCGACGGAGTTGATGGCACCGGCAATGGATTTCGTATCAAAGATAATCTTTCCCGCTTCCCGCCGCAGCATGGGTGTCTTTCCGGAGATTGCGACCTCTCCCAACTCGAAGGTTCTGGCTGTAAGCGTAAAGCGGTTGAAACGCCCGAATCCGGTGGCGGGCATTTCCATAACCAGCGTATTGAACAGCATGTTCTGGATTTTTATCAGACAGTCTCCTACAGCAAGATTCTCTATCAGAAAGTTGCCGCTCTCGTCGGTCACCGTCCCTGCAACAAGACTGCTGTCCCGGTCAAGAATCATCACGTTGGCCAATGCCACCGGCACTTGTTCCTCACTGACAACCTGTCCTCGCAGGCTCCCTTTCTGTGCTTGGCTTGGCATGGCGAACAAGACTAACAGCAGCAGAATATTCAGATATCTTAATGTCTTTTCCATGTTGGTATGATTTTATTTTGGTTTAATTTATCGGTGAGTGAAGCGAATTAAAGCAGTACGGACAATTTGCTTCATTTATGGAATCTGCCGCTCCCCATATACCATTTCCCGACGAAGGATGCGGCTTTATTCCCAATACCCGTTTCAGTCGATTTCCATTTCGAGCACCTGCTCGATGATGGGTGCCATGTCGTAGTATTTATATTCAGCCAACCGGCCTCCGAAGACAACATTCCGCATAGTTGCCGCCAATTCTCGGTACTGCCCGGCCAGCCGGCTGTTCTTTTCGTCGTTCACGGGATAGTAAGGTTCCATGCCATCCTGCCACTCCGTGCTGTATTCCCGCGACACCACGGTCTTGGGATTGGCATACACGGCAGGGCCGAAACTCTCGAAATGCTTATGCTCGATGATGCGCGTATAGGGAACGTCGGCCTCGGTGTAGTTGACCACGGCATTGCCCTGATGATTGGGCTCATTGAGCACTTCGGTCTCGAAGCGCACCGTGCGGTAGTTGAGTTTGCCAAAACGATAGCCGAAAAACTCATCCAACTGCCCGGTATAGACAAGCGTGGCAGCCTCAGCCTCCCGGGAGCCGGAAGTGCAGCCGTCGGTCGGGGGCATCGTGAATTGCCATCGGCCGGATGCCCCTTGCTTACAACCGATGTCGAAGAAGTCAACCCCCGTCACGGTCTCCACCCCTGCAAGCAGACCATCGATGAGTTTGTTGTAGCCACCGATGGGGATTCCCTGATAGGCATCGTTGAAATAGTTGTTGTCGAACACCATGCGCACGGGCAATCGCTTGATGATGAAAGCCGGCAGTTCGGTGCATTTGCGCCCCCATTGCTTCTCGGTGTAGCCCTTGATGAGCCGCTCATAGATGTCGCACCCGATGAGCACCTGCGCCTGCTCCTCAAGATTGCGCGGTTCGGTGGCCCCGTCGGCCTGCATACGGGCCACGGCTTCGGCCCGCTGTTCGTCGAGTTTGGCCTGCGCCTCTGCAGGGGTGGTCACACCCCACACGGCATAGAAAGTGTTCATGTTGAACGGCAGGTTGTAGAGCCGCCCCTTATAGTTGGCCACGGGCGAATTGGTATATCGGTTGAACTCCACGATGCTGTTGACGAAATTCCACACCCGCTTGTTGCTCGTGTGGAAAATATGAGCACCGTAGACATGCACATTGATGCCTTCCACGCTCTCGCAATAGACATTGCCTCCCAAGTGGGGGCGCTTGTCTATCACCAGACAACGCTTGCCGGCCTGCCGGGCACGATAGGCGAAAGTGGCTCCGAAAAGACCGGAACCCACTATCAGATAGTCGTATTTTTCCATATCAGTGTGTGTTGGGAGGGAAATATGCCAATGAGAAAAAATCCATTGCCGTGTCATTCGCACTCATTTTCTATCCTCCGATATTTATAACTTCATTTGCAAAAATAGCTTTTTGATTTGACATTTACAAGTGATTGAAAGGAAAATTCACTAACTTTGCATCATCGGAATGAAACAGAAAATCATCATAGCCATGGCCGGACTGGCCCTCTTGACGGCCTGCACCCGTAGGCAGCCTCAACGGCAAAGGGCAGGAAAGATACGGATGGAGGCGTACGTAAAGTGTACACCCGTGAAAGACCAGGGGCGCAGCGACCTGTGCTGGGTCTATGCCATGCTGGCCACCATCGAAAGTGAGCGGCTGATGATGGGCGACTCGGTGAATCTGTCACCGGCTTTTGTGGCCCGCATGATGATGCGCGAACAGGCCACAGACTATTATTTCTCACGCGGAAAGCACCCCATCAGCCTGCGAGGTATGGCATCCATGACCTTGCGCTACATGGAAAAATACGGTATGCAGCCCTACACTTTCGAGGAAGAGAAGCATCCGGCCGACTATGGTACGCTTTGCCGCAAGGCCATGCTCATGGGCAATGAGGCCATCGCCCACCGCACGGGACCGGACAACTACCTCGCACGGCTCGACAACCTGCTCGACGAAGAGACAAACTTCTCTACCTTGCGGTTCGTACACATGCTCGGAGCTGAATACACCACGCTCCAATTTGCCCGCAGCGTGTGTCTCCCGGGAGATTATCTCTCACTCACAAGTTTCACCCACCATCCCTTCTTCCGCTCATTTGAACTCGAAACACCCGACAACCGCCTGCGCGACACATTCTACAATCTGCCTCTCGACACACTCATGGCCCACATCAGGCAGGCACTGCGCACAGGCCACCCTGTGTGCTGGGAGGGCGACATCAGCGAACCGGGATTCCGCTCGCCTGTCAACGGGTGTCTGGTGACGGAAAAAGAAGAAGGACACACAGCCACCCAACAAGAACGGCAGCGCGACTTCGACCGGCTGCTCACCACCGACGACCATGCCATGGAGATGGTGGGGATGTTCCGCCTGCGGGGACGAACCTATTTCGTCTTCAAAAACTCGTGGGGCAAAAATTATGGCAATGAGGGCTTCGTCTACCTTTCGGAAAACTATGTGAGAATGAAAACCATCGCTGTGTTCATGAGCCGCAATGCCTATAAGGGGGTGCCGCTCAATCAGCCGTAGGCCTCTCTTGGCTACACGTATCTGCCAAAAGGCAAATGCAGAAGCAAAGTTTATTGCACTCCAAGACAGTTCCGATGTCTGCTATTGTCCCACTCTGTGGTAGGTTTCTTCAAAAGGCAGACGGAAACGGTCGCCCCAAATGCCGTCGGGAAGGCGCACGCCGCAGGTAACCACCATGTTGATTTCCACCCCGTAGGGCAGCCCGAGTGCTTTCTTTACCAACCGACTATCGAATCCTTCGAGCGGACAGGTGTCATAGCCGGCTTCGCTCATGGCCAGCATGAACGTTTGCACAGCCAGCGCACAACTCTTGTGTACCACCACCCGCATGTCACTCTCGGACACCTGATGCACGATAGGGCGGAACAGACCGATCGTCTGGGCAAGCATCTTGCGGGCCAATCCGGCCAGTCCGAAGCAGCGCGAGTAGAGGAAAGGTATCACCCGATCATAATAGAGATGCTGCTTTGCCGTGCGCTTCAACTGCTTATCGGCAGGACTGTTGCGCCGTATGTTACCCTCCTCAAAGGCAATAACGGCACGGGCATGGCTGTGATAGCGGTCTTGCCGGGTGACAAACACCACCATCTGCCGGGCCGAACGGGCCGTGAGCTGATTGAAGCAGGCCCGGCTCAACTTCTTCAGCACAGCCTCATCGGTCACATGATAGCACTCCCACAGCTGCATATTCGAACTCGTGGGAGCCAGTGTGGCCATTTCCAAACACTGCTTCACCCGCTCCGCGTCAATCGGTCGGGCCGGGTCGAAATGCCTTACGGCCCGCCGATGTTCCAGAATCTCTTGTAAATTCATATCTTTTGCTGTTTATTTAAGTTTGGGAATTATAAGGAGTTACCGGAAGCCAAAGGCGTTGGAGACCCCACTCTTAACTCCTCATTCCCCCCGATTGCTCTATAACGCCGTGAAAGCGGCCACGAAGCCGAAGATGATACCGGGCGTATTGGCTATGGCCAAAGGCAGGTCGCGCTTCTCCTTGAAAAGTCCGTAGGCCACCCACAACGTGCAGTTGATGCCGGCCATGAAAGGCTGAATGAAAGTGCCCTTATGCCCCTCCAGATTGTTTTGTATCTGGGGGAAATAGAATACATACATCAACACTGAGGTGGCCATGCCTACCCAGCCCATGGTACCGAAGAATTTTTCTTTTGTCATTTTGTCTTTTAACTATAAAACGAGTTCTACTTTTTATCTGTCGGGAGTCAAGACGATTCTCGAAATATCTATTTAATGTCGCAAATATAAGGATTAAAATTGAATAATGTCGTTTTATTTGTGTATTTTTGCACTATCAATCAAATTATCGGCCGACAACCCCAATCGGCTCATCATAAAACGTTTAGAAGATAAAATGGCTTTAAAATGCGGCATCGTGGGACTCCCCAACGTGGGCAAGTCCACACTTTTCAACTGCTTGTCGAGTGCCAAAGCGCAGTCGGCAAACTTTCCTTTCTGTACGATAGAACCCAATCTGGGCGTGATCACCGTGCCCGACGAGCGCCTCAACAAGTTGGCCGAGCTCGTGCATCCGGGACGCATCGTGCCTGCCACGTGCGAGATAGTCGACATTGCCGGACTCGTGAAAGGCGCATCCAAAGGAGAGGGACTGGGCAATAAGTTCCTGGGCAACATCCGCGAGTGCGACGCCATCATCCATGTGGTGCGCTGTTTCGACGACGACAACATCGTACGCGAGGGAGGCATGGCCGTAGATCCCATTGCCGACAAGGAAATCATCGACACCGAATTGCAGCTTAAAGATCTCGAAACCATCGACGCACAGCTGGCCAAACAGCAGAAGACGGCGGCTGCGGGCAACAAGGATGCCAAGGTGATGGTGACAGTGCTGGAGGCTTTCAAGGAGGTGTTGGAGCAGGGACGCAACGCCCGGGAAGTGAGTTTCGACAGCAAGGAGGAACAGCAGGCGGCCCACGACCTGTTTCTGCTCACTACGAAGCCCGTGCTCTATGTGTGCAACGTGGATGAAGCGAGTGCCAAAACAGGCAATGACTACTCGCGCCGGATAGAAGAAATCGCTGCCCGAGAAGGGGCCGAGGCAATGGTTATCGCCGCCAAGACGGAGGAGGACATCGCATCGCTTGAAACCTACGAGGACAAGCAGCTGTTTCTCGAAGAACTCGGACTGACGGAGAGCGGCGTGAACCGACTCATCAAAAAGGCCTACGCGCTGCTCAATCTCGAAACATTTATCACGGCCGGAGAGATGGAAGTGAAGGCCTGGACTTACCACAAGGGATGGAAAGCACCGCAGTGTGCGGGCGTCATACACACCGACTTCGAAAAGGGATTCATCCGTGCCGAGGTCATCAAGTATGACGACTACATCCGTTATGGCTCTGAAAGTGCCGTTCGAGAAGCCGGGAAACTGGGCATCGAGGGCAAGGAATATGTGGTGCAGGACGGCGACATCATGCACTTCAGATTTAATGTATAATCTTTTTTCAGGAGTTAAAGAAGTTAAAAGGAGTTAGCACTCGCTTCGCTCGTTAGGAGTTAAAAGAATGGTCTTATTGCCTGAGTTTATGAAACTGTTAGAAGTAAAGCTGTTGTCTTGACCCCCTTTCACTCCTTAACTCCCTTAACTCCTACAAAATCAAACTAACATGAACCACCTTTTATACATCGTTTGGGGCCCGAGCGAAACAGCTTTCCACCTCGGTCCGCTGGCCATCCGCTGGTATTCGCTTTGCTGGCTCATCGGTCTCGCCTTGGGCTATCTGCTCATGAAGCGGCTCTACAAGGAGCAGAAAATAGCCGATGCCAAGTTTGAACCGCTGTTCATCTACATCTTTGTGGGTGTACTGCTGGGTGGAAGACTCGGCCATTGTCTGTTCTACGAACCGGAATATTTCCTCAGTTCGTTCGAGCATTTTGTGGAAATGATAGTGCCCATGCGCCATTTGGCCGACGGCAGTTGGAAGTTTGTGGGCTATCAGGGGCTCGCTTCCCACGGCGGCGTGATCGGTATGCTCATCGGCATCTACCTCTATTGCCGCAACACAGGCGTGGGCGGATGGGTCGTACTCGACAATATGGGCATCTGTTCGGGCATCACGGCTACATTCATCAGACTCGGAAACCTGATGAACAGTGAAATCATCGGCAAGGTGACCGACGTGCCATGGGCTTTCATCTTTGAGCGCGTAGACCAATATCCACGCCATCCGGGACAGCTCTATGAGGCCATCGCCTACGCCTGTTTCTTCCTCATCATCTATATGGTCTACCGGAAGAAAGGCCCCGAGACCGTGGGCAGCGGCCTCTACTTCGGTCTTTGTCTCACGCTCATCTTCACTTTCCGCTTTTTGATAGAATACACCAAAGAAATACAAGAGGCCTTCGAGGCCGGCCTGCCCATCGACATGGGACAGATATTGAGCATCCCATTCATCGCCATCGGCCTTTGGGCAATGAGGAGAAGCAGGCGAGTGAATAAAGTAGACAAGTAAACGAGTGGACAAGTAGACAAGTTATTTGTCTTCTCAAACAGGTGAAGCTTGTAAGTTGTTTGGCAAACAACTCGTTTACTTGTCCACTCGTTTACTTGTCCACTTATCTACTCGAATCCCCTAATAATCCATAACCCGTCAACTCATCTACTTGTTTACTCATCAACTAAAAATGAAAAAACTACTTTCCTTCCTTGCTGTCGCAACCGTGGCAGCCATCGGCAATGCCCAAAGTGTGAAGCCGGCATACTCCGTTTTGGGAAAAGACACCATCTGCCAGGTATTCATCTATTCGCCCGGAGACAGGGCCGGACTCCATCTTGCCTATCTGGACGACAACGACAGGTGGCAAGATGTGGGCCAGCTGTGCTCGTCAGACTACGGCCGGTGGGGCTCTGAGAAAAGGATGTACCACCCGTTCGTGCTCCACGCCTCCGACGGAACGTGGCGCGCCGTGTGGTCGGTGAATGACTATGCGCCCTGCATTGCCGCAGCCTACAGCGAGGATCTGATTACTTGGAGGCCCCAGGACTACCCGCAAATGTCGGTGCAGGGATGCCGGAAACCCATCATGTTTCAGATGGAAGACGGGACTTTCGACATCTATTTCCACTCCGACAAGGGCAACCGCTATGTCCATGCATCCAACGACTTCCGCACTTTCAAGGAGGATGAGGAACCCAGCACCATAGAAGACGTGGTGTGGACGCGCGACACGGCCACCGTAGGCGGAAAGCACTATGAGGGCAATCTCTTCGACATTCCCAAACTACACCTTTCTTATATAAACGACTATTTCCGCGCTCTGGGTGCCGACGGCATCATGAGCAGCGAGAGTATGGCGCAAGACAGTGAGCGTTTCAAGACACTTACGGGCCTCAAGGCGCGGGTGACGGTGGACAAAGCACAGACGAAAGCCATCAGCGACAAACTCGTCGGGGTGTTCTTCGAGGATATAAGCTATGCCGCCGACGGAGGTCTGTATGCCGAACTCATCCAAAACCGCGACTTCGAATACAACGAGCGCGACCACAAAGGGTGGTCGCCCTCTACTGCCTGGCATTCGCCGAAGCCCATCAAAATTGCCACGGACAATCCCCTGAGCAAGAACAATCCCCACTATGCAGTGCTGGCGACCGACACCTTGCAGAACGAAGGTTGGGACGGCATAGCCGTGAAGAGCAGCCAACAGTATGCCTTCTCTTTCTATGCACGCAACTTGGGAACGGACAAGAAGCAGTTGCAGGTGGCACTGGTGGGCGACGACGGGCGCGAACTGGCCAAGGCAAAATTCAAACTGCAAGGCGAAGGATGGACACAATACAGAGCCTTGCTCAGCGTGAAAGCGGACAAGAACGCTCCGGCAGAGGGCCTGCACAACGCCCGGCTTGTGATCGTTCCCAAAGGGGAAGGCGAAGCGGCGATAGACATGGTGTCGCTCTTTCCGCAGGACACCTACAAAGGCCACGGGCTCCGCAAAGACCTCGCCGAAACGATTGCCGCCCTCAAACCTAAGTTTGTGCGGTTTCCGGGCGGCTGCATGAGCCACGGAGACGGACTCGACAACATCTACCATTGGCACCACACCATAGGCCGACCGGAAGACCGCTTGCCGGACAGAAACATCTGGAACTATCACCAAACACGCGGACTGGGCTTCTACGAGTATTTCCAATTCTGCGAAGACATCGGCGCAGAGCCCCTGCCGGTGCTTGCCGCTGGCGTTCCCTGCCAGAACTCTTCCAACAACGCCTGTGGCTACGGCGGACAGCAAGGGGGCATCCCCATGGCCGACATGCCGGCCTATTGTCAGGAGTTTCTCAATCTGATAGAGTGGGCCAACGGAGATCCGGCAACCTCCAAGTGGGCGAAGATGAGGGCAGACGCAGGACATCCGGCTCCGTTCCACCTCAAATACATCGGTGTGGGCAACGAAGACATCATCTCCACGCCCTTTGAGGAGCGTTGTCTCATGATATGCAAGGCCATCAAGGAGAAGTATCCCGACATCATCGTGTGCGGCACGGCAGGGCCTTTCCACTATCCGTCGGCCGACTACATAGAGGGTTGGAAGTTTGCCAAAGAGCACCACAACATCATCGACATGGTGGACGAACACTACTACGAGAGCACAGGATGGTTTATGAACCACTTGGACTATTACGACCATTACGACCGCAAGGGTCCGAAAGTGTATGTCGGAGAATATGCTTCGAGAACACGTACACTGGAGTCGGCGTTGGCCGAAGCACTCTTCCTCTGCCACGTGGAGCGCAACGCCGATGTGGTGAGCATGACAAGCTATGCGCCGCTTTTGGCTAAAGACGGTCACCACAACTGGAATCCTGACCTGATCTATTTCGACAACACTGCCGTCACCACCACGCCGAGTTATGAGACGCAACGCCTTTTCTCGGCCTACAGCGGCGACCGCTACACAGCATCCACGATCACAGCACCCGATGTTCCGGCCAACAGACTGGCCTCGAGCGTGGTCTCCGACAGCAAGACGGGCAAGACCTACCTGCGTCTCGTCAACGCCTTACCTGTGGAAGTGGACTTCGAGGTGAGCGGACTCTCCATCCCCACAGGCTCACGGATAACCGGTTTCAGCGGCCTACCGGCTGATAAAAAGACGGAAACCGTCACTTCTTCCGTCACCAAAGACAACCATATTTCCATGCCTCCGTATTCTGTAAGGAACATTGAAATATAACTAATTTAGGAGTTAAGGGAGTTAAGGAGTGAAAGGGAGTTAAGACAATAGCTTTGTTGCTTGATCCATCGACAATATTAAGATGTAAAGCCGTTGTCTTAACTCCCTTTCACTCCTTAACTCCCTTAACTCCTCTCCCTATCTCCCTTAACTCCTCTTCCTATCTCCCTTAACTCCTCTCCCTATCTCCCTTAACTCCTAAATTACTTCCTTACTCCTTTCCTCCTCCTACAATCTTCTTGATATCATTCAGCTTGTTCAGTGCCTCCATAGGTGTGAGGTTGTTGATGTCGAGCCCCAGTATCTCGTCACGAATCTGTTCGAGCACCGGGTCATCGAGCTGGAAGAACGATAGCTGCATTCCCTCACGACTCTCGTCGAGATGTTTCACGCGCGCCTTTCCGGCCGCTCCCACGCCCGAGTTGTCGGCTTCGAGCTGTTTCAGGATGACATTGGCCCGCTTGACAATGCTGCGGGGCATACCCGCAATCTCGGCCACGTGGATACCGAACGAGTGTTCGGAACCGCCCCGTTCGAGTTTGCGCAGGAAGATGACCTTGCCGTTGAGCTCTTTCACACTCACGTTGTAGTTCTTGATGCGCGGAAAGTTCTTCTCCATCTCGTTGAGCTCGTGATAGTGGGTGGCGAAAAGCGTGCGTGCCCGTGCCTTCGGATGCTCATGCAGATACTCCACAATGGCCCACGCAATGGATATGCCGTCGTAGGTGCTTGTGCCCCGGCCCAGTTCGTCGAAGAGCACCAACGACCGCCCCGACACGTTGTTGAGGATGTTGGAAGCCTCCGTCATCTCCACCATGAACGTGGACTCGCCGAGCGAGATGTTGTCCGATGCGCCCACGCGGGTGAAGATCTTGTCCACCAGACCTATCCGGGCACTCTCCGCCGGCACGAAACAGCCCACTTGAGCGAGCAGCACGATCAAGGCCGTCTGCCGCAGCAGGGCCGACTTACCGGCCATGTTGGGGCCCGTGATCATCATCACCTGCTGCTTCACCGTGTCGAGATACACGTCGTTGGGCACGTATTGCTCGCCTATCGGCAACTGCGTCTCGATCACGGCATGCCTCCCCTGCTTGATGTCGAGCACCTCGCTCTCGTCAATCGTGGGCCGCACGTAGCGGTGCTCCTCCGAAGTCTTGGCAAACGACAGCAGGCAGTCGAGATGGGCCACGAGGTTGGCGTCGATCTGTATTTGCGGAATGAATTCCTGCATGGCCAGTATGAGTTCGTTGAAAAGCTTGGTCTCGAGCATGATGATTTTCTCGTCGGCCCCGAGTATCTTCTCCTCATATTCTTTCAGTTCCTGTGTGATGTAACGCTCAGCCTGCGCCAGCGTCTGCTTACGCACCCATTCCTCGGGCACTTTGTCCTTGAACGTGTTGCGCACTTCAAGATAATAGCCGAACACGTTGTTGAACCCCACCTTCAAGCTCGTGATGCCCGTTTTCTCGATTTCGCGCTGCTGTATCTCAAGCAGATAGTCCTTTCCGTGGCGGCTGATGGAGCGCAGCTCGTCGAGTTCGGGACTGTAGTTGTCGGCAATGACATCTCCCTTGTTCAGCAACTGCGGCGGATCGGGCTGTATCTCCTTGTCGATGCGGTCGCGCAACGACTCGCAGAGGCTCAGCTGCTCCCCCACCCGCTTCAAGGCCTCGTTGCCGGCCGAGAGACAGGCCATCTTCACGGGGCGTATGGCTGTGAGGGCGTTCTTCAGCTGCACCACCTCGCGCGGACTCACCCTGCCCACGGCCACCTTGGAGATGATGCGTTCGAGGTCGCCCATGCGGTGGAACTCGTCGTCCACACACACACGGAAGTCGGGCTTCTTGAAGAAATAGTCCACAATGTCGAGCCGCTCGTTGATGGGGCGCACGTCTTTCAGCGGAAACACCATCCAGCGGCGCAGCAGCCGGCTGCCCATCGGCGTGACCGTGCGGTCGATGACATCGAGCAGCGACAGGCCGTCTTCCTGCATGGGTTGGAGGAGTTCGAGCGACCGGGCGGTGAACTTGTCGAGCCTCACAAACTTGTCTTCCTCTATGCGGGCAAGGGCCGTGATATGGCCGATGTGCGTGTGCTGGGTGAGTTCCAGATACTGCATGATGGCTCCCGAGGCTATGACACCGTTTTTCAGGTGGTCTACACCGAATCCCTTGAGCGACTTCGTGCCGAAATGCTTCAAGAGTTTCTGCCGCGCACTCTGGTCGGTGAACACCCAGTCGTCAAGCTCAAAGGTGCAGAAACGCGTACCGAAATAACGCTCGAAGTCCTGTTTGCGGGCCCGGTCGTAGAGCACCTCCTTGGGTTGGAAGTTGCCCAGCAGTTTCTCCACATAGTCGTAGGTGCCCTCCCCGGTGAGAAACTCGCCCGTGGAGATGTCCAGAAAGCTCACGCCGCAGGCCCCCTTGCCGAAATGTACAGCCGCCAAGAAGTTGTTCTCCTTGTAGTTGAGCACATTGTCGCCCATGGCCACGCCCGGCGTCACCAGTTCGGTGATGCCCCGCTTCACCATCTTGTCCATCTCCGAAAGGCCCTTCTTGCCCTTGATTTGCTCCCGCTTCTTCTTCGGGTCTTCAAGCTGGTCGCAGATGGCCACACGCTTCCCCGCTCTGATGAGCTTGGGCAGGTAGGTGTCGAGGGCATGGTGGGGAAATCCCGCCATCTCGGTCACGGCTGTAGACCCTCCGTTGTTGCGGCGCGTGAGTGTGATGCCCAGCACGCGTGCCGCCTCCACGGCATCCTCGCAGTAGGTCTCGTAGAAGTCGCCGCAGCGAAACAGCAACAGCGCCTCGGGGTGCTTCGACTTCATGTCGAAAAACTGGCGCATCATCGGAGTAAGTCCTTTCTCGTTTACAGCCATCTGTTTTTTAAAATTTAGTTTAGCATGCAAAGATAACGTTTTTAGCCGAGACGGGCAAAACTATCCCTAAAAAAGCTGATGCACCCCAGCCATAAGCCCCATAAAACCTTTACAAAATCACTATCTTCAAAACACGCCAACCAGCACGGAAAAGCCCCTCCCGCACACTCCGAAATCCTTCTTATCCGCCCACCACGCCCCTTTGACCATGCGAAAGGGCCACAGTGAGCGAGCCATTCGGCCTCCGCGAGCGTCCAAAAGAGCCTCTCCTACGCCCTCATCCGGCCTCTTTCAGAGCCCTTTTTGCCCCTTTCAGCTTGTCAATAAATCGGAAACACCTGATTGTCAACACATTACAACTTCCCCATTTTTCCCGTATTTCAAGCCGAAAGAGCTGCCGACCGGAAATATCGCCAAAATGGAAGCCTAAAACATACAGTATTTTTTGACAATCGGAAAATCAAAAAAGAACGTTCAAATTCGTTGCTTGACAACAACATGGTGGAATTTTCCAATGATAATCATTTATCTATCAGCAAAAACACCCATCATAACCGTGCATGACTGAAAACAGATGAAGGCGAGCCGGAAGAAAAAACGGCATTGGCCGTTGGGAAAAACAAAAATAGCCGGCCCCAAATGAGGTCGGCCATTCCGGTTATAATGCAGAATGAATGTACTTGTTTACCCCCCGATGAGCCGCTTGAGCTGCCCGATGAGGGAGTTGAGTTCCACGCCCGAACGCTCGCTCATCATCCTCACATCAGCCTTGGCAGCGATGATTTTCCCGAGCGGTGAACTGAGCATCTTAAACTCCGGGGCTATCTCCGGAAGCCGCTTTTTGAGGTCGGGATATTGCTTCAGGAGGTCTTTCAGGCGCGTTTCGGGCGTGATGGCGGTGACGGATGGCGCGGGAGAGGAGTCGGACGGATTCTCTGCTTCGGCTTCGGAAACGGTAGGAGTAGAGCTGCCGGGCTCGCTTCCCTTTGCTTCGGGGGCTGCGGAAGCCTTGTCGGAGACATTTTCGCCAGCCCACGTGAGCAGCGTCTGTGAACCTTCGAGGGCGCGGATATGTGTGCAGTCTTGCATCATCTCAAGCACACCGCGGAACTTGCCGTCTTTGTCGCGCACGGCCACATAGACAATGTAGATGAACAGGCCGGGCTTATTGATCCAAAACTCAGCCCTGTCTTGCTCGCCGCTGCGCAGCTTGTCAATCACTTCACGCACCACGTGGGCACTCTTCTTGGGGTGGCAGTTCATCACCTCGCGGCCTATCACGTTTTTGCTGCGCGGAAAGATGCGGTGGTCGGTGTCGGAATAGAAGCACACGAGTTCGTTTTCGTCGACAAACGAGATGTCGATGGGCAGATGCTTGTAGATGAGGTTGATCTGTTCGAGGGTGAGCCGGCCGGTGGTCACATCGAGCTTGTCGCTGCCTCCGGCGGTGTAGCCGTATTTGCCCAACAAGGCCTGCAAGTCGGCCGCAAAGCCTGCGGAAACCGCTTCCGGGGCCTTTTCGGCAGTGTGGGCAGTCTCCTCCGGGACCACATCGAAGAAAGCGAAACCTATCTCTTGGTCGCCCTCCTTCATCTCCTCAAACTCCTTAGGGCTGATCATGGCCATCGAAGTGGGATAGAGAATGGCCTCCTCCTTGTGCATGAGGTCGCGGCAGTAGTCGAGCAGTTCTTGCTGCTTGGCGATGAACTCTTCCTCGCGCATCTCCCCGAGCAGGCGCTCGGAGTCTCTGATGATGTCGCGCACGAGGTCGTCGAAAGTCCACATAGTGGTCGTAGGCCGTGTAAAACCCTTCTTCTCGAGCACAGGATAGAGCTGGTTTTGCTTGCGCTTGTAGTGTATGGGGTAAAGTTTGATACGGTCGTAGAGCTCCAGCCACTGATTCTTGATCATGGGATACTGCATCAGGTCTTCCACGGCAAGAAGCAACCGGCGCATCTCCTCATTCTCCCGCAGATAGTGCATGATGGGGTGAGTCTCCGGCAGGTTGGGCAGCGAAGTGTCCATCAGTCCGTCGAGCAGATGGAGCGTCTGGTGGATGTCTTCCCTGATACACTCGTCGTCACTTTCCTCGGTCATGGTCTGCTCGACATAGGCAATGTGGTAGGGGTTCACCTTTCCCACCTTTTCGGCCAGTTCCCGACGGGCCTCTTCGAGCGTGAGGTCTCCTGCGTGATACCGGTCTTCGATGTCGTGAAGCCTTTTCATCTTCTCCTGTTCTATCTCGGGGAGATAGTGTTGCATTTTATTTTCCATACGCCTTTTATTGTTTGATTCCTTTCCGAATGCAAATATACGCACTAAATCCGTTGACTGTCAGTCACAAATGTTACTTCGGGTAGTTAAATAAACACAAAACTCGACTCTTTCAAACACTCTTGACCGAGCACCACACCGCCCTATCTCTCAAACAGCCGGTCGCCATCGGTCACCTGTGTAGGCACTCCGGCCTTGCCTCCCAAGTGACAATCTTCAAATGTCACCTGCACGGCATCGTCGATGCTCACGGCATTTTTCACCTCTCCTATCTCCACACGGCGAATCGTGACATCCCGAATGGGCTTGGCTTTGGTGCCTTGCAGCACAATGCCGGCTGCCCGGGCCCTTCTGCAACTCACCCCGTCGACGAGCAGATGTTCCACTTCGGAGAAATGACGGCTGCCAAGTCCTTCGCCGGCATACATGCTCGTGACGTATATAAGGTCTTCCACTTCATCGAAACGACAGTCTTTCATGTAGATGTTTTTCACGTATCCGCCCCGGTCTGGATTGGTCTTGATGTAAAGACCGCGCTTGCAATAGCCCGCAAAGTCGCAATCCTCCACAAACACATTCCTCACTCCGCCGCTCATCTCGCTGCCGATGACCACGGCGTGGAGCCCCTTGAAACGGCAGCGGCGGATGATGATGTTCTCCGACGGGTGCGCATGGGTCCAACCGTCGTTGTCGCGCCCGCTCTTGATGGCTACGTTGTCGTCGCCATTGTCGAAACTGACATCTTCGATGAGAACGTTACGCGAAGACTCTGGATCGATGCCGTCGTTGTTCACGAGCTTGGCATCGTAACGCAATCCCCGGCAAATAACATTCTCGCTTTGCAGCAGATGGATGCACCAAAAGGGACTGTTGATGATTTTCACACCCTCAATGGTCACGTTCCGGCATCCGAAGAGTTGTATGAGTTGGGGGCGCAGCCAGTGTCCCTCACCGAAGTTGCGCTCTGCCAACGGCCTCTCCTCGTGGTTCATGCGGCGCGAAAGGGTCTGCCCCTCTTTCTGCCGGGCACGCCAAGTGGCGAAAGTGGCAGCACAGTTGCCGTCGATCAGTCCCTTGCCCACGATAGATACATCGTGCAGGTTGCGACCATAGATCATCGGACTGTAGTTGTTGAGGAACGTTCCCTCCCAACTGGTTGCCACTGTAGGCAGATAGAAGCGGGGCTCAGGGGAGAAACGCAACGTGGCCCCCTCGCGGATGTCGAGGCACACACCGTCGACCAGATGGATGGGACCGCACATCAGAAACACGCCACCGGAAAGTACTATCCTAGCCCTACCCCACTTGCGAGCCTGCCGGAGGGCTTTTATCATGGCCGGACGGGCATCGGTCTTTCCGTCGGTCTTGGCTCCGAGACGCGTAAGGTCGATGACGCGGGTGGGCATAGAGGCTCCGGTGATGTGACGGAGAATGGAATCACGCGTGGCCGCAGGATAGTCAAGGGCCCACGCTTTGGTTGCCACCAGCAACAGCAATGCCGGCAAAAGTCTGGTGATTTTCATTTGTTCTGCATTAAAAAAATAAAAGGATGACAGCACACGGCTGTCATCCGGAATTCTTATCTTACCAACGAAGTGACTTTACTGTTATTTCCTTTCATGCTCACAAGGAAGGCCTTGGCCGACCCAAAGCGCAGAAACATGTCGAGACGCACGGGGATGTGGTTGGCATCGTCGGTGACATAAAATCGCACGATTTCCTTCCACCGGTCTTTGGCAAACTCCATATACGACAGCTCCAGACAGTGATAGGTGTGCCCGTTGTCGGCCTTCACCTTCGACCGGCCATGAAAACGCAACTGCGCATTCTCCCGGTTGTTGCCGTCGACCATGGGGAAGTTGACCACGTAGCCTGCCTTCCAGTTGGCCGGATTGAATGACCGGGCCCGCAAGAAGATGCTCAACATGTCGTAGACACAGTCTTGGTAGTTGTGTTGCTGCCAGTGGTGCTCGCCGTCGGCATCCATCCGGTGCTGCTTCACGTATGCTCCGGTGCCGGGATAGGAATAGAACACCTCGTCCACCCGGTAGCGGTTGCCCTCAAGGGCTCCTTTCCGGAAATACAAAGGGGCCATTTCCTGAGAGACATAACAAAGCAACGTGTCGCGCATGATAAAGATCTTGTCGGCCCTACTGTTGCCACGCGTGGTGAGACTGGCCCGATAGGCCTTGTTTCCTTTATAGGTGGTGTTGACGATAGACATGCTGGCCGTGCCGGCTTTCAGCCACACAAACTTCCAATTATAATAAAGGTTATAAGTCAGGTATTCCCCACTCGTGAAGGCTGTGTTGCGGAATGTACACTGTGCACCGGCCCTTGGCGAAAACGCCAAAAGCACGCATAGCAACAGGGAAAATCGGAGTCGTTTCATCATCTGTATAGTTTTAGTGTCATAACTTGAGTTCATCGGGCAGATATTTGATGCCAAGTTCCTTGGCCCGCTTGGCATTCTGGCTTTTGATTTTCTTCTCTTTGTCGGGCTTCTGCTTGGTGATGGCACCCGGTTTTTGCAAGTTGAGCGTCCGGGCCGTGGGATTCCACGACTCGGTGACATCCCACTTGGCGCGGCATTCTATCTTTTCAGGATAATAATACACCGGCTCGGGCTGCCTGTCGTCGGCATACGAGCCTGTGTCCCAACGGCCGTTGCGGTTGAGATCTACATACATACGCATGTAGTAACCGCCCGGAGCGACATAGAAAAATTCGGCCACGCCGTTGCCGGTAGTCACTTCCTTGACCACTTTCTCGGAGTTGTCGAGCAACTGCACCACAGCCTGTTCACCGTTCAAGCCCTGCAATGTGACGAGCAACGAACTGTAGGCATCGAGCGACCTCACCTTAAATCCTTTCTTCACCGCTACCGACGCCTTGCCGTAAATGTCTTGGAAGGCAGCACTGTCTATCTCCAGACTGTATTCGATATCGGGCCGCCACTCGCCCTTCAGTTCATATTCGCGGCTCTGCAGTCTGTCAAACTCCATCGGAGCGCGGTACCAGAGCGTGTCGTGCTTGGCATAAAGGTGAATGGCCGAGGTGTCTATTCGGGCCAGTGGCGTGGGGAACGAGAAACGGATGTTCTTGTCGGGATCGAGTTCCGACTGCAACTTGATGTCCACTTCCAGTGGCCTGACGGGCATAACGGAGTCGAACGGTTCCCCGCGCTTGCGCCGCTTCTCCTGCTGCTTCTCCCACTTTTCATACTCTTTCTCCCGCTGCTTGAGCCGTTTGGCATAGGGTTGCTTCGACAATATCTCAAGTGTGTCGGTGTGGGTGACGAGTTTTCCGAGGCTGTCGGTCATGAGATAGCTCATGGCCACGTTGAGCGTGTCTTGATTGACAAGTGCCGTGTCGCGCAGCCAATAGGTCACCGTGTCACGCTTTTCGCCGGCCTCCACAACAAAGGCGTTGCGGTCGTCGAAATTAAGCCCCCTGACCACGGGCAGCGAGTCGCTGCCATAGCTGAAGAAAAGCGTGAAGTGGTCGGGCTCCTTGCGCTCGTTCTTGATATACACCCGGTCGGTATTCGTCTGCGTGAAAGCCGTGAGCACAATGTTGTCGGGCACGAAGTGAGTGTAGGCCGTGGGCGTGATGGTCTTGATGTGGAGCGAATCGGTCCAAAGGGTGTCCTGCTGGGTGTCGGGATAGGACGAGGGCGTGATGATGTCGTGGTTGAACGCTATCTTCTCGCTTTTCTGATTGAAGAAGTAGTTGCCGTCAGCATCTTGCAAGGCAAACACCCGATAGGAGCCTGCGGCAATGCCCTTGATGACGAAGCGGCCCCGGCTGTCGGTGCGCGAAACGCGAATCATGGGTTTCGTGGTGAAGAGCGTGTCGCTCTTAGTGCCTATCTCACTCTCCGGAATGGCAGGATAGAGCCCCACGAGAATACCCTTGATGGGCTCCAGATTTTGAGCTTCGAGCACATAGCCCGACACTTCCATCGTGTCGATGGCCTCCCCCGTGGAGAAGCTGTAGGTGTAGTTGCCCATCGGGTTGTTCTCGTTGTTGTCGCTGATGGCATCGGAGAAATCGATGGTGTAGGTGGTGTTCGGTTTCAACGAATCAAGCAACTCCACCTGTATGTGCTTTCCGCCGGCCTTGATTTCGGGCACTTCGAGTTGCGGGGGCGACACGACGACCTTCTCCGTGGGGTTGTCGAGCTTGATAAACTCGTCGAAGTAGATGCTTATCTTCTTCGATTTCACATTCACTCCCCCGTCTGCCGGACTGGCCCCTACCACCCTCGGCGGTGTCTCGTCATACCATCCGCCGTCGGGCTGGCCAATGCGGGCGCAGGAAGAGAAAAGTAAAACAACGGAGAGACAGAAGGGGAAAAGCCATCCTCCTACTTTCCTGTATTGATGATTGTATGCTCCTTTTTCCATCCTTTTTCCTTCTATTTCGCCTGCCGACTTTTATTTTATATTTTACCTTTTGTCTTCTGAAATCTATATACGCCCTGTCGGGCGTTCGGGCAGGCATAAAGCACTGCCCCTACGGTTGCTGAAAGCAGAGGCCGCGACTGCCGGGAGGCAGCATCCCGCAGTTTCTTTTAGCCCTCTGCCTCCTTACTTTTTAAAGCTTGATTCATCTCCAACAGTTCGTCGATATTCTTCCGGCTGTTGCTCAAGCGCGGCACCTTATGCTGCCCTCCCAACTTGCCTTTCGCTTTGAGCCAGTCGTTGAAAAGTCCCGGTCGGGCCTTTACAATTTCCAAGTGCTGCAATGTGACATCATGAAAACGCTTGGCCTCGTAGTCGCTGTTGATTTCCTGCAACTTGCCATCGAGCAGTCGGGCAAATCGCTGAAGGTCTTCCGGCTCTTTGGAAAACTCGATGAGCCACTGGTGGCGGCACTTGGCGTTGCGGTCCATGTAGACCGGTGCGGCCGTGTATTCGTTCACCTGTGCCCCCGTCTGCTCGCAGGCGTAGGCCAATCCCTTCTCGGCATTGTCCATGATGAGCTCCTCGCCGAAAGCATTGATGAAATATTTGGTGCGCCCGGTGATGACAAACTTATAGGGATTGGTGCTCGTAAACTCCACCGTGTCGCCTATCAGATAGCGCCAAAGTCCGCAGGAAGTGGTGATGAGCATGGCATAGTTTCTGCCAGTCTCCACGCCCTCTATCGGCACCACCGTAGGATTGTCGCTGCCAAACTCGTCCATGGGGATGAACTCATAGAACACGTCATAGTCGAGCATGAGCAGCATCGACTTGTCGGCCGGGTCGTCCTGAATGCCGAAGAATCCCTCGCTGGCATTGTAGGTCTCCATGTAGCTCATGCGGGGCGCAGTGATGAGCTGCTCATACTGCTTGCGATAGGGGGTGAAGGAGATGCCGCCGTGGAAGAACACTTCCAGATTGGGCCACACCTCCTCCAGATGCTGCTTGCCGGAGAGTTCCATCACGCGCACCAACACACTGAGCATCCACGACGGCACACCCGAGATGTTGGTCACATTCTTGTGCAGGCACTCGTGGGCTATGCGGTCGCGCTTCACTTCGAAGTCGCTCAACAGGGCCGTCTGCTTCTTCGGCACGCGCACCAGATTGGCCAGCGGATTGATGTTTTCTATCAGGATGGCACTCAAATCGCCCACGAGCGACCCCGGCAGATTGTAGTTGAGCGAGTGGCTCCCGCCGAGAATGAGACTGCGCCCGTCGAAAAGCCGGCTGTCGGGGTGGTTGCGCAGATAGATCGCCACCACATCCTTTCCTCCCTGATAGTGGATGCGTTGCAGTCCGGCATGGGAGACAGGGATGAATTTAGACTTGTCATTGGTCGTGCCCGACGACTTGGCATACCACTTCACCGTGCCCGGCCAGAGCACATCGCCCTCCCCGTGGCGCATACGGTCGATGCTTCCTTTCAGTTCCTCGTAGGTGTTTACGGGCACGTTGGCGGTAAATTCTTCGTAGCTATGGGTGTTGTTTAGCAAATGCTTGATGCCGTATTCAGTGTCGCTCCCCTTCTCCAAAAGATGCTGAAGCACGCGATGCTGCAACTCGGCAGCGGCCGTGTAATGCTTCTCCAACTCTTTCTGGCGGGGCTTGAAGACATTGCCTACTATGCTTGTTAAACTCATTGCTGTCAATGTATCGTTTAAATTGCAAAAGTAATCTAATCTTTTGAGATAATGGCACAATTTTCAAAATTTAATAATCGTGGCGGGAAGAGGAGTAGATCGGGAAATAACCACTGTCCGGGTATAAGAATGAAATCATTTGAATATTTTATCCCCGAAATGGTATAATTTCAAAATATTATCTTATCTTTGTACCCGTAGAGGTGTAAATCATATCGCTTATGGAGAAGACTATCCTATCGAAATATGTCAAGGAAATGCGCAAGAAGTATCATCTGACCCAAATCGACCTCTCCGAGAAATCGGGAGTGGGACTGCGTTTCGTGCGCGAATTGGAACAAGGGAAGCCCACCCTTCGCATCGACAAAGTGAATCAGGTGCTTGGCCTCTTCGGCATGGAATGCGGCCCCGTGCCCATCAGCAGGGAACAGGAGGACGAAGCATGAAACAGGCCAGGGTATATTTCAGAAATCGAAAAGCCGGGGTATTAACCGAAGATGCCGGTGGATATGCCTTTGTCTATGATGCTGAATATCTATCGGATAATGACGCACGTCCCATCAGCCTCACTCTCCCGTTGAGAGGCGAACCTTACCGGAGCAACGTAATGATAGCCTTTTTCGACGGGTTGATACCTGAAGGATGGCTGCTTGACATCGCCAGCCACAATTGGAAAATCGACAGCCGCGACCGGATGTCGCTTCTGATGACTTGTTGCAAAGATTGCATCGGAGCTGTAAGCATACAACCTTTAAACGATGGGGAGGATTTGTAATGTGTAGAAAATGCCTATACTGCTATGAGCCGCTTGAAAATGGCGAAACAGATTTCCATGCAAGATGCAGCAGGAAGATGTTCGGAACATCCCAACCTCCGGTATTGCCCTACAAGAAAGAGAATATCGAAAATTTGGCCGAACAGGTGATTCGTTCCCAGACAACCCTTACCGGCGTCCAACCCAAACTCTCACTCGATTTTGACCGAATGAGCCGTTCACCCAAAAGGTTTACCATCGTCGGACTGTGGGGGCGTTTCATCCTAAAACCTCAAACATCCGCTTATCCATATTTGCCGGAATTGGAAGATCTCACCATGCACTTGGCAAGATTGGCAAAGATAGAAACCGTACCTCATTCACTCATCCGATTCAGTGATGGCGAACTTTCTTACATTACACGGCGCATCGACCGAACCGAAAACGGAGAGAAAATCCCGATGGAAGATATGTGCCAACTTTCTGAACGGCTGACAGAGGACAAATATAAAAGTTCATACGAACGGATAGCCAAACTTGTTTACCGATACAGTGCAGTGCCAAAGCTGGATGTGATAAAATTTTGGGAACAAGTCGTTTTCTCGTGGATAGTGGGCAATGCCGATATGCACTTGAAGAATTTTTCTCTCTATGCGCCAGATGATAAAACTCATTTGCTGACCCCTGCCTACGATCTTTTACCAACAGCACTGGTCATGCCCGAAGACACAGAGGAACTGGCACTTACACTTTGTGGAAAAAAGAGAAAACTCACCCGCCATCATTTCTCAGAGGCTATTGAAAAATCGGGAATCGATACGAAAGTCTACGAGAACATCTTCAAGCATTTTGTCAAAATAGAAGATAAATGGAGTAACTTCATCCGCAAGAGTTTTTTGCCTGCGAAGATGCAAGATGAATATATAAAGCAAATAAAGGGAAGATTGGACAAGCTATTTTAAAGAGCACAAAATCGCTTTTATTGTCTGTCAACATATTTCGCACCACATTTGCATTTGGATGAAAAAATGAGTATCTTTGCATCAGCAAGGGAAGCGCGGAGGCGTTTCCCTTTTTTAGATTTCCACTCCCAAACAGACCCCCAACCCCCTAAAGGGGGCTTTCCCATCTTGATATTGACTTGCGAAAGGGCCTCTTTGGGGTTGTCGTTCGGGCCGAATGAGCTTCTGAGTGTGGCCGTTTTGCAAAGTCGGTTGGGCCAAATGAGAAAATTGATGGGCCGGAAAATTGATGGGCCGGATGGGGCAGATAAGACGAATAAAAAGATGCGAACCAATGGGCTCAGAAAAATGCTATGTAAGGCTTTTTCTCAATTTTAGTAAGTTTCGTGCTATATATGGCAGTAATCCCTTTGTTCAGTCTCTCCACCTCCAAAGGCTTTGAACTTTCCATTAACACCTATCAACTAACACCCAACACCTATCAACTAACACCTAACTCCCATCACCTTTATTCTTGTTCAGACCCCCAACCCCCTAACTTAGGGGGCTTTGGTCACCTATTTCGCTGCAAATCAATAGAAACGACAGCTGCCGATGTAGAGTACATCGGCAGCCGGATATTTTGTTGTCATCGGATGATGTACGCATTCCCTGTCCGGGAATGTGCACGAGGGCGGTTATCCGTAGATCACCTTTCCGTTCTCATCCTCGTAGGGAGCAAGGTCCTTGCTGTACTGGTTCATCGCCCGCAGGCTCATGCCCATATTGGAGAACCCGCCGTCGTGGAAGAGTGTCTGCATGGTCACCTTGCGCGTGAGGTCGCTAAACATCACCACGCAATAGTCGGCACACTCGTCGGCCGAGGCGTTGCCCAGAGGCGACATCTTGTCGGCGAAGTCCATCATGTTGTCAATGTCCTTGATGCCTTTGCCTGCCGTGGTGGCCGTGGGCGACTGCGAGATGGTGTTGATGCGCACGTTCTTCTCGCGGCCATAGATATAGCCGAAGCTACGAGCGATGCTTTCGAGCAGACTCTTGGCATCGGCCATGTCGTTGTAGCCGAAGAATGTGCGGTGGGAAGCCACATAGGTCAGGGCCAGCACCGAACCGTAGTCGGCAATGGCATCCACCTTCTTGGCTGCCTGCAACATCTTGTGGAAAGAGATGGCAGAGATGTCCAGCGTCTTGTTGAGCCAGTTATAGTCGAGGTCGTCGTAAGTGCGGTGCTTGCGCACGTTGGGGCTCATGCCGATGGAGTGGAGCACGAAGTCCACCTTACCGCCAAGGAGTTCCTGTGCCTTCACAAAAACATTCTCCAGATCGTCGTAGTTTGTCGCATCGGCAGCGATGATGGGGGCATCGATTTTCTTCGAGAGTTCGTCGAGTTCACCCATACGCAGGGCCATTTCCGTGTTGCTCAACACGATTTTAGCACCTTCCTCGGCACAGCGTTCAGCCACTTTCCAAGCAATGGACATGTTGTTCAACGCTCCGAAAATGATACCACGCTTGCCTTTCAATAAATTGTATGCCATATTGTATCCTTTAAAAATTCGGCACAAAAATACTGATTTTATGCCTAATAACCAAGAAAACAGCCATAAATCAGCCTTCTCGCCCCGGGAAGAAAGGCAGAGTAACAGAAGAACTTTTGTCTGCTATGCTACTTTGTCCGAGAATTAAAGACAGAGCAACGGAATATTTTTTGTTCACTCTGTTACTTTGTCTTAAATACCGAAAAATACTTTCTTTTAGGTATTGCTTTATCAAGAAATTTGGTGTAGTTTTGTGATATAATTGCAATTACACGTATCGTAGAACTTAAAATGATTGGAATTATGAACAAAAAGATTGCTAATTTGTTAGGCGACAAAGCGGAATACTATTTGTCGCACGAGTGTAAGACGATAGACAAGAGCATGGTCTATGAGCCGGGAGCAGACATCATCGACCGCGTGTGGATGGACAGCGACCGGAACGTACGCACGCTCGACAGTCTGCAAACCCTGTTCGGGCACGGTCGGCTGGCCAACACCGGCTATATGTCCATTCTCCCCGTAGACCAAGGCATAGAGCACTCGGCCGGTGCATCGTTTGCTCCCAATCCCATGTATTTCGATCCCGAAAACATCGTCAAACTGGCCATTGAGGGCGGGTGCAATGCCGTGGCCTCCACCTTTGGCGTGTTGGGGGCGGTGGCTCGTCGCTATGCCCACAAGATTCCGTTCATCGTGAAACTGAACCATAACGAATTGCTCACCTATCCCAACAGCTACGACCAAGTGATGTTCGGCACCGTAAAGGAGGCTTGGAACATGGGAGCCGTGGCCGTGGGAGCCACCATCTATTTCGGTTCGGAGGAGAGCCGCAGACAGATTGTGGAAGTGGCGCAGGCATTCGAATATGCCCATGAACTGGGAATGGCCACCATCTTATGGTGCTACTTGCGCAACAACGGCTTCAAGAAAGACGGCACCGACTATCATGCAGCTGCCGACCTCACCGGACAGGCCAACCACATCGGTGCTACCATCAAGGCCGACATCGTGAAACAGAAACTGCCGTCGAACAACGGCGGATTCAAGGCCATCGGCTTCGGGCGCACCAGCGACCGTGTATATACCGAACTCACCACCGATCATCCCATAGATCTCTGTCGCTATCAGGTGGCCAATGGCTACATGGGGCGCGTGGGACTCATTAACTCAGGCGGAGAGTCACACGGAGCTTCCGACCTGAAGGATGCCGTCATCACGGCTGTGGTCAACAAACGGGCCGGCGGAATGGGTCTCATCAGCGGTCGAAAGGCTTTCCAAAAGCCCATGAACGAGGGTGTGGAATTGCTCAACACCATTCAGGATGTGTATCTTGACAAGGATATCACGATAGCATAAACTGGTAAAAACGATAGACTAAAAACTTCAACTTGAATAGTTAAACGGACAACAAAAAGAATTTTTTATGAAAAGAATCGTATTATTGCGCCACGGTCAGAGCCGGTGGAATCTTGAAAACAAGTTTACGGGATGGACCGATGTAGACCTTAGCGAACAGGGAATGGCAGAGGCACTGCAGGCCGGAGAGGACTTGAAGAAGGCCGGTATCACATTCACACATGCCTATACTTCCTATCTCAAACGGGCCGTGAAGACACTCAACTGCGTGCTCGACAGCATGGACCTCGACTGGATTCCCGTAGAAAAGACGTGGCGGCTGAACGAGAAACACTACGGACAGCTGCAGGGACTCAACAAGAGCGAGACAGCCGAGAAGTATGGCAACGAGCAGATACACATCTGGCGGCGCAGCTACGATGTGGCACCGGAGCCTTTAAAGGACACTGACGAGCGGAGTGCCAAACGGGATCCGCGCTATGCCTGTATACCCGACGCTGAACTGCCACGCACGGAGTCGCTCAAGGATGCCATCAAACGGGTGATGCCCTACTGGGAATGTGAGATATTCCCCCGACTGAAACAGGAAGACAGTCTGCTGGTGGTGGCTCACGGAAACAGCCTGCGGGGAATCGTGAAACACTTGAAGAACATTTCCGATGAAGCTATTTCCGAACTCAATCTGCCAACGGCTGTGCCTTACGTGTTTGAGTTTGATGACGAACTGCGCCTGACGAAAGACTACTTCCTCGGCGACCCGGAGAAAATCAAGAAGTTGATGGCTGCCGTGGCCAATCAAGGCGTGGCAAAATAGCACGCGCCGGCCAATCGCTTGCCGACCGAAAATATCCATATCGAGAGTGTCGGCCGGCGAGTGTGGTCGGACTCTTATATAAACATCAACAGCCGGTGCTCCTTGTGGAACACCGGCTGTTGATGTTTATTGTCTTCTCTCCCGCTATATGCAAAGACGGGAAATGGCTTTCAGTATGTTTTGGGAGAGCTTGAACAGGGAGCTATTCTTCCCCAAAAGCGGCTGCCTCGGCGGCTGCAATGATTTCCTCACGCGATTTTTCTTCCGGATTAGCCGAAATGTCGCTCAAGTCAAACTCTTCTTCTCCGCTTCCACCGGCCATCGGGGTTTTCTTCCGTTTTTCGTCTGATTCTTCCTCGTCTTCTTCCGCCTTGTTGGCATACATGGGCGAACGACGCTGTCGGCGGGGACGATCTTCAAACACTTCCTCACGAAACACATTCTCGTGTTTCTCTTCCTGACGCGGTTCTTCAGACTGGGAAATGATAAAATCGTTCTTTTCCTCCGTGTCCGGAACATTCTCGACGGGTTCTTCCTCCATTTTCGTGCGGTCGGCCTTGGCAGCAAACACGGCATCGATGTATTGCGGTTCACGCTTCAACTTCTCCAGTGTGAGCTTCGAAGCTGTCTGCTGACTCTCTTTCTTGGAATAGCCCTTGCCCGTACCACCTTCGCAACCTTCTATCACGGCTTGATAGGCAAACATGGGATTTCCGTCCTTGTCTTTCCCTTGCGAAAGCAGCTTGAAATCTAGTTTGACGCGATTTTTCTGTCCCCACTCAATGAGCTTGCTCTTGAAATTCACTTCCTTGTAGGCCACCTTGTCGATGTTGATCATCTGCGAGAGGATGCGCTTCTGCATGAATTTCATGCAAGCATCATATCCCCGGTCGAGATAGAGTGCGCCTACGAGGGCTTCAAACGCATTTCCTCCCAAATAGCTGTTGTGAGAGGAATTGTGTCCGTTGGAAAGGATGAGCTGCGAAATGCCCATCTCCTGAGCCAGCTTGTTGAGTGTGTCACGCTGCACGAGCTTGCTGCGGGTGTTGGTCAGGAACCCTTCGCGCTTGCCCGGAAAATGTTTGAAGACGATATCTCCCACGATGGCATCGAGAATGGCATCGCCCAGAAACTCCAACCGCTCGTTGTTGACGGGTCGTCCCTTGGCGTTGCGGCGCATCACGCTCTTGTGCATGAGAGCCTGCTCATAGAGCCGGATGTCGCGGGGATAAAAGCCGATGATGTCGTATAAAGACGTATAAAGCTCTTTATCCTTGCGAAAAAAGAGCTTTATACGGTCTAAAAAGTTATCCAACATACTTCTTGAATACTACACATGCGTTGTGGCCACCGAAGCCGAACGTGTTGCTGAGGGCAGCACGCACCTCGCGCTTCTGCGCCTTGTTGAAAGTGAAGTTGAGGTTGTAGTCGATTTCGGGGTCTTCGTCTCCCTCTTCGTGGTTGATGGTGGGAGGAATGATGTCATTCTTCACAGCCAGCACACAAACCATAGCCTCTACCGCACCGGCTGCACCGAGCAAGTGGCCCGTCATGGACTTCGTTGAGCTGATGTTGAGTTTGTAGGCAGCGTCACCGAAAACATCCTTGATGGCCTTGGCTTCAGAGATGTCACCGACAGGAGTCGATGTACCGTGGACATTGATGTAATCGATGTCTTCAGGCTTCAAACCGGCATCGTTCAGTGCATTCTCCATCACGAGTCTGGCACCCAATCCCTCAGGATGGGAAGCTGTGATGTGGTAGGCATCGGCACTGGCACCCTCACCTACCATTTCTGCATAGATCTTTGCACCACGGGCCTTAGCGTGCTCAAGTTCTTCGAGAATCAGGCAGCCTGCACCTTCGCCCATCACGAAGCCGTCGCGACTGGCACTGAAGGGACGAGAAGCATGCTCGGGGTCATCATTGCGTGTAGACAGAGCATGCATGGCATTGAATCCACCCACACCGCAGGCGCAGATGGCAGCCTCGGCACCGCCGGCAACAATGGCATTGGCCTTGCCCAAACGAATCTGATTGAAAGCATCGGCCAGTGCGTTGCTCGAAGAGGCACAAGCGGAAGTGGTAGTATAGTTGGGTCCGTGGAAGCCGAACTGAATGGAAATCTGTCCGGAAGCGATGTCGGCAATCATCTTGGGGATGAAGAACGGGTTGAACTTAGGGCCGTCTTCCTTGTGCTGGCCATAATACGTCACCTCGTCTTCAAAGGTCTTGATACCGCCAATACCGACACCGAAGATCACACCTATACGGTTCTTGTCTTCTTTCTCCAGATCCATGCCGCTGTCTTTCACAGCCTGCATGGCCGTAATCATGGCCAACTGGGTGTAGCGATCCATCTTGCGAGCCTCTTTACGGTCGAGATAATCATTGATGTTCAGGCCTTTCACCTCGCAGGCGAAATGTGTCTTGAACAAAGAACTGTCAAATTCCGTAATAGGTGCAGCACCGCTCTTGCCGGTCACGAGGCTTTCCCATGTTTCTTCAGGGGTATTGCCCACCGGTGTAACAGCACCAAGACCTGTTACAACTACTCTTTTTAATTCCATCGTAAATCTGATAAAAAAATTAGGAATTAGAGATTAGTGATTAGCAAGTACCTCGCCCGAGGTCCGTCTAATCCATAATCACTAATCCCTAATCGCGAAAAATCTTCTTTGCCTCAATTATTTGGCGTTCTCCTCAATATAAGCGATAGCGTCGCCAACAGTAGCAATCTTCTCAGCCTTATCGTCAGGAATGGAGATGGAGAACTCCTTCTCAAATTCCATAATCAGCTCTACTGTGTCCAAAGAATCAGCACCGAGATCGTTGGTGAAACTTGCTTCGGGCTTTACTTCTGCCTCGTCAACACCAAGTTTGTCCACGATAATAGCCTTTACTTTGCTTTCAATTTCTGACATAATTGTAATTTTTAGAATGTTAAAGAATTATTTTCCTAATTAAAATCGGGTGCAAAGAAACACAATTTTATTCACATCAGCAAATATTTTAAAGAAAAAAGCACTCATGCTTGCACAAACACCCCCAACGTGTGCATAAAAATATGCTTTTTCAAGCAATTAGTTGCTCATTTAAAAGAATTTAGCTACATTTGTGCATTAAATCAATTAACGGAAGAACAATATGTCTTTTACACAACAAGCCAATAAAATTTTCAATCGGGCCATTACAGATTATCATGTCAAAGACGACATAGAAACGCCTATTGAAAATCCTTTTGATGATGGCACCATTGAAAACCGTCTGTATCTGAAATGCTGGATCGACACCGTGCAGTGGCATTTCGAGGATATCATCCGTGACCCGAATATCGATCCCAAAGAGGCACTGGTGCTCAAACGGCGCATCGACAAGTCCAACCAAGACCGCACAGACCTTGTGGAACAGATAGACACCTACTTCCGCGAACTATATAATAAGGTGGAAATACTGCCCGATGCACGTATCAACACCGAGAGTCCGGCATGGGCTGTAGACCGCCTCAGCATCCTCGCACTAAAAATCTACCACATGAAAGAACAAGCCGAACGGCAAGATGCTGCCCCCGAACACACCGAAAAGTGCCGGGCCAGGCTCGCTGTGCTGCTCGAACAACAGGTAGATCTCTCTACAGCTATTGACCAACTGCTCGAAGACATCGAAGCCGGACGCAAATACATGAAAGTGTACCGGCAGATGAAAATGTACAATGATCCTTCTACCAATCCCGTGTTATACCGGAAAAAATAGTTTTAAACACTCCTCCTCCATATCGGGGGAGGAATCTATAGAACTATGAAAACAGAACATATCCTCATTATCCGCTTTTCGGCCATGGGCGATGTGGCTATGACTGTGCCCGTGGTTTACTCCTTGGCGCAGCAGTATCCGCATGTTCGGGTCACTGTCTTGAGCCGTTCCTTTGCCCGCCCGTTCTTCGAACATCTGGCACCCAACGTGGGGTTCATGGAGGCTGACATCAAGAAAGAATACAAAGGGGTAAAAGGACTCAATGCCCTCTACCGGCGACTCATAGCCAAAAACTTTACTGCTGTGGCCGATTTCCACGATGTGTTGCGCTCCAAATACCTGCGCATGAGATTCAATTTGGGACAATACAAGGTGGCACACATCAACAAGCACCGCGCAGGAAAGTGTCGGCTCACCGCTATCCATGGCAAACGGCTCGTACAGCAGCCCACTTCATTTCAAAATTATGCCGACGTACTGGCCCGTTTGGGCTACCCGGTAAAGCTGAATTTCAAGTCTATATTTCCCAAGGGAGGCGGCAACATCCGGTTGCTTCCCACTCACATAATAGGTGAAAAGAAAAAGTTTCAACAGTGGATAGGCATTGCCCCTTTTGCGGCCCACGAAGGTAAAATCTATCCTCCACAGCTCATGTCGGCTGTCATTGGCCTGCTTATCCGTCGCCATCCCTCCTGTCGCATCTTCCTTTTCGGGGGCGGTGAAAAGGAAAAGAAAGTACTCGACAAATGGGCTGCCCACTATCTCAACTGTATCAATGCTTCCGCTGCCCTTCACGGACTGGAAGAAGAACTCATCCTGATGAGCCATCTCAATGTAATGGTCAGCATGGACAGTGCCAACATGCACTTGGCTTCGCTCACCGCCACCCCCGTGGTGAGTGTCTGGGGGGCCACCCACCCCTACGCCGGTTTCATGGGCTGGGGGCAAAATCCGCAATATGTCGTACAAAACAACCTTGACTGCCGCCCATGCAGCATCTATGGCAACAAGCCCTGTATGCGTGGTGACTTCGCTTGCATGAACAACATACTTCCCGAACAGATTGTGGAAAAGGTGGAAATGGTACTACAAAACAAGAAATAAAGTTTTCATTCGATTTGCTGTCATGCTGTCATTTTTCTTCTAAAAGCTTATCCATTAGCTATTTACCATCCATTAAAAAATGACAGTATGACAGCAAACTTCTTTCACAACAGATACACTATCACTTTTTTGGGGCCAAGATATTTATGTTTGGTTCATATACTTTTCGATGACAAACAATAGTATAAAAATAAAGAACAACCCATCAAGTTATCCACCGATTTGTGGATAACTGTCGGGAAAACCCTACTCATAACCCTACCAATAACTCTGTGGATATCCACACTCGAAAGGACAAAGCATGAAAACTGTGGATATCCACACGGTTGTGAAACCATTTTGATAAACTTTTCCACGAAATTCCCTCATAAAAAGATATAAACTTATTAACTTTGCACCGAATGGGGATATTGTGGATAAACCTGCTAAAACATTATGAATCAACCGAAAGATATGATACAGGCATGTTCATAAGAAAGCACCACACGTTGATTACCGAATAAGCAAGAAAAAGACTTGAAAGTTATCAACCTATCAACGGCATATCATACTTCCCATATCTTTTTAAAAATTAAAGTGAAAGAAAAGATAATAATAAAAAGATGGTGAAAACAGAATGGATGGAAAAGGGATTTGTCGACGAACCCGTTGACAAGACTTTGGATTTGAAGACCGAGATCAGAAAGCTGTGTAGGGAGAAAGATGCGATTATCCTGGCCCACTACTACACTGTGGGTGACATCCAAGAGATAGCCGACTTCGTGGGCGACTCGTTGGCGTTGGCCCGTAAGGCGGCTGAGACCGACGCACGGATGATGGTGATGTGCGGTGTGCATTTCATGGCCGAAACCTGCAAACTGCTCTCTCCCGACAAGGTGGTGCTGTGTCCCGACCTCACGGCAGGCTGTTCGTTGGCCGACAGTTGTAGGGCCGAAGACTTGAAAAGATTCAAGGACGAACATCCCGGCTATCAGGTGGTGAGTTATGTCAATACCACAGCTGCCGTGAAGGCACTCACCGATTGTGTGGTCACTTCGGGCAATGCCAAGCAAGTAATCGATTCTTTCCCCGAGGATGCGAAAATCATCTTCGGGCCCGACTATAATCTTGGCAACTACATCAACTCCGTGACGGGGCGCAAAATGCTGCTCTGGAATGGAGGCTGCCATGTGCATGAGAAGTTTTCTGTGGCAGAAATTGTGAAACTGAAGCAGCTTCATCCCGAGGCTGTGGTGATGGCCCATTTGGAGTGTAAGGCCCCTATTCTGGCCATTGCCGACGTAAAAGGCAGTACGGCCACCATGCTCAAATATGCGCAGGAGCACGATTGTAAGGAATATATCGTGGCCACGGAAGCCGGCATCTTGCACGAAATGGAGCGCACCTGCCCTGAAAAGACTTTCTATCCCGTGCCGCCCGAAGTGAGCGAAGGAGGACTTGGTTGCAGTTGCAACGAGTGCGAGTATATGAAGAAAAATTCTCTTGAGAAGATATACAACTCTCTGAAATATGATTGGCCTACGGTAGAAATCGATCCGGCAATAGCGGCAGAGGCCGTGAAGCCCATCGAGCGGATGTTGAGTTTGAGTTGAGCGAAGCTATGATCTCGGTCATCGTACCTGTCTACAATTCCGAAGACACTCTCCGCCCTTGTGTGGAGAGCATCTTGTCGCAGTCGTTTACCGATTTCGAATTGATACTTGTGAATGACGGGAGCACCGACCTTAGCGGTAGGATATGTGATGAGTGTGCCGCGTTTGATGCCCGTGTACGGGTGAAGCATCAGACGAATGGAGGGCGCACCCGGGCCCGGCATGAGGGTGTAAAACTCTCCCGGGGAGAGTGGGTGACTTTTGTCGATTCAGACGATGCTTTGGCCACAGATGCCCTCCGGCTGCTTTCCGGGCGTGCTACGGCCGATGTAGACATTGTTTTCGGCAATGGTTACACACTACCTTGTATGGCAAGAGATTTCATTCCCATGGCCGAATTTCGCCATCGTGCCGTGCGTGGTGAGGGCACTATCGGTGTGCCGTGGGGCAGTCTCTACCGACGCACGTTGCTTTCTGACTATGTGTTTGACTTGCCTCGCGACATCTATATGGGAGAAGATTACATCTATTGGCTTCGCATGGTGTTTGCCACCGATCTCCCTGTAGCCGTAGTGCAAGCCCGGGTGTATGATAAGGGCCCCGAACATACGAGCAATGTATTTCAATGGACAGCCGACTATTGCGCCCGTTTGCACGGCTTGCGACTGTCGGCCATTCCGGTCGACAGTCACGGAGAATATATGCATGACATGATAGCCGACCGCTTGGTAAATCTTTTCTCTGTTGCCGTTTGCCAATCTCGCAGCCATTGGGCAGGCAGTGCTTTCTATCAATCGCTCATGGCCGACATCCGTGCTTGCCACTATTCCCTCACCCTCAAGCAGCGGCTGTTTCTTCATTGTCCGAGTCGTCGCATCCGTAAACTCTATTCTTTATTCTCCTGAAAATTCCGTCGTCTTATTTTTCTTTCCGAAGATGTGACAGGTAAACCCCAATTGGTTATTGGGAATAGAGTTGCAATCATTTTTTAATGACCGATTTGGGTTTAAGGGTGTCGGTAATCAGTTTGTAATCGAACCTGCCATTTTTAATATCTACTATGATATAGCTATTTAATCTATTCTTCTTCATTTAGTTCTTTCATCAGTTCTTCTTCTATGGAACTATGCTGTATCTCGTGCACATTCCCCTTACGATCCATTACAATGTATGTCGGTAATGCTCTAATGGCAAATCGTCGATTGAGAGAATCCATTTGCTGGTCATTCAAGCGTAGGTGCTCTCCTCTTATTTTATTTCTATACTGTTGCCAGCGATTTATGGGGGAACTCTGGTCTGTAATATACACAAAAGCTAAATCAGGATGATTGAACTTACCGTCCTTATCCGGCTCCATAGCATTCATGGCGGCAATGCAGCCACCACACCATGTGGCCCAAAAATCAATGAGCACCACTTTCCCTTTATAGCGACGTTTCAGGTCTTCAAGGACATTACTATACACTTGATGTTCAACACTCTTTTGAGCATCTATTAAGTGTCGGAACAGTTGATGAAAATATTGCAGACGCACATTGGCCAACGCTCCGTTTGGTAGTTTTCCATAGAGGTCAATATGACGTGGATAGTCTTGTACGATACGAAGGTCGTGAACAAAATCGCATGGACTGTCACCGGAAATGGCATCCCAATACTTCGGTGTAGTAATATGGGGACTATAAAAGTATGCCCGGAAGTCCGTATTAGTTCCAAGTGAGCGAAAAAGTTCTGTTTGTTGTCGGCTCATAGGTCTTTCTTCTATATATTTACCGGGAGAGCCACCTTCTTTCCATGCAGACATGGCATCTTGCAATTGCACATTACCCCAAAAGAAACGTTCGGCATTGAGATCTACTGAAAGGGCGCAAAGTTGCTTGGCACAAAGAGGAAGACGACTATCAATTTCAATCTGGTGCTTCAAGTAATTGCGCCATTTCATCATTCCGTCAGCATACGTATCCGCGAGAGGTCGATTTAGGGATAAATTAGTTTCAAAGTCCAGATTCCACCCATATCCCTCCTGTAAAGGCATATATCTATGAATGGCTGTGTTGAGATCGGAATAACGCCCTTCAAACCACAAATACGGCCGATGCGCCAAATCATATTCTTCTTTTATAAGATGCCTTTCCTGCTGTTCCGCTGTCAATGTGTCTGTTTGGCTTAGGGTGTAAGCCTTCATGTTGCTCCTGTTGTTTTCGAAACCATCGCAGACTTTCTCCAATCTCGGCAAATCAACATATATATCCGCTGTTTCACCGGGATATAGATAAAATTTGTTAGAGAATTTGTTACCTACCTTTAGTGACGCTCGGATTGTTCCATATTGAAAGAAACGTATCACTGCATGTCCTTCATTATTGATATGTCCGTTATAATGGTCTGCATAATTTTGGAATACACCCGACACAGATAGCTGAACATCTTCGGACGTATTCTTTTCAGAATCCCAGTTCAGAAAGTGAATCCGTACAACAGTTGTATCTATTTCAAATGAAGGCTTTGGCAATGGTACTTTCATATCCATTTGATGGCTCTGTATATGCTTAGGCACTTGGGACAGAACTTGACTTTTTACAGCCAAAGCGACAACAGCAAGCACAGTGGTAACAAGTAGCCTTTTAAATTTTCGTCCAATCATCCATACTGGATCTTGGCTGTGTAAATGTGAGATAAGATGAATTATTCTTCATACGTTTACTGATTAACCTCTAGAACCTTCTTGATGGATGCATAAATATCAGAGTAAGGAGAGCTGGTATAGTTCAAGATATGTCCATCTGGTGATATGAATATTTGAGTGGGATAATTTGTAATCTGATAGTCTTCCAAAATTTTATTGTCTTTCGGAGCAAGGACATTATACCAAGTCAGCTGATTCTTCTCAATTGTCTTACGCCATCTTATCTCATTATCATGGCATCCTATACCAATAATTACTACTTTGTTTTTATTCTCTTCATAGAAGTCTTTTAGCTTCGGGAGTGCTTTCAGACAAGGCTGACACCAACTCCCCCAGAAATCCAAAAGGATATATTTGCCGCGAAAAGTAGACAGTCCAATTTCCTTCCCTTTGGTATCTTTCAGTTGAAAGTCTTTTGCAGGTGTACCAATCAAATGGGGTTGTCTTTTCCTTTTGATTCGTTTTTTTGAATCTGCTTCAACATATAATCAAACAAAGGGCGCATTCTTCCATTTCGTACTTTCGGCGAGAGCAAGGAGAAAGCTTCTTCCATCTTTGTTTCATCCATCACGATGTATGTGTTATAGTCTGTGATCAGAGCGATGCAGGCTTCGTTGTCCTTGTTCTCTATTACGTAATCCAAAATGGCTTGATACTTATCCTCGCTGTTGCGATAAGCAGACGATTTGATAAAGCTCCTTATCTTGGCATATTGCTGGAAAAAACTTGTTCCTTTTATTTCCTGATAACCCTTACATTTTATAGAGTCGCCCGGCACAATAACAAAACGTTCAATTTGTCCTTCACATTTTCTTTCTAAGAAAGCTGGTGTCGTAATATTCATTATAGCAGGAGACTTTAGTTCAATATCATAACTAAAATTTCCATTCTTCAGCAATACTGTATCATCTATTTCTCTTCCTGTTGAACATTCTGTCGTATGTACCAACAAAGTATCACCCCAATTGGAATATTCAGCTATAATGTGGCATACATTCTGAGCTGATATAATCGTCAGAGAAAAAATTAAATACACAAAAGCAATAAGTCTTTTCATATCAGGAATACAGATGTTTATTGAGCATTACCAAAAGTTCATATACCTCTATTTGCAAAGATACATCATTTTCTTATTGTCATTCTGTAATTAATTAATTAATTAATTAATTGTTTGATTTGTTTAAATAATATTAAATGTACTTTTATTCCCTGATTACTGAAGAATAGGAGCAATAGAATTGCCATTTTTAATATTTATACTTAATGCGATTTTTATCGCATCAGTGGTATAGTCCGAACTATTAAATATTTCGAAAAAGCCTTACACGGAATTTTTCCACGCCCATTGCTCTCTCCAATCCTGTCCGCATTATTCTCCCCATCGGCCTCTTTTGCAAAGCCATTCGGGCCCAATGGAAGCCTATTTCAGGTTGTGGTGGGTCTCATAGTGGATTGAAAAACTAAAAAAGGGAAACACTCTGGTGCTTCCCTTGCTATTGCAAAGATACTACATTTTTTACCGAAATGGAAATTGGTAGTGAAATTTATTGACAGATTTAATACTTGTTTTTGTTGCTGTCAATGTGCTACTCACGGCATACAGCGATAAGTGTTTCTATCCATTCGTTGAATCTTGGACATTTGTTAAGCATTGTTTTTAGTCCTATTTCAGCAGCTATTAAGTTGCCTTCCAATACTTTATCATAGTTGTTTTTTATAGCTATGATGCGCTTTGACGGAGCTGTGTCGGGATGTGAATTGATGTCTTCTGGATTGTCGAACGCATCTACAATCTGTTGTGTCGCCGTTGATTCAGTTTCGGTGAACAATGCCTCAAATCCTACATTGGATGCAAAGAGCAGTGCTTCAAATTCGTGGAGCTGTATGTAGGGGATAAATCTCCGGTCGTTGATGTCGGCAGCGATGCACTGCTCCATTTGTTCCACTTGTTGCTTGTGGGTAGGCAGGGCGTTCCATGAGGGTTTATCGGGCACCTCGGGAATGCGGAAAAAGTCTACAAACATGCTGACTGCGAAATCATTTTTGGTTGATTCCAATAGTCGCATGGCATCATTTCTCAGGTGTTGATAGTTGACGAATCCTCCTCTTCCGGTTTTGCTGGTTCTTATGAGGATGGGCTTTACATCATAGATGCCGTGTTGTTGCAGATAGGGAGCCAGCAGTTGGTTGACAAACTCTTGCTCGGTTTGTCCTTCCACAATGATGTATAAACGCTTCATGGCTGCCCTCCGATGATGTTTTTCTCCCAGATGTCTCCCATGTTGTAATCGTCTATCCATTGTTCAAGGGCCGTTTGTTCCAAGCGGTTGAATACGCTCTGTTGTCCTTTCCGGTCTACCACGATGATGTCTTTTGGTTCGAAGCAGTTGACCAAATTCACCGATTGGGTGGCCAGAATCACCTGACTCTTTTTGGAAGCCCGCTTGACAAGTGCGGCAAATTTGTTGATGGCTGTGGGGTGCAGACCCAATTCCGGTTCGTCGATGATGATAGTTTCGGGCAATGACGGTTGCAGTAGTAAGGTTGTCAGAGCAATGAAACGCAGCGTCCCATCCGAAAAACTGTTGGCATCCAAATAGGTGTCAGAATCTTTCTCCTCCCATTCCAGTTTGATTTTTTCGGGGTTCAGCCGACTGGGATGTAATTTAAAATTTTTGAAGTAGGGGGCTATAGAGCGTACGACCCCTTCAATCAGTCTGAAGTCTCGGGGGTCTTTTTCTTGCAGTCTATATAGATAGGAAGCCAAGTTAGAGGCATCGTGTCTCAATGCCTCATTGTCATTCACGTTGCACTCACGCCGCATGGTAGACGTGATGCTGGTGTCGTGGAAATGATAGACCGTAAAACTCTTGAGGAATTTCCTTAAATATTCCGCCCTCCATTTTTGGCTCTGAATGATATTCGATTCCTCTACGGCATTGTCCCATGTTGTGTGGTGCCATTTGCCGTCGTAGTCTTTGGTACTGTCTTGTTTGTTATTGAAATAGTCTCCCGACGATTCGATGTAGGCTTTGTTTTCGCTTGTAGGTTTCAGACGAAAGTAGAAAGCATTGGTGTTGGCAAAATCCAATAATCCGTTGATACTTTCAGAGTGTTTTAGTCCTTGATAAAGAAAACGTTCAATGCCTCCACGTTCCAATATGAAGCTGCCCAAACGCCTGTTGAGCATGGCATTGACAAGTTCAAAAAAAGAGATGAAATTGCTTTTCCCAACTCCGTTGGAGCCGATAAGCACATTCAGATGTCCTAAATCTATCGTTGCATCATGAATGGATTTATAGTTTTTAATGGAGATGCGCTCTATCATATCGATGTTTTTTCAATGCCGTTGAGGTCGTGTGAACGAGTGTCTTCGGTTCGTTTTCCGCTATATGGATATACTTGCAAAAGTAAGGAAAAGAATTGTAAGTGGCAAATTATCAGCCTTTTTTCTTCATTTGCCCCACAGCGAGAGGAAAAAAGCGGTAGACTATCCAAGCGATGGCGGAGGTAAACAGATAAACCAGTAGGAAGACGAGGAGAACTGCGGGATAATCGGTCGGGCCTGTAAAGGGTAGAAAGCGGCTGATGACGGTCGAAAGCACGAGGGGTACACCACCGCAGAAGAAATAGTAGACCAGCGAATGGGCTCCCGTCCAAGCTATCAGACGGCAGGCAGGCAGCTGCTTGAACAGACTGGTGACGAGGAGGAAGGTGAGCAGAATGTCGATGAAAAACACAGGATAGTTGCCGATGTGCAGCGGCCAGAGCATGAAGCTGATGCCCATGTTGGTTTCATATACCTTTATAAATAATAATAATAGAAAGAATAATGAGGAGTATGATAGGGTGTTGAAACGGTTGAAAAGCATTTCTTTCGCATGATACAGATAGCCTGCATAGAGGAATATAAGGGCTTGCAGGGCATTGTCGGCTTGCCAGAAATAAGGTTGAGAAGTAGTGGGAAAACATGTGGACAAACCGAATGCTCCGAAAGAGAGCAGGAAGAGTGGGAAGAGTTTTCCACGGGTGATGTGTAAAAATCCGGCAAAAAGCACTTCGGCTATGGCCAGTGCAGCCACAAACCAAGAGGCTTGGCCACTCACAATGTCATAGGCGAGTGAAGCGAGTGAGGTGAAATGGTCGTGAACCAAGGCTTTTGGCACGGCTATGAGCGAAGTGAAGATGAAGTAGGGAAGAATGATGCCGCGAGTTATCGAAACCAATTTGGCACACAGGGAAAAGCCTTGCGGTTTGAAGAAAAGATAGCCGGAAAGGAAGAAAAACACGCACAGGGCATTGGGCACATAGAGTGTGTAGGGAATGATGTTGGTTCCGGTGTAGTAGATTTCGGTGTGGTCGAGAAGGATAGCCAGCATACAGCCGCCGCGCAGCATGTCTATCCACAGTTGGCGAGGCTTGTGTCCGGTGTCCGATGAGCAATCGACGCTTGGTTTGTTCATGGTCTCTTGAGTTCTTCTGAAGAATGTTTTTCTGATTCTATAAAGGTATCAGAAAAACATTCTTTTCATCAGTCTATCTTACAATGGCTATTTTACACACCACTCCCTTGTCGCCCGAGGCTGTGGCCGTTTGCACCATATACACGCCCGAGGCCACCTTGCGGCCTTTCAGGTCGCATCCGTCCCACGTGAAGGTGCCGCCGTTGCTGCGGCCATTGGCCACGAGCACGCCGTTGGAAGTAGTGATTTTGACATCTGCATTGTAGCTGAGTCCCGTCACGGTTATAAGTCCCGTGAAGTCAGGACGCACGGGATTGGGATAGGCCCACACGTTGTCTTTGGTCATGGTCTCGTTGGTGGCGGTGGCATCGCTCATGTAGGAGCAGAGACCCATGCCTGTGCCGAAGAACACTTCGCCCGTTTGTTGGTTGATGGATATTGACTCGACGGAGTTGGAAAGCAATTTACTGTTTTCAGCCGTGAAGTGTTGCAGTTGGACCAAGTTGTCTTCGCTGATGAGATAAACTCCGTCTGCGGAAGTGCCAAACCATTTTCTTCCCGCCCCGTCAATGGCCATACAGGTGATGTCGGAACCCGAAAGCAGATAGTCGGCAAGGTTGGTGCCGTCGTTGCGGGGCACTTTCACTTGTTCAAAAGTAGTGCCGTTGCCGGCTATGCTTTGTGCGGTGAGCATCAGTGGGCCGTCGCTTGTGCCTATCCAGATGTTGCCTTTCAGGTCTTCCGCCACACAGTTTACACCGCCATTGGCCACGATCATGTTGCCGTCTTGATTGACGAGCGACTTGTAGGGATTGAGGCCACCCGTTGAAGTTTGGTAGGCAAAGAGCGAGGGAGTGCGGTAGTGGTCGTTGCAGAACCATAGCAGACCTCGGCTGTCGAACATCATGCCCACGATGTTTTCGAGCGATCGGGTGTCGTCATACATCAATTCGGAGTGATGCAGATTTGTCCATTTCCCGTCGGTATATTCCACCAATGAGGTGGAAGGGCTGATGCTGTTGAACATCCAAAGTTTTCCTGTCTTGTCAAAAGTCAGCGAGTTGACAATCACATAATCTTTATTGTTGTTTCCCACAGTGGAGGCCGTATGGAGACATCCGTTGGTGTTGTCGTTGGAGTAGGCTTTCATGAATCGTCCGTTGTTGAATTCATATACGCCGGTGCGGCCCCCTGCAAACACATGATCGGGATTTTTCGGGTCTATGTCAAGGCAGGAAGTGTCCACGTATCTATAGCCCGTTTTTGTTGCTATGTCGTCTTCATAGATCTGCCACTCACCGTCTTTGAGCACTTGAATGGTTCCCGGGCGGTTCAGTTCGTCCATACCCCATCCCCCTCCACAGGTGTAAAGTCGTCCCTGATGATATTTCATGAAACCGAAATAGTTGTATTTCGGGCCTCCCGGAGCAAGAGTAGAGGCTATTTCCTTTAATGCTTTCTTGTCTTCAACAGTCTTGGCTGTGTATTCCCCTTTCCGAGTCCAGTTGGATTTGTCAAGGAGATTGGCTGTCAATGGAGCAGAATAATGTCCACGTGCAGCACTTATGGCATGGATAGCGTTGCCGTCAATGTAAGTGTAGTCTACTTTGAAACCGAGGTTGTAGGTGTCGCTGATTTCGGCATTGCCCATATTCATTTTCACAATGCCGAATCCTGTGGAGAGGTAAGCGAGACTGCCGGCGTGAGAGATGTCGTTAATGGTTTTGTCAGCCATGAGATTGGCATTGCGATAATCGCTTACGTTGGTCACTCGTCCTTTATCATCCATGAGGTCGATATTGAAATTCTCATACACGATGATGAGTTTCCTGACCGTCTTGTTATAGCTGATTTTCGAGATGTTGCAATCGTTCAAGCCATTTATTTTGCTGAATGTGGTGATGCTTTTGTCACCGGTGTTGTAGGCATACAAACTTCCGGAGGCCAGTACATAAAGCTGTCTGCCGGCCTCTTCCACATCCTGCACTTGACTGTAAGAGAGGTAGGCCTTCCATGTTCCTATGCCGGCGGCGGTTGCGGAGAAGGTATGGAAGGCGCTCAGCAGCGTAATGGCCATCGATGCTATCAGTTTTCTAATCATGTCGGTATTGTCGGATTTCGAGATGTATGAAATACATCAGTTTATAGATATTAAACCCCATAACGCTTGGATTATTGCCCAAAAGCTGTTGTTTCAGTTTGTTATGGAATATGGAATGGAGAAAGCCGATGAATGGAATGAGGTGAAGCCGTTTCAATTTTTCATTGAAATCGAGTAAGGAAGAATAACCTTTGAGTCGGTCTTTAAAGTGCAGAAGGGTACACAGCGACTCTTCTGTCTTGTTTAGAAAAATATCGTTGGGCTCAAAGTCGTCGAGTGTAATGGGGTTGTCGATGTGGACGATGGGTATATTCTTTAGTTGTAAGTCTTTTCCCAAGAGTACATCTTCGTAGCCGTAGCGGATGAATTTTTCATCGAAAGTGCAGTCGGTAAAGACTTGTTTCCGGATTAGGAAGTTGGTTGTTCTGAATGCCCGGCTTGCGTTCTTCTGTCGGTTGTGGGCACAATGTGCCTTCTCGCAAGCTTTCTCATAACGGTATCTGAGGTTGTTTTTCCACTTTACGGGATCTCCTCCTATACGGATACCGCCAACCACCACATCGCTCGGAGTACGGAGGTAGTTGTCAATGAAAGAAGAATGATCGAGCTTGAGGTCGCCATCGATGAAAAGCAACCTGTCGTAGCGGGCTTGTGAGGCCAGAAAATTGCGGATGGCGGCACGACCTACATTACGCTCCCTCACGATGTATCGTACCTCAGGAAGTGTCTCTATGGCTTTGTTTTCTTCAATACATTGCTTGTCTGTAGAGCCATCATCGGCCACAATAATCTCGAAAGGTACGTGTGTCAAAAGACACTGTCGTTGCAGTTCGGCTACGAGTTGTGTGCAACGGCAGTTGTGAGTGGGCAACAGTATGGATATACCTTTCTCCAATTTTCCTCCTTATCTTTCTCTTTCCTGTACTCAAAACCACCTTATTAGAATGGCGTGACCACCATCTATTACTTTGTTTTGTCTCCGGTGAGATATTCGGCCAACTTAGCCACAGCCCTTGCCCGGTGGCTTATCGTGTTTTTAACATGCTCCCCAAGTTCGGCAAAGCTCTTGTCATAGCCTTCGGGGACAAACAACGGATCGTAGCCGAACCCCTCGCTGCCATGCTTCTCGGTGGCAATGCGACCCTCTACAATGCCCTCAAAACGATGGATTTGGGGAATGCTCGTGCAGCCACAGGGACACACATCCTTTTTTTCTATCAGGGCGATGACCGTGCGGAAGCGTGCCTTACGGTTGTCTTTGCCGTCGAGTTGTCGCAGGAGCTTGGCCATATTGGCTTCCGAATTGTGGTCGGTGCCTTCGGCATAACGGGCACTGTGGACACCCGGCGCACCGTCTAAGACCTCCACTTCCAGTCCCGTGTCGTCGGCAAAGCAACTGATATGGTAGTGATCATACACGTATTGCGCTTTCTGCAAGGCATTCTCTTCGAGCGTTTTGCCCGTCTCTGGAATGTCTTCGTGGCAGCCTATTTCAGCCAGTGACACCACCTCAAAGCTGTTGCCGAGTATCTCTCGTATCTCTTTCAGCTTATGGGCGTTGTTGGTTGCAAATACAATTTTCATTCTCTTGTCTTATTTATTACTGTTGTGCAGTGTCGTTTGCGCTGTTCTTCTGTTTCTCTTTCGGCAGCTTCACTTTCATTTCGTCAAACCCTTCACCGTAAACGCCGATGACACTCGATTGGCTCACGAAAGCGTTGGGGTCTATCACTTTGATGAGTCGGAAGATGTTGGTGCTCTCATATTTTTTGGCCAATATGCAAAGCACCTTTACCTCTTGCCCCGTGTACCACCCATGACCGTCGAGAATGGTCACGCCATGTCCCATCTCTGTGCCGATGGCATTGGCTATCTCTTGGTATTTTTGGGAGAAAATCATAAACTGTACACTCTCCCGCCGGGCGTTCATCACATAGTCGAGGACGAAATTCTCGATGACCATCGTACACAAACCGAACACGATTTTGCGCCACACATCGATGATTCCGAACTCGGGCTTAGCCAAAAACACGGGAAACGAACTGCCGATGATGAGCAGATCGACGAATATGAGCACACGCCCCAACGAAATATTGTGATATTTGTTGACGATGGCGGCAATGATATCCGTGCCTCCGGTGGAGCCGTTGTGCAGGAACACCACGGCAAGTGAGGAGCCTGTGAACACACACCCGATGACCAGCGACATGAAGTCCTGTCCCGGCCCCAGCACCTGAATGAGTTTGCCGGCGGAGTCGGTCATGAAGTCTTGGGCGAAAGCCAACAGCACAGAGAGCATCAGAATGGCATAGATAGTCTTGACCATGAACTTTAATCCCAGTATCTTCAACGCCACGAGTAACAACAGGAAGTTGATGATGAAATAGGAGATAAAGATGGGGATGCCGGTACCATAGAAGATGATAGCGGCAATACCCGTCACGCCTCCCGTCACTATCTCATAAGGAAGCAGGAATACAGTCCACCCGAAAGTGTACAGGAGGAGTCCGAGCGTGATGTAGAAATAATCTTTGAACTCGTTTTTGAAGTTCTGACCGATGCTCCACTGCATAAGCTACAAGGTTATGTTAGTTTATTTTTTCAATACAACGTTGACTATCTTCTTCGGAACGATGATCACTTTCAGCACCTGTAAGCCTTCAAGATACTTTCCGCTCCTCTCGTCTTCGAGCACGGCTTTCTCGATGTCGGCCTTCTGTGCATCCATTGGGAAAGTCTTTTGATAGCGTGCCTTTCCGTTAAACGACACGGTGAGTTGCATCTCGCTCTCGACAAGGTAGCGTTCTTCCCATGCCGGCCACTGTGCATCGCACACGCTTCCTTCGTTGCCGAGTGCTTCCCAAAGTTCTTCGGCGATGTGCGGAGCAAACGGAGCCAGCAGAATGATGAGTTCTCTCAACACTTCCCTGCTGTGGCACTTGCTCTGTCCCAGTTCGTTGACGCAAATCATGAAAGCCGAAATGGCCGTGTTGTAAGAGAAGTTCTCGATATCCTGCGTGACTTTCTTGATGAGTTTGTGGAGCGACTTCAACTGATCCGCTGTAGGTGCGTCCAGCGTTATGAGCGACTCTCCCGTGCGGTTGTCATAGAACAGATTCCAAAATTTCTTGAGGAAACGGTGACACCCGTCGATGCCGTTGGTGTCCCAAGGTTTGCTCTGTTCCACGGGCCCGAGGAACATTTCATACAGCCGCAGGGTGTCGGCACCGTACTTTTCGACAATCATATCGGGGTTAACGACATTGAACATACTCTTCGACATCTTCTCCACGGCCCAGCCGCATTTATAGATTCTGCCTGTTGAATCGCTTGTATGGGAGGCGTTTTGGGAGTCGGAGCCGTCTTCAAAGATAAATTCGGCATTGGCATATTCCGGTCGCCAAGCCTTGAAAGCCTCTATGTCGAGAATGTCGTTGTCCACGATATTCACATCAACATGGATAGGTGTGACATCGTATTGGTCTTTCCGGCCAAGGCTTACGAACACCGGAGCCTTGTCGTGGTCGTCACTGTTCACACGGTAGACAAAGTTGGAGCGGCCTTGTATCATTCCTTGGTTCACCAGTTTTTGGAACGGTTCCTCCTTGCAGCTGACCCCTAAGTCGTGCAGGAACTTGTTCCAGAAGCGCGAATATATCAGGTGTCCCGTAGCATGTTCCGTGCCTCCGACATACAAGTCCACATTCTGCCAATATTCATCTGCTTTCTTACTGACGAGTGCTTTGCCATTTTTCGGATCCATGTAGCGCAGGTAGTAAGCCGAACTGCCTGCAAATCCCGGCATGGTGAACAGTTCGAGTGGGAACACCGTGTGGTTGTCTATGCGGCTCTTGTCCGTCACCTCGTTCTTCACCGTGTCCCACGCCCATTTCTTGGCGCGTCCCAATGGTGGTTCACCCGTCTCTGTGGGCTTGTATTCGTCAATCTCCGGCAACTCCAAAGGCAGTTTGTCTTCGGGTATCATGTAGGGCATTTCGTCCTTGTAATACACCGGGAACGGTTCTCCCCAGTAGCGTTGGCGGGAGAAAATGGCATCGCGCAGACGATAGTTCACTTTCACTCGGCCGAGCCCGTGGCCTGTCACGAAAGTTTTGGTGGCCTCAATGGCCTCTTTTACGGTCATTCCGTTCAAGCTGAATCCGTCGAGTGCCGTCTTGCCGTCGGCCGGCGAATTGGTCACGATGCCCTCTTTGGCATCGAAACTCTCCTCGCTCACATCGGCCCCTTCGATGAGTGGGACGATGGGCAGACCGAAATGCTTGGCAAAGGCATAGTCGCGGCTGTCATGGGCAGGCACGGCCATGATGGCTCCCGTGCCGTAGCCGGCCAGCACATATTCGGAAATCCAAACGGGAATCTTGTCGCCCGTGAACGGGTTGACGGCATAGCTGCCCGAGAAGACACCCGTCACTTTGCGGTCGCTCATGCGATCCAGTTCGGTGCGTTTTTTCACGTAGGCCAGATACTCTTCCACTTCCTTCTTCTGGCTTTCGGTGGTGAGCCTTTCCACGAGTTCACTCTCGGGAGCCAGCACCATGAAGGTGACGCCGAAGATGGTGTCGGCCCGGGTGGTGAAGATGGTGAAGTCGAAATCCTGACCGGCCACCTTGAATTGCATCTCCGTACCTTCCGACCGACCTATCCAGTTGCGCTGGGTCTCTTTGATGGAGTCGGTCCAGTCCACGGTGTCCAGTCCGTCAAGCAGCCGCTGTGCGTATGCACTCACGCGCAGGCACCACTGTCTCATCTTCTTCTGCACCACAGGATAGCCTCCGCGCTCGCTCACGCCGTCCACCACCTCGTCGTTGGCCAGCACCGTGCCCAGTCCCGGACACCAGTTCACCATCGTTTCGCCCATGTAGGCTATGCGGTAGTTCATCAGCGTTTGCTGTTGCTCTTTCTCGCTCATGGCTTTCCACTCGTCGGCGGTGAAGTCCAGCTCTTCGCTTTGGGCTGCGTTCAGTCCTTTGCTGCCCTGTTGTTCGAAGTGTGAGATGAGTTCTTCGATGGGCCGGGCCTGCTTCGTGTCATTGGAATAGTAGGAACCAAACATCTTTCGGAAAGCCCACTGAGTCCACTTGTAGTATGCAGGGTCGCAGGTGCGCACCTCTCTGTTCCAGTCGAAAGAGAAACCGATTTTGTCCAGCTGCTCCCGATAGCGGTTGATATTTTCCGTTGTCGTCTTCTCGGGATGCTGCCCCGTCTGTATGGCATACTGCTCAGCGGGCAGTCCGTAGGCATCGTAGCCCATGGGGTTGAGCACGTTAAGGCCTTGCAACCGTTTGAAACGGGCGAATATGTCGCTGGCAATGTAGCCCAGCGGATGGCCCACGTGCAGTCCTGCTCCCGACGGGTAGGGAAACATGTTGAGCACATAGAACTTTTTTCGTGATTCGTCTTCAACGACTCTGTAGGTCTTGTTCTCCACCCACTTCTGTTGCCATTTCTTCTCGATTTCTCTGAAGTTGTATTCCATTTTAGTCTGATTGATTTTCTTTTCGGATAAGTCGAGGGCCACGCGTGTGCGCCCATTGATAATGTGCAAAGGTACATAAAACGCATGATACCGCAAAAATAAAAGTTAATTTTCTGAATTTCTGTAAGTTTGACGGGGTGGACGGACACAGCGCAAAAGTTAAAACCATTCTTTGGTCGTTTCGTTTATTATGTTTATTTTTGTAGACCATAGTTTTTGTATATTTAATTTTTCTTGTTTATGGATATTGTCTTCGAATTGTGTCTCCGGCTGATCGTCGCCTTCGTTTTGGGCGGCATTGTAGGACTGGAGCGTGAATACAGGTCTAAGGATGCCGGTTTCCGCACCCACTTTCTGGTGGCCCTTGGGAGCGCATTGTTCACCATCATCTCTCAATATGGTTTTGCCGACGGGGTGAAAGACACCTCGCGCGTGGCCGCCCAAGTGGTCTCGGGCATCGGTTTTCTCGGTGCCGGCATGATCATCTTTCAGAAAAACATGGTGCGCGGACTCACCACCGCTGCCGGCCTGTGGGTGACGGCAGCCATCGGCATGGCCTGCGGTGTGGGACTTTATGCCGTGGCCTTCTTCGTCACGGCCTTGATACTCGTAGGACTGGAGATGCTCAACGCCTTTATCCCCCATATCGGAACCACTCATTTGCGCATTTCGTTCACCTCGCCTTCCAAGGAGAGTGCCAAGCGGGTGGTAGACCAGATCAAAGGGCACAGCTTGAAGATCTATTCCTATGAGATGAAAGACCGCCGGACATCAAAGGGGGAAATCTTTGAGGTGAACATGGAAATCAAGATGAAGCGCGACGACCACAATGCCGTGTTGATGGACTACATGAACGAGTTTGACGATGTGACGATAGGAAGCATCGAATAAACGTTAAAGTTAGGTTAACTTCACCGTCGGCTGACGACCCAGCCGGCGGTTTTTCGTCTTAACCTTCATAAACCAAACATACACTGATGATAGATTTCAAGGCATTATTTTCCGCTTCCCTGCTATTGTTGACAGGGATGGGCACAGCATACGCCCAACGCATAGATTTGGACAACGGCAGCCGGAAGACGGCCGATGGCTTTTCTTCGTGGGTGGTGAAAGAAGGCCGGGAGGCCTCGGCCCGTTTCGGCAATTTACAACTGACACTCTCCACCTCTGCCGATTGCCGATTGAAAAGTAACTGGTGGAAAGACGGCGTGAACAAGTACAACCGCTGCATCAACGATGGTGTGACGGTGCAGGCAGTGGACGACAGCGGGCAGCGAAAGCCCTCGTCCGGCGGAAAGACCATCAGGCTCACCGTCAGCGGATTGTCGCCCGGCAGGCACAGTCTGCAAGCCTACCACAACTATGTGGACGGAGAACCTTCCGCCCGGCTCCCCTTTCTTGCGGTGAAGGTGGACGGTCGGTGGCTGCTTCGTGGCATCGCCCAGTCGCAGCGGGCCGAGAAAGCCTCGGCGGCAGGGCGCAGCTATGTGGAGTTCAGCGTGAAGCGGGCCGACCGTCCCGTTGTCATCGAGTTTGCAACCATCCCCGGGCGGGGGGAGAGTTACACCAATACCGGTTTCTATATCAACTCACTGGAGTTTGACGTGACCGCCGCCGACCGATTGGCCCACGACCCCTACCCTACTGATGGCGACTTCCACGCCGCTGCCGACAGTGGCATCACCTTCCGTTGGCAGGCTGCCAAGAGTGCCTCAGCCCACATCTGCCACTTCGGAACCGACTCCCTGACAGTGGCCGACGGCACCGGTGGCGAACTGCTCCGTACCGCCTCTTTCACCCGTAGGGGGCTTTCTCCGTTGAAAACATATTATTGGCGCGTGGATGAAGTCATCGACGGCGTGACCTACAAAGGCAAAGTCTGGAGTTTCCGTCCCCGTCGCGATGCCTTCCCCGGGGCCGAAGGCTATGGCCGTTATGCCATTGGCGGGCGAGGTGGCATGGTGTATCATGTCACTTCGCTCGATGACGACCCCATCAATCCTGTCCCCGGCACTTTCCGTTATGGCATCTCCCGGCTCCACGGCCCGCGCACCATCGTCTTCGACGTAGGCGGCGTGATTGCCCTCAAGAGCCGGCTCACCTGTTCCGACCGCTTCGTCACCATTGCCGGACAAACGGCTCCCGGACTCGGCATCATGCTCCGCTCCCACCCCTTCGGCATGGCCGGTGACGGCATCACGCGCTTCCTGCGCCTCCGTTTGGGTCATGAGGCCCTGCACGACCGCGACGGACTCGACGGCATGGGCATGGCCGGCAATGACCATAGTATCATGGACCACTGCTCTATCAGCTGGACCATCGACGAGGCGTTCAGTTCACGCAATGCCCGCCACATCACCTTGCAGCGCACACTCATTTCCGAGACACTCAATGTGGCCGGCCATCCCAACTACGGCAAGGGCATGAAGCATGGCTATTCGGCCACTATCGGCGGTGGCGAGGGTGGTGCGCAGGGCAGTTCGTTCCATCACAACCTGCTCGCCCACAACGAGGGACGCAACTGGAGCATGAGTGGCGGACTTGATGGGAGCGGGGCCTACGACGGCCATCACGACATGTTCAACAATGTGGTCTACAACTGGGGTCACCGGGCCTGCGACGGCGGCACTCACGAAGGGCAGTTTGTGGCCAACTACTATAAGATGGGGCCGGCCACCACGCAGCCTTTCCTGCTTGTGGCCCAGCTCGAAGGCACGGGTTCGGGCACGCAGTCTTATTTCGTTGCGGGCAATCTTCGTGAAAACCGCGACGGTTCGCTCACCCGTGACCGGGAGGGCGAGACCTATCGGTACACGCTCTCCCATGGACAGAAACTCTCGTGGGAGGTGTTCCGCCGAAAGCCTTTCTTCCCTTCGCTGGCTCGGGTGGAGACGGCCGAAACGGCCTATCGCAGCGTGCTCTCCGATGTGGGATGCAACGTTCAAGGCCTTGACAATCACGACCGTCGGATGATACGCGAAACACTCTTGGGCACGGCCTCCACTACAGGCAGCTTCGACGGCGTGGCCGACGGGCTCATCGATTCGGAGACCGACAAGGGGTGCGAGGGCTTCGACGGACTGGACATTGCGCCGGCTGTCCGTCCCACGAGTTGGGATACCGACGGTGACGGTATTCCCGACTGGTTTGAACGGGCCCGGGGATGGGATGCTTCCACACCCAACAACAATGCCGACAGCGACGGCAACAGCTACACCGATCTTGAGGACTATCTCAACTGGATGGCTCTCCCCCACTTCATCGGTCTCCACGTGGGTGAGAAGCAACAGATAGCTTTGGCCACTTATTTCGCCGGTTTCCCAAATGGACGGTTTGCCGTGACCCCTTCTGCCGGCGTTGATGTCACCATCAAAGGCAGTTTGCTCACCTTCACGCCACGCGCATCGGGCCTTTCAACCCTTGAGGTGACAGCCACACAAGACGGCGTTTCGTTCACGCGCAGTTTCAATCTGCATGTTGCTGAAACGGTCCGATAGCCTTGTTCGGGATAGGCATGGATAGAAAACCGACGGGATAGCGCGTTTGGAACTCTCCTCCGGAGTCTGCATGGCGTGTCTTGTCTGCCGTCTCTGCCATTTTCTTGGCACTCGTTGCTCTGTCCGGTTTTTTCTTCGCCGATTTGCATTCGGGCTTGTTTTTCATTATCTTTGCATTGGCAAGGGAAGCGCGTGGGCGTTTCCCTTTTTTTAGTTTCCATTCAACCTACAGATCCCCCAACCCCCTAAAGGGGGCTTTTCAACCCTGCTTTGGGTTGCAATTCAGCCCAAACAGCATTGTGAAACGGCCTCTTTTGCATTCTCGTTCGGCCCGAGTGAGCTTCTGGGTGTGGCCGTTTTGCAATGTCGTTTGGGCTTAGTGGGAAAATTGATGGGTCGGCCGGGTCGAATAAAGCGGATGGAACCGGATTGGGAAATGGGCGAGAGAAATTTGCATGTCAGCCTTTTTCTAAAAGTTTAATAGTTCGTGATATATGCTCCCATTTCAGTTTTAAAGATAGGATTATTACCGGTTTCAGTTATTTTTTGTATCTTTGCCTTTTTCAATCAATATTAGAGTGTATGAACGAGATGGTAAACCTAAACGACAAAATCATTATTTATCAGAGTGAAGATGGAAAGACACAGCTTGATGTCAAGTTGGAAGGGGAAACCGTGTGGCTTACGCAGGCGCAAATGGTGGAGTTATTTCAGTCAAGTAAAGCCAATGTAAGTGAGCATATCAAACACATTTTTGAAGATGGGGAACTCGACCAAAAGGCAACTGTTCGGGATTTCCGAACAGTTCGGCAGGAGGGTAATCGCCAAGTGATACGCAATGTGTCCTATTATAACCTTGATGTTATCATTTCATTGGGATATAGGGTAAATACTCATAGGGGCATTGAATTCCGCCAATGGGCGAATACCATTCTCAAGCAATATCTCGTCAAGGGATATGCGGTGAATGAGCGAATCCGTAAACAGCAGATTGCGGAGCTTCGCCAGTTGGTGCAAGTGGTGGGCAGAACCATCCGGCAGCAGGTTGTTCCGCCTACGGATGAGGGCAGTGCACTCTTTGATGTGGTGGTGGACTATACCTATGCCCTCGATGTGCTTGACGATTACGACTATCAGCGGTTGGGCATAGCCAAGACCACCAAGGAAGAGACTTTCCATGCCACCTACGAGAATGCGATGCACGAGATAGACATGCTGCGTGAGAAGTTTGGCGGTTCCGTGCTTTTTGGCAACGAAAAAGACGATTCGTTCAAAAGCTCCATCGGACAGATCTATCAGACATTTGGCGGTGCAGATCTATATCCGAGCGTGGAAGAAAAGGCCGCCATGCTACTCTATCTCGTCACCAAAAACCATAGCTTCAGCGATGGTAACAAGCGTATTGCCGCCACGCTGTTTCTGTGGTTTATGAACAACAACGGCATTCTTTACCGTGAAGACGGGAGCAAGCGCATTGCCGACAATACCCTCGTTGCCCTCACGCTGATGATTGCGGAAAGCAAGACGGAGGGAAAAGATGTGATGGTGAAAGTGGTGGTGAATCTGATCAACAAGAGCAATTAGCAGGCTGTGTGCAGCTAAGTGCGGCGTTTGCCCGGCCATGATGATGGGCCGTAGCATAATGAGGCAGCCAAGCGACAGTCGTTTGCAGTGCGTCCGTCCCATCATTTCTGTGTGTCGTGATGACACTTCTGTAAACGTTTACGTTTGATTTGCAAGGTTGCGGATAGAGGAGATTGGACATTTCCTTGTATTTTTGTCCGGTATAAGAAGAAGATTATCCTAACTATTAAAACCTAATTTGAATGAAACAACTTCGTTTAATGCTTGCAGTCACCATGTCTGCATGTTGTCTCGGTGTGTGGGCAGAGGGCAAGCAGACAGTCACTGTCAACGGATTGGCAGTGGAAAAGAGCGTGAAGAAAATCACGTTTTCGGGCGGAAATGCGACGCTGACCTACGCTGACGGTAGCGGGCAGACCGAGGACATGGGGCTGCTGCGCCTTTCTTTCACTTATTCGCAGACCACCGGCATCAGCCGGTCTACGACTGCCGAGGCAAGACCGATGGTCTCCCGGGTGTACAACCTCAACGGGCAGTATGTGGGCGCATCGCTCAGCGGTTTGCCAAAAGGCATCTATATTGTGAACGGCAGGAAGGTGGTCGTGAAATAAACTAATTCAACAAAGACAAATGAAAAGATATTTACACAAGAGCGTTTTAATCTCCCTGCTCCTCTCATGGACGAGTGTGGGCATTCATGCACAGTCGTGGAACTTTGCTTCTCTGCCGGCTACAGACGAAGCCTGTCTGAAAGCCGATGCGCAGAATTGGAAATATGACAGCAGCAAGAAACGCTATTCCTATAACCAAGCCATCACCGATGGCGAGCTTATGGCCAACAAGCAGGTGCTCGGCATGACGCAGGGACTGCATTTTACGTCCGGTGCCGCCGACAAGATAAGGATAGATACGGGTAAGGAATTGCAGTTTAACGGGACAAATATCGTGCTGACCATTCCCGGACTCAAGGCCGGACAGCAGGTGACCATCGTCTTTGCATCGTCGAGCAAGAAAGATGCCCGCACGCTGGCCCTGTCCAATCTCTCTGATACCAAGGGTTTCGCCAAGGCCAATGGCACCAACCGACAGACTGGTACGGGCACGGTGGCAGCCGATGGCAGCGTGACATTCACCACGGCCGACGGCGGAATCAATGTCTATTCGCTCAAAGTGACCGACTCGTCGGGCGGAGGTGGTAGCGGTGGAGCCGGTGGAACACTCAGCTCCGACCACTCTGTGAGCTTTTCTACAACTCGTAATCAAGCCATGATCACTACTACCAATGGCGAAACGAAATACTATAATACTGACGAATTGAGCGACATTTCCATCGACGATGCCAAAGAGACGGTTTCCGTCAACGGCTTGTCATTCAGCGATGTGTACACCCGTCTGGCTGCCGGTATTGCCTTTTCCAAGGCTGCCGAACAGGGAGAGAACGGCGAAATCACGGACAATGGCGTGACCATCACCGAGTCAAAAGGTTGGCTGGAGACTGCCTATGCCAAGTGGAAGCCCGTAGACGGAGCACAAACCTATCATGTCTATGTGAAGGGAGGGCAGTATGCCGGTTACACCCGGGTCGATGCCGAGTTGGTGCGGGCCTATACCGGCTATATGAGAGTCGACATCCCGGGACTCAAAGCAGGCACCTACGCGCTGAAAGTGGTGGCTGTGAAAGATGGCGTAGAGGGACTTTCGGGCGAAGTGACGGGCCTCCAAGTGAAGAATTATAACCGTGAGGGCTTTGCCCACAAGGGTTTCTCGGGCGTGGGGGCCTATAACAATGACGGCACATTGAAGTCAGGAGCGGTGGTCATCTACGTGAACAAGGACAATGCCAAGACCGTCAGTGCCCGGCTGAGCAGCGGCACATTCACCGGTCTGCAGGCCATCTTGAATGCCTATCAGAAAGGAAATGTCACCACGCCGCTGGCTGTGAGAGTGTTGGGACTGGTGAAAAACGGGCAGACCGATGCTTTCGGAAGCAGTGCCGAAGGCATCCAAATCAAAGGAAAGAGGGCCGACAGTGAACTGAATATCACCATCGAAGGCATCGGTGAGGATGCCACCATCCACGGTTTTGGCTTCTTGGTGAGAAATTCTAAGAGCGTTGAGTTCCGCAATCTGGGCATCATGCGTGCCATGGACGACGGAATATCGCTTGATACTGACAACTCCAATATTTGGATTCACCACATCGACGTGTTCTACGGCAAGGCCGGCGGCGGCGACCATGCCAAGGGCGACGGTGCCATTGATGTGAAATCAAATTCTAAATTCGTCACCATAGACCACTGCCACTTCTGGGACACGGGCAAGTCGAGCATGTGCGGCATGAAGAGTGAGTCCGGGCCCAACTACATCACCTATCATCACAACTGGTTTGACCATAGCGATTCGCGCCACGCCCGCGTCCGCACAATGAGTGTGCATCTGTGGAACAACTTCTACGATGGCTGCGCCAAATACGGTATCGGGGCCACCACGGGCTCCAGCGTGTTCTCCGAGAACAACTACTTCCGCGCCACCAAAGACCCCATCTTGATTTCCCTGCAAGGCACCGATGCCAAAGGCTCAGGCACTTTCTCCGGCGAGTCGGGCGGCATGGTGAAGGAATATGGCAGCATCTTCGCCGAGAAAGGTTCCGGGAGCAACTACTCCCCCATCACCTACGCGGCCGACAACAAGAGTTTCGACTTCTATCAGGCTGCTACGCGTGACGAACAGGTGCCCTCTTCCGTTGTGTCTCTCAGCGGTGGCAACATCTATAACAATTTCGACACCAATCCCTCACTGATGTATTCCTACACTCCCGATGCCACAGCAGCCGTGCCCTCGCGGGTGACGGGCTACTATGGTGCAGGTCGTCTCAACCACGGTTCGTTGCAGTTTAAGTTCGACAACGCTGTGGAAGACACCAACGATGCCCCCATTCCCGCATTGGAGACGCTCATAGACGCCTATGCCGGCGAGTAAACCGGTCTTGGCGTGGAGAGAGTTTTAGTTCTTATATAGATTAAGTTTGGCTCTCCTATAAGTTATTCTTAGCCATCATGCAGGCTAAGTTCAGCTTTTATTCAAGCTAAGTTTAGCCTTTAAAGAAAAGTGCCGCAGCTCTGCACAATGCGTTCAGAGTTGCGGCACTTTCTGTGTGAAGCCTATGCGCGGATGGTGCACGCACTTCGCACAAGGCCGAAGGCAGGCATACAGTTTCTGTCAATGAATCCTCTAGTCTTTCCAATATCATGTTCGGATGATATTTTCCTTGTATTTTTAATAAAAAATAATGATAATGTTATTAAACGCCAAAGATATTTTATATATTTGCACAATGTTTAATAGAAAAATCTATAATTTATTATGAAGTGTTTTTTAAGAAAAGCATTATTTATGCTGTTGACTACATTAAGCTTAATGTCATGTAGCCAAGATGAGCAAGTGAGTGTCAAACAAAGTAATTTACTTACTACCAGTCACAAAATTACTGTAGAAGAAGCTAAGAAGAATGTGATGGATTTTGTGTCTAAATTAAATCAGGACACTCGTGCTTCGTCTTTTTGGGGTGTAAATATTGGGACGGTAGAAGTAGTCTCAATTCCTAATGGAACTCGATCGGGTATTCCTGTAAATCTTGATTCTTTGTTTTACATCATCAATTTTAAAGACAATAAAGGCTTTGCAATAGCCTCTTCAGATGATCGGGAAGTACCTATATTCGCATTGGTTGAGGAAGGGAATTATTCTTATGATAATGATACTATTACTAATGCGGGATTTGAAGCATTTATGAGTGGGCTGATAGAACAAAAAGCGAGTTGTAGAGAGAGTGGATTATCTTATTATGTACTTGAAGAACCCGATATGCCAAGCGGTGGTGGAGATTATCCTGATGATAAATTTGAAATGATGGCACCATTGCTTGCTACTAAGTGGGGGCAAGGAGCCCCGTACAATAAATATTGCCCCGGTCCTTATACAGGGTGTGTGATTACGGCAATAAGCCAGATATGCTCTTACTTACAGACACCGAATACCATTCAATATAATATTGATGGAGAGGCAGGTGCTACTATATTGGATTGGCTAAGAATAAATAATGAATGTAGTAAGAATAATGGAGAATTAATTACTAATGAATTGGAAGATCATATAGCAAAACTCATGAGATTTTGGGGAGGTGCATTTGGAGCTAAATATAAAGCAGGAGGAACATCGGCAAATACAGAAGATGCCTTAAAAATAATGAGAGGTTATGGATTTAATGTTTCCAGCCTTGATGAATATGATGTCAATGCTGTAATAAATGATTTGAAGAAAGGAAATAGAATTGTTATTATGCGAGGTAATGGGCGTTATTATCATGTTGGGTTAGTCTTTAGGAAATATGTCGATGGGCATGCTTGGGTTGTTGATGGATATATCGATCAAATTAAAAATCGCAAAGAGACCAAATATATACATTGTAATTGGGGCTGGAATGGACTACATAATGGCTATTTTCTAAGTACAGCTTTGAATGCAGAAGAAAATCCTGCGTATGATGATGGCATTGTCTCTACAAGAAGTAGTAATTTTAGGTATAAATTAAAGACGGCAACATTTATAAAGTAAGTGATATGAGAAACTTTTTCAAGACGCTACCTATATTGGTATCTGTCGTAATAATGACGTTTATATCTTGTACAGAATCCGAAGGGCCTTTTGGAATTTCCGATTTTCATTTATTTGTCAGATTTCAAAACGCCGATGGGAGAAATCTTGCCGATTCGGCGAATGTATTGGGCAATGATGATATAGCAAGACTGAAAGCGGACACCGTGAAAGATTTGCATTTAAGCATCGAAAGAATGAATTCCGGTCGTAAGCCGGTGGAGTTGGGAATAGTAGATTGGATAAAAACAAAGAGTTCCATGAATAGTTCTGATTTACCAAATGTGGATTATGGAAAAATGGGAACAATGCTTGAACTCCAGTTTTTTGATAGGTCGATTTGGGATAAGAATGATATCCGCAATGAAGCCTATCTATTGACATTCAATAGTGATAAACTTTTTGGAAACGATGAGAATCATACGATAAAATTCTATATACATATCTATGGTCGTGGACAATATAGAACCTATCGGTGTGAGGTTGACGGTAAAGAAGTGCCGATAGATGATGTTATAAGCGATAAAAGGAATTATGGGCTTTATGGAGCTGTTATAGTTACAATATGATAGTGATGAAGCTTAGGGAGAAATCTTGATAACAGCACTTTCCCGTCATGCCGTCATACTTGCTGTCAGCTCTAATTTATTGATAATCTTTTAGTTAGACGTAAGTATGACGGCATGACGGGAAGATATGCAAAAACTATTTTCTGTATCTTTATTACTTGAGCGGAGACTGGGCAATGGGGAGTTTCTTGCCCGTGAGTTTCTGGATGTCTCTGACCATGGGCCGCTCGTCCTGTGTGCAGAAAGTGAGGGCCACACCGCTGTTGCCGGCCCGACCTGTGCGGCCAATGCGGTGGACATAGGTCTCGGCCACATCAGGCAAGTCGTAGTTGATTACCATTTGCAGGTTGGCAATGTCGATGCCACGGGCTGCGATGTCGGTGGCTACGATGACGCGCGTCTTCCCCGACTTGAAGTTGGTGAGAGCCCGTTGGCGGGCATTCTGCGACTTGTTGCCGTGAATGGCCTCACACTCGATGTGGCGGGCCTTGAGCTTGCGGGCTATGCGGTCGGCCCCATGCTTGGTACGTGAAAACACGAGTGCCGAACGGTTGCCGTCGTTTTTGAGCACACTGACGAGGAGATCTGTCTTCTGCGGTTTCTCCACGAAGTAGAGCCGTTGTTCGATGGTGTCCACCACCGATGACACAGGAGCCACCTCTACCCTCGCAGGCTTGTAGAGCAGCGACTTGGAGAGTTTGGCTATGGTCTCGGGCATGGTGGCTGAGAAGAGCAGCGTCTGCCGGCGTTTGGGCAGCAGGGGGATGAGTTTCTTGATGTCGTGGATGAATCCCATGTCGAGCATACGGTCGGCCTCGTCAAGTACAAAGTGGCGGATGTGTTCCAGCGTGATGATGTGTTGCGAGATGAGGTCGAGCAGTCGGCCCGGAGTGGCGATGAGGATGTCCACCCCCCGTTCCAGTTCCTTCACCTGTCCGTTCTGGCTTACGCCTCCGAAGATGACGCAGCAACGCAGCCGGGTGAACTTTGAATAATCTTTAAAGCATTCCTCTATCTGTATGGCCAATTCGCGTGTGGGCGTGAGGATGAGGGCCTTGATGTCCCGCCGGCGGTTGTCGTCTGCGCTTTTAGCAAGTTGCTGGATGATGGGAATGGCAAAGGCAGCCGTTTTTCCCGTACCCGTCTGGGCGATACCCAGCAGGTCTCTGCCTTCAAGGCCTATAGGGATGGCTTTTTGCTGAATGGGGGTAGGGGTTTCATACTCTTTGAGTTCAAGCGCCTTCAGTATGGGCTTGGAGATATTTAATTCGTTGAATGTCATTTGTTTGATATTTGGCTGCCGCTCATGGCAGCATGTTGTTGTTAAAGAAAGGGATATGCCGTGGGAGAAGAAAGACCCTGAAAGCCTGCACGGAATGTTATCCTACTTGTGTGGGGTGGGAGAGAAAGGAACACGGGCGTGCGGTCAACTTGCGACATTCGGACGGCTAAGATGAAAACAGAAAAAGCATGATTCGTAAGAAGATGCTTCCCGCATGTTGATTTCTTCGGGTGCAAAGGTACGACTTCTTTTTGAAATACCGGCCTTTGGAGAGTGAAATATTCTATTTGTGTAGCTCCATTACATGATTCCATAGCTGCATTTCCAAAAACAAAAAAGGTTCTCCCGATGTTTTATGGGAGAACCTTTGAGGTATGTGTCTTGTTGCGTGATGCCATACACTTAGAATGGTTGGGCATGCACGCACTTCATGTTTTGTTCTAATTGCGCCACACTGCTTGCACCGACAAGCACGGAAGTGACACCCTGCTGATGCAGAATCCATGCCAAAGCCATTTCTGCAAGCGTCTCGTTGCGTTCATGGGCCTGTGCGTTCAGTTCCTGAAGATGGGCCGTCAGTTCGGGAGTAAGGGTCTCACGCTTGAGAAATCGGCCTTTAGCCATGCGGCTGTCGTCGGGCACACCGTTGAGATAGCGGTCGGTGAGTAGTCCTTGAGCCAGTGGTGAGAAACTGATGAAGCCGATGCCGTGGTCGTGGCAGAATTGCAGCCGGCCTTCCTCCAGCGGTTGACGGTTGATGAGGTTGAGCTTGTCTTGGTAGATGAGCAGTGGCGTGTCATGCTCCCGAAGATACTGTTCGGCAACGGTGAGGGCCTCAAGAGGCCAACGGGAGATGCCGATGTAGAGTGCCTTGCCTTGTCGAACGATGTCTACGAGAGCCTGAAGTGTCTCTTCGAGTGGTGTGTTGGGGTCGTAGCGGTGGCTGTAGAAGAGATCCACATAATCTAACCGCATACGTCGTAGACTCTGGTCGATGCTGGCCATGAGGTACTTACGGCTTCCCCAGTTGCCGTAAGGGCCCGGCCACATGTCATAGCCGGCTTTCGATGAGATGAAAAGTTCGTCACGATAGGGGCGGAAATCATCGTCCATCAGTCGGCCCATCGTCTCTTCGGCCGTCCCGTAAGGTGGGCCGTAATTGTTGGCAAGGTCGAAATGGGTGATGCCGTGGTCGAAGGCATAGTGGGTGATGGCCCGGCTGCGCTCGTAGGAGTCCACGGCTCCGAAGTTGTGCCAGAAACCGAGAGAGACCTTTGGAAGCATCACTCCCGAGTGTCCGCAACGGCGATACAACGTTTCCGAGTCATCGTAACGTTCCGGCGAGGGTGTGTAAATACCTTTAATATCCATTAGCTTATTTTATTTTCGGTCGTTGTTGATGAGAGCGAGCAAGTGTTCTACAGCCACTTCCTGTGGGATGTTGCGTTCTATGCACACTTGCTTGCGATAGAGGCTCACACGATTGGGACCCGCCCCCACATAGCCGTAGTCGGCATCGGCCATCTCTCCGGGCCCGTTCACGATACATCCCATGATGCCTATTTTGAGACCTTTCATGCCTTTGGTGGCCTCCCGTATTTTGGCAATGGTTTCCCGAAGATCGTAAAGAGTGCGTCCACAGCCCGGGCAAGAGATATATTCGGTCTTCGAGGTGCGCAAACGGGCTGCCTGAAGAATGCCGAAAGCTGTCTCGTCGACCGTCTCCGCAGGGATGTCACCATCGTTCATGAGCCATATTCCATCGGTGAGTCCATCAATCATCAGTGCGCCCATGTCGGCTGCCGCTTCGAGTTGGAAATCACTTTTTTCCTTCTCGGAATGGCGGTACATCTGGCAGAAGACAACAGGATTGGTCAGCCCGTTAACCGACAGTTCATGTACCAGTGCCCGTTGTTCTCCCAGTCGGTTTTGATGGTTGCTCATGCAGACCACCACCACTTCGGGATGGGCTTTCAGGCAGGCTATGTATTCCTCACTCGGCGCACCGAACGGGAGCACGAGAAATTTGGCATCGGCCTGCACCTGTGAGATGAACGGTGTGGCGTTGTAAGGGAAAATGGGGAATACACGACCTTTCAAATTCTCGATATTCCCTTCAGAAGCGAGATGAGCGTAGGCATCAAAATCTATGATATATTTCTGCTGTTTTTGCAACTCTTGCGGCAACGCCTGTCCGGTGTAGAGGTAATCCGGCCTTGTGTCCGCATTGCTCACCACAACGGCACACTTCTGTTCCTTGTCGGCAGACCGTGAGGCAATGACCACCGGCACCTGTTCGCCCCCAATGATATCCACAGCATGAGTCTTGCGACGCACCGGATACAGCCAGTTAAAGTAGGGCGCAGCTTCTCCGGGAATCATCGTCTGGCCGGCTTTGCGGCCGATGTAGTCTACAAGATGCCGGGCCACGGGTATCTCCGCTTCCGGTTCTTCACTGAGACTCACTCGGATGGTGTCTCCGATGCCGTCGGCCAACAGCGCCCCGATGCCCACAGCACTCTTGATGCGGCCGTCCTCGCCCTCACCGGCTTCGGTCACTCCGAGGTGGAGAGGGTAGTGCATGTCTTCCTTCTCCATTGTGTCGACGAGCAGACGCACCGAACGCACCATCACCACCGTGTTGGAAGACTTGATGGAAATCACCACATCCTTGAAGTCCTGCTCCTTGCAGATGCGCAAAAACTCCATGCAACTCTCCACGATTCCTTCCGGCGTGTCACCGTAGCGGTTGCGTATCCGGTCGGAGAGCGAGCCGTGGTTCACACCTATGCGGATGGCCGTATGGTTTTCCTTACAGATGTTGAGGAAAGGCACGAAGCGGTCTTCTATCTTCTGCAATTCCAGGGCATACTCCTCGTCGGTGTATTCCAGTTTGATGAATTTGCGCGCCGGGTCTACATAGTTGCCCGGATTCACGCGCACTTTCTCGGCATAGCGTGCCGCCACATCGGCTACCTTGGGATTGAAATGCACATCGGCCACGAGGGGAGTGAGATAGCCTTTGGCACGCAGCGAGGCGTTGATGTTTTTCAGATTCTCCGCTTCCTTAGTTCCTTGTGTCGTCAACCGTACCAGTTCTCCGCCGGCCTTGATGATGCGTTCGGCCTGTTCCATGCAGGCCTCGGTGTCGTTGGTGTCGGTCGTGGTCATCGACTGGATGCGTATAGGGTTTTCTCCCCCCATGTCAATGGCCCCAATATGGATCTCTGTAGATTTGCGTCTTTGATAATTAAATAGGTCTATCATGTGATGATATATAGTTTAGAGGGATGTCGGGCGTGTGGACTGTGGGTCAGTCCACCTTGAACTTATAGTCTTTGATTTCGGAAAGTTCCCGATTGGCTTTTTCTATTTTGGCACCGAGACCGGCTTTCCAAGCATCCACCTTGCGTGCAATCTCTTCGTCGCCAAGGGCCATCATCTCCGCTGCGAGGATGGCAGCATTCTGTGCTCCGTTCACCCCCACCGTGGCAACGGGTATTCCCGGCGGCATCTGAATGATGGAGAGCATGGCATCAAGACCGTCCAACATACCCTTGATGGGCACTCCGATGACCGGCAGTGGGGTAGAGGCAGCAATCACTCCCGGTAGGGCGGCGGCCATGCCGGCTCCGGCTATGATGACCTTGATGCCACGAGCCTTGGCCCCTTTGGCAAAAGTTTCCACGGCATCGGGTGTGCGGTGGGCTGAGAGTGCGTTCACCTCAAAGGGAATCTCGTTGTCGTCGAGCCACTTGCAGGCTTTTTCCATGATGGGCAAGTCGCTTGTCGAGCCCATGATAATACTTACTAATGGTTTCATATAAAATGTATTTTGAAATTGCTCTTGGCTGTCGGGGCTTTCTCCCTCACACTATGCGATGGCCGGATGCAGCACGATGAGATAGGCCACCACGCTCCCCAACAGAAATCCCGTGACCACTTGGGCAAGCGAATGCTGGCGCAGTATCATGCGGCTGGTGCCCACCATACCACCTACGATGAGCACCAGACAGAGCCACCAGATGGGGTTGAAAGTGAATATGCGGGCAAAGGCCAGCAGTGCTCCGGCCACGCCACCGATGGCAGCACTGTGGGTGGAGATTTTCCACCACACGTTGATGAGTGCGCACATCATCTGTATGACGAGCGCAGCCACGAGAATGATGCTGATAAAGCGGGGGATGTTGCGTGCATCCATGATGTAGAAGCACGTGAAATAGCACACGATGGAGATGATATAGGGTATCATGCGACGCTCCTTGTGTCCCAGTTCCATGGGTGTCCAGCCCTGATAGCGGCGGTAGAGATGGATGAGGAAGGAAGGCAGAAGCACCGTGAAGAGATACACCATGCCCAACACGAGCAGTTTGAATTGCATGGGCAGCACCCGCATGTAGCTAAAAATGAAAAGCACGATGAGTCCCACTATCGGCAGATAGAACGGTGTGAAGAGGACGCTCAGCACCCGTGCGGCCAAGATGATGTTTTTTTCTTTCATTGTTTTATCATTGCCTGTCCTGTTGTATTCTTCGTTTCTACTCTTTTCGCAGCCGCGCCACCGGAATGCCCTGCTGCTCGCGATACTTGGCAACGGTGCGTCGGGCGATGGGGTAGCCCAGTTTTTTCATCTCCTCGGCCAGCGTGTCGTCGCTCATGGGCTTCTTCTTGTTCTCCTTGCCGATGAGGTCTTTTAGGGCCAGTTTGATTTTCCGGGTAGACATTTCTTCGCCGTCTTCGGTGGTGTAGCCATCGCTGAAGAAGAATCGCAGAGGGAATGTGCCCCACTTGGTCTGTGCGTATTTCACGTTGCTCACGCGCGAAATGGTTGAGATGTCAAGTCCCGTGCGGTCGGCCACGTCTTTGAGGATCATAGGTTTGAGGTCGGCCTCGTCGCCGTCGGCAAAAAACTTGTGTTGTATTTCGATGATAGCCTTCATCGTGGCATAGAGCGTCAGCCGGCGTTGCCGTATGGCCTCGATGTAGCTCTGTGCCTTTTCCACCTTCTCGCGGGCGTAGACGAGAGCCTCTTTGGTCTGCCGGCCGGCCGGATGCTTGTCGTTCTTGTAGTTTTCGAGCATTTCGGTGAACGAGGGTGAAACGTGCAGTTCGGGCATATTGCCACGGTTCAGGCTGAACGAGACGGAACCGTCTTCGTTAGTGTCTACGATGAAGTCGGGCGTGATTTGTTGCAAGTTGCGTCCTATGGTCTCTCCGAGCGAGGCACCGGGTTTCGGGTTGAGTCGCCGCAATTCGTTTTGCAGCGTCTCCGTCTGTGTGTCTGAGAGTTGCAGCCCGGCCTGTATCTTGTCCCAATGTTTCTTGGTGAAAGCGTCAAAATAGTTGGTGATGACCTCCTCCATGGTCCTGCGGAGCTTGTCGTCGGGCCTGCGGGCTATTTGTAGCAGCAGACACTCCTGCAAGTTGCGGGCTCCCACACCGGCGGGGTCGAACTCCTGCAGGCGGTGGAGCACCTCTTCCAATTCGTCCGCACTGGCATCGATATTGTGATAAACGGCCAGTTCGTCGCTGATGCTGTCGAGGTCTTTGCGCAACAGTCCATCGTCGTCGAGCGACCCGATGATGTATTCCATCATGTCGTGTTGCTTCTCGGTGAGGTGCTGCATGTCCATCTGCTCTTTCAGCGTGTCATAGAAAGAGGTGGTGTCGCCGTAGACGGTCTCCTCGTAGTCGGCATTCTGGTAGTTGCGGTTGCCGCCCACCTCGGGCATTTCGTCGTCCCGACCTATGTTGTCGAATGCGGCATCGAGTGCGTCTTCGCGCTCCTCACGTTCATACTCCGATGTCTCCCCGTCTTCCTGTTCGCTGCTGTCGCCGGTCGTGTCGCCACCATCAGCCCCCTCAAAGTCCAACGCATCATCGGCCGACGCACTCTCCAGTGCCGGATTGTCGTCGAGTTCGGCATTGATGTTCTGTTCAAGTTCGGTCAGGGGCATTTCCAACAACTTCACTTGCAGCATCTGTTGGGCCGAGAGCCGTTGTAAGAGTTGTTGTTTCTGAACCTGTGTTTGAACTAATTTCTGAGCCATGTGAATGAGTGTTTACGCCCGTTTGCGAGTGATGTATTGCCGGTCGGTGCCGGTATGCTTGATTTATTTCCAGTATTCTTTCAGTTGCGAAGCAAGTTGGTAAAGCTTTTCGGGGTTGTCGTTGCCGAAGCGGTTCCACACCTCCTGACACGGCACGAGCAGCGGACTGAGCAGGAAGTCGGCACGGTTGAGGTAGGGGTCGCAGAATTGGTACACCTCCATCACCTCGGCAATGAGTTTCGGACTCACCTTGATGAGCTTTGCCAAATCGTTCACTTCCGGTGTTTCGGGCACCATTGTGATGGGAGTGAGTTGGAAGTAGAGGTCGAGAATGAGGATGAGCTTCACCGGTGTGAGCTCCGCACCGGGAGCGATGGGCTTCCAGTCTTTTTCAAACGATTCGTTCATCTCCACCCCTTGATAGAAAGCATCGGCATTGCCATACCCCTTCATGCGCCTGAGCAATTCCACTCCCCGGGCCAACTTTTTCGGGCTTTTGCCGTATTTCTCCCAAAGCCGCCCGATACGTGGGGTGATCATCCGGAGCTTGAACATCTGCGCGTGAAGAAATTCGGGCGGGATGTGCAGGTCGAGGCTCAAGTCCACGATGCCGCGCGAGTAGAGCGGTTTCACGCCCACAGGCTTCTTGAGATAGAGCTGCATGAGCAACAGCCAATACTCGTCCGACCACAGAGGATGTTTAGCCATAAATGCTTCGGTTTAGCTTTAATATGTGCAAAAATAGTGCCAGCGAGAGCAATGAGAGCTTGCTTTCAGATTGCCGAGTGCAGCCTATTTTCTGCAAAAATAGTGCTTTTCGTGCGTAATACAAAATAAAATGCCCGATTATTTGTTTTATTTATGCACCCTTTCGCTTTTGCGGCGAAGGGCGGCAGAATCTATTAACATGGTAAAGTTTAATATGTATGAAGAAAATCAGTTTGTTTCTCGTTGCCTTTGGTCTGTCCTTGGCCGTCTGCGCCCAAAGTGCGCGTGATGAAATCCGCCGCAACCATTGTCTCTCCGCCAGCAATCATATGGCCTATCCCGGCCCCGTGCAGCAGCGGCTGACCCCCGCTCCGTCGGGCTATGAGCCATTCTATCTGAGCCACTACGGCCGCCACGGTTCCCGCTACCTCATTCGCGGCAGCGAGTATCTGCGTCCCATCCGCCTGCTTGAACATGCCGACAGCGCCGGTGTGCTCACCGCCATGGGCCGCGATGTGCTGCGCCGCATACGCATGATGTATGAAGAGTCGAAAGACCGTTGGGGCGAACTCACTCCGTTGGGGGCCCGACAGCATCGGGAGATAGCCCGCAGAATGTATGAACGCTTCCCGCAAGTGTTTGCCGATACGGTGGGCGTCGATGCCAAGTCGACCGTCGTCATCCGCTGCATCCTCTCCATGGAGAATGCCCTGCAAGAGTTGGTGCGGCTCAACCCGCGCCTGAGCATCACCCACGACGCGTCCGAACATGACATGTACTACATGAACCAGACCGACACGGCACTCAGCCACCACAAAGAGACGCCGGCCGTGAAGGCTGCCTACGACAAGTGGACGAAAGAGCACGTGAACTTTGACCACCTGATGAAGACGCTTTTCACCCAAAGGTCGTTTGTGGCCGATAGCAAGATGATGACCGAAAGCGATTTTGTGTTCCGCCTTTTCCGTCTGGCAGGCATCCTGCAAGACTCCGAACTGCGCCATAAGATAACCCTCTACGACATCTTTACCGACGACGAACTCTACACCGGCTGGCAGCAAAACAACATCTGGTGGTACCTGCATTACGGCAACACGGCCCTCAATGGCGGCACACAGCCTTTCTCGCAGCGCAACCTGCTGCGCAACATCATCCACGAGGCCGACTCCTGCCTGCGTCTGCGCCACCCCGGAGCCACCCTCAGATTCGGCCACGAGACGATGGTGCTGCCGCTCACCTGTCTGCTCGACATCAATGGCTACGGCGAGCAGATAGCCGACATTGACAGGCTGGAGGAGCACGGATGGGTGAACTACCGCATCTTCCCGATGGCGGCCAACCTGCAACTGGTGTTCTACCGCAACAACAAGAAGCCCGGAGACGTTCTCGTGAAGGTGTTGCTCAACGAGAATGAGGTGCGCCTGCCGCTGCCCTCCGACCTTGCGCCCTACTACCGCTGGAGCGATTTCCGCCGTTACTATCTGGCCAAGCTCGACGGCTACCGGCCGTAGACCATGGGTGTAGCCCTGCCACGATGCTGTTTCGATGGTGGCCGGTGCGTTGCGCCACGGACATGCCCCGACGCTTCCGGAGCCGGCGGAAAAGGGGACGTCGGCTCTGCCAAAAGCGAAAAACAGCGGCTAATAATTGCATATATGACTTCTTTTCCCTATTTTTGTAGACTGCTTTTATTCATTACAACACTTCAAGTAATCACTCGACAAGCTTAATGAAGATAGTACATATCAGCATGGCCGACTTCAACGGGGCCGGACTCTGCGCTTACCGCATCTGCAAGGCGCAGCGCGAGATGGGGATCGACAGCCAGATGGTGGTGCTCAACAAGCGCCACCACGACGACTTCATACACCAGTGCGGCAAGAAGCGTTATTTCTACCACAGTGTGTTGCGGAAGACGAAGAAGCTGTTGAGGCTGAAAGACGACGTGAACACCTGCCGCCGGTTGGGTGCCCAGTACCATGCGGTGTACACGCTGCCCGTGTCGTCTATCGACCTCAGCTACGAGCGTCTGCTGCGCGAGGCCGACCTGCTACACATCCATTGGGTGGGAGGCTATCTCGACTATCCCACGTTTTTCGAGGCTTTCAAGGACAAGCCCATTGTCTTCACCTTGCACGATGAAAATGCGCTCTATGGCATAGCCAATATCGAGCAGCAGCTCTTGGCCGACAACCCGTTGGAAAAGAAATACTACCGCATGAAATATGACAGCCTGCACAAGGTGAAACGGCTGGGTGTCGTGTTTCTCTCCCGTATGGCCTACGACCTTTACGGCCATCACGAGATGGTGGCCGACCGGCCTACAACCATCATCCACAACTCCGTGGACACCCGTCTCTACACCCCCCACGACCGTAGTGAGGCCCGCCGCCGGCTGGGCTTGGCTTCCGAGACTCCGGTCTTTGCTCTCTGTGCCTGCAACATCAACGAACCACGCAAGGGGCTTGAGGTGCTCTCGCAGACGCTCCGGCGCATCTCTCCCGACTGTCGCGTGCTGGCCATAGGCAACAATCGAAGCCGGCCTCGGCGGCACTGGGACAACGTTGTGGAGACCGGACCGGCCTCGGGACCTGAGGAACTGTCGTGGAGACTGTCTGCTGCCGACTACTTTTGCTTGCCGAGCGCGAAGGAGAACTTTGCCCAGGCACCCATCGAGGCTATGGCTTGCGGACTGCCTGTGGTGGCCTTTCCTTGCAGCGGGACGGAGGAACTCATCACGCCCGCCAACGGCATCAGATGTTCCGATTTCACCTCCGAGGCTTTGGAAGACGGACTGCGCAGGGCGATGGCGACGCGCTACGACCCCACAGCCATCCGCAGCGATGCCACGGCGCGATTCTCGCCCAAAATTATATGTCGCCAATATCTCGACTTCTATAAGCGGGTGATGGCCTGACCATCGGTGGTAGTGTGCCCAAGGGCTGCATTGCCGCCTTTTTTCATACCTTTTCTGCAATTCCTGTCATGCACTGTCCACGTAAAATATATTACACGCTCCATAGCGGCAAAAACTCCAAACTGGCCTACTACATCCGGTCGTATGCCGCCATCTCCACGCCCCGTTTTGTTTTGCGGGCTCTCCTTCGACGCGACCTTCGGGCCCTCGCCGGCCATCCCGACAAGGCCTACATCGAGGAGCGGGCCTCCTATTATTGCCGGCTCGCTCCCGGCGTGCCCTTCGACAGCGACCGGTTTGCCGCCGAGTCGGTGGCGCTGAGCGACCAGAAAGTCACGGGGCAGAAGGTGTATTACCTTGACTCCTACCGCTATGCCAAGGCTTTCGATCCCTCGCTGCGCTGGCTGCTCCTGCCGGGCGACATTGTGCATGTGCCCGCCTTGCCGAGCATCACCAAGAGTAGGCCGCTCACGAGCGACAATGCCAACTCGGTGTTGATGAAGCTCGACCGTGTGCGCCACTTCCTCTTTGTCAACGACCGCAAGCCTTTTGCCGCGAAAAAAGACAAAGTTATCTTCCGCGGACTGATAGGGCAGGACGGCGGTACCGACCTCAAGCAAAACCGCTACAACTTCGTGACGCGCTATTTCGGCCATCCGATGTGTGATGTGGGGGTGATAGACCGCCAGTATCCCGAGTGGAGGACGGAGAAAATGACCATCGGCGAGCATCTCGACTATAAGTTTATCATGGCACTTGAGGGCAACGACGTGGCCAGCAACCTCAAGTGGGTGATGTCGTCAAACTCGGTGGCGGTGATGTCGAGGCCCACCTGTGAAACGTGGTTCATGGAGGGCCGACTCAAACCTGACTACCATTACATCGAAATCAAACCCGACTTCTCCGACCTTGAAGAGCGCATCCGCTACTACATCGCCCATCCCGACGAGGCGGAAGCCATCATCCGCCATGCCCACGACTATGTGGCCCAATTCCGCGACAGCCGCCGTGAGCGTCTCATCTCCTTGCTCGTGCTGAAAAAGTATTTTGATTTCACCAATAAGAGACAGCCCACTCCCTGAAGGGGGGCTTTGCCATCCACCTGTTCGTAGGAAGTTAAGCTCCCTTTAGGGGATTTTTTGGGGAGGCGAAACAAGCGGAAGATAATGGATGGTAGGTGTGAATGACAACCTTGTCCTGCAGTAGAGGCGGCGCTTTATGCCTGCCCGCCCGCCCCTACAAGTAGGACATGGCCTAAGCCCCCTAAGTTTGGAGTCTCCTTGAGGCCATGCCGGGTATATAGCACAAACTATTAAATCTTTCGAAAAAGCCTTACAGCCAAAAGCACTCCTATCTTTTGGCTTTCTAAAAATATTCATCTCATCACCCAGATCCGCCCCACCAATTTTCTCAGTCGGCCCAAGCGACCATCCAAAAGGGCCACACTTGGAGTCTCGTTTGGCCCGGATGACAACCTCAAAGAGGCCATTTTACAAAGCCATTTGGGCCGAACGACACCCCCATAGCAGGGATGGAAAGCCCCTTTTAGGGGGTTGGGGGTCTTTTAGGGAGTTTAGAACTTAAAAAAGGGAAACACTTGCGTGCTTCCCTTGCTAATGCAAAGATACTACATGATTTGCCCGAATGCAAATGCGTTGCGAAAACTTCTGACATCAAAAGCATTCCACGAGCATTGTCTGTGTTGCTAAAGAGAAGTGTCCGGAGGGGGATTTCCCCCACGACGAAAGGCATTTCCCTATGTCTTTTTAGGCGAAACATCTTTCTTTGTCAGCCCCTTTGGTCTAACTTTGCGGCAGAGTCAAGAACTTGCTTGACCATAGAGAGTTTATGCAACGGACAATGTTTAACACCTAAAACCTTACGATTATGAAACGTTTGATGATAATGATGGCTTTAGCCCTGACGGTCTCTGCCTCGGTATGGGCCATGAGTTACGAAGAGGCGATGGCGGAAGCACGCTACCTGACCGACAAGATGGCCTACGAACTGGGGCTTACTTCCCGCGAGTACGACCGCATGTATCGCATCAATCTTGACTATCTGTTGAGCGTAGACGACTACGACGACCTCTACTCCTCGTCTTGGCGTGCCCGCAACTCGGCGTTCAGGGCCTTTTTCAACGGCCGTCAGTGGAACCTCTATGTGGGGGCCGACTACTTCTACCGCCCGCTTTCGTGGCGCAACGGTGCCTTCGTGCACAACATCTATATGCGCTATCCGCGTCGGCACGCGCCCCGCTATGTCGTCCCGTGTCCTCCACCTCCCCGCCGTTACGGTCCTTCACCCCGTCCTTACGGTCCCGATTGCCGCGATCGCCGACCGGGTTTCGGTCGTCGACCGGACTTTGATCGTCCGGGTTTCGACCGCCCAGGCCACCATCATCATCACCGGCCGTGGAGGGACTAATATTAAAATTCAGAGATTCAAGGATTCAAGGAATCAAAAGGTGAAAGACTTCGCCTGCGTGTAGGGGCAGCGCTTGATGCCTGCCCGCACGCCATTAAGAGGTAAAAAGATAAAAAAGTAAAAGGGTAAAGGACTCCGGCTGGAGGAGAAATCAGATAATCTCAAATTTCAGGAGCGAACTAAATCGGAAACAAAGTTTAGGAAACAGGCCTACAGTGTAGCCCATCAGTCCCCAACGGCGGCGGAAGAAACTCATGTAGCTGCACTGTTCGATGAGCCGGAGGTTGGGTGCCCATTGTTCGAAGACATGGCCGTCTTCGAAGCCCGATCGTATCTCCACTTGAGAGCCTCTCAGCGAGTCGGGTTTCACCCCTCGTTTAGACATCATGGGCCCGCACACATCAAGGTAGAGTTCACCACCACCGAAACGCGAGGCTATGCGCGTGACAAACTCCTTCACCTGCTGTTCGTAGAAATACATCATCACCCCTTCGGCGATGATAAGAAAGTCGCTTGACGGATGGCGCGAGCGCAGTTCGTCCATCCAGTCATCGTCAAGCAGTGATGCCGTGAGATAGTGGTCACCGTCTTCCTCGGGGATGAGTTTTCTGCGCAGTTCCATCACCTCCGGTAAGTCCAGCTCGTAGAATGTGGCCTTGCTGCTCTCTTTGATGCGCTGTCGGCGCGTGTCGAGTCCGCAGCCCACGTTCACCACCACGGGGGCGTGGTGGGTGAGTATGAATCGGCGTGTGGCATCGTCATAATACCGGCCCCTCACCACGCAGCCCACGTAGCTCATCTTGGCCTTGTTGAGCTTGTTGTAGTCATAGTCTATCTGTTCCGTCAGCCTTTCGGCCATGTCGTCTTTCAGGATGTTGTCTTTCGTCCTGCGGCTCTCCATAGCCCTCATGTAGAGTGGGATGAGCAGTGTTTCCTGCACGATGTCTGTCAGTTGATATTTCTTTTCCATGATCGGTTATTCTTGTCAATAAGGTATATAAACGAGTTGCATCATCGGCAAATCAAGTGCTGCCGATGATGCAAAGATAAGGATAATCGGCATGGCCGACAATACCCAAAAATGATGAAAATGGAAAAGGCCAAAAAAAAACAAGAGACCCCCAACCCCCTAAAGGGGGCTTTACCTTCCTGCGAACAAGTGGAATGGAAAAGCCCCCTTTAGGGGGTTGGGGGTCTTTTGGGGGCTCTTAGGAGCCCTTTGTCCCGCGAGGCCCTCCCCTCCTTCGGAGGGGTCGGGGGAGGCTTTTCACCTCTCCTTAATCAGCCTCTCGGCCATGGCCCTGCCCAGTGCACGGCACTTCTCCACCACCTCAGGTGTGAGTGCCTGCTTCATTTCTACGGGTTCGCCCACAGCCTCGAAGTGTATATGCTTCTCGTTCCATTCGGCTATCTTGGCCACGGCTTTGCCTGCCCAGCCATAGCTGCCGAACCAACCGAGCAGGTGGTTCTTGATGTCGCGGTTGGCTATCTCGCTCAGGAAGACTTCCATCTCGTGGTAGAGGCCCGTGTTGTAGGTGGGGGCACCCACGATGAGACCCTTGTAGCGGAACACGTCGCGGATGAGATAGGAGTGGTGGGTCTTCGAGACATTGTACATCATCACGTTTTTGATGCCCGCCTGACTGGCCTCACGGGCGATGATTTCGGCCATGCGCTCGGTGTTGCCATACATGGTGCCGTAGCATATCACGATGCCTTCCTCGGTGTCGTAGCGGCTCATCTGGTCGTACATGCCCACCACCTTGTCTGCATGTTCGTGCCACACGGGCCCGTGGGTGGGGCAAATGTAGTCGAGCTGCACACCGGCCAGCTTCTTCAGGGCATTCTGTACGGGCGTACCGTATTTGCCAACGATGTTGGAATAGTAGCGCACCATTTCGCGCCAGAAGCGGTCGCAGTTGATTTCGGAGTCTATCAGTCCACCGTTGAGGGCACCGAAGCAGCCGAAGGCATCGCCCGTGAAGATGGCCCGGGTGGTGGTGTCGAGCGTCATCATGGTCTCGGGCCAGTGCACCATCGGGGTCATGTAGAATTGCAGGGTGTGCCGGCCCAGTGCCACGGTGTCGCCGTTCTTCACCTCATGTTCGCAGCCCCGCTCGCCGTAGAAGCCGCAGAGCATGTCAAACGACTTCTTGTTGCCGATGACCTTCACATCGGGATAGAACTTGCGCATGAGCGAGAGCGAACCGCTGTGGTCGGGCTCCATGTGGTTCACCACGATGTAGTCGATGGGCCGATCGCCTATCACCTCGCGTATGTTCTCGATGAGCTGCGTGAAGAAGTCCACCTCCACGGTATCGATGAGGCACACCTTGTCGTCTACGATGAGATAGGAGTTGTAGGACACGCCATTGGGCAGGGGCCACAAGCCCTCGAAAAGGGCTTTCTTGCGATCGTTGACACCAACGTAATAAGTGTTGTCGGTTATTTTAATCATATTCTTAGTGTTGTTTGTAAGCAGCGTTTATGAGTCCGGCTCAGCATTGCCGCGGCCGGTGTCAGGTGCAAATGTAGTCATTTTCTATGAATAACAGAAGTTTTCCCTCCTTTTTATTGTTTCTGATCATCTGCAATGTATGAGTTGAAAAGTTTTATTTGATGTCACTGACAAACAAAGGATGGCAGTGCCCTGTGTAGGGCTCCTGCCATCCTTTGCCTTGAAGATATTCTTGGAGTGACGGTTGTCAATCGTCGAAACCGTCCCACATGTTGTTTCGCTTGGAGAGTGACTCGCCTCCGTCTTGGCCGGAAATTTGTCCTGTGGGGTCGTTATAGTGCTCTTTACCGCTGTTGGAAGAGGAATTGCCTCCGACATTACTCACGCGGCTGGTGGCTTGCAACAAGGTTTCCATCTTTATTTTAACAACGGAGGTTTCCGGTGTTTGATATGTTTTTTTCATTTTTCGTATATTCTTTAGCGTACAACAATTTTCTTTCCATTCACGATGTAGATGCCGCTCTTCAGGCCGTTGAGAGCCTGTTGGCCGCGGCCGGCGATGCGCCCGTCGAGGGTGTAGACCACGCTGGTGGCAGGGTTGTTGCCAGCCTCTATCGTGACGTCTTCAATGCCGGTGGTATGGCTGTCGTCTTCGGTGCCGAAGAAAGAGGCCGTCTTGGCTCCGCTTTCGGTCACAAAGGAGTCGTCGATGCCGAAGTTGGTTTGTCCCTTGAACACCTGCACGGTAGCCGAGAACGGATTCCACTTGCCCGTGGTGCCCGTCTGGTAGAAGAACACATGCTTGCCTCCCTTTGCTCCGAGGAAGTAGGTGTATTGCGGCATGTAGATGGGCTTGCCCACGCCGTTGTTCTCGTTGGCGTTCCAAGTGGAGAGGTAGTTGCCGATGAAGCGGTAGGTGTAGCCGCCATTCTCCGTCACGCTGCCCTCTTCCGTGGCACTGATGATAGTGGGGATAGGGCTGCCTTCCTCCAGTTGATAGCCCTCAAATGTGAGGTCGAGGGTGGGGGAGGCTGTCGGGAAAATCATATAGGCCTCGTGTGCCTTGATGACAATGGCGTCGTCGGAGGCTGCATTCTTATATTGGTCGTCCTTAAACTTCAAGGTGATGCGACGCTTCTCCTTGTTTCTCACCACTTTATTCATCTTGCAAACCTCGGTGTTGGCTCCAAACAAGGCTGTCACTTGCGCCTTGGTCATGTTGAAAGGCACGCAGATGGTCCACCACTGCTGTCCCTTTTTGCCGAACTTCCACTTCTCGGTGTCATCGTTGTAGACATTGGAAACGGTGATGGTGAATTTGTGTAGGCCCATGTATTTATCCTTGTCGTAAGTAGTGGTGCCATTCCAGAGCTTTCCGGCTACAGCATCATTAAAGGTCTTTTCATAGGAGACTCTGCCCGGCCATATTTTCATCTCGCCATAATAGAGGTCGTAGAAGGCTTTGTAAAAGTTGGTTTCATCTTTTTCTACTTTGTAGTCACGAGTGATATCGGTATATTTGGCACGTTGTTCATTGGTCAGATCGGCGCGCAGGTGGAGCAATCCAAAGGTGTTTGCACCATTGATGTAGTTACGACGCTCGGCATAGCCATTTTTTACATCCCCGATAGGATGCTCGTCGCTATAATTGGTAGGGGCGAATCCGCCGTTTCCCTTATATGTTCCCGCATCAAAAGCGTCATTGCCTACGATTGGTGCTTCCTTGCCGAGGAAATAAACATCCATCAGCTTGGTGTTGTTGAATGCTTTGTCACCGATTGTTTTCAAGCCGGCGGGGAAAGCTATGGTCTTCAGGTTATGACATTCTACAAATGCTTCCTCGCCAATAGACTCAAGAGAGTTGGGCAGAGTGATATGCTTGATGGTTGTGTTGTTGAATGCCTTTTTACCTATGCTCTTATATCCATTGGGAATAATAATGGTCTCTAACTGCGAATTAGTTCTTTGGAAACAAGCACTGAAATAATCGGGGACAATCCCGTCGTTGGTATGTGGAAACACGAATTTCTTGCATGAAATCCTTGTATTTCCATCGGGCATGAAAGTATGTGAGCTGGCATACCATTCACTTCCCTCGACCGTAATTTTATCAATGGAAGCCCCTTTCATGTCCAATGTGTTGAGAGTCCAAGTGTTTCCGTTTTGATTCTTCGCTACCAAAGTCTTGATGTCATCACTGTTTATATTGCCGGTGATGATGACATTCTGTGCAGTTTTGATGAGAGCCTGATACGCTGCGGTCATTCCTGAAGCATAATCGTAGCTCTTGTTCCCCCATTGGATGTTCTCTACTCCAATCTGTCCGGCCGCTCCATTCACGGCGATAGTAACTGTTCCAGAGGGATTTTCTGTCACTTTGACACTTGCGTGCGCACTTGCAGCCACGATGGCGGCTACAAATAAAAGTAAAATTTTTCGCATTATTGTTGATGATTTGATTTACACTCTCTTTGTCCTTTACACCGAATGATACTTTCTCTTGTCTGCTGCCCGCATTTTAGGGCGCGGAGATGCTCCTCTCGTGCTGATGATGAGTGGCAGTCAAAGGAGTGTTGCAAAATTCTTGTGTGGCGATACAAGCCGTTCTCTGAGCTTGTTCGTGTTCTTAGAATAGTCTGCTTTCGATGCTTGGGAATGTTGTCTCTATATGTTTGCTAATTTGTCGCTGCAAAGTTATCAAATATTTATGGGTGTTGTTTTACCCCCCCCGATTATTATATTTTGTTAACATAATAATCGTACGCTTAACATTTGTTATGGCGTTTTTCACGGTCTTTGTGGGAAATGGTCAAAAAAAGGCGGGCAGATGCAATCAGAAGATTGCCGTCTGCCCGCCTTGTTATCAATGCGCTTCGAGCCAGTTTTTGCCCCATCCGGCATCGGCCACGAGGGGCACCCGGAGCTTGTAGGCTCCCTGCATCTCTTCGATGACGATGCGTTCCACCTGCTCTTTCTCCTCGGGGAAGACAGAGAAGTTGAGTTCGTCGTGTACCTGTAGGATCATCTTCGAGCGGATGCCCTCGGCCTTGAAGCGGTGATGGATGCGCACCATGGCCACCTTGATGATGTCGGCCTCGGAACCTTGGATGGGCGCGTTGATGGCGTTGCGCTCGGCGAAGCCCCGCACGGTGGCGTTGTGGGAATTGATGTCGGGCAGATAGCGGCGGCGGTGGAAGAGCGTCTCGGCGTAGCCTTGCTTGCGGGCGGTCTCCTTGGCCTGCTCCATGTAGGCCTCCACGCGCGGGAAGGTGAGGAAGTAGCCGTCGATGAGGTCACGGGCCTCGCCGTTGGAGATGTCCATGCGCTGGGCCAGTCCGTAGGTGGTGATGCCGTAGATGATGCCGAAGTTAGCCTGTTTGGCCTTCTTGCGCTCGGCGGGAGTCACCTCGCTGATGTCCTTATGCCAGATGCGGGCAGCCGTGGCGGCATGGATGTCGAAGCCCTCGCGGAAGGCTTCGATCATGTTTTCGTCTTCCGAGAGATGGGCCATGATGCGCAGTTCTATCTGACTGTAATCGGCTGAAAAAAACAGACAATCCGGTTCGGGAATGAAGCACTTGCGAATCTCCTTCCCGTCGTCGTCGCGCACAGGAATGTTTTGCAGGTTGGGATCGCTCGACGAGAGCCGGCCCGTGGCCGTGACAGTCTGGTTGAACGAGGTGTGGATGCGCCCCGTGCGTGGGTTGATGAGTTTGGGCAGGGCATCGACATAGGTGCTGAGAAGTTTCTTGAGACCCCTGTAGTTCAGTATCTCGTCGATGATGGGACTCTTGGAGCGCAACTGCTGGAGCACCTCCTCGGAGGTGACAAACTGCCCGGTCTTGGTCTTCTTGGGCTTGTCCACAATCTTCATCTTGCCAAAGAGGATGTCGCCCACCTGCCGGGGCGAAGATATGTTGAACTGCTCGCCCGCCAACTCGTAGATGTGCTGCTCGATAGCGGTCATGCGCTTGTTGAAAACTTCCGACGTTTCGTGCAGTGCTTCGGTGTCGAGGCAAACGCCGTTGAGCTCCATGTCGGCCAGCACGTCCACCAGCGGCATCTCGATGTCGCGGAAGAGCCGGGCCACGCCGGCCTCGTCAAGTTTGGGTTCGAGCACGTTTTTGAGCCGCAGCGTGATGTCGGCATCTTCGCAGGCATACTCGTAGATGTCGGTGGGGGAGAGGTCGCGCATGTTTTTCTGGTTGCGCCCCCGGGGGCCGATGAGCTCCTCGATGTGTACGGTGCGGTAGCCCAAGTAGACCTCGGCCATGTAGTCCATGTTGTGGCGGAGTTCGGGTTGGAGCAGGTAGTGGGCAATCATCGTGTCGAACATGGGACCGGCCACCTCCACGCCATAGTGGCGGAGCACCTCGATGTCGTACTTGATGTTTTGTCCCACTTTCAGGATTTCGGGGTCTTCGTAGAGCGGTTTGAATATTGCAACGATTTTTAAGGCTTCTTCACGATTGGCCGGAATGGCCACATAAAATGCCTTCCGCTCCTCCACGGCAAAGCTCAATCCCACCAATTCGGCCTCGATGGCATTGGTGGAAGTGGTCTCTGTGTCCAGACTGAGAATTTTGTTTGTCCTGAAAAAGTCATAAAGTCGGCGCGCTTCCTCCTCTGTTTCAATGAGTTGGTATTCGTGAGGTATCGTTTTTAGGGTCTCAAAATTCGCGTTTTCATCGACAGACGGCCCGTCGGTCGGATTTTCGGCAAAAAAATCGAACTGCAGATTATCGGTTTTTTGCTTCTTTTCAGCTTTGTTAAGCATTCGCTTTCTGAAGCTGTTGAACTCCAGTTCGGTGAAGATCTGGTCGAGTTTTGCCTCGTCGGGCGATTCCACTTTCAGGTCGTCGAGCCGTATGTCGGTCGGCACATCCGTCCGGATGGTGGCGAGGAACTTCGACATCTTGATGTCTTCCACGGCCCCTTCCACCTTTTCGCGCAACTTGCCCTTCAGTTGTGCTGTGTTGGCAATGAGATTTTCCACGCTGCCAAACTCGCCGATGAGTTTCGCCGCCGTCTTCTCGCCCACGCCCGGACAGCCCGGGAAGTTGTCGGCCGAGTCGCCCATGAGCGCCAGCAGGTCGACGACTTGGAGCGGAGAGGCGATGCCATACTTCGCCTGTACCTCCTTGGGGCCCATCACCTCGTAGCCCCCGCCGTGGCGCGGGCGGTAGATATACACGTTGTCGGCCACGAGCTGCCCGTAGTCTTTGTCGGGCGTGAGCATGTAGGTGGCCACGCCCTCGCGGCCGAAATGTGTGGCCACGGTGCCGATGATGTCGTCGGCCTCGAAGCCGTCTACCTGCAAGATGGGTATGCGGTAGGCTTCGAGAATGCGCTTGATGATAGGCACGGAGAGCTTGATGTCTTCCGGTGTCTCCTCGCGCTGGGCCTTATATTGGGGGAATGCCTCGTGGCGGAACGTCTTGCCGTGGTCGAAGGCCACACCGATGTGGGTGGGACGCTCCTTGGTGAGCACCTCGTTGAGCGTGTTCATGAATCCCAGCACAGCCGAGGTGTTGAGTCCTTTGGAGTTGATGCGGGGACTGCGCAGCAGCGCATAGTAGGAGCGGTAGATGAGGGCGTAGGCGTCCAAGAGAAATAATTTATCCATATTAAAAGCTGATTTTCTGCGTAAAATTACTAAAAAATTGCCACAAATACCGAATAAATAACTAAATTTGTAACAAATTTACAGACTCATGGATTATTTGACTCTCATCAAACAGCCGATTTCTTCAGAACTGGATACCTTTATCAACCTTTTCAACGACTCGCTGTCGCACGCCGACGGACTGCTCGGGCAGGTGCTTGAGCATATCAGGAAGCGGGCCGGAAAGCGCATGAGGCCGATGCTGATACTGCTCATGGCCAAGAATTTCGGTGAGGTGACGGAGGTGACGCAGCGCGCGACCGTGGGTCTGGAACTGCTCCACACGGCCAGTCTGGTACACGACGACGTGGTGGACGAGAGCGGGGAGAGGCGCGGACAGGCCTCGGTGAATGCGAGCTACAACAACAAAGTGGCCGTGCTCGTGGGCGACTATATCCTCTCCACGGCCCTGCTCAATGTGTCGCTGACGGGCGATCAGGCCATCATCACCTATCTGGCCCAACTGGGGCGTACGCTCTCCAATGGCGAGATATTGCAGCTCACCAACATCCGGAATCAGGAAATATCCGAAGAGGTGTACTATCAGGTGATACGCCAGAAGACGGCGGCTCTCTTTGAGGCTTGTGCGGGCATGGGGGCGATGTCGACCGGAGCCGGTCGGGAAGACATTGAGGCGGCCCGGAAATTTGGTCAAAACCTTGGCATCATCTTCCAGATACGCGACGACATCTTCGACTACTACGACTCTGAGGCCATCGGCAAGCCTACCGGCAACGACATGGCCGAGGGCAAGCTCACCTTACCGGTGATTCATGCGCTCCACACCACGGGAGACGAGGAAATGCGGGCACTGGCTATGAAGGTGAAGGAGGGGAGTGTGACGAAGGGAGAAATTGATGAACTGGTGGCTTTTGCCAAGCGCAACGGTGGTATAGAATATGCCGAGAGGCGCATGGGCGACTTCCATGCCGAGTGTATGGAGTTTATCGGCAGCCACGTGACCGACGGGGCTATCGGAGAGGCTCTCAAGGCTTACCTCAACTTTGTGATAGAGCGGAAGTCGTAGGGTGGGGGAGGAAAGGCCCTGAAGTCGGGTGAACACGAGGCCACAGGAGGCTGGTCTTTTGTTGCGGTGCCGTGCGGTGTGGAATGCGGAGGATGTCAATAGTTTTCGCACCACATTTTGAAATAGCACACAAAAGCAGTATCTTTGCATTGGCAAGGGAAGCGCGAGGGCGTTTCCCTTTTTTCGATTACCACGGCCCCCCAACCCTCCCTAAAAGACCCCCAACCCCCTAAAGGGGGCTTTTCCATCCTGAAATGGGTGATGATTTGGCCCGACTGGACTTGCGAAAGGGTCTCTTTGAGGTTGTCGTTTGGGCCGAGTGAGCTTCCGGGTGTGGCCGTTTTGGATGGTCGTTTGGGCCGGGTGAGGAAATTGATGGGGCGGATAGGGCGGATGAAGTGAATATTTTAAAAAAGCCAAAAGACGGGAGTGCTTTTGGCTGTAAGGCTTTTTCGAAAGATTTAATGTTTTGTGCTATATATCCGTTAAAGCCCCTGAAAAAACAGTCCCCTGAGAGGGGCTTTGCCATTCCACCTGTTTGCAGGATGGCAAAGCCCCCTTTAGGGGGTTGGGGGGTCTCTTAAAAGAACTTCACTTCCTTGCCCACGAGTTCGCTGATGAGCAGGTTGGTGAGACGGCTTGTGCCCATGCGGAACCACTTGTTGGTGAGCCACTTCTCGCCCAGCACCTCTTTCACGATGGTGTAGTAGGTCACGGCGTCGCGCACGGTGTTGATGCCGCCTGCGGGCTTCAAACCAATCTGGATGCCCGTCTGGTCGTAGTATTCCTTGATGGCCTGGCACATCACGTAGGCAGCCTCCGGAGTGGCGCTGACTTTTTCCTTACCCGTGGAAGTCTTGATGTAGTCGGCACCGGCATACATGGCGATGATGGAAGCCTTCTTCACATCGCTCATGGAGGGCAGGCAACCGGTCTCGAGAATCACCTTCATGGGGCATTCGCCGCAAGCCTGCTTCTGCTCGCCGATTTCGTCGGCCACACCCTCATAGTCGCCGCTGAGGTATTTGCCCACGGGCATCACGATATCAATCTCTGTGGCGCCGTCTTTCACAGCGAGTGAGGCCTCGGCCACCTTCACCTCGATAAACGTCTGAGAGGAGGGGAAACTGCCACTCACGTTGACCACTTGCACACCGCCTACCTCCAGCGACTCGCTCACGAGTTTGGCGAAGTTGGGGTAGGTGCAAATCGTGGCTACATGCGGCAATTCGGGATATTCTTTGTCGAAGCGGTTCACCTTTTCCACCATGGCGAGGATGTTCTCTTCGTTGTCGGTGGTGCGGAGGGAGGTGAGCTCCACGCTGCCCAAGAGGAATTTCTTCACTTCGGGAGTGTCGTTTTCGGGCACTTTCTCTGCGATGATTTTCTCCACCGCTGCTTTCACCTCTTCATCCTTGATGTTGGTGTTGTACTTCTGCAATGTTGCTACATACTTGTCTACGTCATTGATAGCCATAATTTTAAAGTTTTTAATGTTAGTAAATGGTTTATTTCTCGTACATGATGTTTAAGATTCAAACATTTAAATCTGCAAAGATTCAAGGGATGTGCCGAACTGTAGGGACAATGCTTTATGCCTGCCCCTACAGTCCGGTACGGCCTTTTGCATACCTTTTTCGTCATCCCAGCAATTTAGGGTTGTTGAGGTGGCGCGTGGCATCGCGCTTGGTCTTCTTTTCGAAGCTTTTTTGCAACTCCTCGGTGAGGTCTACCCCCGTTTGGTTAGCCAGACAAATGAGTACCCACATCACATCGGCCATCTCTTCACCCAAGTTGGGCTGTTCGCCCTTCTTGAAGCTCTGGTCACCGTATTTGCGGGCCATCACGCGGGCTAACTCGCCCACTTCCTCGGTGAGACAGGCCATGTTGGTGAGTTCGGAGAAATATCTCACACCATAAGTCTTAACCCATTGGTCTACAGCTTCTTGGGCTTCTTTTATTGTCATCGTTGTTTTTCCTGTCTTTATAGCATACCTGTTTTCCATCGTCTTTTTCCGACTTTTGCCGTTTTTATTCACGCCCGGCACTCATTCACGGTCCATTCCCGCATCATGAATTGCCAATCAACAGCCTTTGAGACTATGAGCATTTCACTCCCTATCCCCTCGGAGAGGGGTCGGAGGTGAGGCTTTTTCCTTTACTCCCTCTTCTTTGTATCCATGCAAATGGTCACCGGCCCGTCGTTGCACAAATCCACCTGCATATAGGCCCCGAATTCTCCCGTTCCCACCTCTTTGCCCAAAGCATCGGAGAGTTTACGGCAAAATTCTTCGTATAGCGGCACAGAATGCTCATGCCGGGCTGCTCTCAACCACGACGGGCGATTGCCCTTCTTGTAGCTTGCAAACAGTGTGAATTGCGAGATGACAAGTATTTCGCCGCCCACATCCATGATGGAGCGGTTCATCACCCCGTTCTCGTCGTCGAATACGCGCAGTCCGATGACCTTTCTCACAAGCCAATCGACATCTTCCGACGAGTCGGCCTCTTCGATGCCTGTGAGGATGAGGAAACCCTGCCCGATGGAAGACTTGACACTCTCGCGGATGGTCACCGCTGCACGGGACACCCGCTGTATCACAATTCTCATGTGGCAAATATACGAAAATTATTCCATAATTGTGTCGTTCGGATGGAAATGTTTATAGATAAGGTTACCTTTACTGGGTCCTAATAATTCTATAAGTTGTTGATTATCAGTTGTTTTAATCTGCTTAACGCTTTTCAGTTTCTTGAGTAACATTTCTTTAGTCTTGGGGCCTATACCCTTGATATCGTCCAATTCGCTGTGGAGGGCGTGCTTGGAACGCTTGTCGCGGTGGAAGGTGATGGCATAGCGGTGCACCTCGTCTTGTATCTGGGTGAGCACTTTGAAGAGTTCGCTTTTCACATCGAGTCCGACTGTCTGTGCGGGCCACCCGAACAGCAGTTCGTTGGTGCGGTGGCGGTCGTCTTTGGCCAGTCCCGCAATGGGTATATTGAGTTTCAGTTCTCCTTCCACCACCTGTCTCACCACATCCATCTGCCCCTTGCCGCCATCGGTGATGATGAGGTCGGGGAGGGGAGACTGCTCTTCTGTCATGCGGCTGTAGCGCCGACGCACCACCTCTTGCATTGAGGCGTAGTCGTCGGGGCCCACAACGGTCTTGATGTTATATTTGCGGTAGTCCTTGCGCGAGGGTTTCATGCCCTTATAGACGATGCAGCCGGCCACGGCATCGGTGCCGGAGATATTGGAGTTGTCAAAGCATTCTATGTGGTAGGGCAGCTTGGGCAGTTTGAGTTTCTCTTGCAGTTCTTTCATCAGGCGGGTCTGCTTCTGCTCGGGATTGAGTTTCTCGGCTTGCTTCAGGCGGTCGAATTTATACTGTTTGCCATTCATTTCTGAGAGGTCGAGCAGGTGTCTCTTGTCGCCCCTTTGCGGTACGAAAAACTCGGCATCTTTCAGTTTCCATTCCATTTCGAACGGTACGATAACCTCTTTGGCATGGCTTCCAAACCGTTCGCGTATCTCCGGGATTGCTGTAATGAGGAGCTCTTGGTCGCTCTCGTCGAGTTTGCGCTTATATTCGTAGGTGAAGCTTTGGTTGATGGTGCCGTTTTTCACGTGTATGTAGTTGATGAAGGCATTCTTGTTGGTGGAGTCGTCGACGATGGTAAACACATCCACATCGTCTATCGTGTGGCTCACCACCTCGCTCTTCGACACAAACTCGTTGAGCAGTGTGTATTTCTTTTTCAGTTCTTCGGCTATCTCGAAGTGCAGGAGCTCGGCATTCTTCATCATCTGGTCGTATAACCATTTGCTCACTTGGCGTGTATTGCCCTTCAGGATCTCCCTTGCCTGACGCATGTTTTCCTGATATTCCTCATAGCTTTGCTTGTTGATACACGGCGCTCCACAGTTGTGGATGTGGTATTCCAGACAGGGCTTGTATTTTCCCTCGGCTATTCCTTCTTTTGTGATGGGGAAACGGCAGGTGCGGGGCTTGTAAAGCCGCTTGATGAGTTCCAATACGGCGTACATGCTCCCGATGTGAGGATAGGGGCCGAAGTATGTCCCGGCTTTCTTGTTGATGTGTCTGGTCTTGAATATCCGTGGGAAGTATTCGTTTGTCACGCAGATGCTGGGATAGGTTTTGCCGTCTTTCAGCAGCACATTGTAGCGCGGATTGTATTTCTTGATGAGTGCGTTCTCCAACAGAAGGGCATCCTCTTCGGTGTTCACTACGGTGTAGGAGATGTCCATGATTTTGGAGACGAGCACTTTGGTCTTGTATCGGTCTACTTCTTTATGGAAATAGGAAGACACACGCCGTTTGAGGTTCTTGGCCTTACCAACGTAGATGATGGTATGGTCTTCATCATAGAACTGGTAGCTTCCGGGCTTCTCCGGCATGTTCAAAACGATGTTCTTGAGATTGGCCAGTCTTTTTTCGTTTTTTTCTCGTGTCACGTCGTGTATCTCCTTTGTTTATGGGCGTTTCGCGAATTGATGTTTCACGTGAAACGACAGTTTGCCGTAATCGTTTCCTTGCGTTCTTGTTCTTTACCACCATTTATTAGTCCTATTATAAAATAAGGTGTATGATGGGAGGGGATAGGTGGTGTCGGTGTGGTTCCGTTTGATTTCCGGAAGGGACAAATCAGATCCATTTGACACTGTCACTGTTATAAGAGAACTGCCACGCCCCTGTGGGAGCATGGCAGTGGTGGACTAGAACTTCAATAGGGAGGTTATTTCAATGTCTTTATCGAATGTGTCCCGACTGTTGGGAAATTCACTGTCCAGTTCGATTAGGAAGTTACAGTAGATCTTTTTGGGGTGGAATTTGCGTACAAGGTTGCAGGCAGCCTGCATGGTTCCTCCGGTGGCTAAGAGGTCATCGTGCAGCAAAATCACATCGTTTTCATTGATAGCATCTTCGTGTATTTCGATGGTGTCCATGCCATATTCTTTGGCGTAGCTTTCTTGGACGGTTCTGCATGGTAGTTTGCCGGGCTTACGGCAAAGCACGATGCCTGCGTTGAGCCGCACGGCTAAGGCGGATGACATGACGAATCCGCGCGATTCTATGCCTACAATCTTGGTGATTCCCTTGTCTTTGTAGAGCTCAAACAGTTCGTTGTTGATTTCTTTCAGCGAATTGGGATTCTTGAAAAGGGTCGTTACATCGCGGAACATCACCCCTTTGATGGGCCAATCGGGAATGCAACGCAGATTCTTTAATAATACCGGGTTGTTCATTTTCTAAATGATAAGTGTTTATTATGTTTTGTTTATGATGTCTTATCGGTGGAGTTCCTTATTGCCTCTGTAGTCCTCTCTTACTTTTTTTGATGGATGTGTAATCAACGATTCACGTTTTTCTTTAAGGTTTAAATGCTTGATTCTGTGTCGTTTATGTTGTATTTAGTTTCACGTGAAACACCGCCTTCTTACTATCTTCCAAGGAGTACCAGCAGCACGTTGATGTCGCTAGGAGAAACCCCGGGGATCCGACTTGCCTGTGCCAAGGTTTCAGGTTCAATGCTTGAAAGCTTTTGTCGGCCTTCCGTTGAAATCTCGTGAAGGGTGGCGTAATCGAATCTTCCCCTTATTTTGATATTCTCCAAACGGTGCATTTTGTCTGCAACGATTCTTTCCCGATCAATATAACCTTTATACTTCATTTTGATTTCCGCGGCTTCGGTTATTTCTTCCTTGCGGTTTTTAGGCGATTCCAAGATTTCCTTGAGCGATGGAATGATTGCTGAAAGGTTTTGTAAGGTGAGGTTGGGGCGTGTCACCAAGTCTACCAATTTACATCCGGCACGCAAAGGCGTCGTGCCAAGTGCCTCTAATTGTGGATTGATGTGCTCCTTATTGATAGGTGTATCCTCGCAGAAACGGATGATTCTTTCGATAGCTTCTTTCTTTTCAAGCCACCAATCGTAACGTTTGCGAGTAGCAATACCGAGGTTATACGCCTTTTCCGTGAGTCTGGAGTCGGCATCGTCCTGCCGCAAGAGTATGCGATATTCTGCACGGGAAGTAAACATTCGGTAAGGTTCATCTACCCCTTTGGTTGTCAAATCATCGATGAGAACGCCGATATAACTTTCGTCACGATTCATCACAAAAGGCTCTCCGCCATTACAATGGATAGCTGCATTCACACCGGCTACCAATCCTTGTCCTCCTGCTTCCTCGTATCCGGTGGTCCCGTTTACTTGTCCTGCAAAGAAAAGTCCGCTTAGAATCTTCGATTCCAACGAATGTTTGAGTTGTGTAGGATCGAAATAATCATATTCGATGGCATAGCCGGGACGGTAAATCTTTGCATCTCTGAGTGCCGGAATTTTATGGATGGCCTCCAGCTGTATGTCCAATGGCATACTGGACGAGAAACCATTGAGATACATCTCATTTGTATTTTCCCCTTCGGGTTCGAGAAAAAGCGGATGTTGATCCTTGTCGGGGAAAGTGACAAGCTTGGTTTCTATTGATGGGCAATAACGGGGACCGGTGCTTTGTATCTGTCCATTGAAGAGGGGAGAGTCGGCCAAGCCCCCTTTCAGCACCTCGTGAACCTCTCCGTTGGTGTAGCATGTCCAACAAGGAAGCTGTTTAAGCTTTCTTTCTTGTCCCATGTAAGAGAAACGATGGAAGCCGGAGTCACCTCGTTGTATCTCCATATCCTCGAAATGCACGCTTCGTTTGTCGATGCGCACGGGTGTTCCGGTCTTCATACGGGCGGAGACGATGCCATGTCTTGTGATGCTTTCAGTGAAATGATGCACGGCCGGTTCGGCACATCTTCCACCTTCTATCTTATGTCGACCAACGTGCATGAGTCCATTGAGGAATGTTCCGGCAGTCACGATGACACTTTTCGCACGAAATTCCACTCCCCAAATGGTCATCACGCCTACGGCTTCGCCATTTTCTACAATCAGTTCGTCAGCTTGATCCTGCCATACGTCGAGGTTGTCGGTGCGGTCAAGCATGGTTCTCCATTCCCAAATGAACTTCCCTCGGTCGCATTGTGCGCGCGGACTCCACACGGCAGGGCCTTTGCCGATGTTGAGCATACGAAACTGAATGGCCGTATTGTCGGTCACCAGTCCCATCTGTCCACCCAAAGCATCGATTTCTCTGACAATTTGTCCTTTTGCGATTCCCCCCACAGCCGGGTTACAACTCATCTGCGCTATTTTGTTCATGTCCATTGTGATGAGACATGTGTGAGCACCCATGTGTGCTGCTGCTGTGGCAGCTTCGCAACCGGCGTGTCCGCCCCCGATGACGATAACGTCATACTTGTATATCATCTCTTATCTTTCCTCGTTTCTGATTTCTCGGCAAAAGTAAGAAATTAAATTGAATTTTTGGAAGAAATACTTTGCTTAATCATTAAAATATAGTATTTTTGCACTCGGTAAGAGCTTTTAAATACCTAAAACAAGGTATTGTGAAGGCGGCATCCTTATAAATTGTTACCATGAATAGGATATACTGAATAGTTTCTAACAGTTAAATAATTAAAAGTCAATCATTTATGTGGTTAATCAACTCATCTATCGGTAGAAAAGTCGTGATGTCGGTAACAGGTGTTGCGCTTATTCTATTTTTGACATTCCACGGTTGTATGAACGTTGTAGCCCTCTTCTCAGGAAAGGCTTATAACATGATTTGTGCATTGCTCGGTGCCAACTGGTATGCTGTGGCGGCAACTATCGGTTTGGCAGCTTTGGCAGTTTGTCACATCGTTTATGCGTTTATCCTTACCGCACAAAATCGTCGTGCCCGTGGCAGTGAGCGTTATGCTGTCACCGACAAGCCCGAGAAAGTGGAGTGGGCAAGCCAGAATATGCTGGTTCTTGGAATCATCATCGGTCTCGGTCTGCTGCTGCACCTTTTCAATTTCTGGTTCAACATGATGTTTGCCGAACTCACCGGTATGACCGTTGCCCACGATCCTGCCGATGGCTTTGCTTTCATCAAAGACACCTTTGCCAATCCAGTCTACGTGGTTCTCTACGTTATTTGGATTGTAGCCATTTGGTTCCACCTCACCCACGGGTTCTGGAGTGCCATGCAGACACTCGGTATCAACGGTAAAATTTGGTTCAACCGTTGGAAGACCATCGGGTTTGTCTACACCACCCTGTTGCTGCTCTGCTTCCTCATCGTGGTGCTTGCTTTTGCCTTCGGTTGTGCACCCAGCCTTTGCTGTGCAGCATAATTCCGTCTAATCAATAATGAATCAAACTTTAGAATATTATGACAAAGACATTAAATTCCAGAATACCCGAAGGCCCCGTGGCCGAGAAATGGACTAACTATAAAGCTCACCAGCGTTTGGTGAACCCCAAGAATAAGTTGAAACTGGACGTAATCGTTGTCGGTACAGGTCTTGCGGGTGCTTCTGCCGCCGCCACACTCGGCGAGATGGGCTTCAACGTGATTAACCTCTGCATTCAAGATTCGCCCCGCCGCGCCCACTCCATTGCCGCGCAGGGTGGTATCAATGCCGCCAAGAACTACCAGAACGACGGCGACTCCATCTATCGTCTGTTCTACGACACGGTGAAAGGTGGCGACTATCGTGCCCGCGAAGCCAATGTCTATCGCTTGGCAGAGGTGTCCAACAATATTATCGACCAGTGCGTGGCCCAAGGCGTTCCTTTCGCCCGTGAATATGGAGGCATGCTCGCCAACCGCTCGTTTGGTGGTGCTCAGGTGAGCCGTACATTCTATGCCAAGGGGCAGACCGGTCAGCAGCTGTTGCTCGGTGCCTATTCTTCATTGAGCCGCATGGTTCAGGCCGGTAAGGTGAAGCTCTACACACGTTATGAGATGGAAGATCTTGTCATTGTAGACGGGCGCGCCCGCGGTATCATTGCCAAGAACTTGGTGTCCGGCAAGCTCGAGCGTTTCAGCGCCAATGCCGTCGTTATCGCCACCGGTGGCTACGGCAACACCTATTTCCTTTCCACCAACGCCATGGGATGCAACTGCACGGCTGCCATCCAGTGCTACCGCAAGGGTGCTTACATGGCCAATCCCTCTTACGTTCAGATTCACCCCACCTGCATCCCCGTGCATGGCGACAAGCAGTCGAAGCTGACACTCATGTCAGAGTCTTTGCGTAACGATGGCCGCATCTGGGTGCCCAAAAAACTCGAAGATGCCAAAAAGCTTCAGGCCGGAGAGCTTCAAGGCAAGGATATTCCCGAGGAAGACCGCGACTACTATCTGGAGCGCCGCTATCCGGCCTTTGGCAATCTCGTTCCCCGCGATGTGGCTTCACGTGCCGCTAAGGAGCGTTGCGACAAGGGCTATGGTGTGAACAACACCGGACTGGCCGTGTTCCTCGATTTCTCCGAGTCCATCAACCGTCTCGGAAAGGCCGAAATCGAAGCCCGCTATGGCAACCTTTTCGATATGTACGAGGAGATTACCGATGTCTCTCCTTACGAAAACCCGATGATGATCTTCCCCGCCATCCACTACACCATGGGCGGCATTTGGGTTGACTATGAGTTGATGACCACCATTCCCGGTCTGTTTGCCATTGGCGAGTGCAATTTCTCCGACCACGGTGCCAACCGTTTGGGTGCTTCCGCCCTCATGCAGGGTCTTGCCGACGGTTACTTCGTGTTGCCTTACACCATTCAGAACTACCTCGCCGACCAGGAGATTTGGCCCCGTCTCTCCACCGACCTGCCCGAGTTTGAAGAAGCCGAGAAGGCTGTAGACAAGGAAATCGACCGCCTTATGGACATTCAAGGCAAGCGCTCTGTCGATTCCATCCACAAGGAGCTGGGCCACATCATGTGGGAGCATGTGGGTATGGGTCGCACCAAGGAAGGCCTCGAAGAAGGGTTGAAGATGATGGCCGAACTGCGCAAGGAGTTCGACACCAACCTCTTCGTGCCCGGCACCAAGGATGGTCTCAATGTAGAACTCGATAAGGCTATCCACCTGCGCGACTTCATCCTCATGGGCGAACTCGTGGCCTACGATGCCCTCCACCGCGAGGAGAGTTGCGGCGGTCACTTCCGTGAGGAGCACCAGACGGAGGAAGGCGAGGCCAAGCGCGACGACGAGCACTTCTTCTTCGTGGGCTGCTGGGAGTATCAGGGTGACGATACGAAAGCCCCTGAACTCATCAAGGAGCCGCTCGAGTATGAGGCAATCAAGGTACAAACACGTAACTATAAGAATTAACAATTATGGCAAAGAATATATCATTCACAATCAAGTATTGGAAGCAGAACGGCCCTAAGGACAAGGGACACTTCGATACACGCGAGATGAAGAATATCCCCGACGACACCTCGTTCCTTGAGATGCTCGATATTCTCAACGAAGAGCTCATCAACGAAGGTAAGGAGCCGTTCGTGTTCGACCACGACTGCCGCGAAGGTATCTGCGGCATGTGTTCGCTTTACATCAACGGCACGCCTCACGGCAAGACCGAGCGCGGAGCCACCACCTGCCAGCTCTACATGCGCCGTTTCAACGACGGTGATGTGATCACCGTTGAGCCTTGGCGCTCGGCCGGTTTCCCCGTGATCAAAGACTGTATGGTGGATCGTGGTGCTTTCGACAAAATCATCCAAGCCGGCGGTTACACCAGCGTGCGCACCGGACAGGCACAGGATGCCAACGCCATTCTGATTCCCAAAGACAATGCCGATGAAGCCATGGACTGCGCCACCTGCATCGGTTGCGGAGCCTGTGTGGCCGCCTGTAAAAACGGTTCGGCCATGCTCTTCGTCAGTTCCAAGGTCAGTCAGCTGGCCCTCCTTCCCCAAGGCCGTCCCGAGGCAGCCAAGCGCGCCAAGGCTATGGTGGCCCGGATGGACGAACTCGGTTTCGGTAACTGTACCAACACCCGTGCCTGCGAAGCCGTATGCCCTAAGAATGAGAGCATAGCCAACATTGCCCGTCTCAACCGCGAGTTCATCGTGGCCAAGATGGCCGACTGATCATCGCCCGACAATTATTTGTCAAACGATAAGTCCAATCCCTGCGGAGTCCTTTCCGTGGGGATTTTTTTGTTTCTTTACGCTTTTCCGTTCCCCTCGCCCTCATGTCGGCATCGGAAGAAGAAAGCCGGTTGCAGCCGTTTTGTTCTTTCAATCAAACCATTGTCCCCATGAAAAACGTTGTTTTGTATTCAAACAACACCGTTTTTCTTATCTCTCCTGATAGGATATTCCCGGATTTTATGTATATTTGTCCCCATGCTGAAGAGGAATATGCTGCTGGTTTTTGCCACGGTCGCAACGTTTTGTATGCGTGCCGCAGAGGCCGACTCTCTTTCCCGTTGGGGTGTGGAGGTGTCGGCAGGTCTCTCCCGTGCGCTTGCCCCCGACCGCTATTGCTCCATGTTTCTGCAAAACCGCCATGCCGACACCTATGACATCCGTTTCCATTTCACTTCTCTCCCGCAAGACAGCGATGCCTTTGCCCAAGACTATTACTATCCCACGCTTGGCGTAGGCCTGAAGTTCAACCGCACCGATGTCACCATGCACCGTTCGGCCGCTCCCGACTGGGGAATGGCAGAGCCCGTGGACTATCATTCCCGTTTGGGCAACCAGTGGGCCCTTTACGGTTCGTTCATCCGACCTCTGTGGCGTTGGCGCAGGTTGATGGCCGACTATTCCCTCAATTTCGGAGTGGCTTATAGCCATCTGAAATACTCCAAGGCCGACAATATTGACAACGAACTCATCGGTTCCCGTTGGCTTTTCTATTGCAATTTCGGCCTTCACGCCACTTGGCGCGTGGCCCGTGACTGGGGGCTGAAAGGCGGTGCGGAGTTCTACCATTTCAGCAATGGCACGCTCAATCGTCCCAACAAGGGAGCCAACTTCTTTTCTCCCGTCGTCGGCTTTGTGTATATGCCCTGCTATGAGCAGGTCTACGCTCACCGCCATCGTCCGTTCGCTGCTCCTTTCCATCGCTATTGGTATCTTGATTTTGCCGTAGGCATAGGTGCCAAAGTGCCCGACGAAGACTGGCAACTCACCCAGTTTGGCACCCCATCCACCTCTCCCGACTATCGTCGCGGGCGTTTCCGCGTCTATGCCGCCTATTCCCTTCAGGCTTCCTTGATGCGCCGCTATGCCCGCCGCTGGGCTTCCGGTGCCGGACTTGACGTGTTCTATGGCACCTATTCCGGCCACATCGCCTCTCTCGATGTCGCTGCAGGCCGGCAGTTGAGCCACAGTCCTTGGTCAATGGGCCTTGCTGCTCGCCACGAAGTGTGCTACCATCAGCTTTCACTCAGTCTGTCGCTCGGTGCCTACGTCTATCGCCGCATGGGGCATGGAGCCAAACTCGTGGAGAAACCCTACTACGAGCGTCTCGGCATCCACTACACTTTCCGGCGGTTTAACGATCTCCGGGTGGGTGTCAACATCAAGGCCCACCTCACCAAAGCCGACTTTTCCGAAGTGGTAGTAGGCATTCCCGTCCGGCTGTAGCCGTCGGGCATCACCGTTATAATATCCCGTAAAATGATGAAGAAAATATTGATGATGGTTGCCGTGTGCAGCCTTTGTGCCTGCACATTGCAGGCGCAGAAAGCCAAAACAGGAAAGCAGGCCGTCTCGGGTGTCCCGTCTGTGACACGTGTGCGTGCCGGTTCCAAGTCAGTTTCCCCACCTTCGGGCCCCTCCCGGCATCCGTTGGGCAAGACCGCCCGCGCCCTTCAGCGTCAAGGCTATGTCAACGTGAAAGATGCCGACAGCTCCATCCAAGTGAGTCTGATGTATGCCCGGCCCGACAATTTTTGCGGTGTGACGCTCTATGACGACCTCCGTGAGGCTTTCCTCCACCCCAAGGCTGCGAAGGCCTTGTGCGAAGCCCAGCGCTTTCTGAAGACCCTTCGTCCCGACCTCAGCCTGAAAGTCTACGATGCCGCCCGCCCCATGGAGATACAGCAGAAGATGTGGAACCGTGTGAAAGACACTCCGCGCGACATCTACGTCTCCAATCCCGCCCACGGAGGAGGTATGCACAACTACGGTATGGCCGTGGACATTACACTCTGCGATGCCCGTGGCGACACGTTGCCGATGGGCACGAAGATAGACCACATGTCTTCCGCCTCCCACATCGACCGTGAGGCCGCCCTCGTCTCTTCCGGCCGCCTTTCTCCCACAGCCCATAGCAACCGCCAACTCCTCCGGCGCGTGATGCGTCATGCCGGTTGGATGCCCCTGCGCACGGAATGGTGGCACTTCAACCTCTGCTCCCGCGCCACGGCCCGCCAGCATTACAAGGTGATCATCCTGCACTGACAGCCGTCCTCGCCTGCTGTCGGTTTATGTCAAACTCTTTCATGCCGCATTTGCATTTGAGCTGGAGATTGAGTATCTTTGCATGAGCAAGGGAAGCGCATGAGCACTTCCCTTTTTTAATTCCTATTCCCCCCCACAGCCCCCCAACCCCCCTGAAGGGGGCTTTCCATCCCTGCTGTGGGAGGTCGTCCGGCCCAAATGGCTTTGCAAAACGGCCTCTTTGAGGTTCTCGTTCGGCCCGAGTGAGCTTTCAAGTGTGGCCGTTTTGCAAGGTCGTTCGGCCCGAGTGGGGAAATTGATAGGCCTGATGAGGCTAATGGGACGAATGAGATAAGGCAGAAAGATGAGTGTGGAAAAATTGCGTGTAAGCCTTTTTCGAATTCTTTAATAGTTTGTGCTATATGATGGATTTGCCCTTGTTCAGTTCCCCAAAGGGTTAATTAAGACATCACCTATCACCCCTTGTTCAGTCCTTCCAACCCCCTAACTTAGGGGGCTTAGACACTCCATTACCACCTATCACCTACCACCTATCACCTTTATTCCACCGACAAGGAAACCGATTGCAGGTCATCGGTTCTTGAAGAGCTGCCTATCATGATGGTGAAGGTGCCTTTCTCCACACCGTATTTCATGTCGGCATCGTAGAAGGCCAGCGTCTCCGGAAGAATATCGAACGATACCGAACGGGTTTCCCCCGGTTTCAGGGAGATGCGCCTGAAGCCTTTAAGTTCCTTGACCGGTCGGGTGGCAGAGCTGTAATCGTCTCTGATGTAGAGCTGCACCACCTCTTCAGCTTCACGGTCGCCCGTGTTCGTCACATCGACTGTGGCAGTCGCAGCCCCGTCGGGTGGCATCCTGGCCGCAGACAGTCTGACGGGAGAATAGCTGAATGTGGTGTAACTCAGTCCATAACCGAATGGATAGAGCGGGTCCGACTTTCCTGTGGCGTATGGAAAGCGGTTGGCCCAAAACTTGTGGTTGTAATAACAACCTATCTGGCCTGTGCTCCGTGGAATGGTTATCGGCAGTTTGGCCGACGGGCAGATGGCCCCATAGAGAATTTCCGCCACCGCCTGTCCGCCGAGCGAACCGGGTTCCCAAGCCTCAAGGATGGCCGGAACGTTTTCAGCTATCCACTCCGTCGTGAGCGGTCGGCCGTTCACCAGAACAACCACCGTGGGCACTCCCGTTGCCACGACCGCCTCGACGAGTTGCTCCTGCAATCCCGGCAACGACAGTTCGTAGCGGTCGCTGTTTTCACCGCAAGTCTTTTCTTTCCAGAAATACCTCATGGAGTTTTCGCCCACCACGAGAATGGCAAGGTCGGCTTTTCGGGCTCGTAGAGTTGCCTCATCCACCTGTTGTGGGGTGAGCCCTTGCACGTTGCGGCCTATGTCTTGATAATCTATCTCGGCATCGGAATCTTGCTGTCTGATGCCTTCAAGCACCGTGGTGACACGGTTATCCGGCTGTTCAAAGCTCCAGTCGCCGAGGATAGACTGGTTGTCGGCATTGTGTCCCGTCACGAATATTCTTTTATACCGCCCCTTTTGCAGCGGGAGAAGCCCTTTCTCATTTTTCAGCAATACAACTGAGCGGCGGGCTATCTCGAGTGCCGTTTGCTGATGGGTGGCTGTGAACACGGCCTCTCCCACCTTCCCGGGGGCGACAAAGGGATTCTCAAACAGTCCCAAGCGGAATTTGGCCTCGAGTATCCTGCCCACGGCAGCATTGATGAGGGCGGGATCTATTCTGTTTTCCCGGATGCCCTCCAGCACATATTCGGCAAATCCCGGTCCGTGCATGTGCATTCCTATGCCGGCATTGACTCCCGTGAGGCAAGCCTCTTTGACGGTGGGAGCCGTGCCGTGGAAATCATTCATGCGCTCGATGTCCATCCAGTCGCTCACCACGATTCCCTTGAACCCCCATTCCTTTTTCAGCAAGTCTGTCAGTAGCCAGCGGTTTCCATGGCAGGGTATGCCGCTCAGGTCGTTGTGGGAAGGCATGAGCGAGAAGACACCGGCGTCTACACATTTCTTGAAAGGAGGCAGGAACACCTCCCGCAGCATACGTTCAGACATGTCGGCCGGCGAACCGTTTATGCCGTTGCTGGTGAGGCTTCCCCCCACAAGATGTTTCACGCAGGCCATCACTTTGTCTTGTCCGCTGAGCCTGTCGGTCTGCAATCCTTTCACTGTGGCTATGCCCATCTGCCCCACGAGGTAAGGGTCTTCGCCGAAAGTTTCGCCTATGCGTCCCCACCGGGTGTCGCGAGCCACCTCCACATTGGGTGCGTAGGCCCACTGCATGCCACATGCCCTCATCTCCAAAGCCGTTTCGCGCGACATGCGTTCAATGAGTTCGGGAGCGAACGTGGAAGCCTGGCCGATGGGGGTGGGGTAGACCGTGGCCCCGTGATAGAGTCCGTTGCCATGGAGCGCGTCCACTCCGATGAGCAGCGGTATCTTGAGCCGACTTTGCCGGGCCAGTTTTTGCAGATAATTGGCCTCCTCTGTTGTCACCACGTGGAGGAACGACCCTATCAGTCCCTTACGGGTCATCTCCCGTATATCCTCAAGCGTGTATCCCGGATAATAGCCCTCGGCATGGCTGTTTTTCAACTCCTCTTCGGTGAGGGTCTTCTGTGCGTTGAGCATGTGGGCGATGCCCACATACTGGCACATCTGCCCCACTTTCTCCTCAAGAGTCATGCGACCCATCAAGTCGGCCACGCGCTGTTCTACGGAAAGGTTACTGTTGGTGTAGTCCATGACCTTTTTAGGACACGCCCCGGAGACAAGCCCTAAAAGCAGGCCTGTTAAAAACAATCTGAACATAGACGGACAAGTTTTTGTTTTTTAGAAATTAAGGGAGCTGTCGGAAGCCGGAAGCATTTGTTCTATATGTTGCGGGTGTTCAGAAGCATAGGGGGCAGGCCCGGCGGCTTCTCAGGCCGGCATCCGAGGCACCTCCCCCTTCCTGTCTCCTTTCTTCCCCTTCCGCGGGATTTATGGAGGCACTGTTGCCTATTTCACGATAAATTTCTTACCCCCCTTGATGTAGATGCCCTTCGGCAGACCGTTTTCCGACACTCTCACACCGCTGACGGTGTAGGTAGGTGCATCGGCAGCGTGGGCAGCCTGGATGTCTCCAATGCCGGTGAGTTCCCGCTTTTCCACAAACCGAATGTCGTCGATCCATATTTCGGAAGGCGTGTTGCCCGGTCGCAGATAGAGTTGGTTCACAAGGTCTGTTTTCACTCCGGCATCGATATAAGCCTCTTCCCATTTGTCGGCCTCTGAGGGCGTGTATCCTGTGAAATGCGATTCATCCCCCTTGATGAAATTGACGGTGATGACATCTGTCGCAGGTTTGCGGACTTTGAAATACAGATATTTCAGTCCCCCCTCGTCGTTGGTCACAGGAACGGCCATATTTTCTCTGACAGCCCCTTTCCAGTTGCTGCTCTTGTCCATCTTGACATGAAGCACTTTGTTGCTTGGGTTCACAGCGTCTTTTGCAGGATTGTCCACCACTTCCACGGTGATTCCCGAAGCGTCTTTATAGGAGTGCCACGTTCCGATGTTGCCATCCTCAAACGTGTCGTTGATATTGGTTTCTTCCGGTGCGGGAGGAGGGGTGGGAGTGCGCTTGTTTGAGAAGTAGATGTCGTCGATGTATATCTTCGATGCCGTCTTAGAGAAAAAGCGCAGGCTGACAGCCGTCCCGTTTTTGTCGGGTTTGAAGTTGTGGTAGATAGACACGACGACCTCCTCCCACTCTCCCTTTTTGGTGTATGGAGCCCCTGACCATGCCGTGGTGTTGTCTCCGCTTCCTTCGCTGTTTTTGCAAGCCACCGTGATCGTGTGTGCCACATCGGCCAGCACTTTCAGATGAATATACTTGAAGTCGCTCGAGCTCACCTTCAGCTCAAAACCTTCTTTGACGGCACCATAAGGGTTGGCCATGTCGTCTTCCTGTATGAGGAGCACTTTGCTGCTGTTGTTTGCCCCTGCCACGAGCGGGTTGTCCACCACGGAAACGTGCGAGGTTGTCGGGCCTCCCTCCTGATAGGCAAAGGCCTTCCACCCATTTGCCGTACCGTCTTCAAACGTGTCGTAAAATGACTTTCCGTCCTGTGCATGAACCGTCAGCCCCATGAGCAGGGCAATGGCTGTGAATAGATATTTTCTCATAATTGTAAGTTTTAAAGGTTATGACGATGTTCTTCTTCTACTTGGTGTAATCCTTCATTTTGTCGCGATAGTATCTTACGAAGTCTTTCCAATGATAGTAAGGGGCCGGATCGCCCTTGAGGGGCAGTGTTGCCTCGTTTTCGTTGAGCAGTATCTTGACCAGCACATCCTTGTCCTTTATATCTCTGCGATAGAATATAAATTGGATGTTGCTTGCCATTGGGAAAATCTTAGAGCAGTTCCAGTTCTCTTCAGTCAGTCGTGAAAGGTCGTGAATGCTGCGTCCTATGTCGTTGATATCAAGCAGGCAGGCCAATGTCAGAATCACCGCGTCGTGGCCGAAGCGCAGCGTGGCACCGGGATGCTCCTCCCCGAAGGCCTTGTCGGCAGTGTCTATGATATTGTTCAGCAGGTTGCACTGTGCAAACGGTTGCATCCCCCCGTTAAGCGGATAGCCTGCAAAGTAGGCATACCACCATCCGTTGTCCTTCTGCCAGCACGAGTAAAAGTCGTCAAAGGTCAGCAGGTCGTTGAAGGAAAGGCTGTCGCATAGGCCCGTGTTCCTGAGATTGGAGGCTATGGCGTAGAGGTCGCAATAGATTTTATAGCGGTTGCCCATTCCGCGGCGGATGAACTCTTTGTCGGAAATCAGCTGTTCGAGTGCCGCTTGGGGGTGTATGACCGTGCCGTAGAATGTCCTGAAGGCCTTCTCCAACTCTGCCGACTTCTGCATTTCTATCAGGCGTTTGTCCTGATGGTTCATATAGCTCATGTCGCGATGAGTGGCATCGACCGTTATCTTCAATTCCGGGTTTAATGCAAGTAGTTGTTGCACGGCATATTCCATCGACAGGATGCAGCGCGGAACGAGCGTACTGCGGGCATCTACCTTGACAGGGCCCGTGAAGATTTCGGGATAATTGCCGAACATGCGGCGGGCAATGCCTTTGTGCTCTTCTGCCCCCAAGCGTGTCAACTCTCCGTAGCGCCCTTCGGCATCGGTTGCTATGCGTTGCAGCTTTTGTAGTGTTTCTTTGCCTTTGGGCGTGAGGCAACCCGCAGAGTCGGCCCTCATCAGTGCTTTCACGGGTCGTTCGTAGTCATCGCGGGAGAGCAGATATCGTGAACCGTGGCGGCCGTAATGGCTGATGTAAAAAGGCCGTTTCCCTTTAGGAGGAGCCGTGAGACGAGATTGCGGCCCGGGATAGGGGCATAGGTTTCCTCCCGTCATGGTCGGACGGGCCAACATTTCCTCTTTCACTTTCTGTGCATTTGCACCGGCAGAGAGGCAGAGCAACAACGCGATAAGGAAAAGTCTGTTCATAGGTGGTTTCATTGGATGATGGCATGATAAAGTTCTTCATTGGCAATCTCTCCGTTTTCTTTGCAGAAAGAATAGCCTCCGCCCTTATATTCCCAGTAGGAATAGGCTATGCCTGCTGCTGCCAGAATGGAGCTTACGTCGGCGGTCCAGGCTATGCGTGCAGTCCGTGGCGCATAGTGGTAGCAGCCGTATTCACCGCAATAAAGTTGCACGCCGCCCAATTCCTTTGCCCGCTTCACGGCTTTTTCGATTTCTTTCTCCAGTGTTTTTCGGTCGTAGGAGCCCACTTGTCCACGTATGTAATTCTGTTGTTCTTTCGTGAGCGCATTGAAGTCTTCGGCACTGATGAGCTCTCCCGGATAGTTCACGTTGCAGGCTATGTCCTTGTAGCCGGTCCATTCGCTACGGTAGTGAGTCAACAGATGGGGAGTGTAGAAATGGAAAGTCAGGATGATGTTTGCATCTTTCCGCGGCAGTGTCAATGTCCCGAGTTGGTTGATGTTGTTCCAACCGTTGGGGCCGATGATGAGCTTGCGCTCGGGTTGGGTGGCCCGGATATCCCTTACAAGGTTGGCCGAGAGGGCATTCCATTGTGTCGCGTAGGGAGCCACGGGCTCGTTCAGCAACTCAAATGCCACCAAATCGTTTGGATAGGCACTCAGTTCCTCTGCCAGAATCTTCCACTCTTTCCGGAATTTTTCCTGTTCGGCGAGTTTCAGCCACAAGCGCCGGGCAGCTTTGTAGCCCGTTGCCGACGCGTTGACTGCCTTGTCGTTGTGGGAGCGTAAGGTGTGCATATCCACTATGATCTTCATTCCGGCAGTCTGGCACCAGCCGATACAGTCTTTCAGCAGTCCTAAAGCCTCCTCGTCGATGACACCCTTTTTGTCGAAAAGCTGTTCCTCGTCGACCGGCAATCTTAAATGGTCAAATCCCATAGCTTTCAGTTTCTGCACTTCGCTTTGCGTGAAGAAGTTGCGGCGCTCATCGCCCCGCTTCGAGCTGGCAGCCAGCCAATGGGAGACGTTCACCCCTTTTTTGATGTCAAAAGGAGTGACTGTCAGTGGTTCTATCTGCTCTTCCGCATTGGGGTCGATGATGATTTGCTCGGCTTTGTCGGAACAGGATAGCATCGCCATTGTTATGACGGCAATCGGTATCCATAGCAAGAATCTTATATTTTTCATGTTCTGTCTTTTGGGTTTGGTGTGATTTGCATGTTTATGGGTCTTGTGTCGGTTTCCCCACTTTGATGATGGCTTCGCGGCTGGTTTCATATTTTGGAGTCTTGACAACCAACTTGACATGGAAGCGGCCCTCGGCCGGAGGTACGAAACGGAAGCCCACCCCCCGATGCACTTCTACGTTGTCTATATACCATATCCCCTCACAATACTGCGATGGGGTGTACTGCACGTTGATATACAGCACTTTGTCCAAGGCCGTGCTGAATTCTCCCAGGTTGCCTTTCTTGTCTTTTTCCGGCCAGCGGCCGAATATGCGCGGATATTCAGCGTCGGTGAGCACGGGGGAGTCCACTTCATCGTTGTCGCAACTCACCGATACGACCGATACGGCCAGACAACTTATCAAGATGAATAATATCTTTCTCATAACTTTTAGCGTTTTATCCATGTTAGTCTGTTTGTTCATTTGGCCCACCACACGGGCTTGTTCCAGTTGTCGGAACCTCCGAGCCGCTGTATGGCTTCATCGTAGCTCGCTTTGTTGTACGAACTCTCGAAGATGGGATAGCAGAGCCTTAGTGGAGTCTCTTGCGAGTTAATGCATTTCGCCCCGTATTCGGGGGAAGGCTTCAGCTGTGGATAACCACTGCGGCGCCAGTTGGAATAGCCCTCCCAAAGGTTGTTGAAATGGAGTATCCACAGTTGGGTGTTGATAGCCTTGAGCTGTCCTTCCAAGTCATCGGGCACCCCATTGGCCGAGAGGTAACCGTCAATGTCGCTGTCATTAAATTTATCGGCACCGAACTTTTCAAGGAAATGAAAAGCTGCTCTCACCCCTTTTCCGTATAGAGCGGATACACTCTCGCCTCCGACATCTGCTCCCCAGCGCGCCACAGCCTCTGCCAACAGCAGTTGGGTTTCGGCATAAGTCATGATCACGCCCGGAGAAGTGAGTTGCAGGAAGATGTTGTTCACCTGCGGACGGCACTCCTTCATTACCCATTTTTTGGCAATCTTGCTCCAATATCCGCTCGGCCATTTATCATACCAGAAGAATCCCGGCTCCACGGGTTGGAACTTAGCGTTGGATGAAGGATCGCGCATCTCATCGGTGATGTCGTGCCGTTCCAACGGTGCATTGGGCGATGACTCATCATACGTGCGGCAATAGACGAACAGCCTTGGGTCTTCGGTTTCTTCAAGATGGTTGAAAAAGGTGGAGCAGATGTACATCGTGGGATATTCCTCGCGTCCACGCATCAGTTGTGCGATGCCGCTTCGCCTATATTCCTCGTTGGTCCAGTCAAACAGGTTGCTGACATATTTGACCAATGCCTCGTCGGCAGAAGTGTCTATGATTCCTTCCTCGTTGTGTGTAGCCTTGATGGCTTCCTGTTTGGCCAGCTCAGGAGCGGCATTCACCATCCTCAATGCGTAGCGCAGATGTAGGGAATTGGCCAGTTTTTTCCATTTCTTCACATCCCCATTATAGATAATGTCACCGCTCACTTGTTCTTCGGATTTGGTATCAAGCGAGTCTGCGGCCACCTGTAGTTCGTTCATGAAGTCTTTGTAAATATCCTCCTGCTTGTCAAACTTCGGCTGCACAATGCCTTCGATATAGCCTTTGCCTGCTTCCGAATAGGGTACGTCTCCATACACATCGGTGATGATGCCGAAGACGTAAACCTTGAATATGCGAGCCATATAGTGCAGGTTGCGATGCTTTGTGCTGCTTGTTTTATTGATGATGTCAACAAGTTCCTTCACCGTCAGCGGATACATCTTCTCATAAATGTATCCCATATACTGTGTGTTTTTGAGATATTGGCCGCCATAGTTGGTAATCCCCCAGTCCCCCATCAGATATTGGCAGAAAGGAGCCATATATTTGAGGGCGGTCTCCTGATAGATCCAGTATCCCCATACCTGGGCTTCGCAAGTTGAGAATTGCAAGTTCGGATCTATTTTTGTGGCCTTTGTGGGGTTGGTGTTGAGTCGCTCGAACGCATCGTCATCGCAGGAGCCAAGGGCGAAAGCCAGCAAGCCGAATGCGCAGAGGGCAAGATTTCTTATCCGTTTCATTGTTTTTATCAGAATTTTAGGTTTACATTTAATCCGAAGCTTCTCCTTGAAGGAAGCGAGCCAAACTCAAGTCCCATGCCCGTCCCGTTGTTGTAGTTGGAGTCGGGGTCGATGTTGGGGACATTCTTGTAGATGTTGAATAGATTGCGTGCCACGAAAGAGAGCGTCAGCGCATTCAGCGACTTGCCCAACAATTTGCGTGGGAAGACGTAAGAAAGGGTCAGTTCGCGCAGTTTCACATACGAGTTGTCGTAAATGAAGGGGCGTGCCGTCTGTGTGCTTACATACGCCCAATACACCTGTGGGTCTACATAAATGTCGTTGGGCTTGTAAGTTCCGTCGTCTTGTTGTATGACTCCCTTGGCCACATATCCTCCGGTAGCCTTCCAAGCTGCGGGCGTGACTCCGGCCTCCAGACGTTTTTCTTCCGACTGATACCATGCATCGCGGCCCTCGAGTGTGTCTTTGTGCTTGCCTGTGGCATAGGCCGACCGTGCCGACATGGAATACAAGTCGGCTCCCACTTTGACGTCGAAGATAGCTCCGAGTGAAAAGTTCTTGTATCTCAGATTGGTCGTGATTCCACCTGTCCAGTCCCACGAAGCATTGCCGAGCACTTTCAGGTCGTCGGTCATCTTGGGCAGCCCGCTTGTTCCGTCGATAATGATGTCGCCGTTTTCGTTGCGCAGGAAGTCTTTCCCCATGATACAACCATAGTTTTCTCCCACCTTTGCCACCACTTTGACGCCAAGCCATCGGGCCGATGCCAGTTCGAATTCATCGATTCCGTTGGCGAGTTCTTTTACTTTATTGGAGTTTTTGGCAAAGTTCAGATTAAGATCCCAGCTGAAGTCTTTCAGTTCGATGGGCCGTGTGTTCAACACGATTTCCACCCCTTTATTTTCTATGTCTCCGGCATTGATGAGTTGGTAGTTGTAGCTGGAGGCGTAAGATGTGTTCATGCGCAGTATCTGGTCTTTACTGTGCTGGTTGTAGTAGGTGAAGTCGAGTCCTATCCGGTTTTTCAGGAATCGCAATTCGAATCCGAGTTCCACCGAACCGGTCATGGTCGGCTTGAGATTCCGGTTGGGAATGACATCGCTTGAAATCATCGCCATCGGATATTTGCCAAAACTGTTGGGTGTCATCTCGTATGAAAGGGTCATCATGTAGGGGGCTGTGTCATTACCCACCTTGGCCCAAGAGGCCCTTACCTTTCCGTATGGCAGTATTCTTTTTCCGGTCTTCAGCAGTTCGGAGAAGAGCAGACTTCCCGAAACGGAAGGATACCAGTACATGTTGTTGTTTCTCGGGAGGGTGGACGAGTAGTCGCCACGCAGCGTCATGTCCATGAAAGCGAAGTTGTCGTAGGCCAGATTCAGGCTTCCGTAGACCGAGTTGATTTGTTTGCGATAGGTGTCCAGCCTTATTTTCTTTTCCATGAAACTCTGTGGAGCTTGCGCATCGGTCATTATCATGTTTTGCGCCGTGACGACGGTGGTCTTGTTGTCCACCTTATAGAGGTTGCCTCCGAGCGTGGCCCCATAGTCCCATTTCCGGTAGCGGTCTTTGTATATGGCAAGAAATTCGGCATTGTACATGCGGTTCTTGTAATCCTTGGTGACAAGTTGTCCCAACTCCCTTCCCGGTGACGACGGGTAAGCGAAGTCGTTGAATACAAGATTGTTGATATCAGCTCCGAGTGTGGTTTGCAGCGTGAGCTGCTTCATCACCTTGTAGCGAATCACCGCAGCCCCTTTGTAGTTGTCCTTCTTCGTGTCGTTCGACATTTTGTTCAACACCCAGTAAGGATTGATGTTGTACACATCGCCATTGTTCCAGTTGTAGTATCTTCCGTTTTCATCCTCATAGTTGTCACGCAGCCACGCTTGATCAAATGTCGTGGAAAGCGTCATCAGGTTTTTGGCTATGTTGGCCCGATGGTCGGCTACGGCCGGCCGGTTTTTCACATTTTCGCGGGTATAGGTCATCTTGAAGTCCAGATCCAGCGTTCCGGCAATGTTGGTGTTGGCCCGCAGGTTGATGATGTTGCGTGCCATGTGTGTTTTGGGGATGAGGTCTTTGTCGCGCATGTCGGTATAGGTAGCCCGGATGCCGGTCTTACCCATTTTCTTGCTGACGATGAGTGAGTTGGAAGTGTTGATTCCCGTGCGGAAAAAGCCGTCGATATTGTTCTTGATCACAACGTATGGGCGTGCTTTGCCGTCGAAGTAAGTGAGATAGAGTCCCGGGTCTATGCGCGGCCCCCAGTTGCGGTTTGATGAATATCGGTCGTCGGAAAGGGAGATGCGTCCCTCGCTGCCCTGTCCGAATTCATATTGCACATTGTTCCACTTGGTGAGCTGTGTCTCGAAAGTTGTGGTGCTGTTCAGTTCTACCGAGAAGTCTTTCTTGCCATCGGCTTTCTTCGTGGTGATGAGAATGACACCGTGCGAAGCCCGGCTGCCGTACAGGGCCGATGCTGCCGGCCCCTTGAGTACCGACAGACTCTCGATATCATCGGGATTGATGCTCGATATTCCGTCACCGAGATCGAATCCTCCCCATTGGTCGGAACTGTCGAAATTGGTGTTGTCCATCGGTACGCCGTCTACCACATACAGTGGTTGGTTATTGCCTGTAAGTTCGGTGCTTCCGCGGAGTATCACCCGGGTGGAACCTGCGGGCCCCGTGGCCGTCTTAGACACGGTGAGTCCGGCCACCTTCCCGGCCAACGAGTTGACTACATTCACTTCTTTGGCTTTCTGCAACTCCTCGCCCTTTACTTCTCCGAGCGAGTAGCCCAATGCCTTGCGGTCGCGCTTGATTCCAAGGGCGGTGATGACCACTTCGTTGATCTGGTGTACATCTTCCTTGAGTACCACCCGCATCGGTCTGCCCTTTGCGACTTTCACTTCCTGCGTCACATACCCGATGTAGCTTACAACGAGCGTGGCATTGTCTGCCGCCTCAAGACCAAACCGGCCGTCCATGTCAGTGACCGTGCCTGTCTTGGCGCCTTTGACCATTACGCTTGCACCGATGATGGGCTCGTTGCCCGTGTCGACAACGACGCCGGTCGCCCTCGGTGTCTGCGCTGCAATCTCAGACTGTTGCAGCACGCTGCCACCCGATAGGGGAAAGAGCATCAGGAGCGTAGAAATTAGAAATAGGATAACTTGTCTTCTCATTGTATTTGTGTAATAAATAGGTTTTATGGTTTTGATGTTTTTCGGTTGTCCGAATCCTTGTTTCCTGTGCCAAAATTAGGCTTTAGCGGCTAAACAGAGGTTTGTTTTTTATCGGAAAACCTTTAAAAATCGTCATTTTCGCCGATTTCGTTGCCATCTGGAGAGGCTGGCGGTGCTGTCCGCGTGGCTATACCATAGATGGCTGACGGTCGCATAAAAGCCGACTGCACACACGATTATGTAAAATCATTCGCATTTTACAGTGTTTTTTCTTACTTTTGCAAAAGAACCATTATAACCATCTACTTTTCCATGAAACGAAACCTGCCATTGATACTTTTTCTTGTTTGTCTCATCTGCCGTGTATCGGTAGATGCGCGTACCGGAACCGATGGACTCCGAATGCCCGACAGTGGCATGTTCGACTATCATCAGCTTACCACCCATGACGGACTGAGCAACTTGCGCGTGTTCTCGCTGTGCCGGGATGTGCGGGGCCGAATGTGGATTGCCACCAAGTCGGGGGTAGACTGCTATGACGGAAGGAGCGTGAAAAACTACGTGCTCTTCGGCCGCGGTGTCACCGAAGACAGCATGGGCCGCATCATCAAACTCTGCGAGGATGGGGCCCGGTGCCTGTGGGCCTACACCAATTCTGGAAAGATATATCGTCTGGATGTCTATGCCGACAAGTTTGTCTTGCAGGTTGACATGGCCGACAGGTTGCACAGATCCGTCTATCTGAACAGTCTGGCGATAGATGGCGGCACGCTCTATGCGGCCACCTCGGTGGGCTCATTCAGGATAGATGCGACGAGAAAGATAACATTGGTTTGCCGGCAGAAGACCGTCGATGTTGTCACCGACGCTCACAGTCTTTACCTTGCCACCGTCAAAGGGGTTTGCCGCATGGGCAAGGGGCGGGATAAGCGTGCTGCCCGTTACATCCTGCAAGGCTGCGAACCGCACACCATCTATGTGGATGCAAAGACAAATATCCTTTGGGTGGGAACCGTGGACAGGGGACTGATGTTGTATGACTTGAAAGGCAGGCGGCCGGCCGGCTCCTCCCGTCTTGCTTCGGTGATGCCTCACAAGACCTATCGGTGCCTCACTCCTTACGACGAAAACACCATGCTCGTCGGTATCGACGGCGAAGGCATCTATGCGGTGCAGCGTGACGGCAGTGGGGCTTGGCCTCTGATGCGTGCCGATGGCAATGGCAGCGGACTGAAGTCGGACGATATTTACAGTCTGTTGTGCGATGGCAGAAACATCTGGGTGGGGAGTTTCACGGAGGGAGTGACCGTGTGCAATCTGTCTAACTTCCGTTATCGTGTAATCAGACATGAGCCCAACAATCAGCAAAGTCTTGTCGACAATCACGTGAATGCCGTTATCGAAGACCGCAAGGGCAATCATTGGTATGCCACGGACAACGGACTCAGTGTCTGCAACGCTTCAGGACAGTGGCGGCATCTCCATCCCGGCAAGGTGTTTCTCACTCTTTGTCTTGGAGCTGACGACGAGGTGTGGGCCGGCAGCTACGGCAATGGCGCCTATTGTCTCCGATGCGACGGCACCACGGTGCGGCATCTCACCACCGACAACTCCGGTCTCTCCACCAATCTGATATTCTCCATCTGCCGCGATGCCGAGGGCAATCTGTGGATGGGAGGCCAGCGGGGCGGGCTCACAAGGTGTGCCACCGGTGGACAGGGTCGGGCCACCACCTTCTCCGACAATGGCATCGGGTTTGTCCACCACATTGTCGCCATGGGGTCAAATGTGCTCGCTGTGGCCACGGCCAATGGCTTTTATACGGTGGATATACGCAGCGGGGAGAAGAGAAAGTTTTTCGACTATCCGAAGAACTATGGTGTCAGAAGCAACAGCTACATCAATTACATCAGGCCGGCTGGCAAGGCCAAGATGTGGTTGGCCACTGATGGCGGAGGGCTCGTCATGCTGGACATGCGCACGGGGAGGGCGAGGGTCTACACGACAGGCGAAGGGTTGCCGTCCAACTATGTTTACAGTGTGTCTGCCGACGGCATGGGGAGAATATGGGTGAGCACGGATCTGGGGCTGGCCTATATGTCTTTGGACAGAGACGGCCACGGAAGATTCTCCACGCTGAGTACACTCAACGAGCAGGTGAGCTGCTACAAGCGGGCCGCTTTTGCGTGTCTGGCCAACGGCAACTTCGTCTATGGCAGCAACAGCGGCGCGGTGGAGTTTAATCCCCGCTCGTTTACGAACTACAGCTATCGCGCTCCGCTGTTTATCAACGGTCTCAACGTGTCCCATTCCTCCGACAATGTATGGGCGAAGCGGGATGCGGAAATCAATGAGATGCTCCTGAAAGACGGGCGCATGCGGCTGAGACACGGCGAAAACACCTTCACGCTGGCTTTTTCCTCCGTGTCGTTCCAGTATCAGAATGACATTCTCTACACCTATTGTCTGAAAGGTTTTGACAAGGAATGGTCATCACCGTCGGCCGACATCATGGCGAGATACACCAACATTCCGCCCGGCGACTACACATTCCGGGTGAAGAGCATCAGCCGCAACACCCATCACACGGTGGGGGAGGCCTCGCTGCCCATCCACATAGCCGCCCCCTGGTGGGACACACCGTGGGCCCGACTGGCCTATATGTTGCTTTTCGCGGTGATGCTATACGGGCTGTGGCGCAGTTACAACGACCTGCAAGAGAAGAGATATTTTGAGAGCCGACTACGATTTTTCGTCAACATCGCGCATGACATACGCACACCTGTGACCCTCATCATGAGTCCGTTGAACGACTTGTACAAGAACAGGCAGCTGGCCTCCGACGACCGCAGACTCCTCTCCCTTGCCCTCGTCAGCGCGCAGAGGCTGTACGGATTCACCACCGAACTGTTGGATTTCCAGAAACTCGACCTCGACTCGGTGAGGGGCAAGCGGATGAAAGTGACCCGTTGCGACCTCATGGCCTATCTGGAAGAAATGGTGGAGTCGTTCCGTCCGCTGTTGATAGAAAAGAAGATAACAGTCCGCCTCGTCTTGCCGAAAGAGGAGACGGTCGTGTGGCTGAACCGGAAGAATATTGACCATGTGTTGTACAATATCATGTCCAATGCCGTGAAATACAACCGTGAGGAAGGCAAAATCATCGTCCGTCTCTCCCAAGGCAAGCGTGGAGTGACCATTGCCGTGAGAGACACGGGCATCGGCATTCCCCGCAGGTCGCAGAAAAAACTTTTCTCCATGTTCTTCCGCGCAAGCAATGTCGCCGACAGCAACCGAAGCGGGCACGGGATAGGTTTGGCCTTTGCCCGTCGCATCATGAAGATGCACAAGGGCGAAATATCTTTCGAGAGCGTGGAGGGCAGGGGGACCACCTTCTTTGTCACCTTCAGAAGCGGATGCCGGCATTTCAGAAAGTCGGCCATTGTCGGTTCTGCTCCGATGCCTGTCCTGCCCACGGTCGGAACACTCCCTTTGTCTCCTGCCGCAGCAGAGATGCCTTCGGCTCCGGCGGTGACTTCACCTAAGAGCCGGCTGATGGTCGTTGAAGACAATGACGACTTGCGTTTCTATCTGCGCCACATCTTCGAACAAGAATATGAGGTGGTAGACAAACCCGATGGAGATGCGGCCTTGGAGTATCTGAAAAGCCAGACAGTGGATCTCATTGTCAGCGACATCATGATGCCGGGCATACAGGGCGATGAGATGTGCAGGCTGATCAAGCAAAACGTGGAGACTTCGCACATTCCCGTGATTCTGCTCACGGCCAAGGCCGGGCGCGACCACATGCTGAAGGGATTGGAGGGCGGGGCCGATGATTTCATCGCCAAGCCGTTCGACGCTGATGTGCTCAAGGCCAAAGTGCGCACAATGATTCACAACCGCAACAGGTTGAGAGAAAAGATCATGGCGCAATATAAAGAACCTCCAACTGCTTCCGCCCCGCTTTCCGACACTGCCGGGGGCACCGCTGCCGGGGCGCAGCTTTCCCAAATAGACAGAGATTTTCTGGATCGCTGCAACACCTACATCATGGAGAATATCGGCGAGGGCGACCTGAATGTCACGGCGCTGTGCCGGGAAACGGCTATGAGCCGCACGCTGCTCTATGAAAAACTCAAGGCGCTTACGGGCAAGTCGCCCGGTGAGTTTATCACCATCATCCGCATGAGGGAGGCTGCCGCCCGGTTGAGGCAGGGAGAGGCGGTGCAAGATGTGGCAATGAAAGTGGGATTTCCCGATGCCAAATACTTTAGCACAGCCTTTAAGAAGCATTATGGTGTGCCACCCAGCAAGTATGCAGGCAAAACTTTGCCCGCATAGATAGTTCTCCACCGGATGCGGAAGTCTTTATATGTGTCAAATTCTTTCATGCCGCATTTGCATTCGGGCTGAAAAAATTGTATCTTTGCATGAGCAAGGGAAGCGCATGAGCACTTCCCTTTTTTAGTTTCTATTCCCCCCACGGCCCCCCAACCCCCTGAAGGGGGCTTTCCATCCCTGCTGTGGGAGGTCGTCCGGCCCAAATGGCTTTGCAAAACGGCCTCTTTGAGGTTCTCGTTCGGCCCGAGTGAGCTTTCAAGTGTGGCCGTTTTGCAAGGTCGTTCGGCCCGAGTGGGGAAATTGATAGGCCTGATGAGGCTAATGGGACGAATGAGATAAGGCCGGAAGGTGAGTGTGGAAAAATTGCGTGTAAGCCTTTTTCGAATTCTTTAATAGTTCATGCTATATGTGTTGTTGAGTCTTGAGATGGCGTGTTCTGTGACTTTCCGGCCTTGTTTTTGTCCATGGACACCATGCGGACAATGGCAAAATTTAACGTTATAGCAATGTGGAAGTAACACTTCCTTTTTATAATAATGAGCCCGGTATGGTGCCGGGCTTATCATTTTTCTCTCCTTTATCCTTGCTACATTTCCCCTTTAGTCTTACCTTTGCATCCATGCAGCGCAATCAGGCTACTCTTGACTTTGTGAGCAGCCACCGCACGGAAGATGTCCGGCAGTTGGCTTTTCTCGGCAACAGGTTTCCCGAGGTGGACATGCCGTGGGCACTCGACCAGATAGGCGGATGGCAGCGGGCCCGTCGCAAGTTGCCCTCGTGGGCGGCGCGGGAGGGCATCGTCTATCCGCCCCATCTCGCTATGGAGCAGTGCTCGAGCGAGGCCACGGCCCGTTATAAGCAGCAGTTGGCGGCCCGGCTCATGGGGGACGAGGGAAACGGGACGCTTGTCGACATCACGGGCGGTTTCGGAGTGGATTTCTCGTTCATGGCCCGTGCTTTTGCCAAGGCCGTCTATGTGGAGCGGCAGGCGCACCTTTGCGATATAGCCGAAAGCAATTTCAGATTGTTGGGAGTGGGGCAGGCCGAAGTGGTGAATGCCGACGGGGCTGACTATCTGGACGGGACGGGCCGTGTGAATGTGATTTTCGCCGACCCTGCCCGGCGCGACCGGCAGGGCTGCCGTACTTTTGCCATAGCCGACTGCACCCCCGATGTGGCTGCCCTGCGCCCCCGGCTGCTCGAAAAAGCCGACTTTGTGGTGGTGAAACTCTCACCCATGCTCGACTGGCATAAGGCCGTGGACGACATGGGAGGGTGGACGACCGGGGGCGGCTCGGTGGCGGAGGTACATATCGTGAGTGTGGCCAACGAGTGCAAGGAATTGCTGTTGGTGCTGTGCCGCGATGCCGAAGGGAGACGACCGGTGGTGTGCTGTGTCAATGACGGGGAGGCGTTTGCCTACGGGCCGGGGGACGAGCGGGAACCGGTACTGCCCGTCGGGGCCGGTGATGTGAAGCCCGGAAACTTCCTCTACGAGCCTAACGCCTCGATGATGAAAGCCGGTTGTTTTGACGAGGTGGCCGTGCGCCACGGCGTGCGGCCTGTGGGGCGCGATGCTCACCTTTTCGTTTCGCCCTCCCTCAATGAGAGATTTCCCGGCAGGAAGTTCCGGATAGAAGCTCTCTCGTCGATGAACAAAACTGAAGTGAAGCGGGCTTTGTCGGGCATCGGGCAGGCCAATGTTGCCGTGAGGCACTTCCCCATGACGGCTGAGGCCCTTCGCAAGCGTCTGAAACTGAAAGACGGGGGTGACATTTATCTCTTCGCCACGACCTTGGGAGTGCGCGACCACACCTTAATAATATGCAAAAAAGTGCATTAAATTTGTCATTCTCGCTTTTATTTACTATTTTTGCATGTTTTAAAGCAATATTTTCGAAATTAATGTCATCTGTAGAAATAAAAAAGGTTGTGACCAAAAAGGATCTCAAAACCTTCATCGAATTCCATTATGACCTCTATGCGGGCAATGCCTACGACGTGCCCAATCTCTATATCGACGACCGCAACACATTGAGCAAAGACAAGAATGCCGCCTTCGATTTTTGTGAGGCAGAATACTATCTGGCTTATCGTGACGGTCGTGTGGTCGGTCGTGTGGCAGCCATCATCAACCATCGCGCCAACGACACGTGGAACCGGAAGACAGTCCGTTTCGGTTGGATAGACTTCGTCGATGACAAAGAAGTTTCAGAAGCCCTGCTTGATGCCGTGGAGCAGTATGGCCGCAAGAGAGGGATGACCGAAGTGGTGGGCCCGTTGGGATTCACCGACATGGATCCCGAGGGTATGCTTGTGTGGGGATTCGACCAGTTGGGCACCATGCCCACCATCTACAACTACCCCTACTATCCTGAGCATATCGAGGCACTCAAGGGGTTTGAGGTGGACAACAAGTATGTGGAATTCAAACTTTTCGTGCCCGACACCGTGCCGGAAAAGTATGCCAAGATTTCGCAGATGATAGAAAAGCGGTACAATCTCCATGTGAAGAAGCTCACCAAGCGTGAAGTGTTTAAGGAGAAATACGGGCAGCGCATTTTCCAACTCATCAACGACACCTATAAAGACCTTTACGGCTATTCGGAGCTTTCGCCGCGACAGATAGACCAGTATGTGGGCATGTACCTGAAAATGATAGACTTGGAGCTCATCACCGTGATTGAAGACTGGGATGCCGACCACAAGATGGTGGGCATAGGCATCACGATGCCGTCGCTCTCACGGGCGTTGCAGAAATGCCACCGCGGGCGACTGTTCCCCCTCGGGTGGTGGCATCTGCTGCGTGCCATCAAGTTCCACAAGACCGAAATCGTCGATTTGCTCCTCATAGGCATCCTGCCCGAATACCGCGCCAAGGGGGCCAATGCCCTGCTTTTCGCCGATCTCATTCCCCGCTACCAGAAATATGGATTCAAGTGGGGGGAGACACAAGTGGAGCTGGAAGGCAACTCCGGTGTGCAAGGCCAGTGGGAGGCACTTGAAACCGAGATGCACAAGCGCCGCCACTGCTATAAGAAAGTGATAGCCTGAGACAGAGGAAAGAACCGAGTGGAGACGAAATGACAGAGACACAAAGTGGTGATATGGGTAAGATAGAAATCAAGCGTATAGCCGGTGGCAGGGAACTGAAGGCATTTGTCCGTTTCCGCAACGAGCTCTACCGCGATTGCGAATATGCCGTTCCCTACTTGATTTCCGAGGAACTGGCCACGTTGAGTGAAGACAAGAATGCCGCTTTCGAGTGCTGCGAAGCTGCCTATTTCATGGCTTTTCGCGACGGCAAGGCCGTGGGGCGCGTGGCAGGCATCATCAACCGGCGTGCCAACGAGCGTTGGAACTGCAAGTGGGTGCGCTTCGGGTGGTTCGATTTCATCGACGACGAGGAGGTGTCACAGGCGCTGATGGCCGCTGTGGAAGAGTGGGGACGCCGAAAGGGCATGACCGAAGTGGTGGGCCCGTTGGGTTTCACCGACATGGATCGCGAGGGACTGCTCATTGAAGGCTTTGACCAGTTGGCCACGATGTATTCCAACTACAACCATGCCTACTATCCCCGGCACATCGAGCGCATGGGCGGTTTCGAGAAAGACAACGACTATCTGGAATATAAGGTGAAGGTGCCCGAGGTGATTCCCGAGAAGTTTGCAAAGACTTCGGCCCTCATCGAGAGCCGCTACAACCTGCATGTGCGCAAGCTCACCCGCGACGAACTGCTTCGTCAGGGATGCGGGCGACGCGTGTTCGAGATGGTGAACATCACTTATAGCGACCTTTATGGCTACTCCGAGTTGTCCGAACGGCAGATAGACCAGCTCGTGGACAGTTATATAAAGGTGGCGGATCTCAATCTCGTCACCGTGGTTGAAGACTGGAATACACCCGATCACCGCTTCGTCGGCTTCGGCATCACCTTCCCCTCTTTCTCCCATGCCCTCCGCCGCTGTGGCGGAAAGCTGTTTCCGCGTGGCTGGTGGGACTTGTTGCGTGTCATCAAGTGGCACAAGACCGACATCGTAGACCTGCTGCTCATCGGCGTTCTGCCCGACTATCGGGCCAAAGGGGCCAATGCCCTCATCTTCAACGACCTCATCGCCCGGTTCCAACGCTACGGATTCAAATGGGCCGAAGCCATGCAGCAGATGGAAACCAATCACGGAGTGCTCAGCCAATGGCAGTATCTGGAGGCTGTGCAGCACAAGAAGCACCGGTGTTACAGGAAGAGGCTGATACAAGGTGGTAGGTGTTAGGTGGTCAAGCCCCCTAAGTTAGGGGGCTGGGGGTCTGAGCAAGTGGTCGTTGACAATCCTCTCCCTCAACATTTCCCACTCATACATCTGCATGGAACACATCTCTCAAGACCGATAAATGTGCCGGAAAACATCATTTAAGGCTTTGACAATAAGCCTTTTTATATTGAATGCGTCTTTGATAAAATAAAAACAACTTGCTATGCCAGTATCTAACGAAATAAACGAAAACGATAAATCGAAGGACCTAAAGCAATCCGCACTTGCCGGTTCAGACCCCCAACCCCCTAACTTAGGGGGCTCTGCCAACTCTGCCACCCCCGAATACACCGACGACAACATCCGTCATCTGTCGGATATGGAGCATGTGCGCACCCGGCCGGGCATGTATATCGGCCGTTTGGGCGACGGTTCGTTGCCCGAAGACGGCATTTACGTGCTGCTGAAAGAGGTCATTGACAACTCCATTGACGAGTTTAAAATGAATGCCGGCGACCGCATAGAGGTGGATATTGACGACAATCTCCGTGTCAGTGTGCGCGACTATGGGCGCGGTATCCCGCAAGGCAAACTCGTTGAGGCCGTGAGTATGCTCAACACCGGTGGCAAATACGACTCCAAGGCTTTCAAGAAGAGCGTGGGACTCAACGGCGTGGGTCTGAAGGCTGTCAACGCTTTGAGTGCGCGCTTTGAAGCTAAATCGTATCGTGACGGCACGGTGCGCGAACTCGTGTTCGAACGTGGAGTGCTGAAAGACGATGAAACCCATGAGACGAGCGACGAAAGCGGTACTTTCATCTTCTTCGAACCCGATGCCTTGCTCTTCAAAAACTATAAGTTCCACGACGACATCGTGGAGACCATGCTCCGCAACTACACCTATCTGAACACGGGGCTGACCATCATGTATAACGGTCGGCGTATTTTGAGCCGCCATGGACTGAAAGACCTGCTTACCGACAATATGACCGTGGACGGGCTCTACGACATCGTTCATGTGAAAGGTGAAGACATCGAGATAGCCTTCACCCACACCAACCAGTACGGGGAAGAATATCACAGCTTCGTCAACGGGCAGCACACCACGCAAGGAGGAACCCACCAAAGTGCATTCAAGGAGCACATCGCCAAGACCATCAAGGAGTTTTACGGCAAGTATGAGTATGGCGACATCCGCAACGGACTGGTGGCCGCCATTGCCCTCAACGTGGAGGAACCGGTGTTCGAGAGCCAGACGAAAATCAAGCTCGGCAGCACGCAGATGGCCCCCGACGGTGACTCCATCAACAAATATGTGGGCGATTTCGTCAAGAAAGAAATAGACAACTATCTGCATATCCATCAGGATGTGGCCGAAGTCATCGAAAATAAAATCAAGGAGAGCGAGCGCGAGCGCAAGGCCATGGCCGGTGTGACCAAACTTGCGAGGGAACGGGCCAAGAAGGCCAACCTCCACAACCGCAAGCTCCGCGACTGCCGCATCCATTTTAGTGATGTCAAGAACGAGCGCAAGGAGGAGGCTTCCATCTTCATCACCGAGGGCGACTCGGCCAGCGGCAGCATCACCAAGAGCCGCGACGTGAACACGCAGGCGGTGTTCTCGCTTCGCGGGAAACCCCTCAATTCATTCGGACTCACCAAGAAAGTGGTTTACGAAAATGAAGAGTTCAACCTTCTGCAGGCTGCTCTCGACATAGAAGATGGGCTCGACACGCTGCGCTACAACAAGGTGATTGTGGCCACCGATGCCGATGTCGACGGCATGCACATCCGCCTGCTTATCATCACTTTCTTCCTCCAGTTCTTCCCCGAACTCATCAAGAAAGGTCACGTGTATGTGTTGCAAACTCCGCTTTTCCGCGTGCGCAACAAGCGAACCAAGGTAAAGAACAAGAAGGTGATAGAGGAAGCCGATGCCAAGCGCGACGGGAAGGAGAAGAAGAGTGATTTCATCACCCACTATTGTTACAGCGACGAAGAGCGCCAACAGGCCATCAAAGACCTCGGTCCCGACCCGGAAATCACACGATTCAAAGGGTTGGGCGAGATTTCCCCCGACGAGTTTGCCCACTTCATCGGCCCCGACATGCGCTTGGAGCAGGTGACACTCCACAAGAACGACCAAGTGCAGAAGCTGCTGGAGTACTACATGGGCAAAAACACCATGGAGCGGCAGAACTTCATCATCGATAACCTCGTCATCGAGGAAGACATTCCTGAAGACTCCGCCGAGGTGTTCTGAATGGCCAAATCGCCCGGCCCCCGATGCCCGGGCACAGCATCAAGAAATCAAGAAGACAAATAGAAGAAAATGACAAACAGCAAGAATATATCTCCGAAGGTCATGGGGCTGATGCTCCTTGGCCTTTTTGTTTTTCTGCCGTCGCGGGCCCAGTTGCGCCTGAACTTCGACAAGAACAGTCCGATGCTCAAGTTGGGCATGGCCGAACGTGTGATCACCGACCGCTATGTCGACTCCGTGAGCGAGTCGCAACTGGTGGAAGACGCCATCCGGGGGATGCTCGAAAAGCTCGACCCGCACTCGTCCTATTCCACGGCCCGTGAGGCCAAGGCCATGAACGAACCGTTGCTGGGCGACTTTGAGGGCATCGGTGTGCAGTTCAACATGCTTGAAGACACGCTCGTGGTGATACAGCCTGTGCACAACGGGCCTTCCGAGAAGGTGGGTATCTTGGCCGGAGACCGCATCGTCTCGGTCAACGACACGGCCATCGCCGGCGTGAAGATGGCCCAGACCGACATCATGCGCCGCCTGCGGGGCAGGAAAGGCACGCGGGTGAGGTTGGGAATCGTGCGCCGGGGCGTAGCCGGCGTGACCGAATATACCGTCGTCCGGGCCAAGATACCCCTCCACACGGTCGATGCCTCCTACATGATTCGTCCCCGTGTGGGCTACATCCGCTTGGGCAGCTTCGGCATGACCACCTACAAGGAGATGATGGCCGCCGTCGACTCTCTTCGCGGACAGGGCATGAAGTCACTCGTCATCGATCTTCAGGAGAATGGCGGCGGCTTTCTCCAAGCTGCCACGCAAGTCACCAACGAGTTTCTCAGGCGCGACGCCATGATTGTCTACACGCAGGGACGCGCCCAAAAGAGACAGGAATTCAAGGCCGACGGCCACGGCCGTTTGCAGGGCGAGCGGGTCATCGTGCTTGTTAACGAATACACCGCTTCGGCTGCCGAAATCCTCTCCGGGGCTTTGCAAGACCACGACCGTGCGCTCGTCGTGGGCCGCCGCACCTTCGGCAAGGGTCTTGTGCAGGCTCCCATCCCCTTTCCCGACGGCAGTATGATGCGCCTCACAGTGGCTCACTACTATACGCCTTCGGGCCGTTGCATACAGAAACCATACGTCAAGGGTGCGCGTGAAGACTATGCTTTGGACATCGAGCACCGGCTGAAACACGGCGAACTGACCAACCGCGACAGCATCCACTTCGCCGACTCGCTGAAATACTACACGCTCAAGCGTCATCGGGTGGTCTATGGTGGCGGAGGCATCATGCCCGATGAGTTCGTGCCGCTCGACACCATGAAGTTCACCCGGCTTCATCGGGCGTTGGTGGCACGCAACATCATCCTTTCTACAGCCCTAAATTATATCGACAGCCATCGTAAGGAGCTTCACGGCAAGTATGCCTCGTTTGAGGTTTTCGACAAGACCTATGATGTGCCCGCCTTTCTGCTCGACAGCATCTTGGCCGAGGGCGAGAGGCAGGGCGTGAAGCCGGCCGATGAGGCCGAGCGCACCCGCACCCTCACTTACCTGCGCTATCAGCTCAAGGCCCTTGTGGCGCGCGACCTGTGGGGTATGAACGGGTATTTCCGCATCTGGAACGAGCACAACGACATCGTGCGCCGGGCCTTGGAGTTGCTTTAGGCCCCTATGCCGCGATAGATATGCGCCCGACCGGCGAAGCATAGGCGCAATTCTCCCACCGCTCCTGTGGCGAATCGCTTTGAGCCCTCTTGCTTGTCAGTTTATTTCATGCGGCATTTGCATTCGGGCCGAAAATTTTGTATTTTTGCATAAGCAAGGGAAGCGCGAGAGCGTTTCCCTTTTTTTATAAAAAACTCCCAACAAGCCCCCCAACCTCCTAAAGGGGGGCTTTTCCGGCCTGAATGACCTTTCAAAAGGGCCCATCTGAGGTTGTCATTCGGGCCGGACAAGCCTCCAAGTGTGGCCGTTTCGCAATGTCGTTTGGGCCGCGTGAGAAAATAGATGGGGCAAATTTGACGAATAAGCCGAATGAGAAGAGATGGGAAAATGGACTTGGAGAAATGTCGTGTAAGGCTTTTTCGAAAGATTTAATAGTTCGTGCTATACCCCGGCACGGCTCCCTTTTTCAGACTCCCAAAGAGTTTCCCCTAAAGGAGGCTTGCTTTCCTGCGAGCAGGTGGATGGCAAAGCCCCCTTTAGGGGGTTGGGGGGTCTCTTAGAGAGTTTTTGGGGCTCTTAGTCTTCCCAAGCGCTGAAGGATGGGTGGACTGATTGTTTGGACAGCTGGTCGTCCTCTTCCGGGTCGGACTCTTCACCTGTGGAGTGGCCTGCCTGCCCGGAAGAGTCGTTGAGCAAGTGGTTTTCGATTTTTATCTTCAGTTGCTGCGTTTCCGGTTTTATATATTTTATTTTCATGATAACTTCTTGTTTGATAGGGTTATTACTTGATTACATACTTCTTGCCGTTGTGGATATAGATGCCTTTGGTCGGCCTGCTGATGCGTATGCCTTGCAAATTGTAGAAGCCGCTGTCGGAGGGGGCGGAGGTGTTCTCGGCGTTGAGTGTGGAAAGGCCGGTAGTGCCACCGAACCACCCGAGCAGGTCTTCACCGTCGAAGAGCAGTTTCACACCCTGAGCGGCGGTCATGGTGGTGGATGCAACAGCGGATAAGTGGACTTTGGCGGCCGTGTTGTAGCCCAATCCGTCGAGGCTGGCATCGGGCTGAACGGATGCAGGAAGAGCCAGATAAGCCTTGCGGATGAGGCGGCCCGTGCCGTCAGACTGCTTAGTGCGGTAGAAACCGAGCTTCTTGGTTTCACTGCCCGCAGGCTTCAAGTAGGCAAAGAAGTAGTTCCGGTGGGTCACTGTGCCACTGCCGTCTCTCGTCACGGGGCCGAGCGTGATGTCGGTCTCCTCGTGCATGAGATAGTTGTTGGCAGGAGCCGTGCCCGCCTGTTCGCTCTTTTCGAGTGAGAGGTTGGCAGCCGTAGTCACGCCGTCGGCATTGTTGATGGCATCGAAGTTAATGCCCTCGGTGGTTCCGTCGTACATCAGGAGCACCCCTGTTCCGGCCGGAATCACACCATCGGCGATAGACTTCAGGCTGACCGTCTTGCTCGCCGCATCATAGCTTTCGGCATAATAAGCCTTGAGCCCCTCTGGAATGATGCGTGGATAGTAGTCGCTGTAGGTGCGGATGAAATGGCCGTCCACGCAGGAGGTCTTTTGCGTTTGGAGGAGTTTGTAGACGGGACTACCCGTTCCCGACTCGTAGGTAGACACGTAGATGGCCTTATAGGTACTCTTGCCCAACGGGTCGTTGGCAGTGGAAGAGTTGGTGATGTCTGTTCCGTTGCCGTTGTAGAACTTCTCCTGAAAATCGGCCGGCGCATTGTTGTCCAGCGCAATGCCTGACGTGTACCATATCTTGCGCGCCGCATCGTAGGTCATCTCGGTGTAGTCGGTAATGCTTCCACCCTTGAAATAGACATGGGTGGCTTGCTGGCTCTTCGCAGAACGGATGATGACCTCCTTGCGCGGAGCACCTTCGTAGACGACTTGTCCCTGCTCGTTCAGCCCCAGCACATTGGCCTCTAAGGAGTAGGTGCCGCTTGTCCCGTTGTAAGGCACATTGGCTGCGCCACCGGCTTCCACCTTCTGCGTGGTGGTTGTGGGCAGAGCGTTATAGGCTACGTTTTCAGTTGTGCTGCCAAACCACTTGAAACCGGCCGAGAGTTTGTACTTCATGCCGCTCTTGAGTGTTGCCAGACCGGTGAAGTTATTGTTGTAGTTGTTGGGCTCGATGTTCGTATCCACCAAATAGTCGCCCGAAAACTGCCAGCCGTTTTCGCTTGAGAGAATGTACAGTACACGCACATCGGGGGTGTTCTTGATGCTCCATTTGGGATGGGAAGGGTCGCTCATGTCGAGCGTGAAGAGGTAGGAGCCGCCGTTCTGTGTGTTTCCTCTCGGCGACTTGTTCTCCTTCAGCAGCCACGACTTGTTTCCTCCCCAATAGACGGGTTGGTCAGTGAAGTCCTGATTGTCTACCACAAAGTCGCCGGAACCTTGCGTGGGGCGGAGGCATTTCTCCCAATCTGTGTTGCCGCCGGGATTGATGACAAAGTTCACGGCGTAGTCTCCATAGACACTCAGTGGGGCATTGATATAGATGGAATACACGTTTTCCTTCTCGAAAACGGGTTGCAGCTTGTAGGTGGTGCTCTTCAATGCCCAGTTGTTCCATTTGCCTACAAGGTAGTAAGCTTTAGAGTCGGCAGGTGTGGTAGGCGTTCCGCCACCGCCCTCGGCGTAGGTCAGCGTCAGCTTGCTATTGTTGATGTTGTTGGAAGCGGAGAAATCCAAAGTCACGGTGTAGGAACCGGTGGATTTCACATCGGCCAACGTGAAATGGGTGGCGTGCGTATTATAGTAAGAGGAGCAGTCATAGGCTGTTCCGAGGGTAACGGCTGTGACGGCAGCGGGCTTTATGTTCCACCTGTTAGTACCGCTCTCGATGGCCAGCACATGGAATGTGGCCGGCTTGTTCTTGCCGAAGACGGCTGCCGGAATGGAAACTTTGGCCGACTTCCCGCTTATGATGAGCTTATAAAGAGTCTCGGGTTCGTTCCAATTCCCCACCACATAATAGTCGGTGGCCATCATCACGGTTGGCATCAGGAATGACGCCAACGCCAATAACAAAGTTGATAAAAATTGCTTCATGTCGTTTAAATTATTGTTTTAACTGTCTATTTAGGTTTCCTTGAGTTTCTTTCCGCTGCCAAAAAGGTCTGTTCCAATCCGGGGCAAAAGCCCCGCAACGTTTTTTCAATGCCCTGGTCGAAAGCATTTGAAAGGGGATGTTAACTGTTCATTTGAACATCAATGTTATTTCAGAATACCAGCCTGCCGTTGTGCAGGCCCTTGCGACAGACATTCTTTTCTGTCAGTTCTTGTTCGTTTATTCAGGCTGCGCCATTTATATCAAGCGTGTTTGCGATGGATTTTTCTATCGGTAACCGCTTTTCCTGCTGTTTAATATAATTGCAAATATACTACTGTTTTTCATGTAAACAACTCAATTTGTTTGCTTTATGACGCTTTTCGTGATGCAATCGTTTGCATTTTCACACTTCAATATGTGTTCAAAAACCACCCTGAATGCTTTCTCCCCCGCTGTCTGTCAATGCGACTCTCTCAACCGTTTGCGACAGAACATAGAAAGCAGGGGCAACAGAAAGCCGCACCCCTTGGGAGAGGAGTGCGGCTTTTGGTTGAATGGCAGGGTGAGAACGGGAAACTATTCGTCGTCCCACACGCTGCTGTATTTGCGGATGACGGTCCAGAGATTCTCCACCTCGTTGCGGTTGTCTTCGTCTTCGGTGTAGCATTCAATCGCCTTGGCGTCGTTGTGATTCAACGAACTCCCAAGGTGCAAAACCTCCATTATACCCCCTACGCCAGACAGGGCGACTGTATCGGAGCAGGGCCTTAAATATTCTTTTTTCATGGCAAATCCTCCTTTATTTTACAATGATCTTAACATGATTCACTAAGTAGATCCCCGCGGACACATAGAGTGTGCGACTCTCACCGGCCTTGAGGCGCAGCGTGCCCACAGACATGCCTGCGGCGTTGGCCACCTTGACCTCGGTGTCAGTCGTCACAGTCACCGTGATAAATCCCTTGCCGGCCGTGACAGCCATGTCGGGGGTGAGTTCCGTGTCGGCAATGCCGGTGATGCCGCCGGCGTTTTCACCATAGACCACATCCAGCGCCTGCAACGCCTTGGCACCTGAACCGGCCACCTTGTAGGTGAAATAGCTGCGGAACGGATAGCTGTAGAGATGTTCCGACCACAAATTTTTGGTGCTGAGATACATGTTGCGGGCAAAATAGAAGATGTTGGCAGTCTTGTCGAGCTTTATGCCCGAGTAGGTGGCATTGTTCAAGAAACGATAGCTTGTGCCGGCAATGGTGCCTGTGGCGGTCTCCCCTTCATGCACATAAGGAGCGGCCAGCACCGGAGTTGCCACGATGTCGGAGCCATATTGCGTGGCCACAAACGACAGTTTGCCGGCCGTGACAGCCTCTTCCTCAAAGTGGGTCACCTCTACCATGTAAGGCCGGTTGGCTTCGGTAGCAGTGCCGGATACGGGCAGGAAGTGGGCATTGGCCCTATAGTCGGATGACGAGGAAGTCTCGGGCTGCGGCAGACTCAGACAGTTGGCGGGCTGCATGACGTTGAGTTTGAAAGCGCATTTGCCACCGGCATTGGTGTGCAACCCGTTATCTACATCGAGCGTGAAGGGCAACATGAGCGTGGCACTGGTCACCTGTCCGTTGGGGGCCACGGTGATCTGTCGCTCATAAGTGGCATAGTTGGCCTGATCCACTTGTATGTCGAAGGGAGCGAAGAACGGTTGACGGTCGGTGATGACGATGTTCTTGCAGGCTTTGAACGTGCCGCTGCCGAGCTTGTAGGCAAAGTTGTCCTTGTCGGAAGTGACATTCTTGGGCAGATAGACGAGCGCGTTGGGAGCGAGCATGGCCTTGAGTCGGCCCAGTCCGTCGGGCTCTGTGGCTGTGGCACTCTCGTAGATGAGTGTCGACAGGGCCCCTGCATTGACATAGAGCAGCTGCGACGGAGCCACAGCCGTACCGCCATCGGTGAGAGCCGACAGTGCGTCGCGGATTTGCCGGGCTGTGAGATAGCCTTCTGTTGCCACTCCGCCATCGCTTGTAGAGAGGTCTACGCCATACATCGGCTTGTCCACATCTTCCGTCCCTGTGGCCAAATCGTGGAAGAGCGTGTGGTCGTAGATTTTCCTGAGTCCTACCACAGGCGTGTATTCTTTCTGCACCAAGTCTACCGTCATTGTGTAGAAAGCATAGTAGCGGTGCTGCGTAGCGGTGGTGGGTGCGATGTTATAGCGTGTCTCGTCGGCCGTGAACACATAGCAAGTGCGCTCGTGGTCGGCTCCCGACGGATTGATGCTCACGGGCGCGAAAGTGGCGCCGGCAGCCGCATAGGCATTGAGCGAGAAAGGAAACTCCTTGAGCGAGTTGTCTCCGGCGGAAATATTGGTGTTGGCCAGTTCGTCGGCATTGTTGAAGCGGAAGGCTCCCGTGCCCGATACCTCCACACGCACTTTCTCCTCGTAGGGATTGTTTTCCACGATGTCTTTCTTGCCGTAAAGGTCATCGAGACCTCCGGTGACGGTCTTGTCATAGTAGACCGAGCGCACGAAGCTGTAGCGCGAAAGGCTCTGCGAGCCGGCATTGCCATAATAGGTGTTGTCGGCATACTTGCTGCGCAGATTCTCGAAAGTGAGCCGGCAGTTGAAGTGGGCAAAAGCATCGGGGACGAAGAAGCTGAATTTTCCGCCGCCTATCATGAAGTCATCGGTGGTAGACTGCCTGCGGAGTGACGCTCCGTCGGGCCCGTTGCACACGACATCCATGCTCTCCACGTAGGGGTTAAGATGCTCCATGGTGAGTTCCAGCCGGATACCTGCATTGACGGAGGCACTCGGAGGAGCCTCGACGGCAAACTTCACGGCATCGTTGTTGAGGTCGGTGAGTTCAACGGTTCCTTCTGCCCCACCGCTTGCCACGTTGACTGCGTGTTCCACGGTCTTACCGTCGCGGCCATACACCTTCAGCGTGTAGCCGTTGGCATCGGCGGCCCGGTAGTGTATCACGGCCTTGGTGATGCGGTAGCCCAAAGGCAGTTCTACGGCATGGCCGTCTTTGACCGAAGTGGGCGACTCCACGTAGTAGGTGCCGGGCTTCAGCCGATAGTAGGCATCGGCGGGGGTGACGACGGCAGTGATGCCCTTGTTGCCCACGGCTTTGCCGTAGTTGCCGTCGGCCACACAGGCCTCCTCATAGAGTGCCACGTAGGCCTCAAGGTCTTTCACGCTCTCATAGTCGTAACTGTAATAGGTGGTGGAACCTTTGGAACGGGGCTTGATGGTGCCGAGGTCGAACTTGCTCGTCTTGAAGGGAACCTCCACCCAGCTCACACCCTCCGTGGAAGCAGCCGAAGGCATCACGGGCACTGTGAACGCTCCCTCGGATGTGAACGTGATCTCGATAGACTCAAAGGAGATGCCTGCAAAGTCGGTGCTGGTGAAGTTGCCGTCGAGCCGGAAGTAGAGCAGGTTGCCCATGTCGTCGGCCCGGCGTTCGAGCACAAACTCGCGGTCGCCCGTGTCTCCCGTCCCGAAGTTGACCTGCTTCTTCACGGTGGTGAAATCAGACCCCATTTCGCTCATCTTCCATTCGGGCCCGGCGTGTTTGATGGTGTAGCTCCCCAGCGTGACACCCTCCAAATTGTTTTTCATCACTATCTTGTAGCCCGTAAACCGGAAGCCCTTGGGCAGCGTGATGACATTGAAGCTGGAACGCTTCATGCACACGTTGATCATCTTGCCGTTGTAGTACTTGAGGTTGCAGGCGTGTGTCTCGGGAATGCCGGCAGCCGTGAGGGCCCCGTCGTCGGAGGTGATGAGGCTCAGCGGCAGCTGGTCGTGTCGCCAGAGGGAGTTGAATCCGTTTTCGAATCCCCATTCGGCCCCGTCGGTCAGGGCAGCAATCAGCTTGCCCGTTCTGGGTCCGATGGTCACGTTTTGCGCCGTGGCAGGCATCGGGAACAGCCCTAACAAGAGGAGTGCCAATGTCGCGAGCACTCCGCGTCTATTAGAAATAAAATTTTTCATAATGTTAAATTTTACGTGATAATTGTCCCAAACTTTGAGTTGTAATCGAGAGATAGAAAGAGTGTCATACCCCGCAGGGCGCTTTCGTGGCTATTGGTTATTTCTTTTACAGCCCCAACGTGCAGAGGGGGCAGCTATGAAGAGAGCCGGCATTCGGTGCCCGGAGAGTGGTAGGGGCAAAGCGGCCGTCATGGTTTCCATGCGTCCGAAGCGTTCTGTCGTTCTGTGCTTTTAGCTCCTGCCAGACTTGTTGAGGTTTAAGTCGGTGCCCTCCAAGGGCCTGATATACTTTGAGTCGGTTATGTCATCTTATTCGCAAATATAGTAAAAATATCCATGCGTGACACTCTGTTTAAGAATTATTAAGAGTTTGTCGGCCAAAAATAGTCAAATGAAGGCCGGGCGTATGATTCCCCCCAAGGGGGACAGGGCCGGAAGGGGACAGGCTGTCCGGGGCGTAAGGGGGCTGTGCCGGATGTCCGCTTTTTTCCTATCGCATTTGCATTCGGCCCGAAAATCTCGTATCTTTGCATGAGCAAGGGAAGCACTTCGGTGTTTCCCTTTTTTAGTTCTCCAATCCACCAACGAACCCTCCACCCCCTAAAGAGTGCTTTTTCAGCCTAAACGACCTTGTGAAACGGCCTCTTTGAGCTTCTCGTTCAGTCCGAATGAGCTTCCAAGTGTGGCCGTTTTGCAAATTCGTTTGGGCTTGGCGGGAAATTTGATGGGGCAGATGGGTCTGATGAGGCGGATTGGATTAGGATGGGAGATGGGTGCGGAAAAAATGCGTGTAAGCCTTTTTCTAAAGATTTAATAGTTTGTGCTATATGATGGTTTTATGGGGAGGGACCGGAGGTGAAAACCAATCCATCGATTCTGGAGATGAAGATGAAGGTCCTATCAATGGCGATGCCAAGGCCTCTAACCCTTGGGGGGAATGTGAAGATTGGCCACCCTGTATAGTTGGCAACGCATGGCGTGGCCCTCCGGGTAAGTCACCGGAAGGGCCGTCAGCCTACAGTTTGGCATCTCTCGCATACTCTCAAGTATGCGAGAGATGCCTTTCTTTTTCTTGAAAATGATGTGTTTTCTTCCTTTTTCAGCCCATTTGGCACTTCTTTTCCTGCTACACACCATCCACTCTTTTTAATTTTTGTTAAACGTATAAGGTGTTGTTATACAGTCGTTTATAATTTTTCGTGCGGAAAGGACATCCACTTTTCCGCTTCTCCCCCTTTCTTTTAGTCCGCATTTTTTCTATATTTGCATCACAATCAACAATCTATTGGCAGGCCGCGCGTCTAATACCGCCAACTAACAACTTAAATATCATTCTTATGAAAAAAGACAAGTTAATCGTCTTGTTACTGACCTTATTGGTTTCAATGACTTCTTTCGCCCAAAAGACCAACTGTTCGGGCGATGTGGTCGATGCAGCCGGTGAGCCCGTTATCGGTGCCTCCATTGTGGAGAAAGGCACGGGCAACGGGGCTGTTACCGACCTCGACGGCAAATTCTCCGTATCAGTGACTCCCGGTGCCACGCTCGTCGTCTCTTACGTGGGCTATGCCACCCGGGAGATGAAAGCTGCTCCAAATCTACACATTGTACTACAGGAAGACTCCAAACTCATCGACGAGGTGGTGATTGTGGGCTATGGCGTGCAGAAAAAGAGCGTCGTCACAGCCTCCATTGCCAAGGTGGGCGCGGACGATCTGCAACTCACAGCCCCCACGCGCATGGATAACGCCCTGAAGGGACTCGCCGCCGGCGTCACCGTCACCTCGGCCTCCGGCCAGCCCGGAGCCGCTGCCCGGGTCAGGGTGCGCGGTGTGGGCACCATCAACAACTCCGATCCGCTCTTCATCGTCGACGGAATGCCCGTGGAAGGCAACATTGACTACATCAACCCCAGCGACATCGAGAGCATGGAAGTGCTCAAAGACGCCGCCTCGGGTGCCATCTACGGTGCACGGGCGGCCAATGGTGTGATCATCGTCACCACCAAGCGCGGGCGGTTGGGCAAGGTTTCGGTGAACTACAACTTCTCCTACGGTTGGCAGAAGGCGTGGAAGCGCCGCGATGTGCTCGATGCCACGGCCTATGCACTGATGATGAACGAAGGAGCCGTGAACTCGGGCATGGCCCCCGTCTATGCCGACCCCTATTCCTACGGCAAGGGGACGGACTGGCAGAATGCCGTGTTCAATGACAATGCCCCAGTGGCAAACCATGAAGTGAATGTCAGTGGAGCCACTGAAAAACTCAACTACTATCTCGCTTTCGGTTATAACAACCAGGAGGGAATCGTGGGCGGCAACTACAACAAGTCCAACTATCGCCGTCTCACGCTGCGGAGCAACACCAATTACACCATCTTCGACGACTCCAAGGAGCGTGCGTGGCTCAACAAGCTCGACGTGCAGGTGAATCTCTCTTACGCCCGCATTAAGAGCACATCCATTGAGGCCAATTCGCAGTGGGGCTCCGTGCTGGGCAGTGCGCTGATGCTCTCACCACTGTTGCCCGTCTCCATTCCCGCTTCCGATGCAGCTGCGCAGGCTGCCGAGATAGCCCGTATGCAGGAGGCGACAAAGGTGACCGACCCGAAGACCAACGAGGTGACGGGCTACAACTACAAGCCTGTCTATGGGCCCAACGGCGAACTCTTCTACACGCCGGGAGCCGACTATCACGAGATGAACAATCCGGTGGCCATGCTCAACCTGCCCAGTGCCCCCACGTGGGTACACAAGTTTGTGGCCAACTTCGCTGCCACACTCAACATCGGCTGGGGACTCAGCTACCGGCTTTCCTATGGTGGCGACATCAACTTCAACGGCATAGATACCGGCTACACCCCCTACTACTATCTGTCGGGCAATAATCTGGCCACCAAGTCGTCGGTTACGGCCCAAAGCAACCGCGCTTCCATCTGGCAGGTGGAGAATGTGCTCACGTGGACGAGGCAGTTTGGCAGACATGACATCAACGTGGTGCTCGGCCAGACAGCCAAGCAGTCTACCGGATGGTATCTCGGCGGCAGCCGCAGCTATCCCGTCAGTGCCCGAAAGCCCTACATCGACTTTGCCACGGGGCTTGCCGTCGACAACGACATGAATGTGTGGGGAGGCCCCAACGATGAAGCCACGCTCGCCTCGCTCTTTGCCCGGGCAAGCTACAACTACGATGAGCGCTACATGGCCCAGTTTACCGTGCGCCGCGACGGGTCGAGCCGCTTCGGTGCCAACAACCACTATGCCACCTTCCCCTCGTTCTCGCTGGGATGGAATGTGACCAACGAGCCTTATCTCAGGAATGTCCGGCCCGACTGGCTCACCAATTTGAAGGTGCGCTTCTCTTGGGGAAAGAACGGTAACGAAAACATCGGTAACTTCCGCTATGCCGTCTACACCGAGGGCAACCACAATGTGCTGTTCGGTCGCAACAACACCGAGATTATCGGTACGCAGGCCGGCGGCCTTGCCAATCCCGACCTGAAGTGGGAGGAGAGCGTGCAGACCGACTTCGGACTGGACTTCGGACTTTTCCAAAACGCTCTTACCTTCACCATCGACTGGTATAAGAAAGTCACCAACGGCATGTTGATGGAAGTGCCCGTGCCGCAATATGTGGGTTCAGCTCGTCCCATCGGCAACGTGGGAAAGATGGAAAACACCGGTGTGGAACTCGAAGCCGGCTATAAGTTCCGCGTGGCCGATGCCCGTTTCCACGTGAAAGGCAACGCCGCCTATCTGCGCAACAAGCTCGTCAATTTGGGCAACGACACGGGCTATCAGAACTATGACCACTTGCAAGGCGTGGGAACCATCACCCGCGCACAGAACGGACAACCTTTCCCCTTTTTCTATGGCTACAAGACCAACGGCGTGTTCCAGAACATGGCCGAAGTGAAGGCATACGTCAATGCTGAAGGAACGATGATTCAGCCCAATGCCGTGCCCGGTGACGTGCGTTTTGTTGATGTCGACGGTGACGGCAAAATCAGTCAGGAAGGCGACATGACCAAGATTGGAAAAGGTATGCCCGACTGGACCTTCGGACTCACGTTGTCGGCCGACTGGCGCGGTTTCGATTTCTCGATGATGTGGCAGGGCGTGACGGGATGTGATGTCTTCGATGCCACCACGCGCACTGACATCTCCGTGTCCAACCTGCCCTCGTGGATGCTCGGCCGCTGGACGGGTGAGGGCACTTCCAACCACTATCCCCGCTACTGCACCGTGGACACGCACAATAACTGGCTGTCGTCCGACCTCTACGTGCACGACGCCTCCTATCTGCGCCTGAAAAACCTGCAGTTGGGCTACACACTGCCGCGCACGCTCACCCACAAGCTTTTTGTCGACCGCCTGCGCGTCTTCCTTTCGGCTGAAAATCTGATCACATGGACCAAGTATCACGGTTTCGATCCTGAAATATCTTCGGGCGGGACCTCACTCGGTGTAGACTACGGTGTCTATCCCCAAGCCCGTGTGTGGACAGTCGGGGTGAATGTCGGTTTCTGACCCAAGTGCAACCATCATTAGGAATATAACCCAAAAGAAGATTGATTATGAAAACGAACATATTATATAAGTTAGGTATTGCAGCTTTGCTCGCTGCTCTCCTTGTGCTGACAGGCTGCAAAGATTCCTTTCTGGAGGTGGAACCCGGCAAGAAGATGACACTGACAGAGTATTTCTCCACCGACGAACACATCTACGAAGCCGTGGCAGCAACCTATCATCCCATGCGCCTTTTCGACTGGAACGGTGCCACCTATAACCCCATCAACATTTGTAGCGAGGTGATGACCGACAACTTCTGGGCCGGCGGAGCCGACCTCAACGACTACACCTATTGGCACTACATGGAAGATTTCAAGGCCGACCCGCTCCACACGCTCGAAGGAATATGGAAACAGTGCTATCTGGGGGTGAAGAACGCCAACGACGTGCTATCGTATGTAGAGACCGGAAAGGACAAAATCACTGCCGAACACCAGAAGCTCTACACCGAGGAGGCGATGGTGTTGCGGGCGTTCTACTACTGCCAGCTGTGGAAGTTCTACGGCTACATCCCCGTCTACATGAAGAATCTGACCTCTCCCTACACCTGCGAGCAATCAGCTCCCGATGCGGCCTACGATGCCATCATCACCTCTCTGGAAGAAGCCATCGCCATTGGTGCGCTGCCCATGCAGTGGGACGATGCCAATCTCGGGCGGGTGAACCGCGCCACGGCCTACATGCTCTATGCTGAAATGGTGATGTATCAGAACGACGAAAGCCGCTATTCCAAGGCGCTGGAATACATGCGGCAGATCATCAACAGCGGGCAGTTTGCCCTTCATGATGACTATGCCGCTCTTTGGACGAAAGAAGGGGAATGGACGAAGGAAAGTATTTTCGAAATCAACTACACCGACGGCCCCAACGGCAAGCGTGCCTACGGCGGCGGAGTGGGCAATGTGGGAGGCACATGGCTGCCCCGGCTCATCAGTCCCGAGGGCGGTGTGGCTGCCGACGGTGTAGATAACGGGTGGGGAGCCGCACCGGTCAGAACGGATGCTTACGACAAGTTTGCTTCCGGCGATGCCCGTCGCGATGCCACCTGCTATCGTCCTGCTTCGGGTTCCTACAAACCCCGCTATGAGGATACGGGCATCTGGCTCAGCAAGTACATTGCCCGCAGTGCCAACTTGCAGAACATAGCCGGTGCCACCGACGGCAACTATGCCAACAATCTGCGCATCTACCGCTATGCCGAGACCTTGCTTAATGCTGCCGAACTGCTTGTCCGCACCAACGGGTCGGCTGCCGATGCACAGCAATATCTCAACCTCGTGCATCACCGTTCGGGCCTCACCGACAACAAGGCGGCCACCATCGACAACATCATTGCCGAGCGCGACCTTGAGTTCATGGGCGAGGGTAAACGTTATTGGGATCTCGTGCGCACGGGCAAGGCTGCTTCCGTTCTCGTCCCCGATGCCGACGGCTACCGCAAGAACACTTGGAGCGAGGCTCGCAAATATGTACCCATCCCGCAGGCCGAAATCGATGCTGCCGGTGGTGGACTCGTTCAGCACAATTATTAACCCTTTCAATCAAGATAAGTATGATGAACAAGATATTCAAAAACACCTGTGGCGCACTGTTGGCAGCATTGGCCTTTGCCGCCTGTTCGCCCGAAGAGTTTGCCGGCCCCGACCAGAGCGGGGTGCCCTCCATCATGGATGCCAAGGCCACAGCTACCGTCGACCAGACCACCAATGCCGTGACCTTCACGCTCGACAATGCCGCGAGCTATCCCGTGTGGCTGCTTCCGAGCGGCAAGAAGACCACCTATTCCACCGTCAACGGTCAGACGGTGATTTTCTCCGTGGCCGGTGACTATAAGATTCCCTACCGCATAGGCAACCGCAACGGCATCAGTGCAGGTACCGACACACTGTCGTTCCACATTGACAACTCGATAGTCAACTTCGACCAGTACTACAATCTCTTGGCCGGAGGGTCGGAAAAGTCGGGCAAGAGCAAGGAGTGGCGCATCGCCAACACGCTCGCCGGGCATCTCGGTTGCGGACCGCTGGGCACTACGGGCACCGGCTGGTATAGTGCGCAGCCCAACGAGAAGGCCGCCATGGGGCTCTACGACGACCGCCTGACCTTCACCACGGAGAGCGGCTACACCTACGATCCCGGCAAGGGGGGCACAGTGTATGTGAACAAAGGGGCCACCTTCGGCACCAATCCCGGCAACGGCAACGACTACACGGCCAATGTGGAGCAGCAAACGGCCGACTATCACTTCGAGGTGGAAGGCACCGCGCTCTACTTGGTGTTGCCGGCCAAGACGCTCTTTCCCTATCTCTCGGCCGACGCGCAGTATGACCGTCCGCGCTTCCGCATCGAGAACATCACTGCCACGCAGCTCGATCTCGTCTATGACAACGAAGCCGCCAACATCTCGTGGCACTTCATCCTGACCGCCGGCAGCGAAGGCTTCCAAGGCTTCAATGCCGACAGCGATTGCAATCTGTGGAAAAACAGCAAGTTCACCCATACCTTCTATTACGCTCCCGGATGGTCGCAGATAGCCGACCCCACTGTGAAGGCCGACGGCAACAGCTACACTATCAGCTTGCCCACAGCCACCACGCAGCAATGGCAGGCCCAAGTGTTCTTCCACACCGACATGGCCACCAACAGTGCCAACAGCTATGACTTCTCGGCCAAGTTCATCTCCAACACTAATCACGATAACGTGACCGTGAAACTGTTCAAGGAGGGCGACGACAACACGTTCTTCTTCACCGAGACCATCAAGCTGAAAGCCTACGAGCCCTACGTGTTCTATAAGAGCAACATGAAGGGTATGGACATAGACAAAGTGGCACTGGTGCTTGATTTCGGCGGCAATGCCGAGAACACGGAGGTCACCGTGAGCCGCATCGACTTGCAAGAGCATGGCTGTGACGGCATCGAGGCTCCTGAGGAAGACGACAAGACGGTCTACACCTACGACGCGCCGTCCAATCTCTGGAAGGCCGGCGTAGACGACAAGGGCACGGCCGGCTTCACCACCCGCTACTTCTATGCCCCCGGCTGGAAGCAGATAGCCGACCCCGAACTGGTGTTCGACAATGGCAAATTCTCCTACACATTGCCCGAAGCCACCACGGATCGTTGGCAGGCGCAGTGCTTCATCACAACGACCATCCCCGCCGAGGCCGAGACATCCTACGACTTCAGTTGCACCATCAACACCGACAAGTCAGGCACCTTCATGGTGAAACTCACCGACACGGCTTCCGATGCCAACTTCCTGTTTGCCAAAGAGGTGACCGTGAAGGCCTACGAGGAGTGCGTGCTCAAAGTGCCGGCCGTGGTGCTGCCTAATGGTGCTGCGCCCGCCCTCGAACTGGTGTTGGACTTTGGCGGCAACGAGGCCGACACGCATGTCTCCGTCGGCAAAATCATTTTGCAGAAGACGGCCAAATGACGGGATGATGGCTTGAACAGAGGGAGTTGACCTAAAGACGTTGGTGCAACGCCCTGACTCCCTCTGAACTTTTAAAACGCTAAGGTATATAGATATTGAAAAAATGAAAAAGTACATGTTATTAAGTCTGTTTCTTTCCGCACTGCTGTCTTTCTCCGCCTGCGGCGGCAGTGACAACGATGGTGGAGCGGCGCCCTCTGCAGAGGGCATAACGGTCAGTCCGGCCTCCGTGAGCGTGACCGACAAGGAGACCGAGCAGCGCATCAGCATCACCGCACCCAAGGACTGGAACGCCTATGCCGATGAGGCTTGCAGCAGTTGGGTGACTGTCACCACCTCCGGCACCGCCAAAACTACGGGCACGATAGCCTTGAAGATAACTGCCAACACCTCCTGCGAAGCCCGTTCGGGGCATGTGGTGGTGATGTCGGGCTCTTCGCGGGTGTCCATCCCCGTGACCCAAGCGGCTGCTGAGGCTTCAGAAACGCCCGACTCGCTCAAGGGCCCAGAGGGCTATCGGCTTGTGTGGCACGACGAGTTTGACACTCCGAGCCTCTCTGCCGACTGGAAGATAGAAAACTGGCTGGCCGGAAAAGTCAACAACGAACTGCAAATTTATCCCGGGACGGCAGAGATAGACGGGCAGAAGCTCATCGCCGTAGACAATGGTGTGCTCTCTGTCACGGCTCGCAAGATAGGCGGGAAGATCTACTCCGGCCGACTCTATGCCCTGCCCGCCAAGGGTTGGAAGTATGGCTACATGGAGGCAAAAATGCGACTGCCCAAGGGCAAAGGCACGTGGCCGGCCTTCTGGATGATGCCTGTAGACTTCAAGTCGTGGCCCGCCGACGGTGAGATAGACATCATGGAGCATGTGGGATTCAATGAGAATGTGGTTCACAGCACCATCCATTGCACCAAGTACAACAACACCGGCACGCCCATCGAGAGCGCACGGCGCATGGTGACCGGTGCCACGACGGGCTTCCACATCTATGCCATGGAGTGGACGGCCGACCGCATGACCTTCCTTGTGGATGGGGAGACACTGCTCACCTACCGCAACGACGGTACGGGCCGCGATGCCTGGCCCTTCGACAAGGCCTTCTACATCATCTTCAATCTGGCCTGGGGGGGTGACTGGGGCGGTCAGCAGGGAGTCGACGAGACGGCTCTGCCGGCCACGATGGCCGTCGACTACGTGCGTGTCTATCAGAAATAAGGTGGCCAGGAATCCTTATATCATCAACCATTAAACCGAAATTGACATGAAAAAATCAGTGCTTTCCTTCTCTTTGGCTTGTCTGTCGCTGTTGGCCACGGCCCGGACGGAACCCATGAATACATTTGTAGACAATCTCCTCTCGAAGATGACGCTGGAGGAGAAGATAGGACAGCTCAACCTACTGCCCGGCGGCGACATCACCACGGGGGCGGTGATGAAGAGTCCGCTGGCCGACTTGGCGGCTAATGGCCGGCTCGGAGCCGTGCTCAACGTGAAGGGCGTGGACAAGATCAGGGCCCTTCAGGAAGTGGCTGTCAAGAAAAGCCGATTGGGCATACCGCTGCTCTTCGGGCAGGATGTCATACACGGCTATCAGACGGTGTTCCCCATTCCGCTCGCCCAGTCGTGCAGCTGGAATCTCGAAGCCATCGAACAAGGGGCCCGGATAGCCGCCCGGGAGGCATCGGCACAGGGCATCAACTGGGTGTACAGCCCCATGGTAGACATCGCCCTCGACCCCCGATGGGGCCGTATAGCAGAGGGCAACGGCGAAGACCCGTTTCTCGGCAGCCGCATCGGAGAAGCCATGATTCGCGGTTTTCAAGGCAACTACGGCCGGGAGAATGTGATGGCCTGCGTGAAGCATTATGCCCTCTACGGGGCAGCCGAAGCCGGGCGCGACTACAACACGGTGGACATGAGCCGCCAGCGCATGTTCAACCAATATTTTCCGCCTTTCAAGGCAGCCGCCGAGGCCGGAGCGGGTTCGTTCATGTCTTCCTTCAACGTGGTAGACGGCATTCCCGCCACGGGCAACCGCTGGCTGCTGACCGATGTACTGCGCGACCGGTGGCACTACGACGGCTTTCTCGTGACCGACTATGGGGCCATCGGCGAAATGGTGGCCCACGGTGTGGGCGACCTGAAGACGGCTTCCGTGCAGGCACTCCATGCAGGCACGGATATGGATATGTGTTCTGATGCTTTCGCCAAGACTCTTGCCGAGGCCGTGAAAGCCGGCAAGGTGGGCGTGGAAGAGATAGACAGGGCCTGTCGGAGGGTGCTTGAGGCGAAATACAAGCTCGGACTTTTCACCGATCCCTACCGCTTTTGCGATGCCCGGCGGGCCAAGACCGAGCTCTACACGGCCGAGCACCGTGCCGCCGCCCGACAGATGGCGGCCGAGACTTTCGTGCTCCTGAAAAACGACCGGGTGCCCGGTGCAGCCTCCAACGGAGAGGACAGCCGACTGCTGCCTTTGAAGAAAGAGGGCACGATAGCTCTCATCGGGCCGTTGGGCGACACGCGCAGCAATGTGGTGGGCTGTTGGTCTACGGGCGACACACCCGACCGTTACAGCACTTTGCGCGAGGGCATGGAGCGTGCCGTGGCCGGCAAGGCCCGCATCGTCTATGCACAGGGGTGCAACATCTACGATGATGAGGCCGTGCAGGAGGCCGGTACGTTTGGCCGGCCCATTCTCCGGGTAGACAAGCAGGCTGCACGGGCAGAGGCATTGCGCCTGGCCGGTGAGGCCGATGTCATCGTTTGTGCCATGGGCGAACTGGCCGAGATGAGCGGCGAGTGTGCTTCCCGCTCCGATCTTTCGCTGCCCGACGCGCAAGCCGACCTGCTGCGCCGCCTCGTGGCACTTGGCAAACCGCTCGTGTTGCTCCACTTCTCGGGCCGTCCCACGGTGCTTGCGTGGGAAAACGAGCACGTGCCTGCCATCATGAACGTGTGGTTTGGTGGTTCGGAGTTGGCCGATGCCATCCCCGATGTGCTGTTCGGCGACAAGGTGCCTTCGGGCAAACTCACCGTCACCATGCCGCGGTCGCTCGGTCAGGTGCCCCTCTACTACAACCATCTGCCCACGGGGCGGCCCGTGCGGGAGGGCGAGCAGGCGTTTCGGAAATACAGAAGTAACTATCTCGACGTGCGCAACGATCCGCTCTATCCTTTCGGGTTCGGGTTGAGTTACACCACTTTCCGTTACAGCGACGTGGCGTTGAGCAGTACCACGATGGGCCCGACAGGCAGCGTGGAGGCCTCGGTGACGGTGACGAACACCGGTGGCCGCGATGCCGACGAAATCGTGCAACTATACATCCACGACCGTGTGGCCTCGCTCTCCCGTCCGGTGAAAGAGCTCAAAGGCTTCCGCCGCATCCGTCTCAAGGCCGGCGAGAGCCGCCGGGTGAATTTCACCATCACTCCCTCGCTGCTCACTTTCTACAACAACGATCTGCGCGAGGTGCTCGACCCCGGCGATTTCGATGTGATGATCGGGCCCAACAGCCGCGATGTGAAGGCCGCCGTCCTGAAAGTGGAATAGTGAAAAGTGGAGCCGGTCCGACCTTGACGGGAGTCTCCGATTTTGTCAAATAAACTACAGCTTTTCGGACCCTGTGCTTGAGCTATACTCATCGAACATGCCCTCCGGGTGAAAATACGCGAATTTTGGCGGTGCTTTTAAATCGTTGAGAGTCAGTTGTTTGAATATTTTTGACGCATTCAAGAGTCTGAAAAGGGGTCTGAAAAAGGCCGAATGAGCTAACAGAACAGCCACAGTTGCATCGCAACTGTGGCTGTTTGAGTTTCCAACTGTGGCTCTTTCACGTATATAGCACGAACTATTAAATCTTTGGAAAAAGGCTTACACGACATTTCTCCAAGTCCATTTTCCCATCTCTTCTCATTCGGCTTATTCGTCAAATTTGCCCCATCTATTTTCTCACGCGGCCCAAACGACATTGCGAAACGGCCACACTTGGAGGCTTGTCCGGCCCGAATGACAACCTCAGATGGGCCCTTTTGAAAGGTCATTCAGGCCGGAAAAGCCCCCCTTTAGGAGGTTGGGGGGCTTGTTGGGAGCTTTTTATAAAAAAAAGGAAACGCTCTCGCGCTTCCCTTGCTCATGCAAAGATACACAAATCTTGGCCCGAATGCAAATGCCGCATGAAAAAGGCGGACAGTTTTTCGGAGTGTCCGCTTTGGGTGGCGCAGACTTAAAAAAGCGATGCTTTCTTTTTGCGTTTTATCTGATTTTCAGTATCTTTGTCGGAAAAAGCAGTGACCATGAAACTCTATATCGCGACCACACTCTTGCTTCTCTGTCAGTTGGCGGCCCGGGCGGAGGTGCAGCCCCCCAATCTCGACTCCATGTACAACTGTCTGGACGATGCCATTGCTCATGCCGATGTGTATTTTGCCCGCAAGGAGCTGCGCATAGCGGCGTTGCGCTCCAAGCTGAAGGCGGCCCGGAACGTGGAGGCGCGTTATCGAATTTCGCACAGGCTTTATGAGGAGTACAAGCCATTTGTCAGCGATTCGGCCATTTACTTCCTCAACGAATGTGTGGCTTTGGCTCGGAAAGCGGGGCGGCAGGAACGGGTGGGGGAGTGCCTGTCGCTCTTGTCCTTGTGCTGTTCTTCCACAGGACTCTACGATGAATCCCGCTCGTTTCTGGCGCGGGTGGACACGGCCGTCCTCAACCGGAGGGGGCTGGCGGCCTACTATCACGCCTGCTATAACCTGAACAACGAGTTGGCCTACTATTCTTCCATCCGTCCGATGAAAAAGGTCTATCAGGCCGAGACGGCCCGATATGAGAAACGGCTGCTCTCCTGTGTGTCGGAAAATGACGATGTGGCACTGTTGGTGCGCGAATTGCGGCTTATGTCGGAGGGCAGGCGGAGAGAGGCGATGGCACTCAACACGAAGTGGCTGAAGCTGGTGGAGAAGGGCTCTCACCGCTATGCCCTCGTGGCGCTCTACCGCTATCTGGAGTATAAGGCAGCCGAGGACACCACACACATGATGTATTGGTTGGCGGAGTCGGCCTTGGCCGATGTGCGCAACGGTGTGATGGATCAAGGTTCGATGTGGGAAATGGCTAACCAGCTGATGTTGCAGGGCGACGTGGACAGGAGCTATCGCTACATCTCGTTTACCAGCGGCTGCGCCAACCGTTACGGGTCGCGGCAGCGCAGTTGGCAGATTTCGCCCCTGATGTCGGCCATTGCCGACAATTACAAGCGGGCCAGCGAGTCGAAAAACCATCAGCTGACGCTCATGCTCGTGGTCATCAGCGTGCTGACGGTGGTCATCTTGTTTATCCTCTTCTATGTGAACAGGCAGCGCAAGAAGCTCGCCGTGGCGCGGAAGCACCTGAGCCGCAAGAACAGGCAGCTCTCTGTGAGCAACGGGAAGCTGTCGGCAGCCAACGAACAGTTGAGTATGCTCAACTTGCAACTGTCGGAGAGCAATCGCGTGAAAGAAGAATACGTGGGGCGGTTCATGCGATTGTGCTCGCTCAACATCGACAAGATGGATGCCTTCCGCAAGCAGGTGAACCGGATGGTGAAGAATCGCGACTATGAAAATCTGTATCAAGTGACGCGCAGCAGGAAAAGTCAGGAGATGGAACTTGATGCGTTCTACGAGGATTTCGACAAGGCCTTTCTTCATCTGTTCCCCAACTTCGTGGGCGATTTCAACTCGCTGTTGAGGCCCGAAGAGCAGATAGAAGTGCCCGAGAAGGGGCGCATGACCACCACGCTACGCATCTTCGCTCTCATTCGGCTGGGCATTGACGACAGCGGCAAGATAGCCGAGTTTCTCCATTATTCGGTCAACACCATTTATAACTATCGGGCCCGCACGAAAAATGGGGCCATTGCCGACCGCGAACACTTCGAGCGGCATGTCAAAGAATTGGGACTGCCGCGGTCGTGAGGGGGGGATTGCTTAGGAGTTAAGGGGAGTTAAGGAGTTAAAGGGAGTTAAGACAGCGGCTTTATCCCTCAATTTTCATATCTTTGAGGTGCAAAACTATTGTCTTAACTCCCTTTAACTCCTTAACTCCCTTTAACTCCTAAAACATCTCCCCTTAACTCCTAATACTTTTCCAACAGCGCAAGTGCCTTGTTTTCGTGGGCTTCCATGATTTCGCGTTCGCCCGGCCCTTTGTCATTGATGCCGCACAGGTGGAGGATGCCGTGGATGATCACGCGGTGCAGTTCCTCGTTGTAGTCTTTTCCAAACTTCTCGGCGTTGGTGCGCACGGTGTCGAGCGAGATCACGAGGTCACCGCTGATGGTGTCGCCCTCGTCGTAGTCGAAGGTGATGATGTCGGTGTAGTAGTCGTGGCCGAGATATTCGTTGTTCACCTCGAGCATCTTCTCGTCGTCGACGAACATATAGCCTATTTCGCCCACTTTACGCCCGAAGGTGGCCGCCACGGCCTTGATCCAGGCACTGACGGTGCGCTTCCTGATGTTCGGCATCTTCACGCCGTCTGCATTGTATGTAATCATAAAAACGTTATCTGTTATTCCTTGTTACCTATTTCTTTATTATTTCCGGCTTCGGGCAGAAACTCGGAGACATCGTGGCCGAAGAACTCCAGTTCGCGCACCAAGCTGCTGCTGACACAAGCCAGATGCGGTTCGCTGAACAGCAGGAGCGTTTCCACCCCGCCCAGACGCCGGTTGATATCGGCCTGGTCGCGCTCATATTCGAAGTCTTTGGCCGAACGCACGCCACGCACGATGAACGTTGCCTCCTCGCGGCGGGCCAAATCGATGGTCAGGTCGCTGTAGGCCACGACCTTCACCCGCCCGTCACCGGCATAGAGATTGGTAATGGCCCGCACCCGTTGGGCCACATCGCTCTGTGTGTGTTTGAGTCTGCTCACGGCCACACCGATGACCAGCCGGTCGAAAAGCGGCAAGGCGCGGTCTACGATGGACCGGTGACCGATGGTAAACGGGTCGAATGTGCCCGTAAAAAGGCCTGTTTTCATCATTGAAGTAATGCTTTGACTCGGCAAAAGTAGAGATTTAAATTGAAACCTCCAAGGGTTTAAACTGAAAAGTTGGCAGACATGGAAAATGAATTCTATACAAATAAAAGGTGTGTTAAAGTTTGCCGGTTCACGCTTTTTTCGTATCTTAGCACCGGTTTATATCTTTATGCCTATGCAAGACGACGACTTCGACAAGCGGCCAAGCTCAAAATATTATCTTCTTTTATTGCTGTTCTCCCTGCTGTTGGGGTCATGCGGGCAGGGTGGAAAGGAACAACTCGCCCGCGGGGAGCGCGACTCGCTGCGCAAGGAGATGAGCCGCTATTCGCTGATGGGATATGCACTGCGCGACTCAAGCCAGTATCTTGCAGCTTCGGAGATGCACCAGCGTGAGCTCTCTTTGGCCCAGCAACTTGACGACACGCTGATGGTGATCAACTCGCTCAACTCTTTGGGAGCCAATTATCGTCGTATGGGCATCTTCAACGAGGCACTCGACTATTACGGGCAGGTGCTGGTGATGATTCAAGGGGCGCGTTCGAAGGGTGATTCACGCTACCGCAAGTGTCAGGCAGTGGCCTACAACGGGTTGGGTAATGTCTACACCATGATGGGCAACTATGCCGATGCCGACAGTGTGTTGCGCATAGCGCTCGCCATTGAGACGGAACTGGGCAGCGAGAACGGGATGAATGTGGACAACGCCAACCTTGGACGCGTATTCGAATTGCGCGGCCAGCTCGACTCGGCATGGAACTACTACAACCGCGCTTTCTATCACAGCAAGCGCTACGGTTCGGCGTTGAGCCTGGCCTACTGCCATGTCAACTTCGGCCGTGTCTACGAGAAGCGGCACCAATATGCGAAAGCCATCAAAGAGTTCAACCTCGCCTTCGGACTCATCGACGGCAAGAAAGATCTCTGGTTGTGGTTGCAGCCTTGCATAGCCTTGGCACGCATACACATGCTTACAGGCGACCTGACCACCTCGGAAGGTTATCTGAGCGATGCGCTGAGGGTGGCCAAAAGCATCAACTCTACGGAATATCTGGTCGAGATATACGGGCTTTACTCGGAACTCTACCAGAAACGCGGAGACTATGAGAAGGCGCTGGACAACTTTACGCTCTCAACGAACTATGAAGACAGTCTGGTGGACATGAAAAAACTGTTCCAACTGCAAAACCAGCGCATCAATTATGCCCGCAAGCAAAAGGACATGGAAATGCTTCAGATGCACGTAGACTTGCAATCGGAACGCCAGTCGAAGGGGCTCATCATCACCATCCTCTTTCTGGCTCTCGCTGTCACGGGCAGCCTGCTGGCCACCTATTGGTATATCGCAGGGGCACGGCGACGGACGGCCGAGACGCTACGGAAGTTGAGTGTGGCGCGTGACCACTTCTTCACCAACATCACCCACGAGTTCCGCACGCCCCTCACCATCATCCAAGGCATCGGGGAAGAGCTGGCCGGGACCGACTTCTCCGGCTCCGAATCCACCGGCGAGTTGGAGAAAGCCATCCATCACAAAGCTTCTATCATCGTCAGACAAGGTAACAGTCTGCTGTTGCTCATCAACCAGATACTCGACATAGCCAAGCTCCAAACGGCCGTCTCCACGGCCCCCCAATGGCGGCACGGCGACATCGTGGGCTTCATCGGCATGGCTTGTGAGAGTTTTCAGGAACTGGCTTCGCGCAAAGGCATCACCATCGACTACCGCCCTGCGCAACCCTCCTTGCCCATGGACATCATTCCCGACTATCTGCACAAGGTGGTGGGCAACCTGCTCTCCAACGCCATCAAGTTTTCTTTCAACGACAGCCGCATCATCCTCACCACGGATGTTGCCGACGAGCGGCTTGTGCTGCGGATCAGTGACGAGGGCATCGGTATGACCGAGGAGCAGAAAGCCCGGGTCTTCGAACCTTTCTACCAAGCCGATACCGAGAGCCGCAACATCGGTACGGGTGTGGGACTATCGCTCTTGAGGCTGGCCGTCACGGCGATGGACGGCACGGTGAACGTGGAGAGCGAACCCGGCAGGGGCACCACTTTTGAGGTGAAGATGCCTTTGCGTCATGCCGGTGGTGAGTGGGAGCCTATGGGATATGACGGTTACGGGTACTTCCTCGGCTCCGCAGGCGCGGAGGAAGAGCAACCACCGCAAGACGACAGCCTTGACGACGACTCGGCTACGCGTGTGCTTATCGTGGAAGACTCGGCTATGGTGGCCGAATACATCGGGCAACAGCTGGGAGGCGAATACCGTCTGTTCTATGCCGCCGACGGCGAATCGGGATGGGAGAAGGCTCTGCAACTGGTGCCCGACATCATTATCACCGATGTGATGATGCCCCGTTTGGACGGCTGTTTGCTCTGTCGGCGCATCCGCCGGTCAGACTTGCTCGGTCATGTGCCCGTGGTGATGGTCACAGCCAAGGTGACCCACGAAGACAAGATGCAGGGACTTGAGGCCGGAGCCGACGCTTATCTGGAGAAGCCTTTCCACGGAGACGAACTGAACCGGCGTGTGGAGCGGTTGCTCGAACAGCAGCAACTCATGCGCAAGAAACTGCTTGCGGAATTGGAAAACTCACCGGTGGAGAAAATGGAGCAAGAGGGACAGGAAGAACAACAGGCCGAAGAGCGGAAAGGCGAGGTGCTGAGTGCGGTCAACAAACAGTATCTCGAGCGTTTCACCCGCGAGGTGGAAACCCAGCTCAAAGGCGGAAAAGTGGATGTAAGCCGGTTGGCCGAGGCTATGTTTGTGAGCCGGGCGCAACTCAATCGCAAGATTCGTGCCATTACGGGGCAGACCACCACGGGCTACATCGCCGACCTGCGTGTCAACAAGGCCAAGCTGTTGCTCAAAGAACATCCCGAGATGAGCATCTCCGAGGTGGCCTATCATTGCGGCATCGAAGACACTCCCTATTTCATCACGCTCTTCAAGCGCAAAACCGGACAGACACCGGGAGCGTGGAGGGAAACGGTGAGTGAAGAGTGAGTTCGTTCTTTTAGTTTCCAAACAGGTCCGGTTCCATGATGTTGCCGGCGTAGGAATTGCGCCCCAAGTGTTCGTAGGCCAGCCGTGTAGCCATTCGGCCGCGGGGCGTGCGTTTGATGAATCCCTCCATGATGAGAAACGGTTCATAGACTTCTTCCACCGTGCCGCTGTCTTCCCCGATGGCCGTGGCGATGGTGGATACCCCCACCGGGCCGCCACGAAACTTGTCGATGATGGTGAGCAGTATCTTGTTGTCGATTTCGTCGAGCCCGTATTGGTCGATGTTGAGTGCTTGCAGCGCCATTTTCGCTATCACGGTGTCAATGGTGCCGTTGCCCTTCACCTGTGCGAAGTCGCGCACCCTCCGCAACAGCGAATTGGCTATGCGGGGTGTTCCCCGCGAGCGTCGCGAGATTTCGATGGCCGCTTCATCGTCGATGGGCACCCGCAGCAGGTAGGCCGACCGCTTGATGATGCGCATGAGGGTTTCGGGCGCATAGTATTCCAAGTGCATGTTGATGCCGAAACGGGCGCGTAGCGGAGCCGTGAGCATGCCGCTGCGGGTGGTCGCCCCCACCAGCGTGAAGGGGTTGAGGTCTATCTGTATGCTCCTTGCCGAGGGCCCCTTGTCGATCATGATGTCTATCCGGTAGTCCTCCATTGCCGAGTAGAGGTATTCTTCCACCACGGGCGAGAGGCGGTGAATCTCGTCAATGAACAGCACATCGTTGGGTTCCAGCGAGGTCAGTATGCCCGCCAGGTCGCCCGGTTTGTCGAGCACAGGGCCCGAAGTGATCTTGAATCCCACGCCCAGTTCGTTGGCGATGATGTTGCTCAGCGTCGTCTTGCCCAGTCCCGGCGGTCCGTAGAGCAGGGTGTGGTCGAGCGGTTCGCCGCGAAACTTGGCCGCCTCGACGAATATCTCAAGGTTTTCCACCACCTTCTGCTGACCGTTGAAATCCTGAAAATGCACCGGTCGCAGTGCATTTTCAAACTCCTTTTCGGCCGACGACAGCGTCTCCTGCCTTATGTCGAAATCATCGTTCATGCTTTTTCCTCTTATTCTTTAGGCCTACAAAGTTAAGCCAAACTCTCGGATTATCAAAGCAAAAGCCCGTTTTTTCTTTCTCTTGCACAGTCGTGCGGCCCTTCCGTGACCGGGGGTATGCACCCCTTTGCCCCCACGACTTTGTGGAACGGATAGCCGCAGAAGGTTGCCCGAATGTCCTCCGGATCCCCGCCGGGGCATATAGTGTGAAACATTAAAAGAAATGAAAATACACAACATGGAACGTGCGGGCAGCCGAATGGAGGAAACTGTGAGCTGCCTTGAAACGGCAAGAAAAGTGAAAACTCTCTCCCGCCGCAGCCCTTTCATCTTGCAAAAGGGCCACACTTGGAAGCTCATTCGGGCCGGATGACAACCTTGGAAAGGCCCTTTTGAAAAGCCGTTTGGGCCGAATGGCATTCCATAGCAGGAGAAAGCCCCCTTTAGGGGGAGTGGGGACTAAAAAAGGGAAACGCTCTCGCGCTTCCCTTGCTCATGCAAAGATACAAAATCTTCGGGCCGAATGCAAATCCTGCATGAAAAGGATTGACACCCCCCTTTTGTTTTTCCATCCTTGTCCGGCAGCCGTATGTTTCCTTACTCCTCCTTCTGCTGCTGTCCTCCCCGCTTCATGTAGTCTCGCGGCGACATGCCGTAGAAGTTCTTGAAGATGGTGGAGAATGACGTGGCGTTGGGGAATCCGCAGGCCACCAGCACTTCCGTGATGTTCTGGTTGGGTGTTTGCAGCAGGCGGGCAGCCTGCCGGAGCCTGATGTTGCGGATGAAAGCGTGGGGGGTCTGGTTGGTCAGCTCTTTCATCTTGCGGTGCAGATGCACACGGCTGATGCCGGCTTCGGTGGAAATCATGTCTATGCTGAGGTCGGGATTGCTGAGGTTTTTGTTGATGACGGCCATGATGCGTTCCATGAGTTTGTCATCGGGCGACTCCACTTTCACGTGCAACACTTTCCCCTCTTGCGTCTCGCTGCCGTTGAACTTGTTGCGCAACAGTTCGCGTTGGTGCAGCAGATTGGTGATGGTGCGGCGCAGGATGTCCATGTTGAAAGGTTTGACGATGTAGGCATCTGCCCCGGTTTCGAGTCCTTCAAGGCGGTCTTCGTCACGGCTCTTGGCCGTGAGCAGAATCACGGGAATGTGATTGGTGTTGACGTTCGACTTGAGACGTGCGCAGAGCGTGTTGCCGTCCATCACCGGCATCATGATGTCGCTCACTACGAGTGACGGCATTTCCTTGAATACCGTGTTGAGAGCCTCTTGGCCGTTGGGGCAGAGCGTCACGCGGAAGTCCTTTTCCAGTTCCGCCTTCAGGTATTGGGCTATCTCGTCATCGTCTTCAGCGACGATGATGTGTTGTCGCTTGCGGTTGGAGAGCCGGTCGTTGAGAGCGTTCGGGTTGGGAGTCTCCTCTGGTCCCGGTGATCCGGGAAGCGGCTGTTCTGCTTCATTGTCCATCGCCTCGACAGCCTGCTCCGCCATCTCCTCGGGCTTGAGGTGGGCATTGCCCAGCGGTATGGTCACGACGAACTCGCAGCCACGGCCGTCGGGCAGGTTGCGGGCTTCGATGCTTCCGTAGTGCAGTTCCACGAGCGAACGGGTGAGGTCGAGCCCTATGCCCGTGCCGATGTTACGGTCGTTGGTCTCCGACGGCATCTGGTAGAAGCGTTCGAAGATGCGTTCGAGCTTGTCTTCGGGGATGGTGGCCCCGTCATCGCTCACGGCTATCCGGGCCTGCGTGTCGTCGTGGGAGAGCCGTATGTCGATGTTGCCGCCGGCATTGCAGAATTTGAAGGCATTGGAGAGCAGGTTCATCAGCACCTTGTCGAAGTTGCCGCGGTCTATCCATACGGGTAGCGTCTCGGCATCGTGACTGAACCGGAGATTGATGTTGCGGGTCTTCGTCTGGTGGAGAAAGAGCGTGTAGATGTCTCTGATGAAGGCCACAAGGTCGGTCTCCCGCATCTGCAAGCCCATCTGCCCTTTGTCTATCTTGCGCAAGTCCATCATCTGGTTGATGAGTGAGAGAATGCGCTCGGCATTGCGCCGTATGGTCTCGTAGACGCTTCGACGGTGTGCATCGGTGTCTTCCTTGATGAGCTGTTGCAGGGGCGAGACGATGAGCGTCATGGGCGTGCGTATCTCATGGCTGATGTTCATGAAGAAGCGCAGCTTGGCCTCGCCCAGTTCTTCGGCATGGATGTGTTCCTGAAGGCGCAGGCGGTCTTCCTCCTTGCGGCGGCGGTATTGCAAATAGAGCCATGCGAGAACGGCCAAGAGGAGCAGATAGACGCAATAGGCGGGTGTGGAGCGATACCACGGGGCTGCCACCACCACGGTAAATGTCTTCTCCTCGGAGGGCGCATTGTTGAGAATGGCCTTCACGCGAAACCGGTAGGTGCCCGGCGAGAGATGAGAGAAGGCTATCTCGTTGCTTCCCGGGCTGAGCCGTGTCCACTTGTCGCCGTTGATGCTGTAGAGGTACACGATGTTGTCGGGGTCATCGTAGGTGAGCGTGGAGAGGTGTATGCTGAAGGAGTTGTCCTCATAGTCCATGTCGAAACGGTCGGAGTCGGGCCTTACGCTCACCTCGTTGCTGCCCACGGTGAGGCCTGTGATCTTCACCGTGGCTTTCCATTTCTGCGGCCGGATGTGTGCAGGGTCAAACCACGTGAGACCACCCGTGCCTCCGAAGAGAAGCTGCCGTCCGTCGGACGAGAGGCAGGATGCACCGTCGGCAAACTCATTGCTCTGTAGTCCCTTGTCCACATAGAAACAGGCTACGCGTCCCGTTGCGAGATTGAGGCACCCCAGTCCGTGGTCGGTGGCTATCCACACGTTGCCCCGGTTGTCGGTCTCCACACCTGCCACACCATTGTCGGGCAGTCCGTCGGCCGTGGTAAAGACACGGCAGGTGTGCCGTCTCGTGTCGTAAACGAACAGACCGTCGTTGGTGCCCAGATATACTTTGCCGTCGCGGCCTTCCCTCACCACACGCGAAAAAGTGCCGTAGTTGGGGCAGTTGGAACCGAAGACCGACAGCCAGCTGCCTTTTTCGAGGTCGAGACAGCCGAGCCCCACGGAGGTGGCCACATAGATGCGGTGACCGTCGCGCGACACGGCTATTTTGCCTATGTAGTCGTTTGCGAGACTGTTCATGCGCCGGTCGGTCTCGGCCCCGGCTTTCATGCGATAGTCCACCCGTTTCTGCGTTACTGGGTCAAGACACATGAGCCCTTGTCCCATGGTCCCCATCCATAGGCGGCCCCGCCGGTCTGCGGCGATGGAGAACACACTTAGCGGCCCGTTCACTTCCAGTTTGCAGGCGTGGTAGGCATCGTTGTCGGCCGTTACCCATCCGCATCCCTCTTCGTAGGAGCCTAACCAGATGCGCCCCAAATGGTCTTCGGCGATGGAGAGGATGGTACCCGGCACGGTGGTGTAGTGGCGCACGAGGCGGTGCTGCGCGTCAAGCAGGTAGAGGCCGTCTTTGTCGGTGCCCACCCAGAGGTGTCTCCGGCTGTCAGTGAATACGCTCGTCACGCAGTTGTTGCCTATTACGTTGGCCGGGCCCAGCCGGGGTCCCATGTAGCCGAAGCCCGATTTGGCAGCCGGTTGCATGAACACACCCTTCTGAAGCATGCCCAGCCACGTGTTGCCGTTGCGGTCTTCGGTGATGGAATAGACCTTGGCGTGATCCAGTTGGGTGTCCCGGCTGTAATAGGGGTTGGCGGTGAGCCGGCCGTTGTGTGGTTCGTAGATGTAGACTCCGGTCCCGTCGCATCCCAGCATCAGCCGGTTGGTTCTGTCGGCATAGAGCTTGGCGATGGGCAACCGGCCGGCTGTGGCAGCGCGTTCAAACTGTCCTGTGTGGGCATTCAGCCTCCACAGTCCTTGTCCGAAGGTCCCCACCCAAATGTTGCCCTGCCTGTCGGTGCAGATGTCGCGCAGCGAATGGCGCATGGTTTGGTCGGAAAAATAGTGGCCTGTCACCTTACCACCGTTCAGACAGTAGAGGCCGCCGTGGCTGGTGACGGCCCATAGCCGTTGTTGGCGGTCTTCCATGATGCGCCGCAGATAGAGCAGGTCCGCCGGCAGTCGGCTGATGGTGCGGGCCGTGTTGTCGGCTCCCAGTCTCATCAGTCCGTAGCCCGAGGTGCATATCAGCACTTCGCCATTGCGCCGCTGCTGTATGTCGTTGATATAGGTGTGGATGCTTGTGCCCTTCGGGCCGATGAGCCGGAGGCTGTCGAAGCCCTCGCCGTTGTATCGCTGCACGGTGAGATTGCTCCCGATGAAGAAGTTGCCGTCGCGGTCTTGGAACATACAGTTCAAGTAGTTGCTCGTGAGTCCGCTCCTCCGGTCTTCCTTCTTATAGGTTTTGAATCGGTAGCCGTCGTAGCGGTTGAGGCCGTTGCGGGTGGTTATCCAGATGAAGCCGTCGCGGTCTTGGAACACCTGGCTCACGAAACTGTTAGACAGCTGGTGGTCGGCCGTATAGAGTTTGCCGGTCTGTGGCCGGGCATGGAGCGATGAAAGAAACGTAAGTATCAGTAGATAGTATTTCATGATTGTTTCGGTTGCATTTGTTCGGACTGCCTGCAAAGATACCAATAAAATCCTGTTCCATCCCGTTTTCAGGCCATAAAAATAGGAATAATGAGACAACCGGCAAGCATTGTGAGACAAACGGGAGACAAGGATGTTACGAAAGGACAACTATTTGAAACATGAGAAACAACACGGAAAGCGTAAAATGATTATCTTTGCAATCGAAGTTTAACCATCGCTAAATCATGATACAGAACAATCGATTCCGCAGGTGGCTCGTAGCGGGTGCCCTGCTGTGTGTGTCGGTGTTGACAGGCGAGGCGGCTGCCGCCCCCGATCCCGACTTTTACATCTTCCTCTGCTTTGGCCAGTCCAACATGGAAGGCAATGCCAAGATTGAGCCCGAAGACCTCACGGGCATTGATCCGCGCTTCCGGATGATGGCAGCCGTCGATGATGTCCGTCTCGGGCGCAAGCAGGGGCAGTGGTACACGGCCCTGCCGCCACTCTGCAGGGAGAACACCGGACTCACGCCCATTGACTACTTCGGCCGCACGATGGTGGAGCATCTGCCCTCCAATGTGCGGGTGGGTGTCATCAACGTGGCTGTGGGCGGATGCCACATCGAGACATTCATGCGCGACTCCGTGGACAATTATGTCAAGACCCGTGCCCCGCAGTGGATGAAGGGGATGCTCAAAGCCTATGGAGACAATCCCTACAAGCGGCTCGTGGAATTGGCCCGCAAGGCCCAGAAGGAGGGTGTCATCAAGGGTATACTGCTCCATCAGGGCGAGTCCAACACCGGTGACCGCCGTTGGCCCGACAAGGTGGCCTTTGTCTACCACCAGCTCATTGCCGACCTTGGACTCAAGTCGGAAGACGTGCCGCTCTTGGCCGGTGAAGTGGTGAGGGCCGGCGGGCGTGGCCGCTGCATCGCCATGAATCCCATCATCGACGCTTTGCCCGAGACGATACACACGGCCCACGTCATTTCCTCCGAAGGATGCACCTCCGGCCCCGACGACTTGCACTTCGATGCTGGGGGCTATCGCGAACTTGGCCGGCGCTATGCCTACAAGATGCTGTCGCTTCTGGGGCATCCCGTGTTCACTCCCGTCGTGGTGCCTGCCGATGCCGTGACAGCCTCTACGGCCATTCCCGGTAACGATTTCCCCAAGGTCGATGCGCAGCACCGGGCCTATTTCCGGCTCCGTGCACCGCAAGCCAACCGCGTGCAGCTTGATATCTGTGGCAAGAAGTATGACATGCAGCGTGACGAACAAGGCGTGTGGACCGTAGCCAGCGACCCGCTCGTGGTGGGCTTCCACTACTATTTCTTCCTCGTAGACGGCGTGCAGGTGGTCGATCCGGCCAGCGACACCTTCTTCGGTTGCTGCCGACAGTCTGGCGGCATAGAGATACCCGAAGGCCCCGAGGGCGACTACTACCGTCCGCAGCAGGGCGTAGCCAAAGGGCAGGTGCGCTCCATGCAGTATTATGCCGCCTCTACAGGCGAGTGGCGGCGTGCGATGGTCTACACCCCCGCAGCCTATGAACGGGGACGGAAGCGCTATCCCGTGCTCTATTTGCAACATGGCATGGGTGAGGACGAGACGGGTTGGAGCCGGCAGGGGCTTATGCAGAATATCATGGACAATCTCATTGCCCGGGGTGAAGCCGTGCCGATGATAGTCGTGATGGAGAGCGGCGACGTGAAAGCACCGTTCAAAGGCGGCCCCAATGAGGCGGGCCGGAGTGCCTACGGAGCTTCGTTCTACAAGGTGCTGCTGGAGGATCTCATACCCGCGGTGGACAAAACCTTCCGCACCAAGACCGATCGTGACCACCGGGCCATGGCCGGACTCTCATGGGGAGGGCACCAGACATTCGATGTGGTGTTTAATCATCTTGACAAGTTTTCTTATGCCGGTGCTTTCAGCGGTGCCATCTTCGGCCTTGACATCGCCAAGACCTATAATGGCATCTTCTCCCGTCCAGCCGAGGTGAACGGACGGTTGCACTGTCTCTTCCTCGGTTCGGGCAGTGAGGAGAACATGGGCACGGCCCGACTCATTGATGACTTGACCCGCGCCGGCATCAAGGTGACGGGCTATGTGTCGCCCGGCACCCATCACGAGTGGCTCACTTGGCGGCGCTGTCTCCGGGAGTTTGTGCCCCTTTTGTTCAAATAAAGTCCTGTCGGTGGACCTTGGGTGCGGTGTCAAAAGCCTGCCCCGATGGTCCGCCGGCTGTTTTTAAAAGATTCATCCCCCATATTTATCTACATGAAAACAAGCATTTATCTTCTCCTGCTTCTGTTGTTTCCCCTGCAGCTGTCGGCTGCCGACCGTTTTGTGAACTTCGACTTCGGCGACGTGCTGCTCAACGACGGGGATGGCGTGAGCATCTGTCTGGATGCCCGCGACCTGAAAGGCGTGGCCATAGCCGCCCGCAATCTTGCCGCCGATATCCGTAAAGTGTGTGGTGCAGAGGCTGTTGTGGGCACTGACGAGCGTGCCGGCATCCTCATCGGGACACTCGGCCACTCGGCAGCCATCGACCGATTGGTGAAGCGCAGGTTGCTCGACGGCGGTCTGCTTCGTGGCCGGCGCGAGAAATACATCATCACCCTTGTGGGCCGGCAGCTCGTCATTGCGGGCAGCGACCGGCGGGGCACCATCTACGGCATCTACGAACTCTCCCGCCAGATGGGTGTCTCGCCGTGGTATGACTGGGCCGATGTGCCCGTGGCCCGCCACGACCGCATCTACATCTCCCGTGGCATCTACACCGACGGCGAACCTGCCGTACGCTACCGCGGGCTCTTCCTCAACGATGAGGCCCCCTGTCTCACTTCGTGGGTGAAGCACACCTACGGCACTGACTATGGCGACCACCGATTCTATGCCCGCGTGTTTGAACTCATCCTGCGCCTCAAGGGCAACATGCTGTGGCCTGCCATGTGGGGCTGGGCCTTCTATGCCGACGACCCGGAAAACAGTCGCACAGCCGACGAGATGGGTGTCATCATGGGCACTTCCCACCACGAACCCATGGCACGCAACCATCAGGAGTGGGCGCGCCGGCGCAAAGACTACGGGGCGTGGAACTATCAGACCAACCAGACCGTGCTTGACCGCTTCTTTCGGGAGGGCATTGAGCGCATGAAGGGGACGGAAGATATCGTGACCATCGGTATGCGCGGCGACGGTGACGAGGCCATGAGCGAGGAGGCCGACACCCGACTCATGCAACGCATCGTGGAGAATCAGCGGCGAATCATCGCCGACGTGACTCGCCGGCCGGCCAAGGAGACACCACAGGTGTGGGCGTTGTATAAAGAGGTGTTGGATTACTACGACAAGGGGATGCGCGTGCCCGACGACGTGACGATGCTCCTCTGCGACGACAACTGGGGCAACGTGCGCCGTGTGCCTGCCGCCAAAGAGCGCAACCGGGCCGGAGGCTGGGGACTGTACTACCATGTGGACTATGTGGGTGCGCCCCGCAACAGCAAGTGGCTCAACGTTACACCCACGCAGAATATGTGGGAACAGTTGCAGTTGGCCTACAACTACGGCATCGACCGCCTGTGGATACTCAACGTGGGCGATCTCAAACCGATGGAATATCCCATCTCCCTCTTCATGGACATGGCGTGGAATCCCCGTCGCTACGATGCAGCCACGCTCACCGACCACACGCTCGGCTTCTGCCGTGAGCAGTTTGGCGAGGAGCAGGCTCCCGAGGCGGCCCGCATCCTCAATCTTGTGGGCAAGTACAACGGGCGCATCACGGCCGAGATGCTCGACGCTTCGACCTACAATGTGGCCACGGGCGAATGGCGGCGGGTGGCCGACGACTACATGCGCCTTGAGGCCGAGGCCCTGCGGCAGTATCTCTCGCTGCGTCCCGAGCAGCGCGATGCCTACCGGGAGTTGGTGCTCTTCCCCTTGCAGGCCATGTCGAATGTCTATCAGATGTACTATGCCCAAGCCATGAACCACTTCCTGTATGAGCGCAACGACCCCGATGCCAACCTCTGGGCCGACCGTGTGGGCGAGGCTTTCCGTCGCGACTCGCTGCTCTGCGCGGCCTACAACCACGACATAGCGGGTGGAAAATGGAACGGTATGATGACCCAGAAGCACATCGGTTATACTTCATGGAACGACGATTTTCCGCGTGACAAGATGCCCGAGGTGCATCGCGTGGAGACCGATGGACGGCCCGGCGGATTTGTCTTCGAGGCCCGCGACAGCGTGGTGGCGATGGAGGCCGAGCACTTCTTTGCCTGCCTGCCGTCTTCCGAGGCCCGATGGACGGTGATACCCTACATGGGGCGCACCCGCAGCGGACTCACGCTGATGCCCAACACTGCCCCTGTGGCCGGTGCTTCGCTCTCTTACCGTTTCTCGTTGGGCGCGCTCCGGCCCTCGGAAGTGAACGTGCGTGTGATGGTGAAATCCACGCTCGACTTCCTCAACCGTGGCGGATTGCGCTATACGGTGTCGCTCGACGGCGGTCAGGAACGCGAAGTGAACTTCAACGCCCGGCTCAACGAGCGCAAGGAGAATATCTACACGGTCTACTATCCCACGGTGGCCCGCCGTGTGGTGGAGTCGGTGGTCACACTCCCCGTGCCCCCCTCTCCCGACGGCTACCACACACTCACCATCCGTCCGCTCGATCCTGCCATCGTGTTTGAGAAAGTTTTGGTCGATGCCGGAGGCTATAAGCCCGGTTATCTCATGATGGAGGAGTCGCCGTGCAGGAGGTGATAGGTGTTAGGTGTTGGGTGTTGATGATGTCTTTGTCCTGCTGTAAGGACAGGTGGTGGGTGATGGGTGGTAGGTGTGAATGGAGTGTCTAAAGCCCCCCAAGTCAAGGGGGCAGGATAAAGCCCCGTGTCGGATATATAGCACAAACTATTAAAGATTTCGAAAAAGTCTTACACGCATTTTTCCCACGCCCATTTCTCCCTTCAATCTCATCCACCTTATCCGCCCAATCCGTCCCATCAATTTTCCCGCCAAGCCCAAACGACCTTGCAAAACGGCCACACTTGGAAGCTCACTCGGGCCGGATGACAACCTCAAAGAGGCCCTTTTGCAAAGCCATTCGGGCCGAGCGATCTCCCATAGCAGGAATGAAAAGCCCCCTTCAGGGGGTTGGGGGGGCTGTTGGTGGATTGGAAACTAAAAAAGGGAAACACTTGCGTGCTTCCCTTGCTCATGCAAAGGTACGACTTTTTCTGTCCGTTTGCAAATGTCTGATAAATTGTTATGACATTTGCGATGTTTTTGTTTGTGTCTGCCCCTGAGATCATCAGAGTGGGCGGGTGGTGCTACGTGGTGGCTGCCATGATGCGTCTCATGCCCGATGTACCGGATTTTTTTACTCCGGAAGAACGCGGAGAAGGAGGTTTATGATGTTTGCTTGCAGGCAATGTTGCAAGTTGTGCGGTTGCGGCTTCGGCGGGTGGTTTCTCAAAAAGAATGGTCTTAAAATCAAAAAATGAGGGCATGTGTTGATTTGTTTGAATACTTTTGCCCACATAAATCTACCTGAAAACAATGAAAGCGACATGAGAATATGACAGAAACAGGCAATGCCGTTGAAGTCGATAACAGTTGTCATACGTGCATTATACATGAAAATCAATCATTTCCTAATCTCAAAAACATGAAAAAAACAAAAGAACAAGCCTTTGGGAATGGACTTTTAAAGTTCATCGCCCTATCCGTCTTCTTGTTTTGTGTGTCTTTTGCCTATGCACAAAACAGGATTGTAGGCAAGGTCGCTGACAGTTCGGGCGAGCCGGTCATCGGCGCAAGTGTTGCCATACAGGGCACGGCAAATGGCAGTGTGACCGACCTTGACGGAAATTTCAGCATCTCCAATGCCCCGAAAGAGGGCACTCTCGTGGTTTCTTACATTGGTTTTGCGACACAGAAGATTGCCATCAACGGGCACACCCGCTTCGATATCGTCTTGCAGGAAGACCATCAGAACCTGAACGAAGTGGTGGTTGTCGGCTATGGTGTGCAACGCAAGAGCGACGTTACGGGGGCTCTGGCCCATATAGGTTCGGAGCAGCTGACTGCCATGCCGGTGAAAAACGTGCTTGAAGGTATGCAGGGCAAGACAGCCGGTGTAGACATCACCAACAGTCAGCGGCCGGGAACAGTGGGCAGCATCATTATCCGTGGCGAACGCTCCATTGCTGCTTCCAATTCTCCTCTGTATGTGGTGGATGGGATGATTATCCAGAATGGCAGCATTGACAATCTCAATCCGCAAGACATTGAGTCTATCGAGGTGCTGAAGGATGCTTCGGCAACGGCCATCTATGGTTCTCGCGGAGCCAATGGCGTGGTGCTTGTCACCACCAAGAAAGGCAAGGAGGGAAGGGTGACCCTTAACTATGCAGGCACGGTGACCCTATCCAACATCCACGAAGTGACGAAGATGATGTCGGCATCGCGATGGATAGACTATGCACGCCTGGCACTTTACAACCAGGGGAGTTACGGAAAAAAGCAGGCAGCCTTCTCCCCTGATTATGCAAGCGACAAGGAGTTGTTTGGTGGTACGGCCGGATGGAGCAATATCGAGCGGGCATGGGTAGACGGCGTTTACCACCCGGAGCTGGTGGGCTCGTATGACTGGACATCGGCAGGCAAGCAAACGGGAGTCACTTCCGAGCACACGATCAGTGCTTCAGGCGGCACGGATAAGTTCAAGGGCTATGGCTCGTTCGGTTATCTCAACCAGAAAGGCACCCAGCCCGGACAAAGTTATTCGCGGTTTACGCTCAACACTTCTTTTGAAGCCAAGCCTGTAGACTACTTTACACTCGGCATGACGATGAAAGCTTCATACGGAAGCCAAAATTACGGGTACAGTTTCACCAAGTCGGTGACGGGCTCCGGCGATTATTACAGTGCCTTGCAGAGCATGCTCCCGTGGACGGTGCCCTACGACGAGAATGGCAATTATATCCGTAATCCGTGGAGCTATAATGTAAATATCATCAATCCGATAAACGAGTTGAGGTATAACACCAACAAGCGCAGGAACTTCCGCATCAACGGAAGTGTGTACGGACAGCTTGATTTCGGCAAAATATGGGAACCTTTAGCCGGCTTGTCGTATCGCATCCAGTTTGGCCCCGAATTGCAGTATTATCGGTTGGGCGTGGCGAATGCGGCCGACGGCATCAACGGTGACGGCAACAATGTGGCCCAATATAATCCCTATCAGCGGGTGGCATGGACTTTGGACAACCTTATATATTATAACAAGACCATTGCCAAGGAGCATAGCATAGGCATCACTTTGCTGCAAAGTGCCTCTAAATATCATTATGAGACCGGCAACATCAAGGCCAATGTGGCTTCGGCAGAAGAGCTGTGGTACAATATCGGCTCTTTGGGAGACCCGCTGGCATATACTACGGGGCTTACCGAGACGCAGATGGCTTCTTACATGATCCGTGGTAACTATAGCTTCAAAGACAGGTATCTGCTCACGGCCTCGATGCGTTGGGATGGTGCGTCGCAACTTTCCAAGGGACATAAATGGTCGAGTTTCCCCTCTGTGGCATTGGGATGGCGTGTCGATCAGGAAGATTTCATGAAGTCTCTGGCATGGATCAGCCAGCTGAAGCTGCGCCTGGGGTATGGTGTGTCGGGCAATGCAGCCATCAACGCATACGCCACGAAAGGGGCTGTACAGTCGCTTTACTACAACTGGGGCACCAATCCTTCAGCCTTGGGCTATGTTCCTTCCGATCCGTCGTCCAAGTCACCGGCTATGATGGCCAACCAAGGGCTGGGCTGGGAACGCACCACCCAATATAATTTGGGGCTTGATTTCGGCTTCCTGAATGGCAGGATAGGCGGCAGCTTTGATATCTATAAAACCAAGACCAAAGACTTGCTTTTGGCAATGACCATCCCTTCGCTCACCGGTTATACCTCTACCTACGCAAATGTGGGACGCACTTCGGGATGGGGAATTGACTTGCAGCTCAATGCCATTCCCGTGAAGCAGCGCGACTTTGAGTGGAATACGGCATTTACGTGGTCGATGGATCGCAACCGAATCGAAGAACTGGCAAATGGAAAAACGGAGGATGTGAACAACCGGCTGTTCGTGGGAGAGGAAATCGGGGTGTACTACGATTATGTCTATGACGGCATTTGGAAGACATCGGAAGCCGAAACGGCTGCCAAATATGGTGCCAAACCGGGTCAGATAAGGGTGAAAGACTGTAAGGAGGATGGGAAAATAGATGCCAACGACCGCCGGATAGTAGGCAGGCGGCGGCCCCGCTGGTCTGCCGGATGGCACAACACGCTTTCTTACAAGGATTTTGAACTCTCTTTCTTCATTTATTCCCGATGGAAATTTACGGTTCCAAGGGGTGCAGAGACGCTTGGCGGAATGTACATGATGCGCGATTTGGACTATTGGGTGGCCGGGACCAATGAGGATGCCGAGTACTATTCGCCCGGTTCCAACGGTTCGGCAGCCGACCCGTATGCGAGTTCCATGGGCTATCAAGACGGTTCCTACATCAAGATGAGGAACATTTCGCTCGGCTATAATGTTGACAAGAAGGTGCTCAAGCACTTGGGACTCAGTTCTGTCAAAGTGTATGTACAGGCCATGAATCCCTTCAGCATCTATAAGAAATGCAAGTGGCTGGATACCGATTTGCTGAGTTATGACAACAATTCCACAAGCTACGGCTCGGCGGTCACTATCAAAAGTTGGGTTTTCGGACTGAATATCGGATTCTAAAATGTGAACAATCATGAGACTAAATCATATCTTAGTATCGGCCTTTGTTGCCGGTGTCGTAACAAGCATAACTGTTTCCTGCAGCGACTCCTTCCTTGAGGAAAACCTGATAACGGATAAGAGCACCCTGTATTTTACCACCCGGAAGGGGTTGGACGACTTGTCGACGGGGGCCTATCAGAAACTGAAGTTCAAGTTCAACTATGTGTGGGCCATCAATTGCTATAACATGGGTGTGGATGAGTTTACCGGTGGTGCCAACGACATGGCCGCGTGGAATCATTATGGCACATCTCTTAATTCCGGTGAGACCAGTTCGCTGCAACCGGTTTGGGACAACTACTATGGGCTGATAGAACCGGCCAACATCATCATTCAAAATGTGCCGCAGTATTACGGCACTGCCGACACCTACAACACGCGTCTTGGAGAAGGTTATTTCTTCCGCGCATACGGGCATTTTGAGCTCGTAAAGCAGTTCGGGGGAGTCCCTCTACGATTGAAACCTTCGGGTGTGGTGGAGACCTATTTCACCCGTAACAGCGAAGAGGAATGCTTTGCACAGATTATCAGCGATTTTGAAAAGGCCTACGAACTATTGCCGGAGAAGGGCGAGGGCATCGGACGCGTCACCAAGTCGGCTGCAGCACATTTCCTTGCCAAGGTACATCTCTTCAGAGCATCCGAACTTTATAGCAGTTGGAATGCCCAATATGTAGCTTCCGACCTCGATGCTGTCATCAAGTATGGTAAGGAAGTCATTGCGGCGCACCCTTTGTGCAGCAATTTTCAGGCCTTGTGGGACTACAAGAAGGCCAATGGCGACAATGAAAAAGTGTCAGAAGTGGTGTTGGCGGCACAGTTTTCCGATGACAGTGACACTTGGGGCCGTTACGGTAACCAGATGCACCTTTACTATCCTTCCGTCTACCAGAATCTGGCCGGTACCAAACGAGACATTTCGGGTGACCGGGAATTCTGCTATGTCAGTGCCACGGAGTATGCCATGCAGGTGTTTGACCGCGTGAATGATTCGCGTTTTTGGAAGTCTTTCATCACATGCTACGGTGCCAATGACACCAAGGGCGCTCCCGTTTGGGGAGATTATGTGAAGAAGGCTGCTGCTTATGTGCCCGCAGGGGTAGACGCTGAGACGAAGCGTTTCAAGGCTGGGGAGACCGGAATCAAATACATTGTGAACAACCCGGGCGACACACGGTTTGAAGGGCTGAACGGTTCCACGTCTTATGATGAGGTACTCAAAGACGGGAAACTGATGAACACCCATACTTTTGTACGCTATTTTAAGGGGGAAAAGTTCAGTTGGAATCTTTCTACCACCACCGGCAACTACTACCGTATCTACCCGCACAACCGCAGTGTGGCGCTTTCCAAGTTCCGGGACGGCTATCGCAACTCCATTGCTTCGCAATTCGGCACACGTGATGCCATCATTGCCCGTTCAGCCGACGATGTGTTGATGGTGGCCGAGGCCTATATCCGCAAGGGCGAGTCGTCGTATGCCGATGCCATCACCTATCTTAATATGGTGCGTGACCGTGCAGCATACGCGGCCGGAGAAGACCGTTCAAAGAGTGTGGATGGCGGACAGGCCTACCTAAATAATCCTTATTGTACGGGAAAAGGCGGTGGCTTTTCTGCCGACGGGGCTATTTACACAGATGAAAATACCTATTATGAGTCCAACAATATGGCTGAAACGACTGTTTCCACTAAAAGTGAAATGCACCTAAATGGTGTAGATGATGTGTATAATTCATTGGCAGATGGTCCTATTTATGAGGCTTTGAAGTGTACTACGAACAGTCAGAAGATGATGTGTTTCCTACTCAATGAGCGTACACGCGAACTGATTGGCGAAAGTCATCGCTGGGAAGACCTTTGTCGCACGAAGACGCTCGACGCCCGTTGGCACGCCTTTAACGACGGAGCTGTGAAGGGGATCGGCAATTTCGACCCCGCCAAGCACTATTATCGTCCTATTCCGCAGTCGTTCCTTGATGGCATCACCAATTCGGCAGGGGCGAGTCTTACGGCTAAGGAAAAAGAAGCCATGCAGAATCCCGGCTATTGACAAAAGGGCGTTTAGGAATAGAAACGTTGCATAAATGTTTGATGAAAGGTGTATATTTAAAGGCCTGTCTCCGTATGAGGGGGACAGGCCTTTTTCAGTAGTTATCTTATTCTTTTTCGCTTTCGCTTTATTTTAGCTGCGTGCCATCCTTGAATGCTTTGCCCACTTCGTGCTCTATCTCCAGATAGGTGTTGTTGAATGGGTCGAAGACGATGGGACGGAGGGCATGAGGATTCACCTTGCCGCGCTCGTCGAGGATGCACTCGTCGGCACTCACGTTTACGATTTCGCCTGTGAGCAGTTCGCGTTCCTCATCGTAGGAGATGAGGCGGCACTCCAAGGCCAGCGGCAGTTCGTCGATGAGAGGGGCATCGACAGACTCGGAGGGAGTGGCGTGGAAGCCCGCACGGGCGAATTTGTCGGGCACCTTGTGGCCCGAGACGATACCCACATAGTCGCAGGCCACTACTTGCGGGGCTGTGCCCATGCTCACTGTGAAAGCTCCGCGACTGCGCAGATCTTCCACAGTCTTGTGCCGTCTGTCGAGGCACATTGTAATTTCCGTATGGTTAGTGATGCCCGCCCAGGCTGCATTCATGGCTGAGGGCATACCGTCTGCTCCGTAAGCGGCAATGATAAATACCGGTTGCGGATAGCTCAAAGGCTTTGCTCCAAGATTTTTTCTCATGATGGTTGGTTTTAATGAATGTTGAAAAGTTTGGATAATGGGTGGCCGGTGTCTTGTGACGATTGGCCGCAAACGGGCCGGAGCCCGTGTCTACAGGTTCTGGACATACTGCTTGGGGGTCGCGTTCATCTTGCGCTTGAACATCTCCCGGAAGTTTTTGGCATCCTTGAAACCGCACTGTTCGCGTACGGTGTCGATGTTGGTGGCCCCCCGGTTGAACAATTCCACGGCCTTGTAGATTTTATAGTCGTTGATAAATTCGATGAGCGACATGCCCGTCATGGCTTTGATCTTCTTGTAGAGTGATGAGTGGCTCATGGCCAGACTGTCGGCAATGTAGTCTATGTTGAAGTTCTCGTTGCGCAGATTGTCGTCGATCACTTCCCTGCAGCGCAACAGGAATATCTGTTCCTCCTTCGTGTAGGTGTTCTTTGTCTGTGCGATGGAAGCCGTCAGCTCGGCCGTGTTGCTCTGCGCCACGAGCCGGTCGATGCGTTTCCGCAGCAGCCGCAGCGATATGGGCTTGGTGAGATAGGCGTCGGCACCTTGGTCGAAGGCCTCTATCATGTCTTCCTCCGAGGTTTTGGCGGTGAAGATGATGACCTTGATGTGGGCCAGTTTCTTGTCGCTTTTCAGCGTGTGGAGAAACTCCATGCCGTCCATGTTGGGCATCATCAGGTCGCAGACGATGATGTCGGGCAGCGTGCGGGCAGCCTCTTCGAGTCCTTGTCGGCCATCGTAGGCCTTGATCACCTTAAAGTCGACTGCCAGATTGCGCTCCAGCAACTCCACCGTGTCGTGTTCGTCGTCGATGACGAGGATGGTGTGTGGAGCCGTCGGATTGGCTATCCGCAGTGTCTGTCGGCCTGTTTCGCCCGTCTCGTCCACTGCCGTCTGTGCTTCGCCCGATAGCCCTTTGGGTATGTGGAAGACGAAGCGCGCCCCTTTCTCCACCTCACTCTCCACACGGATGCTGCCCCCGTGGAGTTCCACCAGTTCTTTCACGGTAGAGAGTCCGATGCCGTCGCCCTGGTTTTGTCTCTCGCCCCGCTCCGTGCGGAAGAAGTTCTGAAAGATGGTTTCGTGCATTTTCTCCAATATGCCGATACCGTTGTCCGTCACGCTGAAGACCACCCTGTCGGGCTCGTCGGCTATGGCCAGTTCCACGTTGCCCCCTTCGCGGGTATATTTGAAGGCATTGGAGACCAGATTGGTGAGGATTGTCTCCAGCTTGTCAAGGTCGAAATCCAACTCTATGGGAGCGTTTGTCGTGCGGAACGCATAGCTGATGCGCTTCTGTGCGCAGAGGTTATGATAGTCTTCGGTGAGGTTTCGGCAAAATTCCACCACATCTTTATGCTGCAAGTTCAGCTTCGTTTCACTCGCTTCCAGTTTCCGGATGTCAATAATACGGCTGATGAGGTTGTTCAGTTTCTGCGAGTTGCGGTACATGGAATCAAGAAACGAGCCCGGCACCGTCACGGGCGACTGCTTCTGCTCCTTGAGTTCCTCTATCTGGGCCCCTATGAGAAACACCGGTGTGCGCAGTTCGTGCGTGATACGGGTGTAGAAGTTCATCTTTGCCTCGTTGAGTTTCTGCATGGTGCTGCGCTGTACATCCACTATCTGTATGCGGTGCTTGACGTCCAGTTCGTGCAGATAGAGCCAGAGGGCGGCGTATACCACACCTGCCAACAGCAAGGCCCAGAGCAGATAGGCCCACCACGTGGCATACCAAGGCGGGGTGATGACGACATCCAATTCCGTGGCCCGACCCCACTGGCCGTTTACATCGGTACAGCGCACATGGAAGGTATAGTGTCCCGGCGGCACGTTTGTGTAGGCCGCTTCGCGCTTGTCGCCCAGTTCGCGCCAACGGTTTTCGAGCCCTTCGAGGCGACAGGAGAACTGCACCCGATGGGGCGACTCGTAGTCGGGCACGGCAAAATGGATGGTGAAGAAGTTCTGGTGGTGCTTCAATTCCACGCTTCGGATGGAGTCGCCGTAGAGGTTGAAATGTTCGCCACTGCCGTTAAGCAGGTCGAGTGACAGCAGACTTGCACCCCGATAAGGCTGTTGGTAAAACACTTTTGAAGGCTTGAACATCAGCAGGCCTTTCGTGCTGCCCATGTAGATAGTGCCGCCGGCGAGCAGTCCTGTGCCGTAGGTGAAGGTGTTGGGTATATCCTCGTCGCTCCCGAAGCGCACAAACGTCTGCTTGCGTGGATCAAACTTGAACAGTCCGTTCGCTGTCCCCATCCACAAGATGCCCTGTGCGTCTTCCACGAGTGTCATGAGGTCACCGTTGGCCAGTCCTTGTTTTTCACCGTAGTGGATGGTCTTGTGCGCCTTCTCGTCCAGACAGTAGGTGCCGTTTTGCGTCACAGCAAACCACACCCGCCCGTGGGAGTCGAGCCGGAGGTATCTCACCTCATTGCCCGGCAGGCGCACCTGTCCGGAGTCGGCAGTGTAGTGGGCAGCCACGCGCAGTGTGCGCTTGTCTATTTTGTAGATGCCCCGGTGGTTAGTCCCCACCCATATATGCCGCCCGTCGTCTTGCAGGGCCGAGCATTCCATCTTGCGGAATGTTTCGGGTGTGGCGAGAAAACGCCGTGACTGTTTGTCGAAAACCGCCAGATTGGGCCCGCCCACCCATATCCTTCCGCGCCCGTCGTCGCACACCACCCACACGTTGTTGCCCGTGGTTTCCTTTGTCGGCATGGGATATTGCGTGAATGCACCGGTGGACGGGGAGTATTCCACCAGCCCTTTGGTGTAGATGGCCATCCAGAGCGACCGTCCGTCGTTCACGATCGAGATGACATTGTTGCCCGGAAGGTTGCTGTTGGCCGTGTTCAGCGTGTGGGAGGTGCGGTTCGTGAGGTTGTAGAAGCACAGGCCTCCGCCATCAAGCCCCATGTAGAGCCGGTCTCCATCGCGCACCACAGCCGTCACGATGTCGTAGGGTATGGCACCGTTCTTGCGTGCAAGCAACTCAAACCGCTCGTTGTGGACGGGCAGGAAGTTCACGCCTCCGCGATAGGTTCCCACCCACAGATTGCCGTTGCTGTCGCTCATCAGGGCATAAACGGCATCGTTGCTCAGATTGGAATTGGCCGGTGAAAACTGCTGCGTGTCGCCGCCTCGCCGCATTATGATGCCCCCGCCGTCTATGCCGAAGACCACGGCCCCACGGCTGTCGGTTGTCGCCATCAGGTTGTCGGGCACCGGCACATTGGCAAGTCTCAGCCTCCCTTTGTCTATGGCCAGTGCCAGACTTTTGTGCCCTATGCCGTTGCCCACATATACCAGTCTTGTCGTCCGGCTGTACGATGCCGAGCATCTGAGTGTGGGCGTGAAGTCTATGCGGCAGCGGCTCATCACCCGCCGCCCGTCTGCCGAGAGCATCAGGGCTTCTCCGCGCCCTATCCCCACCACTGCCTGTTCACTGATCTTGCAGAGCGTGTAGAGCCGGTGGGGCAGGGCGGTAAAATAGGTGTCGCCGTCTTTCTTCACGAAACACCTGCCCTTGTGGTCGGCTGTCAGTATGTGGCCGCCCGCCTCCACCATTGCGTTCTGTTGCTCGGTCATGTCGTCGAGCCTGCCGTCGACCCATGCCCGGGCACGGTAGAATCGTCCGCTGTTGAAGGAATAAAACTGCAAGGCACTGTTGGAGGCCACCCACAGACCGTCTTTCATAGGCAGTAGGCAGTGTATGTTGTTGTCGGCCAGCGATGTGGAGTCGGAAGAGCGGTGAAGGAAGGTGGAAAACGAAAGGCCGTCGTAGCGACAGAGACCGCCGGCTGTGCCCATCCACACGAAGCCCTTGCCGTCTTGACATATCGCGTTCACGGAGTTGTTGCACAGTCCCATGCTGTTGTCCACCACTCTGAACTTCTCGGCGACTCCGGGGGTCACCGACAGAAGCCATGACAACAGCACGGCGCAGACGGTCTTAATGAATAGTTGTGTGTCAAAAGGTTTCATGCTACATTGGTATTTCCCTACAAACTTACGCAGAAAATTCCAATCGCACAAGCATTGGGGCAAAAAAAGTGGACGAGTAAACAAGTGGACGAGTAGACAAGTTGTTTGCCTGCATTCTTGAGGTTTGCATGAAAAGGGCCTTGCTATTAACTTGCCTGCTCGTCCACTTGTTTACTCGTCCACTCCCTTACTTATCCAGCAACGACAAGTTCTGTACAAACCACACGTTCATCTGGTTGGCACCGCGATGGTTCCACGCGTAGTAAGGAATCAGCGTGAGGTCGAGCTTCTCCACCTCCATGCCACCGTCGGCAGACTCCCGGAGTATCTGGGCCGGCGTCTTGATGGCCTTCACGGTGAATGGGGCGGTATGAGCCTCGGTGTTGTCGATGCTGTAGTCGTTGACCACGGCAAAAGCGGGCTTTTTGTTGACTACAGCGTGGAGCACAGCTGCTCCCCCGTTGTCGGCCGCCTCGGCACAGTAGACCAGCGGACCGCGCTCCACGGCCACCTTGCCCCGGTCGTCGGCCACCCGGTCATTGGCCACCACCGTGCGCACCGGCATGTCGAAATGTATGCGTATCACGTCTCCCTTGCGGATGCCCCTCACGGGCAGATACCCCTTGTTGGCATCGGGATCGCCCTCCACACGCTTGCCGTTGACAGTGACACTGTAGGTCGGCTTCTCATCGTCGCTATATCGATAGAGGTCGCTTGGCACCACCCGGTTGCGCACCCATCCCGGAATGCGGATCAGCAGATTGGCCACCTTGGCGCTGCTTTTGGCCACCTTGATGCTGATGTCGCCCTCCCAGGGATATCGGGTGGTCTCCTCCAGCACCACTTCCTTGCCGTTCACACTGATGGTGGATGTGTTGCCCGCAAAGAGATTGACATAGATGTCGTTGCCCTTCACGCCGTAGAGATAACCCGGCAGCGACGGGATGAAGCGGCTCAGGTTGCTCGGGCAGCAGGCGCAACCGAACCACGGCTGGCGCGTGGTGGTGCCGTCAGCGTTGAACTTGTACTTGCCGTCGCTCGACAAGGGGTTGGGGTAGAAGAAGCGGCCGCCGTCCATGCTCATGCCCGAGATGACCCCGTTGTAGAGCGTGCGTTCCAGACAGTCGATGTATTTGCTCTCGCCGTGGAGGAGGAACATGCGCTCGTTGAGATAGACCTGTGCGATGGCAGCGCAAGTTTCGTTGTAGGCCGTCATGTTGGGCAGTTCATAGTCGGCCCCGAAAGCCTCTCCTGCGTGGCGTGCCCCCACACCGCCCGTGAGGTAATACTTCCTGCCCACGATGTTGTTCCATATCCGGTCGATGGCCTTGATATAGGCCGAGTCCTTGGTCAGAGCCGCCACGTCGGCCATGCCGGCATACATATAGCCCGCCCTCACGGCGTGTCCCCAAGCCTCCCGTTGCTCGGTCACGGGCTTGTCGCTCTGGCTGTAGAGGTCGCGTATGTGTGTTTTGCCTCGGTAGTCCAGAAAATATTTGGCCTCGTCAAGATAGCGTTTGTCGCCCGTGACGGTGTAGAGGCGGGCCAAAGCCATCTCCGCTATCTGGTGTCCTGGCACCACGGTGGCTTGTCCCTGTCCGGGGCCCACCTCGCGGATGACACAGTCGGCATACCGTTTGGCTATGTCGAGAAACTTGGTGCTACCCGTGGCCTGATAGTGGGCGCAGGCCGCGTCCACCATGTGGCCGAGGTTGTAGAGCTCATGACTCAGCACCTCCACCTTCTCCCATCTCTTGGATCCCGACCACTTGTGGGGTTTCTTGGGGTTGATGGTGCGGGCGGTGTAGAGATAGCCGTCGGGTTCTTGGGCTGCCCCCACCACATCGAGCACGCTGTCGATATAAGCCTTCAGCCGTTTGTCCGGATAGGTCTGGAGAATATAGCTTGCCCCCTCGATGGTCTTGTAGACATCGGTGTCGTCGAAGGAGAAGCCCATGAATTTGCTCACATCATATTTCTCGTCGGGCCGGGCCGCCTTGACGAAGTTGTCGTATCTCCCCTCGCTCTTGCACTTGCTGAAAGCCAAAGGCACCGTCACTTCGCGGGCGGCCTTCAACCGATCGCCCCAAAAGGTGTTGGGTGCAATCCTCACACTCGTGAAAGGCACTTGGGTGAAGGGATAGCCGTAGTCTGATGTCTTTTGCGCCATGGCAGGCAAGGTCATGACGGCAGCCACGACCACTGTAGAAATGATTTTTCTCATAAGGTTACATGTATGTTAGTTTGTTGATTCAGTCGGTTTCAATTTCGCTGTAAAGGTAGCTAAAATATTCGATATTGCCAGCTCTCCGACCGACTTTTTCCGTATTTTCCCCTCTTTACGGCCCTGTCAGGTTGTTGTCCGGCCCCTTGGGTTTTACAGACAGGATGCCCGTGGTTTGGTGCAAGGCCTTTGCACACTCCGCGCATGACTGCCGAACGGATGGTGCAAAGCCTCCGCACGGAGCGTGCAAAGGCCTTGCACGAAAGCAGGCGTGGCCTGCCGGAGAATCAATAAGCGTGCATTGCCCCTTTCAGGAAGGCCAATACACGCTTGAGAGTTGGGAGTTAGGAGTTATAACTTGGGAATTGATGGTTGGAGAGAGGGGCCGGAGCCCCCGGCAGGTGTTCAGCCTCTTGCCTCAATCTTGCCACTCTCCCTCCCAAATGCTGCGACTCTGCTTGGCATCGCCCGAGGTTATGGGGGCTTCACCGTTGCCGGGGGCAGAAGTGGAACCGCCCGAAATGGGAGTCGACGGACTTGCCGCCAAGACTGTTTCCGGCTCCATACACTTCATTTTCATGCAGGGACTGATATACTTCTTTTCCATGATTATTTTCCTTTCACTTGTTTTTTACCGTTGATGATATATACTCCCTTGTGGGGCTTTTGCACTTTGATGCCGTCGATGGTGTAGGCCTTGGTGGCTTCGGCGGAACTTCTCGGTGTGTCGATGCCCGTCGTGCCGGTGTGGTCGATACTCATTTTCTTGGCACCTGTAGGCAAGGTCTGTGTGACGGCATCCAGACTCGGGAGGTAGGCCCGGTTGTTGCCGAGATTGAACTGAGCTTGGTTGTCCACCCTGTACCACACGTCGTTCCGCAGGATATAAGCCCCGTCGGCCACATCGCCCGCCTTGCTTTCAAACACACCTCGCAGTCCGTTGGCTCCGTCTGCGGGGGCTTCCGCCGGCAGTCCGCTCTCGCGGAACACAGCCAAGTCGCCTTCCGCCCTGAAGATGTAGGGCACACCGGCCGTCATTGTGGCCACGGGTGAGAGGTAGAGCACGCTCCGAGCCTCGTTGATGCCGCTGATGCTGTAGGCCGTCACACCCTCCGCGGGCATCGCTGCATGGGGCAGACAGATGGTGTTCCAGCTGCCGGGCCTGACGGTTCTTGCATATTGCGGGTCGATGGCCGGCTCCCTATCAACATAGAGAGCCTGCACATCGGTCTCGCTGAGAGCGCAATCGTAGATGCGGAAGTCGTCGTAGATGTGGTCGCAATAGGCATCGTTGGCCCACTGTGAGCGGCCGAGCCAGTTTTGTCGGGTAAGGCCCATGTCCTTGGGTTGGATTCCGGAGGCGTTAGTGCCCTTGCCCACTTCCTCGCCGTTGAGGTAGAAACGCACATCGGTGCCGTTTTGGGTGATGGCCAGATGGTTCCACTCATCGGCCGACCACTTCATGGGCACGGTGATGTCGAAAGCCCCTTTGGCGCAAGTGATTTTGTATCTCAGCCCTTCATTGTTGGCTGCGCCAATCATGAAGGTGCCCGTGCCGTTGCCGAAATCGAAGACACGGCCCTTGCCTCCCGGCAGTTTGAGCCATGTGGCAATGGTGAAGTCGGCCAGCCGGCTCACGACTCCGGCAGGCAGTTCCATGTATGACCGGCTGCCTTTCGCCAGCCTCACGGCCCTTCCGCCGTTGCGCCCTTCGACAAACGAAGCTCCGTTGTGCAGTTCGGCATCGTAGCCGCCCCATTCGTCGTAGGCCGTGTGGCCCTCCTGTTCGTCGAAGGCAAGATGCAGATGTCGCCCGGCCGCCGGCGTGGCCGAGAGCACCGGAGACTCCTCTCCAAAGCCCGCCCCGTTGTAGGGCTGAACCTTATAATAATAGGTGAGTCCGTTTGTCAGACCGGTGTCCACGTAGCTTGTCGCTTCCACCTTGTCGGCCACGACGGTGTATTCACCATCGGCTCTTGTCGCCCGGGCCACTCTGTACTGCGCATCGTAGGCGAAGGCCCATCTCAGCGACACGCTGCCGGTTCCGCCCGAGATGTGCAGACCCGTCACGGGCTCCGGAATGGTGAGTGCTTTGGTGGAGACGGCAAGCACGGCCGATGCCGGGTGCTCGGCGGCAGTGTTGAGCGAATAGGCACGATAGTAGTAGTTGGTGACCGGTTGCAGTTTCTCGTCTTGATAGGTCGTGGCGGTGAGATTGTCGGCGACAGTCCGGTAGTCACCCGTCTCCGTCTCGGCACGCTCTATGCGGTAGGCTTTGGCCCCTTTCACCGCATCCCAAGAGAGCTTGATGATGGAGGTGGAGAGGGCCTCGCCCCGCAGCGTGGGGGCCGGCACGGCAGCGTCGCGGGTGAAGGCTTTCACGCGCGAGTAGATAGACTCCTTGTCCTTATAGCTCAACGCCTTGATGCGATATTCCACTTTGGACAGGCAGGGAATGGCTTCGGTGAATGTCACCGTCTCGCCGGCCCGGTAGTCTTGGCCGAGCACAAATTCCCTGTAGGGCGCGAAATCGGCCTCGCCGTCCATCTTGCGTTCAAGGATATACTTCTTTCCCGTCTCTCCGTTGTGGTCATACCATTTGAGAGTGATGTTTCTGAACTCCCCGTCAATGGTCATCAAGGGGAAGGGCGGCGCTATCTTCCACACATGGTTGTAGGCATTGGCCTTGCGGTAGGCCAGTGCCGCCTTGTGCTCGCCATACAGTTTGCCGGCAGGCGTCGGCTTTCCGCCGAGCATGAGTGCACGGCAGTCTTGCACCCAGTCGTATTCGAAATAGCGTTCGATGAGGTTGCATTGGTCGAGGGCGGGCAGGGCGGCAGCCATGTAGGCCCGCTGTTTCTCAGCATTCTCTGGCGAAAGCGGGCGGTTGACCGTCTTTGTGGAACCGTCTTCACCATAGATGATATTCATGTCGGCGTCGCGCTGCGGGCCTGAGGCCGTGGGCCAGTATTCGTTGGTCCAGTTGGCACCGTTGTTCCACTCAGTGATCCATACGGGCCGCCCCTTGCCTTTGTCAGAAAGCGTCTTAATGCGGCTCACGAGCGTTTCCGGCCCTGTGCTCTCGTAGATGTGGGCCACGGCAAAGTCAACCCGGTAGTTGAGCGAGTCGATGGTGTTGAAGAAAGCACCGTTCCATGCCCACACGGAAGAGGGAGCCGGAGAGCCCACACGGTAGCCGCCCTTCATCATCTCGGGCCACATTTCCACTATCTGATCCACCGTGGCGTTCGACTGGTCGGGCCGGTCGGGCTCGTTGCAGCCCAGAAGGTGGGTCACTCCCGACTTGTTGTTGATGTCGTTCCAGCCCGGCCAGTACAAGTTTTGGCGGATGGGCGAATACTCTATGTCGGGATCGGTGCTCATGCCGCCCACATTCCAGTCGTAATTGCAGGTGATGTTGAGTTGGTTTTTCTCTCCGTAACCGTTGGCCTTGCCTTTCTTGGAGACCCAGTTCCAGCGGAACACCCGCACGAACGAGACAAACTGCTCCATACCTTCGGGCAGCACCGGTACTTCGAGGTCGGAATCGTCGGCGATGAACACACGGCTGTAACCCGTACCGTTGGCATTGTTGGCCAGTGTGGCCATGTAGCCTTTCTTGAGCTTGAAGGAGCGTATCTTGTTGTCCCACTCGCCCAAGTTGTTGTGATAGATGTTGATTTCAAACGTTTTCGACTTGCCGGTGAAGTTCTCTCCGTCGTAGGCCACGAGCGCCTTATGGTCGTAGGCCTGTCCGTTGGGTATCACCACGGTGCCGTTGGCCCACACCGAGACGCGGCAGTTTTTCCCGTTCTCGGCTGCCGCCCCGTTGATTTTCACCGATGGAAGACACTCCTTGATGGTCTTGCTTGGCTTCACGTAGTCGAGATAAAGCCATGCATCTTCCCCTTTCAGGTCGATTGTTGTGTTGGAGAAAGGCGCGGGCCGGCCCGTGAAATGCAGGTTAGTGGTGCCGCTCACGTGCAGGTCGGAATTGAACAGATAGCCTTTGCTGACATCGCCTGCATTATCCAGATTGATCACGGTGGGCTCACCGGAAGTCGTCTCGGGAGCGTAGCCCCCCGATTCGTCGTAAGTGACGGCGGCCACTTCCATGTCGGCTTCCCCTTCATAGTTCTTGCCGATGATGATCATCGGCTCGGCAGAAAGGCCGGCCTCGACCAGTTGGAGATTGGCTATGGCAAACAAGGCCCATGTACTGGAAAAGGAGATGTAGTACTTGCCGGCATGGGGGGTCGTGAAAGTGAACTCTCCGGGCACGAGCACTCTTTCCTTTGCGGTCTTGAAAACATGGCTTGCCAGTGTGGTGTTGAGCGTTTGGCTGTCCGAGACCTTGGCTGTGATGGTCGATGCGTGCCCGTTTGCCCAATAGGCACAGTCCATGGAGAACCTGTAAGTGGTGTTGGCCGCCAACTCCACTTCGTAGGCATAGTTGTAAGTCTTGTAGGAATTGGCATCCCATCTGATGAAGAGACAATTACCGTGATATTGGGTTCCGTCGCTGTTGTAGAGTGTGTTTTTAGGTGAAGATTCGAAGCGTACGTTTGCAGGCCATTCGTTCATGACCTTATTCTCGTTGACCAAATACCAGCCTTTGGATGTAGGAGTGGGTTTGTTCTGGCCCCAATCACCTATCGGTATCACTTCGGGATTGATGTTGGGACCATCGGGATTCATCGCTTCTTTGATGGTCTCCAACGGGCGGGTGGCCACGAAATAACCGTCTTCATAGACAGTCACTTTCTTGTCGGCCACGGCGAAGCGGAGTGTGCGCAGTTTCGTGTTGTCGGTGGAAGATAGTGATGAGAGTGTAGCCAGCGGATTGTTCCAGTTGAGCGAGGCGGCATCCATGGCCACGCGGAAGCCCATGCCCGATGCGTCGTTGGCAGAGATGTCCAATCCCCGGCCCGTGCCGGAATTGATTTTTCCCTTTACCTCTAAGGTGTATGTACTGCCCAGTTTGGGCGAGGTCAGTTTCGTGATGCTGACTTCCCGGCCGTTGTATCGTCCGTTTTGAAGCAGCGCCACGGGCAACTCGTTTTTCTTGGGGAAGGGCGGTTGCTGTTGTGCAAAGGCTTTGTTGGCAACAAGGCATCCCCAGAGCAATAGTAAGGGTATTGCTTTTCTCATGATTGTCAAAAAGTTAAGATTAAAATTAGAAATATAGGTCAGTCAAATCGGAAGAAGGCACTTCCTGCTTGTTCCTCGAAAGTGCCTTCTTTCCTCTTCTTGTTCAGTTGGTCTTCTCCTCATCGGCCACTGCGTCTTTCCAGTCCGTCCATACGGGGACGGATGGATCATAGCCGTCGTAGCCGGGATGAATGGGAGCGGTCGGAATCCGATCGGGAGACAGAAAAGCGTCATGTCTCCGGATCGTCGATGATGATTTCGGCATCAAAAAACTGCAATTCGGCCATGTTGAAATACTTCTTGTTACCATAGGTCTTTGTGACCACAAAGCGCAAATGTTTGAAAGATTTGCCGGGTGTGAAGGCCTCGGAAGTATATTCTGCACCGCCACCGGAAGGCAGGCCGGCATCGATGGTCGCCACTTTCTCCCAGTTGATACCATCTGTAGAGATTTGCAGTTCAAGTTCTTGCGGCCCCACCTGTGACCAAGCCCGGTTCTTATACCAGAAAGCAAAGTCACGGTGGTCTTCGTTGAAGTCTATTTGAATATACTGTGGAAGTGGCTTTTGCGGACTGCTCCAACGGGTGTGGAAGAAAGAACCGGCATCGCCATCGATAAGATTCTTTATCGGGCCTTCGCTCGGCTCCTGATTGTCGGTGGATAGCTGTGAGGCTGTGAGTGTCACTTTGTTTTTTCTCACCGTGCGAGTGGCTATGGCACGGCCCGACACGGCTTGCACCTCTGCTACCGAACCTCCTTGGTGGTGAGCGTTGAAAGCTTGGAAAGAGAAGGTGTAAGGGCCGTATTTCCGCAACGTACCGCTGACTATCAGCGAGTCTGTGTAACGGGAAACGAGCGTGGTCACCCTTTTGCCATCGGCAGGATTGGTGTACCATATCTTCATGTACTCGAAGTTGGAGTCGGCCGGCTTTGTCCATTTCAGCTTGATGCTGCCCGGAAGTGAGTCGCTTGTCACGGCAGAGGAGGAGATGGTGACGGGAGTACCTTCATATCCGCTTACCTCCATATTGGTGAACTCGTCACCACAGGAAGCCATGAACGCCATTGATGCGAACGCCAAAGTGAAAAATTTTATCTGTTTCATAGTCTGCTTTGTTTTGATTGTTATGCCATCTATTCCCAGTTAGGATTCTGTGGGAAATTCACTTGTCTGTGTTTCAGGATTTCAGACTGCGGTATGGGGAAGAAATACATCTTGTCGCTCCACACCCGTTGCACCGGGCGGCGAGTGTAAGTGAAACTGCCATCAGCGTTTTTGGTGATGTGCATCTCCACGATGGAAGCCAGCTTGGAACCTTCTTTCCATCGACGAAGATCCCAAAAGCGATGTCCTTCGAACGCCAGTTCCACCATACGCTCGTTCTGATATTTCTGCCAGAATTCATCGTTGGAAAGCCCGGTGGCCAGAGCGGGCATCTTCACGTCTTCACGCGCCCGAATCGTATTGACAGCTTCCCGAGCCGATAAAGGGAACTCAGCCGTTGTGGCATCGGCATTGCCAAGATATTTAAAAACGGCCTCAGCATAGTCAAGGTAGAATTCTCCCAGTCTATAAGTGATCCACGAGTGTCGCTTATTATTGGAGTTTGTGGCCGATACGTTGACCGATACATCAAGATATTTCTTCAGGTAATATCCCGTAGGGGTGGCTCCGGATATGGGCAGACCGTTCGCTCCGCCATAATAGGTCTCCAGTGGTTTCGTGTTGTAGGCGGGCCATCCTTTGTCCCCATTGAGTGCGACGGTCATCTTCAAGCGTGGGTCGCGTCCTTCGTAGGGCTTTTCGGAGTTGTAGCCGCTCCCGCTTTCATTCCAGTGTTTGCCTGTCGTCTTCATCTCGTAGGCATCCACGAGATTCTGCGTGGGGCAGTTGCCGGAGTATCCGCCTTCCACGCCGATGGGGAAGTTGCTGCTTTCCAAGTAGTTTAAGTCGCCGACCCTGCGCACGAAGATCATTTCCGATTGCTTCCAGTTGTCCACTCCCCAAAGGGCGGAATACTTGCCTAATTTTACTCCGTACTTTCCGCAAGAGTCGATGACGGCTTTACCGGCAAGGGCTGCCCTGTGCCAGAGTTCTTGATTGTCGGTGCCGGCAAAGAGCGGACTTGCCCGATAGAGCAGCGTGCGGGCTTTGAGTGCCAGTACGGCCAGTTTGCTGGCTCGTCCAGTCTCATTGGCTGCGGCATCGTTGCCTAAGCGGGAATAGTCGGCAGGCAGACTGTCACAAATGTCGTCACATTCTTTCACGATAAAGTCGAAAACCTCATTGGCAGGTGTGCGTTCCAGTCGGTTCGCCTCTGCTTCCGATAGCACCGTAGTGGTGAAAGGCACAGCGCCATACTGCCTCACCAAATTGAAATAATAGTAGGCTCGCAGGAAGCGCACCTCAAACTTCAACCGGCGAAAACGGGCCATCTGGGCCAGATAATCCTGATTGAACTTCAGCTCCGAGAAGTCGCATTGGTCGCAGACAGAAAGATAATAGTTGGCCTCTCGTATGGCATTGTAACTCTCGTTCCAGATGTTAGCCTTGGCATTTGATGGCCCCCATGCACCGTTGATGAAATCGTTTATACTGCCCGACCGCCAGGCATATTCGGCTTCATCGCAGGCCGATGCCAACATGCCGTTGCCATAGGTGCCGAAATCATAATCGAGCATACCGTAAATGTAGGATACAAAACCCACCGTGTTGTCGAAATTGGTGAACACGTAGCTTTTGCCGTAGTTGTTGAACTCTTTGTAGTTGAGTTCGTCACTGCATGCCGTGAACGCCAACAGGCAGAGTGTTCCACCGATGATATGATGTATTTTCATTGTGTTTCTTATTTTTGTTGTTACTTCTTGACTCTCTGGTCTCTTTTGTCGGAAAGGAGACGGTTAAAAGTTCAGTGCCAGCCCTATCACTACCGAGCGTGTGAGTGGATAGGTGGTTCCGTATTGCTCGGGATCGACTTCTTTAATATGGTCGAAACAGAGCAGGTCGATGCCACGCACATAGAATTTGGCCCCGTTGATATATTTTGTCGCCCTGAGCAGACCTTTAGGCAGCTTGTAGTAGAGTTCCACATTGCGTAACTTCAGGAAAGAGCGGTTGGCAAGCCACACGGAATTGGTGCGGAAATTGTTTTGGTTGCCCTCTGATGTGAGCCTTGGAAACTTGGCGTTGGGAGTCTCGGGTGTCCAACGGTTGTCATAGTAGTATTGGCTGATGTTGGTGGTGCCGAGTGTCGGCCAGAACATCGATTGCGTGTTGAGAATGGCTGTATAGTTGCCAGCTCCTTGGAACATCGCGTTGAAGCCTATCCCTTTATATTCTGCTCCAATATGGAAGGAGTAGTATATTTCCGGGCAGTAAGAGTTATATCCCATCTTCACCTCGTCGTCGGCATTGATTACATTGTCACCGTTCTGGTCTTTATACTTGATATCGCCGGGTCTTACTTCAGAGAACTGTTGGGCCGGACTATGGTCGATATCTGCCTGATCGGTGAAATAGCCGATGGCTTGCAGACCGAAAATCTGTCCAAGAGGTAGCCCCGTTCGTTCCTGATACTTGTATGCTCTCGGTGTTTCATATTCTTCCACGATCTTGTTCTTGGCGAGGGTGAATTTGGCACCGGCATTCAATAGCAGGTCGTCGCCTACTTTCTTGGTGTAGTCGGCACCGGCTTCCAATCCCCAACTGTCTACGATACCTCCATTGACATAAGGATTCTCAATACCAAGCACAGCGGAATTACGTCCACTGGCATTTACCCAAATATCGGAACGCCGTCGGTAATATCCATCCATCGTGAGGTTCAGACTGTTGAAAATCGTTGCGTCAAAGCCCACGTTATATTTGTTGTCACGCTCATGAGTGACATTTGTTGAGGCCAGCCTTCCCTCTCTCCAGCCTCCCGACCATTGATAGTTGCCGCCAAGGCTGTACCCTCCTTCACTCACGAACGCCTGTTCCCAATAACCTTCTGTCGGGATATTGTCGGTGTTGATGATGCCCCAAGAAGCGCGCAGCTTGAGGAAATTCACAAATGAAAGGCTGCGCATGAAGTTTTCTTTCGAGATGACCCATGCCACAGATAGTGTGGGCGAGAATGACCATTTGTGTGAAGGGGCCAGCTTGTTGGAACCTGCCAGCGTCAGAGAAAGGTCGGCAAAATAACGATCTTTATACCCATAGTGGTTGTAGAGTGAAGCGGCCGTGCGGTACCAAGTGTTGTTGATGCCATTCCAGTTTCGGTATTCATAGTTCCACATCAGCAGCGATGAGATGCTGTGCAGGCCGAATCTGCGGTCGTAGTTGGCCCCTATCCCGAAATTGAAGTTCTTGTTCTGCCAGTCCAGCTTACTGTCCTTACTGAGTGCCCCGTCCTTTCCGCCTGTGAAATGGTCGTAGGCAGACGGTTCGCCATTGGCCCATTCCGAAACGACATCCATTCCATACCGGTATTCTCGGGTGTGGTTTTCCCAATAGGCAGAAATGTTGTCATAGGCCAACCGTGTCCATGCGCTGAGTCCGTCAGTCAGTGAGGAGAGGTCTTGTGTGAGTGTCATGTCGGCAAAGAGAGCCCGTGTGTGAGCCTTGCTGTAGGCCCGGCCCTCGGTGAGAGCCACGGGGTTGTAATATCCGTCCCACGTGGCGTTGCCACCCCAGAGCCCGTTTTGGGTCTTGATGGGGAAAGCAGTAGCAGGCACGGTGTATATCTTCCCCCACAGATTGTCGCTGGAGAGGCCCGGTCGCAGCGATTCCAAGAGCACTCCGTCGATGTTCACCTGCACTTTGGTAGTGGCGGTCAGGTCGATGTCCAAGTTGGAACGCAGGTTGGCTTTCGAGTATTTGTTCTGAGTCGAATAGCCATCATTCTTGTTGGGGTGCGCGATGAAACCACGGTCATCGGTGTAGTTGATGAGCGTATAGTAGCGCATGCGCTCTCCGCCCCCACGGAAACTGAGGTTGAGAATGCTGTTGGCACCATTGTCGCGGAAAGTCTCCTTGATCCAATCCACATTGGGATAGCTATAAGGATATTTGCCCGACTTAAAGGCATCGAGTTCAAGAGCCGAATAGCGCGGAGCCTTGCCGTCGTTGGCAAAGGCCTCGTTCATGGCATTGGCATAGGTGTAGGCATCGACAAATTTCGGACGGCGGGCCTCCCATGTGATGGCGTGGTCGAAGGAGAAGTTTATTTCGTTCGATTTATACTTGCCGCGTTTGGTAATGATGTTCACGATGCCATTGATGCCCTTATATCCGTAGAGAGCCACGGCGGGAGCATCTTTCAGCACGATAACATTTTCCACTTCTTCGGGTGTGATGTAGGAGATGTTGCGCTCTATACCGTCTACCAATACAATGGGGGAGTTGCCGGACATTGACTGTAATCCTCTTATATAGAATGTCGGCTCGTAGGAGGAGTAATCGCCGGTTCCCTGTAAGGTTGTCAGACCCAGCACATGTCCGAAGAGTGAGTTGCCGATGTTCTTGGCCGAACGGTTATTGAAGTCGCGGTTGGCTGCTCCTGCCACCGACATGGTGGACTCTCCTACGGTCTGCCGGATGCCGAAGCCGATGTTGATGGGCTGTGAGGCATAGTCCATGACTATTCTCAAAGGTCCGGTTCCTTCTATGCTGACGATTTTCCTCGACAGGTCGGGCGCGTCCACGGTCAGCTGATCGGTGCCGGTGCTTATGGTGAAAGAGCCTTGTCGGTCGGTGTATGCTTTGATGAGACCTCCCTTTGCTTCCACCTTTGCCCCTGATACGGGATTACCGGCTTTGTCCACCACCACTCCGGTCACGTTGTTTTGCGACGAAGCGGCGAGGCCCGTCATCAGGGCGATGGTCAATAAAATATGTCGTTTCATGTTCTTTTTCCTTTATAGTTGATTATTCTTGTCATTCCCCATTTACCATCCGGGATTTTGTGTCAGTCCATAGCCTTTGTTGATTTCCGTAGGCGGGAATGCAGACAGATACCATTTCGGGTCAAATTCCTTCCACCAAACGCGTGCAATGTTGTTGAGCGGGAATTTCGTGTAAGTGAAATGTCTCGGCTGCGTGGCCTCATACCCGTCTTGTCCGGGCTGCTTGTCGGAATAGGAAAAGTCGTAGTTGATTCCATCCTTTTGCCGGTGTATCTTGAGACCATGCAGCTGTTGTCCGAAGAGGTCGGCACGCCGATAGCGTATCATGTCGAAGAAGCGTGTTTCCTCAAATCCGAGTTCGCAGGCCCTCTCGTCCATAATGGCCTCAATGAGCGTGTTCTTGTCATTAAAATTCCGGTTGGGCTGGCATTCCCTGAGTCCTCTCATGCCCACTCTTGCACGCACCTTGTTCACCTGCTCCACAGCCTCGTCGAAGTGTCCGTTCTGTGCCAGTGCCTCAGCATAAATCAGGTAGAGCTCCGACAGTCGCAGATAGGGCCACAACGTGGTGCGGCCACGGGCATCGTCTCTATTCATATAGAACTTGTTGTTGGCAAATCCCGTGGCATATTGTCCAGCTTCGGTGTCGGGACCGTTTCCGGCGTCGCGTCCGTTTATCCACGTCTCGGTGCGTCGTCCGCTCATGTTGCCATTGTCGGCAAGGTGTACGGGCACGTTATTCACGATGATGGTTTCATAGAGGCGCGGGTCGCGGGTGAGTTCCCAATCCTTATCCGGGTTCACGAACATGGTGTCCTGATTGCCCTGTTTGGCCAGTTGGTCGTAGTCGAAGGGCCGTCCGTCTTTCCAAGCGAATTTTTCCACAAACTCTTCCGTAGGCGTGTAGCCGCCGAAGTTGTTCCATTCGCTCACAAACTTGTAGTTCCACTCAAACGTCTCCTTGTATCTGACACGTGTAGAGATCAGCATTTCTGTCGTTCCGCGCTCGTCGTAAGCCTTGCGAAATGCCGCCCGGTATTGGCCTGGTGTCTTCCCTTCGGCCTGCACGAGTGCATAGAAACCATTGCTTTGCACAGCATCGAAAAAGTCTTGGCAGGCTTTCAGGCACTCCGTCCACAGTTCTTGGTCATACCGGCCTATCCATGCGTGGTGCTTCTCATTGGCCTCTTGGCTTCCGGTTGTGCAGTATGGAGTGTCTGAGTTGAACAGAGGTGAGGCCTCGAAGAGCAATATCTTGCACTTGAGTGCCATGGCGGCTGCACGCGTAAAGCGCCCGTCCCAGTTGGAGCGGTCGGCTTCGTCGAGCACCCAAGGCAGTTTCGGGGCGGCATCGTCCAGCAGACTGTCCATGAAGTGTACCGTCTCTCTCACGGTGGCGCGAGGCAATTCGTATATGCCCTCCGTGCCGGCGTAGGCCTTGCGGACGATGGGCAGTCCGCCATAGTGGCGGAACATGTCGAAATAGCGTGAGGCGATGATGCACTCGGCTTCAGCTTTCAGGCGTTCTTTCTCCGAAGTTTCCATGCCCGGAACCCTATCCACGTTTTCGATGAAGATGTAGGCGGCGCGCACGGCCTGCCATACATTCTCACCACGGAAGTTGAACTTGCCGTTGTTGCCCGGCACGTAGCCTCCCGAGTAGAACTGCCGGTTGACTTCATCCCACGAGTTGTGGCTGTGCCAGCAGTCGGACAGGGCTTCGAATACGCCCGTATTCATCTTCACAGCTACGCCGCCATCCCAGTAATAGGGCAGTCCGTAATACAGCTTGCTGTAAGTGTTCCAAAGGAAGCGGCGCGTGTATTCGGCGTTGTTGAATACCGTGTCCTGTGTCACATCGCTACCCGGAGCCTTGTCCAGGAAGCTGTCGCCGAATTGCACTCCGTCCACGCAGCTTGTCGATGTGGTGGCCAATGCCAGCATGGTGGCAAAGCCGTATATTATATTTTTCAGTTTCATATTGTGTTTCCTTATAAAATCACACGTTTTTTGTTGATTGTCAAAATCCGAGCTTGAGGCTCACTGAAAATGAACGTGTCAGCGGATAGGAAGGCCGGTCGCTGGTGCGCGACTCGGGATCGCCCCACTCGAAGCCGGTGAATGTGAGCAGGTTGTAGCCACTCAAGGCCAGTGTACACTGATCCATACCTATCTTCTTCATGAACGGGAAGTCGAAATGGTAGGCCAACTGCATGCTCTTCAAGCGCAGGTAACTGGCATCCACTTCATAGAGCGTGGAACCGTAATAGTTGTTGCGGGCGTGGGCTTGCGTTGCACGTGGATATTTACCGTATGGATGTTCTGGGGTCCAAGTGTTGTCATATTGGTATTTGAGCAGTCCTTTGTTGGCCGTGTCGCCCAAAGGCTGGCGGAATGTCTCGTCGAGCATGCGACTCACGTTCCACGCTCCGGTCCACTGCATGCTCAATTCCAGTTTTTTCCATTGGAAACCGAGGTTGACACCCACGGTGTATTCCGGGTCGTCGGTGTGGCCGAGTTCATACGACTGGTCGTCATTGTCCATCACACCGTCGCCGTTGAGGTCTACATACACGCAGTCACCGGGAAGCAATCCTCCCGACGGCATGGCAATATGCTTGCCATACTGGGCGAAATACCGGCTGTCGGCATCGTCGCTGTAGAAGCCCCAGAACTGTCGGATGGAGCGTGAACCGATGCGGTGCCCTTTCTGATACATGTAATCGTAGTTTTGAGGCATCTCGTACATCTCGATGATTTTGTTCTGGTTGTAAGATAGGTTTGTACCCACCCAGTAGTTGAAGTCGGCATTGACTCTGTCTTGCCATTTCAGTGATATTTCGTAACCCCAGCTTTCCACCTTTCCAAGATTGGCGAAAGGTAGTGTGAATCCCAGCACCGAAGGGGCCGTTAGGTTCTGCAACAGAATGTTCTTACGATTCTCGCGATAATAGTCGAAGACGGCTGACAGGCGGTCGTTCAGGAAGTTGATGTCGATGCCGTAGTCTTGTTTGAAGGCCGTTTCCCAAGTCACTTCGGGATTGTGTTTCACGCCCTCGTAGGCTCCCGCTTTGAAAGCAGCCTCGTCGATGCCAAAATTATATCCTCCGCCGAGTGTGTAGGCATCGGATGTGTAGTAGAAGCGGTATTCGCTGCCTATCTTGTCGTTACCCACCAATCCCCATGAGCCGCGCAGCTTGAGGTGGGACACAATCTTGTTCAGCGGTTTGAAGAACGGCTCTTCGCTCACAAGCCAACCTGCCGAGCCGGCGGGGAAGAAACCGTAACGCTTGTTGGGGGCAAAGTTTTCAGAGCCGTTATAACCGGCGTTGAACTCCACCATGTAGCGATTGCTCCAGTCGTAGGTGACGCGTCCAACCACTCCTACATAGCCCGAAGGTATGTCGTCGAAGGGCTTGCCGGGATAGTAATGCTTGCTTTGGTTGTAGAGCAGCAGTCCTCCCACGTGGTGCTTGTCGAAAGTGCGAGTGTAGTTCAAGCTGGCTTCCACATACCAGTTGCGCCCCTTGCCAAACTCCTCTTTGTAACCCAACTGTGAGTCGTTACCGTTTTTGCGGTATTCCATCTTGCCGTCGGGTTGCAATACAGGTGTGTAGGTGGCCACGGAGGCACCGCGGTCTTTGCGCATGTTGTAGTCGCTATTGTAGGAACCTTTCAGCCTGAAAGAAAGTCCTTTGGTAAGGAAGTCGAGCTTTTGGTTGAGAATGAAGTCGGCATTCAGTGTGTTGGTGCTGGTGGAGCGGTAGCCCATGCCGTAATAGGCACCCAGTCCGCTGGCCCCGGTGAAAGGCAGCTGATAGTCGTCGTAGTTGGTGGCTGTGGTGACGAACTTCCCGTTTACGATACCCGGACTTGAGAATGGGGTGGACCAATACAAGTGGCGGAAGAGCTGGTTGTTGTCTTCGCCCGAGAACGGCATGTTCTTAGTGTCCACGCGACCACCGATGTTTACCGAGAGCGTGGTGGTGGGTGTCATGTCGAAGTCGAGATTGGCGCGATAGTTGAACCGTCGGTACTTGAAATTGAAGTCGTAGGGAAGGGCCATCTGCTTGAAAAGACCGTCCTGTGTGAACGCACCGGCCGAAATGAAGTAGCGCACACGCTCTGTCCCGCCCGAGATGTTCACGTTGTGTTGGCTCTGGAAGGCCACGTTCTTGAAACAATAGTTTATCCAATCGGTATCGGGAAATCGGATGGGGTCGCTGTGATCTTTGAATTTCTGGAGTATCTCGGCGGAGAAAGGCACCTTCGTGTCTGACGCGTCGTTCTTGAGCATCTGATTATAATAGGTGGCATACTCGTAGGCGTTGGCAAGTTTCAGCATGTTGGTAGGCAGCACCACGCTGGCCGAGGTGGTGACCGAAATCTTGGCCTTGCCCTCCCGGCCTCTCTTGGTCGTGATAAGGATCACGCCGTTGGCACCTCTCACGCCGAATACGGCTGTAGCACTGGCATCCTTCAGCACGGTGATGTTCTCGATCTCATTCGGGTCTATCTCGTTGAAGTCGCGCTCCACACCGTCCACTTGTATCAGCGGCGCGGAGTTGCGCCATGTAGCCTTTCCGCGCACAAGCACGGTGGCAGCATCGGAGCCCGGTTCGCCGGAATATTGTATCGACGACAGACCCGGCACGGCACCCGACAGCATGTTGGTCACCGAGCCGGTGGGCGTCTTCAGCAGTTCCGCCCCCTGTATGCCCGAGATGGCTCCCGTCACGGTCACTTTCTTCTGCGTGCCGAAAGCTACGACTTGCACGTCTTTCAGCATGGTGGCATTGTCTACCAGTACTATGCGCAAGGGGTGGTCGCCCACCTTGACAGTCTGCGGGTCATAGCCCACAGACGATATTTGCAGGGTGGCTCCTGCGGGCGCATTCAAACGGAAATGGCCATCCATGTCAGACACGGTGGCAATCTTCGTGCCCACCACACGGATGGTTGCTCCAATGACGGTCTCACCATTGGAGTCCAACACGGTTCCCGTGACCGTCACTTCACGCTGCTGGGCGATGTTGGCATTCGATGAGGCTGCTGCACTCACTGCCAATGGAAGCGTGAGCCCCAGGCCTATGCACAACAACCACTTGCCGATGCAGACAGTGACATTTGTCATACAAACATGTTTCATAAACAATTCAAGTTTTTAGTTATGGTTATTCTTTTTCTCTTTTCTGGTATTTACAGGAGAGTGATGTCCGTTCCTACACGTGAGTATCGTCTCGGTAGCTGCAAACCGACGTTTCCGGTCAGTCAGGACAGATGGTATTGGTTGCTTCTCACGTTTTTCAGGAAGATTCCTTATTTCGGTTTCATATATAGTTGTTGATTAGGTGATGCAAAAGTATAAAAAGGTTAAATACTATCAAAATGATTCGGAAGGTATTTTTCGCCATGATGAAAAACACCCCTTTTTATATGAATTAGCCGATAGGACAAGGGCTGTGACCGGAATTTGTCGGCAAAGGGGCGACGGCGTAGGCATGGTGCAAAGACTCTGCAATATGGCTTTTGGCGGAAAGTTGTTTGGATATATCGGTAGAATCATTTAAATTTGCAGACATCGGTGCGAGGGCTTTGCACCGCCCGTGCATGGCTGCCGAACAAGTGGTGCAAGGCCTCCGCACAGATGGTGCATGGGCCTTGCACCAAAACGAGAGAGGCCCGGCGGCATTCCTGCAAGAGGAATGGAAACGGGCGACAGGGATGCTATCGGTCTGTCGCGGGGAAGAAGTAACAATGTCAATCGGAAACGTGTAAGCAAAGAAAATGAAGATAGATAGACACCGGCTCTATGGAATGGCCGAAATCGCGATGCCGATCGTCGTGGCGGTGGTTGTGGCGTGGGATTATTTTTCGTTCTCAAGCCACATCAATGGTGACGGCTATGACTATGCGGAGACTTACCTGCGGCGGTCGAAGGTGGTCAGAGTGACCATTCCAGAGTGGTATGAAGAGAAGTCGGTGTATTATCAGGTGGACTGGGCTTTGAGGTTTGCTACACGGAGGGAGTACCGGCAACTTGTCTTTTATGCTCCCAAATACCGCAAATATATGGCTGTCGTGTCGTTCAGTGGGGTGGATGAGGTGAAGAATTTTGACTTCGATTTCTCCCGGAAGCCGTTCGACCGGGAGTTCTCGCGGGAGGGTATCTACAGGGCGCAGCCCACGATTCTGGCCTATGCCAACACCACCCAGTGGAACGATGTGCGGTATGGCACGAAGGAATGTCCCATGCCGATATTCGTCTTCAGAATCACCCGCCTGCACAATAACCAAGAACCGATAGGTGCTTGGAATTGTGCCTACGGTGAAGATAAGGTGGCATACGATGTGACCTCTCAATACGTGGGGCAGTATCTGTCGCACTTCATGCCGGAAGCGGAGTTTGAACGGTTGTTTAAGAAGAGATAGTCTTATACCGTTGTCGGCCTCCCGGTTGTTGGCTTTTGTCCTTTCTCATCCTCCGATGCCGGCCCCGGCAGACACAAACCAGCCGTTGCCGGCGGTGCGCTTGCGGGGCTTTTTGGCCTTGCCGAAGCCTTGGTAGCGGGCATACTCGCAGGCGGCGAGCAGGAAAGCGCCTACACCGAAGTTGGCCTGCGAGTTGGCATCGAGCTGTTGGCCGGGGATGGCTTTGTCGCCGATGGGCTGCACGTAGCCCACCTTGCCGTCGCTTTGCAGAGCCGTGCCGGTGAGATATTTCCACGAACGCTTGACGACGGGGGCAAACTCTTTAGCCGACAGATAGCCGTTGTTCATACCCCAAAGGAGGCCGTAGGTGAAGAAGGCCGTGCCGCTGGTTTCGGGTCCTTCGGCTTGAGCGGGATCCATCATGCTGCGAGTCCAGTAGCCCTCTTTCTGCTGGAGGGCTGCCACGGCGCGTGACAGGCGCACAAACTTATCGGCGAAAAATCGGTGGTGGCGGTAGCTGCTGGGTATGTCTTGCAGCACTTTGGCCAGTCCGGCAAGCACCCAGCCGTCGCCGCGCGCCCAGAAGTCTTTCTTGCCGCTGTTGGTCTGGTGGCGGGGATAGACGTATCGGGCGTCGCGGTAGTAGAGTCCGGTCTCTTGGTCGAGCATGATGCTGTCGGAATAGAGGATGTTCTCGTAGAGTTTGTCAAGGTAGATCTCGTCGCCCGTGAGGCGGTAGAGTTTGGTCATCACCGGCATCACCATGTAGAGCGCGTCGGCCCACCACCAATAGTCGTTGGCCCGGGAGCGGGCCTCGTAGCCCATCACCTCCAAAGCACGGGCTATGCGGTAGCGATAGGCCTCACCGTTGCCGCTGCCCCGGGCGATGTTGTAGAGGTCGATGTAGGTCTGGAAACAAATTTGCCAGTCGCCGAAAAGCACATAGTCTTGTCCCTCGCCATAGTTCTTGTATCGCCACTTGGCCGGATCTGTCTCCGTGGCCCCCTGCCAGCGGTTGTGCTCCGCCCATCGCAGGGAGTATTGCAGAAACTCGCGGTTGCCCGTGAGGCGATAGGCCTCCATGTTGCCCGTGTGATAGGCGGCATTGTCCCAGAAGGCGCGCACCTCCGGCTTGTTGTGGATCTGCCAATAGTTGTTCACCTTATTTATAATGGCTGTGACCGCTTCCACCTTCCGGTTTCGGGCCTGCAAGACCATCGGAAGCAAGAACAGGAACAGAAGCAGCGGGCACTTGGCAATGCCTTTTGGCAGGAAAGAGGCGGCCCGGGAAAGCAGGCCGGAAGATGGTTTTGTGTCTGTGGTCATGTCTTTTGTTGTGGATAGGGTTGTTTTACCATTTGTCTTTTGTCTTGATGTCGTCGCTCCAGTGGTGGTCTTTCGGGAAGGGCATACCGCCCCAAGCCTCCACCTGTGTCCATGGTTGGGGCGCATCGGTCCAGAAAGGAGCCGTGGCAGGCAGTCCGAGCGGCATGAAGGCAAGGGAGGTCATGTAGAGCGAACCGTTGTTGGTGTACCAGTCGGCCGTCTCGGGCTGGTGTCCGCAGAAGCCGATGGTGAGATACCCTTTCTCATTGTAGTTGTTTTTCGTGTCGAACATGCGATGCAGCACCTGCGTCAGGGCGGCACGCACCTGTCCGTTGCTCAAGTCTTTGGGCAGCTTCTCATACCAAGCCATGAGGGCCAGCGGCTGCATGGCAGCCATGCGGTAGGGCGTGCTGCGACCGATGACGGGGAAGGTGCCCTCGGGCGAAATGAAGCGTTCGAGGACAATGGCGTATTTCTGTGCCCGCTTCAAGGCCCGGTCCCAATACTTCGGGTAGTCGATGCGGGTGTTGGCCTTGGCATCGGTCATGGCCTGAAGGGTCTCAAGATACATGGCATGGAAGACGTAGCTCGAATAGTAGTCGAAAGCGAAAGTAGGCCCGTCGGCATACCAGCCGTCGCCCACATACCATTCCTCCACCTTGCGGCAGGCCGTATTCACCCTGAATTCATCGTAAGGCGCGCCGGCTTTGGCCATGAAACTCTCGATGGTGGAAGAGAAAAGAAGCCAGTTGGTGTAGGGCGGATCTATCTTGCGCAGGGCCGTGAACTCCTTGATGTAGCGCTGTTTGGTGGTCTCGTCGAGCGGCATCCACAGACTGTCGTAGGCCCGGAGAAAACTCTCGGCGATATAGGCCGCGTCGACAAGATTCTGCCCCGAGACTCCCCAACATAGATAGTCGGGGCTGGAGGGGTCTACGGCATTGCGGTAGCTTGCCAGTGCCCACTCACGCAGTTGTCTGCGCTGCCGGCCTTCGGGTGTGTCGTCGTCGGGCAGAGACAGCCAGGGAGCGATGCCGGCCATCAGTCTTCCGAAGCACTCCATGTAGACAACCTTCCGGTTGCGGTTGTCAAAACTGGGGCTGAACTCCGTGAGCATGTTCTTTTGGAGTTCACCCTTGGCCATGTTTTCGAGCACCGGCCGGGCCATGTGGTAGGCCAGCGCCGTCCAATACTCGCGGTCGGTCTGCTGCACTTTAGCCTTCTTCTTGGCCGAGATGCCGCAGGGCAGCAACGCTGCGAGCAGTAAGATAAATAGCTGTTTTTTCATTTTTCCTTATGTCTTTTGAGTTAACAAGTTGACGAGTGAACGAGTAGACAAGTTGCTTGCATGAGCATTTGTTCATACTCTTTTGCCGTTAAAACAGTCCACTCGTCTACTCGTCCACTCGTTTACTTGTCTACTTTAAAATACTCCAACGTCCATTCGTCCCGCCATTCCACGACCGGGAGACCGTTCTTGAAGTCGATGGGCAACCAGATATACCGTGCATCGCTCGGGTGTTTGGGCCGCCAGATGTCTGCCATGAAGATGAAAGCGTCGCGTCTGCCCTCCACTTTCAGCACGTAGGTGCTTTGTCCTCCGAAGGTGAGGTCGGCTTTGGGCCCCACGCACGGACTCTCATGCTGTTTCCAAGGGCCCATGATGTCGCGGGCCGAAAACATGCGGGCCTTGTTCGGTTCCCATCCCGTGCATCCGCTGGTTATCATCCAGTAGGTTCCGTCTTTCTTGAAAATGGCAGGTGCTTCGTTCTGTCCGCCGGCCGCCACACGCACAAACCTCCCCGTGTGGAAGGTGTAGTCTTCCGACAGTTCGGCTATTTGCAGTGTCAGATTGTCCTCCGACGAGAAGATGTGATAGGCCTTTCCGTCGTCATCCACATACACCGTCTGGTCGCGTGCCATCTGTCCCGTGGACAGGTCGCGTTGCAGGAAGAGGCCTTTCTCTATCGCCCTGCGCCACTTCGGAGTCCACCATTCGGCATAGTCTTTGGGCTGCAGCTTTGCCATGGCAGCCTTCTCGCTCTCTGTGACGTTTAGTGGATAGCGGTAGGCGTTCACCCGTTGGGATCGCAGAAAGTGATAGGGCCCCGTCACTTTGTCGGCCACGGCCACGCCGGCCCGTGCAGCCCGATAGCCGAGACCCTTAAGTTCCAAGTGAAACCACATCACAAACTTGCGTGTCTTGGCATTATATATCACTTTGGGACGCTCCAGAATGCATCCTTTTTCAATGTCGCTGCCCTGTTCGTCGCTCACGGCCAGTGCCACTCCCTCGTTTTTCCAGTCGGTCAGGTTCTTCGACGAGTAGCACGTCACGCCCACCATCGCATTGCTGGTGTTTTCGGCCTTGTGTTCGCCAAACCAGTAGTAGATGCCCCGGTGGTAAAGTATTCCGCCGCCGTGAGCATTCACATGCACGCCATGATTGTCGGGCCACAACTCTCCCGACCTTATTTCTCCTTTGGCATGGGAAAACAATGGCACTGTCATAAGCACGACGGAGAGTAACGATTTCTTCATTTTCATCGGTTGGTTTTTAGATTGTTTGTGGTGCAAAGTTACGCAATAATCCGTAAACCATACGGCCCGGAATCATTCAAAAAAGAATAGTTTTTGAGAAAAAAGAGGCGGGATTGTCGTAAAACAATCCCGCCTCATGTCATCTCTACGTTTATATCGGTGCTTTGTCATATAGCCGTTGTCTGTCATGACAGCCTTGGAAATGCACTTCCTCTTCCCGTCTCGGCGGTCATTACCTGAACAGTTTTTGAGCAAAGTCGGTGAGATAGATGCGCCAGTTGCGCCAGATGTGTCCACCGTCTGTCTCCACATATTCGTATTTGTAGCCCTGCTCGTCGAGATAGCGGCGCAGGTCGGCATTGTTTTGGTATAAGAAATCGGTTTTTCCGATGGCTATCCAGTAGAGTTTGGGCTTGCTGTCAAAGAGCATCTTGAGCTGTTGCCGGGCTTGGGCATTGGCTTTGAGACGGTCATAGAAAGACACGTTGGACTGAATGTCGCGGAGACCGTTGAATTGCAGACCGGCAGAGAAAAGGCCGTAGTAGTCGAAAACGGTGGGATAGAGACGTCCGATGCCGAACGTGTGGCCGCCCCCCATCGAGAGTCCGCACACGGCACGACCCTCACGCCGGGGGATAGTTTTGTAGTGGCTGTCCACGAATTTGACCACATCCATGAAACTCTCTTCCATCGAAGCCACTGCCGGCTGCTTGGGGCCGGTGTCGCCCATGAATGAAGGCGTGTACATGCCAAACGACCATTCGCCCGGGGCCGCCTGGCAGTTGGGGTTGCCATTGGGCATCACCACGATCATGGGCCGGGCCTTACCGGTGGCTATGAGGTTGTCCATGATTTGTGCCGCGCGTCCCAGTTCGCTCCACGCGTTTTCGTCACCGCCTGCCCCGTGCAGCAGATACATCACGGGATAGGCCTTGCCTTCGTCATATCCGGCCGGCGTGTAGACCGTCATGCGGCGGTTCATCTTGAGTGTCGGGCTTGGATACCACACCTTGGCAACGTTTCCGTGCGGCACTTCGTTCACACTGTAGAGGTCGCCCCGGTCGCCTTTCCCGTTGCTCACGATGAAGATGCTCGAGTAGGTGGCGATGTCACGGTTCTGATACACATTGCCCGGGTCGGTCATGTTGATGCCGTCCACATTGAATGTGTAGGAGTAAAGTTCCGATGCCAGTTTGCCCGAAGTGATGCTCCAGACACCCTTGTCGTCTTTAGTGAGCTCGGCCACACCCGCCTGTTCCACTTCGCCCATAGGCGTCTGTACTTTCTGCACGGGCAGAAAGTCGCCGCTCACCGTCACTTTCCGTGCCTCGGGGGCAAAGAGATTGAGCGTCACGGTGCCGTCGCCGTTCTTCACGGGCGACTGTACATTCACACCATTGAAGAGTTTTTCCTGTGCCGATGCCCCCGTTGCCATGAGCAGGCAGCAGAGCACTGAGGTAATCATTCTTTTGTTCATAGTCGTTAAATTTTCAGAGAGTTGACTTTTATGTAGCCATGTCGTAGGCGTAGATGCTTACAGCTGTTGCCGACACAAAGATAGAAAAGAAATGTGGTAAAAGCTTAAAACAGCATGAAAAATTTAAGAATAATAAGCAGTTGGGGTCATAATCTTTCACCTTACGGTCTCCCCTTAAAGTTGTAGTCGGAAGTTATAGCCTCGAAATAGTGGAAACATGAAACCAAACGAGAAGTTTGTGAGACATATCGCAAGGTGGAATTGCCGTTTTTTTCTTATTTTTGCGAGGAATAAAGTGCAGGAAAACCGGCCGTCAGGAATGCGGAACCGACCGTGTGTACAGGTGGCCTTCAGATACTAACTCATCAATCACAACAACATGAAAAAACTCCTATCCATCCTCTTTTCTCTGGGCCTGTCGCTCTCTGCGACCGCCCAGTTGTTGCCCTATTGCAATCCCGACCTCTCGGCCCGTGAACGTGCCCGAGACCTTTTGTCCCGGCTCACCCTCGAAGAGAAAGCCCGGCTCATGCTCGACGAGTCGCCCGCCATCCCACGGTTGGGCATCAAGAAGTTTTTCTGGTGGAGCGAAGCGCTCCACGGAGCGGCCAACATGGGCGGCGTGACGGTGTTTCCAGAGCCCGTGGGCATGGCCGCCTCGTTCAATGACGGCCTGCTCCGCCGCGTGTTCGATGCCGCCAGCGACGAGATGCGCGCCCAGTACAACCGCCGTATGCTCAATGGCGGTGAAGACGAGAAGTTTCACAGTCTCTCGGTATGGACACCCAATGTCAACATCTTCCGCGACCCACGGTGGGGGCGCGGGCAGGAGACCTACGGCGAAGACCCCTATCTCACCTCCGTGATGGGCACGGCCGTGGTGCGCGGTCTGCAAGGCCCCGAGACGGCGAAGTATCGTAAACTCTGGGCCTGCGCCAAGCACTATGCCGTACACAGCGGGCCGGAGTACACCCGCCACACGGCCAATGTCGCCGATGTGTCACCCCGCGACCTGTGGGAAACCTATCTGCCGGCTTTCAAGACGCTGGTCACGGAGGCCAAAGTGCGCGAAGTGATGTGTGCCTACCAGCGGCTCGACGACGACCCTTGTTGCAGCAACAACCGCTTGTTGCAGCAAATCTTGCGCGACGAGTGGGGCTTCAACTATCTGGTGGTGAGCGACTGCGGTGCCGTGACCGACATCTATGCCAACCACAAGACCTCTTCCGATGCCGTGCATGCCGCCGCCAAGGCCGCTGTGGCCGGAACCGATGTGGAGTGCGGTTTTGGCTATGCCTACAAGACGATTCCCGAAGCCGTGCGCCGCGGACTCATCACCGAGGCCGAAGTGGACAAGCATGTGCTCCGGCTGCTTGAAGGACGCTTCGACCTTGGCGAGATGGACGACCCGAAGTTGGTGGAGTGGTCGAAGATACCTGCCTCGGTGATGGATTCCAAGGCCCACCGCCAACTGGCACTCGACATGGCCCGGCAGAGTCTGGTGCTCCTCCTGAACAAGGGAGGGGTGCTCCCCCTCAAGGCCGGTGGGGAACCCATCGCCGTCATCGGGCCCAATGCCGACGACGGACCCATGATGTGGGGCAACTACAACGGTACGCCCAACCGCACCGTCACCATCCTCGACGGCATCAAGGCCCGCCACAAGCGCGTGACCTATCTCAAAGGGTGCGACCTCACCGACACCAAGACCGTCAACTCGCTGCTGCCCCAATGCGCCATCGACGGGCGGAAGGGCCTGCGCGGTACGTTCTGGAACAACACCGGGATGCAGGGCCGCCCCGTCGTCACACAGTTCTACACGGCTCCCGTGGCTGTCACCACGGCCGGTATGCACAACTTCGCTCCGGGTGTGAATGTGGAAGACTTCTCGGCCAAATACGAGACCGTGTACACGCCGAAGACCTCGGGCGAGGTGGTGGTCAACGTAGAGGGATGCGGTGACTTCAGTCTCTATGTGAACGGTAAGGAGCAGGTGAAGCACCACACATGGCGCACCACGCCCACCCGCACGCCCCTTCAGGTGAAGGCCGGCGAGGAGTATCGCATCGAGGTGCGATTTGCCTTTGTCAAGACGTGGGGCGCCAATCTCAAGATCAACATCGGCACCGAGCATCCCATCGACTATCAGGCCATCATCCGCAAGCTTCAAGGCATCCGCAAGGTGGTGTTCGTGGGCGGTATCTCCGCCGCTCTTGAGGGCGAGGAGATGCCTGTCGACATCGACGGCTTCAAGGGTGGAGACCGCACCAACATCGAATTGCCCAAGGTGCAGCGCTACTTCCTGCGTGCCCTCCACGAGGCCGGCAAGACGGTTGTCTTCGTCAACTGTTCGGGCTCGGCCATTGCCCTCGAGCCCGAAATGGAGACTTGCGATGCCATTTTGCAGGCCTGGTATGCCGGACAGGAGGGGGGCACGGCTGTGTCCGACGTGCTCTTCGGAACTGTCAACCCTTCGGGCAAGCTCCCCGTGACATTCTACAAGCGCACCGACCAGTTGCCCGATTATGAGGATTACTCCATGCGTGGCCGCACCTACCGCTACTTCTCCGACCCGCTCTTTGCCTTCGGTTACGGCTTGAGCTACACCACTTTCCGCTTCGGGCGGGCCCGTGCCGAGGCAGCCGAAGGCGGTTATCGGCTCTCCGTTCCGCTCACCAACACCGGCACTCGTCCCGGCGAGGAAGTGGTGCAGGTCTACATCCGCCGGGTGGCCGATGCCAATGGCCCGCTGAAGTCGCTCCGCGCCTTCCGTCGGGTGGCCTTGAAGGCCGGCGAGAGCACCACTGTCGAAATTCCACTCAGTCGCAAGAGTTTTGAATGTTTCGACGAAAGCACCAACACCATGCGCACCCTTCCCGGCGACTACGAACTGATGTATGGCAACAGTTCGCGCCCCGAAGACCTGCAAACGCTGACGGTGAGTGTGGTTGAATGAGAGGCTTGATGTGTCAAAACTATTGACTTTGTGTTTGCAAAAAGGCATTAAATGTATTATCTTTGCATGAGCAAGGGAAGCACGCCGGTGCTTCCCTTTTTTAGTTTCCAATCCACCAACAGACCCCCAACCCCCTGAAGGGGGCTTTTCATCCCTGCTTTGGAATATGATTCGGCCAAAACAAGCCGATGAAAGGGCCTTTTTGAGGTTATCATCCGGCCCGAGTGAGCTTCCAAGTGTGGCCGTTTCGCAAGGTCGTTTGGGCTTGGCGGGAAAATTGACGGGACGGATTGGGCGGATAAGGCGGATGAGATTGATTGGGAAGATAGGTGTGGAAAAATTGCGTGTAAGGCTTTTTCGAAATCTTTAATAGTTGATGCTATATATGGCTTTATCCCTTGTTCAGCCCCCCCTAAATTAGGGGACTTTAGACACTCCATTAACACCTACCACCCATCACCTACCACCTTCCTGCCCCTACTGTAGGACGATATTTTGCAACTCTCCGCAAAGTATATGAGACGCAGGGCAAAGGAAATGTAGCCTGATTGTAGTATCTTTGTAATTCAATCAACCAACAGTGACTATGAAACGAATGTTTACTTCTTTGCTCCTGATGCTCTCCACCTCTCTGATGATGGCGTGGGAGGGTGGAGCTCCGCCCCGTCTGCATGTGGACGGGCGTTACTTTAAAGACCCCTCTGGCAACATCGTCAACCTGCACGGATTTGCACAAACCTACAGTCCGTGGTTTAACGAGCGGGGCACGAAATGGGACAACTACGACGTGCAGGCTTGTCTGGCCTACAACAAAGGGCTGATAGACAAAATCATCGCCGCCGGATGGAAGATGGATTTCGTGCGCCTGCATTTGGACCCCTATTGGAGCAACACGCCCGGTGTGCCCCATCAGGGCGAGAGCGACATTTCGGCTTTCAGTTTCGAACGCTTCAAGAAATATCTCGACGAGGTGTTTGTGCCCATGACGCAGTATATCGTGGGCAAGGGCATGTATGTAGTGATGCGCCCGCCGGGCGTGTGCCCCCAAGAGATAAGGGTGGGCGATGCCTACCAGCAGTATCTCATCAAGGTGTGGAGTTATGTGGCCGGGCATCCCGCCCTGAAAGACAACCCCTGTGTGATGTTCGAACTGGCCAACGAACCGGTGCGCATTGTCCATGCCGACGGCAGGGTGGCCGGCGACCGGGAGATGACGGAGTATATCCAGCCTGTGGTGGATGCCGTGCGGGCCCACTGCGGCAACATCGTGCTCATACCCGGCTTGGGCTACCAGTCGCACTATGCCGGTTTTGCCGACTATCCCGTAAGGGGAGACAACGTGGGCTGTGCCGTGCACTGCTATCCCGGATGGTACAACGGTGCGCACGACGACAGCAAGGAAGTGAAGGTGGACTACGAGAAGTTCAAGGCCGGATGGCAGAGACAGATAGGCCCCATCTCGGCCATTGCTCCGGTCATCGTGACCGAGATGGACTGGGCTCCGGTGAAGTATGATGCTTCTTGGGGCAAGTCGACCACGGGCACGGTGGGCGGCACCGGCTTCGGGGCCAACTTCAAGGACATCGTCGACAGAGACGGCAACATCAGTTGGCTCATCTTCACCGGGCCTGACATCTTGGCCCGCTACGATGGTGTGCCGGCCACGGGCGAGGCCGACAAGACGGTGGTCAACGACCCCGAGGCCTGCGTGTGGCCCGCCTACCATTGGTATCAGGACTATGCCAAGACGGAATATCCCTCCACGCAGCCCTACGGGCGCACACTGGAGCAGGGCAGGGTGGTGAGCATCGCTCCCGAACGGGCCGGCTACACGCTCATGCCCTCGTCGCGCTGTCCCGTCAACCTGCTGGCCACCTACGAGAACGGCATGGTGGAGAATGTTTCGGGCAATGCCACGTTTGTCTCATCGTCACCGGCTGTGGCGGTGAACCGCTGGAGTATGGCCGGCGTGAGCGAAGGACAGGCCACGGTGGAGGCCGCTTATACCACTCCCGACGGCCGCAGGCTCACCACCTCCTTCCCCGTCAGCGTGAAGACTTTTCCCCTGAAGGCGGGCGTGTTCAATCCCGACATTTGGGAGAAGGGGTCCTTCGACGAGGCCACGGGCACATTGCAGACGGGCCGGTGGGGCTTCGGCGGATGGAAGTATAGCGATGGAATCGACCTTTCCGGTTATAAATATCTTGTGGTGGAACTCAACCGTGCGCAGGCGTGCAGTGCTTCGTTCCGCCTGTTTGACGAGAGCAGCTACTGGAGCAAGCCTGCCAAATACGATTTCGGCGACAAGACACGCTTGGTGATAGACCTGCACAAGATGGTGAAAGACGGCACCTCGCAGAAGTGCGACCCCTCACATATTTATATAGCAGGCTTCTGGACCACCGGCAGTGCGGCTGTCAGCATCAAGGATGTGTATTTGAGCAACGACGGACTCTCTCCCACCGGCATCGGGAGTGTGGGCAAGGCCGTGCAGCTGACGGGTGGCCGCATCTACTCGCTCGACGGTCGGGAGGTGCGCACCGACGGGCGCAGCGGCCTTTTGCCCCACGGAATCTATATCAAGAACGGTAAAAAGGTGAAAATGTAACAAATGGCAAAGTCTATGAAACAAACTGCAATCTGAATTTAAAAAGTATTAAATATCTTTGCACGGAAATCAAATGGCAAAAACCAATCTTAACCTAATAACGTAAAAATGAAACAAGCAAACAGACTTTTTCAAGTCGTTTCTCTGACAACGATGCTGTTGGTGCTGTCATCGATGGCAGCCTGGGCGCAGTCGTTCGCGATCAAGGGAAACGTGACCGACGAAAGTGGCGAGCCGCTCATCGGTGCGACGGTCGTCATGAAGGGCAATGCCCATGTCGCTGCCGTGACCGATTTTGACGGCAACTTCACGCTTCAGGCGCCCCAGCGCCACATTACGATTGTCGTGACCTACGTGGGCATGTTGCAGCAGGAGGTGAAGGCCACGGCCGGAACTGATCTCAACATCACGATGAAGAGCGATGCCCAGATGCTCGACGAAACTGTGGTCGTGGGCTACGGTCAGCAGAAGAAAGCCAGTGTAGTGGGCTCCATCACCCAGACTACGGGCAAGACGCTCGAGAGGGCCGGCGGTGTAAGCAACATCGGCGCGGCTCTGACGGGCAACTTGCCGGGCGTGGTCACCATGTCTTCCACCGGTATGCCGGGCGAGGAAGACCCGAAAATCATCATCCGCGGTGTGAGCAGCTGGAACGGTAGCGACCCACTCGTGCTCGTCGACGGCATCGAACGCCCCATGGGCAGTATCGACATAGCCTCGGTGCAGAGCGTCTCGGTACTGAAAGACGCGTCGGCTACGGCCGTCTATGGTGTGAAGGGTGCCAACGGCGTGATTCTCATCACCACCAAACGCGGACAGGAAGGCAAGGCCAAGATAGAAATAGGAGTGAACATGACGCTTAAAACGGTGTCGAAGCTCCCCGGTTCGATGAGCAGTGCCGATGCCCTCACCATCCGCAACCAGGCCGCAGCTCACGAACTGGGCCTCAAGCCCGAGTCGTGGCTCAAGATGACTCCGATGGACATTATCGGTAAATACCGCAACCCGGCCAATCTGGAAGAGGCCGAGCGCTATCCTGATGTAGACTGGCAGGATGTGGTGTTCAGAAAGACGGCCATGGCCTACAACCCCAATGTGAACATCTCCGGCGGTACGAAGTTTGTGAAATATTTCGCCTCGATCGACTTTCTGCACGAGGGTGACATGTTCCGCCGGTGGGACAACAACCGCGGCTATAAGGCCGGTTATGGGTTCGACCGCATCAACGTGCGCTCCAACCTTGACTTCCGGCTCACCAACACCACCACACTGAAGGCCAACATCTTCGGTTCCCACGGCGTGAAACAGGGCCCTTGGGGCGTGCCCACGGGGTCGTTTGGCGAGTCGCAGCTGTGGCAGGCCGCTTACAGTGCGCCTCACAACGCTTTCGTGCCACGTTACTCCGACGGCACGTGGGGTTACTACCCCGCCGACTCGCAGGGCGCTCCCAACTCCATTGTGAACCTGGCCATCTCGGGCGTGGAGAAGACCACCACCACCCGCATCAACACCGACTTCACGCTGGAGCAGGACTTGAGTTTCCTCCTGAAAGGTTTGAAGGCTAGTGCGCTGGTGTCGTGGGACAACACGTTTGTGGAGGCAGGACGAGGCATCAACGACCTCTATCACAATGCACAGTTCAAGTGGATCAATCCCGACACGGGAGCCACCGTGTGGAAGGAGCCGCAGGAAAGCAACACCAACTTCGACTTTCAGGAAGGCATCAAGTGGACGACAGCGGGCGGCAATGTGAACAACGGGCTCACCCAGCGCAATCTGTTCTATCAGGCGCAGCTCTTCTGGGGCAACAAGTTCGGCGACCACGACATCACGGCGATGGGCGTGTTCAACCGTCAGGAGAACGCCCGGGGCAGCGAGTTCACCCACTATCGCGAAGACTGGGCTTTCCGTGCCACTTACAACTATGCCGGCCGATACTTCGCCGAGTACAACGGTGCCTACAACGGTTCGGAGAAGTTCAGCAAGGACAACCGCTTCGCTTTCTTCAACTCCGGAGCCCTCGGTTGGCTCGTGAGCGAGGAGAAGTGGTTCACACCGGTAAAAAAGGTTATGGACATGCTGAAGCTGCGCTACTCCTACGGTGAGGTGGGCGACGACAATATCTGGGAGCGTTGGCTCTATGCCACCCAGTGGGCCTACGGAGGCAATGCCCACAACGGCCTTTACGAAGACAACAGCCCTTACACATGGTATAAAGAAGCACGCATCGGCAACTCCGACGTGCATTGGGAGAAGGCCGTGAAGCAGAATTTCGGCGTGGACTATTCGTTCCTCGGCGGATTGCTGGCCGGAAGCCTTGAGTTCTTCCATGAGAAGCGTTCCGACATTCTCATACCCGGCGACAGGCGTGCCGTTCCCTCCTATTTCGGAGCCAAGGCACCGGTGATGAACTACGGACGGGTGCGCACGGCGGGCTATGAACTGGAACTCCGGGTCAACAAGACCATTGCCAACGGCATGCACTTCTGGGGCAACTTCAACATGACCCATGCCGAAAACAAGATTCTCTCCTACGACGACCCACAGTTGAAGCCCGACTATCAGAAGCAGCAGGGATTTGCCATCGGGCAGGACCACTCCTATATGTCGGCCGGTTTTGCCAATACCTGGGACGAGGTTATCGGCATGACCCGCCACGACACCAACGACGACCAGAAACTCCCCGGCCAGTATGTCATCACCGACTACAACGGCGACGGCGTGATCGACTCCAACGACAATGTGCCTTATGGCTACACGGGTACGCCGCAGAACACCTACAATGCTACCATCGGATGGGACTGGAAGGGCTGGAGCTTCTTCATGCAGTGGTATGGCGTGAGCAACGTGAACCGCTATGTGGGATTCAACTCACTGGGAAAGAATCTCGACACGGTGTTTGATGAAGGCTCGTTCTGGACAAAAGACAATACCAACGCCGATGCTCCCATGCCACGCATCAACTCCACACCGAGCTATTATGAGGGTTCGCGCTTCCACTACGACGGCAGTTTCATCCGTCTGAAGAACATGGAAGTAGCCTATACGTTCACTAAAGGCTGGGTGAGCAAGATGGGGCTGCAGAGCGTGAAGCTCTATCTCAATGGCAACAACCTTTGGGTGTGGAGCCGTATGCCCGACGACCGCGAGAGCAACTATGCCGGCACGGGACTGGCTTCGCAAGGGGCTTACCCCACGGTGAAGCGTTTTAACTTGGGTCTTAAAATCAACTTGTAACAGAAAGGACAATGAAACAGCATTTTAATAAATATATCGTAGCGGCTTGCAGTGTGCTGGCGGTGGGCTTTGGTCTGACAGCTTGCACCGATTATCTCGACAAGTCGCCTGACTCGGACATCTCGGATGTGGATGCCTACAAAGACTTCAAGAACTTTCAGGGATTCACCGAAGAGCTTTACAACTGCATTCCCGAATTCTACAAGGGTTATTGGACCAACTCGTGGAACTGGGGAGAAGACGAAATACAGAACGTGGGCATCAACTATCACATGGTCTACAAGATAGACAACGGTGACTTCTGGGGATGGCAGAGCAGCTTCGACGGCTGGCAGAGCGGTTGGATGGACCGCAACAATTTCCAGCCCGGGGGCGACCGCTTCCGTCACAGCTTGTGGCCGGCCTGCTGGTATGGCATCCGCAAGGCCAACATGGGCATAGCCAACCTTGACAGGTTTACCGGTACGAAAGAGGAGAAAGACCTCTTGGCCGGGCAGCTCTACTTCTTCCGCGGATGGTTCCACTTCGAACTGATGCAGTTTTTCGGCGGTCTGCCTTATATTGACAAGGCCTTCTCGGCCGACGACAAGCTGAACCTGCCGCGCCCCACCTATCAGGAATGTGCGGAAAAGGCGGCTGAAGACTTCCGCAAGGCGGCCGACCTGCTTCCCATGGACTGGGACCAGACGGTGGCCGGACGTAACACATTGGGCAAGAACCAGCTGCGTGTGACCAAGGCTGCCGCCCTGGGCTATCTGGGCAAAGACCTGCTCTTTGCAGCCAGTCCGTTGATGAATCGCGACAGCGGGGGCACTGCCGACTATAACAAGGAACTGTGTAAACGTGCTGCCGAAGCGTTCGGCGAACTGCTTGCCGCCGTGGAAGGCGGACAGACACAGTTTGGCTTGCTGCCTTTCGAGGAGTATTCGCAGAACTTCTACACCATCGACCAGAATGGCAAGATTGCCGGACAGACGAAAGACAACTCCATCACAGAGGCCATCTTCCGTGGCCCCGACTACGGCTGGAACAATACCAACTGGGGCTTGAGTAAGCAGTTCTTTGCCTGCAACGCCGACCTCAACGACGGCGGTGTGCTCACTTTGCCCACGGCCAACTACGTGAATTACTACGGCATGGCCAACGGTCTGCCCCTCACCGATGCCGAATCGGGTTTTGACAACACGCATCCGTGGAAAGACCGGGATCCCCGTTTCTACAACGACATCAAGTTTGATGGTTGCCGGCTCATCAAGGGCGACCTTGGCAAGCAGCCCGCCTCTTTGAAGACGGCCGACTTGCAGACCGGCGGGGCCTACCGTTCGGAGGATAAAGGCAGCCGCACGGGCTATCTGCTCTATAAGTTCATCGACGTGACTTGCAACAAGATAGACCAGGGTTATGGCTATTCCCACCATTTCAACATCCACCTTCCTTGGATGCGCTTGGCCGATGTCTATTTGATGTATGCCGAGGCGGCCGCCGAGGCTTTCGGCAGTGCGACCGGCAAGGCAGCCAACTGTCCGCTTACAGCCCTTGATGCCGTGAACAAGATACGCAAGCGTGCAGGAGTGGCCGATGTGGCCACCAAGTATGCCGGGAGTCTGGAAGGCTTCATGGGCGAGCTTCGCCGCGAGCGCGCCGTTGAACTTTCCTACGAGGGACACCGCTTCAACGACCTCCGCAGATGGTTGTTGTTGGACAAGTCACCTTATAATATAAAAACCTCGCAGGAGTTCACCCGGGTGCAGCTTGATGAGAAAGACCCGAAGAACAGCACTGTCAGCGGATTCAGGGAGAAGCTGATACTCAAGCGCAACTTTGCGGCCCGCCACTATTGGCTGCCGTTGAAGAAGAGCGACACGCAGCTTTATATCGAGTTCAAACAGAATCCCGGTTGGGAATAAACGTCGAGAATGAATGTCCCTCTCCGTTCTGCCACTTACGGTGACAGACGGGAGGGAAGAAGCAAAAGAAAGAAACATCAGATTATGGAATAACATTTCAAACCATGAAGATAAAGAAAACTTATATAAACACCATGCTTGTCGCCGGCTTGTTGGGCTCTGCGACAGCCACGCAGGCACAGGCACTTGCCTCCGATTCGGCCAAGGTGAACGTGGCTTTCCGCTCTGTCGACAAGGAAGACTTGATGGGCGGAGTGTCTGCCGTGGACATGACCGACCTCACGAGGAAGAACTATTCCACCTACAGTCTGGACAACATGCAGGCCTATGTGGGCGGTTACAACGGTCAACTGTGGAACATGGGCGAGGCGCTGGTCGTCGTAGACGGTGTGCCCCGCGACGCCAACAACGTGCTGCCCACGGAGATAGAGCAGATCACATTCCTCAAGTCGGCCAGTGCCGTGGTGCTTTATGGCAGCCGTGCAGCCAAGGGGGCCGTACTCATCACCACCAAGCGCAGCCGCGTGGACGGCCTTCAGGTGAGCGTGCGGGGCAATGCCACGCTCTTCACTCCGAAGCGCTATCCGAAATATCTGGGTGCTCCCCAGTACATGACGCTCTACAATGAAGCGCTGGCCAACGACGGCAAGTCGCCTGTCTACAGTGACGAAGACATCTACAACTATGCCTCAGGTGTGAATCCCTATCGCTATCCGAACATTGATTTCTTCTCTTCCGACTATGTGAAGAAGGGTTTTCAGCGTTATGAGGGCATCGCCGAGTTTCAGGGCGGAGGCCGTTTTGCGCACTTCTATGCCAACATAGGCCTCTACAACGTGAACGACCTGATGAAGTTTGGAGAGGGAAAGGACAATCACACCACGCGGTTGAACATTCGCGGCAATGTGGATTTGCGGCTCAACGACTGGATCACGGGATGGGTGGATGCCAATGCCACATTCTATGATGCACGCAATGATAATTCCGACTTCTGGAGCCAGTCTGCCACTTTGCGCCCCACCAGCCAGTATCCGCTCACACCGCTGATCCCGCTTGAATATATCAACAAGTCTGTGCCTTCGATGAAAACCATGATAGAGAACAGCAACTATATCATCGACGGCAAGTATCTCATCGGTGGTACGCAGAGTTTGCAGACCAATCCTTTCGCGTCGATGTATGCCGCAGGCTATCACACCTACACGAGCCGCCAACTACAGTTCGATGCCGGAGTGAAGATGGACTTGGCAAGCGTGCTTAAAGGCTTGAGTTTCAAGACCCAGTTTGCCGTAGACTACGCCACATCCTACACCACCAATCTGAAGAATGAGTATGCCTGTTTCGAGCCGGTGTGGAGCAATGTCAACGGTAAGGACGAAATCATCGACCTCAAGAAGTACGGCACCGACAAGCGCACGGGCATTCAGAACATCGAGGGGTCTACCAGCCGGCAGACGATTCTCTATTCGGCCCAGTTCGACTACGACCGCCAATTCGGTGATCACGGTGTGGCTGCCTCGCTTCTGGCTCACGGCTATCAACGCACCGTCTCAACCGAATACCACAAGGTGACCAACGCCAATCTCGGTTTGCAGATGAATTATAATTACCTGCATAAATACTATGCCGACCTCTCCATGGCCGCCATCCATTCGCCGAAGTTGGCCCCAGGACATCGCGAAGCTGTGTCGCCTGTGCTCTCCGTGGCCTGGAGGTTGGGCAAGGAACGCTTCATGAAGGATGCGGAATGGATAAAAGACCTGAAGCTCACGGCCTCTTACGGCATCGTCAACGAAGATCTCGATATTGAGAATTACTACATGTACGACCAGATATTCACTGCCACCGGAACATGGTGGGGATGGAGCGAGAGTGCCAACTCCATGCAGACCTCCGACTCTCAGCGCGGGGCTAACAACGATTTGACCTTCGTTAAGCGTAAAGAGTTCCGTCTGGGGCTCAATGCCAATCTTTGGGATGGGCTGATAACCTTGGAGGCCAACTACTTCAATGTAGCCACCAACGGTCTGCTCACTACTCCCTCGACTTCCTATCCGAGCTACTTCATGACCTACTGGCCCAAGTCGACATTCCTGCCCTACATCAACTACAACAACCAGCGGCGCACCGGTTTTGACTTCACCGTGAATGTACACAAGCGTGTGGGCGAAGTGGACTTGCAGGCCGGGCTTACCGGAATGCTTTATTCCTCCAAGAACACCCGCGTCAGCGAAAACGTGGAGTATGACTGGTTGAAGGCCGAGGGTGCCCGCATCGACGCGCTTCGCGGCTATCAGTGCCTCGGCTTCATCGGTGAGGAAGATGTCGTAAGGGGTGCCGACGGCAAGGTGACCGGCTATGCCGACGGTGTAGCCGTGGTGAACAACAACACCAAGCCCGGTGATTTGAAGTATAAAGACCAGAACGGCGACGGCAAGATAGACAGCAAGGATGCAGTGGTTTTGGGGCATTGGACTCCCGACTTCAACCTCGGTTTCCACTTCACGGCCAAGTATAAAGGCTTCACGCTCTTCCTCAACATGACCGGCAACTTCGGTGCAACAGCCATTAAGAACAATGCCTACGCATGGGCTTATGGCGACCGTAAATACTCTGACATGGTGCTGGGCCGTTGGACACCGGCCACAGCTGCCACGGCCACCTATCCCCGTCTGACCACCGAAGGGGGAGAACTCAATTTCGTGACCTCCGACTTCTGGACCTATAGCACCGATGCCGTGCGGCTGAACAAGGTTCAGCTCACTTACGACTTGCCCGGCAGCCTGTTCTCAGGCAAGTTTGTCAAAGGTGCCACGGTGTATGTGAGCGGCGGCAATCTGCTCACCATCGCCAAGGAACGCAAGTATATGGAGACGGCTGTCGGCAGTGCGCCGCAGACCCGTGCCTACAATCTGGGTGTAAAAGTCAACTTCTAAAATCGATCGACATGAAAACAAAGAATATCAAAATCCTTCTGGTTTCGGCAGTGGCGCTCGCATCGTTCAGTTCGTGTGACGAGATGTTTGAGCCTGCTTTGGAGAACAATCTCGGCATCGACTACATGACCAAGGACGCTTCCTATGCCGAAGGCGTATTGGGGAACGGCTATACGCGCATCCCCTGCAGGGACTTCCCTTTCAGCGAGGTGGCTACCGACGATGCCGTGAGCAACGATGCCGGCAACAGCTACCGCCGCCTGACGGCCGGTGCATGGACTTCCGACAACAATCCCGCCGAGCGTTGGCGTGACTGCCGTTCGGCCATCATGTATCTCAACCTCTTTTTGAGCAAGGCCGACCAAGTGCATTGGGCCGACGACAAGATAGCCTCGCAGATGTATTGCAACCGTGAGAAAGGGGAGGCCTACGGACTTCGGGCCATGTATATGTACTATCTGTTGCAGGCCCACGGTGGCTACGACGAGCAGGGCAATCTGCTTGGTGTGCCCATTGTGACCGAGCCGGAAAATTCCGCTTCCAATTTCAACGTGCCCCGCAACACGTTCGCCGACTGCATGAAAGCCATTTATGACGACTGTGCGAAGGCTCTCGAACTGTTGCCCGCCAAATATACAGACATTACTTCTGAGGCGCAAATCCCCGAGGCCTGCAAGTCGTTGGGGGCCGATGTCAGCCGGTACAACCGCGTGTTCGGTGTCAAGTTCAACGGCCGCATGGACGGCTCCATCGTTGAGGCTTTCCGCAGTAAGGCTGCCCTCTTGGCCGCCAGCCCGGCTTACAGCGACCAGTCGGGCACCGACTACCAACAGGCAGCCGACTACGCAGCGCAGGTGCTCGACCGCATCGGGGGCGTTTCTGGAATGGATCCCACAGGCTGGACATGGTATTGCAACAAGAACGAGATAGAGGGATTGCAGAACGGTTCAAACCCGAAAGAGGTGTTGTGGCGCGGAGAGAAAAGCCAGAGCAACACGCTTGAGTCTGACAACTATCCTCCTTCGCTCTATGGCAAAGGGCGCATCAATCCCACGCAGAACTTCGTGGATGCTTTCCCGGCCGCCAACGGCTATCCCATCACCGATGACAAGAGCAAGTTCAATGCCGCTACACCCTATGAAGGCCGTGACCCGAGATTGGCAGCCTATGTGGTGGTCAACGGTTCGAAGGTGGGTGTGAACAACACCGTGATCAACACAGCAGCCGACGGCACCACGAAAGACGCGCTCGACAAGGAGACCGGCTCTTCCACTCGCACGGGCTACTACCTGCGCAAGCTCCTCCGGCAAGACATCAACCTCGATCCTGCCAACAAGAGCCAGCAGTACCACTACACCCCACGCATACGCTTCACCGAGATATTCCTCAACTATGCCGAGGCCGCCAACGAGGCTTTCGGTCCCAAGGGCAAGGGCTCTCATGCCTACAGTGCCTACGATGTAATCAAGGCCGTTCGTCATCGTGCGGGCGTCGGCGGCACGGACGACGGCTACTTGGAGGAGTGTGCGCAGAGCAAGGAGAAGATGCGTGAGCTCATCCGCAACGAGCGGCGCATCGAACTCTGCTTCGAGGGCTTCCGTTTCTGGGATCTCCGCCGTTGGAAGGCCGATATCACTTCGCCTGCCACGGGCATGAAGATCACGGCCGGAACGGGTACCACCTATGTCTACACGCCCATCGAGGTGGAGCCCCGCAGCTTCAAAGACTATATGCTCTACGGTCCTATACCTTATTCCGAGACGCTTAAGTTCTCCGAACTCAAGCAGAACAAGGGCTGGTAGTTTCTGAATTTCTGCAAGTTCGGCAGGAGTTAGAGGAGAAGGTCCTTGAGCAATAGTAGAAAAAAGGAGCAAAGGGGGAAGTGCCTTGAACGTAAGCGAAAAAAGGCAATGGCTTTTCTTCCTAACACAATGAAGCAGTCAATCAATAAAGCTGTTGTCTTAACTCCTAACGAGCGAAGCGAGTGCTAACTCCCTTTAACTCCTTTAACTCCTTTAACTCTAAAGTTGAGCTTGCGAAACTTAAAAAAATACAAACGATTGAACAACCATTTCAAATGATCATGAAACAGAATATGATGAAATCCGTGCTCGCACTTTTCGCCACGACGCTTCTTCTGGCAGCCACCTCGTGCGAAAACGGCGATATAGAATTTGCCGACTATAAATACCAGACGGTGTACTTTGCCAATCAAACCCCGATACGCACCATCACGCTTGGTACAGACGAGCACTCCAACGAACTTGACAACCAGCACAAGTTCAAGCTCTTTGCCACCTGTGGCGGTGTGTGGACCAATAAGCAAGACCGCAAGTTGGAGATAGCCGTGGACAACTCGCTCTGCGACGGCATCACGTTTGAGGACGGAAGTCCCGTCGTTCCGCTGCCGCAGGAGTATTACACGCTGGCCTCCCACACCATCACCATTCCCGCCGGCCAGTTGATGGGTGGTGTGGAAGTGCAGCTCACCGACGCCTTCTTTGCCGATCCTAAAGCTACCGGGGTGCATTATGTGCTACCCGTGCGCATCGTGGGCAGTCAGGACTCCATCCTTGTGGGCAAGGCCAAGCCCACCTCGCCCAATCCCTACCGGCTGAATGCCGCCGACTGGGATGTCGTGCCCCACGACTATGTGCTCTATGCGTTGAAATACAAGAACAAGTATCATGGCGCATGGCTCAGCCACGGCACCGACGAGATAGACCTCAACGGGGTGGTGGCCACCGTGGTTCGCGGCAACCAATATCGCGAGAAAGACGAGACTCGCTATCTGCGCACCGTCGGTCTGGACAAGTCTACCTACGAGTTGTCCACACAGGTGGATGTCGACACGACGAAGTATGACGACAAGGCGAAGAAAATGGTGACCGTCAGGGAGAAGAAGACGCTCAAATGCACTCTTGAACTTACCTTTGATGCCTCAGACAACTGCACCGTGCGGGTCGCTACGCCCGGTTGCGAGGGCAGTGGCACGGGCAAGTGGGAGTTTGAAGGGGCCAAGAAGGCATGGAACAATGCCGACCACGACCAAATCACGCTCGACTACACCGTGACATACCATTACACGGACGATGGACGTCCGCGCTACAAGACTTTCAAGAGCAAGGATATCCTCGTGATGAAGACTCGCGAGAACCGTCGGGAGGACTTTGCATATAAACTCAAATAACCGAACTGAATCATGAAAACAGTCAAAACCATTTTTATGGCCGCCACAGCCCTGATGCTGGCTGCCTGCGCCGATACCGATATACCCGCATTCGAGGTGGAAAAACCGGCCGGGATGCATCTCACCGACTCGCTCAATGCCTACGGTGTGCTGAAAAGCTATGTCGATCGTGCCAAATATCCCGTCTTTAAGATGGGAGGGGCCACCTCGGCCGGCGAATTCAACAAGAAAGGCGTGCGCTATGTGCTCGACAAGGAGAACTTTGAGGAACTGGTGACGGGCAATGCCTTCAAGTATTCTTCCGTGGTGAAAAACGACGGCTCGATGGATTTCTCCACCATCACCGACTTCCTCGACAATGCCGCTGAGGCCGGTCTGTCGGTCTATGGCCACACGCTCTGCTGGCACTCGCAGCAAAACATGGTCTATCTCAAGAGCATCATCACCGACCCCAATGCGGCCAACTATCTGCTCCATGCCACAACCTCGGAGCCTAAGGCCAATCCTTGGGACTGGGAACTCTATTACGACCTGAAGACACCGTTGGTGAAGGGCATCGAATATACCATCAAGATGAGGGCCAAGGCCAGTGGCGACTGCGAGATGGCTTTCTGGCCGGGCGACGGCACCAACACCCAATATCTGCCTTCGTTGAAGGCGGGCAAGGAGTGGGCGGAGACTTCGCTCACCTTCACGGCCAACATACCGATCACCCGTCTGCGCTTCTGTTTCGGCAAGTTTGGCGGCGACCTTTACATCGATGATGTGTCGCTCACGGCCAAGGGGACGACTGCCAATCTCGTGGCCAACGGTGGTTTCGACGAAGAGGACATCTCCTCATGGACAAAGGCAAGTTGGCTGAACTTTGTCTACAAGCGGGAAAAGGATGCCGACCAGGCCGGCGGCGGATCGTTTACCGAGCAGACGGTCAAAGACACGCTCACCTACGCGATGGGCAACTGGATAAAAAGTATGATGGAGGCCTGCAACGGCAGGGTGAAGGCATGGGATGTTGTCAACGAGCCTATGAGCGACGGCAAGCCCTCAGAGCTCAAGACGGCCGGGCGTGACGGCGACCCCAAGAAAAACTTCTATTGGCAAGACTACTTGGGCAAGGATTATGCCCGGGTGGTCATCAAGTTGGCACGCCAATACGGCGGTGACGACCTGAAGCTCTTTATCAACGACTACAACCTTGAAGCGGCCTACAACCGCAATGCCAAATGTCAAGGTCTCATCGACATGGTGAAGTATTGGGAGAGCGACGGCGTGACCAAGATCGACGGTATAGGCAGTCAGATGCACGTCACCTACTCCATGAATCCCGAGACGCAGAAGCGCAACGAGGAGGCCTACGTGAACCATCTGAAGTTGCTTGCAGCCACGGGCAAGCTCATCCGCCTGTCAGAACTCGACATGGGGCTTGCCGATGCCAAGGGGAATACCGTCCACACAGCCGATGTGACGGCCGAGCAACACCGGTTGATGGCAGGTTACTATAAGTTCATCGTGGAGAAATACCTTGAGATTATCCCTCCCGCCCAGCAGTATGGCATCACCAACTGGGGCGTGACCGACAGTCCGGCCGGCAGTTTCTGGCGGGCCGATGAGCCCATCGGTCTGTGGGATGTCAACTACAATCGTAAGCCGGCCTATGCAGGATTTGCCGATGGCTTGGCAGGAAAATAGAGCGTAATTATCGATAATCATGAATAGTATTTCATGAGCATTTGGTTTCTTTGAAAGCTGCGTCGCGACGATGCGGCTTTCTTTTTGCCCTTTGGGGAGAGTGGGGGTGATGTCTTTTGTGTTGTCAATATTATTCGCCACCGATTTGCATTTCCCCCGTTTTCATCGTATCTTTGCATTGGCAAGGGAAGCACGCAAGTGTTTCCTTTTTTTTAGTTTCCAATCCATCTAAGGACTCCCAACCCCCTGAAGGGGGCTTCCCATGCCTGTTTTGAAATGCGATTCGGCCTGACTGATCCGATGAAACGGCCTCTTTTGGATTGTCATTCGGCCTGAGTGAGTTTCTAAGTGTGGCTGTTTTGCAAGGTCGTTTGGGCCAAGTGAGAAAATTGATAGGGCGGATTTGGCAGATAAGACGAATGGGACGAGATGGAAAAATGGGCGTAAAAAAACTCCATGTAAGGCTTTTTCTCAATCTTTAATAGTTCGTGCTATATAATGTGCCCACACCTTTTTGCTCATCTATGGCCCCTATCTCTTTATCGTCATTTCCTTTATATGGCCTGACTTGTCAAGTAGTTTGAGCGAATAATATGGATTGTCTTTGTTTTTCCACACCATGTCGCTGAAGGTGCAAAAGTCGGATATGGACATACTGTCCATTTCAATCAATTCGTCCCCGACTCTTGCCCCTTTCATGTAGGCTTCGCTTTGTGGATTGACCAATCCCACAACAGTTTTGTTGTTTTCAACCACAAACAACAGATTCGTGGTTTTTCCGTCTATGCTTATCCAGTCTGATTTATTGTAAGGTTGGAAGGTGAACGTGTGATTGTATGGGTTGATAATCAAACTGCCGTATTCAAGGATTTTGCTGCCGTAGGCACAAAATCCGTTTCTTACTTCTATGTTGACATTGGATAGTGTCAGTTTCCCTATGCTCAAGTTCCTAAGATTCATAAACACATGTTCTTCTGCGGGAGTAACGCCGTTCGCGCCTATTTTAGATACACCATAACCGCTCCAGACCACTTGGCTCAAAAAGTCAGAATCGCCCTTGGAATTGTTTCGTTTGGCAAAAAAATCATATACTTCTTTCTTGTTCATTTCAAATAATGTGGGCCTGCCGGTGTCAAATAAAGAATATACCGTACCCCCTCCGGATATGTTGGTTTTAAAATATGGCTGCCCGGATTTGGTTATATATTTGAAGCAAATACCCTTTTCGTGGTTGAAAAACTTTCTTTTGTCTGTAACTATCAGTAAGTTTGTCTGTAAGTCAATCTTTATGGTATAGCCTTTATCTATAAGGTTGAACCCAATCAGGCCGTCATTGTAGCAACTGAAGATTGGTTGTTGGGAGAGCAGCCCGGTTATGTTTTTTATAAGTATATTCCCCATATATAGGCTGTCTACTCTGGCGAGGTCATGTTCTTTGGATAGGTTGGAAACATCACTGACCACTTCTTTGATTCCGGCAGGCCGATGCGGGATGTCCCTGTCTGCATTGAAAACAAAGCAGTTGGTACCCGTATCCAAGCAAAAGCGAAACTTCTTGCCGTCAATACTTACAGGCACAAGTATTTGACCTTTTCTATATTCAATAGGGATGGTATCGACGAAATTGCTTTTCTCAACCGTAAACAGATCCAATTCTTTAGCTCTGCCAAAAGCAGATAGGCAGGAAGAGACACAAACGGCCACTATGAGAGTTGATAGTCTGGGTAAATAAAGTCGTATCATAGATGTATTATGAAATTTACCCGTTGGTGGAATTAGTTTAGTGCGTGCTTAATTCTACCGATGGGTTTAATCCTGTTTATCGGCTCAAAGATACGATATTATTCTTGGATATCTGTTCGTCTTGAGCCGATTTTGTGCTTGTTTTGTTCGGAAATGAGCCGATTGCTGCATTTTTAAGACAGCTTTTTGCCGAGGCTGCCCAAAATGATAGATACACGAAGTTTTATGAAACAAATGAGAGGGAGTTTTGAGGGGATTTGTTCTACCTTTGTCCACGGAAATATCAATGGAAAAATAACGATATATCATGAACAAGAAGACTCTCTTAGGTGCTGCGCTGCTGCTGGTTTCGCTCGCTCCGCGGGCACAGCAGGCCACTTTCAGTTATTTCAGCTATCAAGGCGACGAACCGCGTTTCCGGAAACAGATAGATGCCGGACGCGAATTTTTCAACCCCATTCTGGCCGGTTTTTATCCCGACCCGTCGATATGCAGGGTGGGGGATACCTATTATATGGTCAACTCCTCGTTTTCCTTTTTCCCCGGTGTGCCGCTCTCTACGAGCAAAGACCTTATACACTGGACACCCGCAGGTCATGTGCTTGACCGTCCATCGCAAGTGCCCTTGGCCCGGCAGAAAGTGAGTGGGGGCATCTTCGCCCCGGCCATCAGCTACAACCCCAAGAACAAGACGTTCTACATGATTACCACCAACGTGGGGGCAGGCAACTTCTATGTGAAGTCGAAAGACCCTGCCAAGGGGTGGAGCGAACCGATATACCTGCGCAAGATAGACGGCATCGACCCGTCGTTTTTTTTCGACAAGGACGGCGCGGGATACATCGTGCACAATGCGCCCGTTGACGGTGGGGCCGACTATGAGGGCCAGCGGGCCATCCGCATTTTCCGTTTTGACACCGAGGGCGACAGCATCGTCGGCGACTACAAGCAGATTGTGCGTGGAGGCACGCATGTGGAGAAACGCCCCATCTGGATTGAAGGCCCTCATCTCTATCGCATCGGCAAATACTATTATCTCATGTGTGCCGAAGGCGGCACGGGCGATTGGCACAGTGAAGTGATTTTCCGGAGCAAGAGCCCCATGGGGCCGTGGGAGGAGAACCCTGACAACCCGATACTCACACAGCGCACAGGACTTGACCCCAACCGGCCCGACATCGTGACGAGCACGGGACATGCCGACCTCGTGCAGTCGAAAGAGGGTGACTGGTGGGCCGTGTTCCTCGGTTGCCGACCCTACGAAGCCGACTACTACAACACCGGGCGTGACACCTATCTGCTGCCCGTGGCGTGGAAGAATGGGTGGCCCGTGATTTTGGATAAGGGGAAAGCTGTGCCCACGGTGCTCGCGATGAAGCCGTGGCAGCAGAAAATGCAAAAGGCCGTGCCGGTCGGAGTGGTCGCAACCACGGGTAATTTTGCCTATACCGACCGTTTTGCCGGAGACAGACTGGACGGGCGTTGGATGTTTCTCCGCAATCCGTCGCAGTTTTACAGTCTCGGAACCGATGGGTTGACCATCAATGCCCTGCCCGCAGACATCTCGCAGCGTGAGCCCCTCTCAGCCGTATTCTGTCGCCAGCAGCACACCGTGTTTTCGGCCGAGACCCGCGTAGCTTTTCACCCTGCCAGCGACAAGCAGTTGGCCGGACTCGCGCTCTTGCAGAACGAGGAATATAATTTTGTGATGGGCAAGACTCGACTCAACGGGCGCCTCGCTGTGGTGCTCACACGTTCCGAGCGTGTGAATGCTGTCATCGCTTCAGCTTTTCTCGATGAGGCCGACGCCGACAAGCCCTTGCGACTGAAAATAGACGGTCACGGCCGCTACTACGACTTCTATTATGCCGTGGCTGATGGCCCGTGGCAGCTGCTCGCCCGCGGTGTCGATGCCGTCAATCTGAGTACTCACAGGAGCGGCGGATTCATCGGAGCCTGCATCGGATTATACGCTACGGCTAAAGGCTCTTGAAAACAAGAATAGCTGTATCGGTCAAAGAAAGGAATATACATAGAGCATAAACCTTTTCTTGACCGATACAGCTATCAGATATTTTTTCCTTTTAAACTTTTAGATTCCCTTTTGAATCTTTAAAAATTCCTTTTTTCTTTGTAATTTTGCAGCCAAATGAAGATAGGCAATATAGAATTTGGCTCCCGTCCGTTGTTCCTCGCTCCGATGGAAGATGTGACGGATATCGGTTTCCGGATGCTTTGCAAGCGTTTCGGGGCGGCAATGGTGTACACGGAATTTGTGTCGGCAGAGGCACTCGTGCGTTCCATCAAGTCGACGGTGTCGAAGCTCACCATCAGCGATGAGGAGCGGCCCGTGGGCATACAGATATACGGGCGCACGGTGGAAGATATGGTAGAGGCTGCCCGTATTGTGGAACAGGCGCGTCCGGATGTCATAGATATCAATTTCGGTTGCCCGGTGAAGAAAGTGGCCGGGAAAGGAGCCGGAGCCGGAATGCTGAAAAACGTTCCGCTGATGCTTGACATTACGCGCGAAGTGGTAAAGGCGGTGAAGGTGCCCGTGACGGTGAAGACCCGGCTGGGTTGGGACAGCAACAACCTCATCATCTCCGAACTGGCCGAACAACTGCAAGACTGCGGCATCCAAGCACTCACTATTCATGGGCGCACACGCAGTCAGATGTACACGGGAGAGGCCGACTGGTCGCTCATAGGCGAGGTGAAAAACAATCCGCGCATCCATATTCCGATCATCGGCAATGGTGATATTGGCTCCATTGCCGAGGCCCACGAGGCGTTCGACCGCTATGGAGTGGATGCCGTGATGATCGGACGGGCGACATTCGGACAGCCGTGGCTGTTCTCGGAGCAGCCGCTGACGTATGAAGAAAAAATAGGAGTGCTTGAGGAACAACTGCGCATCAATGTGGAGCGCATTGGCGAATATCGGGGCATTCTGCACACACGCCGCCACTTGGCGGCCAGTCCGATATTCAAGGGTATTCCCAATTTCCGGCAGACGCGTATTGCCATGCTACGGGCTACGACGGTGGAGGAATTGATGGGGATATTGAAAAATCTTACTTCCGACCCTTCTGTGAAAGACCGAAGGGAGTAAACGGGCTTGGGTTGGAAAAAGAATGTTTGTGTTTTGAAGAGTGTTTTATACCTACCCGATTCCTTACATCAGCAGATGATACATTCCGCCGGCTAAAGGCTTTATCACGCCTTTCATTTCTAATTGGAAGAGAAGGGCGGTCAGTCGACTGATAGTTAGCCCCGACTGTACACTGAGCATGTTGATTTGCAGGTCGTTATTGCGTTGCAATACATCTACCACCGCTTGTTCCTCTGGCGAGAGAGAGGGGAATAGCTGGCGTTCGATGCCTTTGCGATGAGCCTTTTGAATGGCGGCATCAGTCTGCCATCCCATCGCCTTAACGAAGTCTTCGGCCGATGTGATGAGGGCTGCACCATTGTCGCGGATAAGGTTGTTGCAGCCTGCAGAGTAGGGGGCACCCACCGCTCCGGGAAAGGCGAACACGTCGCGGCCGTAGCTTTGTGAGATGCCGGTGGTGATGAGGCCGCCGCCACGGGCGGCACTTTCCACGAGAATGCAGGCATCCGACATACCTGCTACGATACGGTTGCGCCGCACAAAGTTCACTTTGTCAGCGTTGGTCTGGGTGAGAAACTCGGTAACAAGACCTCCGTGACTCACCATCTCTATGGCCGTCTGCCGATGGCGTGGCGGATAGAGGTCATCAAGGCCGTGGGCCAGTACCCCCACAGTAGGAAATCCATTGGTCAGAGCCTGCCTGTGTGCGTTGATGTCTACGCCGTAGGCCAACCCGCTTATGATGAGCACCTCGGGGCAAAGTGCCCGCAGGTCGGTCACGAAACGGCGTATGAGGTCTTGTCCGTAGGTCGTGCAGTGGCGTGTTCCCACGATGTTGATCACCCGCTTAGGGTTGAGGTCGGTGTTGCCGAGGTAGAAAAGTATGAGCGGTGCATCGGGACACTCCTTCAGGCGTTGCGGATAGCGAGGGTCGTTGAGCGTCAGCGGCTGGATGTGGTGCTCAAGGTCGTAGGCCAGTTCCGCCTCAGCCCGTTTCAGCGGTTCGTCGAGACGGGCCAGTGAGTCGATGAGCCGGTCGCCGGCATCGGGCAGTATGTCACGAATGTTGTGGCGGTGGGTTATCACTTCCGTGGCCGACCCGAGCAAACGGTAGAGTTCGAGCAGCCCGGCAAGCGTGAAGTAGTTGATGCGCGTCAGGGCGATGGTGTTGATGATTTCCTGTTGATCCAAGGGCTATGTTGTGATTGAAAGGTGGAGAATCGGGAATATAGGAGCGTGGTGGAAACGTTGCACGAGAAGGCAGAAAGGTAAAGGATGGGAAGAGAATGAGAAATATTCTTCCCTTTGTTCTTTTACATTTCTGCCTTTTCCTGCTTTTACTTTTCCCCGATGTAGGGAGCAAAAGCGCGGTCGTATTCGTCACTGTTGGCCAATCGGCCATTGATGAGACACACCAATTCTACGGTGGCCCGGAACGAGATTTTCTCATCGGAAGCCCGGAAGATGTCTTGATGGAAAACGTAGCGCAGTCCCTGTTTCTCCATCCACAGGCGCGAGATGAACTCGTCATCGCAACGTAGCGGCGTCTTGTATTGCAGGCTCATACGGGCTACCACGGCATCAACGCCGCGCTGATGCATCTCGGCGAAACTCAGTCCCGTGCTTTGTAGAAAGAGATGGCGCGTATGTTCCGTGTAGTGCAGATAGTTGGCATTGTTCACGATGCCTTGGATGTCACACTCGTAGTCACGCACTTCCATGCGGGTTTCAAAGATGTACTTACTCATAATTGTTCTAATTAAAAATGTGTTTAGTTATTGTTTGGTGTATGTGTTGTGTCAGTTGTGCGCCCTGTTTATGGCGTAGCGCGCATATATTCGTAGCCTATCCGGCATCGCAGGCACTCACGGCGGTCGCAGTATTCCTTTTTCAGTTGTATGAGTGCCTGCGAGTCGCCGGCCGTTTCCACGACAAGTCCGCACTGCTGCCACATTCTGACGATGTGGTTGTTTTCAGCCTTGAGCTGTTCGAGAAAGTCGAATGCACGGTTGCAAAGTCTTTCGTCCGATTTATAGCGGCCGTAAGCAAACAGCATGGGTATGGCCGTGTTGATGAGCAGCAGGTTGAGCGATTGCCGTGAGAGATTCTTCTCATTGTGGGTGCTGGTCGAACCGAAGGTGTAGTGCGTCTCCCAATAAGGTGTGACGGATGTGCGGAGCACTTCCTCGGCAGCTTTCACCGTGTCGGCTTCGAGCAACAGTCTGAGCCTTGTGCGGTGCTTGTAGTAGAGGTTGGCCAACTGCGATATGCGTACATGCGGAAAGTTTTGCGGCCGCAGTCGCAGGAATCGCCACAATGACGGGTCGATGGGGCGAAGCGAAAACTTGTGGGCCAGATACTCATATTCGCTGCGCAGACGGTTAAAATAGCCTTCCTCCAGTGCGTCTTGCCGGCAGTGGGCAGGAATGGTCTCGGGATCGAGCAGTCCCGCTTGGCCCATGAAGATGGCTTCCGTCTGGAAAAGATCATCCCGATGGTGGTCGGCAGCGTGCAGCGGAATGCTGAGAGCCCACTGCTCAAAAGCGTCTCCGTTGATACCGAACCCATAGTTACGGGCCATAGTCACGAAGTAAGCCGCCTCCCAGTCGCCGTCACATTGCGACACGCGCCGGTTTATGGCCTCGGTCTTCAGCTCCAGTCGCTCCGTCTGTAGGGCACTCATCCACGAGTGCATCATCAGTCGTGTGAGCGAAGGTATCACCGCGTGACAAGGCGGGTAGGCGTCGGCAGCAAGCAGTTCGCTGTAGTGGGCCTTCACGTGTGGCGGAACTTCGAGGCGCATCTGCGGCACAAAATCTCCCTTGCTCGTGCGCACATCGGCATCAATCTCTCCCGCCACATGTAGCACCACGTTGTCGTAATGCCCGTCGTGGTCGTGTCCGTGGGCAAACCAGTCGCTTGCACGGTCGTGAATCTCCACGTTTCCCACCCACACGGTGTCGTTGATTTTGACTTTTGCATTGAAAAAGTCGGGGCCGGCATTGGTGTTGTGCAACCCCGGATCGAGCACTTCCACAGCGTGTCCGTCGGTGGTGATGAGGGGTGATAGTGGGAATATCTTGTGTTTCCAGCAGTAGTGCAGCAATAGTTCCATGCGTTTTCTTGTCTTAGTATCGGCAGACAAAATTACAAAGAAAAAGCCGAAAGACAGCATCTTTCGGTCGATTTTTTCCCATTAGTATATTCCTGTGATATCTTTTTATATGGCTATTCTTTTCCGTTGTTTTCTTCCGCACTGCAATCGGGGGCTCCCCGTTTCACATATTGGGTGGGCGGCACACCATATATCTTTCTGAAATTACGGGTGAAATTGCTGGGCTCGTCAAATCCGCAGCTCGTGGCCACCTCAAAGATATTCATCTCGGGATGGTTTTCCAGAAGCAGACGGGCGCGTTTCATGCGCAGCTGCATGATGTAGGTGGCGGGTGTTACCCCTGTGAGCGATACGATTTTGCGATACAGTTGTTGGTGACTCATGCAGAGTTGTGATGCCACGTTGTGTACGTCTACCTGTTTGCGGTCCATCAGGGTGAACACGCTGTCCACCACTTTGCTCAAGAACCGTTGGTCGGCATCGCTGCACTGAACATCCTCCTCCTTTCCTTCTATAAGAGTCTTTTGGAACTTTTCGCGCAACAGTTGGCGCTGTTCGAGCAGCTTTTCCACCCTCACGCACAGTTCATCGCTGTTGAAGGGCTTGTCGAGGTAGGCATCGGCACCGGCTTCGAGTCCCTTGATGCGGTCGGCTTCAGAAGTCTTGGCGGTGATCACGATGATAGGCACGTGGCTGATAAGTTCCGTTTTGCGCACGTGCCGGCAGAGTTCCAGACCGTCCATCTCGGGCATCATCAGGTCGGTGATGATCAGGTCCGGCACGATGCTTTCTGCCTTCTTTACTCCCAGTTTGCCGTTGGCGGCATAGAAAAGGTCATAACGGTCGGATAGCAGGCTGCCCGTATAGGCCGCCACATCCCGGTTGTCTTCAACGATGAGTATGCGTGTGCGCCCTTCATCTGTATTGTCACTGTCTTTCAGTTCAGAACTTTTATACGGTTCGGCAACCTTCTGCGGACAGACATCTCCGGTGGTTTTCCACTTGCCGTCGCCATGTTTCATCGGCATGGTGACGATAAAGCGCGAACCTTTTCCCGGTACGCTTTCCACACTGATGTTGCCGTTGATAGAGTCCACGAGTTGTCTTACAAGTGCCAGCCCTACTCCTGTTCCGAGGTGTTTGCTGTCGTGATTCACTTGGAAGAAAGGTTCGAAAAGCCGTCGTGTGCTCTCTTCGTCCATCCCCGGTCCCGTGTCGCTCACACTCATCACGGCTTGGCCTTTCTCTACTTTAGCTGTCACTTCTATACGCCCATGCTCGGGAGTGAATTTGAGAGCGTTGGATAGCAGGTTGCCCACCACCTTATTAATATAATCGGGCACGAAATCCATCTCCATCGGTCCTTGTGCGATGAAATTCAGTTCGATGAGTTTTTCGTGTGCAAATTGTCTGTAGCCATCTACGATCGTTGCGATATGAGCTGTCAGGTTGCCGTGTCGCCAGTCGGGTTCGCCCACGACCGACTTCACTTTCGATATTTCCAGCAGTTGGTTGATGAGTGTAAGCAAGTTGTTGCCGTGGTGCTCGATCGTTTTTCCTATGCCGCGTGTTTGATCATCCGGAGCCGTCCGTTGGAGGTTTCTGCACAGTCCGAGTATCACGGTGAGGGGTGTGCGAAACTCATGGGTGATGTTGGTGAAAAATGTTTCACGCATACTGCTCAACCGTTGCATGGCCCGTTGGTTGCGAGTCTTTATACGCATCATGTAGTACATCTGTGCCAGTCCCACCACGAATATCACGATGATGAGTGCAAATACGAGGAAGAACACCCGCTTGCTGGCACGCTCGGCCTCATATTTCTGTTTGGCTTCGTTCACCTTCTTCATTTGTCTGTTGCGCTCAATGCCCAGACTGATATTTTGAATCTGGTTTATCTTCTTGATGTCCATCACGCTGTCTTGCAGCACTGCGGCCTTCTCGTGGTAGAACAAGGCCAGCCTGAAGTCGCCCTTTCTTTTGTAAATGAAGTAATAGAGCTCGAATATCTCGGCCTGATATTCCACCGATTTGATGTCCCGGGCTTTGGACAAGGCCTCTTCGAGTATGGATAGTGCCATTTCCGTATTGCCCATTTTCTCCTGTATGCGTGCCATGGCAAGCATCGTGACGAGTTCGTGCCATTCGTCTTTCTGTTGCTTCATCGATTCGTAGGCGATGTTGTATTCCACGATGGCATTTTCATACTCTTGTTCATCTTCATACAATGAGCCGAGGTAAGTGTGGCAGAGAGCCATCCCCAGTTCGGAATGGGCTTTTTGGTTAAACACCATCGCCCGCCGGTAGTAGACCCATGCCGAGTCCGTTTTTCCCCTTTTGCGGAATATGCTGCCCAGGTTGGCATAGTTGATGGCCTGCCCCAAGTCACTGTGCAGTTTTTTCTCTCCTGCCAGTGCCATGTGTAGCACACTGTCGGCCCGTTCAAGATTGCCCATCGTCAGATAGATGTTGCCCAGTCCGTTGAGCGAGATCACTCGGTTTCTCTGGGCCTGCGAGGATGTGTCGTTGTACTCTTGGCTCATCGTCAGTGCCCGGTAATGGTAGTCGGCAGCTACATCGAGCACCCCCAACCGGCGGTAGTCAGTGCCTATGTTGTTCAGTGCCTTCACGATTTCGAGCGTGTCATGCACGTTTTCAGCCTGTTTCAGCCCGTTGAAATGATATTTCAGTGCTTTGTCAAACCGACTCTGGTTGCGCATCCACCTCCCCAGTTCGCGCAGGGCAACGATGCTCCCCAGCCTGTCGCCTCGCTGTTCCATTGTCTTTTGGAGCTGCGCCAAGGAGTCCTCTGTGCCAATGGAAGAAATGATGCTGTCGGTGATTCTGCGTTTTTCCGGACTGAAACGGGTGTCCCTCTTCCCGCAGGCAAAGAAAGCGGTCAGCGTCAAGAGCAACAGTCCCAACTCTGTCGTTGGTCGGGCTATGAGTTTTTTAAAAGTCGTCGTCAGAACGGTCATCTGAAATTGTTTGGTTTGTAGATTCCGGGGGTGTCCTTTGCTTTGAGTTTTTAAGCGACGAATCGCTTCTTTCTTAATGAAGTCGGTCTTCGTTATATGTTAATGTAAGGTCGTGCAAACGGGGACAATGAGAGCTCGTTCACAACATGTCGGACCCAGTCTATCTCATGCAAAGGTAATAAACTGTGTGTAATTTTCCAAACAAACGGCAGTATTTTTTCTATAAATCGATGTGAAATGTTCTTAAAAAGGTGGTGTCGGGAGGGGGGCGTATGTGAAATTTTGCAATGCCGTTTTGTGTGTTTTGATAATCTGTAACTTTCTTTTTATCAGTGTTTTATATGTTTCTTGTGATGAAAAATGACTGATATCGAAAGTCGCTTTGACGAAAAATTAATAGCATTTTGAAGAATATTGATAAGTGAGAACTCCGATTTGTTCCGTAACTTTGCACCGAACAGAAACGAAAACGATATTACAAGATATGTTCAAGACGAAAATAACAGACTCGAAGTTATAAAGCGGGAAGAAGCGGAAGGCCAAGGGGGCATACTGTTAGGTAATGTGCATTTGTAGTCGTACGATGCCGTTTGTCATAATGACGAAATGTAGAAAACAGTCACCTCATGCGAAATGGTTGTGAAAAAGTTTTCTATCATCGTTGCCCCCACAGGCCTTTTCTCCGGCTTTAGAAATCCCGATTCGTTTTCCGGCAGTGATTGCCGGGCGTGTCCGGAAGTAGGAAAAAGAGCTAAAGACATCAGAAGAAACGAAAGAACATGAAAGACCGTATAAACAGATGATAACTGAATGGGATAACAGAAATGATGATGAGGGCGAAAGGCAAAAACCGTTGTGTGCTGCCTTTCGTCCCTATTTTTTCCCTTTTGTAAAAATGGCATGAGCCGATGTTTGGCAGGGAAGGCCCGGAGTATAATTGTTAAACTATTTATTCATTTTCGGTCTCTCATATTGCGATATTCGCGACGAACGCCCCGTTTGTCGCAAATGCGCGATTTTTGGCGATGCTTTTAAAGTGTTGACTATCAGTGGTTTGAATTTTGTTGACGCGTAATTGGGCCCGAAAACTGGTCTGAAAGGGCCCAACCGGGCTTGCAAAAGGGTCACAGTTGCACGCCAACTGTGGCTCTTCCGGCTCTCAACTGTGGCTCTTTTGCAAGATTGAAGAGTCCGGATGAGAAGAGCAGGGGGCTTTTCCGGTGGATTGAAGCCGGCTTGCCGTTCTGGTTGGAGAATTTTTGCGGAGGTGTTTTTGTTGATATTATTTGCCGCTGTCCCATCTCTTGCGAGGGCACACTCTCCTTAACTTCCGTTTACATATATTTGTTTTTCTTGTCAAATATAGACAGTTCCGAAAAATATCGTACCTTTGCAGGCGTTTTGCGATAGTGCAAAGCGCGATTTTTAAACAACTTTATGTACAAAACAATTTTCAACAAGCGCAGTAGCTTCAAGTTCAAACACTTCTCGAACAAGGGCTACGCTCTCTTCTCATGCTTGGGCAGGGAGGTGATCATCGGTACGTTGAGCATTGCCACGCTGACCTATGCCAAGGCCGAAGGTGTGAGCGTCGACGTGGACAAGGTGACCGCCGACTCCGCCATCAGCTACAGGGAGACACTCGACGAGGTCAGCGTGACCGGGACGAGGGCGCCGCTGACACGCAGTCAGCAAGCGAGAATGGTGACTGTACTGAGCCGGGAAGACATTCAGGCGGCATCGGTGCAAAGTGTAAACGATTTGTTGAAGTATGCCGTGGGCGTCGATGTGCGCCAGCGAGGGCCGATAGGCGCGCAGACCGACGTAAGCGTACGCGGAGGCAACCATGAACAAATCACTGTGCTGCTCAACGGCATCAACCTTTGTGATCCGCAGACAGGCCACAACGCTTTCGATTATCCTGTAGACATCAGCGACATCGAACGCATCGAAGTTCTGGAAGGGCCTGCCGCGCGTGTGTATGGAACTTCATCTCTCCTCGGAGCCATCAACATTGTCACCAAAACACCACAGCGCACAGGCTTGAATGCCCATGTCGAGGGCGGCAGCTTCGGCTATCTTTCGGTCGGGGCAGGCGGCAGCTATGTCTGCGGCCCGTGGAGCAGCAGGCTCTCGGGCAGCTATACCCGCAGCGACGGCTACACGCGCAACAAGGCCGGCCGGCTGAACACCGACTACAACGGCGGCAAGGCCTTCTATGAAGGCCGCTACGCCGACGAGGCCGTCGCCCTGCGCTGGCATGCCGGGCTCTCGGTGAAAGACTTCGGGTCGAGCACATTCTATGGTCCCAAGTGGGACGACCAGTTCGAACACACCTTCAAGACCTACACGGCCTTGCAGGCAGAGACCCGGAAAGGGGCCGTCCACTTCCGCCCCGCCATCTACTGGAACCACAACTACGACCGCTTCGAACTCTTCCGCGACCGGCCCGACAAGTATCCCTTCAACTATCACCGCACCGATGTCTTCGGTGTGAACCTCAACGCCTACTTCGACTGGGCTCTCGGGCGCACAGCCTTCGGGGCCGAACTGCGCAACGAAGACCTCGTGAGCACCAATCTCGGCGAAACGCTCCCCACACCGCGGCACATCAGCGGCACCGACCTGTATTACAAGAAGGGTGTCAACCGCACCAATGTGCAGTTTGTCGCCGAGCACAACATTCTGCTCCGGCGCTTCACCCTCTCGGCCGGCATCGTGGCCGTGAAGAACAGTTGGGCGGCGATGAACATGCGCGTCTATCCCGGCATCGATGCGAGCTATCTTCTCGGAGGCGGTTGGAAGGTCTATGCCTCCTACAACTCGTCGCTCCGTATGCCTTCGGTCACGGAGTTGTATTACAGCAAGGGCGGTCACAAGGCCGACCCCAACCTCAAGCCCGAAGAACTTTCGGCCGTGGAAGGCGGATTGAAATACAACGCCGGGCGGGGCATCAGCGGCAGTGCGAGCGTGTTTCACAACCACCACAAGAATCTCATCGACTGGATCAGTGACGGCACCACCGATGCCGACGGCAGTCTGCTGTGGAAGTCGGTCAACTTCGGGGCCATCAACGCCACGGGCTTCGAGGCCGCTCTCCGTTTCGATTTCGACAGACTGTTGCCGGCCCAGCGGGTGCTGAAGAGTCTCGGCATGAGCTATTGCTACATCAACCAGAGCGAGGAGGAACATGCCGGCATCCGCAGTCTCTACGCGCTGGAATACCTCAAAAACAAGTTTGTGGCCGATGCGCGCTTCCATTTGTGGAGCCATTTAGACCTCGCTGCCAACTATCGTTTTCAGCATCGCATGGGCAGTTACACCGACCTTTCCGGAGCTGTCCACCGCTACGGATCCTACGGCGTGCTTGATGCCAAGCTCACTTGGACGCAAGCTGCATGGACAGCCTATGTGGAGGGCAACAACCTGTTCCACCGCAACTATGTAGATGTGGGCAATGTGCCACAGCCCGGTACGTGGATTGTGGCAGGACTCGCTGTGAAGTTGTGAGGGAATAATTAGGAGTTAAAGGGAGATATTTTAGGAGTTAAAGGGAGTTAAGGAGTCAAAGGGAGTTAAGACAACAGCCTTATTCCTTGAGTCTGTTGATGGATAAGAGGAAGCAGCCTCCTGATTTCCCTTTGACTCCTCCTTTCTCCTTTTCACTGTTGTCTTAACTCCCTTTGACTCCTTAACTCCCTTTAACTCCTAATCATAGTCTCCTAATATTTCCCATTAATAAATCAGTTTCCTGCACAGATTACATCCTTTTTTCCTATCTTTGCATTTTTAATCAGCGAATACAACACAATGATAATCAACAGAAAACTGATCGCCGGCATCTTGATGCTGGCATTGAGTGCAAGCACGGCCGGGGCTGTCGGCTATCTTCCACAAGACAACGACACCACACGGCAGGAGCAAAAAGACCACCCGCACGGCCCCAAAGACAAAAAAGGCAGCCTGAAAGACGAGAAGAAAAAGAAATTGCCGGCCTACGAAGAGCTCATCAAGAAGGGCGGTTCGGTGCAGAAAGGTCTGTTCACCGTGCGCCACATCGAGGACAAATGGTATTTTGAAGTGCCCGATACGTTGCTCGACCGTATGATGCTGGCCGTGACGCGCTTCAATTCCGTGCCCCAAGACTTCGGTAAGTTTGCCGGCGAAGAGGTCAACGAGGAAGCACTCTACTGGGAACTGCGCGATGAGAAAACCCTGCTGCTGCGTGCATACGTGCTCACACAGACAGCCTCCGACAAAGACCGGATAGCCCAAACACTGAAAGCTTCGACCACCGACCCCATTGTGGCCGCATTCAAGGTGATAGGCCGCAACAAGAAGAAAGATGCCCGGCTCATCGAAGTGACACCCCTCTTCATCAAAGACAACAATGTGACGAGCATTGGTTCCTCGCAACAGAAAAACCTCAAACTTGGCGGACTACAGGCCGACCGCACCTTCATCGACACGATGAAGGTCTATCCTCTCAATATCGAGATAGCCACTACCCGCACCTACGCCACCTCCACATCTAAGACCCGTGCGTCGATGACGGGGCAGGTGACGCTGGGGCTGAACACCTCCATCGTGCTTCTGCCCAAGGAGCCCATGCGAAAACGCCTTTGGGACGAGCGCATAGGCTACTTCACCAACCGCTTTACGCTCTTCAGCGACGACCAGCATAAGACCGACCGCGAGCAGTTTGTCTCCCGCTACCGTCTTGTGCCTAAAGACCTTAAGAGGTATCGGCGCGGCGAACTTGTGGAGCCGGTGAAGCCCATCGTCTACTACATCGACCCTGCCACACCGCGAAAATGGGTGAAATACCTCATGGCCGGCATCAACGACTGGAATGTGGCTTTCGAGGCTGCGGGGTTCAAAAATGCCATCATTGCCAAGGAGTGGCCCGACGACCCCGACATGAGTGTGGACGACGCGCGCTACTGTGTGCTGCGCTATCTGCCATCCGAGACCGAAAATGCCTACGGCCCGCGTGTTGTGGATCCGCGTAGCGGTGAAATCATCGAGAGCCACATCTGCTGGTATCATAATGTGATGAACCTGCTCACCAAGTGGTATATGACCCAGTGCGGGCCTCTTGACAAGCGTGCCCGCACCATGAAGTTCGATGACGAACTCATGGGACAGCTCATCCGCTTCGTCTCTTCCCACGAGGTGGGACACACGCTCGGCTTGCGCCACAACATGGGGGCCAGCCACGCCACGCCCGTGGAGAAGTTGCGCGACAAGGCTTGGGTGGAAGCCCACGGCCACACGGCCTCTATCATGGACTATGCCCGGTTCAACTATGTGGCCCAGCCCGAAGATGGTATCGGTGAACGGGGCCTTTTTCCTCGCATCGGCGACTACGACAAGTGGGCCATCAAGTGGGGCTACCAATACCGTCCGGAGTTCAAGGACGAGTTTGAGGAGAAGGAGCAGCTCATGACCGAAACCACCAAGGTGCTTGCCGCCAATCCCCGCCTGTGGTTTGGAGGCGAAGGCAGGAAAGAAGACCCGCGCGCCCAGACTGAAGACTTGGGCGACGACAATGTGAAGGCAAGCGACTATGGCATCAAAAACCTGAAGCGTGTGGTGGCCGGTCTGCCCGAGTGGACACGCCAGACCAACGACCGCCACGATGACCTTCAGGAGATGTGGAAGAGTGCAAAAGGCCAGTTCAACCGCTACAACAACCACGTGATGAAGAATCTCGGTGGCCGCTACCTCAACAACATGCCCGGGCGCAAGCCCTACGAGGTGGCACCGGCCTCTCGCCAGCGTGAGGCCGTGGCCTATTTCGGTCGTCAGCTGTTCGACGCTCCACTCTGGCTCTACCCGCAAAACATCGTTGACATCACGGGCACCGATGTGGCCGGGGACATCTCTTCCCAGCAGACGAGAGTGCTGAAAGTGATGATGACACCGGCCATGCTGGGCACTATCTATGACGACTCGTTCTCGTCGCAACAGGCCTACCGGTTGCCCGACTATCTCGCCGATGTGTTTGCTGCTGTGTGGCGGCCCCTCACGGGAGCTTCTGCCCTCAAAGACAAGACCCGCCGCACACTCGAACGTGCCTATCTTGAAAACATCAACAGTCTGCTCAATCCCACCGAGAAAGACAAGGCCGGCATCAACGCCCGGGCCAACAATTCCGACATACAACTCTATGTGGAGCAACACCTCGACCGCGTGGAACGCTTCTGCAAGGTGCAGGCTGCCACAGCTTCCGGCATCGACAAGTTACACTATGCCGACCTGCTGCGCCAAATCAAACTCATCAAGGAAGAGAGAGTGACGGTGAAAGGGGGCAGGTAATCTACGCCCAGCCTCCTAGGCCCCCTAAGTTAGGGGGTTGGGGGGCTGAACAAGTGGCAGGTGATAGGTGCAGATGGTGGGTGTTAATGAAAACTTAGTGCTGTTTTGAAGGTGAAAGAGTGAAAAGTGAAAGGTGGGGGCAGAACTTTATGCCTGTCCGAAGCGTGTATTTTAAATTCTAAGGTAAAAAAGAAGAGGGTGTGTCAAAACAAACATACCCTCTTCTTTTTTTACAGAAACAATCAGTCTTTGTCGACAGATGTTAATTCTTTGGAAAATGGGATGAAAGAACTAAGGAGCACGAACCACCAAAAAATGGCCGGCTTAAATAGGTCTAATGAATAATCAACCAGCAGTCCGGCTATCGATATGAGTGCGAAGTCCACTCTCGCATCCGGGTAATTCCAAATATGTACAAAGGTCTTTTTTCTATCTTTACTGTGGCTTAACATGGTGACGATTATAGCTACGTACAGCAAGAAAGCAACTATGCTAGAGATGGCACAGGTGTAATATAACTCGTCTTTATTTTCTGCAACGGGCATAACAGCCCCTAATAATAAGATTAGTTTCGGAAGAAAAGCGACCGATTTTTCAGAGAGATTTTTCTTGTTAATCATTTTGTTTGATTTGAAAAAGTTATATTCCAATATGCCACTGATGCGATAAAAAACGCATCAGTGGTATTGCAAAAGTAATAAAAAAACAATCAATGCTGCTGTTTTTTCCTTTTTTTATATTTTTCTTTTGTTAGCTATTCAGGCCGATAATGGAGTGATTTGAACTTATTTTAAAGATTTCTTATCTGAAAAAACATAAAAATCACTAAATGTTGGTATTGTTTTAATCGGGAAAACTTCATATCTTTGCGCTCTAATAGATTAAGTGTTGTCGCAACTTGTTTTTTAGACAGCTTCCGATTCAGGTAACATTCATACGAAAGAAATCAGATTACAACAAGCATGGAAAAAGTCATCAGACTCATAGTCCTTACGTTGTTCTTGGTGCTTGCTGATGCCATCACGGCTCCGGCACAGACGAAGGCAGGCAAGTATGCCGTGAGGCTCACTGTCACGGAGAAAGGAACGCACGAACCGGTGGTTATGGCCACGTGCAGTCTTGACCCGTTGGGTGCAGTCACCGTGACCGATGCCGATGGCAAGGCCTCGGTTGGCAATGTGCCGGCCGGTGTTTACCGGCTCAAGGTGAGCTATGTGGGCTACGAGGAGTATGTCTCCAACGTGAAGGTGGGGAGCGATCTCTCCCTCGCCGTGCAACTCACACCCACCTCACTGGCTTTGCAGGAAGTAGTGGTGACGGCCCGGCAGAACGCTTCGGGCACATCGACCAGTTCAAAGATAGGCCGGCAGGCCATCGACCACTTGCAGGCTGCAAGCTTGGCCGACATCATGCAGCTCATCCCCGGACAGGTGATACAGAACACCGACCTCACCGCACAGCAAAACCTGCAACTGCGCTCGCTCACCAACAATGTGACGAGTGCATTCGGTTCGAGCATCGTGGTGGATGGTGTGCCCATGTCCAACAACGGCGTGCTCTCGGCAGGCCAGTTCTCGCCAACTGCCTTTACGGGCACCGACCTGCGGCAGATAGGGGCCGACGACATTGACAACGTGGAGGTGGTGCGCGGCATTCCGTCGGCTGAATACGGCGATCTGACGAGCGGACTCGTGGTGGTACACTTCAAGGCCGGTATCACCCCGTGGCAGGTGAAAGGGAAAATCAATCCCGAATTGCAGAACTATTCGCTCGGCAAGGGATTCAGACTGCCCCGGGCGGGGGTGTTCAACTTCAACTTCGACTATGCTAAGGCATGGGGCGACCCACGCCAGAAGACTCGCAGCTATGGCCGCTACAACATGAGTTTGGGGTGGGGATACGATTTTACCCGACACTGGCACGCCGAGACCAAACTGCGTATGCTCTATGCCCGTGACTGGAGCGGCAACGACCCCGACGCTGTGGACGACGGAAGCTACTGGAAGAACAAGAACCTCAGTTTCAGTCTGACACACAACGGGCGGGTGAGTGTGGGCAAGTCGCTCATGCGGACACTCTCCTACACGCTCGGCCTGACGCTCTCGCAGGCCGACAGCCACAACTCTTCCTACGTGTCGGTGAGCAGTGGACTGTTGCCCATCATCACCGCCCTCAAGACGGGCTACTACTCCGTGAACTGGGCCACCCAATCTTATCTGGCCACAGGCATCACCGAGAGTCGGCCGGGTCACTTCTTCGCCAAGGCGACCGATGCCTTCTTCCTCAAGGCCGGCAATACGCGTCAGCAGTTCAAGGTGGGTATGGACTACCAGTATACTTGGAACAGCGGCCGTGGATTCTACAATGCCGACGACACCCGTCCCTACCGGGCCAACAACAACGGTCGTCCGCGCGCTTTCTCCGACGTGCCGGGCATCCACCAGTTTGCAGCCTACGCGGAGGATAATTTCACCTGGCATCTCAACGAAGTCAATGTGCTGCGCAGCCAGTTGGGTATGCGTTTCACCACCCTTCAGCCTTTCGGCGACTTGGCCACCTACGCCTTCAGTCCGCGACTGAACCTCTCCTTCACCGTCACCAAGTGGCTCGACCTTCGCGGCGGCATCGGTCTGAACAGCAAGACACCGGGACTGGACTACCTCTATCCCGACAAGAAATATGACGATCGGGTGGCCGCCAACTACATGCCGCAGGACAATCCTGCCGGCCGGTTGCTCGTCTACCACACGCAGGTGTATGAAGTGGAGAAGAGCAAAGACCTCCGCAACGCCACCACCACGAAGGTGGAACTGGGCATCGATGTCAAACTGCCCGGCAACCGCCGGCTCAGCATCCTCGCCTACCGCGACCGCACGCCCAATGGATTCGGTGCCGACACGGAGTATTTCACCTATCAGAGCAATGTCTACACCACCGCATCGGGCCTCATTGCCACCCCCGGTGGAGCGACAGTCATTGACTATGACATCCCGGCCCGCAGCGACCTTGTGTTTATGACTACCGGAAAAATAGGCAACACCAACACAACGGTGAACCGAGGCGTAGAGTTTGACTTCGACCTTGGGGAAATCAGGCCCCTCCGCACGTCGGTTTATTTCAGCGGTGCCTATTCCGAAACCAAGACATGGAACACCCTCTACAAGTCGAAGAGTGTGCCATCTGCCTATCTGCCTGCCGACTATTCGGCCAACAACGTGACGCCTTTCAAGTTGGTTTACAACAATTACGACTACGACAAATACCGCCGTTTTGTCAACACCTTGCGCTTGGTGACCAATATTCCGAGTCTGCGCATGGTGGCATCGTTCACGGGTCAGGTGATTTGGCAGGACTATCGGTTCAATTATATCGCCAATGTGCCTCCCGTCGGTTTCATTGACACCAATCTCAACTATAAGTCCATCACCGACAATATGCTCAACGGTTATCTCGATCTCAACGGCAACTACTATGCCCAAAAGCCGACGGGCATACACAGCATCCCCATCAAGGAACTGGCCATCAAGGCCAGTGATGCCGTTCCGGAAAGGCAGAAGCCCACATGGAACCTTTCCGGACGACTCACCAAAGAGTTGGGCAAGGTGGGCGGTTTGTCGCTCTATGTGAACAACATGCTCTTCTATGAGCCTTATCTGCGTGCCAACAACAATACCACAACGCTCACCCAGCGCAACACAGGTAACTTCAGCTACGGCGTGGAACTTTACTTCAACTTGTAAAACCCCATTTCAGAACAAATGACAATGAATCAGACGATAAGCCTTTCGGCTGCCTTCCTGTTCGCCTCGGCGCTGACGGTGGGCTGCGTGGACTATGACGATGCTACACGGGCCGTGTCGGTCGATGTGCAGCTTGTGGCCCCCGAGGAGTTCACGGCTGCCAATGCCGGTCTTGAAGGCCGCACGGTGGTCATCACCAAGCAAGACGGCACGCGCCTCGCAGCCACCACCGATGCCTCCGGACAGGCTCATTTTGCAGGCATCGTGCCCGATGTCTATGCCGTCTCCACGTCGTGGGATCTCACCGCGGGAGAATATGCCGGACTCACGGGTGACAACGTGGTGAACGAGGGAGCAGTGGTGTCGGGCAACATCAATTCGCAGTTGCTGGCTGAAGACCGCGTCACTGCACCCTTGCAACTCGCCACCCAGCTGTCCATCAACCGCTCCATCGTGATAGGCAAGGTGTACTATGCCGGTACGAAAGACAACAACAAGAAGAACTATCTGGCCGGCCGATACATCGAACTCTACAACCAGAGCGACCACAGCGTGGATGTTGCCGGGCTCTATGTCGGACTGGTGGAGACCAATTCCAGTCCGGCATACACGCTTGCCCAGCTCAAGAGCGAGTATGCCGACTCGGTGGTGATGCTCAAACAGGTGTTCCGCATACCGGTCGACAAGCCGGTTGAGGTGGTTCCCGGCGGTACGGTGGTCATCACTAACAGTGCCATCGATCACACCGTCAACGCCTCTACCGACCCCAATCTGCTCACGGCCGACTTCGAGGCCAAGGACGAGCGGGGACGCACAGTCAATAATCCGGCTGTGAGGGCACTCGAACTGAAATACACCACCTATGCAGCCATCACCAATATGAATCTCAGTCAGGGTGGTCCTGGGGCCGTGGTGATTTTCCGCACCGATGCCGATGTGACTTCGTGGCCGCTGGCCTACGACTACGGCAAAACCAAAGGCAACCAGTGGCTGGTGGCTCCGAAACGCTACATGCTTGATGCCGTGGAGATATTGAAGTATAAGGCCACCGGCACCGACATAGCCACCAAGCGCTTCTATGACGATCTCGACGCGGGATATATCACCATCCGGTCGGCAGGCGGCTACACGGGAGAGGTGGTCTATCGCAAGACCTCCTCTCGAAAGGGCAAGGACGGCCACCGCATCTTGCTTGATACCAACAACAGCAGCAACGACTTCCAAGTGTCAACAACCATAGGAATACGCGAATATGATGAGTAGAAAAAAGACGATAATGACATATCTGGCATTCGCTTTGTTGTTGCTTGCCACGCCGGTCGGTGCTCAGAATGCATCCGGAGGAGAGGGAGAATACCGCTATGACGATGCCACGCAGTTGTGGCGTAACACCGCCAACATGGCCGGACTCACCATCGACTCTACCCGCAACCGCGGTTACGCCGCCTTCGACTACCGTCACGGGGCGGGCAATCTGCACCGGATGCAGGAAGGTGTGGAGGCAAATGGATTCGCTTTCAGCACGGAGCGTTACCAGCAGTTGGGCACGTGGCTCTACGGTTATGGGCGTTTCAGCTTCGACATGGGGCGCACCAAAGACCGTGCATGGAGCGACGTGATGCGCACATACAACAGCAATCCTTACTTCTCCGGCAGCAGCATCGCGGGCAGATACGACCGGCAGGACATCGACCTCACGGCAGCCGTTGGCACGAAGGCTTTCGGCCACTGGCGCGGAGGTCTGAAACTGGACTATCGGGTGGGCGACCTGAGCAGGCTGCGCGACCCCCGTTCACGCTCAGAGCTGCTCGACTACAGGCTCACTCCGTCGGTAGCCTTCACCATGGGCCGCCACACCGTGGGACTGGCCGGCCACTACCGCCGCTACAAGGAGAAGATTTCCAACATCACCACCGTGCAGACCGATGCCACAGTGAAATACTACCTGATGAGCGGCATGGAACATGCCGACGGTACGGCAGGCGGTGCAGGCGGCTTTCAGCGTGAATGGGTGAACCACAACTTAGGTGCCGAACTCTCTTACGGCTATCGGACAGGTGGCGTGGAGAGCCTCACTGGACTTACGGTAGAGCGGGGGAGTGAGGGTGTCTACGGGCAGTATAAGTATCAGCCCGGACACTATTATCAATACCGTTATGGATTCCGGACGCAGAACAGCATCATCACCGACAGGCTCATCCACCGTATCGACCTCGTAGCTACCTACGAGCAGAGCTATGCCGATGAGTATCGCCAACAACTGAAAATCACTTCCGATTCGGCAACGGGAATCAACTCCTATCAGTATATCAGCCTGATGACTTTCAAGAAACGTTTTCAGGTGAACCTTTTCAACCTCGATTTCGTTTATCGTCTGAACTTTCACGAGGCCCGTACCGTCACCGGCTACGTGGGGATAAAGGCTAATATGAAGACTGTTCGCAATAAGTATCTGCTCAATACATCGGAGATGAAATACAGTTTTGCCGACTATGACCTTGAAGGTGGAAAGGCTTTGATGGGCGGTCGGTTGTGGATTGATGCCTCGGCCGGCTTGCACAACAGTTTGAAACACGACCTGATTTTAGCCGACGAGAGTGGAGACTACGCGCAGCAGGTGCTGTTGGCCGACCTGAAATACTATGCCGCCAACTACTTTAAGGGCCATGCGCAGGTGATGTATCAATTCCCCCTCACCGTCAAGAAAGTGCGGAGTCTTTGGTATGTCAAGGCATACGGTGACTATGCCCATGCCAACAACCATCTCCATGCCTCCACGGTGGGCATTGCTGTGGGGCTCTTCAATTAGCCGATGGAGCGTGGAACGCCCCAAAGAGGGAAGATGCGACGGAAAAAGATTACTTAAAAAGAAGGAATGAAGAAATCTACTTGGAAAAAACAACATAAGTGGTGGGGACTGGTATTGACTTTTTTCCTGCTCATGTTCTGTGTGTCCGGGCTGGTGCTTAATCACCCGGCACTGTTTTCGTCTGTCAATGTCAGCAGAGGGATGCTGCCCGGAAGCTATGAATACCGGCAGTGGAACAACGGTTTGATGCGTGGCACGGTGAAATGGCAGGGACAGGTGCTGATGTACGGCAACGGCGGTGTGTGGATCACCGACGGCACCGGCGCCGCCTTTGCCGACTTCAACACGGGATTGCCCGAGGGCAACGATGCCCGCAACATCCGGCGCATGGTGGTGATGCCGTCGGGCCTTCTCTTTGCCCTGGGGCCCTACGGGGTCTACCGGTTCCGCATGGGGACGGGCTGGGAAGAACTGCCGTTGGAACGCGCCGGTGGTGAACGGCTCAGCGACATGGCTTCACAAGGTGACACACTCGTGGTCACAGGCCGCTCTCGCGTCTATCTCTCGCAGCCGCCATACGACCGTTTCACAGCCTTGGAACTACAGAGTCCCGATGATTTCGACGGCAAGGTGTCGCTCTTTCGCACGGTCTGGCTGCTGCATAGCGGCGAACTCTTCGGATTGGTGGGCCAACTCATCGTCGATGGCATAGCCTTGGTGCTTATTTTCCTTTGTCTTTCGGGACTGCTCTATTGGTTTATGCCCCGCGCGAGCAAGCAGGTCCACACCCTGCTGATGCGCAAGCTCTTTGCATGGCATAATTCCGTGGGGCGGATCACCATCCTGCTCACACTCTTTGTCTGCATCACGGGTTGGTTCCTCCGTCCGCCGGCTCTCATTGCCATTGCCCGCGCCAAGGTGCCGCCATTGCCCTTCAGTGCGATGGACAGTCCCAATCCTTGGAACGACAAACTGCGCACCTTGCGCTACGATGAGGCCTGCCAAGACTGGCTGCTCTACACCTCCGAGGGCTTCTACTCGCTCCATCGGCTCGACAGCCGCCCCCGAAAGGTGTCGGTGCAACCGCCCGTGAGTGTGATGGGACTCAATGTAGAGGAAAAAGATTTGTCTGGAAACTGGCTGTTGGGCTCGTTCAGTGGTATGTATGTATGGAATAGGCAGACGGGCATGGTGGCTGACTATTTCACCTCTCTGCCGCCTGTACAGACGCGCGGAATACCTATCGGCGCACATGCCGTGTCGGGCTACAGTGCCGATTTTGCCGTTCCCGGCTTTGTGGTAGACTACTACGCAGGCACTGATGCCGTCAAGATGCCCGAATGGATGGCCTCGCTGCCCATGTCGCTGCGTGCCTTGTGCCTCGAAATACACACCGGCCGCATCTACACCTTCTTAGGTATGGGCACGGTGTTCTATATTTTCGTCATCGGTCTGGCCATCCTCTGGTGCCTTTGGAGCGGTTGGAAAATCAGCGTGAGGAGGAAGAAATGAACCCCTCCTCACCCTTTTATTTGCTCATTTTCGTCCCAAACTCCTTGCTCACATAGTTATAGATGTCTTTACAGCATTCGCCTGAGAAAAGCTGTCCGTAGCCGATGAGCTTGTCCCACTGCGTCTCTTCCAGTCCCCGGTCGATGTCTTCACGGGTGATGTTTTCCCGGATGAGGCCATAGATGAATCCGGCGTTGAAGGTGTCGCCGGCCCCGATGGTGCTCACGCAGTCTATCGGTCGGGTAGCATACTCTTTGCGGAAACCGCCGTCAGACCGCACGATGATGGGGCCGGCTCCCTGTGTGCAGATAAACTTCTTGCAGTAGAAGGAGATTTCGGCCTGATAGACGCGGTCGGGGTCGGGCATCTTGTAGAGCACGTCGAAGTCTTCATGCGAACCGCGCACGAAGTCGGCAAACTCCAGATTTTCCAACAGGTTGGGTGTGATTTTCATGATTTCGTCGCGATGGGAGGCGCGGTAGTTCACGTCGTAGTAGAGAATGGCTCCGTGGTCGCGGGCATATTCCAAGAAGCCGGCCACCTGCGGGCGAACCACCGGATTGATGCTGAAGAAGGAACCGAACACCACCACGTCGCCGGCATGGATGTCGGGATTCACAAATTCAAGTCGGTCGTGCTCGTGGTCTTTATAAAAGATATATTCGGCATTGTTCCTGTCGTCGAGGAAGGCCAGCGAAATGGGAGAGTGGGAATTGGAAAAAACGTTCACATTGTCGGCATTCACTCCGTTTTCGCGCAAGAAGTCGATGATGTATTCGCCCACCCGGTCGTTGCCTGCCTCGGAAATGAAGGTGCTGTCGATGCCCGACCTGCCGAGCGAAATCAGGGCATTGAAAGCCGAACCTCCCGGCACAGCCTCGATGGGTTTGCCGTCTTTGAAGATGATGTCGAGCACCGTTTCGCCTATTCCTATTACTTTTCGCATATTCGTTTGATGTTTTCTGTTGTTTCATTTCTGTTTGTAAAGGCTTGCTCTCAAATGGCCGAGTGCAGCCTATCTTATGCAAAGATAGTGCAAAAGAGTGCCATGAGAACTTGCTCTCAAATGGCCGAGTGCAGCCTATCTTATGCAAAGATAGGGCTTTTCGGTTGAAACGAGCAAAAAGATGCCGTTTTTTCACGGAAAAGCAGTAACTTCGCGCCAAAGAGAAATGGATGGATTACAACACACTTACTTTAGATAACGGCCTGCGAGTCATTCACTTGCAAGGCGATTCGCAAGTGGTCTACTGCGGCTATGAAATCAATGCGGGCACGCGCAACGAACTTCCGGGTGAGGAGGGACTGGCCCACTTTTGCGAGCATGTCACTTTCAAAGGCACTTCCCGGCGGCGGGCCTGGCACGTGCTCAACTGTCTGGAGAGCGTGGGGGGCGACCTGAATGCCTTCACCAACAAGGAAGACACCGTCTACTACGCAGCCATTCTGAAAGACCATCTGGCGCGGGCCGTAGACTTGCTCACCGACATCGTGTTCCACAGCACCTATCCGCAAACCGAGATAGACAAGGAAGTGGAGGTGATTTGCGACGAGATAGAGAGCTACAACGACTCGCCTGCAGAACTCATCTACGACGAGTTTGACAATCTCATCTTCGCCAATCATGCCCTGGGGCACAGCATCTTGGGCTCTGCCGAACGTGTCCGCTCTTTCACCACGGCCGATGCCCTGCGTTTCACACAGCGTTACTACCGACCCGAAAACAGCGTGTTCTTCATCTATGGTGATGTGGATTTCAACCGTGTGGTGCGCCTGTTGCGCAAAGCCACAGCCGATTTCCCGCCTTGCCGGCCACTGTTGTCACCCGCTCTCGGACAGCCCTTGCCGCCTTACGCCCCCCGGATGGTGGTAAGCGACAAGCACACCCATCAGGCTCACGTGATGATGGGCAGCCGGGGATACAGTGCGCACGATGATCGGCGCATGGCACTCTATCTGCTCAACAACATGCTCGGTGGGCCGGGCATGAACGCACGCTTCAATCTTTCGCTGCGCGAACGCCACGGACTGGTCTACACTGTGGAGAGTTCGATGGTAAACTATGGCGACACAGGCCTTTGGGTCGTCTATTTCGGTTGCGACCCTCATGATGTGGGGCGCTGCCGTAGGCTTGTGCGCCGCGAACTTGATCGCGTGATGGCCGCCCCGCTCTCCGAGGCTCAACTGCGTGCGGCCAAGAAGCAACTCAAGGGCCAGATAGGCGTGGCATGCGACAATCGTGAGAACTTTGCCATCGATTTCGGCAAAAGTTTCCTCCACTACGGCTGGGAGAAAGACATCGCTTCGCTCTACCGCCGCATCGATGCCGTCACCGCCGGACAGATACAAAACGTGGCCAACGACCTCTTTACCGAAGAAGCGTTGACCACACTGATTATCAAATGAAGAAAGGAGGGAGAAGAATATCTTTTCAGGGGTCAAAGGATTTTGGGGGCGAAAGGGAGTCAAGGCGCATGTTCTGTGAACGGGTTTTCAGAACAAGCTGTTGTCTTGACTCCCTTTTGCCTTTTGTCCCTTTTGTCTCCTGATGCGTTATTGCACTTCCTCAAACAGTTTGCCCAGCGCGTTTCCGAGAAAGACATACTGCGAAGTCAGTCCGATGGTGCATTCGTTTTGCCCCCAATAGAAGGGCCAGTCGTCCTTGTTTTCGAAATAGTCGGGCTTGAGTGCAAGCAATCCCGGGGCCACGCCGCCTGCAATGAAGGTGAAGTCGGCACGGGTGTTGCCGTAGGTCATGGCTTTGGTGCGCACCCCCACGCCCGCCACAAACGACTTGTTGTGGTCGGGATGACAACCGAAAAGGAAGTGGGCCGGTCGCAAGACGGCTTCCCGATCAATGATGTCGGGGAAATATTTGTGAGCATAGTAGGCCGTGACGCCTTGCGAGACGACGGCCCCGTTGCCGCCCCAGTTTTCTCCTACAGGATCTACGCCGTATGGATTTTCCTTGCCTTTGTCGTCGAGTGTCTTCTTGAAGGTTTCCACGTATGGGCGCAACTTCTTCATGTAGCCTTTGTCCATGACGCTGCAAGCCTGCAAGGCTGTGGTGAGAAGCCCGCCTATCCGCTCTTTTCCGCCCAATCGGAGAGCCTTGAAAATGGAATCATTGAAGGCCTTCAAATAACCTCTTTCGCCCGTACTCTTGTAGAGTTCGAGTGCCGCCGGAGCCGTGATGGCTGCTGCGGCGGGCGTGGTCTTGCTGTCTTCCCAGACCTTTCGGGCTGCACGGAGACAACGGTCGGCCAACGGCGTATTGAAATCTTTGAGAGGACGGTAGACGGCGGCAAGGGCGGCAGCGGTGTAATAGTCGATAAACGAATCGTGGGACGTGAAGCACCAACGCTCATCGCCCGTGCCCACGAGATTGTCGGTCTCCGTAGAGGCGTCGCCGAGATGGTGGTAGGAGTAGAGTGTGGGGAGCGTGATGCCCCTGCAGGGGTGTCCGATCTGTTCCACCTGAGCGACGATGGGCAGCACGCCATGAGCTATCTGTTGCAGCAAGTCGGCCTTGCCGTCGGGGCGATGTATCTCGGCATAATGCTTCTCAGGGTCGATGAAGGTTTGGTCGCGATCCGGGCGGAACTCCTCCCAAGTGCCAACCATGCTTAGCAGGGTGGCATCGTGGGATGGGGTCTCGATGTCGAAGTCGCCGGCATCAAACCATCCACCGGCCGTGAAGCCCGGTATGTGCTCGAGCGACCGGTAAGGCGACTCGGTGGTGGGGCCTTGGCGGTAGTTGTCGAAGTGGACGGTGTTGACGGGAGCCTGCACGCAGTCGTCTTTGAAAGGCTCGCCATGCCAAATGCGGTAGGCTTCGCGCACGGTTGTGTGATCCATCTGTACGGGAAACCATACATCCATCGAGGGATGCCACACGTCGCGATAGACACCTCGCCTGATGGGGAACGTGTTGGTGGTCTGGTCGCCATAGCGCAGGCAGTAGATGCCTTCCTCCCGTGCGGAGGAGAAGTCGGCCGTGACATATTGGTAGCGGCGGAATCGTCCCCACGGTTTGGCGGGCAGTTCGGCCACGGCTGTGGAATGCCCTTCAGCGTCGATTCGCAGCAGTGTGACGGTGGGCAACGGTGTGTCGGCCTTGTCGAGTTCGATGATGGTCTGTTTGTTTTGCGAGGGTTCGTAGCCCACTTGCGAGAAACCGATGTTGGGCTTGCGCGTCCAGCCCTCCGCCACTTTGGGTTCTACATACCATTCGAGCACCTTGCCCGTGGCTCCTGCCGGGAGCAGACTGCGCACCACATACCAGCCGTTCTGGGCCACTTGTCGGCCGTCGAAGAGCAGCAATGTGCTGTCTGACTCGATTTTCACACAGCGGTCGGCATCCTCGGGGGCCAGAACGAGCCGGTGACCTTGAGCAAAAGGGCGGAGCACGGGAAACTCCCCACGCCCCCGGTCGTCGTAGGTGGTATAGCCCAGCACCTGTTTCACTTTTTCACTCGTGGGGCGCATCACCATGTTGCCGCCCGGATAGCGGGGGAAGTAGTCGGGCCGGCCATCAATGAGAAAAGAGCGTTGCCAGTAGGCCGAGGGTAGAAATTCAAGGTTGAATCCCGCTTTGCCTTCCAGAAATTTGGGTACAGGTTGGGAGAGCCACACCTCTACGGCGAATCCTTTGCCGCGTGGCGACACCCTCATTTCGGGTTGGAAACCATAGTCGGGATAGTCTACCACCACACTGACCGTCTGCCGGTCGACATCCACTTTATGGCTCACGGTTTCGGGCACGAGATCCCATTGTTCCGGTGTGTTTTGCAGGCGCACGCATCCGTTGCTCGCCGTCAGCACTCCCCGGTGGATGATGTCGATGCCCGACCGCTTCTCGTCATAGAAGAAAGAGTGGTAGGGATTGTTGAAGACCATGACATTTACGCCCCCACCGTCGAAATATCCGCTTTCGTTGAGCTTGAGCGACTGGGCCGGGAGCGGCTGCATGGAGAGCCATGCAAGGCCAAGGAAAAGGAAGTTGAGTGTTTTGTTCATGACTTTTATTGTGTTCGTATGGTTTTGACTGATGGCACAAAGATAGCATTTACCCTATTCATTCGGCAAAAAAACGTTTCAAATACATTTCATTTTCTATCTCCGGATCGTTTTTCAGAGGAAGTGTATGCTATCAAGCTTTTTCTTACCGTCCCCTGTTCTGTTTGTCAGTATATTTCGTTGTATGTTTGGGTTTCGCCCGTTTATGTAGTATCTTTGCATAAGCAAGGGAAGCACGCAAGTGTTTCCCTTTTTTGATTTCTAATCCACCTACGAACCCCCACCCCCCCCTCAAAGAGGCTTTTCGGCTCAAATTGGCTTTGCAAAACGGGCTCTTTGAGATTGTCGTTCGGCCCGAGTGAGCTTCCAAGTGTGGCCCTTTTGCAATATCGTTTTGGCCGAATGAGAAAATCGATGGGGCAGATAGGGTGGATAAGGCGGATGGGATTGGAGGGAGAAATGGATGTGGGGAAAATATGTGTAAGGCTTTTTCGAAACTTTTAATAGTTCGTGCTATACTACCAAAGCATCCATTCGCCCCATTCGCTGAAGAAAAAGGGGAATCGAGTCTCACGACCCAATTCCCCGAAACTGATGTACAAAATGGTTTTCTAATAGAAAACACAGCTTTATATGAACCTAAATCAGTAGCCCGGATTTTGCTTGATGAGTTTGTTGCGCAACAGTTCGTCGGTAGGTATCGGCATGACGAGCCGTTGGGTGTCGAAATCCCATGTGCGGTAGTAGTGCCAGTTGCCTTTCTTCCCCGAATCAGTGTTGGGCAGGCCCACCCCCTTGGGGTAGTTGCACTCGATGGACGGTATCAGGAAGTCGGAACGCTGGAGGTCGGCCTTCAGGTTCCACTCCGAACTGAACTCCTTGCGGCGTTCCTGTCCGAGAGCCACCTCCCAAACCTTGCATTTATGAGCCGTGAACGACCGGTGAATATCGTTGCTTTCGGAAGCATAGCGCGTGTAGTAGGTCTTGGCATCGGGCACTTCGACAGTCTTGGTGTTGAAGGGAATGGGATATTCCTTGAGAGCCTTGTAGTCGTTCCAAGGCTTGTCGGGGTCGTTGCCATAGCCCCCTTGCCCGACGAGCGAATTGTAATAGGCTACAAACTGCTTGTTCAGCGCGTCGGCCTTGCCCACTTCCAGATTACCGAAAGCACGGTTGCGGATGCGGTCGACGATGCTCCATGCCGTGGCATCGTCATCGCCGTTGAGGCGAAAGAGGCATTCGGCATAGTCGAGAAGCACGCCGGCATATCTCTTGTAGTAGAAATGACAGGGCGAATGAGGATTAGACCACTGGCAGCGTTGCGAGCGCCAGAGCTTGAGCGTCCAGATGGCCGGGGCAAAATCGCCGCCGTTATTGAACATGTAGCCGTTGTTGTCGGACAGCACCACCCGGCCCTCTTTCTTCGACCGTTCTTCGTCCACGCCCAGCATTTCCTGTGTGAAAGGATTGCGCCCGTAGGTGTACCTGGAGCGTTGCGCCTCCGGCAGTTCGGGCACGGGACTGGTACACATGGAGGCGTCGCGCCGCTTGTCACCGTTCTCGTAGGCAAAGTAGAGTTCCCACGAGAGATATTCGGAGCCCCAGCCGCCTCCGCCGTTGGTGGAGCCGGCGAAGAAGTTGTTGAAGATGTGGGCGTCGGAATCCCACTTGCCGTAGTTGCCGGCTCCCATGTCGTTGACCACCTGCCACACGGCCTCCTTGGGCCAGGCTTCGCCTACATCCCACAGGGTGGAAAAGGAGGGAGCCAAGTCGTAGGTTCCACTGTTGACTACCTGCTCAAGGGCTTCCTTGGCCAACTTCACGTTTTCGGTGCTCTTGGCCTCGTCCTTGCTGTTGAGGCGGGCCTTGTAGGCCTTCCACAGATAGGCCTCCCCAAGATAGGAGAGTGCCATGCCTTTGGTGCAACGGCCATATTCGCCGTTGTAGGGCTTCCAGTCGAGCTGCCGGACGGCCGTTTTGAGGTCGTCGATGATGAAGTCCCACATCTCGTCGTCGGTTTCGGCAGCCGCCTTGTTGGGCGTGTTGAGGAACGACTCTCCTGTGGCGAGCATCGGCACCCGGCCCCAGTTTTGGGCCAAGAACATATAGAAGTAGGCTCGCAGCGCATGGGCTTCTCCATCCATCGTGTTATAGGCCGGAAACTTTTTCACCTCGGTGTTGTGTTCGTCTTCCAGTCCGCTGAGGAAGTCGTTGGCCCGGCCGATGGCCCGATAGGAATAGTTGTATCCCCGGCCGAGGTCGGAGTCGTCGGCGGTCCACGACTGCTGGCCCCACTGCACGTCCCAGCCTGTGGCTTGGGTGTCCAGTGTGGGATGGCAGCCGAAGAAGAGTTGCGGTTTGTAGTTCCATCCGTCAGCGTAGGTGTTGTCGGCAAACAGGCAGTCGTAGATGCCGTTGAGGCCGCTTAAGGCATCATTCTGCGTTTTGAACATCTGGTCGGCCGGGAGTATGTCGTAGTGTTCCACCGAAAGGAACTTGTCGTTGTCGCAGGCTGTGAAGCACAGTGCGGCTATTCCTGTTGCGGCTATAAGGAATGATTGATGTAGCTTTTTCATTGTTTTCTGTATTAAGATTGAACCGTTAGAATTGTACGTTCAGGCCGAACGAAAAGGTGCGGGGCGTGGGATAGCGGCCGGAGTCGAGACCGGTATAGATCACACTGCCCTGTCCGCACTCGGGGTCGCCGTATTTGTTGTAGCCCGAAATGCAAGCGAGATTGCTGACGGCCAGATAGGCGCGGGCATTGGTCAGTTTCAGTGGGGCAAGCCAAGTCTTGGGGAAGGTGTAGCCGACTTGGATGTTGCTGATTTTGAGGAAGTTGCCGCTCTTGATCCAGAAGTCAGACACGCGGCTGTTGTTGTTCTCGCTGTCGAGAAGGCTCAGGCGTGGCAGGCTGCCATTGGGATTGTTGGTGAACGACTCGTTGTAAGCTTCCCGCAGAATGTTGGCGACACTCGGGTCGTCGCCCTGCTTCATCACAGAGAGCCGCATGGCCGAATAGGAGAGAATGTCCTGCCCCATCACACCGTAGGTGTAGAGCGAGAAGTCCCAGTTCTTATAGGAGGCATTCAAGGTCAGACCGTAGTTGAGTTTGGGAAAGCCGTTGCCAATCACGGTCATGTCGTTGGCATCGATGGTGCCGTTGTGGTCAAGGTCGGCATAGTAGATGTCGCCCACCTTGAGGCCGGGCTGGTTCACCTTGGACTTGATTTCAGCCAGCTGCTCTTCCGAACGTACGATGCCAAGTGCCCTGTAGCCGTAGAAGGAGCCTACGGCATAGCCTTCGCGGCAGATGGAATGGTTTTTCCAACCGAGCCACTCGGAGGCGATGCCCTGCACGTTGGAACCGTCGATATTGGTACCGTCGTTGCCGCCGGAACAGGTGTTCATGATGTCGAGTCCGCTTGAGATGATCTTGTTTTTCAGCGTAGAGCCGGTGAGCGTGGCACCGAAAGCCCAGTCCTTATTGAAGCGGTGGTTGTAGCCCACACTGAACTCAAAGCCGCGGTTGCGGATTTTCCCGTAGTTGGTGTAATAGGTCTTGTAGCCGGAAGAGGGTCTCACGGACACGTCAAGGAGCAGGTCTTTGGAGTTGCGCACGAAGTAGTCGAGCGACACGTTCAGGTCGCCTTTGAGCAGAGAGAAGTCGAGACCTACATTAGTCTGCTCGTTGGTCTCCCACTTCAGATTTGGGTTGGCGATGATGAGTTTGGCCACACCGTTGGCTTTGATGAAGTCTTGGGAAGAGGCTCCCAAGCTGTAGAAATGATATTGGGTGTTGGTGGAGCCCAACTGTTCGACGGCGCTGCTGGTGGCAATGCCCGCATTGCCCGTGCGGCCCCAGCCCAGACGGAGTTTTATGTTGCTGACGAAGTCGACGGCTTTCATGAAGGGTTCTTCGGAAATGCGCCACGAGGCGGCTGCCGAAGGAAAGGTGCCCCAACGGTTGCCTGACCCGAAGTTGGAGCTGCCGTCGCGACGGAGGGTTGCCGTGAGGTTGTAACGGTTCAGCAGGCTGTACATCAACCGGCCGTAATAGGAGATGAAACGGGTCTCGAGATTGAAACCACCGCCACCGTCCTTGGTCGAACTGTCAAGGGTTTGGGCTATAGAGCGGATGTTCTCTGCCGGGAAGTCTTTGGCACTGGCATTCACCCAATAGCCTTTGTTCTGGCTCACGGAGTTGCCCACCATGCCTGTGATGTCGTGCGTGTCGTTGGTCCAGTGATAGGTGAGATAGGTTTCAAGACTTCTGTCATAACTGCTGCTTTGGGTGAGCCCGAACGTGCGACGGATGTCTACGCCCTGCATGTGCACTTCCTTGCCGTCGTTGTAGCGGCGCACGGGAGTGCCCCAGTTGTAGCTGTCGGTCGATGTGTGATTATAAGAGAAGATAGATTTCAGGTGCATGCCTTTGACCAGACTTAAGTCGATGTGCATGTTGGCAAGGAAACGGTTGCCCCGTGTGGGGTTGTCGAGTTCCATTTGTTTGGCGTAATAGCTGTCAGTCGAGGCTAGTTCGTAGCCCTTTGAGGCCGTCTGCCAGAAAGTGCCGTAAGTACCGTCGGGGTTCACGATGTTGGGAGACACGATGTTGCCGCCCGCATCCGTATAGTCCATGGTGGGCATGAGGGTGGCGTAGTCGCGGATGGAAGAAAGGTTTCCGTTGTTGCCGAAGCCGGTATTGCTTCCTCGGTTCACGTCATGGGTGAAGTTGAGGTCTCCCCCAATTTCGAGATATTGGTTTACCTGCGCTTTCATGTTGCCGCGGAGATTCATGCGACGGTAGTTGGTATTGACCACGACACCCTCGTTGTCCATGTAGCCGGCAGAGAAAGTGCCTTGAAACTTCTCCGTTCCACCGCTGAGACTGACGGTGTAGTTCTGGCGCAGGGCGGTGCGTGTCATTTCCTTTTGCCAGTCTATGTAGTGACGCTTGCCGTCGTATTGTTCGCTGAAAATGGGCATGCCCACGTTTTGCCCGTCGTTGGCCCGGGCCTGACGGATGGCCTTGGCATAGGTGTCTACATCAAGTGTGCGAAGCGTGTGGGCCACGGTTTGGAGGCCCCAACCGGCACTCACGTCTACATGCACATTGCCTTTGGAACCGTGTTTGGTGGTGATGAGTACCACACCGTTGGCACCACGCGACCCGTAGATGGCTGTGGCGGAGGCATCTTTCAATATCTCAATGGCATCGATGTCCTGAGGATTCAGGAAGTTGGCATTGGTTCCCACCTGCACACCGTCTACCACATAGAGCGGTTCGGAGTTGCCGTTGATGGTGCCTACACCACGGATGCGTACTTGTGCCATGGCATTGGGTGCGCCGTCTTGCGCCGTCACGAGTACGCCGGGGGCTGAACCTTGCAGCCCCTGAGCCAGATTGACGGGCGCACGCTTCATCATCTCGGAGGTGTTGACGGAAGTCACGGAACCGGAGATGTCGCTCCGCTTGGCCGTACCGTAGCCGATGACCACCACATCGCTCAGGGTGCGGTCGTCTGTTTTGAGCGTGATAATGAGGTTTTGCCGGCCACCCACATTCACGGTTTGCGGTTCGTAGCCTACGTAGGTGATGGAAAGTTTGGCATTGGGGGCGGCATTCACGCTGAACTTTCCGTCCAAATCGGTGATGTAGCCTTCCTGCGAACCGACCACCCGGATGGTAGCCCCGATAATAGGTTCGCCCGATTCGTCATTCACTAATCCTTTTACAAGGTTCTGCGCCGTTATCCCAAGTGGGATTAAACAGAACAGGAATAGCAATACTAACGGCCTTTCGATAGATTTAAAGTGTTTCATGTGAAAATCCGATTGATTGATAATGTTGCTCGAAGTTGGTAATAACAGTGCTGCAAATATACGATTTTACCAACCTACAACTCAAATTTTTGTTTCAAAAGGATTTTCTTTCGTTTCCTCAAAAGAAATATGTGGCATTGCGGAGGGAAATCGGCTCTGGGCATAAAAAACATTCGCCGAAAAGAAGTTGTCGGCGAATGGAATGAATGAAAGCTGTGAAAAAAAACTCTGTATAGCAGGGGCAGATGTTTTTGTACGCATGATGTCCATATCTGCTACTGCTGACAGTCGCTAACTGTTGTAGGTGTGGATGCTGGTTCCTTGTGCCGAAGGCAGATAGTTGATGCCCCACCAGCACATCTGCAAGAGAAGGAAAGAACCGATAAGTATCCAGAGTGACAACTTGCGGCTGTGGCCCGGCGAGAGGCGATAGTGCATATAGACCAAATAGGCAAACCACGTGACGGCTGCCCAAGTCTCTTTAGGATCCCAAGCCCAATAATGCCCCCAGGCATCTTTAGCCCACAATGCTCCGAACAGCATACCGATAGTGAGAAAAGCCCAGCCTACATAGACCATATTGTCGATGATATCGAACTCTTTGGATTTGGAGATTGGGGTCGCGGTGGGAGAAAGGGTGACTTCAGAAGAAGGAGACACGCTTTCTTTATCGTCTTCACCATTTGCAAGCGACACTGCGGTTGTCCTATGTGCCTTGACCAACAGGTAGGCAGCCATGAGTGCAGCGGCACCAAAAAGGGCGTATGCAAACATGTAGACGATGACATGTGGGGCAAACCACGGACTTTGCAGGGCCGGCATCATGGCCTTGGTGTGAATCTCAGGCTTGAAGACATTGATGCCTATAAAGACCGTAGCAAGAATGGTGGAGAACGAGAGGATCCACTGATAACGCCAACGGGCATAGACGATGATGCCGGCCAACGGCAGGAAGAACGAATACCAAAGGCGCGTTTCACCCATGGTGCGCATGGGAGGGCGTTCCAATGTGACCCACATCACAAGGATGTAAGCCAAGAAGACACACAGACCTATGCTTGTGGCAGCGAGGGCCGGAACCATGCGGCCTTTCCAAGCGGCCAGTGCTCCGGCTAACCAAAGTACGACGGATGCAATGGCAAAATAGATGAAATAATCCCAAATCATGAGTTCTCCTCCTCTTTTCTATGTACGTCTTTTCCTTTTCCCAACGTGAAAAACATCAATACGGCCCCGAGAAGTAGCAATCCGATGCCGATATAGACAACAGGCAGCCACGGGTCGGTGACCAGTTCGAAGATGCTTAAAGTGCTTTTGGCCCCCATACTCTCGTCGTAGCTGTACTGATAGATCTTCCATCCCTCCACGCTGATGGGCTTGTTCACCTCGATGGTAGCCTGTATGTTGTCACCCCGCTTGGTGAAGATATCCACTTCGCTGGCATACCTTTTGGGCGTGGGCATTTTCATGATCGTAGGTTTCCCGTCGGCTCCTCTCACTTTCTGCACCTCTGCGGGATATTCTTCCAAGATAAACCGATTGAGTTGAATGGCCAATGGCAGTTCCGTTACGGCCCCCTCGTCGTCAAGGGCGCGCCATTCCGGTTGTCCGGAGATACAGTACATTTTCAACCGTTGCATGTCGGCGGACCCCAATGTGCCGCAAACCACGATGAGAAAGAGTCCTATGTGGCATACGATGGCCGGAATCTTGCGCAGCCGGAAGGTGGCAAACTGTTGCAGGGTGGTGAGGGCGATGGTAGTGGTCAGCCACAGATAGACAAGTACGAAAGGCCAATAGGACAGCATTTTGGTGATGCCTATCGGGTCGGCGGCAGGTTGTGTCCCTGCCACTTGGCGGGTGATGCCCATGAGGGCTGTCAGCACCGTAGCAAAAAGGATGGATGCCGTGGCAGCTTTGGGCGTTGTGAAATAGCTGACGACATAGATCTTTCGGCGTAGGAGGAAGGCCGCGGCTATCAGCGTCAAGTAAAGAGCCAAAGCCACAACATTGACCGGAAAGGCAAAGAGCTGCCAGTCGATGCTGCCCATAGAGAGTTGGAGCATTTCTCCGGTGATGAGAAGGCCGGCTCCGATGGCCAGCCCCTCGCGTAATTTCCATGGCTTATGCCACATAGTAGTTGGATTGTTGTTAAATGTTCGGGTAAATGTAAATAGGTGTTAACAGTCGCGCAGAGTGTTGTCGCCACTGTTGCTGTGTATGCAAATAAACGGCTGACAGCCTGACATTTCAAGAACGGAGCAATCACTTGATTATTGTCACTCCGTCTTGAAATGTCAGGCTATCAGCCGTCATAGTCCTCTTTCCAAGCGTTCATTACATGGGGTGGGTGATGAATCTCTTTTTCTGTTTGGCCACTTTCACCCATTCCGGTACGATGGTGTCAAGGAACTGCTGCTTCTTTTGGTTCAGTGCCTTCATGTCAAGACCGATATAGGCCTGCGCCTTGGCTTTGGTAGAAACATCGGGAATGGGGATAGTACCCACGAAGCCATGCTTGGCCACCACGTGGGATATCTCCAGACGGGCATCCTTGGCATAGGTCATGGCATCGGCAAGCAGTCGCATCACCTCTTGGGGAGCGTGGAATGCAGCTCCGTGGCTGGCCAGTGAGTAGTCCCAGCGCCATTGGCTCTTGCGGATGTCGTCAAGTGCCTTGGTCATTTCTGCCTCCGTGGCCCCCTTCTTCCATGCAAACTCTGCTTCGAGGTGGGCTAAAGCCAATTCATGGTTCACCTTGACCGCGAAGTCGTACACTTTCTTTTGTCTCTCATACACGTTCTGGCGGAGTGTCTCTGCGTCCTGCCGGTGGCAGGTCTGGCAGGTGCGATCGATCTTGGCCAACGGACTTTGCACATGGTGGTCAGTGTACTTGATGCCACCCTCTTGCATGTAAGGCATGTGGCAGTCGGCGCAACTTAACCCACGCTGTCCGTGGATGCCCTGTTTGAACATTTCGTAACCGGGATGCTGGGCCTTGAGAATCTTGGCCTTGGAAAGCGGGTGAATGTAGTCGTAGAAGCCGAGACTGTCGTAATAGGCTTCAGCGTCCTCGCATGTGAGACCTCTGTCTTGCGGGAACTTGAGATACTGATTGTTGTCTTTCTCGAAGTAATATTCCGTGTGGCATTGAGCGCAAACGAGCGAGCGCATTTCCTGATGGCTGGCCTTCTTGACATCCTTGCCGGCACGGTGCCATGCCTCGTAGAGTGCCGGACGGGCGGGCTTGAGATCCATCGTCCGGGCATCGTGGCAGTCGGAGCAGCCCACGGTATTCATCACTTCCGATCCCCATTGGCTCCATTTGGCTCCGTAGAAGGCTCCGATGCCCTTCTCGCGCATCAACCGGGGAACGTCCGGTCCCTTACAGGTCCAGCAGGTGCCCGGCTGTATGTCGCCATCACCGCCGATGCCGGGGTTGCCCGTGCGCAGAATCTTGCGCATGTCTTCAATGGCATGACGGTGCCCTCGGGGCGTATTATAGTTTCTGGAGAAGGCATAGCCTGCCCAAATGATCACAATATCGGGGAAAGACTCGAGAATGTCCCTTTCTTGAGAGCCGTTGTACATGCTCTTGAATGTGGTGTCCTCGGTCATTGCCCACGTTTCGTATTCGCGGGGGAAGTCTTCTTTAAACTTCTCATTCTGCGACACAATGGAGTCGGTCATAGGTGTGCGGCGGTTGTTGAACACGCTGGCCACTTCGGCCCTGCGCTCAAGAAGCGAAGAACAGATGAGTCCCAACACAAACACAATCAGCATGGAGCCGCCGAAGAGCAGCCATCCTTGCCATTTCTTTAATTGTTTTGCCATATTTTTAGATTTTTAATTTTCAGACGATTTAATAGTTATAGATTCTCTTTTTCTTGTTTGTTGTGAGGAAAATGCAATGCCCCTTAGGTTGCGGTCTCTCGTCGATGAAGACCGCATGGCCGGTTACCTGCCCAAGGCCTTTTGCAGCCACTCGGGCACAGGGCTTGGCGGGATGGGCACCTGACTCTCGGCATTGGGTGTCTTGGCCAGTCCGTTCATGCCTCCATGGGGCACATTGCGGTGGCAGTCCCAGCAAGCCAGTCCCTCGCCACGCTTGGCCATCATGTAGTTGATGCGCCCGGTCTTGACAAACTCTTGGTTGAGCTGGGCGTGGCAGCGGATGCAGTTGTCCATGATGACACCTGCCGAAGCATCTTCGGCCATGATAGCTTGCCGCTCGGAATGGGTCACGAAGTAGGCCACGTGCTTCATGCCGTCCATCCCCTTGAAGAGATACTTCATGGCAATGTTCTGGTGGGGCACATGGCAATCGTTGCATGTCGCGTCGCGGCCATGCGAGGAGTGAGACCAAGTGGCATAGTAGGGGGCCATGATGTGGCAGTTGACGCAAGCTCCGGGGTCGTCACCTATTATATAAGTATGCAGGCGCAGGAGGTAGGCAAACAGCAAGCCAAGGCCTACGATAAGACCGCATAGCACAAGTCCTACAACCTTTTGCCGGTAGGTGAGTGCGTCTTTCCATGATATCAGCTTACGTAAATTCATAGGCTATTTTTGTATTTATGTCGCAAATATAGCCTTTTTTTAATATACTCGTGTAAATAAAATGAAAAAAAATCCTCATTTGTTGGGATAAATTTGTTATCAGATATTTTGTCCGAAGAAGAGGAAGACAGTCGCGTTGCTTGGCAGTCTTTGAAAAGGTATATTCAGATGCCAACACAAGCCTCTCTTGTCCGCTTGTCGATGAAGAGTCTGTCCTTTGCAAAGGGGCAGATTAAAGATAACAAATGGCCTCGTTTCCCTCGTTGAAAAGCAGATCAAGGATACTGAGATTGGGCAGAAAACCATTTTTCTCCCGATAGACCTGATAATAGACAGGAGGCTCAAAACCGTCATCAGTGCCGGGATGTTTGGGCCGGATGACCTCACGGAAGTCGTCAATATCGTCTGTTGTCTTGCCCTGATGAGGGAATGTTAGAGGGGAGGTAACTGCCGAAACGGGCGTAAATTCGTCAGATAAACGGATGTTGGGACGCACATCAAGCAACTCGCACACTTTTCGGGTGATTTCCATATTAAAGTCAAGGAGATATTCCCATCGCTTCTCGAAAAAAGGTCGGATATCATCTTGGTAGTAGTCGAAAAACGGACTTTCGCCGTATGCCGAACAAAGGGCATTCCAGTGGAGATGCCGCCAGTTGCCGTGGTCGCTGATGCGGATGTCCTTCATCAGTGCAGACGGGCCCGTGGTGCGCTCTGTGGGCACAGTGAGTATCTGCCTGCCTTGTGTGGCGGCTATGATGCAGCGGTTGCGGTAGGTCTGTTTGATGAAGCTGTCATAACGCTCCACCACGCACTCATCGTAGCGATGGAGTTTCTGATACCACTGTATGGGACCGAAATAAGTAGAGGAAAGCAATGCTACCATGGCAGGTGGAAGAGTTTATGGGCCCGGCCCACGATGTCGTGTTGGCGGATGGTTTGCCGCTGCGTGCCCACCTTGATGATATAGGTTTGGCAGTCCTTGCACCGGCAACGCCGGCAGCACTGTGTGGGCACGAGATAGTGTGTGGTTCCGATGACGACAGTGTCGCCCGGTAATGCCACGATTTCGCCGGCCAGTTTGTCGTTTTCTCCATAGACGACAACATCGCCCGGCACGAAGTGTTCACGTGACAAACGGTTCACTATCAGTCGGTCTCCCTTGTCGAACAATGGCCGAAGGCCGTCGTCGGGCACGGTGAAGATAGTGAATGCGTAGGCGCGTATTGCCAACATCGTTAATGTTGCGACCAATAGCGCCAATGTAAACTTGACGCCATCTTTGATATACATGTCTGTGCATGGCCCCTTCCACTCGGGGAGGGGCCGCTTGTTTTTACTTGATATCGTCTACCATTGTGAAGAGCCGGTGCCAGCGAATGCCGGAGAAGCCGGGATGGTCGGGGTCGTGGCTCCACCAGATGAAGATAGGTTTGCCCACGATGTGGTCTTCGGGCACGAATCCCCAATAGCGGGAGTCGGCCGAGTTGTGGCGGTTGTCTCCCATCATCCAGTAGTAGTCCATCTTGAAAGTATAGCTCTTGGCCAGTTTGCCGTTGATGTAGATTTGTCCGTTTTTCACTTCCAGATCGTTGCCTTCATACACCTTGATGGGTCGCTCGTAGACGGCTATGTTGTGCATGTTGAGTGCGATGGTGGCTCCCTTCTTCGGAATCCAGATGGGGCCGTAGTTGTCGCGTGTCCAGCCCGTCACTGCATTGACAGGGTAGAGGTCTCCCACCGTGGCGTCGGTATTGAGTGTCACGCTTTCCACCAAGTCTTTGCGGGCTCTAAGGGCTTTGGCTGCACGGGCCGTGAGGGGCATGTAGCCCCGCTGGTTGAGGGTTGTCAAGTCTTCGTTGGTGATGCCCAAATCCTTCAGCAGTTCACTGTCGAGCTGCCCTTTCAGCTTCACGTAGTAGGTGTACTGCACGTTGTCGGGCTCCTTGTTGGGTTTGCCGTCAAGGTAGACGATGCGTTTTTTGATCTGCAGCGTCTGTCCCGGCAGTCCCACGCAGCGTTTCACATAGTTTTCGCGGCGGTCGGTGGGGCGGTAGATGATGTCGCCAAACTCATTGGGATTGGCCAGAATGTATCTGCGCCCGAGGCTGTATATCGTCTGGAAATAGTCGTATTGCTGCTGCGGATTGAGCGTGGACAAATCCACAGGGCCGCCGTTCTGTTTCTCGAACACCTGTTGTCCGAGCGGATACACGAGGTCGTGATAGTAGTCGGCCGACTGGTATTGCGGTTCGTTGACCAGCGTGTCACCGGCCGGGAAGTTGAACACTACGATGTCGTTGAGCTTCACGTGGCCCAGTCCCTTCACCCGGCGATAGTCCCAGTGGGGCCAGTCGAAGTAAGACTTCACGTTGACCAGTGGCATGGTGTGCTGCGTGAGCGGCATGGTGAGCGGTGTCTGCGGTATGCGCGGGCCATAGCTCAGTTTTGACACGCAGAGATAGTCGCCCGTGAGCAGAGACTTCTCAAGCGACGAGGAGGGTATCACATAGTTCTGGAAAAAGAACTGGTTGATGAAGTAGACCGCCACAAGGGCAAATACGAGGGCGTCCACCCACGACATGATGAAGCGCACGGGCCCTTCCGAGTCGCGCCACCATTGCCAGCGTATTTTCTTGGTGATATACACATCATAGATGAAAGGCAGCACCAGCAGTCCCCACCAGCTTTCCACCCAGTAGAGGAAGAGGAGATAAAGAATAGTGGCAACAGAAAATTTGGCCCACTGCACCTTCATATTGAGGTTTTTTCTTGATTTGTCTATCATGGCTCGTTAGAATTTAAAGAGGTCGGAAGTAGTCAGCAGTCCATTGTGTTTTTGGGTGTATTCGGCAGCCAGCACGGCCCCCAATGCAAACCCTTTGCGCGAGTGGGCATCGTGTTCGATGGTGATCATGTCGGCCTCCGAGTCATACATCACGGTGTGTATGCCCGGCACCTCTCCGTCTCTCACGGAGTTGATGATCAGATCGTCGGCCGTGGTGGGGTCTCCCTCGTCCTCGTGTCCGTCGTTGGTCCACACGGTCACGCCGCGCTTCCAGTCTTTCTTGCGGTCGATGTTGTCCACGATTTCTTCAGCCAGTGTGATAGCCGTGCCCGACGGCGCGTCGAGTTTGTGGATGTGATGCGTCTCCTGCATGCACACGTCATACTGCGGAAAACCGTTCATGATTTTCGCCAGATAGCGGTTTACTGCCTGAAAAATGGCCACCCCCACCGAGAAGTTGCTGGCCCAGAAGAGTGTCTGTCCGCCCTCGGTACAACGGGCTTTCACCTCGTCACCATGCTCCTTCATCCAGCCCGTGGAACCACTTACCACCTTCACGCCGTGTTCCCAGGCCTTGAGGTAGTTGCCGTAAGCCGCCTGCGGAGCCGTAAATTCGATGGCCACATCGGCCGAGGCGAAAGCCGGACTGTCGAAATCCTGCTGATTATTGATGTCGATAATACTCACAATCTCGTGGCCGCGGTCTTTGGCAATCTGCTCTATCATCTTGCCCATTTTTCCGTAGCCGATCAATGCAATCTTCATTTTTCCTAATTCGAATTAAAAATCTCGGGGGCAAAAGTAAGCATTTTTATCCACATTAACATGTGTTGGGCACTTAAATAAGGTGAAAATGTGAAATAGAGTACGGGCCCGGTTACCACGGCCGAAAGTGAAAATGGCCCCGGTCACAATGTAACCGGAGCCATTTTTTGAAAGCCCGACGGACTTCTCGCACCTGTTAGGGCAGAAAGCAGCATTTGGCGGAAACCCTGTAGTCGATTGTCGATATATCCTTTTAAATCTCGGGGGCAGGCAAGAACCCGCCGTCTTTGGTAATATAAAAGACGGCAACCTCTATCGGTTCTTCACCGCGTATTTCTTCGTGCTTTCGGGATAAGGGGGCAGCGTCATCCTCTCCTGGCCTTGCGAAGTCTTTATAAGTTACTCGTTCTTTGCTTTCATAGGAAGCGAAGCGTTTACTTTTGTAGACCCTTTCAGACTATTGATGTCTTGAGATACAAATGGTTTGATGGCATCCCACGTGGCAAGAAAATTGTCGAGGAAGCAGGTGTGCCATGCCTTGGGGATGACACTCAACCGTGATTGTGGTGCCACTTATGTGATACATCCCATGAATATCCGTTAATGTTGCCATTTGTATCTTGATATATCCTCATTGAAATTCATTGAAAGTGATTTATGTAAATCATGAGCAAATCAGAGTCCAAAAATAAGCCCTCAGTTAAATGTGAAGATCTTGTCTTTGATGGGACAAACTCTTCATCGAATTGTCCTTTGTTATGCTCCTATGCCCAGACAGCTATATCGCTAATTATAGGGGAAGTCAATATCAATTTATTGAACATTGTTATTTCGATTTCCAGATTTCGTAACAGAAAGGAAATGATTTAGTTTTTCCTCCCAGTTCATAACTAAATTTCGAAAGTTCTTTTTTTACCGTATCAACATGATGGCTTAACAAGCTCTTAAATACAGAAAAGGAACGGAGTCTTGAATCATGCTCAGAATGTTGAATCACAAAGACATAACGATTAAGGGGATTGTCCTTCATTACCCTGATTATCCTGTCGGCCAGATTCTGGGTGAAAGTACTGTCTACATTAGAGAAGAAGTATGACATATTGATAACAATAAGGTTCGCCACCTCAGATACAGAAGTCCAATAACTGTCATCCAATTCACGGAAAGAGTTCTTGAATGCCATCTGCATTTTACCTTCCGTCATGTCTCCCAGCATCTTTGCCGCCATAGATTTCATGGCGACGGAAACGTCTATGCCCGTATAATGAATATTCGAGAATTGGCTGAACAGTTGCTCCGCAAACGCGATTCCGCATGTTGCGGGGCCACATCCAATATCTATCATCCGTATTCTTCCGTCTACATTTCTTGCCATGGAAGACAACCAGTCGCAGTATGAATGATACAGTCCCTTCGCGCTGCAATAATGCATGCGCATGATATAATAACTGTATAACAGGACCTGTTCTTCAGGGGTTATCATGAAACTTGAGCTAAATTCCGCACTGAACAAGGAGAGCTGGTTTGAAAAGTCAATACGGCCATAGTTGATAAGTGACTTGTTAGCATCCATGGTATTGCCAAGAATCAATTCGGGCCATCTTGTGCGCCGGTCTTCTTTTATGGGAGCAATGACATGCTTGTTGAATGTGGCAGCGAATTGCTCTGTCATCCCAAACGTGTCCTGAACCATAAAGGCTTCGCTTCCATCAACGCTTTCCGGCACTTCAAACTCGCCCTTGCAATAGCTTTCTGGTGCGACATCGAAGTAACCTCCCTTGCTCCTCACAAACTCCATCAGTTTGTAGAAAGTAAAGTTTTCATTGAGAAGCACGGGGTTTCCTATTAAGACCAGATTCAGTCTGGCTCTGGTCATCGCAACGTTCAGCTTGCGGTCGATGACCAAACCGTCCTCCTCAAACACATTACTCGTCAGAAAGTTAAGCTGGGATGGCTGCTGGACGGTAAAGCCGTAGATGATATAATCGCGCTGACTTCCCTGATAGCGTTCTACCGTATCGATTGTGATGTCATGAAGACAAGAAATATGGTACTTGTCTATCTCGTTTCTCACAGATGATATCTGGTTGCGGTAAGGCACGATGACACCTACTGTCTTTTCTGTCTCAAAACGGCCGGAGACCAACTGGTATATGGCGTGAACAGTCGCTGCGATCATCTTTGCCTCCACACTGTTGGCCTTTTTAGAAGATGACGGCTCTGTTGGCGGCTCTGCCGCAACAAAGGCTATGCGGCTGGTTGTAAGCATGGTAATGATGCTGTTGCCCGTGTCTTTACGAACACTTGGAAGAAGTTGATGTTTCAGCGGTACAATATCAAGTCTGTTGCCGTAGAAAGCATAATTCGGGAACTCCGCAATGTCTTTATGCATACGTCCTTGCTTCGTAAGCATGTATACGAATCTATCGTCATAGCCATTGCTTGTCTTGAATTGTGCGAGCAAGCGCTCAAACAATGACAGGCGGCAGTCATGGAGATGGATGTCGTTGAGTTCTGGTTCTGTCACGACAGATTCCTCCTGCGTCTGTTGGACGACAGCCGGCAGTTGCTTGTGGTCGCCGATGAGCACAAATTTGTCTATCTGACAACGGTTATCCTTTTGGGCACAGAACAGGCCTATGAGATGCGGATCAAGAATTTGGGACGACTCGTCCACAATGGTAAGACTGAAATGTTTTTTCTCAAATAGAGACAGATTGGCATTGAGTGCGGCTGTTGTCCCACAAAATACCCTTGTCGAACGAATCATCTGGCAGGCTGCATTTACATCCTCCACATGCGATAGTTTGGAACTGAGCAGATATTCCCGGTACTCTTTTGCGCAAGAAAGATCCGAGCCTATCCGCACAAAGTCGAAGTCTGGATTTTCTTTCCTCATTTCTATCAGCTTACTGCAGATCTCGTCCACCGCGCGATTGGTATATGAGAGGAGCAACACATTAGTATCTTCTTCCAGCAATTCTTCTCTTAGAAGATTAACGAGGCCGTAAGAGGTCTTTCCTGTTCCCGGAGGGCCAATGATTAGAAAAAGATCTCTTGCCTGTTTGGCGCGGTCAACGAGACAATTGAAGCTGCCATATTCGCCCTTTCGCTGTATGGCAGGATCGGTTTCTGGCGAACGCTGTGCCAAGAGGAGGTCGCGGCGTGGCTTCGGAGCAGACAGGAAAGAGTGCATGGCGCTATATAATGAGTCTGTCATCGACTCGAGCATATCATGCTCGATGGCCCAGAACGTTTCGGCGGGTTTGTTCTCGAATATATTCTTATCCGTCTGACTGTTACGCAAGCGTAATTCTATACCGCCCTCACGGATATCGACGATAGTGGCACGGTGTACCATTTGGGCGCATGCGTTTGGCTTCGCTGTCTGATCGTCATAATGATATGGATAGAGTATGACGATATCGCCCACACGGAAATTCGTCGTATCTGCCGACTGTGGCTCATGAAACCGAAGTCGGAGTCCGCTTACCGATGTCTCTTGCTTGTCCTCAAAATTGTAGCCTGCTATACGCAATTCCGTATAGATGCTACCGGCGGCTTTCTTTTCTTCCAGCGTATCATTCCATATCGTGGCAAAGCCGGAATCCTCTTTCACCTTGTTGCCTACCTTTGCAAGCAGCTGCTCGTTTTCGAGAAAACGGAGGAATCGCAGATAATACAAGCGCTCAAGTGTTGTGGCAGAGGAAATCGGATGGAGAAGTTCTGCCAGCTGGGGTCTTGTGTAGCGGTTCCACAAATGTCCGAACGTTCTCTTTTTGTTCAGCATGTCGGGTGTCAGGGTTGTCAGGACATCCAGCCCTTTCTTGGCATACAGGATCTCACTCCATGCCAGCAGGTTACGCATCTTGATAGCCCGAAGCATCAAGGGCCGGTCATTTGACATACGTATCAAACCTTCCGAGTATTTTGAGTACAAAAGGAGAATATGCTTCAGATTTTCCGCATATTTCCGGAACTCATAAATAAACAGAGCGCGGTATAATAGTAATTGAACCTTATGTTGCTCTTTCGCGACAGGAGCGTTAGGGTTGTAGTCGGGCGAATTGCAAGGTACGAATTCACCTTTTCCTGATTTCTGCTCTATGATGGTTACGTCTTCCCCATCTTGATACAAGAAGTCAAGACGTCCTTGAATGCCCAGTACCTCACTGAAGAATGAAGGTTCGAGAACTACATCTTTCTTGTTGAAGGCTCCGATAGAATGGGGTAGGGCAATGTCTATCAACTGGTTGATATTCCGCTTTTGAGTCTGCGCGTCCTGTTTGAACTGGCCATAGTTGACAATCATTTCCCTACAGGATATTACATCAAGCGCATTCTTGCGGAAAAACGCATTCCAGCTGTCGCCGAAAGCGATGTCTCGGCTATGCACAGTGTCGTCAAGGAATTGCCCGGCCAGATTACCTAAATGTATCGGTCTTGTATTGGGGCTTGGCTTTATCTTGTTGATGAGATTTACGAAAGGAGATTCGGCATACGTCTCAAAGCAACTCGCAACAGTCGTGATATTTACCAGGTAATCGGGCTCCAGGATGATCAGTTCCGGCAGGTAAACCTCACTTTGCTCACCCTTACGTATGCGGACAAGATTCAGTTGGGCACCCTCCCATAATATCGTTTTCAGATACGCCCAATCCTCCTTGCCGTCAGCTGTGAGGATGTTGTTGTCCTTGCCATAGCATATTTTCAAAGTCGTATTGTTTTCTTCTTCCGTAGTCCAAATATAATTGTCATCCCAGCGCTCGACGACGACACGCAGGACATTCTCACTGAACTTACCCCATGTGCTCTTCCTGTCAGCTGCCGGGAAAAAAGCTTTCAGCTGCTTCGGGATTCCTTCCTTGCCGCACACGTAATATACGAATAGAGCCGTAGCTTTCAGATTATGGGGAAATAGAGTTGTGAGTTCTTTATCAGACAGTTCCTGGCTACTGTTTGAGCGGGGGAAAATATCCTTACGAGCCGATTGTATCAGGTTGGCGGCTGAATGTGGAATTTCATATTCCTTGATGCAATAATCCACCTTTGAGAAAAAGCCTACGAATGCAATCTGGCAGTCCATAACGGCCTGTTCTACCGCACGGCGGAAAACTTGTCTGAGAATGTCATATTTCTCTCTGCCGGCCACTTTCTCTGCGCAAGAAGCTTCCAACATCAAGTAGAGACTTGACGCTGAGTCAACTATAATAGATTTTCCAATACTGTCATTAAGACAGTCGCTGCTGTCTATTCTTCTTTTGGTATATGGGTTGAGTTTCATATAGGCCACTTTTTTGTATGTGCTTATTTCCCGGTTATTGTGTCTGCAAATCGATTCTCCTGATGGTGGTGCCAGTTCTCTAGGGCAGTTTGCTCGGTCGCGTTGGCATAGCAGTATTTGCAAAGGTGTGGACAGGTATTATACTCTCCAATATCCTTCGATGCCATGCACTCGCAGAATTGACGTTGCCCGCTGTCTTTCTTATGGGTACTGATAAAGTACTTGTTGTGCGGAAGGAGAATAGCCCCTTTTGGAAGTTTTGACGTCCCAAACAAATCTGGAGTAGGTCTTTCTTCCACCTTAACCTTCATGAAATCCATCAGTTCCTTGTCATCGTATGCCAGTCGGGCTATTAGGTCTCCGTCTATGCAGCGGTTGTGGCGGATATCATATTTGGTTATGTCAATTTTCTCCCCACATGTTGCTAGTTGGAAGTTCCAGCCACGTTCCTGATTCATTTCGGACAGTCTGCCGGCAAACTCTTCCATCTGCTCCGTTGTCCATTCGTGATAGGAAATGCCGTTCATTTCAAGATTGCGCTTTACCTTTTTATATAGGACAATGTCAGCATAGCTAAATACAAGCTTCTCTGTGTAATCTTTGAACTGGTCTCCTATATTCTGGACTTTCCCAATCAGGTCGTTTATAGAGATGCTGTCAGTCAGTATCAGTGGGTCAAAACGCCACACGACAGCACCTTTCCCCAATATATCAACTAACTTCTTGAATGTCTCTATTCGTGTGTTAAGTGGAGGGACTTTCTCTAAGCCTTCTTGCTCGTAATCATTGAGAGAGTATTGAATGTAGCACTTTATCTTCTTTTCTTTCAGGATGCGAAGATAGGGAATCAACGGCTTGGGATTCTTAGACCAGAATACGATGAACCGGGTCTTTTCGTACGAGATATACGATTTTACGCCATTAAAAGGATTAGTCCATGCAGAATAACCCTTCTCCAATCGGTCGAAAAACCAATCGGCATAGAATGCCGGAATATCGGTACTCCGGCTTGCTGATACGATGACCGGAGCCTGTGCTTTGACAGACCTGCCATCAACGATGATGTTTGTAAGCTCCCAAGTAGGCATCTCTCTTTTCAACCTTATTTCTGCAACCCTATAATTTATAATGTTTTAAAGCACCTGAGCAACAATAAGTTGCCCAGGGTTTTGCCATGCCAGATTTTTCACTTATCTTAGTATTGCAAAACCAAAGACGCTAAAATCTTGACTAGTATGGCAAAAATACAAATTAAATCCGAGAAACTCTCCCCTTTTTGGTGGAAAATTCTCAATCATGGAGCAATTTGACTTCATGCTGTCCTCCGTGAACGATTCAACATTAGGCATTAGAAGTAAGCATTACGGCTATCAATATAGCGAAATCATCCGTTCACTCATGTGTGTTTACTTCTGCGATGGTTCATGTGTAAAGGATGTTACGACCCGCTTGATGAAATATTTTTCCCTTCATCCCACACTTCGTACTTGCAGTGCTGATACAATCCTCAGAGCCGTAAAAGAACTGGCACAAGAGAACATTTCATACACGTCTGATACAGGCAAGGCCTATGACTTCAATACGGCAGACACCCTCAACGAGTTCCTCGTCAACAGCTTGTTTTTAATGGGGAAGTTGTAAGCGGGGCAGCAGTGTGACGTTGACTTCGACCACCGGTTCATTGAGACTGAGAAGTACGACGCGAACCTACGTACAAGGAGTTCCTCGGATATAGCCCTAGCGTGGCCGTCATTGGCGACATGATTATCGGCATAGAGAACGGCGACGGCACACCAATGTGCGTTTCCACCAGAATGACACCCGGAGGAGATTCTTCGAAAGGCTCGAGCGAAAGAAACTCAATGTCAACCGTTTTAGGGCCGACTGCGGATCGTGCCCAGGACATTGTGAGCGAGGTGGAAAAACACAGCAAGATGTTCTACATCCGTGCCAACCGCTGCACTTCGCTCTATGACGACCCCCTCACTCTGAAGGGATGGGAGAAGAAAACAATCAATGGAATAGAGTTTGAATTGAATTCCGTTCTCGTTGAGAAATGGAAGGGCGAGACGCATCGCCTTGTGATGCAAAGGCAAAAACGGGCCAACGCAGAACTTGACCTGTGGGAGGGAGAGTACACCTAGCGCTGCATCCAGACCAATGACTACACATCTGGCGCGCGGGACATCGTGGAGTTCTACAACCTGCGCGGTGGAAAAGAGCGCATCTTCGATGATATGAACAATGGCTTCGGACGGAACCGCCTGCCCAAATCATTCATGGCAGAAAAACACGGTGTTTTTTCTTCTGACCGCACAGATTCAACTTCTACGGGGTTCTCATGTGGAAACTTGACGTGAGACAATTTGGACTCAAATCAACCAGCCGTATCAAGACGTTTGTCTTCAAGTTCATCTCCGTGCCCGCCAAATAGGTCAGGACCGCAAGGCAAGATGCGCTGAATTTCTACACTTGCAATAAGGCCTATGCCAAACTGTTTCAGAGGGAATGTGGATAACATCTACAACTTATTGGCATAATACGGTGTATTGCCTCAAGTCGCATGGCGGGGTAAGGGGAAAGTGTGCAACGCCAGGATGACTTTTGACGATCTCTGGCAGTTAGAATAAGAAGTCGGACTTTTCATCAATCATCATTCCATGGGGACTGTTGCGGATTTGAGGTCTTTCAGAGCCGTTTTTGAGTCAATAAACGTCTCGGAAAAATTCAAACGGCTGATATTCTGCGACTTTGGAGCGTCGCCAAAACTTGCGATATTTCCGCCCGGCCTTTCATCCGGCGAAAATATCGCAAGCTCGGCGGGCGAAAAGCGATAAATGGTTTGACAGAATCAATGGCGCGAAAGAATCTCCTTGATGTCGTCGAGCGTGGCAGCCTCTATGATATAATCCCGCCAGTTGCCGCGCATCATGCCGCGGCCTTGCAGGTCGTCGAGCAAGGCTATGAGTGAGTTGAAGAAGCCGCCGATGTTGTAGAGCACGACGGGCTTGGAGTGGTAGCCGATGGTGTGGGAGGCGGCCACGGTGAACACCTCGTCGAGCGTGCCGATGCCGCCCGGCAGAGCGATGAGCACATCGCTGTGGAGCAGGATCAGGTCTTTGCGGTCGCTGAGGTTGTCGCAGGCGATGTGTACATCCACATAGTCGCTCACTCGGCCTGACTTCTCGATGATGGTGGGCACCACGCCTATGGTCGTGCCTCCCCCCTGATGCACGGCACGGGCGATGCATTCCATGAGTCCGAGGTTGCAACCGCCGAAGACTATCGCGTGCCCTTCGCCGGCTATCCATGTGCCGAGGGCCTCGGTCTTTTCAAAATACTCCGGAGCGATGGCGCTGTTGGCGGAGCAGAAGATTCCTATTTTCATTGGTGTGGGCTTTAGAAATGTTCTTTCCTTCCGGCTTCTGAGTGGACTCTTCCAAGTCCGGTTTCCCCGTATGGTAATGGTGGAACGGCCATACCCGTTTGCCGGGATGGGCGAAGCCGGGTGCAAAGTTAGTCATTTCTTTTGACTGCCACAAGGCCCGCGCACGCCTTTTTCAACTACGGGAAATGCAATCTTTTTGAAAATAAATGCACATTGCTTGCCGATTGTCGAAAGTTTGTCGTACCTTTGCACCCCGATTACGGTCGCCTCCATTCAGGATAGGGACGGCCATTCTATTCACTTCGGAAAGTATTTGCGCCCAATTTATGGCTGGAAGGGCGTAGCGTCTTTCCAATTTAGTGATATTACTGAACTTTTGCAAGTTCAGATAGGAGTTAAAGGAGTTAAGGAGTGAAAGGGAGTTAAGACAATAGTTTTCCTCTTCCTGCACGCTCGGGCCATCAAGCTATGGACTGATGTCTTAACTCCTAACGAACGAAGTGAGTGCTAACTCCCTTTCACTCCTTTAACTCCTAAAGTTGAGCTTGCGAAACTAAAAAAGTTATAAATTGAAGACATTTGAAGAATTGGGCGTGAGCGAGGACATTCGTCGCGCCATTGAAGAGCTGGGGTTTGAAAATCCCATGCCTGTACAGGAAGAAGTAATCCCTTACTTGCTCGGTAACAAAAACGACGTCATCGCACTGGCACAGACCGGTACGGGAAAAACGGCCGCCTACGGACTGCCCGTGGTGCAGAAGACCGATGCGACGGACAAGACCACGCAGGCCGTGATATTGAGTCCCACGCGCGAACTGTGCTTGCAGATAGCCGACGACCTCAACGCGTTTTCCAAATACATCGACGGCCTGCATGTGGCTGCCGTGTATGGCGGAGCCGACATCGGCCCGCAGATACGCACGCTGAAACACGGTGCGCAGATCATCGTGGCCACACCGGGACGACTCATCGACCTCATCAACCGTGGGGTGGCCAAGCTCGACCAGGTGAACAACATCGTGCTCGACGAGGCCGACGAAATGCTCAACATGGGCTTCTCGGAGAGTATCAACGCCATCTTCGAGACGCTGCCCGACGACCACAACACGCTGCTCTTCTCGGCCACGATGAGCCGGGAGGTGGAGCACATCGCCAAGAACTATCTGCACGACCACAAGGAAATCGTGGTGGGTTCGCGCAACGAAGGGGCCGAGCACGTGAATCATATCTACTATCTCGTCAACGCCAAAGACAAGTATCTGGCCTTGAAGCGTGTCGTGGATTTCTACCCGCACATCTTCGCCATCATCTTCTGCCGCACGAAGATAGAAACGCAGGAGATAGCCGACAAGCTCATCAAAGACGGCTACAACGCAGAGGCCCTGCACGGCGACTTGAGCCAGCAGCAGCGCGACCTGACGATGCAGAAATTCCGCCGGCACACGGTGCAGTTTCTCGTGGCAACCGATGTGGCTGCCCGCGGACTCGACGTGGACGACCTCACCCATGTGATCAACTACGGACTGCCCGACGACATCGAGAGCTACACCCACCGCTCCGGCCGAACGGGCCGTGCAGGCAAGAAGGGAACGAGCATCTCCATCATCCACACGCGCGAGAAGTTCAAGGTGCGCCAGATTGAGAAGCAGATTGGTAAGGAATTTGTCGACGGCACGCTGCCTTCGCCCGAGGAGATATGCAAGAAGCAGCTCTACAAGGTGATGAACGACATCATGAAAACCGATGTGGACGAGGAGCAAATTGAGCAATACATGCCCGAAATCATCCGCCAGTTTGAGTATATCGACAAGGAGGACATCATCAAGAAGATGGTGACCATCACCTTCGGCCGGTTCCTCAACTACTATAAGAATGCGCCCGAGATAGAGAAACCCTCTTCATCGAAGGGCAAGAAGGAGCGCGGCGAGATGCGTGGCGGTGGTGCCCGTGGCGGTCGCGGCGACCGTCAGCGCGGTCCCCGCAAGGCAGAAGACGGCTTCACCCGCTTGTTCATCAACTTGGGCAAGGCCGATGGTTTCTATCCCGGCGAGGTGATGCAGTTCCTCAACAAGAACGTGCGCGGACGGCAGGAGGTGGGCCACATCGACCTCATGTCCAAGTTTTCCTATATCGAGGTGCCCGAGGAAGATGCAGGCCGCGTGATGAAAGCCATCAACGGTTCGCAGTATAAGGGCCGTGAAGTGCGCTGCAACGAAGCCGATGAGGGTGGACACGGACGCGGGGCCCGTGGTGGCAACGACCGCCGTGGCCGCAGCGGAGGAGACCGCCGGGAGCGCATGGGGCGCGACTTTGGTCGGGACTTCGGTCGCCGGGGCCGTGACAAGTTCAATGATGAGGAGCCCGATTTCAGCGAGGAAGGCTGGGCAAGACGCCGCCCGAGGAAGAAATAAGACAAGTGGCAAATAATAAAAATAGCGAAAGGAACAAATCTATCGGTGAGATAATTTGATCCTTCATCTCCCGGGAGGGAAAACGAATGAATCCGGAAAGTGCGGCATACTTTCCGGATTCGTTTGGTTTATTGTGCGTTGATTTCCTGTAAAAGGCGGTCGGCATGTCCCCACTTGTCCATCATGTAGAGCACATAGCGTATGTCCACGCCGATGCAGCGGGCCAGCCGCTTGTCGAAGTTGATGTCGCTTGAGAGGCTGTCCCAGTTGCCGTCGAAAGCCAGACCAATGAGTTCCCCCTTGCCATTGAACATCGGCGAACCGGAATTGCCGCCCGTGATGTCGTTGTTGGTGAGGAAGCAGAGCTGCATCTTGCCGGTGGTCTTATCGGCATAGCGGCCGAAATCACTCTCGCCCATCAACCGGTGCATGACGGGTTCGGCAAAATAGTCGACCACCTTGTCGCCCCGTTTCATTTTCTCCACAAGGCTCTCGGCAGTGGTGTAGTAGCCCGATGGTTTGCCGTCGAGTTCAAAACCGCCCACCTGCCCATAAGAGAGACGCATGGTGAAGTTGGCATCAGAGTAGTGGGGCATATCTTCCTCCATGCGCAGTTTGGCCGCACAGAGATAACGCTCCTGCTCATCGATGCTGTCTTTCACTTCGCTCATGGCTGCACGCAGGTCACCCGTCACTTCGAGCAGGTCGAGTCCGAAATTCACGCCCGGATCTTTCCGGTAGGCCTTGCTGTTGATGAAGAGCTTCCGACCGCTCTTCATGATGGCCGACTCTTTGTAGAGATAGTCCACGTAGCGCGTATAGTCGCCGCCAAACCGCTTGTCGATCGTTTGGGTGTAGAAGGCCGGCAGATACTTGGCATCCACATGCTCGCGATAGTTCTTGAGCATGGCGGCCAGCACCTCTTTGTCAAGAGCCTCATCCCAAGTGTCGCTGTTGTCCTTGAACATCACGTATTGTTTCTTCTCGTTGTTCTCCGGGCCGTGTATCTCCATGCCCTCATTGAGTTTGCGGGCGCGTGTGGCAAACTCGCTCGTCCGCCCGAAGGCCTCCCAAAGGTTCATGAAGGTGTAGCGGCTTTTGAAGCGTTTGCCGTAGAGGTGCTTCAATAAGGCGAAGTCGAGCTTGTCTTTCAGATATCCTGTGGAGTCCTGATAGGCTTGTATGCGGTCTTCGTAGCGTTGCTTCTGGGCTATAATGCCGATGGAATCGATGCATTTGTTCATGCCGATGGAGTTTTTCCAGTAGTTGGAGCTCTGCGCATACTTGGAGTCATACTTGATGCGCACGGCCTCGTCGGCCCTCATGTGGCGTATCATCACCTCCTGCTTCACGCCCCGCACTTGTGCCCTGACGGCATTCTCGGCATCGCGCATCTCCTTGATGCCGTAGCTCGAGAGATAGCGGGAGGTGCTTCCGGGATAGCCCATCGTCATGGCGTAGTCGCCGTCCTTGTAGCCTTGCAGGCTCACTCGGGCCCAACGCTTGGGTTTGTAGGGCACGTTGTCTTTGGAGTAGGGTGCAGGGCGATTGGTCTTGGGGTCGGCATATACCCGGAACACGGAAAAGTCACAGGTCTGCCGGGGCCACATCCAGTTGTCGGTCTCGCCGCCATACTTCCCCATCGACTTGGGAACGGTGAACACCAGACGCAAGTCGGGGAAATTCTGATAGGTGGTGGCATACCATTTGTTGCCTTCATAGAAAGCGTCTATCTCTACATGGAGCGTGGAGTCCTGCTTTTTCACCTCGCGGGTCATGGCCGTCTGGAGCGAGTCGATGACAGCCTCGCGACGGTCGCTGGTCATGTAGTTGTAGCCAAGCGCCATCACGCTGTCGGTGATGTCTTTCTGCTCCACCATGAAACCAACGAACATATCCTTGTTGGGCAGCTCTTCGGCGTAGCTCTTGGCGTAAAAGCCGTTGAGCATATAGTCATGTTCCACGGTGGAATGGCTGCGTATGGCTTCAAACCCGCAATGGTGGTTGGTGAACACGAGCCCGTCGGGTGAAACCACCACGCCCGAGCAGTGGCCGGAGAAGTTGACCACGGCGTTCTTCAAAGCGTTTTCGCCGTTGTAGAGTTGGTCGTAGGTGAGTTGGAATCCCTCTGCCTGCATCTGCTCAAAGGCAGCCTGCGGCAGGTTGTAGATGGTCCACATGCCCTCGTCGGCCTTGGAAGGCTGGAAGGCGAGGAGATGGAAAAGCAGAAAGGTGATAAGGCTCTTGATTTTCATTTGTGAGTGTTGCTATAAATGTTTATTGTTATGTTGTTTTCCTGAAATATTTGCCCACGACCGGAAGCGTGGCCAACGGAAAGTCTTTCTTTACTAAATAGACGATGAAAATGCCTATCAACAGGGTGTTAACAGCTACCGAGCCCCACATTGACAGGGAGTCGTTGGCCAGCGTCATACCGCCACAGAGCACCGCCGCCAGCACTACATAGATCATGATTTCCTTCATGGGATAGTCGATGGGGTATTTCTTCTGCCCCACGAAATAGCTCAGGAGCATGGCCGTGCCGTAGCCCGCGAAACCGCCCCAGGCGCAGGCCACATAGCTGTAGCGGGGCACGAATATGACATTGACGGCTACAAGGACAAAACACCCGATACCGGAAAACCAGGCCCCGTAGATGGTCTTGTCGATGAGCTTGTACCAGAATGAGAGGTTGAAGTAGACGCCCATCATGATTTCTGCGGCCATCACGATGGGTACGATGCGCAGGCCTGGCCAGTAGCTTGGCGCGATGATGTAGCGCAGAATGTCGAGATAGGCTATCACGGCGAGGTAAGCCAAGAGGGTGAAGATGATGAAATATTTCATGGCCTTGGCATAGGTGGCACGGTTGTCCTTCTCCTTGGCCTTGCCGAACACGAATGGTTCGTAGGCATAGCGGAAGGCTTGGGTGATCATAGCCATGATCATGGCCACCTTGGCGGCGGCCCCATAGATGCCCAACTGCGCCTTTTCATCGCTCCCTTCGTAGAGATAAGGAAAGGTGATCTTGTCAAATGTCTGGTTGAGAATGCCTGCAATGCCGAGAATGAGAAGCGGCCAGGCATAGCGGAGCATCCGTTTGAGCAACGCCCGGTCAAATCGGTAGCTGAAGCCTGTGAGTTCGGTCTTGAAGCAGAGGAGCACCACTGCCGTGCATACCAGATTGATATAGAACACCATGCCCACGTCAAGGGTGAAGTCGGCATCGTAGAGGCCGAAAGGATTGAGGTGGAAATAGGGTAGCACGATGAGATAAAGCACATTGAGAATGATGTTCAACACGATGTTGAGCAGCTGCAAGGCGGCAAATTTCAACGGGCGTTTCTGATAGCGCAGGTAGGCAAAGGGGATGCACTTGAAGGCGTCGATGGCCACACAGACAAACATCACCGCTACCCACGACGGGTGGTCGGGGTATTTCATGAAAGTCGCTATCTGCGGCAGGAAGGCCAACACAACGACGATGAAAAGCAGCGACGTGGTGCCCACGGTGATGAGCGTGGTGGGGTAGACTTTCCCCGCGTCTTCCCCGGTCTTGTTGACATAACGGAAAAACGTGGTTTCCATGCCGTAGGTGAGGAGCACCAACAGCAGCGCCGTATAGGCATAGATGTTGGTCACCACCCCGTATTCTCCCCCTGAGGCTGCAAAAGCTGCAGTCTGGATGGGAACCAGCAGATAGTTGATAAATCTGCCGGCAATGCTGCTGATGCCGTAGATGGCGGTGTCTTTGACGAGTGATTTTAAGTTTGCCATAACTTATAAAGGTAGAAAGATAAAGGAGTAAAAAGGTAAACGTCCTACTTTGACAGGCTTTGGGTGACCTTGTCTACTCATTCTTATCTTTTATTTTCTTAATAATGTTGCCTAATGTCCCTATTATGATGTTTATATTTTGTTTGATAGAGTGATACTTCTCCGCTCTCATATCTTTTTACTTTTTTGCCTCTTTACCTTCACCCAAAGAAGACATACGCAACCAATATGGCAGCGATGACTCCGGCCAAGTCTGCCAACAAGCCGGCTGCCACAGCGTGCCGGGTATTCCTGATGCCCACACTGCCAAAATAAACGGCGAGAATGTAGAAAGTGGTGTCGGTGCTGCCTTGGAAAATGCAACTCAAGCGTCCTACAAACGAATCGGCACCATAGTTCTTCATCGCCTCCAGCATGAGGCCTCGGGCTCCGCTTCCGCTCAAAGGCTTCATCAGGGCCGTGGGCAATGCACCCACAAAATCGGTGTTTAGTCCACATTTTTCCACTCCCCACGCAACGCCGTTGATAAGCATATCCATCGCCCCTGAAGCCCGAAATACTCCTACTGCCACCAAAATGGCCACCAGGTAGGGAATGATGCGTACGGCGGTGGTGAAGCCCTCTTTGGCCCCTTCGATAAAAGCGTCGTAAACGTTGATTCGTTTCCAAAACCCGGAAACAATGAAAGTGAGAATGATGGAGAGCAATATCAGATTGGAAGCAACACCGGTCACTGTCGCCATCGTGTCTTTGTCCATTTGCCCGAAGCCCCAGATGACCAGTCCCACGAAAGCCATCAGCCCCCCAAGTACAGCCATCAACACCGGCTGCAACAGGTTGATGCGCTGCCAAAGCGATGTGATGATGATGCCGGCCAGCGTGGCCACGGTGGTGGCAAGGAGGATGGGGATAAATACGTCGGTAGGCGAAGCAGCCCCGTTGGCTGCCCGAAACGCCAGAATCGTTGTCGGAATGATGGTCAAGCCACTTGTGTTGAGCACTAGAAACATGATCATCGAGTTGGTGGCCGTCTCTTTCCTCGTATTCAGTTCCTGCATCTGCTGCATGGCTTTCAATCCTGTAGGCGTGGCGGCATTGTCAAGTCCGAGCATGTTGGAGGCGATGTTCATGAAGATGGACCCCATCACAGGATGGTTGCGGGGAATATCGGGAAACAGTTTGGTGAACAGAGGACTTAACGCTCGGGCCAGCACGTTCACCACGCCGGCTCGCTCGCCAATCTTCATGATGCCCAGCCACAAGGCCAGCACGCCCGTCAAGCCCAATGAAACCTCAAAGGCATTCTTGGAAGAGTCGAAGGTGGAGTCTACCATCTTCTGAAACACGGTAGTGTCTCCCATGCCCAGCTGCACCAGCCCGAACAGGAACGCTATCACGAAAAACGCTATCCAAATGTAGTTCAATACCATATCAAGATGCAAAAATACTCTTTTTTCCGTTTATCTCAAAAGATATCAACAAAAAAGCCGCCCTGTTGAGTGGCTTTTTCTGTTTTCTAAAGATTCACTCTGTACGTAAGAAACTACGCATAAATTTGTAAGACTCCGGCTTAGTTGCCGGAAAATTAAGTTTTTGTGTGCCACTGAAATTGACAGTTATTTTCCATCTACTGCTACATTTTTTGAGGAGCCTTCTTTTGTGTAGCAATTTCTGTAGCAGAAAATGACCGAATGATGACTATCAAAAGGTATAGTTTGGCAGTCAAACGGATATGGATAAAAAAAACAAAAAATCGCTGTAAAACCTTGATTTTACAGCGATTATCCTTGTTTTGAAGGCCAAAATGACGTGTTGTCTGACGTCCTCTTGAAACCTATTTGTGGACCAGCCTGGGCTTGAACCAGGGACCTCCAGATTATGAGACCGATAGAATGATTTTTCATGATATTCTATTTGAATGGAAGTGTATTGAATATCAATCATTTATACAAGAATAACATTTCGTTCTATCTCATAGAATACCTATGACTCAAATAGTTTGTTTACGCATTGTTTACGCAGAAAACGTCTTCTTTGAAGTATGATTTCACCATCATTTTCAAGTATGATAGTTAAACAATCCCAAAGATACGCTATTTGTTTGTGGTTTTGAGAAAAAGCCCTTACCTTTGCTCTCGCTATGCATGTATGGTGGGGCAAGACCTTTATATGGGTACTCTTTCCAACTATGGAAAAGTGAATCTGCCAAACCTTCGTGGGAGGGTTATCCTATTCCGATGGATCAAGTCACAGAGTGGAGTGTAGTCGGAGGCACTCTAAGTTTTCGCTTATGCTTTGTGAGAGAGTCACTTCAGGGGTTGAGACCGATAAGCAGAAGCCCGGTTACCATTCAGCGACAGGAGAGGACGAGATTGCACCGCTGTATATAACAACTAAAAGAGTCCATTGCCTAAAAGTGATGGAATAGGGTTGCTATATACGGTGTTTTGTGTATGTATGCCTCACATCGCAAGATTACTGTAAGACAGAGGCGATGTTGAACAGTAATAATAATTAGTAATGGTAAAGTTGACAAAATCAATGCCTATTGTCAAGGAACGTACATGCACAGCTTCTATGGTTCTTGACACTCGTACAAACAGAAAGAACGTAAGTGAGTTTCCTTTGGCTATCCGTTTCACGATAGACCGTAAGTTGTTTTATCTTCAAATAGGAGGTTCTTATACAGAGAAGAAATTTTCAGACATCTGCAATGCTGCAAAGAGTGCGTCAGACAATTATCGTATTCAGAAGGAATGGAGAGATGCGTATGCTTCAAAGTACAAAGTCCTATTGGAGAGCCTTAATAGAGGCGGTATCTTGACATACGAGATGGTACGTCAGGCGGTGGTGAATGGCATCACGAATATTACAACCAGTTTTGGCAATAATGACAAGTCGCAAACTTTTATCGGCATATGGGAAGAGATAATCCATGAACTTCGCACCAAGGATGGAGGCGCAAGATTTACCACGGCAGAAAGTTATGAGTTTTCACTGAAATCATTTAAGAAGATACTTGGCGAGAATGCCATTCAAGGCTTCAATATAAGTGCTGCGGAAATTCAGAAGTGGAAGGATGGCATGCACGATGGCGTTGTAAGTAAAAGAGGAACCATTGAGGGAAAAATCAGCGATACTACGGCTGGCATATATCTGCGCTGTTGTCGTGCGGTGTGGAACAGATGTGTCCGTGAAGGCTATCTGAAAGATGTGCCTTATCCTTTCTCTAACAGAAAAGAAAAAGGGCTTTTGAGTATTCCTAAGAGTGCCAAGCGCAGGCAAAGTTTCCTGAATGTTGAGCAGATGACCGAACTTTACAATCTGTTCATTTCAAAAAGTTACCCTGAGCATTGGTCAAAGGAATATACCCAACGAGCGCACTACTCTCTTGAGCTTTTCTTGGCGCAGTATCTTTGCAATGGTTTTAATATGGCAGATGCAGGACGCTTGACGTACAACGACTATTACTATCAGACAGGCGGAAAGGCATTTCGCTTCAATCGCAAGAAAACAGCAGGGCGTAGTGCGGATGGCTCTGAAGTAATCATACCCATTGTTCCACCACTGAAACGGATACTTGACGAGATTGCAGCGACGCCCAATCGCGATGGCTTCGTGTTTCCCGACATACTGAAAGGTGCCGAAACAGAAGAGATACGACGCAAATACACCTCGCAGGAAAACTCGAACGTGAAAGACCGCATGGAAAAAATCTGCCATGAAGCGTTACATTGGGATAAATCCATCAGTCCGTCGGGTACTTGGTGCCGCCATTCTTTTGCCACAAATCTCCATAATGCAGGAGTTGACATGGACTATATTTCTGAAAGTATGGGACATTCCACGACAGACCATGCCATAACCCAAATATACATTGAACATTATCCATTGGAAATACAGATGGAGAATAATATGAAGTTGCTTAAATTGTCAGGCAAGACATCAACAAGAGAAACACTGCTTGCGAAACTTGCAAGTTTATCAACGGCTGAACTTGCGAAATTGCTGGCATAACTATACTCAATACAGAATAACATATGTTCAATTTCATCAAAAGACTGAGGGACTATAGGGCAAGGCGTGATAATGCTGATATGACCATTCGCAATTGGAAAGTTAAGAACAATGACATCTATGCGGACTTTACAAGACGCATAGATGCTATTGCCAATGGCGAAATGTCTGTATTGGAGCAGATGTTCCAGTTGGCAAAAGATTGCGTTCCACAAGAAGCCTTAATTCTCTATGGTTGGTTGGCGAATCTTGACAATCCTTCTTCATCAGAATCACAACTTCAATGGGCTGGCAGATATACTGATGTTATTGCAAGGTGCTTAACGCATAAGCAACTTTGGTTAGTTGTAAATCTAAAAACGAGTGAAGTTTCGGTGTCTGACCGTAAAAAGCCTGATTGTTTGGCAGTATGCGCAAACACTCCTGGGCAATTATGGAAGAGTTTGCCATTGGATGTCAGAACTTTTATTGTTGAGCAAACAGACCGACTTATAGAAGATTCTTGCTTCTGTGATGGGTTTGACAAAGAAGAAATATATCAGAGCATCGCTTTCTTTTCACAGCTATTATTTCTGTCACATGCTGCATTTATAGGAGAGTTCTTGGCTAATTTATATAATAAGGTAATGCGTGAGGACGACTCTTTGGCTTTTTGTATGTATTACTTTGTTGTCTTTGACCACGGACTGACACGAATGGCGAGATTGCTTGATGATATTATTCGTAACGAATGTGTTGGTCTGAGTGGTATGATGTTGGTATGCAATTGCATCAGAATGCTTGTCGGTAAGAGTATTGACATGGGCATAGAAACGAAATCCACATGGGAAGACACGTCCGAGCTGTGTTGCCAAGAGGTATGGAAAGACATTTCATGCGTTTTGCACAATGTAAGAACAAAACGAAAGAACAAGAAAGCGATAGTGGCGATTGATGAGATTATCATAGGAAACAAGAAGAAAATAAAGCATGGCATAAAGACGTTCCTAAACGACAACAAGGATGACATCTGTCTTGCCTATCTTCTCAAATCATTGATAAACTCGGAAATAATAAAGCCATCGGTCAAGTACATGACCTTTCATAGAGCCATAGAACAATTTATAGGGCGCACTTATGGGCATGATGTTCCACAAAAGAGATATGGAGAAATAAAAAACATGAACTTGTCTGGTCCACAGCGAGGAACAAGTTATCAGAAAGCCAAACGCATTATAGACCAATGGACGATGTACTTTGAAAACTGCGGATAATTGGAGAAATCCAGTTATCCGCTTTCTTTTTGTCTTAATGGATGTTGTATGTCGGTCGGTTAGTTTAAGGAGAATTTAAACCGACCAATACGCTGATACTCTTGTAATATCTTTGCAAGCGAAATCAATTCTAATGATGCGATTTGAGTTTCACAAACAGCATTAACAACAAAAAGAAACAATATGAATACAAACATCAACATCGAACAACTTCTACAAAAGCCTGTAGCCATGATGACAGGCGAGGAGTTGTTCTTTCTGCTCTCCATGAGTGCAGAGAACAAAGAGAAAGCCATGACTCCTTCTGTTTCCAGAGGAAACTTTTATGGCATAGAGGGTGTTGCACGGATATTCGGGTGCAGCGTCCCGACGGCCAACCGCATTAAGAAGAGTGGCATTATCGACAAAGCCATTACTCAGGTTGGGCGCAAGATTGTGATTGATGCAGACCTCGCACTTGCTTTGGCAAAAGAAGCAAAGGCCATTCACTTAAATGACAAATAGTATGGAAGATGATTGGAAAGACAACTTGGCTCTTGATAGCAAGGGGAACACATTGAAGACCATTAGTAATCTCAGGATGATTTTTACGCATGATGAAAATCTCCGTCAGATTCGCTTTGACACCTTCTGCCAAGACGATATTTCCTTTTCTCCTTTGTTTCGCAATGTCAATGGCAACAAGGTGGATGAAGAATCTGTGGGCAAAATTCAGGACTATCTGGAACAGAACTACGATTTGCGCCTTACTCAGAACAAGGTGTTCGAAATGCTGAAGACCACTGCCTCTGAGCGTAACTTCAACCCAGTTCAAGACTACATTTGTTCTGAGAAATGGGACGGAACACCTCGCATTGAGACTGCCATCATCGACTATCTTGGTGCAGAAGATACTCCACTCATCAGAGAACAGACAAAGTTGTGGTTTGTGGCTGCTGTCGCTCGTGCCTTTGAGCCTGGTTGCAAGTTCGACAATGTGCTCACCCTGCCTGGCCCGCAAGGAATTGGCAAGAGTACTTTCTTCAAAGCCATTGGCGACAAGTGGTTCAACGACTCTTTCTCGTTTGCAAGTGGCGACAAGGAAAAGGTTGAAACCATTACGAATGGCTGGATTGTCGAGATAAGTGAGCTGAATGGCATGAAGCGAGCCAATGATGCAGAAGCAGCAAAGGCTTTTCTAAGCCGTAGAAGCGACTGTATGCGCCCTGCCTATGGTCGCAAGCCAATAGAGTATTTGCGCCACAATGTATTTGCTGCCACCACAAACGAGACCAACTTTCTGCAAGGCGACAATGGGAATCGCCGTTGGTGGATAGTGCCAGTTCAAGGCAATGGACATGTTTCCGATTGGCTCTCTGCCTTACAATCCGTAGTACATCAACTGTGGGCAGAAGCATATATCTATTATAAAAAAGGTACAAACTTATATCTCAGTCCAGAGTTGGAGGCAGAGGCTAATGAGGTGCAGATGTGTCATTCAAGCATACTCAACGATCCTATCCTTGATGACATCAGACTCTATTTGGAACGCCTTGTGCCTAAGGCTTACGACACATGGAGCATTCCCATGCGTGCTGCCTATCAGAAAGGTGCATATGCCGAAACAACGCTCGACAGCAAGCCCGAGGTTTTGCTCAACATGGTCTGTGCAAGACAGATTATTGAAGAATTGCCCAATGATCTTGTGCGCAAGAATCCTGCCAAGTACACCTCCCAGTACATCAACCGTCTCATGTCGTTGGTGGATGGTTGGAAACGCAGTGAGCAGGAGAAGGTCAAAGGGTTGCACCCCTCATACTGTGACAAAACGGGACGGACGAAACACCCATGGGTTAGAATAAGTGCTCAACAAGAAGAACAAAAGGGAAAAGAAGAAGATTGGCAGTCAGAACTACCATTCTGACCATCTCTTTTCTTTTGCTTCATGTCCCTTTGTCCCTAATATTTTCCTATAAAGCCTAAAAGTATAAAATCAGGAAGAAATAAAAAGTTGAAGACAATTAAAGAGACAAGGGACAAACTTTTCTCTTTTCACCAGTAAAAATACAGATATGCAACAAGAAGAACTGATTGATTTTTAACATGCAAGACGTACTCTTGAACAAAGCCGTCAACCACATGGTGGACTATATCCGTGAGCGTTACCCTGCGGCTTACCCAAGTAAGGTGCAGACAGGTGCTGTAAATGCTTACCTCCATTCTGTTCATGCAGACGGAGACGGCACAATGTCGGAAACAAATTGTGAACATCGAAGAATAGCGTCACAGGCGATATCTATCAATGCCATTCGTTTGCTGAACCGCAATGAACTTGATAGATTGCAGCTTGTGTTAGACCATATCGCTTACGACAAAGAATATTATATGCCAGAAAGAAATTGTGGCATACATCGCTAAGGGGGTTGTCAATTAAAGCAATTTTCATGTGCGTAGCAATCAATGGCAGTGCTATGCAAGAAATACCAATGTCATACAAACTTGCTTCGCTTGTCCGTATGCCAATGGACTTCTTGAACGCTCGCAAGCTCGCATTGGGTTGCACAGTTATAAAGCCAGACAGAATATGAAAAATGACAGGACAAAGAAAACTGGGGGCGATGCTCCCAAATATACAAGCCGACTGATAGTGCGGCTGACACCGCAGCTTCATAAGGAGATTGAGGAATATGCCGCTCTTTGCGGACTGACCACAAGTGCATACGCTCGCAAGCGTTTGGAGGGCAAATATCCCAAGCAACGGCTTACAGACAAAGAAATTGAAACCCTAAACAGCCTTTCTGATGCCAGAGGAGACATCCAGAAGTTGTTTGGCTTCCTCAAAGGTCGTCCGCTGACGGAGCGTGAGAACATTCTTCGTAGTGAGATATTCATGAGGAGGTGGAGGCAAAGTGCGGAGGTGATACTCAACCGCATGATAGAGATAGAGAAGTACATAACGCAATAAAATCCCCAACAAATATGATAGCCAAAGCAAAAGTGATAAGTCATGGCGCAAATGCCATACGTTACTCTGTAGATAAGGACAAGGCGGAGATTGTGAAAACAAATATTCTGCCCGATGATATTTCCCCAACTGCTATGTGGGCAAGGATGCTTGCCTTACAGAAGAAGTATGAGGACAAGCTAAACCGTTATCATCCGCTCAAACGGAACATGATACGCATTGAGGTCTCCCCAACAGCGGAAGAGACAAAAGACTGGACAATGAAGGATTGGCAGAGGCTGGCTAACGATTTCATCCGTGAGTTTGATGCGATTGACCTTTCAGCCAAGTCAAAGCGCAAGAGTGCCAAGGCGACCAATCTCAAAGATAGCCAATATGTGGCCGCTCTGCATCGTGACAGCAAGAGTGGCATTATGCACCTGCATATTGATGCGAACCGCATAGACATAAAGGGCAACGTGAACGATGCTCATTTTATCTATGAGAGGGCAATGATGGCTGCATCGAAAATTGGACAACAGCGAGGTTGGACGGATGCACAAGAGGTGAGCCAAAGGAATAAGGATAAGATAACGCAGGATTGCTTGGCTGTTTTGGCTAAAATGCCATACTTCGATTGGGGCCTTTATGAGAAACTCCTCACTCAAATGGGGTATAATGTGATGCTGAAATCCGATAGCAAAGGACAAATCCGGGGTTATTCCATTAAGCGTGGCAACTCCATTTATAAATCTTCCGAACTTGGCAAAGGACGATGTCTCATGCCGTCTAAGATAGAACAGACTTGGGCAAAACTGCATCCACAAGAGCAAAATAAGCCTGTGGCGACTTCTCCAAAGACTGCTACAAATGGGAAACAGACAAAGACGGCATCAATAGCAAGGCAAATGCACACAAAGAACAGCACACCAGTAATACGCCACTTCGACTTTTCTACAGACGAATGGCATCATTACCCTGTGGATATTCCGCAACCGTGTCTTGATGTCATAGACAAACACATAGCCCTTGATGCGGACAATGTATTTGCCAAGATTGGTGATGTGCAGAAGACTGCCATTCTCCTCTTTGCTGAATACATTGATGCTGCCACAACCATAGCCGCCCAGTCTGGCGGTGGCGGAGGAGGGCAGACTTCTGGTTGGGGACGAGACAAAGACGAGGATGAACTTTCGTGGGCATATCGCTGCGCTATGATGGCGAACCGCCTTTGTTGTTCACGCAAGAAGCGAGGCATCGGACGATAACGAATATCATTGTTGACAGATAACGAATTACTTTATGGCAATAGGAAAAAGCAAACTCTCTGACATGGACTTCGGCTTTTTTGAAAGTAGCGTTGAGAAGAATATCGAGACAGACAAGGCTTCTGACAGGTTTGACAGACAACTCCAGGCATACAATGACGCTTGCGCGCAACTCAAATCAACCAAGAACAGCATCGAAAGCATAGTGGCATCACTTGATGATATTGTAGCCAAACTCAATACCGACATTCGCGATATAACTGATGCTGCCCAAACTCTTGACGAGTTTCTTGTCAAAGTTCGTAATGTTAAACTTGAAGCCAAGATAGCTGCACCTGACTTGAACAGACTCTCTGAATGTCAAAAGCAAATCAATGCTGATGTGGCTAAACTTTTGGAAGCACATAGAAGAGATTTGAAAGAAAGACTTACCAACCATTTCTATGAAATGGCAAACATGATGTCAAGGAACAAAGGCGTATGGCTTTCTTCTGGTTGGGTAAAGACTTTCTTGTGGGTGTCTGTGCCATGCTTAATTTACACGATTATTACCATTGTGTATTTTGTTGCTTCGTGTTTTGGAAAATAGCAGAGAGGATGAGGTCGTATTGCAGTCCTCATCCTCTCATTGTCTTATGCTCTATTTCCCCAAAGACTTGAACATCTTTGTGATGCAACGCTTCTTCTGTTCCATATTTGGATGTACATAAAGGTTGAGTGTTGTTGTTATGTTGGCGTGACCGAGCAGCACACTGACTGTCTTGCAGTCGCAGTTGCTCTCAATGCAGCGAGTGGCGAAGCTGTGGCGCAGTCCGTGGTATTTCAGTCGTGGAATGTCAAGGCGCGCCATCAATCGATGATAGTAGTTGCGGTAAGTGCGTGGCTCTGTGGGCTTCTCTTCGTTGGTCAGCACATAGTAGTCTTGGTTTACCACCTTTTTCAGCGGCTTCACCATTGTCAAGAGTTCCTTACTCATAGGTATCTCACGGCAGGAGTTCTTCGTCTTGGGTGCGTTAATGACCAATTCGGTATGCTTGTGATCGTCCTCTACGATGTAGATGCGTTCAATGGTGCGGTTCACCATTATAGTACCGTTGTCAATGTTTATGTCCGACCATTTCAATCCGCAGATTTCACCGATGCGCAGTCCTGTAGTCAGACTGATGTAGATGCCGAGGTTGCGGAAGGTGAAGTTCTGCTTGATGAAGTCAAGTATCTTCTTGTGGTTTGCCACGGTCAGTACTTCTATATCCTTTGTCGTTTCTGTAGTAGGGTATTTGATGTCCCATTCGCAGTAGTTCATCCATTCGTTCTTCACTCCGAACTTCATCACCATTTTCAAAACTATCAGTATGTCTTTCACCGTTTTACTGCTTAGTCCGTTGTTCAGTTTCTGCAACACAAACTCTTGCACAAGTTTCTCACTCAGAGCCTCACATCCGCCAAAGGTTGGCAATATGTGGTTCTCCAAAATCAATGCGTAAGCAGCGTATGTTGACTGCTTCACATAGCGTTGCTTGTCAGCTTTCCAAGTCAACGCAATTTCTCTAATCGTTTTTGTAGTCATGTTTATCCTTAATTTAAAGGTTGTACATAATAATTAGAGAAATATAGTCGCAGATGTCCCAAATCTCAGATTTAAGGAGTTTCAGGGGGAGTGGGAGAAGTGCAAGGT